>Ga0268299_1000270_pt1 | contig 191427 bp, 148 predicted proteins | sample NOBtaG_FD_193484 | JGI IMG/M metagenome (GOLD analysis project Ga0268299, IMG submission 193484) | Activated sludge microbial communities from bioreactor in Nijmegen, Gelderland, Netherland - NOB reactor | ecosystem: Engineered > Bioreactor > Aerobic > Activated sludge | place: Netherlands... | reverse complement strand
GACCCGCTGGGCCGCGTCACGACGAAGACCTACGACGCGCGCAACAACGTGCTGACCAGCACCGACGTCGAGGGCAAGACCACGACGCGCACCTACGACGCGCGGAGCCGCCTGCTCACCGAGACCGACGCCGAGGGGCGCACCACGACCAATGTCTACGACGCCGCCGGCAACCGCACGTCGACCACCAACCCCGAGGGCGGCGTCACGACCTACACGCACGACGCGCGTGGCAACGTGCTCACCGAGACCGATCCCGTCGGCAGGACGACGACCTACACGTACGACGCGGCGACCGGGCAGAAGACCTCGGAGACCGACGAGCTCGGCCGCGTGACCGCGTACACGCTCGACGCGCTCGGCCGCGTCACGGCCCGGACCAACCCCGGCGGGCAGGTCGAGGAGCGCGACCTCGATGCGCTCGGTCGCGTCACGAAGACGCGCGACGCGCTCGGCAACGAGACCGTCACGACGTATGCCACGGTCGGCGACGGCAAGAAGGTCGCGTCGCAGCGCGCTCCGAACGGCGCGGTGACGCTCTACGACTACGACGTGCGCGGGAACCTGCTGCGCACGACGCATCCCGACGGGTCGGAGTCGCGGTTCACCTACGACGCAGAGAACCGGGAGAAGAGCCGCACCGACCGCGACGGTCGCACGACGTCGTTCGAGTACGACGCGCTCGGGCGGCAGACCAGGATCGTCAATCCCGACGGCACGACGGTGCTCAGCACCTACGACGCTGCGGGACGTCTGACGTCGCGCACCGACGAGCGTGGCAACGCGACGACGTACACCTACGCGCCGGGACGGCAGACGGTCACCGACGCGCTCGGCAAGGCGACGGCGTACGAGCTCGACAGCGACGGCCAGCGCACGAAGATGACCGACGCGCTGGGCCGGGTGACGACGTTCGAGTACGACAGCCGCGGCAACCTGGTCGAGACGCGCTTCCCCGACGGCACGACGAAGACCGCGACGTACGACGGTGCGGGGCAGCTCACGGCCGAGACGGACCAGGCGGGCCGCACGTCGACGTTCACCTACGACGGTGCGGGCAACCTGGAAAGCGTCACCAACGCGGCCGGCGGCGTCACGACGTACGTCCACGACGTGCGCGACAACCGCATCGAGGAGACCGACGCGAACGGCCACACGACGCTGCTTGCGTACGACATTCTCGACCGTCTGGTGAAGCGCACGCGACCGCTCGGGCAGGAAGAGACGTTCACCTACGACGCGAGCGGCAACCTCGCGACGCACACTGGCTTCGACGGCGACACCATCACGTTCGGCTACGACGCCGACGGCCGGCAGACGAGCAAGACTCTGCCCGGTGGCGCGGTGGTGACGTCGACGTACACCCATGAGGGCCTGCGCACGAGCGCCGGCGGCGACGCCTTCGAGTACGATGCCGTCGGCCGGCTCGAGCGCGAGACCAAGGCGGACGGCTCGGTCATCGACTACGCGTACGACGCCGCCGGAAACCGCACGTCCGTGACGACCCCGTCCGGCACGACGACCTACGGCTACGACGTGCTGAACCGGCTCGCGACCGTGACCGACGCGAGCGGCACGACGACGTACGGCTACGACGACGTCGGCAACCTCGTGTCGACCGCTCTGCCCAACGGCGTCACCACGACTCACGATCACGACGATCTGAACCGCCTGATCGAGACGCAGAGCAGCGGTCCGGGCGGACTGCTCGCCAGCTACACGTACACGCTCGGTGCCACCGGCAACCGCCTGCAGGTCACCGAGTTCGGTCCCGCGACCCGCGCGCGCGTGGTCACCTTCACGTACGACCCGGTCTACCGGCTGACCGGCGAGCAGATCGACGCGCCCGGCACGGCGGACGACCAGGTGATCACCTACGCGTACGACGCGGTCGGCAACCGCACGTCACTCGATCGCAACGGCATCGTGACCACGTCCACCTACGACGACAACGACCGCCTGACGAGCGAGGTCACCGGCGGCGTCACGACGACCTTCGCGTACGACGCGCGCGGCAACCTGGTGTCGCGAGCCACGGGCGCGACGACCGAGACGTACACCTGGGACGCGGAGAGCCGTCTGGTCGCCGCGAGCCCGTCGGGCGGCGCGGTCACCTATGCGTACGACGCGGACGGAACCCGCGTCGCGAGCACGGTGGGCGGCGTCACGACGCGGTTCCTGGTCGACAAGAGCAGCGAGATCGCGCAGGTGCTGGTCGAGACGCGCGGCGCCGACGTCACGACCTACACGCACGGTCACGACCTCGTCAGCCAGACGCGCAGCGGCACCGGCGTGCGCTTCCACCAGTACGACGGCCAGCTGTCGACCCGCGCGCTGACCGACGCGAGCGGTGCGATCACCGACACGTACGACTTCGACGCCTTCGGCGTCACGCTGCGCTCGCAGGGCACCACGCCCAACGCGTACCTCTATGCGGGCGAGCAGCTCGACCCGAACGTCGGCTTCTACTACCTGCGCGCCCGCTACTACGCGCAGGCGCAGGGGCGCTTCGTCAGCACCGATCCCGAGCAGGGCAGCATCTACGATCCGGTGTCGCTGCACCGCTACCTGTATGCGAACGCGGATCCGGTGAACAACGCCGACCCGTCGGGCCGCCTGACGATCGCGCAGGTGGCGGTCGCGTCGCTGCTGATCGGAACCATCGCCGGCGCCCTGGCGTACGTCGCGACGGGCAGCATCGGGGTCGCGATCACCGTCGGCGCGACCGTCACGGCGGTCACCTTCTTCGGCCTGTACTTCTTCGGCGGGCTTGCGGTGTCGAGCAACAGCGCGCTGGTGATCCGCGAAGCCATCCAGGCTGCGGCGCTACGCGGACGCGTGACCAGCACCGTGAAGAGCTCCGGACGCTTGATCGGCTGCGCAACCTTGCTCGTCGTGCGCGGCTTGCTGAAGCTGCCGGTCGAGGACCTGATGCTCGTGCCAAACGTGTTCGCCCCCGGCAGTGGCTTCGGGACGACCCCCGCGCAGGCGCAGGAAGCGCGTCGCGGTCTCGCGCAGCTGCGCAAGACGCTCGAGAAGACCTTCGGCAAGACCGGCGTCGGCTGTCCCAAGCTCATCCGGAACTTGCCGTTCTAGGCCCGACGCGACTCGAGGTCGGCCGGTACACCATGGTCGGGGGTGCCGCTTTTCGTGGCACCGGCATACGAAGTTTTGCGTATCGACGGGTGACGGCGCTGCGTGCAGTGTGGTCCGACTGCGGCAGTTCGCCGCGCACCCTCATGCCGCCGCAAGCCCCCAGCCTGAGCCGTTTCGAACGATCGCCGCTGACGCAACTGATCGCCCGCGTCCTCGTCTTGACGCTCCTGTCGTGGAGCTTGCCGTTCGACATGGCGTTGCCGCCGCGGCGGGCGGCGGGCGCGAATGCCGCGGAGAGCGCCGTGCGGGCGGCGGGCGACACGCTGTACGTGAACGCCAGCGCGCCGGCCGCGTGCGGCGGCAAGACGCCGTGCTTCACCTCGATCCAGGGCGCGATCGACGCGGTCGGGCCGGGCGAGCGCATCGAGATCCAGGCCGGGACGTACGTCGAGCAGCTGCGCATTCACCGGAAGAACCCGGGTGCCACGGCACGCGCGGCGGACCGCATCGTGATCGAGGCCGACCCGGCGGCGCCGCCCGGCAGCGTCTTGCTGCGCGGCCGCACCGACGGCTGCGAAGGCGGCTACGCGATCGACGTGTCGCGCTCGAAGTACGTCACGATCCGCGGCTTGACGATCGTCGGTGCCGGCGGGCGTGGCATCGGGCTGCGCGGCGGCAGCCTCGAGAACCGCGGCATCCACCTCGAGCGCAACCGGATCGGGCGCGGCGGCCCTCGCGAGTGCAACGGCGGGATCGACGTCGGGCGCGGCAACCCCGAGACGGTGATCGCGAACAACCTGATCCACGGCAACGCGCGCAACGGCATCCGCTTCCGCGACGGCCGCGGCGGCTCGTACTACGTGGTCGGGAACACGATCGTGCGCAACGCGTGGAGCGGCATCCAGATCGCGCACGCGGCGAAGGTGGAGCTGGTCAACAACGTGGTGGTCGCGAACGGCGGGTCGCCCGGTGCGGCGCAGTCGCGGGTCGGCGTGCGCCGCCTGCGCACCAACCCGTCGCCGGCGTCGGACGTGCGGCTGCTCGGCAACCTGGTGTGCGGCAACGTCGGCGGCGAGCTCGCGGGCCCGCTGCTCGACGCGACGGACGCGGGCAACCTGACGCCGACGGGGAGTGAGGGCGTGGGCGTCGCGGCGAGCGCCGGCTGCGGGAACCTCGCGGTTCTGTTCGTCGACGCCGACGGTGCCGACGACCAGGCGGACACGGCGGACGACGACTTCCACAACGCGCCGGGCTCGCCGGCGATCGACGCGGGCGTCGATCCGCGACTCCTCGGCCATCCAGCCGCGAACGCGGTGTACGAAGCGGACTTCGATCGGGCGGGCGCGCGTCCGCGCGACGGCGACGCCGATCAGGGGGCGAGGTTCGACGCCGGTGCGCACGAGACCTCGGGTGACGCCGAGCCGACACCGACACCGACCGGTCCGGCAACCGCCACGCCGACGCCGGATCCCGCCACACCGACGCCGACGCCTACACCGACCGCGACCCCGAGCCCGACCCCGACGCCCACCGCGGAGCCGACGGCAACGCCCGCACCGACCCCCGAGCCGACTGCGACTCCTGAGCCCGTCCCGTGTCTCTCGTGCGACGCGTGCGACACGGGGCAACCAGGAATCTGCTCGGTGGGGCGCAGCTTCTGCGACGGACCCTTCGCCGAGCCCGAGTGCCGGACGACGATCGAGCCGCGCACCGAGGCCTGCGGCAACGCGATCGACGAGGACTGCGACGGCGAGATCGACGAGGGCGGGGTGCCGGAGCAGCTACCGACGACGCCGCCGCAGACCGGCGTCTTCGTCCAGCCGCTCGGCACGACGATCAAGTTCTTCAACCAGGGCTCGGCGATCGGCCTCGCACACGGCGACTTCGACCAGGACGGCCACGTCGATCTCGCGACCGCCGAGGATGCGAACGTCCACGACGGCCGTCGCGTGTCGATCACCTTCGGCAACGGGAACGGAACGTTCAGCGAGCCGACGTACCTCGCGCTGGCGCCGCAGCACGCGGTTCCGCAGTCGGTGCTGGCGCACGACTTCGATCGCGACGGACCGCTCGATCTCCTCGTGGCGATGCGCGAGCTGCAGGAGGTCTACTTCTATCGCGGCGACGGCAGCGGCGGCTTCGCGGCACCGGTCGCGAGCAGCGTGGGTGGCCAGGCGCATCAGATCCAGACCGCGGACCTGAACTGCGACGGCATCCTCGACATCGCGACGATCGTCGACGCGACCCACGTCACGGTCGGCTTCGGCAAAGGCGACGGCACCTTCGCGCCGACGACGAGCTATCTCTTCAACAACAACCTCGCCGACCTGGCGCTCACCGACGTGAACGGCGACGGGCATCCCGACCTCGTCGCCGGATCGCACGAGTACGCACCGCTCACCGGCATCGGTGTTCGACTGAACGACGGTGCCGGCGAGTTCGGTGACCTCAAGCACACGGCGGGGTACACGCTGCCCGACCAGTTCGGCAACCGCGGGCAGGTCCAGGTCTTCGGCATCCAGATCGCGGATTACGACGGCGACACCGTACCCGATGCGGTGGCGTCGACGCAGGGACCGACCGGCTGCTTCACGTTCATGAAGGGCAACGGCGACGGCACGTTCGCGCTGCCCGACTACTTCGACGGTCTCGCCGACCGGGATCCGACCTGGACCTGCGTCGGCAGCGGCAATCTCATGCGACGCTACACGGACAACGTCGCGCCGGACGTCGACGCGGACGGCAAGCCCGACGTCCTCTTCTACTGGGACGAGAACCGCGTGGTGGTCGGGATCGGCCGCGGCGACGGAACGTTCGAAGCGCGCGCCTTCGCGGCGTCCCCGGGCAGCGGGTTCCCCGGCAGCCAGACGTACCAGCGTGCCGACGGATCCGGAATGCTGGCCGCGATCGTCGCCGACCTGAACGGCGACTGCATGCTGGACCTGGTGACCAACCACCGCCAGACGAACGGCGCCCACGGTCGCCAGGGGGTGCTGCTGGCGCGCGCCCCGGGAGACTTCCACGCGCCACGCATCTCCCCGTTGTTGCGCGACCCGACCGGCGACAGTGGCAACCAGATGGAGCGCGGCGTCGTCGCCGGTGACTTCAACAACGACGGCAACCCGGACTTCGCCGCCGGTGTCGGTCGCGCGTTCTTCACCGTGCCGGGGGCCGGCATCGGCATCGACATCTGGAAGGGCAACGGCGACGGGCGCGGCGAGGCGCTGCCGTTCACCCTCAACAACTTCGGCGGCACCGGATCGTCGTTCCTGCGCACCGCGGACTTCGACCAGGACGGCTTCCTCGACTTCGTCTTCCAGGGCGGCGACGGTCCGTTCGGCAGACGCCACTCGGTCTCGACCGTCTTCGGTCAGGGAGACTTCACCTTCGTCGACCGGCAGTCGGCGTACTCGCCCCGCCTCGACGCCGACGAGGTCCACATCCGGAACATCATCACCGCGGATCTCGACGGTGACCAGGATCCCGACGTCGTCGCGCTGTACGACAACGGCGGCTGGAACAAGTGGTTCGCGACCTTCTCGAGCACGGGGACGCGCGCGCCGCTCCAGTTCGTGCAGGAGGTGGAGGTCGGCCAGGGAAGCAACGGCCGCGGCATCGTCGCCGCCGACTTCGACGGCGACGACATCCCCGATCTGGTCGCGAACGACAGCGGCTTCGCGGAACCGCAGCGCGTGCGGCTGTTCAAGGGGAACGGCGACCTGACCTTCCAGCCGGGCGTCACGATCTGGGACTGGACGGCCCAGGGGGCGGCCTCGGCGGAGGACTTCGCCGCCGCCGACCTCGACGAGGACGGCGATCAGGACCTCGTGATGGCGCAGTACTTCCACCCTTGCGCCTACGTCTTCATCGGTCACGGCGACGGGACGTTCGACGCGCCGGTCTGCTACCCGTTCTGGACCTCGCGCACGAGCCGGCTCGCGATCGACGACTTCGACGTCGACGGCTCGCTCGACATCGTCGCCGGCGTCGAAGACGGCGGCATGATGTTCCTGCGCGGCCGCGGCGACGGGACGTTCGAGACCACGCAGATGTACGCCGTGGGCCGCGCCAGCACGCAGGCGGTGAACGTCGCCGACTTCGACCGCGACGGCCGGCCCGACGTGCTGTGGTCCTACAACGACGGCAACTTCGGCCACTCGATCGTGCTGTCGAACTCGACCGGCGCGGTCCCGACGCCGACGCCCGCGCCGACGGCGACGCTGCCGCCGGGTGTGACGCACACGCCGCGGCCGACGCCCACTCCCACGCCGACGCCGCGCCCGACCGGAACGCCGCCCGAGAACCTGGCCTCGCTGGTCGTCGAGCCGGTGGACCAGATCATCCTCGCCGGCGGCACGCAGCCGTACACGGCGACCGGCGTGCTCGACGATGGCACGAGCGTCGACTTGACGGGTGGCGTCGCCTGGACGAGCAGCGCGCCGGCGATCGCGAACATGAGCGACGCGGGAACCGCGACGGGCGTCGCGGCGGGAACGACGACGATCTCGGCGGCGATCGGTGCGATCTCGGGGTCGACGTCGCTGACCGTTGCGGCGCGCACGAGCGACTTCAACGCGCCAACAGCGGAGATCACGTCCCCCGAGGACGGCGGGACGGTCACCCAGCCGGTCGACGTGATCGGGACCGCGACCGATCCAAACTTCCTCAAGTACGAGATCGAGATCGCACCCGCCGGGGACACGACCTTCACGCTCCTCGAGAGGGGCGCCGCGCCGGTGGTCGACGGTGTTCTCGGCAAGTTCGACCCGACGCTGTTGCTGAACGACCTCTACACGCTTCGCCTCACGGTGTTCGATCGTGGCGGCAACAAGACCACTGCCAGCGTCGTCGTGCAGGCCGATGGCACGCAGAAGGTCGGCGCGTTCTCGATCGGCTTCGAAGATCTGCGCATTCCGGTCGACGGCCTGCCGATCCGTGTCCTGCGCACGTACGACAGCCGCGACAAGGGCCGCGGCGAGTTCGGCGTCGGCTGGCGCCTCGACCTCCGCACGATGCTGGTACGCACCAGCCGCGTCCTCGGAACGGGCTGGGTGGTGGATCAGGCCGGTACGACTTTCAATCTCCGCCCGACCGCACCGCACAAGGTGAGCGTCGTCCTGCCGGACGACTCGGTCGAGCAGTTCGACCTGCGCGTGTCGCCCACGTCGTCTTTCCTGATCCCCCTCCAGTCGGTCACCGCGGATTACGTCGCACGACCCGGAACCGTGGGAAAGCTCGAGGCGCTCGACAACCCGAACCTGGTGATCATCGACGGGCAACCGGGACCGGTCGAGCTCCTCGACGACATCACGCTCAATCCGTACGAGCCGCGCACCTTCCGCTACACGAGCATCGACGGCCGGGTCTTCGTCATTCATCGCACCGACGGGCTGCGGACGGTCACGGATCGAAACGGCAACACGATCACCTTCGACGCCAGCGGGATCTCGCACTCCGACGGCCCGTCGGTGAGCTTCGTGCGCGACGGCGAGGGACGCATCACCGAGATTCGCGACCCGATGGGGCACTCGCTGCTCTACGGGTACGATGCCAACGGCGATCTGGCGAGCTTCACGGACCAGCTCGGCAAGGTTTCGACCTTCGCCTACGACCGGCACCACAACCTGCTCCGGTTCAGTGATGCGAGCGGCAGGACGCCGATCCGCTGCGAGTACGACGACGATGGACGCCTCGCCGCCTCCGTCGACGGCGAGGGAAACCGGGTCGAGCTGACGCACGACGTCCCTGGTCGCGCCGAGACCGTGCGCGACCCGCGCGGCAACGTCAGCCAGGTCACGTACGACGAGCGCGGCAACGTGCTGGTGAATCAGGCGATCGTCACCATCGAGGGAGCGCCAGTCGCGGCGACCACGACCTACGGATACGACGCGGAGGACAACGAGACGCTGGTCGTCGACGCCGATGGTCTGCGGGTCGAATCGACCTACAGCGGCCCGCGGCTGATGGAGCAGGTCGTCGATCGGGCTGGCGTCGACCTCGAGACGACGTACACCTATGCGCCCAACGGTGAGGTCGGCTCGCTCACCGATCCCGGCGGCGCCACGACGTCACTCGAGTACGACGCGAGCGGCAACGTCGAGCGTCTCGTCGATCCGCTCGGGAACGCGACGCGCGTCGTCCGCGGCGCGGGGGGGCGGGTCGAGCGCGCGATCGACCGTCTCGGGCACGAGGAGCGCTATCAGTACGACACGGCCGGGAATGTCACGCGCAAGGACCGAGTCGATGCTGGCGGCGCGCTCCTCCAGCGTGTCGACTTCACGTTCGACGCCAACGGGAATCGTACCTCGCAGACGCTCCATCGAACTGGCCCCGGGGGAGCGGAAGAGCTGACGACCGTCTTCTCCTACGATGCGCGCAACCGCCTCGTCGCAGTCACCGATCCGCTCGGTCGCACACGCCGAACCGAGTACGACGACGGCGGGCTGGTGACCGCGCAGGTCGATGCGCTCCTGCGTCGCACGACCTACGAGTACGACGGCCGTGGCCTCAAGACCCGCACGACCTATCCGGACGGCAGCTTCGACACGAGCGCATACGACGCGGCGGGCAACCTGGTCCGCTTCGTGGACGCGCGTGGCGAGACGATCGAGTTCTTCTACGACGAGCTGAACCGCCGGGTCCGCGAGGTCCGGGCGGATGGCGAGACCCGTACCGTCTACACGGCGGGAGGTCGGGTTGCGGCGACCATCGACGCACGCGGCAATCGAACCGACTACTTCTACGACACCGCGGGTCGGCGGGTTCGAACGCTCGGTCCCCCGATCTTCGACGCCACTCGGTCCATGACCGTACGCCCCGAGACGATCGAGGAGTACGACGAGGTCGGCAACCGCACGGCGGTGGTCGACCCCAACGGTCATCGCACGGAGTTCCGGTTCGACGAGCGTCGCCAGCTCACACGGACCACGCACCATGACGGTGCGTTCACCGAGCTTCGGTACGACGACGCCGGCAACGTGATCGCGTCGATCAACGAGCTGGGACACGCCACCGACTACGGCTACGACGGCGTCGGGCGCCTGATCTCGGTCGCCCTGCCTCCGCCCTCGGTGGGCGCGCTGCGCCCGACGACCACGTACGGATACGACGAGGCCGGACAGCTCGTGCGTCAGACCGACGCCCTCGCGCGAACGACGCTCCGCGAGTACGACGCCGCCGGGCAGCTCGTCCGTCGGACGCTGCCCGGCGGCGGCAGCGAGTCGTTCACGTACGATCAGATCGGGCTGCGCCGCAGCCACACCGACTTCAACGGCGACACGCGCACCTTCACGTACGACGTGTTGAACCGCCCGCAGGTGGAGACGCTACCTGGAGGAGAGACGATCGCGACGTCCTACGGACCGACGGGGCTGCGGAGCGAGGTGGTGGCCGCGAACGGCACCACGCGCTACGCGTACGACGCCCGTGGGAGGGTCGCCGAGATTCAGAACCCAGACGGGAGCGTGCTCGTCTACGAGTATGACGCGGGAGGAAACCTCGCGTCCACGACGGTCGGCAGCGTCACCATCGGCTACGAGTTCGATTCGTTGAATCGACTGGTTCGCGTCGCGACACCCGAGGGCGATTCGACCTACGGTTACGACGCCGTCGGCAACCAGGTCGTCCAGGTGTCCGCGAACGGCGTGCGTTCGGAGCACGCGTTCGACGAGCGCAACCGGATCGAGTCGATGGTCCTGCGCGCACCGGGGGGCGCCGTCCTCCAATCGTTCGCGTACCAGAGCTCACTCACCGGCCAGCGCGCACGGATCGAGGAGCTCGACGGATCCATCGAGACCTATGCCTACGATGCGATCGGACGCCTCGTGCGAGAGGAGCGAACCGGCACCACGCCGCGCGTCGTCGAGTACGAGTACGACCCGGTCGGCAACCGGGTGCGAACGGTGCGCGACGGCGTCGAGACCCTCTACGCCTACGACGGTGACGATCGCCTGACGAGCCAGGGCGCGGCGACGTTCGACTACGACGAGAACGGCAACCGAATCGCCCGCAGCACCGGCGGCACGACGACGACGTACGGCTGGGATCCCAAGGGTCGTCTCCGTAGCGTCGGCGATGCTCTGGGAACGACGTCGTTCGATTACGACGCCGACGGGAACCGCATCGGCGCCGCGCGACCCGGCGGGTCGACGTCCTACCTCGTCGACCCGGTGAATCCGACGGGCTTCCCGCAGGTGCTCGAGGAACGCGACGCGGGCGGCAGCCTCGTCGTGCGACATGCGTACGGCTCACGCCGGATCGCGAGCGTCCGCGCTGGAGCCGCGAGCTATCACCACCACGACGCACATGGCAGCACGCGATTGCTCACGGACGGCGCAGGAGGTCCGACCGACTCCTATGCCTTCGATGCCTTCGGCAACGCGGCGGCCTCGAGTGGCACGACCACGAATCCGTTCCGCTTCACGTCGGAGGAGCTCGACCCCGATGTCGGTGCCTACTACCTGCGTGCTCGCTACTACGACCCCGCGAGCGGTAGCTTCCTGTCGCGTGACCCTGCCCGGGGCAACCTTGCAAACCCCCTGACGCAGCAGGCCTATGCTTACGTCGGCGGGGACCCTGTCAATCTGATCGACCCGAGCGGTGCCACCGGCATCTACGAGTTCACCTTCGTGAACTCGATGCAGACCGTCTTCAAGCAGCTCGACTTCGCAGCAAAGGCCGCAGCCGTTTGCAGCGGGATCGCGACGCTTCAGGCTCTCAACACGATCGTCTTCTGGGGCGGCATCGCCTTCACTTTCTTCAACCCGTATCCCGAGAACGGCGGCTTCATCATCGCCGGCGCGAAGCCGATCCACGCGACGCTCCCGGCAAACGCCGTCGCCAAGGCCGAGTTCCGGATGATGAACTACGGCAAGATCCTGCAGCTCGCGATCGAGCGGAAGAGCGGACGGCGCCAGTCGATCGACATCAATACCCAGGACTTCGGGCACTCCAGCGTGTCCAGCGGCATCAACCTGCCCTTCATCGATCCGGTGACGGTATGCGGGATCGAGGTGCTGAAGGTGGCGATTGCGTTGCGCGTGAAGGCGACCGGTCCGCAGAGCGCGCCGTCGAAGCCGGGCAAGCCGCCATTGCCGACCACGATCACGCTCAGCGCGGGATTTGATCTGACAGGCTTCCAGTTCATCAAGCAGGGCATTCCGGGCGTCGCTCTGCGCCTGGGAAGCTCACCCGAATCCGGCGACTTCAAGATCCTCGGGGCGGGTCTCGCAGACATCGGTGATTTCGTCGATGGCGTCACAAGCAACGCCTTGCGCCACGATTCGGCGGGGCCGTCCGATCTGATCGAGTGAGGAGACGGACGACGTCCCCGGATGGCGCGTGCGACATGCCGCGCTGGTCGTCGCCGGGCACCCTCTTGCCACAGTGTGAGTACTTACTCATAAAGTACTCACATGAACTATTCGGTCGAGCAGCTCGCCGCCGCCGCCGGCATCCGCGTCGACACCGTCCGCTACTACCAGGCGCAGGGCCTGCTGCCGCCGCCGAAGCGCGCCGGCCGCCGCGCGGTCTACGCCGACGCGCACCTGAAGCTCCTGAAGCGCATCCGCGAGCTGCAGCGCGACGGCCTGCCGCTGGCCGTGATCAAGAAGATGGTCGCGGACGGCAAGGGCAAGCGAGGAAAGAGCGCGCTCGAGCGGGCGCTCGCCGAGCAGCGCGGTGAGCAGCAGCTCACCCGCGCCGACCTCGCGTCCGCGTCTGGCGTCTCCGAGGAGCTGATCGCGGCCGTCGAGTCGGCGGGTCTCGTCGAGCCGGTGACGGTCGGCGGCAAGGCGCGCTACGGCGACGTCGACGTCGAGCTCGCTCGCGCCGCGCTGCGCGTGCTGCGCGAGGGCTTCCCGCTCGCCGAGCTGCTCGGCATCGCGCTCGGGCACGCCGAGCACGTGAAAAACCTCACCGAGCGCGCCGCCGACCTCTTCGATCGTTACGTGCGGCGCGACAAGCACGGCAACGAGAAGCCCGAGGAGGAGGTCGTCGAGAGCTTCAAGCGCCTGATGCCGGCGATCACGACGCTCGTCGCGCACCACTTCCAGCGCACCCTGATCGCCGTCGCGCTTGCGCGCCTCGAGGAGCGCGGCGAGACGCGCGCTCTCGAGGTGGCGCTCGACGCGGCCGAGTCGGGACGCCTGGAGGTCGCGTGGCGCTAGCGCTGCCCGACGCCGCGGCGAAGGCGATCGCCGTGCGCACGATGTTCGACCGCATCGCGCCGCGCTACGACCGCCTGAACGCGGTGCTGACGCTGCGTCTCGACGCACGCTGGCGGCGTGCGGCGATCGACGCCGCCGAGATCGCGCCGGGCGACCGCGTGCTCGACGTCGCGTGCGGCACGGGCGACCTCGTCGAGCTGGCGCGCGCCCGCGGCGCGCGCGTCGCCGGCATCGATTTCGCGGCGGGCATGCTCGCGGTCGCGGCACGCCGCGGGCTCCGCGGTCGCGTGCTGCGCGGCGACGCGCTCGCGCTGCCGCTGCCCGACGCGAGCGTCGACGCGGTCACCTGCGCCTTCGCGCTGCGCAACTTCGTCGCGATCCCGCCCTTCTTGACCGAGGCCGCACGCGTGCTGCGCGCCGGCGGCCGTCTCGCGGTGCTGGAGGTCGCGGAGCCGCGGAACCCGCTGCTGCGCGCGGGCCACCGGCTCTACTTCCACGGTGCCGTGCCGGTGGTCGGCCGCCTGCTCTCGGACCGCGCGGCGTACGCCTATCTGCCCGCCTCGACCGCGTATCTGCCGCCAGCCGAGGAGCTGCTGGCGATGCTGCGCGCGGCGGGCTTCGACGAAGTCCGTCGTCGCGTGCTCGGGCTCGGCGCGGCGCAGCTGCTCGTTGCGCATCGTGCACCCGCGGCGCGCGCCGGAGAGCAGCCGTGAGCCGGGCGGCGCGCTCGTCGGTGGCACTCGCGCGCGAGGTGGTCGGAGCTGCCGCGTGCGCGCTCGACGACGCCGTCGATCCGCTCGACTTCCTCGCCGCCTTCCCCGAGCGCCAGCGCTTTCTCTGGCTGCGCGACGCGGACGACGAGCACGTCGCCGCGATCGGCGCGACATCCGTCGTCGAGGCGGCGGGCGACGGGCGCTTCGCCGAGGTCGCGGCAGCACTCGCGGCGCTGCCCGTCGCGGGCGACGACGCGCCGGCGGTCGCGGTCGGCGGCTTCGCCTTCGACGCGCACGCACCCGCAACGGCGCCGTGGCGCGGCTTTCCACCGGCGCGCTTCGTTCTGCCGCGCCTCGCTCTCGTCCGCCGCGCCGGCCGGACACACCTGGTCGCGAGCGCCGAAGCGACGTCTGCGGACGGCGCGCACGCCGCTGCGCGCCAGCAGCTCGAGCGTGCGCGCGCGGGCCTCGGCCGCGCGCGCGGGGGCCGCAGACGTGCGGCGATCAAGGCGGCACCGCAGCGGCCACCGAGCTTCCGCGTGCGCGCGCTGGCGCCGACCGCGACGTGGCGCGACGCGGTGCGGGCGGCGCTCGACGAGGTCGAGACGGGACGTCTCGCGAAGGTCGTGCTCGCGCGCGCGGTCGAGCTCGATGCGGGCGCGCCGCTCGATCCCTTGCGCGTCGCGAGCCGGCTGCGCGCCGCACATCCGGGTTGCGCGGTGTTCGCGGTGCAGCAGGGCGACGCGACGTTCGTCGGTGCCACGCCCGAGCTGCTGGCGCGCGTCGACGGCGATCGCCTGCGCACGGCGGCGGTCGCCGGCAGCGCCGTACGCGGCGAGCGCGCGAGCGACGATCGCGCCCGTGCGGCCGCGCTGCGCGCGAGCGTCAAGGACCGCGCGGAGCACGCGGCGGTGGTGGACGACCTCGCCGTGCGTCTGCGTCCGCTGTGCCGGCGTCTCGCGGTGCCCGCCGCGCCGCGCGTGCTGCGCACCACCGTCGTGCAGCACCTGTGGACGCCGATCCGCGGCACCTTGCGCCACGACGTCGGCCTGCTCGACGTCGCCGGCGCGCTCCACCCGACGCCCGCGATCTGCGGCGTGCCGCGCGCTGCCGCGTTCGCGCGCGTGCTGGCGCACGAGAGCGTCGCACGCGGCTGGTACGGCGGCTGCCTCGGCTGGCTCGACGCGCACGACCGGCGCTCGGGCGAGCTCGGCGTGGCGATCCGCACGGCGCTGCTGCACGGCCAGCGCGCGATCCTGCACGCTGGCGCGGGACTGGTGCGCGGGTCGCGCTGGGAGTCCGAGCTCGAGGAAACCCGTCTCAAGCTGCGCGCGATGCTGCACGCGCTGCTGGAGGTCTGAATGGCACGCTCCGCGGAGGCACGTACGAACGTCGCGACCGGTCCGCTCGGGCGCGACACGCAGCACGCCGGCGACGCCGCTCGCGCCTCCGGCGCCGCGCCGTCGTCGTCGTTCGCGCCGCCGCTCGGGAGCGCGGCGATCCCGAACCGGACGGCGCTCGCACCCGCCCTGCTGGTGGACGAGCTCGCGCGCGCCGGCGTGCGCGACGTCTGCGTCTCGCCGGGCAGCCGCTCGGCACCGCTCGTGTCGGCGCTGATCGCGCACGACGGTCTCCGCCTCTGGTCGCACGTCGACGAGCGCTCGGGCGCCTTCTTCGCGCTCGGCCTCGCGCGCGCCGCGCGGCGTCCGGTGGCGATCGTCTGCACGTCGGGCACGGCGGTCGCAAATCTGCTGCCGGCGGTGGTCGAGGCGTACCACGCGCGCGTGCCGCTCATCGTCTTGACCGCCGACCGCCCGCCGGAGCTGCGCGACTGCGGCGCCGGCCAGACCATCGATCAGCGCAGCATCTTCGGCACGCACGTGCGCTGGTCCTTCGACCTCGGCACGCCGGAGGCGACGCCCGACGTGCTGCGCCACGTGCGCGCCGTCGCCTGCCGCGCGGTCGCGGTCGCACGCGGCGACGCGGGCAGCGTGGCCGGTCCGGTGCACCTCAACGTGCCGCTGCGCGAGCCGCTCGACCCGCGCCCGGTCCCCGGCGACGTCGCGGCCGCGCTGCTCGCGACGCCCGCGGCGCGCGGACGCGACGGCACCGCCTGGACGCGCAGCGCGCGCACGCGGCCTGCGATCGACGACGCGACGCTCGAGGAGATCGCGGGCCTGCTCGGACGCGCGCGTCGCGTGCTGGTCGTCGCGGGGCCGCTCGACGACGACGACCCGGCGACGGTGCCGGCCGTCGCCGGCCTGTGCGCGGCGCTGCGCGCGCCGCTCCTCGCGGAGCTGGCGTCGAATCTGCGCCACGAGCCCGCGACGCGCTTCCTCGCCGACGCCGCCGACGCGATCGTGGGTGCGCCGCAGGTCGAGGAGCCGTCCACGGCGTGGTCGCCCGACGCGATCGTGCGCATCGGTCCGGTACCGACCGCGAAGGCGCTCGCCACCTGGCTCGCGCGACGCGACGGCGTGCCGCAGATCGTGATCGACGCGGCGGCGACGTGGACCGATCCGGCGGCGGTCGCGACGCACCTCGTGGTCGCGTCGCCGGCGGTCGTGTGCACGAGCCTCGCCGCGCGCCTCGGGGCGCTGCGCGCGGTCGCGGGCGGACGGCGCGACGCGGACGACGCCTGGCTCGAGCGCTGGCAGTCGGCGGGCCGGCGCGGCCGCGCCTCGCTCGACGTCGCGACCTCTCCGCCGGCGTCCGCCGTACCGGCGGCGCTCGCCGCGAGCGCCGCTCAGGTGGCTTCGTGCGCCGATCGATCGGGAGCGCCGCCGGTCTTCGAGGGGCACGCGATCCACGCGCTCGCGCACGCGCTGCCGCCGGGTGCGGTGCTGTACGCCGGCAACAGCCTCGCGGTACGCGCGCTCGAGGCGTACTGGCCCTCCGGCGCGCCGTCGCCGCGCGTGCTCGCGAACCGGGGCGCGAACGGCATCGACGGCTTCGTTTCCAGCGTGCTCGGCGCGGCCGCGGCCGATCCGTCGCTTCCGACGGTCGGCGTGTGCGGCGACCTGTCGTTCTACCACGACCTGAACGGGCTCCTCGCCGCGCGCCGGCACGGCGTCCGTGCCGTGCTGCTGGTGCTGAACAACGACGGCGGCGGCATCTTCGACCACCTGCCGATCGCCGCGCACCGCGCCGGCTACGAGGAGCACTTCGCGACGCCGCACGGACTCGACTTCCAGCCGGCCGTCGAGATGTACGGCTGCGCGTTCGAGCGCGTCACCCGCGCGGAGGATCTGGGCGCCGCGCTCGCGCGCGCCCTCGCGTCGCGCCGCACCGCGGTCGTCGAGCTGCGCTTCGCGCGGGCGACGTCTCTCGCCGCGTGGAGCGCCGCGCGCGGCGGCGCGATCCGCGCCGCCGCCGCGGAGGAGGACGGAGCATGCACCTCGAGCTGAGCGTGCGCAGCACGGGCGAGGGCCCGCCGCTCGTCCTGCTGCACGGCTTCACCGGCAGCGCCGACGCCTGGAGCGCGCTCGTCCCGCGGCTCGCCCGCGGCCGCCGCGTGATCACCTTCGAGCTGCCGGGACACGGAGCGTCGCCGGTGCCCGACGACCCGGCGTCCGCGACGCTGCCGCGGGTCGCGGACGCGCTCGTGCGCGAGCTCGCGGCGCTCGGGGTGCGCGCCGCGGACTGGATCGGCTACTCGCTCGGCGGCCGCACGGCCCTGCACGTGGCGCTCGCGCATCCGCCCGCGGTGCGGCGTCTGGTCCTCGAGGGCGCGTCGCCCGGCATCGCCGACAGCGTCGAGCGGCGCGCGCGCGCCGTCGCCGACGCGCAGCTCGCCGACGCGATCGAGCGCGACGGCCTCGATCGCTTCGTCGACGCGTGGATGGCGCAGCCGCTGTTCGCGACGCAGGCCGCCCTGCCCGTGGAGCTGCGCGCGCGCGAGCGTGCGCGCCGCCTGCGCGGCAGCGCCGCGGGCTTCGCGGCGGCGCTGCGTGCGATGGGCGCGGGCGCGCAGGAGTCGCTGTGGCCGCGGCTCGGCGAGGTCCGCGCGCGCGTCCTGCTGCTCGCCGGCGCGCTCGACGTCAAGTACGGCGCGATCGCGCGCGCGATGGCGGCGTCGTTGCCCGGCGCGCGCGTGGCGACGGTGCCGGGCGCGGGGCACGCCGCGCACCTCGAGCAGCCGGACGCCTGGCTCGACGCGGTCGAGCCGTTCCTCGACGGCGAGCCCGCGCCCGCGGCGACGAGCGCCTGATGTCCCGCAACACGACGGAGCCCCGAATCATGGAGTGGAAGACCAAGCGCCGGTACACCGACGTCCTGTTCGACGTCGCGGACGGCATCGCCCGCATCACCATCAACCGTCCGGAGGTGCGCAACGCGTTCCGGCCGCAGACCCTGTTCGAGCTCGCCGACGCGTTCCACGTCGCGCGCGAGGACCCGGAGGTGGGGGTGATCGTCCTCACCGGTGCGGGCGGCGAGGCATTCTGCTCGGGCGGCGACCAGCGCATCCGCGGCGAGGCCGGCTACGTCGGTGAAGACGGCGTGCCGCGACTCAACGTGCTCGACCTGCAGCGCCAGATCCGCAGCCTGCCGAAGCCCGTGATCGCCATGGTCGCCGGCTACGCGATCGGCGGCGGCCACGTGCTGCACGTGGTGTGCGACTTGACGATCGCCGCCGAGAACGCGGTCTTCGGCCAGACCGGTCCGAAGGTCGGCAGCTTCGACGGCGGATTCGGCGCGAGCTACCTCGCGCGCATCGTCGGCCACAAGAAGGCGCGCGAGATCTGGTACCTCTGCCGGCGCTACGACGCGCGTCGAGCGATGGACATGGGGCTGGTGAACGCGGTGGTGCCGCTCGAGCGCCTCGAGGAGGAGACGGTCGCGTGGTGTCGCGAGATCCTGGCGCACAGCCCGCTCGCGCTGCGCTGCCTCAAGTCGGCGTTCAACGCCGACACCGACGGCCTCGCCGGACTGCAAGAGCTCGCCGGCAACGCGACGCTGCTCTACTACATGTCGGAGGAGGCGAAGGAGGGGAAGTCGGCCTTCCTCGAGAAGCGTCCGCCGGACTTCTCGCGCTTCCCGCGCCTGCCGTGACGGTCGTGTCGCAGGCCTCGGCGCCGGCGCCGGCGGCCGCACCGTCCTGGGCGGCGCGCTGGGCCGCCGCGGCCCGCCCGCGCACGCTGCCGGCGGCGGTGGCGCCGGTCCTGGTCGGCAGTGCGTGCGCCGCGAGCGCCGGAGCGTTCGACGCGACCGCGGCGTCGCTCGCGCTCGCGGTCGCGCTGCTGCTCCAGGTCGGTACCAACTTCGTCAACGACTGGGGCGACCACCGTCGCGGCGCCGACGGTCCGGACCGCCTCGGTCCGGTGCGCGCCGTCGCCGCGGGCTGGATCACGCCGCGCCAGATGGCCGGCGCGGGGCTCGGCGCGTTTGCCGTCGCGGCGCTGCTCGGCGTGGCGCTGGTGGCGCGTGGTGGCATGCCGGCGGCGCTGATCGGTGCGGCGTCGATCGCCGCGGGGCTCGCCTACACCGCGGGGCCGTTCCCGCTCGCGTATCGCGGGCTCGGCGAGCCGTTCGTGCTCGCGTTCTTCGGGCCGCTCGCCGTGTGCGGTAGCGAGCTCGTGCAGACGGGCAGCGTGTCGTCGCTGGCGCTCGCCGCGTCCTTGCCGGTGGGCGCGCTCGCGACGGCGATCCTGGTGGTGAACAACGTGCGCGACGTGGCGACCGACGCACGCGCCGGCAAGCGGACGCTCGCGGTACGGATCGGCGCACCGGCCGCGCGCCGGCTGTACACGGCGCTGGTCGCGGGCGCGTTCGTCTCGCCGCTCCTCCTGGGGCTCTCGGGGCTCGCGCCCGCGTCGGTGCTGGTGGCGCTCGCGGCGGCACCCGCCGCACGTGCGCCGCTCCGGGCGGTACGTGGCGGCGCCGGTGGTCCGGAGCTGAACGGCGTGCTCGCGGCGACGGCGCGTCTCCATCTCCTGTTCGGCGCGCTGCTCGCCGCCGGCATCGCGTGGCCCACGCTCCGCAGCGGGCTGGCGGGATGAGGATCGTCGCGGCGGAGGTCCTGCCGTACGCGCTGCCGCTCGCCACGCGGCTCGAGACCGCGCGCGGGGCGATCACGCATCGTGCGGGCTGCATCCTGCGGCTGCGCGCCGAGGACGGCTCGCTCGGCATCGGCGACGCGGCGCCGCACCCGCACGACGTCGCGCGCAGCAGCGGCGCGCTGCGCGACGCGCTCGCGGCCGAGGCGCGCTGGTTGGTCGGCGCGCGCCTCGCGCACGCGGACCGACTGGTCGCCGCGGCGAGCCGGCTCGGCCGCGCGGCGGCAAGCGGGATCGACCTCGCGCTGCGCGATCTGTGCGCGCGCGTCCGCGGCGAGTCACTGGTGGAGCTGCTCGGCGGCGCGCGTCGCGAGGTCGTCGCGAGCGCGCTCCTCGGTGAGGATCCCGCCGCCGACGCGCGCGCCGCGCTCGCGGCGGGGTTCCGCGTCGCGAAGCTGAAGGCCCCCGCCGATCCGCACGCGCTTCCCGCGCTCGTCGACGCGATCCGCGGTGCAGCGCCCGGGCTCGCGCTGCGCATCGACGCCAACGGCGCGTGGGGCGCGGACCTGGCGTGCGCCGCGCTCGCCGGGTTGCCGCGCGACGGCATCGAGTGGCTGGAGCAGCCGGTGCCGGCCTGGGACCTGGACGCGCTGGCGCGCGTCCGCGACGCGGCGCAGGGACGCGGGCTGCGCATCGCGGCCGACGAGGCGGTGACCGGTCCCGAGGCCGTGCGGCGGATCGCCTCGGCGCGCGCGGCCGACGTCGTCGTGCTGAAGCTCGTGCAGGTCGGCGGCCTGCGGCGCGCGCTCGCCGCGGCGGAGGTCGCGGCCGCTTCCGGGCTCGACGTGGCCGTCACGACCGCGATCGACTCGGGCGTCGGCACCGCGGCGGCGCTGCACCTCGCGGCGGTGCTGCAGGCACGTCCGGCGGTCGGTGGCGGCGCGCCTCCGGCGGCCGGGGTCGCGACCGGCGGCCTGCTCGCGCGCGACCTGCTGCGCGAGCCCCTCGTGCCGCGGGCGCGGATGGCTCTGCCGGCGGGTCCGGGGCTCGGCGTCGTGCTCGACGAGAGCGCGCTCTCGTCGAGCACGCGCGCCGCGACGCAGGACGGCGGCGCGTGAGGATCGAGGATCCGCTGCGGCGCGCGGCGCGGGCGCGCGGCGACCATCCCGCGGTCGTCGCGCCCGGCGGTGCGGTGCTGTCGTATCGTGCGCTCGACGCGCGCGTGGACGGGCTCCGTGGTCGTCTCGCGGCAGCCGGCGTGCGGCGCGGCGATCGCGTGCTCGCGCTCCTGCACACGGGAACTGCGCTGGTCGAGCTGCTGCACGGCGTCGCGCGGATCGGTGCGGTGCTGGCACCGGTCGATCCGCGCGCGACGTGCGAGGAGGCGCGGTGGGCGGCGAGCCGGATCCGCCCGCGCCTCGTCGTCGCGGTGCCCGAGGCCACGGACGCGAGTGCGCTGGTTGCGGCTACCGAGAGTGCATCGCTGTGGATCGGCGGGGCCGACGAGCCGGTGCTCGACGGAGCGTTCGCGGGCGAGGTGATCGACGGCGGTGACGCCGCCGCGGCGGACGCAGGCGCGTCGCCCCTCGATGTGGGAGCCGCATGGACGGTCGTCCTCACCTCGGGAACCACGGGTCGTCCGCGCGCGGTCGTCGCCACGGTGGGGAACCACCTCGCGAGCGCGCACGCGAGTGCTGCGCGTCTCGGCGTGCGTCCCGACGATCGCTGGCTCGCCTGCCTGCCGTTGCACCACGTCGGCGGCCTCGCGTTACTCGTCCGTGCCGCGGTCTCGGCGACCACCGTCGTTCTGCAGCGCGGCTTCGCCGTCGACACGGTGCTGCGCGCGCTGTGCGACGACGGCATCACGCAGCTCTCGCTCGTCCCGACGACGCTCCGGCGTCTGCTCGCGACCCCGGGTGCGTCGCCGCATGGGCTGCGCACGGTGCTCGTCGGCGGCGCGCGCGCGGATCACGTGCTGGTCGGCGAGGCGCGCGCGCGCGGCTGGCCGGTCGCGACGACGTACGGTCTCACCGAGGCGTGCTCGCAGGTCGCGACGGTCCGGCCCGACGAGGTGATCCCGCACGCCGGCTTCGTCGGCGCACCGCTCGACGGCACGTGCGTGCGGATCCTCCGCGCGAGCGGCGACGCGGCGGCGCCCGGCGAGGTCGGCGAGATCGCGATCGCCGGGCCGAGCGTCGCCGCCGGCGCGCTCGACGCCGTCGGCCGGATCGTTCCGCTCGCGTCCGGCGGCTGGCTGCGCACCGCGGACCGCGGCGATCTCGACGTCCACGGTTGCTTGACGGTGCTCGGGCGCGGCGACGACGTGATCGTCAGCGGCGGCGAGAACGTGTCGCCGGACGAGGTGGAGGGCGTGCTGCTCGCGCACCCCGGTGTCGCCGACGCCGGGGTCGCGGGCGTGCCCGACGCGGAGTGGGGACAGGTCGTGTGCGCGTGGATCGTGCCGCGCGGCGACGCGCCGACGCTCGACGAGCTACGCGCGTCGTGCGCGGCGCGCCTCGCGCGGCACAAGCTGCCGCGCCGGCTCGTCGTGCTCGCGGCGCTGCCGCGCACGTCGAGCGGCAAGCTCAGGCGGCGCGCGCTCGCGGCCTCGCTCGAAGCGAGCGCGTCGCGACGCCGCCCCGACGACGCTCTCGGATGACGCTCAGCGGTTGTGGCAGTAGGCGCAGTTGCCGGCGCCGCCGAGGTCGGTGAACGGCGGGTCGTCGTCCGGATCCGCGTTCGCGTACAGCGCGGCGCGCTGCGGTGCCGCCGCCGCGAGCTCGCGCGCGTGCCGCACGAACACCGGGTTCCAGCCGCCGCTCTCACCGGTCCTGGCCGCCGTCTCGTAGGAGCGCTGGGCGTCCGCGACGCGCCCGGCCTTGGTGTAGAGGTCGCCGAACAGGAGGAACGTGCCCTCGAGGTTGTGCGGCGCGAGCCCGCCGTTGAAGCAGATCTCGTCCTGGCCGCCGCACTCCGGGAAGAGCGTCGGGAAGACGTCGTCGAGCAGGTGGAGGATCAGCGCGTACTCCTCGCTGTCCGGGGACGCGACCGGCCCCGCGCCGAACGGGATGAAGCCGTTGAACAGCGGGTTGATGTCGGCCGCACCGCTCATCGCCTGGAAGCCGCGCTCGGTGACGTCGGGCTCGCCGAACGCGACGCCCTTCTTGTAGAGCGCCGCCGACGCGAAGCCCGGTGCGCGGCTGTCGCCGCGCACGCCGTCCCACAGCAGTGGCGACGCGCGGTCGAACGACTGCAGCGCCTGCAGCAGCTCGAGGCGTCCGGCGGCGCTCGCCCGGCGCGGGTCGGCGTCGATGCGCTCGACGCGCTGCAGGCGCATCATGCCGGCGAGGAAGTGCGAGCGGCCGTCGCGCGGGTCCTGCTGCGTCGCGCGGGCGAGCAGCTCGAGTGCCTCGACGTCGCGGTTCGTGCCGCCGAGCGTGTCCCAGAACGCGGCCTCGCCGTCGGCCGCGGCGCGCGACGGACGCTTCGCCACCACCGAGACGCCGTCGTTGCGCGTGAAGTTGTGGAAGCGTGCGATGAAGCGTCGGCCGTCGATCTCGAGGTTGAGCTGCGCGAAGCCGACCGGCCCGACGATCGGCGTGTGGCCGGGGGCGGCGGCGTACACCTCGAGGCCGCGCGTCGTGTAGCGGACCTTCTCGATGCCGGCGACGCTGCCCGCGGGATCGGCGTACAGGAACCCGCCGGGGATCTTCCGCCAGCCGCTGCACGGCAGCTCGGCCAGCGGCTCGCCGACGACGCGGTTGTCCTTGTACGAGCTGATGCGGACCTTCGACACGGCCGGGCAGCGCGGGTCGGAGAGCTCCTGCAGCGCGCGGTCGGCGCCGATGCGCACGTGCGACCAGCCGCCGCCGCGCGCGTCGTGCACGAAGCGGGCGACCTTGTCGCGGGTGAGGATCTCGAACGCCGCCGCCGGGCGGGGGGCCACGGCGGTCGCGCAGAGGAGGAGAAGGGGGAGAAGGGAGCCGCGAACGCGGCTCCTGGAAGGATGGATCATGGTTGGCCCTCCCGGGGCGATGGACGAGAGAGAGTCAGCAGCGCTCGATGATGGTCGCGATGCCCATGCCGCCGCCGATGCACAGCGTGACCAGGCCCGTCGTCTTGTCCTGACGCTCGAGCTCGTCGAGCAGCGTGCCGATCAGCATGCCGCCGGTCGCGCCGAGCGGGTGGCCGAGGGCGATCGCGCCGCCGTTCACGTTGACCTTCTCGCGCGGGATGTCGAGGTCGCGCATGGTCTTCAGCGGCACGACGGCGAACGCCTCGTTGATCTCGAAGAGGTCGATGTCGCCGACCGTCATGCCGGCCTTCTTGAGCGCGCGCTCGGTCGTCGGGCCAGGGGCCGTGAGCATGATCACCGGCTCCGAGCCGCAGGTCGCGCTGGTGACGATCTTCGCGCGCGGCTTGAGGCCGTGCGCCTTGACGTAGGCCTCCGACGCGAGCAGGACCGCCGACGCGCCGTCGACGATGCCCGACGAGTTGCCGCCGGTGTGCACGTGATTCAGCGGCTTCGCGTCGGGGTAGCGCTTGTAGGCGCGCTCGCCGAGCGTGAGCCCGTCGCCGATCTCGGGCCGGAAGTCCATCATCGCGTTGAAGGACGTCTTGAGCTGGCCGAGCCCCTCGACGGTCGTCTCGGGGCGCGGGAACTCGTCCTTCTCGAGCAGCACGTTGCCCTCGAGATCGGTGACCGGGATCAGGCTCTTCTTGAAGCGTTCCTCGGCGACCGCACGCTGGCAGCTCTGCTGGCTCTCCCACGCGAAGCGATCGACGTCGTCGCGCGAGAACTTCTCGACCGTCGCGATGATGTCCGCCGAGATGCCCTGCGGCACGATCGGGTGCAGCTCGATCAGGTGCGGGTTCAGGCCGTCGATGCCGCCGCGGTCCGAGCCCATCGGGATGCGCGACATCGACTCGACGCCGCCGCCGACGACGAGGTCCTGCATGCCGCTCGCGACACCCATCGCCGCGAAGTTCACCGCCTGCAGGCCCGAGCCGCAGAAGCGGTTCAGCGACACGCCGGTGACGACGTTCGGCCAGCCCGCCGCGAGCGCCGCCTGGCGTCCGATGCACGCACCCTGCTCGCCGGTCTGCTGCACGCAGCCCGCGACCACGTCCTCGACGTCGTTCAGGTCGATGCCGGTGCGCTTCAGGCCGTTGAGCGCCTGCGCCAGCAGCTCCTGCGGGTGGACGGGGAACAGCTTGCCGTCCTTCTTTCCCTTGCCGCGTGGCGTGCGGACGGCGTCAATGATGTAGGCGGTTCCCATGGGATCTCCTCGCTTCTCGGGTGGGTCCGCCACGTTAGCGGCGGCTCGGGGCTCTCGGCAAGCCGGATCCGTCGCCCCGGCGCCCGTTGGGACGGGTGCGGGTTGACGCCGGGGGGAGGGGCGATGCATGAGCAGGCGACGGAACCCATGCGCACCAGATCCCCGGAAGCCCTTCGCCTGCTGATCGCTGCCTGCTCGACGCTCGCTCTCGCCGCCTGCGGCGGCGACGGGGGCGGGTCGCCCGCCGCGCCACCCGCCGCGCCGCCTGCGGACTTCGTCGCGGAGGCGTCCGACTTCGAGTGCCTGCAGAACTGGCCGCGCGTGCGCAACATCCGCCTCACCAACACGCGCGGGCTGCTCGACGAGGCGCTGGCGCTCGCCGAGCGACCCGAGCGCGGCAAGCAGTACCCGGTCGGGACGATCATCCAGCTCTTTCCCGGCGAGGCGATGGTCAAGCGCGCACCGGGCTACGATCCCGACAACCACGACTGGGAGTACTTCGAGCTGAACGTGTCCGCGGCCGGCACGGAGATCCGCAAGCGCGGCCGCGACGACGTCATCAACATGTTCGGCGGCCAGTGCTTCGGCTGTCACGTCGCGGCACGCGACTTCGACTTCATCTGCGAGAACGACCACGGCTGCGTCGAGCTGCCGGTGTCGGGCGAGCAGATCGCGGTGCTGCAGGACAGCGACCCGCGCTGCGGGAACTGAGGAGCACGCGTGGACCGATCCTTCTGGAAGCACTGCAGCACCTGCAAGAAGGAGCTCCCGTTCCGGGCGCGCTACCACGCGTGCAACGTCTCGACGTGCAACCGCGGCCACACGGCACTCGCGTTCTGCTCGGTCGAGTGCTGGGACTCGCACGTGCCGCTGCTGCGTCACCGCGACGCGTGGGCCGTCGAGCAGACCGCGCCGTCGCGCGAGGAGTGGCAGCGCGAGCAGCAGGAGGAGGCTGCGGCGCAGGAGCGTCGCGAGGCGCGCGCCGCGGCACCGCCGCCCGAGCCGCGTCCGCTCGCACCGCGCGGCGCGGCGGACGTGCCGCACGACGTGCTGATCGTCGTGTCGAAGCTCAAGGCCTACGTGCGCGCGCGCTCGGGGATGAACACCTCGGACGGGGTGATCGACGTGCTGTCGGACAAGGTGCGCGAGCTGTGCGACCGTGCCGTCGAGAAGGCGGCGCAGGCAGGCCGCAAGACGCTCCTCGACCGGGACTTCTGAGTGCGCGCGGCGTCCGCGCCCGCGGGCGCCGCATCCGTCGAAAGTCGGATCGCGTCTCCCGGGCGGACCTGTTAACCGTCATTCCCGCCCAAGGAGATCCTCATGCTCAGGCTGCACCACCATCCGTTCTCGACCTTCTCGCGGCGCGTGCGCATCGCGCTGCTGGAGAAGAAGATCCCGCACGAGCTCGTCGAGATCGACATGGCGGCGAAGCAGCACAAGGCTCCCGAGTACCTGGCGTTGAATCCGTACGGCCGCGTGCCGACGCTCGAGGAGGACGGATTCGTGCTCTACGAGTCGACCGCGATCCTCGAGTACCTCGAGCTGACGCGTCCCGATCCGCCGCTCGTGCCGGCGGATCCACGCGGTCGCGCGACGGCCGCGATGCACGTCAAGCTGTGCGACCTGCAGCTCGCGCGCCCGACCGGCGCGATCATCTTCCCGAAGCGCTTCCTGCCGAAGGAGCGCTGGGACGAGAAGGCGATGGCGCAGGCGAAGAAGGAGATCGAGAAGCACCTGGACGTGGTCGCGAAGCAGCTCGGGTCGAAGCAGTACCTGGTCGGCGACCGGTACGGGATCGTCGAGGTGTGCTACACGCCGTTCGTCCAGTTTCTAGGCTTGATGGAGGTGACGCCGCCCGAGCCGGTCGCGGCCTGGGCCGAGCGCATGCTGACGCGCGACAGCGCGCTGCAGACCAGGCCGGCGGCCTGACGCGCGTGCGACCGATCGCTCGCCTCGCCCTGGCCGTGCTTCTCGTCCTCGCTGCGTGCGGCGGCGGAGGCGGCGGTGACGACGACGCTGGGGGCGCCGGCCTCGGCGGCTTCGCGACCGCGACCGTGGTGGTCGGCGACGTGCCCTTCGCCGCCTGGCTCGCCGACAGCGACGCGCAGCGCCGGCAGGGCTTCATGGGCGCGACCGAGGAACAGCTCGCGCCGCTCGCCGACGGCACGCCGCGCGGCATGCTGTTCTCGTACGCGAGCGACTCCCGCCTGAGCTTCTTCATGCGCGGCACGTCCGTGCCGCTCGACCTCGCGTACGCGACGTCCGACGGGCGCATCGCCGAGGTGCACCGGCTCGAGCCGTTCGACGAGACGTCGGTCGTCGCCGGGGTGCCGGTGCGCTACGCCTTCGAGGCGCGGCAGGGCACGTTCGCGCGCTTCGGCATCGGCATCGGCGACCGCATCGTCCTGCCGGCGCGCTGAGCGCAGCGACGACGACGCGCGCGCCCCGAAGTCCGGCGCGCGCCGGTAGCGGGCGTCAGGCGCCGGACGGCAGCGTTCCGCGCAGCAGGCCGAGCAGATCCTCGATCTCGCGCTCGCAGTCGGGCTGCGCGACGATCAGGCGTCCGAGCTCGATGCTCATGCCGAGCGCGAGCAGCGCGGACGCGTGCGCCTGCCTCTGGACCGCACGGCTCGGCCGCTTGCCGCCGGCGCTCTCCGCGAGCACCGCCGCGATCTCGTGCACCAGGTGCAGGTGCCCGACGCTGCCGAGCGACGGCCCGCCCTCGAGCAACAGCTGCGCGCGCGCCGGGTTCGCGCGCCAGTAGTCCGCGATCAGGCGCAGCGCGATCACGACGCTCTCGACCAGCGGCCGGCCGGGCTGCAGCGCCGCGCGGCACTGGGTCAGGAGCTCGTGCGCTGCGCGCCGGCAAAGCTGCTCGTAGGCCGCGCGCTTGTCGCGGAAGTGGAGGTAGAACGTCCCGGCCGCGACGTCGGCCGCGCGCGCGATCTCGCCGGTGGTCGCGCCGTCGTAGCCGTGCTCGAGGAACACGGCGAGCGCCGCGTCGAGCAGGCGCTCCTCGGTGACGCGCTTGCGCCGTGCTTGACGGCCTTCGACGGCGAGTGGCGCAGTCCGCCGTGCGTCGCCGACGAGCTCGCGCTTCGCCGTTCCCATCGTGCGTGTCGGTCTCAGGCCGAGATGCGGCGGACGATCTTGCGCTTGGTCGCGTTGATCGCCTTCAGGCTCTCGATGCCCTCCTCGGCGATGTCGTCGCCGACCATGCGATCGCCCTCGGCCGCGAGTGCGTCCATGTCGACCCACATCGCGTACTGCGCGCGCGTGCGCTCGGTGATGATGCCGGCCTTGTGCAGCGTCTTCACCAGCGTGCGGAAGACGTTGGTCGACTCCTTCATCATCTCGCGGCGCTGCGCGTCGCCGAAGGCCTCCATGATGGCGCTGCGCACCCACTGCCAGTCGAGGCCGAACTGCGGGTAGATGAGGCGCTTCTGCTCGGCGTTCACCAGGTTGAAGAGCAGCAGGTTGAAGCACTCGAGCGCCCAGTCCTCGACCGCGTCGTGCTCCTCCTGCGGTAGACCCGGCATGGTGTTGTTCGCCCAGATCTTGCCGAACTTGTGGTGGAACGCCTCGTCGGTCATCACCAGCTGGCAGAGGCGGCGGAGCGTCGGGTCGAGCGCCTTCGCGTGCAGCGTCGTGAACGCGCCCATCGCGACGCCCTCGATCAGCATCTGCATGCCGACGATCTTCTTGTAGACGACGGGCGAAGCGACCAGCTCGCGCAGCAGATTGCCGATCGTGTCGCCGACCGGGAAGATCTGGCCGCCGAAGCGCGACTGCGCGTACATCGCGAACGCGTGCACGTGTCGCGCCTCCTCGCGCACCTGGTTCGCCGCGTACTCCTGCGCGCCGGGATCGAGGAAGATGTCGCACAGGCTCGCCGACAGGCTGAGCGCGCCCTGCTCGCCGTGCAGCAGGTTCGAGATCGTCCAGCGCGCCGACGCGTTGGTGAAGTCGATGCGCTGCTTCTCGTCGAGCTTGTCCCACACCTCGGTGTGCGACTCGACGATGAAGCTGAACGGGAGCAGCGGCTCGTCCGCAGGCGGCGGCGTCACGAGGTCGATGTAGTCCCGGTCCTCCGGGTTCCAGAAGTGCTCCTCGGTCCGCGCGATGATCTCCTCGAAGTGCGGCGAGCGCTCGGCGTAGCGCCCGACCTCGAGCATGGCGGGGAAGTCCTCGGGGGACACCGTCCGGTACGCGGCATCGATCGGCATGGCGTTGCTCCTTCTTCGCTTCGTCGGCTTCGTGATCGAGAGATCCTCATTACTGAGGATGCCTCAGTGAGGCAAGCCTCTCCGCGCGACGCCCGATCAGTGCAACGTCCGCTCGACCCGCTCGAGGCGCGCGAGCTGCACGTCGTCCAGGTTCACGAGCTGCCCCGCCTCGTCCAGGAGGAAGAACTCGTGCGCGTGCTCGCCCACCGTGCAGCGCTGCATCCTCGCCCACGGCTCCGCCCAGCCCGGCGCGCTTCCCGCGACCACCTCGAGCGGCACGCCGAGCTGCATCGCGAGCTTGCAGAGCGCGTACAGCGTGGTCTCGTCGCGGTGAGCCCAGGGGGCGCCGAAGCGCTCGTCGAGAAAGCCCCAGCGGAGTCGCACCGTCCCGTGCAGGCGCCCGTACTCGTAGAGCCAGAACAGCGACTTTGCGTCCGCCTGGAGCCGCCGCACGAGCCGCGTGTGGTCGCCCGCGCGCACGTAGCCGTGCAGCACGGCGGGGTCACCGAGCGGCCGCGAGATACCGCATGATCCCGCGACCAGCATCGCGGTCGTGATCTTGAGCGTGCGGCCGCGCCGGTTCAGCTGCAGCGACTTCTGCGGTGGCCCGAGGTCCACGAGGCGGCGCTCGCCCGGCGTGAAGCCGATCCCGCGCACGATCTCGCGCACGCCGAGGCCGGCGATCACGTCGTAGGGCGAGAGCCGGGCGCGAACCGCGTCGAGCCACTCCGTGCCCGCCCGGACCGTGAGCTCCTCGATGCGACGCTCGGCCACGTCCACGAGCACCACGGCGACGGGCGCCTCCGGCGGAAACGCGTGCACGATCGCGCGTCGCAGGAGTGAGAGCTCCGCCGCTTGCGCGGCGCTCTGGCGCTCCGACTCGCGGATGCTCGCCTCGATTTCATCCGAGCTCTGCCGGGAGCGGCGTGCCCACTTGCGCGCCAGCGCCACGCGGTCGCGTACCGCCGCGCGCGCCGACGCGACCGCGGGGTGGTGGCGGTCGAGCACCCAGCGGCCGTCGGGTGTCGCCTGCACGGGGGCACCGCTCCGCCAGGATTGCGCGGCGTCCGGCCCGAGCCGGCGTGCTCCGGCGTGCCGGTCCGCGAAGGCGATCGTCTCGTCGGCCGACATCGCGCCGCCGTGCGCGTCGAGGATCGCGATCGCGAGGCGCTGCGGCGAGAACGTCGACCACGGCGCGTTGCCGCGCCATCCGTCTGCGAGCTCGTCGGGCGAGAGCGGTTCGTCGGGGCCCGGTCGCGGCGGAGCCTCGGGCGGCTCGGCCGGAGGCTCGGGCGCGGAGTAGCGCGGGCCGCGCAGCCCGAGCCGGAACAGCCACAGGTCGAGCTCGTCGTCGTGCAGGTCGAGCGCGTAGTGGTCGCCGTCGCGGTACACCGGCGCTCGCGCCGGCTTGCAGCGCTTGAGCGAGAGCAGCGCGCGCTCGCACGATGCGACGCCCGCGTCAGCGAAGCGCTCGGCGACCTCGGCGAGCGTCATCGGCACGCCGCGCTCGAGCAGCGCCACGATCAGCAGCGCGTAGGTGTTCGCCTCGCGATGGTCCTTCAGGTGCGCGAGGTCTGGCGGCGCGATGCCGAGGGAGCGGCACGTGGGGTTGGCGCCCGCGGCGCGTGGATCGTCGAGCGTGTCCATTCACGAGCCGCCATAGCGTGGCTGGACGCGGGCGGAAAGCTCGAGTCGCGCGAGCAGGTCGGGATGGTGCACCGCTCGCTAGCGGCCTTTTGTGCGTCCCTTGCGGCCGATTCCGGAGTGCCGCGCATTTCGCGTTTCCCGTTCTACCGGACGTCGTACCGACATGCTTGTCGTGCGACCGCGACTTGGCTAACTTGGTCAACATGGTCAGAGCCGTTCGGATCGGAGAGCTGAAGAACCACCTGTCCCGGTACCTCCAGGTCGTGCGTGGAGGAGGCAGCCTCGTCGTCATGGATCGCGACGTGCCGATCGCCGAGATCGGCCCCATCCGAGCGCGAGGGGCCGTGGCGGTCGGCCGCGACGACCTCGTGCGCCGCGGCGTCCTGATCCCGGCCGCGCGTCCCGATCTGGCCCTCGAGGAGGTCGGACCACCGGTCGCGTGTCGCGGCGACGCTCTCCGGGCCCTCCGCACAGACCGCGACGGAGCGTGACACGGGTGCAGTTCTGGGACACCTCGGCCCTCCTGCCGCTGGTCGTCGCGCAGCCGCCGTTCTCGGCGCATACCCGTCGGCTCTTCGGGCGAAAGGACACACGCGCCGTCGCCTTTCTGGCGCGGGTGGAGTCACGTTCCGCGGTCGAGCGATTGGCTCGCGAGGGAGCGCTCAGCCCCGTCGCTCGGCGCCGATCCCTGTCCAGGCTCGATCGAGTGCTTTCGGCATTCGATGTGGTGTCCTTCTCGTCGGCGGTCGAGCAGCGTGCCATCGAGTCGCTCGCGCGCCATCCGATTCGCTCGCTCGATGCGCTGCAGCTGGCCTGCGCTCTCGAACTGGTGCAGATGGGGAGCGCCGAGGCGATCGCGGTCGTCTGCTGCGATCGGCGTCTCGGCGAGGCCGCTCGAGCGGAAGGATTTCGACTGCCGATCACCCTGCCCGAGCCGTGACGGCAGCCGTCTCCGTCAAGCAACAGGGGTGAGGGCGCCGCGGACGAGCGCGCCGAACTCGGTGCGGCGGCGGCCGCGGTCGCGCTCGGACTCCGGACCGCGCGCCGGCCAGACCGGCTCGAGGAGCACCATCGACAGCAGGTTGCGCGCGGCGTGACCGACGCTCACGGGGCGGATCGCGGCGGCGGCCTGCGCGCGCGCGAGCCAGCTCCAGAGCGGCGTCGCGCCCTGGCCGGCGCGCGCGCCGCCGAGCTCCGGCTCGAGGAGCAGGCGCAGCGCGCAGCGCGCCTCGGCGCGCTCCGCTTGCAGCGCTTGAGCGAGAGCAGCGCGCGCTCTCGCGGTGCGACCCCGGCGGCGGCGAAGCGCTCGGCGACCTCGGCGAGCGTCATCGGCACGCCGCGCTCGAGCAGCGCCACGATCAGCAGCGCGTAGGTGTTCGCCTCGCGATGGTCCTTCAAGCGCGCGAGGTCTGGAAGCGCGATGCCGAGGGAGCGGCACGTCGGATTGGCGCCCGCGGCGCGTGGATCGTCGAGCGTGTTCATTCAAGAGCTGCCATAGCGAGGGGGTGCCCCGTCACGCCATCCTCTGCGCGGTGCTGAGGAAGAGCGGTCGTCGCCACGCCGGTACGAGGCGCTCGGCTGTGTCCCGGAAGGGCAGGTGGGCGAGTGCATCGACTCGGGCGCGAACACCTACGGCGGCAAGGTGGTGGTGAACCCGTCGGGAGGGCTGACCTCGAAGGGCCACCGCGCGGTGCGACAACCGGCCTCGCGCAGTGCGCGGAGCCCAACTGGCAGGTTCGCGGCGAGTGGCAGACAAGCGTCAGGTGAAGGATTCGAGTGTCGCGCGCAGGACCTCGAGCATCTCCCGCTCCCGATCAGTAGCTTCGGATCTGCAAGCCGGGAACCCGCGAGAAATGTCTGCCGTTCCGGGTGACGAGCACTGCGCCATCCACGAGCGCCGCGGTTGCAATCAGCAAGTCCATGGTCGCGATGGGCCGATTCCGCAACGCAGTCAACGAGCGCGCGTAGGCCGGAGCGAACCGATCGTCCGGGTAGCTCACGACGAATCGGCTGCAAAGCCGTCGCACTCGCTGCCGCTCGACCGTCGGCTGGCGTGCGCCTTCGGCACCCGCCAGCAGCTCACACACCACATGGACGCCGACGCGAACCTCGACCCGCGCGAGATCCGCCAGCAACATCAGCGCCGGCCCCTGCGTACCACGCGTGGTTTCCCGCAAGAGATCGACGATGAACGAGGTGTCGGCGTGAATCACAGCTTGATCCGACGCGCGGGGCTCTTCCGCCGCCCCTCCACCTGCGCGTCGATCGCGTCGAGGACCCCTTCCGAGACTCGTGCACTGCGAAGTGCAGTGCCGAGGTCCTCTCCGGTCATTCGCCGACCCAGACGATGCTTGATCGTCTGAGAAAACGACTCTCCTTTGCGCTTGCAGCGCGAGAGAATCTCATACGCTTCGGCGTCGATCGTGATCGTCTTCACGGCCATGCACTTACGATGCACTTACCTCGCTCGTGCGTCAATCTTCCGGTTTGTGCGATCGTGTCGAGGACCCCTGCGTCCTGCAGCCGACCCCGGACCTTCTGCAGAGACCCGATCTGCGAGGGCGGCGACGCGGCGACACCAAGGAAACATGATCGAACAACTGTTCGAGCACGGTTGCGTGTCAACGTGACGAACGAGCGGGAGTACGCAGGCGACCTGGGCTGCGGTGGTGACGATGTGCTGCAAGGTACATCGCGGCCGAGCTGAGCCGGACGACGAGCCGAGCGCGCGGCCGTGGTCGCGCGCACGCCGGCGTGCCGGGGCCCGTCGCATCGCCACGACCCCGGCGTGGCGCCCGGCACGGTGCGCGCAAGCGATGCGGCCGTGGATCCGGGCTGCTCACTGCCGGTTGTTCGCGGGGCCGCGGACCATGCCGGGCCGAACGCGCCCGGCTACCGCCCGCGCCGGCCCGAGCATGGCGCGCTGCGCCGCATCGTGCACGAGCACCTCGAGACGTTCCTCGCAGAAGCTCGCGCGCGCAGCGACGGGGACGGCGTGCCGCGCTTCGTCGAGCGCGAGCTGCGGGAGTTCGTCAACTGCGGTCAGCTCGCGCGCGGCTTCGCCCGCTTCCGCTGCGACGAGTGTCGGACCGACCTGCTGGTCGCGTTCTCGTGCAAGGGGCGCGGATTCTGCCCGTCGTGCACGGGACGCCGCATGGCGAGCCTCGCCGCGCACCTGGTGGACGACGTCCTCGGCGGCCTGCCCGTCCGGCAGTGGGTACTCACCGCGCCGCACCGGCTGCGGTACGCGCTCGCCTACGACCAGCCGCTCTGCCGGCGCGTGCTTGCGGTGTTCATCCGTGCGGTGCTGTCCTCCGAACGGCGTCGCGCGCGGCGGCGCGGCATTGCCGACGGCCGCGGCGGCGCGGTCACCGCGATCCAGCGCTTCGGCTCAGCGGCGAACCTGAACGTCCACTTCCACTCGCTCGTCGTTCAGGGCGTGTTCGACGGCGACGGCGCGCGCTTCGTGCCGCTGCCAGCGCCGTCGGATCAGGACGTCTGGCGCGTCCTCGCGACGGTGCGGCGGCGCATCCTGCGCCTCGCCCGGCGCCACGGGATCGACGTCGAAAGAGACGGGATCGTCGAAGGTGATCGTCGTGACGAGCTCGCGGAGGAGTCACCGCTGCTCGCGGGCCTCGCCGCGGCGTCGGTGGCGGGACGCTCGGCGATCGGTGCCGACGCCGGCTCGCGAACGGTACGCCTCGGTCGCGCGGTGGAGCCTGCTCCGGAGAATGATCCGCGTGCGCCGTGTCACGCGCACATCGCCGGCTTCGACCTGCACGCGGGCGTCGCCGTTCCCGCCGGCGACCGGGCCCGCCTCGAGCACTTGTGCCGATACGTCCTGCGACCGCCGATCGCGCAGGGCTCTGTCGCGATCGCCCCGGACGGTCGTGTGCGCCTCGAGCTGCGCCGTCCGTGGCGCGACGGAACACGCGCTCTGCTCTTCGACCCGCTCGACTTCCTCGGCCGCCTCGCTGCGCTGACGCCGAAGCCGCGCGTCAACCTCCTGCTGTACCACGGCGCGTTCGCGTCCCATGCGGCACGGAGGCGGGCCGCGGTGGCGCGGGCACGCGAGGTCGCTGAAGACCCTGCCGGGAACGGCTCTGCTCCTGGTCCTCCCGCAGGGGTCCCGTCCCGGCCCGAGGCCGGCCGATCGCCACCGATCGATGAAGGGGCAGGGGCGGCAATGCCGCGCAAGAACGGCTGGGTCCGGTGGGCCGACCTGCTGCGCCGGGTGTTCGAGATCGACGTCCTGCACTGTGCGCGCTGCGGCGGGCGGCTGCGCTTCGTCGCGGCGATCGACGACCCGGAGGTGGTCCGGCGGATCCTCGGCCATCTCGGGCTCCCGACCTCGATCGCGCCGCCGCTGCCGCCGCGGTCACCCCCCGGTGCCACGCAGGAGTCATTCGACTGGGCGTGACGCGGGTTTCGAGGCATCGCGGCGACTACCTACGTTAGGGTGGGTGGCGGTCGTGCGTCTCGTCGCGAGGTTCGGGGCCGATCGGCGGCCCGACGAAGGGGCACCGGAGACGTCGCGGCCAGATTTCCGTTGACAGGCGCTTTGTCCGCTGCGTACTTTGCGGGCGCTGAGCGGAGCCCAGCCAGGTAGGCCCGATGTCCGATAATCTCGCGTTATGTGAAATCAGGCCTTTGGAATTCCTATCCGCCGCGCGACGTCGCGACCGGCGCCCTGACGCAGCTCCCCGAGCCGCAGGGCTGCGTCAGCCAGAGCGGATCGGGCGGGCACTGCACGCAGGGCAAGGCGCTCGACGGCGCCAGCGCGGTCGTCACCAGCAAGGACGGCCGCTTCGTCTACGTCGCGTCGGAGAAGAGCCGTGCGGTCGCGGTGTTCGCGCGCGACCGGAGCTCGGGAGCGTTGCAGCAGCTGCCGGGCGAGGACGGCTGCGCCGCCGACGACCCGAGCCTCGAGCAATGCAGCCTCGCGGTCGGCCTCGGCGCGCCCGGCGCGATGGCGCTCAGCCCGGATGTCGTTTCTCACGACCATGACCCAGGAATTCTCACGAGCATGACCCAGGGCCGAGGCCGAGCGGGTTCATAGCACGGCGACGATGACGGGGGTCAATGCGCTCGCCGCTTGCGCCGGGAGATCGGGGTTCGGGGCGGTCGCGCGGCGTCGCGTGGTTCGCCGGGCCGCTGGCGCTTGCGGTAGCTCTCGCCCTCGATGACGACCTGGTAGGCGTTGTGGGCGAGGCGGTCGATCGCGGACTGCGCGAGGATCGGATCGTCGAAGAGCGGGATCCACTCGTCGATGGTGCGGTTCGACGTGACGATGGTCGACGCGCGACGGTGGCGTTCGAGGACGACCTCATAGAAATCGCTCGACTGACGAGCGTCGAGGCGGCGGAGCCCGAAGTCGTCGACGATGAGGACGTCGGGAGCGAGCAGGCGCCGGAGTACCTTCTCGGTGGAGTGGTCGGCGCGCGACTGGAGGAGGAGCTGGAAGAGGCGGTCGGCGCGCAGGAAGAGGACATCGTATCCGGCGCGGCAGGCCGCGTGACCGAGCGCGGAGGCGAGAAACGTCTTGCCGACGCCGACGGGGCCAAGCAGCACGGCGTCCTCCTGGCGCTCGATGAAGCCGAGGCCGAAGAGATCGCGGACGCGATCGCGATCGAAGGTGATCGGGGCGTTCCAGTCGAAGCCTTCGAGCGTCTGCTCCTCCTCGAAGCCTGCGCGGCCGAGACGGACGGCGAGGTTCTTCTGGTCGCGTCGATCAATCTCGTCCTGGAGAGCGAGCTCGAGGAAGTCGAGCTCGGAGAGTTTGCTCTTGCGCGCGTAGGCGACGCGATCAGGGAGCATCGGCAGGATGCCCGAGAGCTTCAGGCGCTTCAGGACGGTCTTGAGGGACGGCTTGATCTCCATCGCTGATGGTCTCCTTCTGTGCAGGGTCGTGGGTGAAGCTTCCCGTCGGCCGCAGGAAGCGGGGCGCGGGCAGCAGGACGAGCTGCCCGGTGGGAGTGCTGCCGGTCGCGACGCGATCGAGGTCGAGCTTCACGATGCGCTCGACGCGGTGGACGTTCACGACGTCGAAGGCGAGAGCGCGGCGACACGCGTCGTCGACGCGCTCTCCGCCGTACTTGTCAGCGAGCCGCAGGAGCTTCTGGGCTTGTCGCAGGCGTGCCCACGGAAACGTGCCCGCGAGCAGGCGCTCGGCGAAGCGTCCGATCTGCTCGCCGCGGCGTCGCGCCTCGGCGATGGCGCGATCGGGATCGCGCGTCGCGTACGCCGTGAGGTGCTCGGGATAGTCGTCGTAGTCGGTCGAGCGGCCGCCGGGCGGCTGTCGCGCGTGGGTCTTGATCAGCTCACCACGGCAGTAGATGCGCACCAGGCGGCTGTCGGAGCGGACGTCGACCGGCTTGTGGAGATATGCGTGCGGCACGGAGTAGAGCGCGCGTCCGACCTGGATGTGGTGATCACCGTGCACCTTGCACGTCGCCCAAGACGGTGTGTCGAAGCGCTCGCCCACGAGCGGGCGCAGCGCTGCGCGCTCGACGTCCTCGAAGACGGCGAGCGGTCGCTGCCGGGTCGTGCCGTGGACGCGTGTCCCGGCCACCTCCAGACACCAGCGCGCGGCATCGCGCTGCACGTGCGCGACGTCAATCCACGTCTCGCCGCGGAAGAAGCTCTCGCGCACGTACTGGACGTTGCGCTCGACGTGCGGCTTGCCCGTCGCGTGCCGCGCGACGGCGGCGTCGACGACGAAGCCGCGGTAGCGCGCGTACTCGTCGAAGGTGCGCTGGAAGACGGGATCGTAGCGATCGGCCTTCGTGACGGCGGCCTTGAGATTGTCGAGGACGACGCGCGCCGGGACGCCGCCGAAGAAGACCCAGGCCGCCTCGATCCCGTCGATCAGGTCCGCGATGCGCTGCGACGTCGTGACGTGGACGTACTGATGGCGGCTGTGCACCAGCGTGACGAGCAGCGCGTAGACGGTGCGCCGTCGACCTTCGCGCTCACGGTCGGGGACGAGACCGAGCTTGCCGAAGTCGACCTCAGCGAGCTCTCCCGGCGCGACGTCGGCGACGCGCACCGTGCTGCGCCGGCGGTCGTGGAAGCCGCAGTGGCGTACGGCGAAGCGATGCAGCGAGCTGTACGGGACGTCGACGCCCTGCCGCTCGAGCAGCTGGTGCACCTTCGAGAGGCGGAGGCCACGCTCCTCGCTCTCGTTCGCCGTGAGCCAGAGCGCGATCTGCTCGCGGTGCGGAGCGAGCCGCGCCTCGGCTTCGCCCACGGCGGCGTCCTTCGCGCCCGGCTTGAGCGCCCGCGCGACTGCGGTGGCGAGTGCTTCATCGGGCTCCGGCCCCGAGCGCTGCCAGCCCGCCTTGATCGCGAGACGGACGTAGCGCCGGACCGTCTTGCGCGTGCGCGACGTCGTACGCTCGATTGCCGCGTACGGCTCGCCGCGGTGCACGCGCCGCAGCACATCCAGGATCTCCCACATGCCGACCTCCAGGTACGCCATCCCCCGCACCTCCCGGTGCGCAGGACGGCCGAGATCGGCCTCGGCTTTGGGACTCCGGTCCCCTCACGAGAGCCCACCCGACGGGTGGGTCATGCTCGTGAGAATACCGTCACCCCACCTGGGTCATGGTCGTGAGAATACCGCCGAAGCGGTGGGTCATGATCGTGGGAAATGACACCGGACGGCAAGGCCGTCTACGTCACGTCGGAGGCGACGCACCAGCTGGCCGTGCTGGCGCGCGACCCAGGCCGCGGAACGCTGCGTGCGCTCCACTGACTGCATCCGGGACGACGGCAGCATCGTCTGCGAGCCCGCGGTCGCGCTCCGGCAGCCGCACTCCGTGGCGACGAGCCGTGACGGCAAGCAGGTGTACGTCGCGTCGAAGGACAGCGACGCCGTCGCGGTCTTCGTCCGCGACCGGAAGTACGGCTCGCTGAGCCAGCTCGCGACGCCGGACGGCTGCATCAGCGACGACGGCAGCGAGGGGGCCTGCATCGACGGGCGAGCGCTGGACACTCCGCGCTCGGTCACGGTGTCGCGCGACGGGCGGCACGTGTACGTGGCGGCGCAGGGGAGCGAGGGAGTGGCGGTGCTGCGGCGGCGGTAGGAGGGCGCGACTCGCGCCCTCCATCATGCGGTGCGCGTCTCCCCTCTCACCGGTTGGCGATCCGCGCCCGTCACCGCGGCTCGATCAGAATTTCTCTGGAACCGGAACTCCGAGATCATTGCAGATCTTTCGCGCCAGGTGGTTGCTGACCTCGGTGTGACGCGGCAGGGCGCTTCGCTTGCCCAGCGCCGGGTTGTGCCACCAAGAGTGTCTTCCACCCTCGCGAAGCAGCACACATCCGTGGCTTGTCAGGTGCTTGACGAGATCGCGGCGCTTCATACCGCGATTTCGAGCTCCTCGAATCCGCTCCCCGCGGCACTTCTCGCTTCCGCGCGATTCAGTTCGATCGCCTCCGCAAGCGTCACCTTGAGAGTGTCGACGAGCTCGTCGCGGGTCCGCTCCTGGCAATTGACGCCCGGAACCTCCTCGATCCAGCCGATCCACCACTCGGCGTCCTGCTTGATCACGGCGGTGTACTTTTGAGCCATCGGTTCTTCCTCGGTGATGTGATGCCTCGCTTGGTGGGCATCTGCTTCGCGGTGGCCAACGACTCACAGCTAAGCCGCGGACGCGCATGAGTCTATCCCGAGCGACAATTGGGTCTATCGTTCCGAGGCCGACCCGTCCGGCCACGCACAGATGCAGACGCGGTTGCCCGCCCGGTCGGAGAGCGTCCAGTGCGATGGGGCATGCGAATCGTCGACGATGCGACCGCCGGCGGCGACGGCAGCCTCGAGCCGCGCGGCGACGTGCTCACTAGCGACGGAGACGTCGACGTGCATCGCATGACGCAGCGGCTTGCTCTGGTCGAGCTCCTGCATCCACACCGTCGACCCGTGTCCGAGCGGATCGATCGCATTGTCGTCCGCCATCGGGACGTATCCGAGCGCCGCTCGCCAGAAGTCGACGTCGATCGCGTCGCGCCTGGCCGCCACGGCGAGCTGCACCTCCTGGACGGCGGCTCGGTCCGGGACGGCGCCTTGCTCTCGAGCGACCGCCGATACGGCGCGAGCCAGCGCGACGTGGCTGGATTCGAGGCTCCAGACGTCGCGGGTCAGCCGGATCGTCACCCTTTCCTCCGAAAGCGTCAGAAGCACTCCGGTACCCGCGATCGCTGGCACCTTCGCGACCGCAGCGGCCATGCTCGCCGCGTGACCCAGGGAGCCGACGCGGAAGGCGGCCGTCGCACCACCGTGCAGCACCACCCAGTCCTCCACGCCCGCAGCGGCGAGAAACTCGTGCCAGCCCCGTTCGCTCATTCGCTTCCCTCCGACAGACAGAACCGATCTGCGTGCAGCCAGCACTGGGGAGCCGGGAGGTGCTCGTCTCGCCGGAGGCGACGAACGCGGTCCTGACCGCCGCGGAGGTACGCCTGCCTGAGACGATCGTCTCCGTCGGTCGTCCGCGCGCCGGCGCAATGAAAGATCCCGACAGGTGAAGTGAAGCGCGCAGCGAAGTGGTCCGAGTGCCGCGTGACGAGCAGCATCTGGCCTGCCCCGAGTCCGGACCATGGCTCCGGGAGATCGACGGTCAGTGGCATGAGGAGTCGCCCTCCGATGCTGAGCTGGTCGAGCCAGCCCGGCAGAGGCTCGGTGGCCCCCGCGTTGACGAAGATCGCATCGAAGGTCCGGCTCGCGAGCTCGCTGCCGTCTCCTTCCAGGATGGTGACGTTCGGCCAGCGACGGAGGTTCCGGATGGCCCGCGCCGCGAGCCGTGCGTCGAGCTCGATCCCCACCACGGTGCCGTCGGCGACCGCCGCTGCCACGACCGCGGTGTAGTAGCCGACGCCGCAGCCGACGTGCAGGAACCGATCGCGCGGGGACAGGTCGAGCTCGTCGAGGCACCGCAGCAGGAATGCGGGCTCGCCGTTGTTGAGGTTCCGGCTCGCATCCAGAGCGACGAGCACGTTGTCGTAGAGGTGCCTCGGGTCGTCGTCCGGCGTCAGCTCGTAGCCGCGCTCGGCCTCGGCGAGCCTCAGGATCTGCCAGGGCCCCGGACCGAGTAAGTCCTCACGCGGCACGCTTCCCAGTGCATCGACGAGGCCGGCCGACCGCACCGCCGACATGGCCCCGATCTTCTCTGCGAACTCGCGACGGACTCGCTCGAGACGCTCCATGCAGATCACTCTTTGCTTTCGCCCAGCGACACTAGTCCTCGCGCGCGACCAGACGCCACACCCAGGAGCCTCACCTGCCCGATACGCAGGGGCGCCGCGTCGTCCGGTGCAGCCCGACGCGGGCGACCGCACGACACGCGCCAGCACGAATCACAGGGCGCGCTCCATGTGGATGTCGTCGGGCTCGAGCGCGAAGAGCCGCTCGTCCGGCGTCGCCAGCGGCATGAACCCCTGACGGAGATAGAAGTCGACGGTCCCGCGCGTCGGCGTCGCCGAGACGTACAGTCGCTGCGCACCCTCGGCACGCGCGAGTTGCACGACCTTCTCGGTCAACGCACGACCGACCCCGTGACGGCGCCACGGCCTCGTCACGTGGAGAACCGCCAAGCTCGCCGGGCCTCCGCTCGAGGCTCGCAGGTAGACGGCGAACCCGATCAGATGATCGCCCTCGAAGGCGCCGAGCGGCACGCCGCCCGCGGTGATCAAGCGCGTCCACTGGTCGATGTGGTGCTCGATGGTCGCCTCGCCCGGCTCACCCCAGCGCGGCGCAGCGATGTCCACGTCGATCAGCTCGAGCCTCTCGCCACGCTGCCGGTACTGCTGTGTGATTCGCTCCGACCGGTCGATCTCGGCAATGCGTCCCAGCTCGGACACGGACATCTCGCGCATGGTCGTCATCGGTCCCCCACCGAGAAACGGACGGCTTCTTCTACCCGATCGCGTGCTCGCTCGACGAGCACGCGATCACGCGCGGCAGCGCACCTGGCACCCCGCGCATTGACCGCCGCACGACGGGCGTGATTCGATCGGCCGATCCTCGATGCCCCGGAGGGCTCCATGCCACTTTGGCCTCGCCACGCGCAGGCGGTGCGCGCGCTGCAGACGCTCCTGCTCCTCTCGATCCTCGTCGCGGCCCCGGCCGGCGCGTCCTTCGTCGCGTTCGAGAGCGGCCAGGTGCGCCCGCTCGCGCTCTCGCCCGACGGCAGCAGGCTCTTCGCGGTCAACACGCCCGACAACCGGCTCGAGATCCTCGCCGTCACCGCGTCCGGCTTGACGCACCTCGAGAGCGTCCCGGTCGGCCTCGAGCCGGTCGCCGTCGCGGCGCGCAGCAACAGCGAGGTCTGGGTGGTGAACCACCTCTCGGACAGCATCTCGATCGTCGACGTCGGATCGTCGCCGCCGAGGGTCACGCGTACGCTGCTAGTCGGCGACGAGCCGCGCGACATCGTGTTCGCGGGGCCTGAGCGGAGCCCAGCCAGGTAGGCGCGATGTCCGATACTCTCGCGTCATGCGAAATCAGGCCTTTGGAATTCCTATCCGCCCGATCGAAGCGGCAACATCATCGAAGTCAACATGCCGGCGTTGTCCGAACACCCATCTGCCGGGACTGGAGCGATCGTTCACCAGCAGGGTGGTCAGGAAACGTCGTTCACCCTCGGAGAGTCTGGCTCCGAGCTCGGCTACCTGACGAGCATCAGGAATCCCGCGAACGAGGAGACCACGTTTGGCTACGCCGGCGGTGGTCTCTTGAGCTCAATGACCGATCCGCTGCTGAACACATACCTGTTCAACTACGATAGCAATGGTTTGGGACGCCTGACGGAGGATGCGGATCCAGAAGGTCTGGATGCCGATCCACCGGCCATCTACAAGACGTTGGCCAGGATCAACGAGTCCGCGCGGGAGTACGCCGTTTCGCTGACGACCGCTCTCGGTCGCACGACGACCTATCTCACTGAGTTGTTGACCACGGGCGCGTTGAGGAGGTTCCGGACGAACCCGGACGGGACATCAGAGGAGCGTCTTTTCGGAATCGACGAATCACGAGAGGTCAAGTACGCCGACGGGACGATCGTTAAGCTTGCGACAGGGCCCGAAGTGGGGCGCTTCGGCTTGCAAGCTACTGTCTCTCGCATCGATCTTTCGACACCTGCCATGCGAGCTTTGGTGCCACCAATAGCGGCAACAGCAGTTGAGAGCCGGTCGATAGCTCTGGCCGATCCGTTGAATCCCGGCAGCGTTGTTGCCTCGACGAGCGTGATGTCAGCTAATGGAAGGGAATTTAAGCGAGTGTTCGACGCGACGAACCATCTGTATACGGACTACTCACCGAGCAATCGGCAGCGGTTTACGAAGGTCGACGCAGCATCGCGGACCACGGAAGTTGAGGTGGACGGGTTCTATCCACTGAGGCTCTCCTACGATTCGACAGGTCGCCTCGAAACCGTGCGTCAGGGGACGCCAAGTCAGGACGAGAGAACATTCACCTTCTCCTATGATGCCCACGGCAACATCGCGAGCGTTCTCAATCCACTCAACGAGCTCGTTGGTTTTGAGTATGACGACGCGGGCCGTGTCAGTAGTCAGCTCCTGCCCGATTTGACTAGTCTGGGCTTGGGCTACGACAAGTCTGGCAACCTGACCTCGATTGACTTGGATGAAATTGTCGAACACGTCTTTCAGTTCAACAAGATCAATGCGCCGGTCTCCTATATGCCGCCGGAGCCGTCGCCCGGGATTCTCGTCCCGGCAACGACCTTTACCTACAATCGCGACCGGCAGCTGCAGGCAATTCATGCCCCGCGAGACCATTCCGGACCGCCGGAAAACGACGATATCGTTGAACTTGAGTACAATGAGCCAAACGAGCAGCTGAGCCGGATCGTTATGCCTGATGACGATGGGGAAGTGTCGTTCGGCTATGACAGTACGACTCGAAAGGTGGTCCGTGTTGACGGTCCGTCGGTTGTGGAGTCGGGTCGACAGGTGCGGGTAGCGTTCGAATACGATGGCTTCCTACCGACTACCAGTGTATGGGGCTGTACGGGCGCTGGCGCTTGTCCGGCAGGGACAATCGAAGGGTCGGTGCGGCGAGCCTGCGATGTGAACTTGCGACCAAGCCGTGAATGGGTCAACGACAGCCAAGAGGTACAGTACCAGTACGATACCGACGATCTCCTGACCTCTGCTGTCCTGGTCGGTGGAGAAACATTGCTGATCAGCCGCAGCACTGACAAGGGGGGAATCGTCGTCGGCGCAACGCTGGGCGAAATGTCCGAGGGCCGAGCGCTGAACGGCTTCGGTGAGTTGGAATCGCTTGAGGCGAACCATAGTACGGCTGGAACTCTCTTCGCGGCATCCTATATTCGAGACGGTTTGGGGCGAATTGCGGCCGTCACGGAAACTACTGATGGGATCGCAGTCGACTATGAGTATGCGTACGACCCGCGTGGGCGTCTCGTGTCCGTAACCCGCGATGGAGTGCTGACGGCGACCTATTCCTATGACTCCAATGGCAATCGTCTCTCGGCTCCAAATCTGGCCGGGGTGACTGCCTACGATGGACAGGATCGACTGATCGCCTATGGCGACCAGCCATCGAGCCCAGTCTATGAATATGACCAGAGAGGGCGCCTTAAGACCAAAACCGTTGGCGGCGTCGTGACCGAATACAAGTTCGATGCGGCTGGCAACTTGCGGAGCGTTCAGAAGGCTGCCGAGTCGATCGCGTACGTGATCGATGGGCAGTTCCGGCGACTTGGTAAGATGAAGGACGGCGCGCTGATTCAGGGTTGGCTCTATGATGGGGAGATCCGGATCGTCGCGGAACTGGATTCCGAAGGCGATGTTGTATCGCGATTTGTCTATGGTGAGCGACAGAACGTCCCGGAGTTCATGGTAAGGGATGGATTCACATATCGATTCGTTCTCGATCATCTTGGTAGCGTCCGCCTAGTCGTTGACGCCGCGACTGGTGCCATCGTCCAACGACTCGACTATGACGAGTGGGGCATAGTCTTGAGCGATACGAATCCGGGCTTTCAGCCGTTTGGATTCACGGGCGGACTTTACGATTTCGACACGGGACTCGTGCACCTAGGTGCTCGCGACTACGATCCGACAGTTGGACGCTGGATCGCGAAGGATCCCCAGTCATATCTCGACGGGGCATTCAATCTATATCTGTACGCAAACGGTGATCCGATCAATCGGCCGGATACGACCGGCCTCGCCGCGGAAGTAAGCGGCACACTTGGGACCTGGCAGGCCGCTCTGGAGGTCGTTCCAGCCGCCGCCGCAAAGGGTGGAACCGGGTCGGGTATCGCTCTGGATATCGCCCTTGGCGATTCAGGCACGGGCGAAGGGGGTGGGACCCCGACGCCAAATGGCGGGGGTGGCCCTGGCGTCGGAGCGGGTGCCGGGGACGGGGCGGGTGCAGAGGGCGGAGCGAGCGGGGCGAGCCAAGGAAGCGGCGGTCTCAGCTGTGACGGCTACTGGAGGCCAAGCAACCACTGGGTCAAGGGCCCGTTCCTGACTTGCCGATGCTTCTTCATGTGCATTCCATGTAATGGGACGGCGCTCTATGGCAATAATCCAGACACCTTGCCAAGTACTTGGGGTGTGCGTGTCAATGCTGGGCAGGGCGGAATGAAATCAGGAAGTGGCTGTAGTTGTCGCGTGCCTGGTCCGCAGGTCGACTGCAAGGCAAAGTGTTAACTAGGAGGTCGGCGCGTTTAGATGCGTATCGCATTGGAGACGATTATGTGGGGGAAAACTGATTGTGAACCCTGGCGTGGGAAGGTCGCGCGCTGCGCTGCACTGGCGACAATGGTGCTGTCGTTGGCGATTGCGTCGTCCGCTGCCGTCGCTGGTGAAGACGTGCCGACTTCGAAGCCCACCCCCGTTTGGGTCGCGCCGACCGCCTCCTGGGAGTCGGCCTATTCGCAACGAAAAGCCATGATTCGAAAGGGTTTGAGTCCGGCGGAGGTCGAACGCTGTCAGAAGGATTTGAAGTCGATCCTTCAGGATGTCGAGATGAAGGCGACCTGCCGATCCGATTCCGACTGCGCGCTACTCGAGCAATTGCCATTCGGCATGATGGCTGTCGGGCGGGTGGTGCTGACAGATCTTCGTGATCGAATCAGAAACTTTCACGCCCAATGCGACGACGGATCCACCCACATGTCGGAGCCGGAGGGGTTCGAAGGGCTGGTTCAAAGGGCCGTGTGTTATTCGGGACGATGCATGGTGGCGACGCAGGAAGCGAGATAGCTGGCGTGGCGCGCCTTAGGCGGATGCGAGGTCGCCAGTTGCTGTGATCGTCCGATCTCTAGACCAGCAAGGGAGTCCCCGGTTCTGCCGGGGAGGCATCCGAAGTTTGACAATCCCGGGAGCAGGACAGCGGAACTCCCCCCCGTGAGCCGCTCAAGCGCACGCGGGGGGAGTTCCAGGATCGATCAGTTCGAGGCGTTAAACCGTATGCGTTCGACGAGCCGCTTGGCTGACACCGCGTCGTGCGCCACGTACACCGGTGCACGATCGCACGGGAGCCGACAGCGGCATGGGCACTGCGGGTCGCGCGCTGACGGCGTAGCGGCCCGGCGGATCGTTTCGCCGCGCAGGAAGGTGAGAACGCTCGGACGCCGGCCTTCTGGAAGGGGCGGCTGAAGCGCGACGGAGCGCGGAATCTCGGGACGAGGCCGACGCGCTCGGCGGGAAAGCGCGTCGCCTTCGTCTGGCATCAGGAGCTCGCGGAACTCGCGCGACCGGTCGTCGAGGCGATGCGCGCAGATGCACTGTAAGTGCTCGCGCGAGCACGTCTGGTCGCGGGAGCTGAGATCCGGCACCATCGGCGGTGATGCCGCCGCCGCGAACGCTACTCCGCGAGCAGTTCGCGCGGCAGGGTGACGGCACCGGGCGTCGCGATGGCACGCCGCGCGGCCTCGCGGAGGTACTGCTTGGGGTTGACCCCGAGCCGCGCGACATCGTGTTCGCGGGGCCTGAGCGGAGCCCAGCCAGGTAGGCGCGATGTCCGATACTCTCGCGTCATGCGAAATCAGGCCTTTGGAATTCCTATCCGCAGGCCGTGCAGCAGAAACTCCGTCCAGGGCATGGCCGCGAAGCCCGCGCGCTCGGCGACCGGGAGCGCCTCCTCGTCGCACACGACCAGCGGTCGAAACCGGGAATGGCGCCGGACGAACTCGCCGAGCCCTTTCAGGTCCGCGAGTGCGATCCGGCCGGTCTTCACCTCGACCGCCCACGAGCCCCAGCTGCCCTCGATCACGGCGTCGACCTCGAGCGGATCTTCGCGCCAGTAGCTGACGCGCTGGCCCGCGTTCCACGCGAAGGCGAGGCACGCGTTCTCGACCCAGGCTCCCCACCGCTCCGGCGCCGTGGCGCGGTCCGGAATGCCGCGCGGGTCCATGACCGCGACGAGCGCGTTGTTGAGCGGAACGAGCTTCGGCGGGGCGGCGCGCTGGCGCGCGGGGCGCGTCGCGTACTTGGGCAGCGGTGCCACCAGGAATGCCTCTTCGAGAAGTGCCAGGTAGTGGGCGATCGTCTCGAGCGCCCCCGCGTCCTGCAGCCGACCCTGGATCTTTTGCAGAGACACGATCTGCGCGGGCGACGACGCGGCCACACCGAAGACCTGGCGGAGCAGAGCGGGCTTGCGCACGGATCCGAGTGCCAGGATGTCGCGCCCGACCGCGGGCTCGAGGATGGCGTCGCGCACGTAGGCCGACCAGCGTGCGAGGTCGTGCCGGAGCTCGAACGCTCCCGGGTACGAGCCCATCCGGACCAGAAGCTCGCAGGCCTCCGCGGGCGGGATGCCAAACGCGTCCACCAGCGACGAAGCCGACCAGTGCGTGAGCGTGATGCGCTCGAAGCGGCCGGCGAGGCTCTCGCGCGAGCCGTGGGCGAGCCTCAGCGCGGACGAACCAGTCGCGACGACGTGGACGGGCAGCTTCTTGCGGCGCAAGCGATCCCACTCGCCCTTCAGGCGTCCGGCCCAGTCGTGGAGCAGGTGCGCCTCGTCGAGCAGCAGAACGACCGCACGCCCCGTGCTCACGGCGGTCTCCTCCGCGCGGACCCAGAGTCGCTCCCAGAAGCCCGGCAGGGTGGCCTCCGGCGCGTCCATGGCGGCGTAGATGGCCGCTTTCCCGTGCCGTTCCGCGAGCTCGAGCAGGAGAGTGGTCTTTCCGACCTGCCGTGGCCCGGCGAGAAGCTGGATGCGACCCGGGGCCGGTTCGGCCACGCGTCGAGCAAGCAGGTCGCGAGCAGCGCGGAAGTCGAGCCGGAAGTCCTCGGAGGGCATGATCGAATAATTATTCGAGTATGGATGCGTGTCAATGTCGACGAACGAGGCGCGCGCGCGGCCGTCGGCGCGCGCTTGCGGGCGTGCCGGGGGCCGTCGCGTGCGCCTCGCCCGGCGCCACGGCATCGCGGATCTTCGTTGACAGGCGCTTTGTCCGCTACGAACCTTGCGGCGCCGCGCGGCGGCCAACCCAGAGGCGCGATGTCCGATCATTTCGCGTCATTCGAGACCAGGGCTCTGGAGCCCGCCGAGTAGGAGGATCAGCACCATGGACCTGGCCAGCTACACGCCGATGGGTGACAAGAAGAACTCGGCGTTCTTCGACGAGTACCTCCCGCGGATCTACGAGCGGCGCGCACGTTCCGGGCTCGACCAGATCGTCGGCGACATGGCCGCAGCGGTGATCCAGGTCGAGCACGGCGACGCGATCGACTACCTGGCCGAGCTCGCCGCGATGGGGCCCTACCGGTTCGGCGACGCGCGGCTGCTGGACACGCACAAGGTCTACGTCCTGACCTCGAAGCCCGAGTACCCGCGCCTGGTCGTCATCGAGCCGCTCACCCCGACGTACGGGGACGACCTCACCCGGTGGAACCAGCTGTACCCGCTGGCCAGGCGCAAGCCGAACGCCCGCTACGTCGGCGAGGTCTACGCGGCCGAGTCGACCAAGGCGGTGATCGAGGCGCTCGAGCCGCAGAACGTCCGCTTCGCCTACCCGGGCGACACGGTCAGCGACTTCTACTCGCGCGAGCACCTCGTGTTCACGTTCCTGTCGGACTACACCTACAACCGCGTCGGCTACGTCGACGTCGGCATGGACGATCTCGACGCCCTCGGGATGGGTGAGCGGATCGTGCTCGCGCCCGCCGACCTCGCGAAGATCGAAGCCGCCGCCGAGCTGCAGCGCGCGCACGGCATCCACGACAAGATCCTCGGCATCGACCACATGGCCACCCGGATCCTGGCCGGCGACCGCGAGCACGCGATCCTCGAGTACTTGACGATGGTCCCGTACTACTTCTGGGGCGCGTACAACATCAAGGAGATGAACTCCTCGACGAACGTGACCCGGCGCCTCGACGTCGGCGACGACAAGCTCTCGCCCGCCCGCGTGTTCACGGCGAACAATACCCCGTCGTTCGTGAACTCGTTCGACCAGCTGCCGATGCCGACCGAGGACTTCGTGCGCAACTTCGGCCGGCGCATGCACCACATCGCGATGGCGGTGCAGGACGGGCACGTGGTCGACGAGAAGAACGTCGACTTCGTCGTGCGGCAGCTCGGCGAGATGGGCACGCCGTTCCTCGCGCACGTGGTCGGCGAGTGCAAGGACGACCCGAACTTGAAGCAGATCTTCTCGAAGAGCTCGCCGTACTCGATGCTCATCACCGAGTACGTCGAGCGCTGCCACGGCTACGAGGGCTTCTTCACCAGGGACAACGTCGCCGCGCTTACACAGGCCGCCGGCGCGGACGAACGCTACGAGCACGGGCACGTCTTCGACTGAGCCCCCGGCCGGACGTCATGTGGGTTGCGAAATATGCGATGGCATCGCATATTTCGCGCGTGTGGATCGCGCGCAGGATCGAGTCCGAGCTGAAGCGCCTCGCGGTGACGAGGCCCGTCGTCGTGCTCACGGGCGCGCGTCAGACCGGCAAGACTTCGCTGCTGCGCCGGCTGTTCCCTGACCACGCCTTCGTCTCGCTCGACTTGCCCAGCGAGGCCGAGCAGGCCGAGAAGGAGCCGGAGGCGTTTCTCCGCCGCCAGAGCGGCCCCGCGATCTTCGACGAAGCGCAGTACGCACCGGCGCTGTTCCGCCACCTGAAGGTCGCCGTCGATGCAAACCGTTCGCGACGCGGACAGTTCCTGCTCACGGGGTCACAGAAGTTCGGGCTGATGCGCGGCGTCACCGAGTCGCTCGCGGGGCGGGCAGCCCTCCTCGAGCTCGAGACGCTGTCGCTCGCCGAGATCGCGGCGGCGCAGCCGGCGAGCCTCGAAGCGGTGGCCTTTCGCGGCGGCTTCCCCGAACTGCAAGCAAATCCCGAGATCGACGCGCCTGCCTTCTATGCGAGCTACGTCGCCACCTATCTGGAGCGCGATGTTCGCAGCCTCGCCGCGGTGGGCAGCCTGCGCGACTTCGAGCGCTTTCTGCGCGCTTGCGCCTTGCGCTCGGGCAACCTGCTCAACAAGGCGGAGCTCGCACGCGACGTTGGTATCGCGCCTTCGACGGCGAACCAGTGGCTCTCGGTGCTCCAGGCCTCGGGCATCGTCGTGCTGCTCGAGCCGTGGTTCTCGAATCGCACGAAGTCGATCATCAAGAGCCCGAAGCTCTACCTCGCCGACACGGGTCTCCTGTGCGCACTGCTCAACGTTCGCAGCTTGCCGGTGATGATGGAGTCGCCGCTGATCGGTGCGATCTGGGAGACGTTCGTGTTCCAGCAGCTCCGCAACAACGAGCGGCACGGCGAGGGCGGCGGGTTGTACTTCTGGCGCGACCGAACGCGCGAGGTGGACTTCGTGATCGATCGCGGCGGGCGCATCGAGCTCGTCGAAGCGAAGTTCACCGAGCTGCCCGCGGCGTCCGATGCGACCAACTTGTACTTCGTGCGCGACGTGGTCGGCGGCAGGCGCGTGGAGAAGATGACCGTGGCTTGCCGCACGCCGAACCCGTATCCGCTGGGCGACGGAGCGCGGGCGGAGTCACCGGCCGATTGGATCTGACCAGTCGCGCGCTTTGCGCGACGGATCGCCGGTCACGGTGTGGCGGGTGCGTCGCGCGGTCTCCGAGCCGCCCGCAGCACCGGCTCCGCCAGCGCCGCTCCGACGATCGCGTTCAATGACGGCGCGTAGTGTCCGCGCGGCGCGAACAGCTCCGGCTCGACCGTCACCACCCGCGCCGTCGGGTCGGCGACGCCGAGCGGGGCGAAGTCCTCCTGCAGGAGCGCGTGGTACCAGACCTCGCGACCGGCACGTAGCACCTCGAGGTCCTCGCGCCGCGGCAGGTGGACCAGGACGAACGCCGCGCCGTCGGCCGCGACCTCGTTCGCGAAGCGCGCGACGAGGCGTCGCGCGAGCTCGCGGCTCTCGGGGTCGAGGCGAAACTTGGCCGCTTCCCGGCCGGTCGTCACCGTCGCGACGACGGCGGTGAGCCGGCTCGCGAGCCACCAGTGCCGCTCGTACCACGGCGCGTAGAAGCCCTCGTGCGCGAACAGCGGGTGCTGCGGCATCGTCGCGAGGACGGGCAGCAGCTCGTCCGGCGGCAGGACCGGCACGTTCAGCAGCTCGAGCGCGTCGCCGCGCACGACGAAGCGTGGCTTCGACAGCGGGACCTCGGTGCCCGCGAAGTAGAGCGGCCGGAAGACGTTGCGATCGCGGAGCGCGTTCTCGGCCTGGAACCCGTACAGGACGACGTCGGGGCGGAAGCGCCGCCCGTCGCGTCGCCAGCGCAGGTATGCCTGGTCGATGCCGTAGGCGCTGACGCCGAAGTTCAGGACCTCCGCGGCGACGCCGCGCTCGCCGAGGCTGCGCTCGAGCGCTGCCTGCCACGTCTCGTCGGGACCGACCTCGTCGCCGAAGGTGAACGAGTCGCCGAAGGTCGCCACGCGGAGCACTCCGGGCGCCGCGACCTCGCTGGTCTCGCGCGCAGACCGGATGGACGCGGCGTTGACCGCGAACGGGCCCGTCGTGCTGCGCGCGCCGGGACGTGGCGCCCAGCCGAGGTCCGCGTCGTAGCCGAGGAACGTCTCGCCGGCGCGCAGCTTGTCGAGGTTCGCACCGATGTGCGCGAGCGGCAGGGTGTGCGGCAGGAGGCGCGCGCTGCCGAGCCAGACCTGCCCGGTCTCGTCGGCCCGGGTGACCAGGCGAAGCGCCGCCTCGCACGCGAGCAGCGACAGCGCGCCGACGGCGAGCGCGAGTGCGACCGTGCGCAGGACGCGCGGTCGCGCTCGCGGCTTCGCCGCGGCCGGTCCGGCCGGGGGATCAGAGCTTCGCGTCGTTGACGTTCCAGCTGATGTCGCCCTTGTGCAGCGGGGCGACGACGGTCTTCTCGAAGGACCCGTTCGCGAAGCGGTAGCGGCGCAGCTCGCCCTGGTCCTCCGAGCCGACGTAGATCTCGAGCTCGTCGTCGCCGTCGAGGTCGGCGAGCAGCACCGGGTGCTCGAAGCCCGACGACTGGCCGTCGATCTGGGTCTTCTTCCAGCCGTCGTCGCCCTGCTCGAAGACCCAGAGGCCCGAGGAGAGCCCGGCCGCGACCAGGTCGATCTTGCCGTCGCCGTTGACGTCGCCGGCGGCGATGGCGCGCATCTGGCGGTCGGGGACCTCCGCGACCTCGGTGCTCGTCCAGGCGCCGTCCTTCATGCGGTACTGCTTGACGACGACCGGCCGGACGAGCGCACCGCCCTGCGCGAGCGCGCCCTCCCAGACGATGTACAGCTCGCTGACGCCGTCCTGGTCGACGTCGGCGGTGAGGATCTCCTTCGCGTGCGTGTCGCCCGGCGCGTCGACGATCGACTTCTGCCAGCCGCCCGGCGCGCTCTTGTACATCGTCACCTCGCCGGCCTGCTCCTGGTCGAGCTTGTTCGGCGTGCTCGGGGTGGCGAAGAACTCCATCTTGCCGTCGCCGTCGACGTCGCCGATCTCGATCTCGTGCACGAACATGTTGGCTTGACGGTCGATCTCCTCGACGCGCCAGGTCTCGTCCGGGTGCACGATTGCGACCACGCCCTGGTCGTGCGTCGCGATCACCAGCTCGTCGGTGCCGTCGTGGTCGAGGTCGCCGCGCTCGACGTCGCGCAGCCGGTTGTGCTTGCCGCCGAAGCGCGGGTTCCAGTGCTTCTCCTGGATCCACTTGCCGCCCGAGAACTTCCAGGTCTTGAGCATCGCCTCGTTGCCGCCGATCGTCAGCAGCCCGCCGTCGTACGCCATCGCCTTGTGGAAGACGTTGCTGTCGCCGTCCTCGAGCACGGTCACCTTCCAGGCGCCGTCGATCAGGCGTACGATCGTCAGCTTCGCCGCGCCGGGCACCGGCATGGTGCGGCCGTCGGGGCCGGTCTGGTCGACGAACTGGGCCTGCGACACGACGAGCGCCGGGGCGGGGCCGCCCTCGAGCGGCTCCTGGCGCGCGCTCCGTGCAGCGGTCGGCGCCGGCGCGGCTGCGGCCGCCGTGGGCGCTGCCGGCGCTGCGGGAGCGGCGGCCGCCGCCGACGCGGCCGGCTTCGCGCCGCCGCTCGGGGCGGGGTCGCTCTGGCAGGCCGTCGCGAAGAGCCCGAGGGCCGCGACGGCGAGCACGGCGAAAGTGTCAACGAGTGTGGTCGCCTGAGGGCTACGATTCTCCATCGGTGTCCATGACAACCAGAGGCCTCCCGGACGAGCAAGCGGAACGGCTCCGTCCGTGCTTTCACCGTGGGTGTGCCAGCAATGGCACGCTCCTGGCATGCTCCTGGCTTGACCGCGCTCGAAGCCACTCGGTAGTTCTCGTCTCTGAGGAAGGTTCCATGCCCAAGCTCCACTCCGCGCACCTCGTCCGAGGTGTGCTCGCTCTCTCTTTCCTGGTGCCCGTGCTGCTGGCGGCGTCCGCGGGCGCGCAGTCCGGGTCCACCCTCACGCCCGATCGGCTCACCTACGTCGTCAACAAGGACGTCGGGGCCGAGCGCTGGACGATCAACCTGAACCTCGCCTCGCTCGATCCACAGCGGGCGATCAACGTCACCGGCAACGTGTACCGGAGCGGGCAGACGCCGAGCTTCGTGTGGTGCCAGGAGCGCGAGGACTCGAGCGGCACGCTCGCGAACCCCTCGAGCGTGTTCCGGCTGCGTTGCAGCGGTGCGAGCGCCTGCGGTGCGACGGCGACCGGCTGCGCGCGCAGCCAGTGGTCGACGATCGCGGACCTGGTCGAGATCCCGGCGAGCTTCTTTCTGCCACCCGGCGGCAACGGTCTCGCGGGTGATTCCGCCGTCGTCGCGGAGAGCGGCGACGCGCGGGGAACGACGCGCGCGGCCGCGACGAGCGCGCCCCTCGTCCGGAGCCTTGCGGCGCCGGCTCCCGCGGCGCCTGCCGGCGTCGACGACCGCGGCACGAACCTGCCGCCCGACGGCGCCAACTTCCTGGTCAACAAGGAGCTCGGCGGGCAGCGCTGGTCGATCTCGCTGAACCAGATCCCCGCGCAGCGCGGCAACGACGTCACCCGGCGGTGCGACGGCGACGCGCTCGAGTGCATCGTCAGCAACCGGTTCCTGAACGTGACCGGCAACGTCTATCCGCTCGACGGCAGCCCGCCGCAGTTCGTGTGGTGCCAGGAGCGGCAGGACTCGACCGGCGACCTCGCCAGTCCGCAGAGCGAGTTCCGCTTCGGCTGCGTCGGCGCGAGCGCCTGCACCAAGTCGGCGAGCGAGTGCGCACGAACCGACTGGCAGCCGATCCCGGGTGGGTCCGACGTCCGACTGCAGGCGAGCTTCTTCCTGCCTCCCGGCGGCCTGCCGGCGACGCCGCAGTCGGATCCGGAGATCGTCGTCATCGGACGCACCTCCGATCCGCCGTCGATGGTGGTGCTGCTCGGGCAGGGCGCGGCGGCGCTCGAGGTCGCGACCGTGCAGGGCTCCTGCGCCGTCGGCGGCGGCTGCACGCTGAGCGTCGGGAGCTGCGCCGCGGTGAACGGTCGCATCGTCGACGACCCGAGCGTCGGCTGCTCGTGCCTCGTCGAGAACGTCCCGCCCGGCTGCATCGCCTGCGGCGGTGGAGCGACCGGCCAGTGCGGCGGCGCCTGTCAATACCAGATCGGCGGTGCCACGGCGCGCGGCCAGTGCCTGCCGTTCTCGTCCACGAGCTCGGAGTGCGCCTGCTACGCGGCGGATCAGGGCGACCAGGTCGCGATCGGCATCTGCGGCGGCTCGCTCGGCACCGAGTGTCCGAGCGGCAAGTGCTGCGCCGACGACGTTCGCGACGGCTGCGATCCCGCCTCGGGCGACGTCGACTGCCCCGGCATCTGCGTCGAGTCGACCGGCTGCGACCCGACCGTCAGCTCTTGCGGCCGCTGTCTCGACCAGCGCGACGAGGAGCCGCTGTTCTGCGGGATCCTGCCCGCGCCGCACGGCGCGTCGTGCTGCGAGGACTGCCCGGACGGCTCGCAGAACTGCTACTGCGAGCCCGGCCGGAGCTGCAACCTCGAGGCGGACGGTGGCGGCTGCTGCCCGACGAGCCGTCCGCAGCTCTGCGACGGATCGCTCTGCATCCCGTCGGGTGCCAACTGCTGCGTCGACTGCCCCGAGGGGCTCGACAGCTGCTACTGCGCGGTGGGCTCGCTGTGCGTGCTCGAGTCCGACGGCGGCGGCTGCTGTCCGCTCGAGCGCCCGGTCGCGTGCAACGGCCAGTGCCTCGAGCCGGGCCGCGAGTGCTGCGCCGACTGCCCGCCGGGCGTGCCGTCCTGCTCGTGCCCCGCGGGCACGCTGTGCACCCCCGAGGACGAGGGCGGCGGCTGCGCGCAATGCCCCGCAGAGGCGCCCGTCAATTGCAGAAACGAGTGTCTGCCGGCAGGCTACGACTGCTGCTACGACCAGTTCGGTGGCTACTGCGAGCCCGGCTTCGTCTGCGAGCTCGGCGCGGACGCGTGCCGGCCGGCGTCGGCCGGCGCCGACCTCGCGACCACGCAGTCGCGTCCGCGCGTGGCGGACGGCGGCGGCGCGCTCGCGTCCGAGTCGACTGCCCCGTACCGCGTCGCCAAGGATCCCGCGCCCTGAGCGGCGCCGAATCCTTGGCGACGGAAAGCGTGCAGACGCTCGTCGACGATTGACTAACGAACGTTCGTTGACTAGCGTCGGTGGCTCGATCACGACGCCGCGCGCCGGGGCGACACGAGAACGCAGCCGTGTCCGAGCAGCGCTCCGTCGCGCGACGTGACAGCAACGAGGAGTGCGGAATGGAGCTTGCCGACATCGACCTGGTGAATCCCGACAACTGGGTTCCCGGGGTGCCGCACGAGGCCTTGAAGGTGCTGCGCCACAAGGCGCCGGTGTTCTGGCAGGACATGCCGGGCAGCGACCAGGGCTTCTGGGCGATCACCAAGTACGACGACGTCGTCGCGATCTCGAAGGACCCCGCGACCTTCTCCTCGTACCGTGGCACGGCTCTGCTGCGTGACCTCCCGAAGGAGGATCTCGAGCAGACGCGGACCATCATGCTCAACATGGATCCGCCGCAGCACAGCAAGTACCGGAAGCTCGTCAGCCAGGGCTTCACGCCGCGCATGACCAACGCGCTCGAGCCGCGGATCCGCAAGGCGACCGTCGAGATCCTCGACCAGATCGCGGCGCGCGGATCGTGCGACTTCGTGCGCGAGATTGCGGCCGAGCTGCCGCTGATCGTGATCGCCGAGCTGATCGGCATCCCGATCGAGGATCGCGCAAAGATCTTCGAGTGGTCGAACCGCCTGATCGGCTACGACGATCCCGAGTTCCAGACCACCGAGGAAGACGGGAAGATGGCGGCGATGGAGATCTGGCTCTACGCGAACCAGCTCGCCGAGATCCGCACCAAGGACCCGAAGGACGACCTCGTCAGCCTGCTGATGACCAGCGAGGTCGACGGCGAGAAGCTCACCGAGATGGAGTTCGACTCCTTCTTCCTGCTGCTCGCGGTCGCCGGCAACGAGACCACGCGCAACCTGATCTCGGGCGGCATGCTCGCGCTGATCGAGCACCCGGAGCAGCGCCAGAAGCTGCTCGCCGACCCGTCGCTGCTCAACTCCGCGGTCGAGGAGATGCTGCGCTGGGTGTCGCCGGTGAGCCAGTTCCGCCGTACCGCGACGCGCGACACGGAGATCCGCGGGCAGAAGATCAAGGAGAACGACAAGGTCGTCGTGTACTACCAGTCGGCGAACCGCGACGAGGACGTGTTCGTCGATCCGTACAAGTTCGACGTCGCGCGCTCGCCGAACAACCACATCGCGTTCGGCATCGGCGAGCACTTCTGTCTCGGCGCGAACCTGGCGCGGCTCGAGATCCGCATCATGTTCGAGGAGATCCTGCGCCGCCTGCCGGACATCGAGCTGGCCGGTCCGGTGCGCCGTCTGCGCTCGAACTTCATCAACGGCATCAAGGAGATGCCCGTCAAGTTCACTCCGCCGCGCGTCCGCGCGGCCGGTTGACACGAACGCCGCCCACGGTCGAAGAGAGCCACATGAAGGTCATCGTCGATTACGACCGCTGCGAGGCGAACGCCGTCTGCATGCAGATCTGTCCCGAAGTCTTCGAGCTGCGCGACGACGACACCCTGCACCTGCACACCGAGGAGCCGGACGAGAGTCTGCGCGCCAAGGTGATGGACGCGGTGCGGCGCTGTCCGCGCCAGGCGCTGTCCATCAAGGACTGAGACCCGCGGGCGGGACGCCTCCGCGCGTCCCGCCCGCGGCGCTCGTCAGGCGTCCGACTCGAGAAGCCTGACGAAGAAGTCCGTCGCGCGCTCGAGCTGATCGAGGGCGATCCACTCGCGTGCCGTGTGCGCCTGCGTGATCGACCCCGGTCCGAACACGACGCCCGGCAGGCCCGCCGCGTCGAAGACCCCGGCGTCGGTCGCGAAGGCGGCGGTCGCGGTCTCCGTCGGCAGGGCGAGTGACTCGAGCGCGCGCTGGCACGCGCGCACCGACGGAGCCTCGTCCGCGGTCTCGAGCGGCGGCTTCTCGACCGTGCACGACGTGATCTCGACGTCGGGAACCTCGTGGCGCGCGAGCGCCGCGTGCACCTCGGCACGCACCGTCGCCTCGTCCTCGCCGGGCAGAAGCCGGCGGTCGCTCAGCAGCCACGCCTCCTGCGGGACGATGTTGGCCGCCTGCCCGCCGCCGATCAGGCCGACCGACATCGTCGGTCGGCCGAGGCGCGGGTGGCTCCGGCTGCCGATGTCGTTCGCCAGCGCGTCGAGCGCCAGCACCGCGCGGGACAGGGCGACGATCGCGTTGCGCCCGTCGCGCGGCTCCGAGCTGTGGCAGGAGAGGCCGTGCGCCACCAGCCGGACGAGCGCGATGCCCTTGTGGCTCGTCACCACCGCGAGCTCGGTCGGCTCGGTGGCGAGCACCCAGTCGGGACGCCGCGTGCCGAGCCGCGCGAGCACGTCGTGCACGCCGATGCTCGAGCACTCCTCGTCGGCCTCACCGGCGAGGATCACGTTGCGCCGCAGCGTGCCGCGCTCGAGGACCTTGCGCAGCGCCGCCACCGCGGCCGCCATGCCGCCCTTGGTGTCGCACGAGCCGCGGCCGTACATGCGGCCGGCGTCGATGCGCGGCTCGAACGGGTCGATCTCCATGCCGTCGACCGGAACGGTGTCGAGGTGCGAGGCGATCAGGACCGTGTCGCGGGCGCCGGGCGCAGTCGCCTCGGCGACGACGCTCGCGCGGTCGCCCGTGCCCAGGAGCTCGGCGTCGAGTCCGAGGCCGCGCAGCTGCTCGCGCAGGTGGCTCGCATAGCGCCGCTCGCCCGTGATCTCCGCCGGGAGGTCGTCGCGGCGCATCGGATTGACCGACGGGATCGCGACGTAGTCGCGCAGAAATCGGACGCAGTCCGGATAGGACTTCGGATCCACCGTGCATGGATGGCATCGGGGCCCGCTCCAGTCCAGGCGCTTTCGGCCCGGGGGCGGTTCTGCTACGCGTCGGCAGGGTGATCTGGATCGGTGTGATCGCTCTCCTCGTCGTCTTCGGCGCCGTGCTCGCCATGGCCGAAGCGTCGATCACCCGCATGACCAAGGTCCGCCTGGTCAGCCTGCGCGAGGAAGGACGCCGCAACGTCGAGCTCCTCGAGGAGATCGAGGGCAACCTGCCGCGCTACCTGAACTCGGTCTACCTGTCGGTGATGTGCGTGCAGAACGGCTCGGCGATCCTGGTCGCCATCGTGGCCGGCGAGATCTGGGGAGAGATCGGCATCACCGTCGCGTCGGTCGCGTTCACCATCGGCTACTTCGTCGCCGTCGAGGCCATGTCGAAGACCTTCGCGGTCCTGCACAGCGACCGCGTGGCGCTGACGCTCGCGCCGGTGGTCTGGCTGCTCGGACGCTTCCTCTACTGGCCGACGCGCGCCCTGATCGGGCTCGCCAACGTCCTGCTGCCGGGCAAGGGCCTCGCGCAGGGACCGTTCGTCTCCGAGGAGTCGATCCGCTGGATGGCGGAGGTCGGCCACGAGGAGGGCAGCATCAAGGAGCAGGAGAAGGAGCTCATCAACTCCGTCTTCCACTTCGCCGAGACCGTCGTGCGGGAGGTGATGAAGCCGCGTCCCGACATCGTCGCGGTGGACGGGGCGCAGCCGCTACGCGTCGCGCAGGACCTGATGCTGAAGCACGGCTACTCGCGCATGCCGGTCTACCGCGGCGACCTCGATCACATCGACGGTCTGCTGTTCGCGAAGGACGTGCTGAACGCGCTGCACCAGGGCAGGCCGGACACGCCGATCCGCGAGCTCGTCCGCCCGGCCGAGTTCGTGCCCGAGTCGAAGCGCGTCGGCGAGCTGCTCACCGAGATGCAGCGGAAGAAGTTCCACATCGCCGTCGTCACCGACGAGTACGGCTCCGTGTCCGGCCTGGTGACGATGGAGGACCTGCTCGAGGAGCTGGTCGGCGACATCTCCGACGAGTACGACCGCGAGGAGACGCGCATCGAGCAGCTCCCCGACGGATCGTTCCGCGTCAACGGCCGCGTGTCGATCGACGACGTCAACGAGGCGCTCGACGTCGAGCTGCCGCAGGACGAGTGGGACACGGTGGCCGGTCTGATGCTCGGTCTCGCGGGCGAGATTCCCAAGGAGGGCCAGTCGGTCCTGTTCGGGAACATCCGCCTGATGGCCGAGAAGGTCGTCGGACGGCGCATCAAGTCGGTGCTGGTCACGCGCGAGACGCCGCCCGAGCCCGCCGAGGAGGCGACCGACGGCGCCACGGGCGCGAGCGGCGACGACTGACGTCAGCATCGGCTTCGCCGACCACGAGGGGATGAAGAACCGCTCGGTGTCTTGATCCGACGCGTGCGGCGACGGCCACGTCGCGGCGCAGATCCAGGCGTGCGCGCGGGCGGCGCGCGCCGACCCTGCCGCTCTCAGCCCGCGAGCTCCGACTCGAGCAGCGCCAGCACGCGGTCGACCTCCGCGGCGCGGACGCGGCGCTTGCTCGTCGCGTAGGCGTCGCGGGGCAGGCCGACGAGGTCGGCGGCGTGCTCGGTCGCGTGGCCGACGACGTCGCCGCCCTCGGGGACGAGGTCGCTCACGATGCCGAGCGCGTGCGCCTCGGCCGGCGAGAACGCGCGTGCGTGCAGCAGTGCTGCGACCTGCTGTCCCGGCGGGATCGCGCTGCTCGCGATCGCCGCCATCCAGCTTGGCATCGGGATGCCGATCGCCACCTCGTTGAGCTGCAGGCGGAAGCGACCCTCGATCGCGTAGCGACGGTCGCAGGCGAAGGCGAGCACCGCGCCGCCGGCGATCGCGTGTCCGGTGATCGCGGCGACGGTCGGGATCGGCAGCGTGTAGACGCGCAGCATGGTGCGCGCGAACGTCGCGCTCAGCTCGCGGAGCCCCTCGCGCGACAGGGTCGGCAGGAGCTTCAAGTCGAGCCCGCCCGAGAACATCCCCGTCCGTCCCGCGATGACGAGCGCACCCGCGCCGTCGCGTTCCGCTCGATCGAGCAGGGCGCCCAGCTCCTCGAAGAACGGCACGCTCATCGCATTCGCCTTGCCGTCGTCGAGCACGATGCGCGCGACCTTGCCGTCCATCTCGTATCGCATGCGGTCCATGGGTCTCTCCTGGTGCGCGCGCCGCCGGCGCGTCGTCGTCAAGTACGTGCGGTGGGCCACGGCCCGGTCACCGCGAGGGTGACGCCGGGGCTCATGATGTTGACGAACAAGGTGGAGCCGTCCGGAGAGAACGTCGCGCCGGCGAACTCGGAACTCGACAGCGCGTTCTTCGCGAGCGTCGAGACGTCGCCGCGCGCGTCGATCACGCGCAGGTGCTGCTTCCCGGGACCGTCCTCGCACACGACCAGCTCGCCCCACGGCGCGACGGTCAGGTTGTCGCCCATGTCGAGGCGGGTCGCGTCCTCGGGCTCGGCGAAGAGCTCGAGGTTGCCGGGATCGTCGACCTCCTGCGGCGTTCCCTCGTGCGGGCTCGGCACGTAGCGGAAGATCTGTCCCTTGCGCTCCTTGCCGCCGATCGTGCAGGCGAAGTAGATGCCGTCGTCGCCGCGCCACATGCCCTCGCCGCGCGCGAACGGCGCGGCGCCCAGCTCGGCACCGCGGAGCCGCAGATCGTCGGCGGGCGACTCGACGTCGTCGAGGTCGACCCACTCGGCGCCGATCAGCTCGAGCGGCAGCACGTCGCGTGTCTTCCAGTTGCGCAGGTCGATGGGGCGCTTGCACTCGCAGACGCGGAAGGCCTGCAGCTTGCCGCCCGCGGCGAGCTTTCGCTTGTCGTTCGGGACGAAGCGGTAGAGGAGCCCGTCGTCGCGATCCTCGGTCTGGTAGACGCAGCCCGACGCCGGGTCGAAGGCGACCGCCTCGTGGTTGAAGCGTCCCATCGCCTTCAGCGGCACCGGGGCGACCCGCCCGCCGCTCGCCGCCGCCGGCACCTCGAAGTTCCAGCCGTGCGTGCGCTCGGCGCCGCGGACCGGATAGAGCGTCGCCTCCTCGCAGCTGATCCAGCTGCCCCACGGGGTGACGCCACCGGCGCAGTTGCGGACGGTGCCGGCGAGGCTCAGGAACTGCTTCTCGAGCTTTCCGGCCCTGGTGTCCCAGACGAAGGTCGTCGTGCCGCCGAGCTGCGGGCGGGTGCCGCCGCCGCGATCGTAGAGCTCGCCGGACGGAAGCTGGTCGAGCAGCTCGTTCGACGGTCCGAACGGGCCCTTGTCGGGGACGTCGCTCGTGAGCTCGTGGTTGCGCACGACGATCGTCTTGCCTTCCGGACCGGCGAAGGCGCCCATGCCGTCGGGAGCACCGGGGACGCGCAGCCCGTCGCGCATGGTTTCTCCGGTTCGCGAGACGATCCGGTAGGTGAAGCCCTTCGGCAGATCGATCACGCCGCCGGGATCGCGCACCAGCGGGCCGAAGCGAGCCTCGGGCGACGGCGCGTCGTCCGCGCCCTGGCCACGACGGCCGCGGAGCAGCGCTGCGAACGCGAGCGTCGTCGCGGTGCTGCGGGCGAGGAAGCGGCGTCGCGACAGGGTGGGTGTGCGCATGGTCACAGACGAGCTCTGCAGCTCGATGGCGCGAGTCTGCCGGATGCGGTGCGGCCATGCCAACGGGGCGGCTCGCGCTCGCGCTCAGGTCCCCGCGGGCGGCACCGTCCCGTCGCGAACCCACCCGCGCATCGCACCGGCATCGGACCTTGCCTCGGGGCACCTCGCGGCGATAGCTTCGACGCCCGTCGCAGCCGAGAGCGGAGGGAGCATGGAGACGCAGGAGCAGCAGGTCCCGTACGCGCAGGGCCGCGTCTACCACGACGCCGACGCGCACGTCGTCGAGACGCCCGACTGGCTCGTGCCCTATGCCGATCCCGGCGTGCGCGAGCGCCTGCGCCCGCTGTTCGTCGCCACCGTCAAGCCGGGCGAGGAGCAGATGATCGACCGCGTGCGCGCGAAGCACCGCGATCCGGAGGCGCGGCCGCGCATCGAGGCCGAGATCATGCTGCGCAAGAACTGGAGCGCGCTCGGCTCGTTCCTGAAGGAGGACCGCCCGCGTGCGCTCGACCTGCTGGGCTTCTCGAGCCAGCTGGTCTTCAACACGTTTCTGAACAAGTACATGAACGACGCCGAGCACTCGGGCGACCTCGACTTCGCCTACGGCCTCGCCCGTGCGCACAACCGCGGCCAGGTCGACTTCTGCTCGGTCGACCCGCGTCTGCTCGCGGTCGGCTACGTGCCGCTCGCCGACTTCGCGCGCGCCCGTGCGATGGCCGAGGAGGCGATCGCCATGGGCTGCAAGGCGCTGCTGATCGCGTCGCGATGCCCGCCGGGTCATTCGCCGAGCCACACCGGGCTCTTCCCGGTGTGGGAGGTCGCACAGGACGCCGGGCTGCCGATCGTGTTCCACGTCGGCGGCGGCGGACGCCTGCTCGACCCGAGCTACTTCTCGAACGGCCTGCCGCCGGTCGCCGACTTCCACGGCGGCGCCGAGAACTTCCGCTCGGTCGACTACATGGCGATCCCGTTCCCGCCGATGCAGACGCTCGCGACGATGATCTTCGACCGCGTGTTCGACCACTTCCCGCGCCTCAAGGTCGGCGTGATCGAGCAGGGCGCCGTCTGGCTGCCGAGCTGGATGCGGCAGCTCGACGCCGCGCTCGAGGCGTTCGCGAAGGGCGAGGAGCGGCTACGCAAGCTCGAGCTGAAGCCGAGCGCCTACGTCAATCGCCAGATCCGCGTGACGCCGTACCCGACCGAGCCGGTCGGCTGGATCGTCGAGCAGGTCGGGCCGGACGTGTGCATGTTCTCGTCGGACTGGCCGCACGTCGAGGGCGGACGCAATCCCATCAAGCGCTTCGAGGCGAGCATGGAGAACGCCGACGAGCACGCGCGCCAGCGCTTCTACTGCGACAACTTCGTCGACCTGATGGGCCGCGGCCTCGCTGCCTGACGCGCGTGTCTCTCCTCGCTGGAGCCCTCGAACTGAACACGGCGAGCACGCGCCGGCAGAGCCGCTGGTCGTGGGCGAGCGCGTTGCGCAGCGGGGTCGTCCACTGACTTCGGTCGAGGCCACGTCCGACGTCCGCGGCGGGCGGCGGACCTCCGAGCGGGAGCGATCCGTGCGGCGGAGGTGTTCCGGCTCCTCGGCTCACCCCGCAGGCGGGCCGCGGACATCGCCATCGGCGTCACGGCCGCGGCGCTCGGGGCGCCGTTGCTGACGCGAACAAGAGGGACTTCGCCGGTATTCCGCACCTCACCGTGGAAGCCGCTTGAAGCCCCCTCGTCGGTGGAGCCGGCGGTAGGGGAGGTGGCGTGGCACGTGGGCGTCGAGGCCAGCACGACGGCCCTCGACGAGCACGCGCGGCGGTGTCTACCGTGACGATCTCGTCGACATGACGGAGCCGTGGCATCAGTGCTCGATGCGCGGCCGCGCGTCGCGCTCAGAACGCGAGCAGCTCCTCGACGGTCGTGTCGAGCGCGGGGAGCAGGCGCGACGGGATCGCGCCGCTGACGAGCGTCGTGCCGTCGTCGAAGGCGTCGCCGCTGGGCACGAAGATCGTCATCGATCGTGCGCGCGGATCGACGATCCAGTACTCGTCGACGCCGTTGCGCGCGTAGACGTCCTTCTTCTCCGTCAGGTCGCGGCTTCGCGTGGACGGCGAGAGGATCTCGACGACGAGGTCCGGCACGACCTTCGGGAACTGTCCGAATACCGGGGCCGGTGCGGCATTCCAGCGGGCGGTGGTGACCACCGACGCGTCGGGCTCGAGCGTGTCGCCGGACGGCAGATCGAAGCCCGTGCTGGAGTCGAACACGCGGCCGATGCGATGCCGGTCGGCGTGCTGTCGCAGTGCCAGCGTGACGTTCACCGCGATCTGGCCGTGCGGCCACCCTGCCGGCGGGCTCACGACGATCCGCCCGTTGAGCAGCTCGTAATGGCCGCGTCCGCCTTCGGGTCGATCGTCGAGCCAGGCGCGGAACTCGGCCTGCGTGAGCGCCTTCGCGGGCATGGCTTCGTGCTGCGCCGGCATCGGGACCGGATGGTAGCGCGACGGCGCATGGCGCGGAAGGTCGCTCGCGGACGGCCGATGCGGCAATGAACGAAACGACAAAGCTTCGCGCGCTGCGCTGCGGGTTGAGCCGTGCCCCGTACATCGGGCAGGATCGGCGTCGATGTACCGCTTCCTCGAGCAGCTCCTGCACTACTTCGACCGGCCGCACGTCGGACCTCCGACCGGGCCCGTCGGCGGACCCGCCGCGTGGCGCGGCTCGGAGCTTGCGGGAAGCGATGCGTGGCGCGAGCGTCTCGACGACGCGCAGATCGCCGAGCTGCACCGCGCCGTCGCGACCGCACGCGCGAGCGAACGTCCGACCCGCGAGCTCAACGCCGTCGACTTCCCGCTGCGGTCGCTGCGGCCGTCGATCGATCGCTGGCGCGACGAGCTGCGTGACGGCCGCGGCTTCGTCGTGATCACCGGCTTCCCGGTGCGCGAGTGGAGCGAGGACGAAGCGGAGATCGCGTTCTGGTGCCTCGGCCACCACCTCGGCGTGCCCGGCGCGCAGAACGAGGAGGGCGACCTGCTCGGGCACGTCAAGGATCTGAGCGCGACCGCGCGCCACGCGGACGAGCGCCTCTACCGGACGAGCAAATCGATCCGCTTTCACTGCGATCTCGCCGACGTCGTCGGGCTGATGTGTCTCGGCACGTCGCGCGAGGGCGGTGCGAGCCGGCTGGTGTCGTCGGTCACGGTGTTCGACCACCTGCTCGCCACGCAGCCCGACCTCGCCTCGCGCCTCTTCGAGCCGATGCTGCTCGACGCGCGCCGTCCTGCGGGCGCGGGCGTGCAGTACACGCCGGTGCAGCCGTCGTGCTTCGACGGCACGCGGCTCCGGACGTTCATGCACCTCGACTACTTCACCTCGGTCGAGCGCCACCCGGGCATCCAGCTCGACGAGCGGGCGCGCGCGATGCTCGCGGCGTGGGAGGAGTACGCCGAGCGGCCCGAAGTCCACCTCGACATGCAGCTCGCGCCCGGCGACGTCCAGATCGTGAGCAATCACACCGTGGTGCACGCGCGGACGGCGTACGAGGACGACCCGGAGCAGCCGCGGCACCTGCTGCGGCTGTGGCTGTCGATGCAGTGACTCGGTGCGCGGGCCTCGGGGGCAGCAGCCTCGACCCGGCACCTCGTCGTGCGCCGCCCACCCGAGGGCGGGCTCGCTACGAAGACCGGTGCGCAACTTGACCCCACGGGCCTTCCTCTGTAGAGCCGGCCGGGCCGTCGCGGTGAGCGCGGCGCGCGGATCGAGACCGCCCGGCACCCTCCAGATCAATGGGGCTCCAGAATCCCGCTCCGACGAAGCTGCGCCGCCTTCTTCGCCTCTGCCGGGCGGTTGATTGCCGGCTCCTCGCGACGGTCTTCGCGGCGTGCGTGTCGCTCGCGACGCTGTCGGCCGATGCCGCCGGTCCCGACGCCGCGTATCAGGCGCCCGCCCTGCCATCGGGCGCATCCGCGCTCGACGTCGCGGGAGTGACGGCCGCGCCGGGCGACGACGCGGAGCCCGTCGACGCGGACACCGCCGCGGCGCAGGCGTCCACCGCGAAGAGGGCCGGTGCCACGGCAGCGGGTCTCTCGCCGGCGACGGCGCTGCGGATCGACGAGACCGTCGTCACGGCGCGCCGTCGTGAGGAGCTGCGCCAGGAGACGCCACTCTCGGTCTCGGCTCTCGACGAAGCGGAGCTGCGCGCAGCCCAAGTCGAGACGACGCTCGACCTGCAGGGGCTCGTTCCGAACCTCGTGTACATCACGTCGAGCACCGGCCAGGACGTCGCGCCGTTCATCCGCGGCGTCGGCGCGCTGCCGCTGTCGTACGTCGATCAGGGAGTCGGCACCTACGTCGACGGCGTCTACCTGCCGCGCGGCTCGGGCAGCCTGCTGCAGGTCGTCGACTTCCAGCAGATCGAGGTGCTGCGCGGCCCGCAGGGAACGCTGTACGGCAAGAACACCGTCGGCGGCGCGATCAACGTCGCGACGATCAAGCCGCGACGCGCCACCGAGGCGTCGGTCGACGTGCGCGCGGGAAGCTACGGCCAGGCCGACACGAAGACGACGATCAACGTCCCGGTCGGGACCGGCTGGCTCGCCGACCAGCTGTATTCCCGCTTGACCTTCGCGAGCTTCAACGACTCGGGCTACACGACCAACACGCTGACCGACACGGGCTACTCGGACACCAATGCGCTGGTCTTCTACGGCGCGCTGCGCTTCCAGCCGCGCGACGACCTGACCTTCGACCTGACGGGCACCTGGTCGCGCGATCACAACAACGGGCTCGGCGGACAGTGCCGCTTCGTCCCCCAGAGCACGGAGCTGAATCCGAGCACGGGGCGAACGAACAATCCCTTCAACGCATTCCTGCCCGCCGGATACCGGGAGGCCTGCGCCCGGTCGCGGACCTACCGCTTCGAGAGCGACGTCGCGTCGCCGATCGCGGACCTCGAGAGCTCCGGCGTCTGGGGGATCCTCGACTGGCGGCTCGGCGAGGTCGGGCCCGTCGACCTGGCGCTGCGCTACACCGGATCCTGGCGCGAGCAGATCGTCCGCGGGCGGAGCGACCTCGACATGACGCAGTTCCCCGTCCTGGTCCTCGCGTATGCCGGCGGACCGCCGGCCGGCGGCGACCCGCGCAACGTCAACGGTGCGCCGACGGTGCAGGACCAGGTCCAGCAGGAGCTGCAGGTGAACGGCCGGGCATGGGACGGACGGCTGTCCTTCGTGTCGGGCGTGTTCCTCTACTGGGAGAACATCGACGAGGACAACGCGCTGCGCTTCCTGCCCGGCAATCCGCTGCTCGACGCGAACGGCGGCGTCTCCGAGAGCGTCAACCGGATCGACAATCGCGACTGGGCGTTCTACGGGCAGGCGACGGCCGACGTCACCGACTGGCTGAGCTTGACGGCCGGCCTGCGCTACACGGAGGAGCGGAAGGCGCTCGCCCACCAGCTGACGATCCCCGCGGGCCTGAACCCGCCCGATCCCGAGCCGAGCGACTTCTCGAACAGCCTGACGTCGGACGCCTGGACGCCGATGGCGAGCGTCGCCTTCAAGACCCCGAAGGAGTGGCTCGCCGCGACCGGCGTCCTCGACTGGGCGATGCCGTACTTCACGTACGCGCGCGGCTTCATCGGCGGCGGTGTCAACGGCGCCGGCCGCACCAGCTCCCCGCTCGAGAGCGAGACCTTCGGCCCGGAGTACGCGAACTCGTACGAGTGGGGCGTCAAGACCATCGGCTTCGGCGGGCGCGCGAGCCTCGACTTCGACTGGTTTCTGCTCGACCGGACCGACCAGCAGGTGATCCAGCTCGTGCAGGACGCGTCGGCCTGTCCTCCGGGCAGCGATCCGGACTGCGTGACGCCGACCTTGGCTCTCGTCACCAACGCCGGTCGCTCGAAGACCTACGGCCTCGAGACCGAGTTCACGGTGACGCCGGTGTCGGGCCTGCTTCTGAGCGGCGGTGCGGGATACACCCACGCGCGCTTCGTCGACTTCCCGGACGCCGAGAGCTCGATCACCGGCGACACGATCAACCGGGCGGGCGAGCCGCTGCCCTTCGTCCCCGAGTGGACGACGCACCTGGCGCTGCAGTACGCGTACGAGCTGCCGCGGTTCGGCGCGCCGTCGTGGCTGCACGGCTGGATCACGCCGCGCGTCGACTGGTCGTACACCAGCGGCAACTTCTTCTACGCACCCGAGATCGAGCAGCTGCAGCAGCCCGGGTACGACGTCGTCAACTTCCGGCTCGCCTGGGACTTCAACGACGACCGCAGCCGGATCGCCTTCTGGGCGAAGAACCTGACGGACACGGCGTACTACAACGCCGCAGTGGCCTCGCCGCGCCTCGCCGGCAGCGTGACGCGCTACTACGAGACGCCGCGCACGTTCGGCGTCGAGATCAGCCAGCGCTTCTGACGTCGCGCACCGCGCGCTGCGCGACGCGACGCCGGCGCTCCTCGCCACGCGCTTGCGCAGTCTCGTACCCTCGACGTCCGTCCGGACGGCGCTGCGTGTCGCATTCGATCAATCTTTTGTCTGAATCGATCATTGAGCCCGCGGGCCGGGTGTTCGATGAAGGCACTCCACGAGCCTGGTGCTCGGAAGAAAGCTGAACCGGCCGGCGGCAAAGGCCAGACGCGCGTCGGACAGGCCCTCGAGCCGATTCCCGAGGAGGAGACTCATGCGCAAACCAAGTGGTCCGTTTGCATCGAAGCTCGTTGCCGCCGCGGTCGGAGCCGCGCTGCTCGGCGCGACCGTCACTCCGGCCGACGCGGGCTTCCCCGCCGTCCCGGCCGGGTTCAAGGCGCTGTTCACCTACACCGAGGTGAGGACGGTTCTGGACGAGGTGTCGGCGACCCTGCACTGCACCAACCTCGACTTCCTCAACGGTGCCGAGATCCGCTGGGACGTCATCGACGCCGATGGCGACTTGCTCGCTTCGGACACCTTCAACGGCCCGATCCCGCCGGGTTCCACCTGGATGGCCGCGATCGGAGCCGGCGGCAATCAGCAAACGCAGTTCTTCGGCAACATCGCCGACGAGCAAACCGCCCTCCTCGATCCGGACACACAGGACCCGAGGGACGCGAACTCCGGGGCGCTGCGCGTGGCCGTGAAGGGGACCAACAAGGTCATCTGTGATCTGCAGGTCCTCGACCTGGACAACGCCAAGCCGGACTTCATCTACGTGCCGCGTCAGTACACGGGCGCCTTCAAGCGCTGACGCCGTCCGCCAAGCACACCGGAACGTGCGGCCGACGCCCAGCCGGCCGTCGAGCCGATCTCGAGGAGAAGCTCATGAGACCACATGCCCGACTGCTTTCCTGCACGGCCGTCGCCGTCCTCGGCGCCGCCGCGCTGATCGCCGGATCCGTGACGCGCGCGAGCGCCCTATTCCCCATCCCGCAGCCCGGCTTCAAGGCGCTGTTCACCTACACCGGCCTCCGCACGATCGCGAACGACGTCTCGGTGATGCTGTTCTGCAGCAATCTCGACGCGAGCAAACCGGTCGAGGTGCGGTGGGACGTCACCGACTTCGACGGAAGCCTCCTGGGCTCGGACGGGTTCGACGCGCCCATCCCGCCCGGCGAGTCGAAGCGCGTCGCGATCGGAACCGGTAACCCGGTGCCCGCGCTGTATCCCGCGCCCCAGACCGAGACCTCGCTGCTGAGCGGCGATCCGCTGCCCGGTGCGATGCGCGTCTCGGCCAACGGGTCGAGCAAGGTGATCTGCGACGTGCTGGTGCTCGACGTCGACAACGCCAAGCCGTCCTTCACCTACGCGCCGCGGCAGTTCACCGGGGTGGGCAAGCGCTGACGGACACGAGGGCGGGCCGGCGGCGAGTCGAATCTCGCCGCCGGCCCCCCAAGTGCAGACGCGCCATCAAGCGGAGGCAACCGACATGAGGCGAATGCACTCGTGGCTCTGCAGTCGCTGTGCGCCACCGACGCCGGGGTGAAGACGTTCAACCTTGGGCTCGGCGTCGTGACGCTGCAGTGATCGATGTCAGCGTACGTTCGGGGTGGAGATCGGCCAGCGCTACCGCCCGGTATCCGGCGCTCGGCGACGCTACGCCGACGGCTGCTCGCCGCCCGCCGTGGCATGCGGTGACGGCGGAACGCGCGTCTCGATCCAGGCGCGCGGACTGGTGCCGTGCCAGCGCCGGAACGCGTGCTGGAACGCCGCCGGCTCGGAGTAGCCGAGCAGGAACGCGACCTCTCCGACCGACCGGATGCCGTCGAGCAGGTCCTCCGCGCGCGCCCTGCGCACCGTCTCGACGATCTCGCGCAGGCTCGTGCCCTCGTCCGCGAGGCGGCGGGCGAGAGTGCGCACGCCGCAGCCGAGCTCGTGAGCGACCACCTCCTGGCCGAAGCCCGGCTCGTGCAGGAGCCGCTGCACGATGGACGTCGCCCGCGCCGCGTACGACTCGTCCGCCGGCAGCCGCGCCGTCTGCTCCGCCATGTAGCGATCGAGGAAGCCGAACAGCTGCGGGTTGGCGTGCGGCAGCGGATGGTCCATGACCGCGGCCGGCAGCGTGACCTCCGTCCATGCCGCACCGTACGTCGGCTCCACGCCGAGGACGCGACGGACCAGCTCGGCGTCACCCGTCGGCGCGTGCGGGAGCTTGATCGAGACGGGCCTCGACGCGCGATCGACCCCGCGTGGCACGAGCGCCATCAGAGCCGCCGTCTTCTCCGCCTGGTGGACGTGGGCCGGGCGGGCCGGTCCCCACGGGCGGTACCGGGCGCTGTACGTCTCGGCGTCCGCCGTCGCCTCGTACCACTCGCCGGGATTCCAGAAGCGCTGGTAGCGCAGGATCCGGTCGCAGGCGACGCGGAGGTTCGGGCTCGATCGGATCAGGAACTGCATCGAGGCCAGGCCGTCCTGCGCGATCTTCAGCCAGTGCAGCGCGAAGTGGATGCCAAAATTCGGCTGGCCGCTGCGCTCGGCCGCGAGCTCGAGGGCGTCGTAGTAGCAGGTGATGGGGAGCGTGGCCTCCTGGTCCTCGAGGACCGCACGATCGACGCCGATCGCGGCGGCGACGTCGTCGACGCCGGCGAACTGGGCGAAGTGCAGGATCTCGTGCGCGAAGCAGGGCGGGGCGGAGGAGCGAGGTCTCATGCGTCCGGGATCAGGTGGCAGCGGAAATCAATCGATTGTCGGAAACGATCATCGACGCGGAGCGTCCGGCAGCGCTAGGGATCGCTCCATGTCTGGCGCCGCGCATCATTCAAAGTTTGGCGCGTCCGCGCAACCGCGATCTCGCGGCATCGCTCGGGCCCGTGAGGAGTATTTCCACTCTCCGATGACCGGCCGTCACGCTAGAATCCCTCGCGATTTCAGTCAGTTGGCGCCGGTGGGGGCCTGATCTCGGTACCCTCCAAGACGAGCGCGTTCGACGTCCGTGCCGTCCGCGGCGGTTCTCCGCTGTGAGCACGGGCCACCGCGCCGAACCCCTGCAACGATCGAATCCCATCCTCGCCCTCGAGCCATCCTCGACGACCTCCAGCTCAGGAGACACCGCATGTCCGCTTCCGCATCCCAGATCGTCTTCACCGCTCTTGCACGCACCCGCGGGATCGCGGCGGTGTTGCTGCTCGGGTTCGTCGTGGCCCTGTCCGTGCCCGCATCGGCGCATCAGATCACCTCGGTCGAGCCCAGCGCGGGCGGCTACGGCACGGTGATCGTCATCCACGGCAGCGGCTTCGGCGGGGGCGGCGCGAAGAAGCCCGGTGTCGAGCTGACCGGAGGGGCGACCCGGTCACGGCTCAAGGTCCTGAGCGCGACCGACAAGAAGATCGTCGCCCGTGTGAAGAAGGCGCCCGTCGGGGTGTGGGACGTGGCCGTGCGCGCGCTCGGGTCGAAGTCCGTCGCCCCGCAGGCATTCGCGGTCGGCCTGCCGAGCGACCTCACCCTCGACACCCGCAAGGCGGCACCCGGAGACGTCGTGACCCTGAGCGGGCACGACCTCGGCGGCAACCGCGGCTTCGTGCGCGTCGGCAGCTGGTACGCGACGATCGTCTCGCGGCGGAACGCCGGCGGGCGCGAGTCGTTCGCATTCCGTGTTCCCACCGAGGTGCCGAAGGGCGCCTACGACATCGAGGTCGGAAACCCGATCGGCACGGTCACCTTGCCGTTGGCGCTCAGGGTACGGATCTCATCGGCTACCATCGACACCAAGGGCCCGAAGGTGTCGTCCGCCGGTGCGACCGGCAACACCGAGGTGATCGTCCAGTTCAGCGAGCCGCTGCGCGGCGGCGCCGACAGCGCGGAGAACCCGGCCCACTACCGCATTGCCGCGACATTGCCCGGACTCGGCGGCGCGTCGACGGTGGACGTCGTCGCGGCGGAGCTCGTCTCCCCGGATCCGGCGACCGGCGGCTCGGACCGCGTGCGTCTCACGACGGGCTCGCAGTCGAACCTGGCCTATACGCTCACGGTCGTTGGCGTCCTCGACTTGGCCGGCAACCCGCTCGCGCCGCCGGAGCCGCTCGTCGTCTTCAACGTCGCGAAGTTCCAGGGCATCGGCGCGAGCGGTGACGAGGTCGTGGATACCGATGGCGACGGGCTGAGCGACGCGGTCGAGCAGCGGGGCTGGGTCGTGAAGGTCGTCCAGACGAACCGCACCGTGTCGCAGTACATCGCCACCTCGAACCGGAACGTCGCGGACACCGACGGCGACGGCCTCGACGATCGCACCGAGCTCGAGATCACGACCGACCCGCGCGTCGCGGACACCGACGGCGACACGCTGGACGACTACCAGGAGTTCAACGAGGTCTACAGCGATGCGTTGTCGCAGGACAGCGACGGCGACAGCCTGGACGACGGGCTCGAGTTCGGGTTCTTCCTGACCTCGCCGATCCAGCGAGACTCGGATGGCGATCAGATTGCGGATGGAGACGAGATCGCGCTCACCGTTCGCAATGCGCGCGTGGCGGACTTGCCGACACCCGCGATCGAAGTCGGAAACATCAGCCTCGACCTGGACGTGCGCTTCACCGAGGAGTCGTCGACGACGAAAAGGTTGCTGAGCGCGAAGAGCGTTTCGTCGACGCTCGAGCAGAGCAGGTCTACCGAGACTTCGACCTCGGACAAGGAAACCACGGAGGCGACCGCAAAGATCACCGTCGGGACGCAATGGGAGACGAAGGCGACGATCAACCCCTTCGACGCGGGTGCGAAGTTCACGACCAACGTCTCGGTCGAGGCGGGATGGACCGGGACGTGGGAGCACGAATCGTCGCAAACGAGCAGCACGGAGGCCAAGAGGGCCTACGAGAACTCGCTGAACTCGGAGGTGGAAGCGACGCAGGGCGCGACGGTCACGCGTGAGGTGACCGGTGCCCGGATGCAAGCGGCGGTTCTCCTCAGGAACGTCGGCCGTGTGGCGTTTCTGGTGCGCAACCTCCAGCTCACCGCGTTCACGGTGGACCCGAGTGATCCGACGACGCTCACTCCCATCGCGACCCTCTTGCCCGACTCCGAGCCCGACGGCGGGTTTTCCCTGGGCCCGCTGCAGCCGGTGCGCGGCCCGATCATCTTCTCGAACGACACCATCTTCCCCGCGCTCGTCGAGGAGCTGCTGCGAAACCCGCGCGGGCTGGTGTTCCGCATCTCGAACTTCGACATCGCCGACGAGCTCGGCCGGAACTTCGTCTTCTCGTCCCAGGACGTGGTCGATCGTACCGCCGCGCTGGTGATCGACTACGGGACGTTCGACGGCGACGGCGACGGGGAGGGCGATCGCGTCGAGTATCATCGCGTCGCGACCAGTGCCGGGCGGGTGATCGACACGAACGGGGACGGCACGATCGACGCGAACGATCACCGCGTCGTGTTCGGTCCCGACGGGAAGCAGGTCGGCATCACGCTGCGCGATGCACTCGCGGCCATCGGCCTCGCGCACTACGACGAGTCGACGACCCCCGCCTGCGACGCGTCCAACCCGCCGCGATGCCTGTCGAGCGAACAGCTCGCCCGCAGCTACTCGACGGTGCCGACCCCGGAGGGCGTCGAGCGCGTCTTCCGCGTGCGCGGCGCGGAGTTTCGGAACGACGAGATCCGCGCCTGGGAGGTCATCACCTCGGACGGGTACGATCACAGCAAGGGGGTCGACTCCACCATCTTGCTCCCGGGCGAGACCGTCCGCCTCGCGTTCCTTCAAGACCTCGATGCCGATCGCCTCGAGTCGCGCATCGAGGAGATCCACAACTGCATCGACGCGCAGAAGAGCACCGACCCCGAACTGGATACGAGCGACACCGACGGCGATGGCCTGGACGATCGGTTCGAGGTCATGATCGGCTGGACCGTGAACGTCGTCGGACGCGGCATCCGCGACGTGTACTCGAGCTGCAACCTCGACGACAGCGACGGCGACGGCCTCAAAGACGAAGAGGAGGCTCCGGACCAGCGCGATCGGATCGATACCGACGGCGACGGCCAGCCCGACATCATCTCCAACGCGACCAGCAGCGCTGATCATCGCCCGACCGACCCGCGAAGCGCCGACACCGATGGCGACGGCGTGTCCGATCACGACGAGGTGAAGGGCTACTGCGTCGTTCTGGCAGGCACCTGCCACACCGGGTCCGCTGCCGGCGCGAAGTGGATCGGCAATCGCGTTCCGGAAACGATGCCGCAGCAAGCGCTGGACCTGGGTTGCACGAAAGCGAAGGCGGAAGCGCAGAAGATGAACGGGTCTCTGAAGGGCACGGATCCGACCAACCCCGACAGCGACGGCGACGGCGCCTCGGATGGCTTGGAGCGTACCCTCGGGGGAGACCCGACCAGCTCGGCCGACAAGGCGTGCTTCGGGGACCAGGACGGAGACGGGCTCTCCGATGCGCAGGAGGAGCAGGGCTGGAAGGTGGTGGGCCGCCGACGCAGCGAGAGCCCCGCACTGTGTGACACCATCTGCAATCAGGGGCCTCCGTTCGATCGGGATGTCCATTCCGACGTGAAGAAGCGGGATACCGACGGTGACGGACTCTGGGACTCCGAGGAGTTCTACCTGGGGACCGATCCCACGAAGCAGGACACCGATGAGGACGGGATCCCGGACCTGAACGAGGTTCGCGGCTTCACCCTGCGCAGCCAGGGCGTCATCTTCACCGATCCCCTGGACGCGGATACCGACGACGACAAGCTGCTCGACGGAGCCGAAGCGGAATGGACAGCGCCCGCTCCGGACAAGCGGTGGGTGGTCCGCCCCGCCGGCGAGAGCGCGTATCGCGTCTACAGCGACCCGCTGGAGCCCGATGCGGATCTCGACCGGCTCGTGGACGGCGACGAGCGCGGCGCATCGCCCGGTTCGACCGACCCGGGCCAGAGCAACACCGACGGGGACGCGCGCGATGATTACACGGAGGTCAAGCTCGGGTTGAATCCGCTCGCAAAGGATTTCCGCGTGACGGTGGCGTTCAACGAGCTGAAGCTGCTCGACAACTGCGAAGACACGTCCGGAAGCTCGCTGCTCCTGAATACCACCGGGCTGAACGAGATCATGTTCGAACTCGGCGTCGTCGTGGGGGACGCGGGTTCGTATCGAAGCGTAGTCGATTCTCGATCCCTATCGAACCTGCAGCCGTGCGCGACGTCGACCTCGACGGTGTGCCGCATCGACGAACCGAATCCGATCCCCGGTTTCAGCTATCGCTGGTTCTTCGGGGCGGATACCGATGCGATCGTTCCGATGAACAGCGGACAGACGGTATCGCTGGAGGGCCGCTCCGTCAGCTTTGGCCTCACCTCGGAGGAAACATGGTCGTTTGCTGGGCACATCTGGGAGCGCGACAGCACCAGTCTGAGTGCTCCTGCCAATGACACACGCCTCTCGTACGACATCACCTCGCTCGGGCCGCTCGCGCAGGTCGCGGGCGCCGAGACGCCGACCACCACGCTCCCGCTCGGACCCAACCTCTTCTTCGGGAACGTGCTCGAGAACGGCCAGTTCAGCGCGTACCTGCACAAGACGGACACCTGCAGAGTCTGGGTACGGGCAACCGTCACGGTGTCGGGCAAGGTGTTCTGACGCGCGCGTCGCGGATCCGGCCAACCTGGGCCGGATCCGCGACAGCCCGCTTCCGAGCGCGCACGCGGTCGATTCGTCGTCGGCTCGGCGCGCCGCGAGCTCGGCGGCTCGTGGTGACGGCGGCAGACCGGCCACTGGAAGGACGACGCCCTGACCGGGCTGCTGATCGGTGTGATGGACCGGACGTCTCCACCGGGCGTCATGGTTTCGATGACGTCCGCGGACCGGCGTGCCCTCGACCTCATCGGCAACGACATCGTGACCGGGAACTGGTTCGCGATCGGGTCGACGGCAGGTCCGCCACCTACGACCGCATCCGCGAGTCGTTGTCGGGGCTGTACACGTATGGCATCCAGAGATGGATGAAGAAGACGCTCCACATCGACGACGCGCTTCTCGCGAGCGCGCGGGCGGCCTGTGGTGCCGGCACCGACACCGAGACCGTGCGCCTCGGCCTCGAGGCGCTCCTGCGCCGTGCGGCGTACGAGCGCCTGCGCGCGCTGCGCGGATCCGAGCCGGCCGCGCAGCCTACCCCCCGCCGGCGAGAGAAGGCCGCGCGCAAGCACCGAGCGGCCTAGAGTGGTGCTCGTCGACACCTCGGTGTGGATCCGGTTTCTCGCCGGCCGTGGACACGAGGCACCAGCGCTCGACCGTCTGCTCGCCGACGAGGACGCCTTGGCCCACGACCTCGTGCACGGCGAGCTGCTGATCGGCGACGGCGGTGGACGACGCCGTCTGCTCGAAGGCTACGTGCGGATCGCGCGGGCCCGTACGCTGGCGCACGAGGAGGTGGCGGAGTTCGTCCGGGCTCGCAAGCTTCACGGACGCGGAATCGGCTGGGTCGACGCGCACCTGCTGGCGTCGGCGATCGTCGAGCGCTGCTCGCTCTGGACCATCGACGCGCCGCTGGCGACCCTGGCGACGGATCTCGGGGTGGCCTGGTCGCCGGCCCGCTGAACCGAGCAGGACGAGCGATAGGTGAATCCCGTGCGCAGGTGGCGCCTGCGGACGGGCCGCGGCGCGACGCCCGTTGACCGATCGTGCCCGCGGCACAGGACACGAGCCAACCACGACCGAGGGCCGACCATTGCACGAGGACAGGACGAGGCGACCGGCGGCGACAGCGAAGCCCTGCGGAAGGTGCGCACACCGCACGCGGAGCACTCTGGCGGTGGCATTCTTGATCGGCGGCCTTCTCTGCGCCGGCCTCCCGGGATGCAGCGACACCTCGCGCGCCAGCGAGGCCGAGCCGCTGTGCATCGACGGCGCGCTGCCGCTCGGCCCCGGCGTGCCGCCGGTCGACGCCGTGTGCACCGATCCGCCGTCGCCGCTCAGCGTCGCCGCCGAGCAGCAGCAACGCGCCAACGCCGAGGCTGCGGCCGCGACCGCCGCCGAGCTGCAGCGCACCGACGCGATCACCGTCGTCACCTGCGGCACCGGCACGCCGATCCCGTCCGATCGCGCGCAGTCCTGCACGGCAGTGTTCGTGAACGGACTCTTCCTGCTGTTCGACGCGGGCGACGGCGCGCAGCGCTCCATGGAGCGCCTGCTGCTGCCCGTACAGGAGATCGACGCCGTCTTCCTGACCCACTTCCACTCCGACCACGTCGCGGACGTCGGCGAGGTGATCAGCCGCAGCTGGATCCTCGGCCGCACGACGGCGCTGCCGGTCTACGGCGGCGAGGCCGTGTCGCGCGTCGTCGACGGCTTCAACGCGATCTACGCTCTCGACGACCAGTACCGCGAGGCGCACCACGGGAGCGACGTGCTCGACGCGCATCTCGCGCCCGCGGACGCGCACCCGATCGACGATCCGGGCGCCGAAGGACGCGTGGTGCTCGAGCGCGACGGCGTGACCGTGACCGCGTTCCGCGTCGATCACCCGCCGATCGAGCCCGCGCTCGGCTACCGCGTCGCGTTCGCCGGACGCTCGGTCGTCATCAGCGGCGACACCACCGACACCGCGAGCCTGCGCGCGATGTCCGCCGGCGCCGACGTGCTGGTCTCGGAGGTGATGAGCCGCGAGCTGCTCGAAGCCGCCGAGTGTGCCCTGAAGCGCCTCGACGATCCGCGCAACGCACGCTTGATCCGCGACATCCGCACCTACCACATCGGCACCGCCGAGCTCGCCGACCTCGCGCAGAGCGCGGGTGTGCGCACGCTGGTCCTGACGCACCAGGTGCCGAGCTTCGACAACGATGACCCGCGCGTCGAGCTGCTGCTCGCGGCTCCGATTCGAGCGATCTACTCCGGCGAGCTCATCGCCGCGAAGGACGGGCAGCGCATCGTCGTGCCGCTCGAGTAGGCCGGAGCGGCGCTCACGCCTGACAGACGGCCCTGGAGATCCGGAGATGCTGGATCCGCCGGTGTGCCCGGAGATCGGCGGTCAGCCAGCAACCGCCCGTCAGATCCGCGCAGGCTGCGTAGATCGAGTCGTAGCCCGAGAGTCGGTAGCGACTCGCGATGCCGGACGCGCGCGCGATCAGCTCCCGCCCGTTGCCGACCCGCTCCATGCCGAGATCCTGAAGGGCCTCGAGATGCCCACGCAGGGCAACTCCGTCGCTGCCCACGAGCCGGGCGAGGACTGCCAGCATTTCGTTGTAGAACAGCTCCGGCACCACGAACGCGCTGGGGTCGTCGCGAATCCGATCCAGCAGATCGAGGGCATCGGCCCGTCCGGTTTCGCCCTCGACGAACCACTTGATGGCGACCGACGCGTCGAGCACCTGCGGGGTCACGACCCGCGCAGCTCGCGAAGGAGGTCGAGCGTCGAGACCCCCTTCGGCGCCTTGAGGCCGGCACCCTTGATCCGATCGACCATCTCCTTGCGCAGCCGGTCGGCCTCCGTGTCGACGAACCGCTTGCGGAACTCCTCGAGGGAGATGATCACGGCGGCCGGCTTGCGATCCTTCTCGAGCAGGATGGGTCCGCCGGTCTTGTGGAGGCGCTGCAGGACCTTGCCCAGCGATTGACGAAGCTGCAGGGCGTTCACCTTTTCCATGACACAGGTATGATTGGTGCCTAATCACGTGTCAATCGCATGTCCTACATGGTCGGCGGCGGGGCGGTCGATCGCCGTCTTGTTCGAAGGGAAACGAAATGTCACTGGGACCCGATGGCTCGGAGGCGCTCGATCGACATCGGGGAGCTGGACGCTCAGGTCCGGCAGCTCGTACGAACGCGTGTGACGCTGCGGCATGACGTGTTGGTCGTCACGATCCGATAGCGGACCTTTACCGATGAACCAGATCACCCTGCGCTGGGACGACCTCTCGAGCACCGCCTACGCGCTCGGCAGCGGACCCGTCGTGCTCTGCCTGCACGGCTTCCCCGATCACGCGGGCTCGTTCCGCCACCAGCTTCCGGCGCTCGCCGCGGCTGGCTACCGTGCGGTCGCGCCGACCATGCGCGGCTACGAGCCGTCGTCGCAGCCGGACGCGCGGATCGCGAGCTACCACCCGCTCCGCCTCGCGCACGACGTCGTCGCCTGGGCGCGACAGCTCTCCGACGAGCCGGTGCGCATCGTCGGGCACGACTGGGGCGCGGTCGCGACGTACCTCGCACTCGCGCTCGCGCCGGAGCGCTTCGCGCGCGCCGCGACCATCGCCGCCGCGCCGGTCGACGTCGTGCAGCGCGCGCCGCTCCGCATGCCGGGCCAGCTGCGGCTCTCCTGGTACATGTTCTTCTTTCAGCTGCGCGGCATCGCCGACCGCGCCGTCGCGCGCGACGACTTCGCCTTCCTCGAGCGCCTGTGGCGCGACTGGTCGCCGGGCTGGAGCTTCGATCCGGCGGAGCTCGAGGCGGTCAAGGCGACGTTTCGCCAGCCCGGGGTCCTGCGCTCGGCGCTGGGCTACTACCGGGCGCTGTTCAACCCGTTTCTCGCGGACTCGATCGCGCTGTCCCGTCTGGCGCGCAAGCCTTGCGCCGTACCGCTGCTCGCGATCACCGGGGCTCGCGACGGCTGCATGGACACGCGCCTGCACGACATGATCGACGCGGCGCGCTTCCCCGCCGGCCTGCGCGTCGAGCGCATCCCGGACGGTGGACACTTCGTGCACCAGGAGAAGCCGGAGGAGACCTCCCGTCTGCTGATCGATTGGCTGGCCGCGACACGCTAGAGATCGGAACCATGACGCAGAGCCCCGGCAGCTGGATGATCGCGTACGGTGCCTTCCTGATCGTGATGGGCGTGATCGGCTATCTCTCGAACCCGGAGAAGGCGGCGACAGCGATGCTCTCCGGCGGCACCTTCGGTGGGCTCTCGATCGTCTGGGGCGTGCTGCTCCGGCGCGGCGTGCGCATCGCGCGCGCGGGCGCGCTCGCGACCGCCGCGCTCCTCGCCGTCGTCTTCACCTGGCGCGCCACGGTCGGCTGGCTCGCGGTGTCGGCGGGGCAGGACGAGAAGCTCGTCGCCGCGGTCCTGATCAGCGTGATGGACGTGGCGACGGTCGTCGTGCTGCTGGCGCTGCTGCGCGCGCAGAGGTGAGTCGCGCGGCGCGCGACCGGACCGGCGTGCGCGGCGAGGGCACGCAGCTCCCGGTACCGAGCGACGCGCGGCGGCTCGCGGCGCGCCTCGCGGGCGAGGAGCGCCAGCTCGTAGAGCAGCTCGCGGCGCTCGAGGAGCGCGTGCGCCGCTTCGCCGACGTCGAGCGACCGGCATACGAGAGCTGGCGCCGGCTCCAGTTCGGCCCGCTGCTCGCGCGCCTGCAGGAGCTGTCGGACGAGCTCCGCCTGCGGAACCTGCTCGCGCACCGCGTGAGCGATCTGATCGAGCGCGACGGCCTCGACCCGCGCGAGGCGCTGCACCACGTGCTGCATCCCGGCGAGATCCCCGCGCGCGGCGGCCACGACCCCGACGAGGTGGACGCGCGGCGGCGCGCGAAGCTCGAGCGCAAGCGCGCGCAGCGGAAGGAAGCCAGGCGCGCGCAGCGCAAGTCGGCGCGCGACGCGGAGCCGCAGCGCGCGTCCGAGCGGGCGTCCGGTGCGAGCGTGGACCCGGCACGTGTCGTCGACCTCTATCGAGCGCTCGCGCGGCGGATCCATCCCGACTCGCCGAGCGCGCTGCGCAGCATCGCGCCCGCGCGGCTCGGCGCGCTGTGGGCCGACGTGCAGGGGGCGTACGAGAGCCGCAGCCTCGAGCGGCTGCTCGCGCTCGCCGCGTGGGTCGAGACGCTCGGTGCCGCAGAAGCCGACGCCGGCGATTCCGCTGCGCCGGGATTCGCCGGCCACGCGACGCGCGGCGACGGCGCGCTGCTCTCTTTCTCCGAGCGCTACGGACGGCTGCGCGTGCTGCGTCGCTCGTGCCGCGCGCTCGAGCGCGACATCGAGCGGCTGCAGGGCGATCCGGCGTGGGAGTTCGTCGCGGCGCGCGAGCGCCCCGGCGGACCCCGAGCACGACGGACGCGCGAGGAGATCGACGCAGAGATCGAGCACGTGCGGCGCGCGCTCGACGACGTCGAGGAGTTCTTCGCCGCGATCGGCTCGCCGCGCGCGTCGCGCGGGCGCCGCCGGCGCTGAGCCGACCCGCGCCTCCCTCAGGCGGCAGCCCGCGCCGGCCGCGCCGCGGCGGCGTCGAGCATCTCCCACGGGTTGTGCGCGCTGAACACCCGGATCTCGGGGTGGAGGCGCGTCAGGTCGCGCAGTCGCGCCTGGTTGTGCAGGCGGTCGCGGCGGTTGGTCTGGACGATCGCCTGGAAGAGCCCGACCTGGAACGCGCAGCGACGCTCCGGCCCGTGCACCTCGCGCGGATCGAAGTACGCGTCGCCGGCGTGCAGCAGCCACCCGGCGTCGTCGCGCACGGCGACGCCGCAGTGGCCGAGCGTGTGGCCGAAGAGCGGCACCAGCAGCAGATCCTCGGGCAGGCCTTCGAGCGCGCGGATCGCCTCGAAGCCGAACCACGGCTCGCCCTCCTCGGAGTAGGTCGCGAAGCGCGCCCCGTGCGACCACATCACCGGCAGGTAGCGACGACGTGCCTTGAACGAGCGCCGCTCGGTCGCGGCCTGCAGCTCGTTGGCGTGCACGTGGACCGTCGCGTCCGGGAAATCGACCAGGCCGCCGACGTGGTCGAGGTCGAGATGCGTGAGCACGATGTGGCGCACGTCCTCGGGATCGAAGCCGAGGCGGCGGATCTGCGCCGTCGCCGCGAGCGCCGGATCGCGCTTCGGGCGCGCGTAGCCGTAGGTGAACTCGACGCCGAGGCGTCGCACGGGGTTCGTCAGGTCCTGGACCCCGAGCCCGGTGTCGACCAGCACGAGCCCGCTCGACGGCGTCTCGACCAGCAGGCAGTGGCAGGCGAGCTGCCGTCCGTGGATCGACAGACCCTGGATGCACGCGCAGTTCAGATGATGGACCCGGCAGCTCACGGCGACCTCCTTCGCAGTAAAAGGGAATGAGTATTCCCTTTGCGGGAGTACCCCGGCTCTGTCAAGGAATGATCATTCCTTTTTGCGAGAGGCCTCGCGACCATGCCGAAGATCAGCGACCAGCACCGTGAGCAGCGCCGCGCCCAGATCCTCGACGCCGCCTGGCGCTGCATCCATCGCGAGGGCGTGCAGGCGACGACCATGGAGGAGATCATCGCCGAGGCGGGGCTCTCCGCGAGCGCCATGTACCGCTACTTCTCGGGAAAGGAGGACATCGTCGTGTCGGCGATCACGACGTCGCTGCGCGGTCTCAGCGAGCGCCTCGTGCCGCTGATCGACGCGACGGACGACCTCGGCGTCCCCGAGCTGGTCGCGCGCATCGGGTCCGAGATCCGTGCCTTCTCGGCACGCCGCGGCTTCGACCTGGTGCCGATCGCCGTGCACGGGTGGAGCGAGGCACAGCGCAACGAGCGCGTGCGCGCGGTGCTGCGCGAGTTCTACGGTGCGTTTCGCGCGCGGCTCGCGGATCGCGTGCGGCGCTGGCAGCGCGACGGTGCGGTCGCCCCGCGCAGCGATCCGGCGGAGGTGGCGGAGGTGCTGCTGTCGCTGGTCCTAGGCTTCGTCGCGCAGGCGGCGATCATGGGCGACGTCGATCCGGCCGCCCACCGGCGCGGGCTCGCGGCGCTCGCGCGCACCACGCCGCCCGCGGTCGAGCTCAAGCAGCGGACGCGGTCGTCCAGGTGAAGTCGCGCGGGCCGGTGCCGGTCCGCTGCGCGACGATGATCCCCGCGGGGTGTGCCTCGTGCGCGGGCGGCACGCCGAGGCGGCGGCGTACCTCGTCGAGCGGCAGCGGCAGCAGCTCCTCGTAGCGTGCAGCCGTGAGCAGCGAGGTGCGCTTGCCGCGTCGCCAGGCCGCGTACAGGTAGCGTTGCCACGACAGCCGCAGGTCCTTCGGCCCGATCAGCGCCGCCGCGAGCACGATCAGCGCGACACCGCCGTTCGGGAGCTGGGCCTGGGTGAAGGCGAGGTTGGCCGCCTCGCCCGCCTCGTCGCGGCCGTAGCCGGTCAGCACGTGCCACAGGTCGTGCATGTCGCGGTTGCGCTCGCCGAACCAGCGCAGGTCCGGATCGACCTCGAGCGGCGGCGCCGCCGAGCTGCGCTCGGCCTCGAGGTCGGCCTCGACGAGGCCCTCGGCCGTCAGGCCGCCGTCGCGCATGAAGTCTGCATAGGCGCGGCCGAAGGATCCGTCGGGCATGCGCTCGAGGGCGTCGCGATCGGACAGCGCAGCGAGCAGCGAAGGACGCTCGCGCAGCAGACGTGCGCCGTCGGGATGCGACACGAAGCGCGCGAAGCTGCGCTCGAAGCTGCGGCCGCTGAGCGCATCGATGATCTCGAAGACCTGATCGGTGCGCTCGGCGTCGGCGATCAGGACCTTCAGCGCCCGCCACGCGCGCCGCCAGTCGAGCGGGCGGTGCGCCGTCGCACGTTCCGGGATCGCTGCGTCCATGGCGTTCCTTCTACCCTCGATGCCCGGCCGGCGCGACCGGGCGCGGCAGGCGCGCCGACCCGCCGCCGAGCCACGACCGGACGACGCTCGGCAGCCCGCTCTCGAAGAGCACGCCACTCGCCAGGACCGCGAGCATCGTCAGCACGAGGAGCACGGCGATCGGCTGTTCGAACGGGATCGGTGCGGTGATCAGGAAATCCTGCGCTTGCGTCAACATGGCGTCTTCCTCCCTTGACGCCCTGCCTCGCAGGCCCCGTGCCAGCTCGCCGGCGCTGGCGAACGGGCGGGAAGGTCGCGTCGCAGCAGGCGATTCGCGCGTCGCCGGGGGGCCGCGGCGGGGACGCCGCAGCGACGCGACTGCGCCCGGCCGCAGGCGGCCGGCGGCGTTCCCCGCAGCCCGCTCGTCGTGCGACGCGGCGCGGACGAGGTGACGGCGGTGGACGGCACGCGCGGCGTCGCGCTAAGGACGCGAGATGGTGCGCGACCCGTCCCGAGCGCGTGCATGGACGCAGACCGGCTTGCCGCGCTGAGGTGTGGACCGCGATGCGACCCGAAACCCGCACCGCGATCCGCGCCGCGACCGTCGCCCGCCGGATCGCCGACTCTCGCCGCGGCGCCGCCGAGATCACCAGCAAGGGTGGCATCGACCTCGTCACCGCGACCGACGTCGCGTGCGAGGACGCGATCCGCGCGGAGCTGGCGCGCGACTTCCCCGCGCACGCGATCGTCGGCGAGGAGCGCGGCGGCACTCCGGTCCGGGGCCGGCCGTACTGGCTGGTCGACCCGATCTGCGGCACGCGGCCGTTTGCCTCCGACGTGCCGCTCTACTGCACCAACCTCGCCCTGGTCGAGGACGGCGTCGTGACCGCCGCCGCGATCGCCGTCGGTCGGAGCGACGAGATCCTGTGGGCGGAGCGCGGAGGCGGTGCGTGGCTGCGCACCACGGCGGGTGAGCGGCCGGCGCGTGCGGGCACGGGCAGCGACACGGTGTGGTTCAGCGGCCGCGAGCCGCAGGCCGCGATGATGGTGCGCGACGCGCTCGTCGCGGCGCGCTGGTACGTCTGGCAGTTCTCGTCGACGCTCGCTTACGCGTACCTCGCGACCGGGCGGGTCGCGGGCATCGTGCACACCGGAACGTCCCCGGTGCACACGGCCGCCGGAGCGCTGGTCGCGGCGGAGTCGGGCGCGCTGGTCAGCGACCTCGAGGGACGGCCGTGGAGCGTCGGCGCGACGGGCGTGCTCGCGGCGGCGACGCCGGAGCTGCACGCCGAGCTCCGTGCGCTCGCGTCGGGTGCCGCGCGCGCGACGCCGCTACGCGGCTTCGATCACCTGGCGCTCACCGCGGCCGATCCGGAGCGCACGCTCGCGTTCTACCGCGACGTGCTCGGCGCCGTCGTGCTCTACGAGGAGGAGTGGCGCGCCGGGCGGATTCCGGTGTTCGTCCTGCAGCTCGGCGACAACCGCATCAACGTCCATCCGGGACGCGCGCCGGTCGCGCCGCACGCCACCGTGCCGACGCCCGGCTCGGTCGACCTCTGCTTCCGCTGGGACGCGCCGCTCGAGGACGCGATCGCGCTCCTCGCGCGCCACGACGTCGCGATCGTGGACGGACCGGTGCCGCGCCCCGCGGCCGACGGCGCGTGGGGCCGCTCGGTGTACTTCCGCGACCCCGACGGCAACCTGCTCGAGCTGCTCTCGACCGTGCCCGCGACCACCTGACCGGAGCACGAGGCAGGGCCGCAGCGCGGGCTCAGAGCCTGAGCAGAAATCGCTCAGGCTCTGCTCATCACCAAGGGGAGGGCCGCGGCCCTCCCCTCGCCCGCGAAGTGAATTCGCGGGCTTCACCCCACCTGCAGGCGGGCCCTTGGCCCGCCTCCTTCGAGCGTTCGCAATTCTTGCTCACACTCTCAGCCCAGCGCCGTCTCGACCGCCTGCCGCAGCTCGGGCGCGTTCGGCGTCACCGTCGGGTCGAAGCGGGCGAGGAGCTCGCCCTTCTTTCCGATCACGAACTTGCCGAAGTTCCACTTGACGTCGCCGGCGCCCTCGGGCTTCGCGTCCTGCTCGGTGAGCCAGGCGTAGAGCGGCGCCCGCGACGGTCCGTTCACGTCGACCTTCGAGAACAGCGGGAAGGTCACGCCGTAGGTGGTCGAGCAGAAGGTCTTCACCTCGGCGTCCGTGCCCGGCTCCTGGCCGGCGAACTGGTTGCAGGGGAAGCCGACGACCGAGAAGCCGCGCGGCGCGAGCTCCTCGTGCAGCTTCTCGAGGTCGGTGTACTGCGGGGTGAGGCCGCACTTCGAGGCCACGTTCACCACCAGCAGCACCTTGCCGGCGAAGTCCCCGAGCGAGCGCTGCTCGCCGTCGATCGTCTTCATCGTGAAGTCGTGCAGTGTCGGCATGGCTCGATCTCCCCTCTCAGAAGCGCTGGTCGATGATGTTGGGCACGACGCCGCGGGTCTGGGTCTCGCTGAAGTAGGTGTCGCGCGTGAAGACGTCGATCTCGTCGCGCGCGACGCGGCCGTCGCCGTCGCGGTCGGCGCGCCGGAAGATGTCGAGGATCGAGGTACCCGAGACGCGCGCTTCCTCCTCGGTCACGTAGCCGTCCCCGTCGGCGTCGGCGCGCTCGCTGTCGGAGAGGTAGGCGCGCAGGCTGCGCTGGATCGCGTCGCCGAGCTCGAAGAGCGTGACCTGTCCGTCGAGATCGCGGTCGGCGCTCTTGAACGAGCCGTCGGTGAAGAAGCCGCCGGCGACCGCCTCCTGCTCGCTGAGCTTGCCGTCCTTGTTCACGTCGGCGCGCTCGAACTCCTTCTGGAAGTGTGGCGTCGCCGTGGGCTCGGTGCCCGGCGTCGCCTGCTGCGCACCCGCGGGTGCGGCGACGAGAAGGGCGAGGGCGGTGAGTGCTGCGCAGGTCGGACGGCGGAAGCGGGGTCTCATCGACCCGGCGATAGCAGGAACCGTGATGCCGGGCCACGCGGAGGGGCGCCGTTCCCGAGGCGATCCAGCCGCGGGCGCCGCGTCTGCTGGAGCCGGTTGCTCGCCGACGAACGGGACGCCTCCTCCTCCGCAGGGCGCTTTCGGGGCCCACGTCGGTCCGTTCGGCACGCGCGCGTTGCCGCGGGTCGTCGCCCGATGCGAGGATCCGACGCGTGAAGCGGCATCCTCTGCGGACCTCCGGGCCGCTGCGCGACGCAGCGGCGATCCTCCTCCTGGCCGGCTTCCTGATCGCCTGCGGCGAATCGGGCGGCACGGGCGAGCCGAGCGGACCGGGCGGCTCCAGCGGACCGGTGACGATCGCGCGCACCCAGATCGAGGCCGGCGGCTTCGTCTTCGAGGCCCGCACGGCGGGTCCGCGCGACGGCAGCCCGGTCCTCCTGCTGCACGGCTTCCCACAGTCGTCGCTCGAGTGGGAGTCGCAGCTCCTCGCGCTCGCCGCCGCCGGCTACCACGCCGTCGCGCCCGATCTGCGCGGCTACTCGCCGGGGGCGCGCCCGCCCGCGGTCGACGACTACCGTCTCGACGTGCTGACCGAGGACGTCTACGCGATCGCCGACGCGCTCGGCTTCGCGCGCTTCCACCTCGTCGGCCACGACTGGGGTGCGGCCATCGCGTGGAACGTGGCGATGGTGCGACCGGAGCGGATCGCGAGCTTGACGGCGGTGTCGGTGCCGCACCCGGTCGCCTATGCGCTGGCGCTCGCCAACGACCCCGACCAGCAGCAGAAGTCGCAGTACATCGGCTTCTTCCGCCAGGCCGGGGTCGCCGAGCAGGCGCTGCTCGCGAACGACGCTGCGCTCCTGCGCAGCGTCTACGGCACGGGTCCGGCCGCGGCGAACGCCGACGCCTACGTCGCGCTGCTGTCCGAGCCGGGAGCGCTCACCGCGGCCCTCAACTACTACCGCGCCCTCGGGCTGACCGGCGCGGGCGGCAGCACGGTCGTCGTGCCGACGCTGTACGTGTGGAGCACCGCCGACACCGCGCTCGGACGCTACGGTGCCGAGCGCTGCGGCGACCACGTCTCGGGACCGTACCGCTTCGAGATCATCGAGGACGTGAGCCACTGGGTTCCCGAGGAGGCGCCCGAAGCGCTCAACGCGCTGCTCCTCGAGCACCTCGACGCCTTCGGCTGACCCGCTCGCGCGACTCGATCGGAGCGCACGCGCGACTCGATCGGAGCGCACGCGCGACTCGATCGGAGCGCACGCGCGACTCGATCGGAGCGCTCACGCGACTCGACTGGCGCGCACGCGCGACTCTCAGGGCGAGACGACCCCGCCCGCCAGCGGGCCGACGCCGTCCGAGTAGACCTCGACGACGAGACGCGGCGCCGAGAACCCCACCGGGAGCTCGAGCGTGACCTGCGCCGGCGCGCCGGCGGCGCGCTCGACCTTCTGCCGCAGCTCGCGCCCGCCGGCGTCGTCGCGGATTCGGACCTCGAGCACGCGCGCGCCGGCGAGGTGCGGCGGGAGCGTGATCGCGAGGACGCGGCCGCGGTCGCCGCCGCCGGCCGGCAGCAGGCGGACGGCGCCGGGCTCGCCTTCCGTCGTGCCGAGCGAGCGCATCACCCGACCGCTCGCCGCGTGCAGGGCGTCGTCGCTGCCGGCGTCGCGTGCGGCGGGTCTGGGTGCGAGGGACGACGGCGGTGCCGCGGCGGCCGCCGGCGCCTCGGCGCGCGGCGCCGGCGCGACGTGTGCGGGCTTCTGCCGGAGGAGACGCGGGGCGGTGCGGTCGACCAGCGCGTCGTCGGGGTCGGGGCCGGGCGCGACGTCACCCTCGTCGGGCTGCGGAGCGTCGCCAGCGCGGACGCCTGGCGCTCGCCGCAGCTCCGTCGCGGGTTGCACGCGCTCGCCGTCGACGACGTGCTCCGCGCCGCGTTCGAAGCGCTCGCGGAAGGTCGGCAGCAGGATCACGACGATCAGCACCGCGTAGGCGAACGCCGGCTGCCAGACGATGCGCCGGAGAAGACTCGCCGTGCGGCGTCCGCCCGAACGCGTCGCGTCCCGGATCGAGCCCGGGCGCCTGCCGGGCCGGCTCTCGCCGTGGCGGCCGCCGCTTCGCGTCGCGGTCGGATGGTGCGCTGGCGGCGCATCCGCCGGCACGGCGGTCCCGTCGGCCGCGACCGCCGCGGGCGCTGCGAAGCGGGCCAGCGCCCGCAGCTCGTCGCGACACGACGCGCAGCGCTCGAGGTGTCGCGCGACGCGGGTCTGCTCTGCGGCCGCGAGACCGGCACGGTCGTCGCTCCAGCGCAGCAGCGCGTCGGGATCGGGGTGGCGGTCGAGCGCGGCGTGCAACGTGGTCCACGCCGCCACCTCCGGGGCGCAATCGGCGCACCGTGGGTAGTGCGCGCGAAAGTCGTCCCACGCCGCGTCCCGAGGATCCTCGAGAAACGCGGCCAGGTCGAGCTCGTAGGCACGCCGGCAGATCATCGTCTCAGGGCCTCACCGTCGAATAGGTCTCCGTCGCGCGCAACATGGGATCACCCGGCCACCAGGCGCTCGCGCAGCAGCGCGAGCGCGCTGCGCAGGCGTCGCTTCATCGTGCCGAGCGGGATCCCGGTCGCCGCCGCGACCTCCTCGTACGTTCGTCCCTGGCCGTAGACGCCCTCGAGCACACGGCGCTCCTCGGGCGGCAGCTCGGCGACGGCGGCGCGCAAGGTCGGTGCGTCGATCGCCGTGTCGTGCCCGGTGTCCTCGACGTTCGCGGCGGTCGCGTCGTCCCACGGCAGCGTCTCCTTCTCGTGGTGCTGCAGGCGGTCCTTCAGCCGGTCCATCAGCTTGTTGCGCGTGATGATGCGCACGTAGCCGACGAACGCCTGCGGATCGCGCAGCCGTCCCGCGCGCGCGCTGGCGAGGACGGCGAGCACGACCTCCTGGCGGAGGTCGTCCCACTCGTCCCGGAAGTCGTAGGCGCGGAGCTGCGTGAGGCAGCCGGTCACCAGGCGGTTCACCTCGAGGAACGCGAGACGGTCGCCGGCGAGGAGCCGCGTCACGACCTCCGTCCAGTCCCGCGCCGGGCCGGGCATGCGACGACCCTACGCGCGCTCCGGTCGCGGCGTCAAATCTCTCTCGAGACCGAGCGTCGGGCCGCCACGCGGCGCTCGGCCGTCGCTCCCAACGTGACCTGTCGAGCGCGCACGCTAGCCGCGCGCGATCTGCGGGTCCTGCTGCAGCTCGATCGTGTTGCCGGCCGGATCGGAGATCCAGACGATGTGGCCGATGTCGCCCTGGAGCTCGCGCATCTCGATCCCGGCCGCGCGGATCTCCGCGATCGCGGCGGGCAAGTCGTCCACGTACCACGAGACGTGCGTACCGGTCGGCTCGCGCGGCTCGCCGCTCTTCGGCAGGCCGATCAGGTGCATCTGCACGCCGCCGTGCTCGACCCAGAGGCCCATCGGCGAGCCGACGATCGGCTCGCCTGTGCCGAACTGGATCGGCACCTCGCCGAGGCCCAGCAGCTTGCCGTAGAACTCGCGCGACTCTGCCACCAGCCCGGCGACGTTGAAGGCGACGTGGTTGATGCGGGTGATCTTCATGCGCGTCCTCCGTCGACCGCAGCCTAGCACGGAAGTCCGTGCCGTCGTCGGCGCACGGCCGTCGCGAAAAAGTGCGGACGGCGTGATCCGATCCGTACGCCGCCGGGGACCTCTCGACCAGAAGGGAGGTTCGTCATGAACCGCAGGAGATCGATCGCGACCCTCGTCTGTGCCCTGGTGCTCGCAGTCCCGCACGCCGCCCGCGCCGCAGGGTCGGGCGCGCTCGAGGCCGTCGCGCCGGACGGCAGAACGCTCGGCGATTGTCCGCTGGAGCACACCGACGTGCACGCGACGGTATCGGGCTTCGTCGCGCGCGTCGTCGTGACGCAGACGTTCCGCAGCAGCTTCGCGGAGCCGGTGGAGGCGCTGTACACCTTCCCGCTCTCGCAGCGCGCGGCGGTGGACGCGATGACCATGCGGGTCGGCGACCGCGTCGTCGCAGGCGAGATCCAGCGACGCGAGGACGCGCGCCGCACCTACGAGGCGGCGAAGGCGGCGGGCAAGATCGCGAGCCGGCTCGACCAGGAGCGGCCGAACGTCTTCACGCAGTCGGTCGCGAACCTGTTGCCCGGCGCGCGCGTCGAGATCCGCATCGAGTACGTCGAGACGCTCGACTTCGAGGCGGGCGCATTCTCGCTCGTGGTGCCGACCGTCGTCGGGCCGCGCTTCTCGCCGCCCGGCACGCGCGATGCGGACGTGGTGACGCCGCCCGTCACCGCGCCGGGCACGCGCGCCGGGCACGACCTGTCGATCACGGTCGACGTCGACGCCGGCGTGCCGATCCGTGACGTCGCCTCGCCGCTGCACGCGGTCGACGTGACGCGCGCCGCACCCGAGCACGTGCGCGTCGCGCTGCGCGACCGGCACGAGGTCCCGAACCGCGACTTCGTGCTGCGCTGGACGGTCTCCGGCGACGCGCTGCAGAGCGGCTACGCGACGCACCGTCCGGACGGCGGCGACGGCTACGTGAGCCTGGTCCTGCTGCCGCCGATGCGCGTCGCCGCCGACACCGCGGCGCCGAAGGAGATGGTCTTCGTCATCGACCGCTCGGGCTCGCAGATGGGCGCACCGCTCGACAAGGCAAAGGAGGCGATGCGCTACGCGCTCGACCACATGAACCCGGACGACACCTTCCAGATCGTCGACTTCGGCAGTACGAGCAACGTGCTGTTCCCGTCGCCGCAGCGGGCGAGCGCCGAGATGCGGCGTCAGGCGCGCGCCTACATCGACGCGTTGCAGGCGAACGGCGGCACGATGATGGCGGAGGCGATCGAGCGCGTGTGCGCGATGCCCGCCGACGCGAACCGGCTGCGCATCGTCACCTTCATGACCGACGGCTACGTCGGCAACGACCTCGAGGTGCTCGGCCTCGTGCAGAAGCTACGCGCGCGCTCGCGCTGGTTCCCGTTCGGGACCGGCAACTCGGTGAATCGCTTCCTGATCGAGGGCATGGCACGCCTCGGCGGCGGCGAGGCGGAGTACGTCCTGCTCTCGTCCTCCGCCGACGAGGCCGGCCGGCGCTTCTACGAGCGCATCGCCTCCCCGGTGCTCACCGACGTGCAGGTCGCGTGGCAGGGGCTCGACGTGGTCGACGTCCTTCCGCTCGGCCACGCCGACGTGTGGGCCGAGCGTCCGCTGGTGATCCACGCGCGCTACCGGAGCGCGGGGACGGGCCAGGTCGTGCTGACCGGCTTCCAGCAGGGCCGGCCGTACCGCCAGGTGCTGCCGGTGACGCTTCCGGAGCGCGATCCGGCGAACGACGCGATCGCGTCGATCTGGGCGCGCGCCAAGGTGGAGGAGCTGACGACGCAGGACCTCGGCGCGCTGCAGACGGGGATCTTCCCGAAGCCGCTCGAGGAGCAGATCGTGCGCGTCGCGCTGTCGCACCGGCTGGTGACGCCGTTCACGTCGTTCGTTGCCGTCGAGGAGCGCGTGGTGAACGAGAACGGGGCGAGCCGCACCGTGCGCGTGCCGGTCGAGATACCCGACGGTGTCCGCTACGAGGGCGTCCCCGGCGAGGCACCGGTCGCGGCCGGCATGGCGCGCGCCGGCGGCGTCGCGGCGACGCGCCTGCAGGCGCTCGGCCGAGTCGAGCTCGCGAAGCCGGCGGCGCCTCCGGTGGTCGCGAAGTCGTTCTCCGACACGAGCGCGGTGCTGGTCGAAGAGCGCGACGACTCCACCGCTCCGAAGCGTCCGGCGTCGGCTCCCGCGGTCCTCGCCAGGCTCGCGAGCGCGCTGCGTGTACTGCTGGAGCAGGGAGCGGGCGCGCCCGGCGCGGCTCCGGTCGAGCAGGGCTGGGTGCGGGTCGAGGTCACGCTCTCGAGCGCGACCGCCGAAGCGCTACGCGCGATGCAGGCCGCGGGCCTGCACCGCGACGGCGGTAGCGGAGCGAGCGTCGTCGGCGTCGTCCGCGTGGAAGACCTCGAGAAGCTCGCAGCGCTCGACGCCGTGCGCGCGATCCGTCCGGCGCCGGCCGGCGCGGTACCATCGCCGGGGTGACGAGGCGCACCCCGTGGACCAGCAGGGCAACTGGAGACGGGACCGCGCGCGTGAAGCGCGGCCGACCGGAGGGAGCGCGGGGAGTGAGGCTCCGCGCGGCTTTGCCGCGTAGAGCGAGGGGGGCGTGCCCAGGGGCGTGCTCCCTCGGCCGGCAGTCGACGAGGGGTGCGCCGTGCGAGATCGCTCTCGCGCGCCGACGGTTGCCTCTCGTCACGATGCCCAAACGCCGTATGGTCCACAAGAAGGTCGGGATACGACGAGCGAGCCACGCGCCACGCGACAGCGTCGAACGACGGGGGACGACAGCGTCGAACGACGGGGGACGACAGCGTCGAACGACGGGGATCGACGGCTCCGTGACGGAGGAGCAGGGCGCGAATGGGAGGCTGCATGCATCAGCACGCCGGGACCAGTCCGTCGCCGTTTCCGCAGTGCGCCCGAGGTTCGCGGACCGCTCTGCGCCGCGCACTGCTTCTCGCGCTGCCGCTGACCGCCCTCCTCGCGCACGACGCGCGCGCGCAGAGCCAGTGCCAGTCGCTGCAGCTCGCGGCCGCCAGCGAGGCAGCCCGCCGCAAGGCCGTGTGCGCGGCGCGCGCAGCGGCTGCCGGCACCGCAGTCGACGCGCGCTGTCTGGCGCTCGCCGACGCGCGGCTGGGCACGCGCGCTCGCGCGTGGCGGCTGTCCGACCGCGGCCGACGCCGCCGCGGCAAAGACGATCGTCGACGGCTTCGTCGCGACCTTGACCCAGGCGCTCACCGCACCGCCGTCGCGCTGCTGCGACACCGGGGAGCGCTGCTGGGCGAGCCCGATGATCGACGCGTCGTCGTGCGCGCTCGAGATCTCCGAAACGCTCGGCGCTCCGGGAAGCGTCTGGGACGGTGCCACGGGCGACTGCGTACCGGCACCGGGCACCGGCGGCCCGTGCTGCGCCCTGGCCGGCGACTACTGCGGCGCGTCGCCGGTCGACGGCCCGGAGATCTGCGCCGCCGCCGGCGGCACCTACCTCGCGACCGGCGTGTGCGGTCCCGCCGGCTCCTACAGCACGCCCTGAGACCCACCCCCGCGGCGCATCGCGCGGGCCGCGGGTGAATCGCCGGTCAGTCCGTCTTCTTCTCGACGACGTGGCTGAAGCAGCGCCCGCCGATCGTGACCGTCACCACGGTGTCCGCCGCGGGCCGGTTCGCCTGCGCCGCGCTGAACCACTTCTTGGTCGCGATCGCGAGCTTGAACATTCCCGCATGCTTCTTGGTGTCGTCCACCAGCGCGACACGCTTGACGCCGTTCGCCTTGCTGGTGAACGTCCACGTCTTGCCCTGCTTGCCCTTCGGCGGCAGCGGGCCGACGCTCGTGAGCGCGATCGGGTCGCTGTCGCCGTCGGCGAGACGCACGGTCACGGGCTCGCCGGCGTACGCGCCGAGCGGGATCGACATGCGGACGTTCATGACGCCCGCTTCCTTCTTGGTGCGCAGCGTGACCGCCGCCTTGGGATCGGTGACCGCGGTGCAGCACGTGCAGCTCGCGCTGCACGACGCCGGGCACGAGGACGCATCGAGGCCGTCGCAGGCCTCGGTGCTCTCGCGCACGTCGTTGCCGCAGGTGGTGACGTCGCACACGTCGCCGACGCCGTCGCCGTCGGTGTCGGTCTGATCGGCGGGCGCGGTGTCGGGGCAGCTGTCGATGTGGTCGGGCACGCCGTCGGCGTCGGAGTCGGGGCTCGCCGGGACGATGCCGCCCGGAACGCAGCTGCTGCCGGGCGAGCAGTCGAGCTGCGTCGCGCAGACGCCGGTCTCGCGCACGCACGCCAGGTCGCTGCAGAAGGACGTACCCGGGCACCAGGAGTCGTCGACGCAGAAGCCGGTGCCCTCGGGCTCGACGCAGCGGCCCGACGAGACGTAGACGGTCGCCGCGTCGGTATCGAGCGTGTCGCCGCGCCCGAGCGGGTTCGAGCCTTCGCGCACCGTGCCGATGGTGCGCGTGATCCCGGTGTCGAGGTCGAAGGTCTGGATGACGAGGTCGACGGCGTCGCCGTCGCCGTTCAGGTCGGTGCCGCCCTGCTCGGGCTCGAGCGTCAAGAACTTCACGCTGCGCCCGATGATGCGGTACGGCTCGCGCGGATCGCACTCGGCGAGCGTGCACGGCGTGATCGCCTGCCCGCTCTCGTGGATCGTGCCGGTGCTCGCGTCGTAGACCGTCAAGATCCGGTCGGTCGCGTCGCCGTCGCCGTTGCGGTGTGCGCCGCTCGACGCCTCCGGTGAGCGGAACGCGATCAGCGTGCCGCCGCAGACGAACTCCTCGGCGCCGAGCATCGTGTTGCGCAGCGTGCCGGGGCCCGCCGTGTCCCACACCTGCAGGACGCGGTCCCCGAGGTCGCCGTCGCCGCTGCGGTCGGCGTTCTGCGCCGCCTCGGGCGTGATGAACGGCACGCGCGTACCGCACACCTCGAACGCGTCGGCAGCCTCGCCGACGTTGGTCCAGGCGCCGCCGGACACCGCGCGCACGTGCACCACGTGGTCGTCCGCGAGGCCGTCGCCGTTCAGGAACGCGCCGCCCTGCGCGACCTCGTCGGCGAGTGCCGCGACGTGCGTCGCCGACAGCCGCACCGCCGATGCCGCGAGCTCGAGGTTCTGCACGCCGGTGGCGCTGTCCCAGAGCTGCACGACGTGGTCGTCGGTATCCGCTTCCGCGCTCGGGTTCAGCGAGCCGCCCGGACAAGTACCGGTTCCGACGACGGACTCGGGCCGCAGGAACGCCGCGCGACCGGCCGCGACCGCGACCGCGCCGGCCGGACAGAGCGTCGTCGCGGTCTGCGCCGCAGCGTCGAAGACCTCGAGCACCGTGTCGTCGACGCTGCCGTCGGCGAACAGGTCGAGCGCCGGCGCGCTGACGTCGGGTCCGCGCACGAAGGCGTCGTCCTGGCCGTTGGTGTCGCCCGGCACGAGGTTCGGTGCCGTGCTGCGGAAGGCGACCGTCGAGCCGTCGTCCGACACGTAGGGGCGGCGCGAGCCGCCGCTCCCCGGCGCGCCGCTCGGGAGGACGCTCACGATCTCGGTCACCCCGGTCTGCCGGTCGTGGACGAACGCGTCGACGAAGGTGTTGGTCTCACCGGGCACCGCCTCCGCCTCGTCGTCGGCGCTGAAGCCGACGTACCGGCCGTCACCCGAGAGCGTCGCGCTCAGGCCCATGTTGAGCCCTTGCCAGGGTGGGATCGACAGCGGCACGCCGCCGGTCGCGACGCTCACCAGCTCGGTGATGCCGGCCTCGCGGTCGCGGACGTAGAGATCGGGGGTGAGAAAGCCGGTATCGGCGGGAACGAGCGCGCCGTTGCTTCCGAACAGCACGAAGCGCCCGTCATCCGAGATGTCGAGCGAGCCGAGCTCCCCGGAGAAGGCGTCGGACTCGCCGCCATCGCTCCTGAGGCTGACGCGCTCGGTGCGCTGCAGGAGCCGGTCGCGCACGAACACGTCGGACTGGTTGTTGGTGTCGTCCGGCACGAAGGCGTCGAACGTGGAGAAGACCACGTAGCGCCCGTCTGCCGAGATCGCCCCGAAGAAGGTGGAGAACGGGCCCTCGCCGCCGTCGTCGCCGACGTTCACGCGCTCGGTGGTCCCGTTCAGACGGTCGCGAACGAACAGGTCGTAGGTGTCGTTGGTGTCGTCGGGCACCAGGTCGTCGAACGCCGTGTAGAAGAGCACGAAGCGTCCGTCGGCCGAGATCGCCGCGACGTCGCTCGACGTGATGCCCGGCTGGCCGCCGCTGCCCTGGCCACCGCCCGTCGCGACGCTGACACGCTCGGTCGTCCCGAGGAGGCGATCGCGGACGTAGACGTCGGCGAGCCCGTTGGTGTCCTCCGGGACGAAGGGGTCGTACGTGCCGAACGCGGCGAAGCGGCCGTCGGCGGACAGCGCCATCTGGAGCACCGGTCCGCTGAAGCTCTGCGCGCCGCCGCTCGAGACGTTCACGCGCTCGGTCGTGCCGTTCAGGCGGTCGTGCACGAACGCGTCGAGCAACCCGTTGGTGTCGCCGGCGACGAGGTCGCTCGAGAGGCTCGCGAAGAACACGAAGCGGCCGTCGGCGGTCATCCCGAAGTACGAGCCGTCGAAATCCGCATCGATGCCGGCGCTCGCCTCGCCGCCGCCCGTCGCGACGCTCACGCGCTCGATCACGCCCGGCGCCGCCCCGCGCTCCGGCCGGCGATAGAACACCCGCCCGTCCGAGATGGCGAGCGCCTTCTGATTGACGAGCAACGTCGTGTCGACGACGCGCGGCGGCGTCAAGGTCGCGGTACGCTCGCCGCCGCCGAGCGCGAACACGCGCAGGATCGCGTCGGAGTGATCGACGTCGCCGCTCTGGTCGCAGCGGCCCGCAGCGGCCTCCGACTCGAGGAGAGCGACCAGATCCGCCTCGGTCTCGACCGCCGGGAAGCGAAACGGCGGATCGTAGATCCGGACCACGGCACGGCCCGTGGCCGACGCGGAGATTCCCGGACAGCTCGCCGGCGCGCCGAGCGGCTGCACGGCGCCCGTGATCCGGTCGCGCAGCGTGACCACCGAGTCGACGGTGTCGCCGTCGCCGTTCTCGTCGGAGAGCCGCGTCGACTCGTTCACGGTGAACGAGAACACGTCGGTGCTGCCCGACGACAGGCTCTCGAGCGGGATCGCGGTGGTCGCCTCGAAGGCGTAGCTGACGCACGCGTCGCCCGGCTGCGGGCAGCCGGCGTCGTCGGAGCAGGGCGCGTGCGGCTCGAGCTGACAGATGCCGGCTCCGATGCAGACGTTACCGTCGCCCGGGCAGTGCTCGGGAAGGGCGCAGCCTTGATGGGGCGGCGCGAGACAGGTGCCGGTCGCCTGGCGGCGCAACGGCATCGGGCCACCCCACGACGCGAGCGGACGGAAGTCGGTGAACAGCGCGCCGCAGCGCTCGCCGGCGCAGTCGGCGTCGGAGCCGCAGACCTGATCGGCGTTCGCGCCGCCGACGCAGGTCGTCGGACAGGTTCCGCCACGGCAGTCGGCGTCGACGCTGCACGCGCTGCCGTCGAGCGTGCCGCCCTCGCACACGCCGGCACGGCGCGCGAAGCGCAGGATCGTGTACGAGGCGTCGGCCGAGCCGAACAGGGTGATCACGTCGGGATCGCTCACCGTCGGATCGGACTGCGGCTCGAAGATCGGCGGCAGCTTCGCCCCTTCGGGCGTGAACGAGCCGAGAAAGGCCGCGTCGGGCACCGGGAACGGCAGCGGCGACTTGATCGTCGCGCGGATCAGGCGCGGCACCGGCACGTCGTCCTGGCGGATCAGCACGCCGCTCCAGTGCACCGGCAAGAAGAGATTTCCCGCCGCGTCCACGGCGAGGCGTGCTTCGGTCGCGAACCCGGTGCAGGGCGGCTCGTCCTTGAAGCATGCCGCCTGGAAGTCGTTCGGCCGCGGCAGTGCGGTGAAGCCCGGGAACGTCGCGTTGACGACCGGCTCGCACGAGCCGTCGGCGGCGTAGATCTCGTCGACGCAGGCGACGAGGGCTGGCTGACCGGCGCAGCTCGTGGTCGCGAGACCGCAGGGCAGCGGGTCGGCGGCGCGGGTCACGGCGATGGTCGCCGGACCCGAGGCGGTGCGCTCGTCGAATGCCGGTGCGAGCAGGCCGTCGGTGTCGGGGAAGCGGAACGCGAGCTTGCGCTCGCCGTTGCGCTCGACCACCGCGAGGTTGATCGACGGGCTCAGCGAGCCCGCCTGGACGCACGCGACGTTGCCCGTCCCGACCGTCGCCTCGCACGCGGCGAGCTTCTCCACGGCCGCGGCGCCGTTGCAGTCGAGCGTCGTCACGAAGGCGACGCGCTTCGTCCCACCCGGCGGCTCGAAGACGACGCTCACCACGTGATCCTCGGGGAGCGCCGTGAATCCCGGCGACGCGCCCGCGCAGCGCGCCGGGCTGGTCCCGATCTCGACGAAGTCGCCCGGCGCCGCGAACGGCCGGTTCAGATCCCCGAGCGCCCCCCGGAAGCTGCGGCTCGCGCTCGGGATGAGGTTGCACGCCGCATCCGCTTGACGCGGCAAAGCTGCCGTCAGTGCGACGAGGGCGAGGAAGGCGGAGATCCGAAGGCGTGCGCGCATGGGCGTCCCCTGAGCTGGATGATCGAAGGCCCGGATCGGAGATGGGCGGGAGTGCGCGTTGATCGGGAGGATCTCTTCCCCTGATGGAGTTGTGCGATCGCCGATCCGAGGTGCGACGCCCAAGTCTCACTCGACGCTAGCCGAGGAGGGCGGACGCGCGAAAGCGATTTTCGCACGCCAAACAGAAACCGGCCCGACATCGAAAACGATGCCGGGCCGGTCAATCAGCCAAAATGAACCGCCCGATCAGAATTTCTTCTGTCGCCGCTCGGCACCGCCCCCTCCGCGGAAGCCCGAAGGGCGAACGCGGCCGAGGCGAAGCCGAGCCGGGGGATGGAGGCTCCACCGCGGCTCCGCCGCGGTGGAGGAAGGGGGACAGAGTCCCCCTTCCTGAACTCACTTAATGAAAAGCATCTCCTGGTAGGTCGCGAGCGGCCACAGATCATCGGCGACGATGTTCTCCAGCTCGTCCGCCGTCGCCCGCACCGCCGCCATCGCCGGCAGCACGTCGTCGCAGAAGTGCTTCGCGTGCGCGAGCTTGCCGCTGCCGCTCTTGTGCGCCATCGCCTTCTCGAGCTTGGCGATGCCGTCCTGCAGCTCCTTCACCAGCTTCGTCACCTTGTCGAGCGTGTCGGTGTCGAAGGTGTAGCCGACCGCCTTCAGGTTGGCGCAGGTCTGCGCGAGCTCTCCCTGGTAGCGGATCGCCGCCGGGAAGATGATGGTCTTCGCCATCTCGATCGCGGTGCGCGCCTCGAGGCCCACCGTCAAGCAGTACTGCTCGAGATAGACCTCCATGCGGCTCTTCAGCTCGCGCTCCGACAGGACGCCGTACTTCTCGAACATCGAGACGACCGCCGGGCTTTCGAGGACGGGCAGGGCGTCGACCGACGTGCGGAGGTTCGGCAGCCCGCGCTTCTCGGCCTCCTTGTGCCACTCCTCGGAGTAGCCGTCGCCGTTGAAGATGACCGCGCCGTGCTCCTTGAGGATGCCCTCGAGCAGCGTCTGGACGGCCTCGTTGAGCTTGCCCGCGTCCCCGCCGGTCGCCTTCTCGAGCTCGGTCGCGACGTAGTCGAGCGACTCGGCGAGGATGGTGTTGACCGCGACCATCGGACCCGCGATCGACTGTCCCGAGCCGACGGCGCGGAACTCGAAGCGGTTGCCCGTGAAGGCCATCGGGCTCGTGCGGTTACGGTCGCCCGCGTCCTTCGGCAGATTCGGCAGCGTGTCGACGCCGATCTCGAGCGTGCCCCGCACCTTCGACGACTTGGCACCACCCTTCACGACCTGCTCGAAGACGTCGGCGAGCTGCTCGCCGAGGAAGATCGAGATGATCGCCGGCGGCGCCTCGTTGGCGCCGAGACGATGGTCGTTGGCCGCCGACGCGACCACCGCGCGCAGCAGACCGCCGTGCTTGTGCACCGCGCGGATCACCGCGGCGCAGAAGACGAGGAACTGCGCGTTGGCGTGCGGCGTGTCGCCGGGATCGAGCAGGTTGCCCTGCGTCGCGTTGCCGATCGAGAAGTTGACGTGCTTGCCCGAGCCGTTGACGCCTGCGAACGGCTTCTCGTGCAGCAGGCAGGACATGCCGTAGCGCTCGGCGACCTTCTTCAAGGTCGTCATGATGAGCTGCTGGTGGTCGGTCGCGAGGTTCGCGCCCTCGAATACCGGCGCCACCTCGTACTGACCCGGCGCGACCTCGTTGTGTCTGGTCTTGACGGGGATGCCGAGCTTGAAGAGCTCGCGCTCGGTCTCGAGCATGAAGGCGAGCACGCGCTCGGGGATCACACCGAAGTACTGGTCCTCGAACTCCTGGCCCTTCGGCGGCGGCGCGCCGAACAGCGTGCGGCCGCAGTTCAGCAGGTCGGGACGCGCGAAGAAGAAGTGGCGGTCGACCAGGAAGTACTCCTGCTCGGCGCCGGCGTACGAGTAGACGGTCGCGATGTCCTTGTGGCCGAAGATCTTGAGGACGCGCTGCGCCTGCTTGTTCATCGCCTGCTGCGAGCGCAGCAGGGGGGTCTTCTTGTCGAGCGCCTCGCCGGTCCACGACACGAACGCGGTCGGGATGCAGAGCGTGGTGCCGTTCGGGTTCTCGAGGATGTACGCCGGGCTGGTGACGTCCCACGCGGTGTAGCCGCGCGCCTCGAAGGTCGCGCGGATGCCGCCGTTCGGGAAGCTCGACGCGTCGGGCTCGCCCTGGATCAGCGTCTTGCCGGCGAACTCGGCGATCGCGCCGCCCTCGCCGTCGGGCGACAGGAAGCTGTCGTGCTTCTCCGCGGTGATGCCGGTGAGCGGGTAGAAGACGTGCGCGTAGTGCGTCGCCCCCTTCTCGATCGCCCATTCCTTCATCGCCGAGGCGACGGTGTCGGCGATCGACGGGTCGAGGATCTCGCCGTTGTTGATGGTCCGAACGAGCGACTGATAGACCGGCTTCGGCAGGCGCGCCTTCATCGCGGCTCGTCCGAAGACGTTGATGCCGAAGATCTCGTTGGCGGGGACCTTCGAGAACGACAGGGGCTCGGAGATCGGCCGGTAGTTGGTGACGGCCTCGATGGCCTGGAGACGAGCTGTGCTTCCGCTCACGAACATGTCCTCCCGAGATTGATTTTGGCTGGGCCGAACGGGCGAGATGCCTGACGGTCGAACGCCGGCCGGGTGCAAAGACTGCGCCGTACGACCCTCGTTCCGAGTCCCTCGCTAGCGCAACGAATTGTCTGCGCAAATCCCGACCGCCCGGGATCGATTGACTCCGGATTGAGCAGGGTGTGTGCCTTCGATTTGGGCAGCGCACAGAAGTTGTGCAGCTCCGCCCTGCGATCTCGACATCGCAGCGGCCCGGCAGCGGCCCGATCTTGTGGTCGCGCGGCGGCCTCGGATACCGTTGCAGGATGCCGCGCCGCCCGGACTCGAGGCCTCTGGTGGGCGGTGCGCTGGTCGCCCTCCTGCTGGTGGCCGTCGCCGGCATCACCTGGGTCAACACCCGGCGGCTCTGGCACGACGCGGGCGCGGTCGAGCACACGCACCGCGTGCTCGACGTCCTGGAGGCGATCCTTTCCTCCGCGAAGGACGCCGAGACCGCACAGCGCGGGTTCCTTCTGACCGGCGACGCGGCCTACCTCGAGCCGCACGCGCGCGCCTCGGCGAGCTTCGACCGGCACCTCGACCGGATCGGCGAGCTCACCGCCGACAACCCGGCCCAGCAGGCGCGTGTCCCCGAGCTGCGACGGCTGCTCGCGGTGAAGCGCATCGAGCTCGAGGCGTCGCTCGCGGTGTACCGGGCGAAGGGGCTCGAAGCCGCGCAGGCGATCGTCAAGAGCGACCGCGGCAAGGAGGTGATGGACCGCCTGCGCGCCGAGGTCGCGGCGATGAAGGAGGAGGAGGGACGGCTCCTTGCCGAGCGACGTGCTCGCTCGGCAAGGAGCTACGACGTGGCGGTCGTCTCGGTCGTCGCCTCCACCGCGCTCGGCCTGCTCCTCGTCGGGGTCCTGGTGGCCGGCTCGGCGCGCAACCTCCGCCAGCGGGCGCGCGCCGCCGACGAGCTGTTCGCGCAGCGCGAGCTTCTGCAGACCACCCTGGCGAGCATCGGCGACGCCGTGATCACCACCGACGTCGCGGGTCGCGTCGTGTTCCTGAACGACGTGGCGCGCGAGCTCACCGGCTACCGTCAGGAGGAGGCGGCGGGTCGGCCGCTCGGCGACGTCTTCGTGATCGTCAACGAGGCGACGCGCGAGCCGGTCGACAACCCCGCGCTGCGCGCCTTGCGCGAGGGGCGCGTCGTCGGCCTCGCGAACCACACGATCCTCGTCGGCCGCGACGGCCGCGAGCGACCGATCGACGACAGCGCCGCGCCGATCCGAGATTCCGCGGGTGCGGTCACGGGTGCGGTGCTCGTGTTTCGCGACGTCGAGGCGGAGCGGAAGGCCGACGCCGACTTGCGCGCCAGCGAGGCGCGCAAGTCGGCGATCCTCGCGACGGCGCTCGACTGCATCATCACGGTCGACCAGGACGGACGCGTCGTCGAGTTCAATCCGGCCTGCGAGCGCACCTTCGGACACCTGCGCGACGTCGTGCTCGGCAAGGACGTGGTGGAGCTGCTGGTTCCCGCGGCGAGCCGCGACGCTTCGCGCGCGCTGCTCGCGCGCTACCTCGAGACCGGCGAGGGCCCCGGGCTCAACCGACGCATCGAGGCGATCGCGCTGCACGCCGATGGGCGCGAGCTGCCGATCGAGCTCGCCGTCACGGCGATCCGCGACGGCGACCGTCGCGTCTTCACGGCATACGTGCGCGACATCACGGAGCGGCGCCGCGCCGAGGCGGCGCTGATCGAGCGCATGCACCTCCTCGAGCTGGTCGCCGACGTCGGCGACGCGCTGGTGCGCCGCGACACTCTGCGCGACACGCTGCAGCAGTGCGCCGAGATCGTCGTGCGCCGGCTCGACGCTGCGCTGGCGCGGATCTGGACGCTCGACGCCGAAGGGGTCACGCTGCGTCTCGAGGCGAGCGCCGGGCTCGACGGCGGCACCTCGGCGTCCCGAGCGTCGCTCGCCGTGGGCGAGGGCGAGATCGGTGCGATCGCGCGCGACGGCGTGCCGTTCGCGACCAACGAGGTGCTCGGCGACGCTCGGCTCCCCGAGCAGGACTGGGCGCGCGCCGAGCTGCTCACGTCGTTCGCGGGTTACCCGCTCGTCGTCGAGGGCCAGCCGGTCGGCGTGATGGCGATTTACGCGCGGCACGCGCTCTCCGAGACGAGCCTCGGCGCCTTCGCCGCCGCGGCCCGCCAGGTCGCCCTCGGCGTCCGGCGCAAGCGCGCCGAGGAGGAGGTCGGCCTGCTGCTCGCACGCGAGCGCGCGCGCGCGGACCGGCTCGCGCTGCTCGCCACCGCATCCGCCTCGATCAACTCGGCGATGACCGCGTCGAGCGTCGCGGGCGTCGTGTGCGCCGAGGCGAAGCGCATCCTGCACGCGGACACGGCGGAGATCGTGGCGCCGGGCGCGTCTCCGGCGACGCCCGGCGGCCTCGGGACTCCGCTCGTCGGCCGCGGTGGGCGCTCCTGGGGAACGCTGAGCTTGACGCGCGCCGCCGCGCCGTTCGACGCCGAGGGACGCGCCGTGCTGGTCCAGCTCGCGCAGATGGCGACGGTCGCGTTCGACAACGCGCGTCTCTACGACGAGCTGCGTGCCGGCGACCGGCGCAAGGACGAGTTTCTCGCGACGCTCGCGCACGAGCTGCGCAACCCGCTCGCGCCGATCCGCAACGCGCTGCGCATCATGCGGCTCGCGCGTGGCGACCGCGCCGCCACCGAGCAGGGGCGCGCCATGATCGAGCGGCAGGTGGAGCAGGTCGTCCGGCTGGTGGACGATCTGATCGACGTGTCGCGCATCAGCCGCGGGAAGCTCCAGCTGCGGCCCGAGCGCGTGCAGCTCCAGGTGGTGCTCGAGGCGGCGCTCGAGACCAGTCGCCCGCTGATCGAGGAGGCCGGGCACGCGCTCGAGGTGGCGCTGCCCGACGATCCGCTGTGGCTCGACGGCGATCCGACGCGCCTCGCGCAGGTGTTCTTGAACCTGCTCAACAACGCGGCCAAGTACACGCGCGACCGCGGGCGCATCTGGCTCACCGCGGAGCGCCGCGGTGATCGCGCCGTGGTACGGGTACGCGACACCGGCATCGGCATCCCCCCCGAGATGCTGCCGCGGGTCTTCGAGATGTTCACCCAGGTGGAGGAGAGATCGTTGCAGCGCACCGAAGGAGGGCTCGGCATCGGCCTCACGCTGGTCAAGGAGCTGGTCGAGATGCACGGAGGAACGGTGGTCGCGCACAGCGACGGTCCGGGGACGGGCAGCACCTTCGAGGTCGGGCTGCCGCTCGCACCAGCGGCCGCCGCTGCGGCCGACGCCTCCGCCGAGACGGCGGAGATGCATCCGCCCGGCGGTCGTGCGCGGCGCGTTCTCGTCGTCGACGACAACCACGACGCCGTCGAGAGCCTCGGCATCCTGCTCGAGCTGATGGGCTACCAGATCCGAACCGCGGGCGACGGCCTCGAGGCGGTGGCGGCGGCGCTGGAGTTCCGGCCCGACGTCGTGCTGCTCGACATCGGCCTGCCGGGGATCAACGGCTACGAGGCGGCGGAGCGCATCCGCGCCCTCGACGGCGGCGCGAACGTCGTGCTGGTGGCGCTGACCGGCTGGGGCCAGGAGGAGGACCGGCGGCGCTCGCGGGAGGCGGGCTTCGATCACCACCTGGTGAAGCCCGTCGATCCGGACGCGCTCGAGGACCTCCTGCGCCGCGTCGTCCCCCGTGACGATCCGGGCGACGCCACGCTCTGACCCCGCACCGATCGCGCGAGCGCCGACTGCGGTGGTGGGGTCCGAAAACCGCGAGACGCCGCCCGCCGTGACTGGCATGGTGACGCGCATGACGGAGCACGGTCCTCCGGCCGCAGAGCCGGCGCCGCTCGACGCGGCTGCGTGCTACCGCGCGCTGCAGACGCGCGACGCACGCTTCGACGGCCGCCTCTTCGTCGGCGTCCGGACGACCGGCATCTACTGCCGCCCGATCTGCCCCGCGCGCACGCCGCGCGCGGAGAACTGCACCTTCTTCGCCAGCGCCGCGGCGGCGCAGGGCGCGGGCTTCCGTCCGTGCCTGCGGTGCCGTCCCGAGACCTCGCCGGAGCTCGCGACCTGGCGCGGCACGTCGAACACCGTCGCGCGCGCACTCGCGCTGATCGCCGAAGGGGGCCTCGACGGAGAGGCGCGCGTCGAGCGCCTCGCCGAGCGGCTCGGCATCGGCGAACGGCAGCTCCGTCGCCTGTTTCGCAGCCACCTCGGGGCGACGCCGGTGGCGGTCGCGCAGACGCGTCGCGTGCTGTTCGCGAAGCAGCTCCTGCACGAGACGCGCATGCCGATGGTGCAGGTCGCGCACGCAGCCGGCTTCGGCAGCGTGCGCCGGTTCAACGAGACGTTCCGCGCGCTGTATGCGCGCCCGCCGCGCGCGCTACGTCGCTCGAGCGCGCGCGACGTGGAGCCCACGGCGGGGACCGCGATCGTCCTCGACCTCGCGTACGAGCCTCCCTACGACTGGGACGCGATGCTCGCCTTCCTCGCGGCGCGCGCGCTCGCGGGCGTCGAGGAGGTGTCGCACGGCGCCTACCGCCGGACGCTGCAGCACGGTGGCGAGCACGGCACCGTCGAGGTGGCGCGCGCGCCTTCGCGGGCAGCGCTCCGCGTGACGATCCGCTTCCCGCAGGTCGCGGGGCTGTGGCCGATCGTGTCGCGCGTGCGGCGCGTGTTCGATCTCGGTGCCGACGTCGCGACGATCGAGCGGCATCTCGCGCGCGATCGGCTCCTCGCGCCGCTGGTCGCGTCGCGTCCCGGGCTGCGCGTCCCCGGAGGCTGGGACGGATTCGAGATGGCGGTGCGGGCGGTGCTCGGGCAGCAGGTCACCGTGGGGGCGGCGCGCGCGCTCGCGGCCAAGCTCGTCGCGCGCTTCGGCGAGCCGCTCGCGGGGACGGCGCCGGGAGACGCGCTGCAGACGCTCTTCCCGTCGCCCGAGCGACTCGCGACCGCCGACGTCGCGTCGCTCGGCATGCCGCGCGCGCGCGCGGCCGCGGTGGTGGCGCTGGCGCGCGCCGCGGCTGCCGACCCGCGCCTGTTCGGCACCGCGCAGAGCCTCGACGACGCGATCGCGCGACTCGCGGCTCTGCCGGGGATCGGCGAGTGGACCGCGCAGTACGTCGCGCTGCGCGCGCTGCGCGAGCCCGACGCGTTCCCGTGCGGCGACGTCGGCCTGCTGCGCGCGCTCGCGGACGATCGTGGCCGGCGGCCCACGCCGCGCGCGCTGCTCGCGCGTGCGGAGGCGTGGCGTCCGTGGCGCGCGTACGCGGCGCAGCACCTGTGGACCGCCGACGCGCAGGCGACGCCGCGCCTGCACGCGCCGCCCGGACGACCGATGCTGGAGGTGGACGATGACCCGAGGTGTGAAGCTCCGACTCCTCTGCGACCGCCTGCGGACGCCGATCGGCGTCCTCGTGCTGCTGCGGGACGATGACGACCGGGTGCGTGCGCTCGACTGGGAGGATCACGCGCCGCGCACGCAGAAGCTGCTCCGCCGCCACTACGGCGTGGCCGGCTTCGAGGTGACGCCGGGCGCGGGCGATGCGGGGGAGGCCGGGGCGCTGGCGCGCCTGCGGCGCTACTTCGCCGGCGAGCTGCGCGCGCTCGACGACGTCGCGGTCGCGACCGGCGGCACGCCGTTCCAGCACCGCGTCTGGCAGGCGCTGCGCGCCATCCCGGCAGGCACGACGGTCTCGTATGCGGAGCTCGCGCGTCGCGTCGGGCAGCCCACCGCGTACCGCGCCGTTGGGCTCGCGAATGGCGCCAACCCGGTCGGCGTCGTCGTGCCGTGTCACCGCGTCGTCGGCAGCGACGCGACGCTCACGGGATACGGCGGCGGCCTCGAGCGCAAGCGATGGCTCCTCGCGCACGAGGGCGTCACGGGCCTCGTCGAGCCGCCCGGGCTCGTCTTCGCCGCACGCGCCGGTTGATCCTTCGCGCGCGCGCGCCGCGCGTGGACCACAGCGGAGTCTCGCGACCGGCTGGCGTGCGGTCGGTCGCGTCCGCTAGTGTTCCGTCTCCCAAATATCCGCGACAGCCGGGCGTCGAGGCGCCCCGCCGGCAAGGCGCGCGACCGAGGCGTAGCCACGCCCTACGCCGCAGGAGCGCAACGCAGCCGGAGGGGATGCATCGGCGGCTGGATGTTGCGGAGATTTGGGAGACGGGACACTAGCTTCCCGGCACGAACGGGAGCCTGCGATGAGCGAGATGGTCGAAGCGGCGACGGTGATCCTTCTGCGGGACGGCGCGCAAGGGCTCGAGACCCTGATGCTGCGCCGTAACTCGAAGCTCGACTTCGCGGGCGGCATGTGGGTCTTTCCCGGCGGACGCGTCGACCCCGAGGACCGTGCCGGGCTCGCCCCCGGCGACGACCTGGGTGCCGCGCGCCGCGCCGCCGTGCGCGAGGCGCGCGAGGAAACGGGACTCACGCTCATGGAGAGCGAGCTGGTCGCGTTCTCGCACTGGACGCCGCCCGACGTCGCGGCGAAGCGCTTCCTCACCTGGTTCTTCGTCGCGCGCGCGCCGCAGGGCGAGGTCTCGATCGACCTCGGCGAGATCCACGAGCAGGCGTGGATGGCACCGGCCGACGCGATGCGCCGTCGCAATGCTCTCGAGATCGAGCTGCTGCCGCCGACCTGGGTTTCGCTCGATCGGCTGTCGGCGTTCGGCGACGTCGCGGGCGCGCTCGAGACCTGCCGCGGCTGCACGCCGGAGCGCTTCGCGACGCGGATCGCGAGCATCCCGGGCGGTGGGCTCACGCTGTGGCAGGGCGACGCCGCCTACGAGAGCGGCGATCCCGACGTGGCGGGACCGCGACACCGTCTCTGGATGACGTCGGACGGCTGGCGCTACGAGCGCAGCTGACGCGCGCCGGATCCGGCCACGCGCTGCGGACCCGCGTGTTCGGGCGCCGGGCGCCGGTCGCCGTTGACGAACGAACATTCGTTCGGGTATGAGCCCGGGCCGTGTCGGTCCGAGCGAGCAAGGGACGTGCGGCGCGCGCGGTGCGCGCGCACACTGCCGCAGCGACGGCGAGCCTCGCCGCGGCGACGGGCGGCGTGGCGACGGGTCCGGCGGCCGTCGCCGAGCGCTCGACCCGCGCCCTGATCCTCGACGCCGCCGAGCGGCTGTTCGCGAAGCACGGCCTCGACGGGGTCGCGGTGCGCGACCTGGCGCGCGAGACCCGCCTCACCCCGTCGAGCCTCTACAACCACTTCCCGAGCAAGCAGGCGCTCTACGACGCGGTGCTCGAGCGCGGGCTCCGGCCGATCGTCGAGATGACGGCCGCAGCCTGGCAGGCGGGGCCGCTCAAGCCGCGCGACGTGCGCGCCCAGATCGAGCAGATGGTCGCGCACCTGGCCGAGCACCGCGACCTCGCACCGCTCCTGCAGCGCGTCATGCTGGAGGACGCGGCGCGACCCGATCCACGCATCGGGCAGTGGATCCGCTCGCTGTCGGACAAGGGCACGAAGCTCATCCGCGACGCGGCCGGGGCCGCCGGCTGGCAGGCCGACGAGGTGCCGCACTTGACCTTCGCCCTGTTCGGAATGGTCTACTCGTACTTCACCAACGCACAGGCGGTGCACGCCGTGGCACCGTGGAACGACGATCCGTTCTCGGCGCGCGAGCTCGAGCTGCAGCGCCGTTTCCTCGAGCAGGCGATCCTGCGCCTGCTCGGCCCGCGCCCGCAGCGCGCGGCAAGCCGGAGGTAAGAGCAGTCATGAAAGCACCGACGTCGGTCGAGCCGATGAGCCAGCGGATGACCGTGCAGTTCCCGTACAAGCGCTCGACGGGAGAGGTCACGGGCCGCTTCCTGGCCGGGCTGAAGGAGCAGAAGAAGATCTGGGGCCGGCGCGTCTCGGGCCAGGGCGTGGTCGTGCCGCCGAACTCGTACTCGGAGATCGACGCGAAGGCCGGCGGCGACTGGGTGGAGGTGAAGGACGAGGGTACCGTCACCGCGGTCGGCGTGGTGGAGAAGCCGGTCGCCGACCTGCACCCGACCGACGAGCCGTTCGCTTACGTGCTGGTGAAGCTCGACGGCGCCGACACGGCGCTCGCGCACGTCGTCCGCGAGCGCATCGGCGAGGTGAAGGTCGGCTCGCGGGTCAAGGCGGTGTGGGCCGCCGACGACGCGCGCAAGGGCACGATCCGCGACATCGACTGCTTCGCCCTGGTCGGCTGACGCAGTGACCGACGCGAACACGACAGCGAGGCCGGAGGGCTTTGCCCGAGGCCGAGGCCCATCGGAGGAGCGCAGCCGCGCAGCGGCGAGCACCGCACGGGGGCGAAAGGGAAACTGAATGGAACCGCCCAAGGAACGCGTCAAGTACGTCCAGACCGACCTGAACCTGCCGTACCACTACGTCGCCGGCGACTACAAGGCGCTCTACCTGCGCGCGCTGAAGGACAAGAAGATCCTCGGCTCGAAGTGCAGCGCCACCGGCAGGGTGTTCGTGCCGCCGGTGATCAGCTCGCCCGACGCGCACGCGCCTTGCGACGAGCTGGTCGAGCTGTCCGACAAGGGCATCGTCACGACCTTCTGCGTCGTGAACGTGCCGGTGTACGGACGCGACATCGAGCTGCCGTACGTGGTTGCGTCCGTCGCGCTCGACGGCGCCGACATCTCGATCTACGCCCTCATCCAGGAGTGCAAGGCCGAGGACGTCGAGATGGGCACGCGCGTGCAGGCGGTGTGGAAGGCCGACGACGAGCGCCAGGGCGACCACACCGACATCAAGTACTTCAAGCCCACGGGCGAGCCGAAGGCGCCGCTCGAGAGCTTCATCCACCGCCTCTGAGGTGAACGTGAGCAAGCTCAGAAACGTTGCCATCGTGGGCTTCGCGCAGGCGCCGATCGTCGATGCGGACCCGCACCACACGGCGCCCGAGATGCTCTATCCGGTCGTCAAGCAAGCGCTCGCGAACGCGAACGTCGCGCGCAAGGACATCGACTACCAGTGCGCCGGGTCGTCGGACTACATCGACGGGCGCGCGTTCAGCTTCAGCCAGGTGATGGAGGTGATGGGCGCCTGGCCGCCGGTGCAGGACAGCCACGTCGAGATGGACGCCGTGTTCGCGGCGCACCTCGTGTGGGTCAAGATGCAGGCGGAGGAGTGCGACACGGCGATCGTCGCAGGCTTCGGCAAGTGCTCCGAGGGCAGCCCGACGCACGTGCTGAACCTGCAGCTCGACCCGTTCTACCACGCGTCGCTCGGCCTCGATCACGTCTCGACGTCGGCGCTGCAGGCGAGCGCCTACATGGCGAAGAGCGGCGTCGACGACGCGGGCCTCGCCGAGGTCGCGGCGCGCAACCGTGCCGCCGGTGCGAAGAATCCCGACACACAGCTACGGAAGGCGGCGAGCGCGGCGGAGCTGCAGAAGACGCCGTTCGTCACCAGCCCGCTGCGCGAGGGCTACCTGCCGCCGATCGGCGAGACGGCGACCTGCATGGTGCTCGCCGTCGAGGGCAAGGCCGAGAAGATGTGCGACCAGCCGGTCTGGATCCAGGGCGTCGATCACCGCATCGAGCTGCAGACGATCGGCGCGCGCGACCTGACGCAGAGTGCGAGCACCAGGCTCGCGGCGAAGAACGCGCTCGAGATGGCGAACGTGAAGAGCGCCGCCGACGCGCAGGTCGTCGAGCTCGGCTCGACGACGCCCGCCGAGGAGCTGATCCTGCGCGACGCGCTCGGGCTCGGCTCGGGACTCGGCGGCAAGAACGCAAACGGGAATGGCCCGGTCGTGAACCCGTCGGGCAGCCCGCTGTGCGGCAATCCGCTGATGAACACCGGCCTGCTCCGCATGGCGGAGGGCTTCCGCCAGCTCTCGGGCCGCGCCGGGGAGCGCGGCGTCGCGGGTGCGAAGCGCGCGATCGTGCACGCGTCGTCGGGGCATTGCCTGCAGCAGAACATCGTCTGGGTGCTCGGCACCGAGCGGAGGTGGACATGAGCCGGGCGGTCGGCATCGTCGGCGTCGGTCAGACGCATCACAACTCGAAGCTGCCCGACGTGAACGTGCCGGAGATGGTGCGCATCGCGGTCGACCGGGCGCTGCTCGACGCAGGCCTCTCGCACGAGGACATCGACGCGATCGTGCTCGGCAAGGCGCCCGATCCGCTCGAGGGCATCATGCAGCCCGAGCAATATTTGGCCGGCGCGCTCGGCGCCCACATGAAGCCGATCATCCGCGTGCACACGGCGGGATCGGTCGGCTGCACGACCGCGCTCACGGCAGCGACGCACGTCGCGTCCGGATTGTACGGTCGGGTCTTGACGGTCGCCTTCGAGAAGCAGAGCGAGGGCAACGCGATGTGGGCGCTGTCGCCCAACTACGCGTTCGTGCCGCCGATGGTTGCGGGCGCCGGCGGCTTCTTCGCACCGTACTGCCGCGCCTACATCATGCGCTCCGGTGCGCCGTCGCACATCGGAGCGGTGGTCGCGGCGAACGCGCGCGAGAACGCCGCGCGCAACGAGTACGCGCACCTCAAGGAGCCGATCTCGGTCGAGGACGTGCTCGGGTCGATGATGCTGTGGGACCCGATCCGCTTCCTCGAGACGTGCCCGTCGTCCGACGGGGCGATCGCCATCGTCATGGCGAACGAGGAGCTCGCGAAGAAGGGGCCGCGCAAGCCCGCCTGGCTCAAGGCCGGCGCGACCTACACCGAGCCGATGTACGTCCCGGGCCGCGACCAGGTGAGTCCGCTCGCCGGCCGCACCTGTGCGAAGTACGTCTACGACAAGGCCGGCATCAAGGACCCGTGGAACGAGATCCAGGTCGCGGAGTTCTACGTGCCGTTCTCCTGGTACGAGCCGATGTGGCTCGAGAACCTCGGCTTCGCGCCGCTCAACGAGGGCTGGAAGGTCGTCGAGCGCGGCGACCAGAAGATGGGTCGCCACCTGCCCGTCAACCCGTCGGGCGGGGTGCTCAACACCAACCCGATCGGCGCGTCGGGCATGCTGCGCTTCGGCGAGGCGGCGTTGCAGGTGATGGGCCGCGCCGGCGAGCACCAGGTGCCGAACGTGAAGAACGCGCTCGGCCACGCCTACGGCGGCGGCGCGCAGTACTTCTCGATCGCGATCCTCAGCACGGAGCTCTGACCAGGCCATGTCCGAGCCCGCGCTCGTCTACGAGAAGAAGGACGGCGTCGCCGTGCTGCGCATGAATCGCCCGGAGGTCCGGAACGCGATGAATGCGGAGATGTTCTGCCGCCTCGCCGACGCGTGGCAGGACGTCAACGAGGACGCCGGCGTCCGCTGCGCAATCCTCACCGGCACCGGCGACGAGGCCTTCTGCGCCGGCGGCGACCTCGACGGCTTCATCCCGATGATGCTCGGGGTGAAGCCGCCGAAGGACGCGTGGGACGAGCGCGTCAAGGCCGACTTCGACGTCATCTTCCGCGGCCTCTTGCGCAGCTACGACGTCTACAAGCCGATCATCGCCGCGGTGAACGGCCACTCCTATGCCGGCGGCACCGAGATCCTGCAGGTGACCGACATCCGCGTCGTCGCCGACGACGCGCGCCTCGCGATCTCCGAGGTGAAGCGCAGCCTGTTCCCGATGGGCGGCTCGACCGCGCGGCTGGTGCGGCAGATCCCGTGGGCGGTGGCGATGGAGATCCTGCTCACCGGCGAGCCGATCTCGGCGCAGGAAGCGCACCGGGTCGGGCTCGTCAACAAGGTCGTGCCGCGGGGCCAGGTGATGGCGGAGGCGCTGCGCTACGCGGCAATCCTCGCCGAGAACGGGCCGCTCGCGGTGCAGGCCGTCAAGCAGTCGGTGCTGGCGGGCAGCGGGCTCTCGATCGAGGACGCGCTCGCGAAGGAGATGGAGATCGGCGTGCCGGTGTCGAGCTCCGAGGACGCGCGCGAGGGGCCGCGTGCGTTCAAGGAGAAGCGGAAGCCGGTCTACAAGGGGCGCTGAATCGCTTGGCGAGCACCGCCAAGACCCGGTGACTCGTTGGCAACCGCAATCGCCCCGGCTGATCTGCGGCGATGCTCTTCTGCAAACGTGTTCTGCGAACGTGTTCTGCAAACTTGTAAGGATCAGTTCCCGCACGTCAGGCGGCATCGGGCCCGGCGGGACGTCGATCGGCGCGGGTGGGTCCACGACGTCCGGGTGCACCAAGTGACCAATCGTGGCGCACGATCAGCTGACCTCCGTCGATCAGCCAAGCTCGATACGTCCCCGCGCGCTCGGTGCGATCGTCTCACACGAGCGTGAGCGAGAAATCGAGGACCGACTGGATGCCGCCGAAATCCGAAGCGTCGTTTGTCATCACGGTCGCGCCCAGCTCGCGCGCGGTCAAGGCGATCAGCACGTCGTTGACGAAGGCGGCGCGGCGAATCTCCCTGCCTCGTGCTCGCAGGCTTCGCAGCAACGGCCCAGCCCGTCGAAAGGCTGCACTCGACGGTGCTGCGAGGCGATCGACCCGGGCAAAGGTGTCTGCGAGCTGTTTCACCGCGCGGCGCGCGGCGAGCGTCCTGGCGCCGGCCTCCAGCTCCATCACCACGACCACGCTCAGGTGCCGCACCAGGCCTGGCCCGATCATCACGGCCTCGTGACGGCCGGCGTTCATCCAGTCGATGTAGAGGTTGGTGTCGATGAGGACGCGCCTCATCGAGATGAACCGAGGGCATCGGCTAGTCCGCCCACCTTCCGCACCTTCGTATGGGCGGCAACGATGGCCGCATCCGCCAGCACCGTGTCCAGTGCGCGATCGATGGTCTCCCGCTCGGTGGCGACGCCCAGCAGCTTCTTTGCTCGATCGAGCTTGCGCTGGTCGATCTTCAGATGCTTGTGGCGTACGCTCATGTACACAGTTTGCCAGTTCATGTACATCGGAACAAGGTGCCGAGCGGGTACTCTGGCAGCGAACGTCGAGCGGCGACGAGCGAGAAACGGACGTGATCAGCGTTCTCCTGGACGGACTGCTGGTCGAGGCCCAGTGCGGCGGGCGTCAGTCGTCGCAGCGATGTTCGCCCGCTACGCCTGCGGCGGCTGCGCCACGGCGAACACCTGCCATGGCCCGGCACCCCCTTCAGCTCGTGCCGGCCGCGCTCCGCGAACGGGAACCCCGAGCCGACCACGAGATCGCGGACGGTGCTCGAGAGCAGCACCTCGCCCGAGGCTGCGAGCGCGGCGATCCGCGCGCCGATGTGCACCGCCAGGCCCGCGACCGGGTCGCTGATCACCTCGCACGTTCCGGCCGACGACCGCTCGCCATGCGTCCGCAGGGCCGCTAGCTTCGGCGTCACGACACGACCGCAGGAGGTGACGCGATGGTCCCGCTTCCGCTGACCGGCGGCTGCCAGTGTGGCGCGCTGCGCTACGAGGTCCGGCAGGCTCCGCTGATGGTCTACAACTGCCACTGCACCAACTGTCAGCGCATCGGCGGTGGCGCGTTCTCGACGCCGGTGACGGTGCTGGACGCGGCGTTCGCGTTCACCGCCGGCGAGCCGCGGAAGTTCGAGTGGAAGTCCGACGCCGGCAACGCGCGCTTCGGCTATCTCTGCGGCACGTGCGGCTCGCGCATCGCGCACGGCGCGGTGCCGTCGTCGGGCGTGCTCAGCCTGCGCAGCGGGACGCTCGACGACACCCGGTGGGTCGAGCCCGTCGGCGACATCTGGACACGCAGTGCGCAGCCGTGGGCGCTCAGCGGAGACCGGATCCGCGTCGAGCAGCAACCCTCGGACTACGGGCCGTTCGTCGAGCGCTTCCGGCGCCAGGGCAAGTTCGCGTTCTGATCGCGATCGCCGGGCGGCGGGATGCGCATCGTCCTGTTCTTTCTCTGGCTCGTCGGCGTCGTCATCGGCGTCCCCGCGCTGTACGGGGCGGGGACGCTCTGGCGGGAGGTCGCCGCGCTCGAGGCGAGCGCGCCGCGCGTCGTCCCGGATGCCGTCGCCACCCGTGCCGCGCTGTCCGACGGCGCGGTGCTGCCCGCGAGCGACGCGAGCGCCGCATTCCCCGACGCGCGTTCGGCGTCGATGGCGCTGTACGAAGACGGCACGCGCGTCGTCGTGGTGGACGCGGGCGACGCGACCGGCGCCGCCGCCGCGCGCCAGCGCTACCTGACGGAGGCGGGCGCGGACGTCCGCTCGAGCACGGATCTTCTCGGCAGGTTCGCGAGCGACTCGTTCGCGACGCTGGCGGGTGAGCGCGGCGAGCTGGTGTCGGCGAACGGAACGGTGGTCATCGTCGTGGGACCGAGCGGGGAAGCGGTGGCGTCGCGCCTCGCGGCGCTGCGCACCGGGGCGGTCGACGTCCCCGCGCTCGCGTGGGCGCTGTCGGCACCGGTCGGCGGAGCGATGGGGCCGCTGCTCGTGCGGACCCTCCTGCCGATCGGCCTGTGGACGGCGCTCGCCGTGCCCTGGTTCGGACGCATGGCGAGCTGGGCCGGTGCAACGCCGGCCGTCGCCGGCGCGCCGCCCGCCGACGCGGGCACGCTGCGTGCGCGCCTGCTGGCCCTCGGCGGCGGATCGCTGCCGTTCACCGTCACCTCCGGCGCGCGCCCCGACGAGCTCCACGTCGACTGGCGCTACGACGACGTGCCCCTGACGCCCGCGCTGCAGGTCGCGGGACGGCGGCGCGTGCACCGCATCGTGCTGCGGCTCGACGAGGGACGCCGGCGCGTGCGCGCGCAGGACCAGCACGCGTCGTTCGACTGGTCTGCGGGTGCCGCGACCGCGGCGGCGTCGCTCGACTGGCGCGCGAGCCGCGGCATCACGTTCTTCCAGGTCGAGCACCAGTCCGAGCTCGGCATCGGGCTCGAGGGCGGGCGCGCGGTGATCACGCCGAAGGGGTCGTACACCTTCGACCTCGCCGAGCTGAAGGCGCCGGTGGTCGCGGTGGTCACCCGGAGCGGCTGGGAGTGGCGTCCGGTGATCGCGTTCTCCCGGCTCCTCGGCGGGTGAGCGCGCCCCGGCAGGCGGTGGGTTGCGCGACACGGCGGCACGCGGGTGATACCGGAGCGCGGATGAGCAACGTCACGATCCGTCCCCTGCGCGAGGCCGATCTCGCCGCGGCCGACCGCGTCTTCCGCGTCGCCTTCGGTACGTTCCTCCGCCTTCCCGATCCGGCCTCGTTCGCGGGCGACTCCGACTACGTGCGCGGTCGCTCGTCCGCGTGGCCCGAGACCGCGTTCGTCGCGGAGCGCGACGGTGAGGTCGTCGGCTCGATCCTCTCGGTGCGGCGCGGCGCCTTCGCCTTCTTCGGTCCGCTCACGATCCGTCCCGACCTCTGGGACGGCGGAATCGCGCGGCGGCTGCTCGAGGCCACGGTGGACGTCTACGACCGCTGGCAGCTCCGGCACAGCGGGCTGTTCACCTTTGCCGACAGCGCGAAGCACGTCGCGCTGTACGGCAAGTACGGCTTCTGGCCGCACGCGCTCATGGCGGTGATGGCCCGACCGGTGCGGGGCTCGGGCTTCGCGACGGAGATGGCGGAGGCGACGGCGCGCGTCGCGCCGCCGCTCGGGACGCTCGCCGGAGACGAGCGCGAGGCCGCGATCGCCGGCTGCCGTCGCGTCGCGGACGTCGTGTACGCCGGCCTCGACGCGACCGACGAGATCGAGGCGGTCGCGCGGCTCGGACTCGGCGACACCGCGCTGGTGCGCGACGGCGACGACGTGGTCGCGTTCGCGGTGTGTCACGTCGGGGCGGGCTCCGAGGCCGGCAGCGGCTCGTGTCTCGTCAAGTTCGCGGCGGTTCGTCCGGACGTCGCTTCCGCGGCGACCTTCGACCGCCTGCTCGACGCCTGCGACGCGCTCGCGGCGGCGCGCGGCGCGCAGCTGCTGCTGGTCGGCGTCGACCTCGGCACGCGGGATGCCTACCGGCACCTGCTGGCGCGCGGCTTTCGCACCGAGATGCAGGGCGTCGCGCTGCACCGTCCGGACGACGCCGGCTACTTGACCCGCGACGCGCTGGTGCTCGGCGACTGGCGGTGACGGGGCGGTGGCCATGCGGCCCGCGACGCCGGCGCAATGCGCGGTTCGCGAAGCATCCCTGATCCTCGACGGCGGCGCCCGACCGGCCCGGACCGCTGCCGGGCCGGTGTAACCTCAGGCAAGGCGCCGGCGTGGTGTCGACGTGCATCGGCCCGGCGGGCTCCGTCGAGTCCGCCGGCCGACGTCAGGAGGGAACATGCGGGCGATCTTCCTCTTCTTCGCGCTCACCAACGTCGCCAACGGGCTGTGGATGCTGATCGCGCCGCAGGGCTGGTACCACGACCTGCCGGCGGGCGTGCCCGACACGGGCCCGCTCAACACGCACTTCGTGCGCGACATCGGCGGCGCCTTTCTCACGATCGGGATCGCGTTCCTGGTCGCGGCGTCGCGGCCGGCGATGCGCCGCCCGGTGCTCGCGTTCGCGACGCTCTTCTACGTCCTGCACGCCGCGATCCACGTGCTCGACCTGCTGACCGGACACGTGCACGCGGGGCACTGGCTGATCGACCTGCCGGGCGTGTTCCTGCCGGCGCTGGTGATGGTCGTGCTGTGCCTGCCGCGCTTCTGGCCGTCTCCGAACGGTGCGCCGGTGCGCGCCGCGCCGTGAGCGGTGCGCGCGGGCCGCGATCGCCGCGACGGGCGACGAGGCTCAGGCGGCGACGCTCGCGCTCGCGTCCGCGTCGTGCGGCGTGCCGGCCAGCAGGCGTGCGGTGAAGTGAAAGTTGCTGCCGCCGCCGATCCGGCTCTCGACCCAGAGCCGGCCGTTCATCAGACGGACCAGGCGCGCGCACACCGCGAGGCCCAGCCCGGCGCCGCCGGTGCGCTGGCTGCGCGCCGCCTCGCCCTGCACGAAGGCCTCGAAGATCTCGCGCTGCTGCGCCGGCTTGACGCCGACGCCCGTGTCGCTGACCGTGAAGCGCAGGGACGAGGGGTCGAGGCCCTGGTCGCCGAGCCCGACGTGCACCGTCACGCTGCCCTCGGGCGTGAACTGGATCGCGTTCATCACCAGGTTGACGACCACCTGGGCGAGCCGCTCGTGGTCGCCGACGACGCTGTCGGGGACGTCGTCAGCGACGCTCCAAGATAGATCGAGGCCGCGGTCGTCCGCCCGCCACACGAGGGGCTGGAGGGTGCGCGCGAGCCAGGCGCGGAGGTCGAAGGCGTGCGGCGTCAGGCGGAGCTTGCGTGCCTCGATCTTCGCGAAGTCGAGGATGTCGTTGACCATCACCAGCAGCGTGTTGGCGGCGAGGCGCGTGCGTTGCAGGTAGCCGCGCTGCTCGATGGTCAGGTCGGAGTCGAGCGCCATGTCCGTCATCCCGAAGATGACGTTGATCGGCGTGCGGATCTCGTGGCTCATGCTGGCGAGGAAGTCGGTCTTGGTGCGACTCGCCGCCTCGGCGAGCTCCTTCGCCTGCGCGAGCTTGATCTCGCGCTCGTGGAGCGCACGCGTCAGGACGAAATCCGAGCGCAGGTAGCGCTCGACGAGCTCAGCCCCGAGCACCGAGAGCCCGGCCACGATCAGCGGGTAGACGACCAGCACGGCCATCGGCCCTGCCGGCGTGAGTCCGCCGCGGACGCCGAAGGGCGTCTCGGTCACGTAGAGCGTCAGGATGTAGCTCGCGACCGGCCCCAGGCAGGCGAGGGCCTGCGCCCGCCAGCCCCAAGGCAGGATGATCGCGGCGGTGGAGCAGACCGCGATCACGATCAGGAGCGAGCGCTCCGCGTTGGCGAACGACGCCCAGTGGTAGACGTTCGAGCCGATGCCGACGGCGTTCACGCAGACGACGCCGATCAGGACCGCGAGATCGACGCGACGGCGTGCCGCGAGCAGCATGACGAGCGCCGCGCCGAGGAACATCAGGTCGGTGACGAGGAGCGTCATGCGCCGGTCCGGGAAGTTGATCCACTCGAACGCGGCACCGACGAACGCGCACGAGAGGAAGATCGCGAGTGCGAGCGGGATCCGCGCCGCCACGCGGCGTTGCGCCTGCGCCCGGAACGCGCCGACGAGGGGTCCGAGGCTGGCGGCGTCCATGGCGTCGGTATAGGCCCGCGCGCGTGTGTGCGCAACAAAATTCACGTAGCTCTCTCGCGGCGGGCGACGACCGGCACGTTCGCCGAGGTGGCAACCGTTGGCGCGGCGGCTAACATCGCCGGGTCCGAACGACTTCCGGAGGAGACAGGATGAGCATCGCGAAGGTTGGCGAGATCGAGCTTTACTACGAGGAGCATGGCAGCGGAGATCCCTTGCTGCTCGTCATGGGACTCGCTGCGGACTCGCAGGCGTGGACGTTCCAGATCCCCGACTTCGCGCAGCGCTACCGGACGATCACGTTCGACAACCGCGGCGTCGGCCGCAGCTCGAAGCCTGCCGGTCCGTACTCAATCCACCAGATGGCCGACGAGACCGCCGCGCTGCTCGACGTCCTCGGCATCGAGCGCGCACACGTGGTCGGCGTCTCCATGGGTGGGATGATCGCCCAGGAGCTGGTCCTGCGGCACCCGGAGCGCGTGCGCGGCCTCGTTCTCGCGTGCACCTACCCGGAGCCGGACGCCGAGGTGGAGCGCCACCGCGAGTTCACGCTGTCGAAGTTCGGCGGCTCGATCGACGCGAGCGGCGCCATGAAGATCGACCTGACCGCGGTGAACCCGCTGATGTTCCTGCAGCAGATGCTGCCGAACGTGTTCAACCAGTCGTTCATCGACCGCGAGCTGCCCAAGCTCATGCAGATCTTCAGCGGCGCGCTGCAGTGGGGCTTCAGCATGGAGGCGATCCTCGGTCAGGTCGGCGCGGTGATGAGCCACAAGGCGACCGACCGCCTGCACGCGATCAAGAGCCCGACCCTGGTCATCACCGGCGACGCCGATCGCCTGGTGCCGCCGGCGGCCTCCGAGGTGCTCGCGCGCGAGATTCCCGGTGCGAAGCTCGTGAAGATCCCCGGCGGCAGCCACGGGTTCAACTTCGAGACGCCCGACGTGTTCAACCGCGAGGTGCTCGAGTTCCTCGCCGGCGTGCCCTGAAAGCTGCACCGACTCCGGGCGACGGGCGGCTCAGGAGCGTCCGCACAGGGCCGCGATCCGGTCGAGCATGGGCGCCGGATCGCTGCCCTTCGCGAATCCGTCCGCGACGCCGAGCGTCGCGATCAGGTCCTCGGTCGGGGTGACGGCGGAGTAGACGATGGTCGGGATCGCGCACAGCGCCGGATCGGCGCGCTGGGCGTCACGGAACTCCCAGCCGTCCATCACCGGCATCGCGAGGTCGAGGACGATCAGCGACGGCCGCAGGCCGGCGCGCAGCAGCGCGAGGGCGTCGGCGCCGTTGACCGCCGTCGCCACGGCGTAGCCCTCGGACTCCAGCAGCACACGCGTGACGTCGAGGACGTCGGCGTTGTCCTCGACGAGCAGAATCGGCGCGCTCGTCCTGGACATGAACGATGTCTACCGGGCGCACGCGCGCTCGATCAAGGTGGGGCGTGGAGGCGCGGCGCAGAAGTCGTTTGCTCGGGCCGTGAGCGCGTGTGTACTTCGGAGGGCATGATCAGCCCGACGGCACGCGGCGGACGGGCGCGGCTCTCGCTGCTCGCGCTGCTGCTCGTGCTGGCTCCCTTGTCCCGGACGGCCGCGGCGAGTGGGCCGTCGCGCGTGCACGACCCGGTCGTGCTGTCCGTCGCCCGGCTGACCGGACTGCCGGTCCGTGAGAGCGCGCGCCTGCGGCTGTACCGTGTCGACGAGGACGGTGCGTGGCTGCCGATCCGCCACCAGTTCGACGCGCGCAGCGCCGACGGCGAGCTGGTCGTCGACGGTCCGCAGGATCTGATCCTCGACGACGACGACGAGCTGGTGTTCATGGCGAAGGACGCGGGTCCGCGCGCCACGCAGGGGACGCATCCGGCCGGCTCGGACGCGTTGCTCGAGATCGAGCTCGCCGAGCCCGCCGGCGACGAGCGCACCTTCGTCTACCTCGCGGCCTACGGCGAGGCGCCCCGGGTGTCCTTCGAGCCCTACGTCGCCTTCGACGTCGCGACGCAGCAGGCGCACACCGCTCACTATCGCGTCGACTACGCCGAGCAGCGCAACTTCTTCACCGGCGTGCATGTGCTCGAGGGCGGCGGCGGCAACCGCGCGAACCTGCTGCGGCAGTCGCGCATGCGCGGCAGCCCGACCTTCTCGCTGCTGCTGGCCGACGTCACGCTCGACTTCACCGAGCAGAACTCGATCGTGCAGATCGAGGGCGTGCGGACGGGACCGGTGCGCGCAGTGCGTCGCGTCAAGCTGTCGGTCGACCTCGGGCCGATGTTCCCCGAGCTGCCGAGCGGGACCGCATACACGTACCACTACCTGAGCTCGTACACGACGCCGAGCCGCGTCAAGTTCCCGTGGATCATGCTGCGGACGCTGCGCGACTTCCGCTTCGAGAACGTGCTCGACTTCCGTCCCGACACGACGCCGATCCGCTACCACGACGCCTGGTACCCGGACGGGATCGCGCTCTCGACGGACGTTCCGCTCGAGGTGCGCACCACCGAGGACCGCGAGTGGTGGGTGCACAGCGGCGGCGCCGGCACGATGCTGCACGCCTTCGTGATCCCCAAGGTGTGGCGCGACTGGGGCGTGGTCCGCGGCACCGTGATCCGCTCGGCTGCCGGCACCGATGCGCCGACCCCGTCGCCCGAAAGCGGTCCGGCCCTCGCCGCCGGATACACGCTGCTCAACATGACGAGCCTGCGCGAGGCGGGCGGCTACGACCTGCTGATGGCGAGCGTCGTGCTGCCGGGAGCGTACGCGCCGGGCGACGAGGCGGGGCCGATGGCGATGCTGCGCACGCCGCTCGAGACGTCGGTGCGGCGGGTGTTCTGAGCCGCTGCGACCATTCGCCGCACCCGATCGCTGACACGTGACGGCCGGCGCGGCGCGTCAGAGGGTTGTCCGGCGACGTCGAGGTGTGGTCTCTTCACCGCCATGAACGTGTCTCCCCCCATCTGGAGGAATCTGTCCGTCCTGCTCGCCGCCCTGCTTCTCCTGCTCGGACCCACGGTCCAACCGGCCGCAGCCTTCACCACCTTCGACACCGGCCAGGTCCGTCCGCTCGCGATGTCGCCGGACGGACAGCACCTGTTCGCCGCCAACACCCCGGACAACCGGGTCGAGATCTTCTCCCTCGCGAGCGGCAGCCCGGTGCACGTCGCGGCGGTGCAGGTCGGCCTCGAGCCGGTCGCGATCGCGGCCCGGACGGACGGCGAGATCTGGGTGGTGAACCACCTGTCGGACAGCGTCAGCATCGTCGACGTCGCGTCGAGCCCGCCGCGCGTCGTGCGTACCCTGCTGGTCGGCGACGAGCCGCGCGACATCGTGTTCGCCGGCCCCGGCCGCAACCGCGCGTTCATCACCACCGCGCACCGCGGCCAGAACAACCCGAACGACCCGCAGCTGACGACGCCCGGCGTCGGACGCGCCGACGTCTGGGTGTTCGACGCGACCAGCCTCGGCGCGTTGCTCGGCGGCACGCCGATCACCATCGTCACGCTGTTCGGCGACACGCCGCGCGCGCTCGCGACCGATCCGAGCGGCGAGAAGGTCTACGCGGCCGTGTTCCACTCCGGCAACCAGACCACCGCCCTGAACGAGCAGGTCGTCTGCGACGGCTTCGCCTCGGCGGGGCCGTGCACCGTGCACGGCGTGTCGATGCCGGGCGGTCTGCCGCCTCCGGACACGGACGCACACGGCGTGCCCGCTCCCGAGGTCGGCCTGATCGTCAAGTACGACAAGGGCTCGGGCCAGTGGCGCGACGAGCTCGGCCGCAGCTGGAACAACGCGGTCAAGTTCAACCTGCCCGACTACGACGTGTTCGCGATCGATGCGATGGCGAACCCGCCGGTCGGCGGCGACCGCTACGCCTCGGTCGGCACGATCCTGTTCAACATGGCGGTGAACCCGCTGAACGGGAAGGTCTACGTGACCAACACCGAGGCGCGGAACGAGGTGCGCTTCGAGGGCCCCGGGATCTTCGGCGGCACGAGCGTGCGCGGCCACCTGCACGAGTCGCGCATCTCCGTGATCGACCCCTCCGTCGCCCCGGCCTCGGCGGTGACGACGCGCCACCTGAACAAGCACATCGACTACGACGTCGTGCCGAGCCCGGCGGGCACCGCCGAGAAGAGCCTCGCGACCCCGCTCGAGATGGCGATCACGTCCAACGGCGCGACGCTCTACGTCGCGGCCTTCGGCTCCTCGAAGATCGGCGTGTTCTCGACCGCGGCGCTCGAGAACGACAGCTTCGTGCCGAGCGCCGCGTCACACGTCGAGCTCAGCGGCGGCGGTCCGAGCGGCCTCGTGCTCGACGAGGCGCGCGGCCGGCTCTACGTGCTCACCCGGTTCGACAACGCGCTCTCGGTGGTCGACACCTCGAGCGCGTCGGAGATCGCGCACCTGCCGTTCTACAATCCGGAGCCCGCCAAGGTGAAGGACGGCCGACCGTTCCTCTACGACGCGCGCTCCACGTCGAGCAACGGCGAGGCGTCGTGCGCCTCGTGCCACATCTTCAACGACTTCGACTCGCTCGCCTGGGATCTCGGCAATCCCGACGACGAGACGATCGCGAACCTGAACCCGTTCCGCGTCACCGACCCGCTCGGCCAGTCGTTCCCCGACCATCACCCGATGAAGGGACCCATGACGACGCAGAGCCTGCGCGGCATGGCGAACCACGGCCCGATGCACTGGCGCGGCGACCGCAGCGGTGCGAACGACGTGCCCGCGACCGGCGCGCTCAACGAGAACTCGGCGTTCCTGCGCTTCAACCCGGCGTTCGTCGGGCTGCTGGGCCGCACCGCCGAGCTGCCGCCGGCGGACATGCAGGCGTTCACCGACTTCATTCTCGAGGTCGCGTATCCGCCGAACCCGATCCGCAACCTCGACAACAGCTTGACGGCGAGCCAGGAGGCCGGACGCACGTTCTACTTCGGGCCCGCACCTTCGGACGTGTTCCAGACCTGCAACGGCTGCCACGTGCTGAACCCGGCGGCGGGCTTCTTCGGCAGCGACGGCCTCTCGAGCTTCGAGTTCGAGGCGCAGCTCCTGAAGATCCCGCACCTGCGCAACATGTACCAGAAGATCGGCATGTTCGGGATGGCGTCGATCCCGTTCGTGAACCCGGGCGACAACGGCCACAAGGGCGACCAGGTCCGCGGCTTCGGCTTCCTGCACGACGGCAGCTTCGACACGCTGTTCCGCTTCCACCGCGCCGAGGTGTTCAACCGCACCAACCCGGCCGGGCTGCCGGTGGCCAATCCGGGCGGCTTCCTGAACGGTGCGTCCGGCGATCCGGCGCGCCGCCAGGTCGAGGACTTCATGTTCGTCTTCGACTCGAACCTGGCGCCGATCGTCGGCCAGCAGGTGACCATGTCGCCGGCGAGCAACGCTGCGATGGTGACGCGTCTCAACCTGCTCGTGGCGCGCGCCGCGGCGGGCGAGTGTGACCTCGTCGTGCGGGGCGTCCTCGGCGGCGAGCATCGCGGCTGGGTCCGTTTGCCGGCCGGAACCTTCCAGGGCGACCGTGCGGCAGAGGCGCCGGTCGCGCTCGCGGTGCTGCAGAACCAGGCGAACGTCGCCGGGCAGGAGCGCACCTTCACCTGCGTGCCGCCTGGATCGGGCACGCGGGTCGGTGTCGATCGCGACCTCGACACGTTCCTCGACCACGACGAGATCGACGCCGGCACCGACCCGGCCGACCCGAGCAGCTTCCCGGGCGCGGTCGACACGACCGAGATTCGCGCCACGAGCCTCGTGCTGAACGACGACGCGAGCCCGCCGCTCGATCCGATGAAGCGCAAGATGCGGCTGCGCTCGGCAAAGCGTGGTGCCACGCCGAGCGGTGTGGTGCTGCCGACCCCCGGTGGCAGCGGCGACCCGACGCTGCACGGCGCGGTGCTCAAGGTCTACCGCAGCGACGGCGGCGGCACGCTGGTCACGATCCCGCTGCCCGCGAGCCAGTGGCGCGCGAGTGGCGGCAACCCGGCGAAGCGCTTCATCTACTCCGACCCGAAGGGCATCGAGGGGCCGATCCGCGCCGCGCTGATCTCGGCGACGACGCTGACCGTGCGCGGCGTCGGCTCGGAGCTGTTCGCGCTCGATCAGGCGCCGCAGGGCGAGATCGCGGTGCGCATCCAGTTCGGCACCGAGGTCCAGCTGTGCACGGCGGCGCCCGCGAAGACCGGCGGGAACCCGCCGAGCAGCGCGAAGAACGACACGCCGGCACGCTTCAGCGGCGCGCCGAACACGCCGGCGCCGGCGCAGTGCCCACCGCTGCCGACCGTCGGCTCGCCGTCCCGGGCGTTCCTCGTCGGGACGTCGTCGCTGATCGACTTCTGAGACGGTTCTCGGCGCAGGGTCCGCGGGAAGCCGCGCTGGACCCTGCGCCGAGCTCCGCCGTCAGGGAGGGGTGACGGCGCAGGCGCCGGGGGCGGCGCTGTCGCGCGCGAAGAACTTCTTGCCGTCCGAGCCGTCGTGCTTGACGGTGCCGCCGAAGCGCAGGCAGTAGCGGTCGGGAGCGCTGCCGAGCTCGAGCGTCACGTCGATCGGCCCGGCGGCCTGGCCGGGGACGAGGTCGAAGTCGAGCTCGGTCGGACCTCGACCGAGGCAGGTCGCGCGCAGCGCCCGCGTGCTGCGCAGCTGCACCATCGTGCAGGTGCTGCTCTGGAGCTTGCGGTCGGCGTAGCGCCAGCTGCCGGTCTTGCGGCCGGTCCAGTTCTCGCACGGCAGCACCGTCGTGTGGGAGGCTCCGGTCGCGGCGCTGGTGAAGGTGATGCGCGCGCCGCCCCCGCCGGGCCCCTCGCAGGTCGGGTCGCCGGTGCCGCCGGGCAGGCCGATGGCGAGCGACTCGCTGCGCGCGCTGAGGATGATGCGGTTCTTGCGCTCGTCGTCGGGAACGCGGTTGTCGATCACCAGGCGCTTGCCGGCGAGCAGAGCGTCCGTCGCCAGCGCCGCCTGCGGCGCGAGCAGAATGGCCGCCGCGGCGAGGCCCAGTCGGAGTTTCCTGCGATGCAAAGTGTTCCTCCCCGGGGTCGCCCTCGTCCCCCGATCCTTTGCCTGACCGCCTCGCAACTCTCCGGCCGAACCGATCGGGCGGTCGCCTGATCGCGCATGCGCGCTGGCGGATGCGCGGCCGGGAGCCCGCGAGCCCCGTACCACCGACGTTTTTCGGGCCCGCGGCCGCCGGACGCCGTCGCCGGGCGCGCCAGGGCTCTCGCGCAGAGCAGCCGCGCGGATCGCGCAGCGCTGCACGAGCGTTGCGCTGCTGCCCTTGCGGGCGGCAGCGATCCCGGCGATGACCGGGGGGCTACGGACCCCACCCGAGAGGAAAGAGATGTCCACCCCGCTCGCGAAGTACCGGCTGCTGGACCTGTCGCGTCAGCTCCCCGGACCCTTCTGCTCGACCATGCTCGGCGACCTCGGCATGGACGTGCTGGTCGTCGCGGCCCCTGCCGATCCGTTCGGCGTGGGGCTGCCGCTGCTCGCGCGCAACAAGCGCAGCATGACGCTCAACCTCAAGAGTGCCGAGGGGCGGGAGCTCTTCTACCGCCTGGTCGACGACGCGGACGTGGTGCTCGAGGGCTTCCGGCCGGGCGTCGCCGCGCGCCTCGGCATCGACCACGCGACGCTCGCCGCCCGCAATCCGCGCATCATCTCGTGCTCGATCTCCGGCTACGGCCAGGACGGTCCCTACCGGGACAAGGTCGGGCACGACGTGAACTACCTCGGCTACGGCGGCGTGCTGAACTTCATCGGCGAGGCGGACGCGCCGCCGGTGATCCCGGGCGTGCAGATCGCCGACATCGGCGGCGGCTCGCTCATGGCGACGATCGGCATCCTGACCGCGCTGCTCGCGCGCGAGAGCACCGGACGCGGCCAGTCGATCGACATCGGCATGCTCGACGGGGTGGTCGCGTGGAACGTCTACCACATGCTCCTGCACCAGCTCTCCGGTCGCTTGCCGGGGCGCGGCACCGAGCAGCTCACCGGCCGCCACGCCTGCTACGCCGTCTACCGCACGCGCGACGACCGCTACTTGACGATCGGTGCCTACGAGGGGCACTTCTGGGCGACGCTCTGCCGCCACTTCGGGCGCGAGGACTACGTCCGCGAGCAGTTCACCGACGGTCCGAAGCGCGTCGAGATCCTCGAGTTCTTCCGCGCGCGCTTTCGCGAGAAGACGCTCGCCGCCTGGATGGCGGAGCTCGGTGAACTGGAGATCTGCGTCGGGCCGGTGAGCACGCTCGACGAGGTCTACGACGACCCCCAGGTCCGCCATCGCGGCATGATCGTCGAGATGGAGGGGCCGTTCGGCCGGCAGCGCATGCCGGCGAGCCCGATCAAGCTGTCCGACACGCCCCCCTCGCTGCGCACGCCGCCGCCGGCCTTCGGCGCCGACACCGATGCGGTGCTCGCCCGGCTCGGACTCGGCGTCGAGGAGATCGCGCGCCTGCGCGCTGCGGGCGTCGTGTGAGCGGACGCGTCCTGCGCCGGATCACGATCCTCGCCGTGGGTCTCGTCCTCGCGGTGGGAGCGCTGTGGATGCGGCTCGCGCCGCCGCACCTCGAGGTGCCGCCGGCCGCCGTGAGCCTGCGCGACGTGATCGTCGTCAACCCCGGACGCGATCGCCGCCCGGTGACGCGGCTCGAGGTGCGCGGGGGACGCGTCGCGTGGATGGGCGACGCCGGCATCGCACCGCGTCTCGGCACCGACGACTCCGAGCCGTTCGCTCCCGACGTCGAGCGCTACGCCGGTGCCTTCGTCCTGCCCGGGCTGATCGACATGCACGTCCACCAGCCGCCGGACACGCCGCTCGGCGACGTCGAGCTGGCGGCGCTGCTGTTCCTGCGCCACGGCGTGACCGCGGTGCGCGACACCGGCAGCTTCGACGGCAAGGTGCTCGAGGCGCGGCGCCGCATCCGGGAGGGAGAGATCGCGGGGCCGCGCATCTTCGCCTGCGGCCCGATCCTCGACGGCGATCCGCCGTTCTGGCCGGGCTCGCGCGTCGTCCGCGACGCCGCCGAGGCGCGGCGCGCGGTCGACGAGCTCGCCGCCCAAGGGGTCGACTGCATCAAGGTCTACGAGCGCGTCTCTCCCGAGGCCCTCGAGGCGATCCGCGAGGCCGCCGAGCGCCACGAGCTGCCGGTGATCGGCCACGTGCCGGACGCGGTGTCGTTCGGCGCCGCGCGCCTCGCGGACGTCCAGCACCTCACGGGCATCGTCGGTCCGGACGAGGAGCTGACCGAGGCGCGCATCCGCGCCGTGGTCACGACCTCGGCGGCGCTCGGCATCGCGCACACGCCGACCCTGGTCTTCCTCGACCGCGTCGCGAGCATCGTCGACGGGCGCGACCCGCGCGCCGATCCCGCCGCACGCATGCTGCCGCGCTACTACCGCGAGCTGCTCTGGGATCCCGCGTACGATCCGCGCCTGCGGAGCTTGACGGCGGCCGACGGCGATCGGCTCCGGGAGACGCTGCGCAACGCGAAGCGGATCGTGAAGGAGCTGCACGCGGCCGGCGTGCCGATCCACGTCGGCACCGACGCGATGAACCCGTTCGTCGTGCCGGGGGTCAGCCTGCACGAGGAGATGTGGGAGCTGGTCGACGCCGGGCTGACGCCGGAGCAGGTGTGGATCGCGGCGACGCGCGACGCGGCGAGGGCGCTTCGCCAGCCCACGCTCGGCAACGTGCGCATCGGCGCGCCCGCCGACCTGCTGATCTTCCGCGAGGACCCGACGCGCGACCTGAACGCGCTCCAGACCCTCGAGGCCGTGATCGCGGCCGGGCGCCTCTACCCGCGCGAGACGCTCGAGGAGGCCTCCGGCCGCTGGCAGAAGCACTTCGCCGACCCGGTCTACGACACGATCTCGACGTGGCTCGCGAGCTGGCTCGCCCCGGCGCGCTGACGGCGCGAGACACGGCGCGTTCCCAGCGCGCGGGGAGCCTGCTATGCGGGCGTTCGGGAGGAGTCGCACGCATGTCGCTCAGCTTCGACGTCTACTGGTCTTTCCGCAGCCCCTACTCGTACCTCGCAACGCCGCGCCTGGTGGCGATCGAGCGCGACTACGACGTCACGGTGAGCGTCAAGCCCGTGCTGCCGCTCGCGGTGCGCAAGCCCGAGTTCTTCGAGCAGGTGAACCCGCTGTGGCCGCCCTACCTGCTGCGCGACACCTACCGCATCTCGCAGTACCTCGGCATCGACTACGGCTGGCCGCGTCCCGACCCCGTGGTGCAAGAGTTCCCGAGCCGCAAGATCGCCGCCGAGCAGCCGTACGCCCCGCGCCTGACGCGGCTCGGCATGCTCGCGGTCGAGCGCGGGCGCGGGCTGCCGTTCATCCACGAGGTCTCGCAGATCATCTGGAACGGCAAGATCGCGGGCTGGAACGAGGGCACGCACCTCGCCGACGCCGCGCGCCGCGCCGGCCTCGACCTCGCCGAGCTCGACGCCCAGGCCGTGACGGAACGGGCACGCCTCGACGCGCGCATCGCGCAGAACCAGGACGACCTCGAGGCGGCGGGCCACTGGGGCGTGCCGACCATGGTGTTCGAGGGCGAGCCGTTCTTCGGCCAGGACCGCATCGACCTGCTGCTCTGGCGCATGGGGCAGCACGGCCTCGCGAAGCGCGCCTGAGCGCCTGCTCCGGCCGCGCCGGACTCGGAGACCACCGATGCCCTACGTTCTCGCCATCGACCAGGGGACCAGCAGCTCGCGCGCCATCGTGTTCGACGAGGGCGGGCGCAAGCTCGGCGTGTCGCAGCGCGAGTTCACCCAGCACTTTCCCGAGCCCGGCTGGGTCGAGCACGATCCGGAGGAGATCTGGCTCACCGTCGAGACCACCATGCGCGAGGCGCTGCACGCAGCCGGGGTCGCCGCGCGCGAGGTGGCGGCGATCGGCATCACCAACCAGCGCGAGACGGTGCTGCTGTGGGAGCGCGCGACCGGCCACCCGCTGCACCGCGCGATCGTCTGGCAGGACCGCCGCACGGCGCCGCGCATCGAGGAGCTGCGTGCGGCCGGACGCGAGAAGCGCATCCAGGCGCGCACCGGGCTGCTGCTCGATCCGTACTTCTCGGGCTCGAAGCTCGAGTGGCTGCTCGACCGCGTGCCCCGCGCGCGCGAGCGGGCAAGACGCGGCGAGCTCGCCGCCGGCACCATCGACTCCTGGCTCGTGTACCGGCTGACCGGCGGCACGACGCACATCACCGACGTCAGCAACGCGTCGCGCACCATGCTGATGAACCTCCAGACCGGTGCGTGGGATCCGTCGCTGTGCGAGCTGTTCGACGTCCCGCCGGCGGTGCTGCCGAAGATCGGTCCGACCAGCGGACGCCTCGCCGAGACCGCGCGCGGCCTCCTCGGCGCGTCGATCCCGGTGTGCAGCATCGTCGGCGATCAGCAGAGCGCGCTCTTCGGCCAGCTCTGCACGCGTCCCGGGCTCGCGAAGAACACCTACGGCACCGGCTGCTTCATGCTGCTGCACACCGGCAAGAAGCCGGTGCCGAGCCGGAACCGGCTCTTGACGACGGTCGCTTGGCGTCGCGGCAACGCGCCGATCGAGTACGCGCTCGAAGGCTCCGTGTTCATGGCCGGTGCGACGATCCAGTGGCTGCGCGACGGCCTCGAGATCATCCGCAGCGCGCCCGAGGTCAACGACCTCGCGGCGTCGGTGCCCGACGCCGGCGGTGTGACGCTGGTGCCCGCGTTCACCGGCCTCGGCGCGCCCTACTGGGACGCGTCGGCGCGCGGCACGATCGTCGGCCTGACGCGCGGCTCGACCAAGGCGCACGTCGCGCGCGCGACCCTCGAGGCGATCGCGCTGCAGGTGGCCGACGTGCTCGCCGCGATGCAGGCCGACTCCGGCGGCAAGCTGCGCGAGCTGCGCGTCGACGGCGGGGCCGCGGCGAGCGACCTGCTGATGCAGCTCCAGGCGGATCTCCTCGGCGTGCGCGTCGTGCGGCCGGCGAACCTCGAGACCACGGCGCTCGGCGCCTTCTTCCTCGCCGGCCTCGCCGCCGGCGTCTGGCCGAGCCTCGATGCGCTCGCGAGCCAGGTGGCGGTCGAGCGCACCTTCGTACCGCAGATGGCGAGGAAGGAGCGCGAGGTGCGCATCGCCGAGTGGCGACGCGCGGTGGAGCGCGCCCGCGGCTGGGACGTCGCGTCGGCGGGCGGGGCGGCGAGAGCGAAGCGCGGCCGCGCGCGCCGCGCGCCCGCCACGTCGAAGCGTCGCGGCGACGCAGCGCGCACGTCGGGTCGCCGGCGCTGACCGGGAGTACGTGAGGTCGTGCCGACGCGCTTCGCCTGCATCGTCCTGTGCGCGGCGCTGCTCGCCTGCAAGGCCTACCGGGTTCCCTCGATCCCCGACCCGCCCGAGACGCCGCCGCCGCGGCTCGGGGTGGCGCGGATCGCGCCGGTGAAGTCGCCGCCGGACGGACCCCTCTCCGCCGAGGACAGGGGTGCGTTCACGACCCGGCTGCACGAGGATCTCGTCGCCACGGGCCTCTTCGAGCGCGTGCTGCTCGACGCGCAGGCGGCGGCGGACGTGGTCGTGACCGCGACCTACGGCGAACGCGACTGCCTCTCCGAGCCGCTGGTCACCGTCGTCACGCTCGGCATCGTGCCCTATCCCGGCTGCTACGAGTCCGGCTACCGCCTGACGCTCGCCGGGCCCGCGCTGCCGCACGGGGCGGTGACGGTCGACAATCTCTCGAGCCCGACGGCGCTGCTCGGCTGGGTGGCGGGCCCGATCAGCCTGCTCCCCGGCTGGCAGGCTTCGCTGCCGCGCACGGAGGAGGGAGAGGCGCTGCGCGGCGCGATCCTCGCCGCGATCGCGGCTGCAGGGCAGGCGCCGCCGGCAGAAGCCCGCTAGTCTCGCGGTCATGCGACTCCGTCCCGCGACCCCCGCCGACGTCCCGCTGCTCCGCCACTGGGACGAACAGCCGCACGTGATCGAGTCGGATCCGAACGACGACTGGCACTGGGAGGAGGAGCTCGGTCACGACGAGGGCTGGCGCGAGCAGCTCATCGCCGAGATCGACGGGCGGCCGGTCGGCTTCCTGCAGATCATGGACCCGGCGAAGGATCCCGGACGCTACTGGGGCGACGTGCACGAGAACGTGCGTGCGATCGACATCTGGATCGGCGAGGCGTCGGACCTGTCACGCGGCCACGGCACGCGCATGATGCAGCTCGCGCTCGCGCGCTGCTTCGCCGACCCGGCGGTCACCGCGGTGCTGATCGACCCGCTCGCGAGCAACGAGCGCGCGCTGCGCTTCTACGCACGTCTCGGCTTTCGCTTCGTCGAGCGACGCCGGTTCGGCGCGGACGATTGCGCCGTGCACCGCCTGGCACGCACCGAATGGCGCGGCCCCGCCTGAGCGTTCGCCCGGTCCTCGGATCAGAGCAGCGGCTGGAAGAGGTAGCAGAAGTTCTCGGCCAGCCGCCGCGCCATCGAGCGCGCGCGGTGGGCGTCGAGCGAGACCTCGACGCTGTGCGCGAGCTCGCTCGCGATCTGGTCGCGGAGCCGCCCGAGGAACGCGTCGTCCACCACCTCGACCGCGGTCTCGAAGTTCAGGTGCAGGCTCCGGTAGTCGAGGTTCGGCGAGCCGAGCACCGCGTACGCGTCGTCCACCAGCAGCGCCTTCGCGTGCGAGAACGGCGGGCGGCGCTCGAAGATGCGTACGCCCGACTCGAGCAGCGACGTGTAGAGCGAGCGCGCCGCGTAGTCGACGTACCAGTGGTTGCCGAGCTGCGGCACGACGAGCCGCGTGTCGACGCCGCGCAGCGCCGCGGCGCGGATCGCCTGCAGGATCGGCTCGTTGGGCACGAAGTACGGCGTGACGATGCGCAGAGTCCGCGTCGCCGCGCCGATCGCGGCGAACAGCAGGTCGGTGAGCGCCTGTCCGCCGGAGTAGGGTCCGCCCGGCACGACGTTCACGAGCCCGTCGCCGGCGTGCGGCTGCGCCGGGAAGTAGCGCTCGAGCACGAGGTCCGCGGGCGCCTCGCCCGAGGCGAAGCTCCAGTCGGCGACGAACTGCAGCTGCAGCTCGGCGACCGCCGGACCCGCGACCTGCAGGTGGTAGTCGCGGATCGGCTCGCCCGCGGCGCGCGCGGCGACGTTCGGGTCGCCGATGTTGATGCCGCCGGTGAAGCCGATCGTGCCGTCGATCACCGCGACCTTGCGGTGGTTGCGCAGGTTCACCTGAAAGCGGCCGCGCAGCGGGCTCGCGTGCGAGATCGACGCGACCTGCACGCCCGCCTTGCGCGCCTTGCGGAACATCGTGCTGTAGTGCGCGTAGGTCGAGCCGAAGCGGTCGTAGAGCAGACGCACGGCGAGGCCGTCGCGGGCGCGCGCGGCGAGGCGCTCGACCAGCGCGCGCCCGGTCGCGTCGCGCGCGATGATGAACGACTGCACGTGGATCGAGTCGCGTGCGGCGTCGATCGCCGCGTCCAGCGCGGGGTAGAGCTCGTCGCCGTCGACCAGCAGCTCGACCCGGTTGCCGCGCATGCGCGCGAGCGGCCGGCGGCTCCGGTTGGTGACGTCGAGGATCTCGACGCCGCGTCCCGCCGGGAGCGCCGCCGCCGTCCCCGTCGCACCCACGGTCGCGCTCGCGCCCGGTGCGCCGAGATCGGCCCCCGGCGGCAGGCCGCGCTCGCGCTGGATCGCCCGGCACGCGGCGCGCGCCTCGGCGCCGCGCTCCACCTGGTCGACGCCGAAGCAGAGGTAGACCAGCGCGCCGACGAACGGGAAGGCCCACAGCGTCGCGAGCCACAGCACCGCCGACACCGGACGGTGCTTGTTCAGCAGGACGTGCAGGCTGAGCGAGACCCCGATCACCGCGTGCGCGATGCCGGCGATCGTCAGGTCCTGCAGCGCCGGCAGGACGATCGCGGTCACGCGTCCCCGCGCGGCATCGTCGTCGCGTGCGTCCTCAGCGCGACTGCCCGAACGCCTTCTTCAGCGCGTCGGCCGCGTGCTGCATCGCGACCTTCCCCTTCGCGAGGATGTCGCCCATGCTGAAGAAGCCGTGGATCACGCCGTCGTAGCGCTTCACCTCGACCGGCACGCCGGCGTCCTTGAGCTTCTTGCCGTACGCCTCGCCCTCGTCGCGCAGCGGGTCGAACTCGGCGGTGATGATCGTCGCCGACGGCAGGCCGCGCAGATCGGTCGAGCGCAGCGGCGACGCGTAGGGGTTGGCACCGTCCTCGGGCTTGTCGAGGTAGTGGCCCCAGAACCACTCCATGTCGGTGCGCGACAGGAAGTAGCCCTCGGCGTTGTCGCGGTAGGAGACTGTGTCGAAGCGTGCGTCGGTCACCGGGTACACCAGCAGCTGGTGCACGAGGCGCGGCTTGCCCTCGTCACGCGCCTTGAGCGCGACGCACGCGCTCAGGTTGCCGCCGGCGCTGTCGCCGCCGACCGCGACGCGGCGCGGGTCGCCGCCGATCCGGGCCGCGTTCTCCCCCACCCAGAGGGCCGCCGCGTAGCTGTCGTCGAGCGCCGTGGGGAACTTGTGCTCGGGGGCGAGGCGGTAGTCGACCGAGACCACGATGCCGTCGATGAGCTTCGCGATCGAGCGACAGGTGCCGTCGTGCGTGTCGAGGTCGCCCAGCACCCAGCCGCCGCCGTGGAAGTACACCAGGATCGGTAGCCCGACCTCCGTGCTCGCGGCGAAGAGCCGGGCCGGGATGTCGCCGTGCGGACCGGGGATCGTCAGGTTCTCGACGCGTGGCAGCTCCTCGACCGTGGTGCGCAGCGAGGTCAGGTTGCGCATGTTGGCGCGCGCCTCCTCGACCGACAGCGACGTCAGCGCCGGCGCCCCGGGGGCGGCCAGCATGTTGATGAGCATCTGCACGTCGTCGTCGAGTGGCATCGATCCTCCGGGTGGGCGCGAAAAGCCCGACTATGGTCGGTGTCGCCGCGCCCTGTCAATTCGAGGTCGCGGAGGGAGCTGTCCGAAGTAGGAGCGTACTTCGGCCAGTACCTCGCGGAGCTCGAGGTCGCGGACTGCGGGGCCGTGGAGCGACCCGCGGGTCCGAGCGCACCCGGGGCCCGCGTGGCGCCGACCGGCCGCCACGCGGGCCTTCTCTCCGCCCCCGACCGCCTCAGCGGCTCCCCCGGGAGTCGAACCCGGCACGGATGGTTTTGCAGACCGCCGCCATCCCGGATGGAAGGAGCCGAGCGGACCCCCGCCGTCACGCGAGCCAGCGGCTCAGCTCCCGCCACGACGGATCGCGGCTCGCGACGCCCGAGATCGGCGCTCGTCCGCCGCTGGTCAGCCGCGGGCGCAGCCGCATCGCGGACGACACCTCGGCGAGGAAGTGGAACACCGCGGCGGTCTCGGCGATCGCGCGGATGCCGCTCGCCGGTACGCCCGCGTCGAGCAGGCGCTCCACGTCGCGACCCTCGATCGCGAGCCAGCGCCGGGTCACCTTGACGGCGAAGCTCGCGATCAGGCCCTCGCGCTCCGCGGCGCGGGTCGCCGCCTCGTCGGCGGCTGGCGTCGGCGGGCTGGCGGCGGCGTCGTCGGTGAGGGTGCGGTCCTCGAACGATCCGAAGCCGTCCTCCCGTCCGCCGACCGCGCGCGCGATCGCCTCGCGCTCGCGCAGGCTGAGCGGCCCCTGGTCCGCCGACAGCAGCGGTGCGTATGCCTCGAGGCCGGCGCGAAACGCCGCCGGCAGATCTGCGAAGCCGGGGAACAGCCGGCAGGCGACCCGGTAGGCCGCACCGTCCGGATGCAGCCCCTCGCCGCGGGCCGTGCCGGACGCGCCACGTTGCTCCGTCGCGGTCGTGCGCGACGCGTGTCCGGGCAGCGCGCGCGTCCTCACGGCGGGGCCCGGGGCCTCCCAGTTCCTGTTCGCGTTTCTCGAATGGCTCATCGTCGATCCTCCTTGCCCACGGCCGGGAGGTCGGGAGAGCGTCCGGGTCCAGAAACACGAAAGCCCACCGACCTCGCAGGTGGTGGGCTCGTTCCGTCCGGAATCTGGTGTCAGCCAGCGACCGGCGGGAAGAAATCCCACCCCTTCGGCTGACAGCGACAGACGGCGAACGAGAACTGCATGTATTCGGAGCTACTCGCGGCGCGACGCCATGTCAAGCTACTTGGTGCCGAAACCTACGTGGTGCCTGCGACGTGCAGCCGGCCACGCGCCGCCGCGCGCAGGTCGTCGCGGTGCTCGGGCGCCGCGAGCGCGATCAGGCACTCGGCGCGCTCGCGGTCGCTGCGCCCGAACAGATTCGCGATGCCGTGCTCGGTCGCGACCCACTGCACCTGGTGGCGCGGCGTGGTGACGATCGAGCCCGGTGGGAGCTGTCCGACGACGCGCGATCGCCGCTCGCCCCGCACGAGCGCCGTCGCGTGCAGGCACAGAATCGACGTGCCGCCGTCCGCCTCGCGCGCGCCGGTCACGAACGACTCGTGTCCGCCGACGCCCGAGTGCTGCCGTCCAGCCACCGTGTCGGCGACGACCTGTCCCGCGAGGTCGATCATGATCGCCGCGTTGATGCTCACCGGACGGCGGTTGCGTCCGATCAGGGAGGGGAGGTTGGTCGCCGACACCGGCAGGAAGCGCAGGCTCTCCTCGCGCGCCGCCCAGTCGTAGAGCGCGCGCGAGCCGAGCGCGAAGGTGCAGACGCTGTAGCCGTCGTAGGAGCCCTTGCGGTTCGTCACCTTGCCCGCCTCGTGCAGCAGCTTGACGCCGTCGACCAGCATCTCGGTGTGGATGCCGAAGTCGCCGCGCGGGCCGTCGGCGAGGATGCGCGCGATCGCGTTCGGGATGCCGCCGATGCCGAACTGCAACGTGGCGCCGTCGCGCACGAGCGTGCTCGCGTGCTCGGCGATGCGCAGGTCGGCTGCGCCGCGGTCCTTGCCGGCGAGCTCGGCGAGCTCCGCGGCCTGCTCGACGATCACGTCGACCTCGGAGCAGTGGATGCGGTGCCCGCCGTGCGCGTCGAGACCGCGCGTCGCGGGCATGTGCGGGTTCACCTCGGCGATCGCGAGGCGCCCGGGGTCGCGTGCCGCCTCGAAGAACGGGATCTCGCTCGCACCCGCGTGCACGCCGAACGAGAGGAAGCCGTCCTCGTCCGGCGGCGCCACCGCCGAGGCGACGACGCGCGGCTTCTCCCGCCGTGCGATCAGCTCGAGACCGTGGAAGTCGGAGGTCAGGTGGTCGATCGCCACGCCCGAGGCGCGCAGCTCGCGCTCGACGTGGCCGAAGAACTGGCTCACCACGTGGACGCCGGGCCGCTCGAGGACGGCGAAGCGCTCCTGCAGGAGCGCGCACAGCAGGCGCAGCTCGGAGAAGCGCTCGCGGCGTCCGAGCGCGTGCAGCAGTCCCACCGGCTGTGCCGGTGCGAGCGGCAGCAGGATCTGGTCGCGCTCGCCGATCAGCGCAGCCGCATCGTCGGCGCTGCGCAGGCGGGCTCGGTAGGCATCGGGACTTTTCTCCAAGATGGGCCTCGCCGGGCTTCCTAACCTCTGGCATCGAGTATGGAAAAGGGCCGCGGCGACGACCGTGGCAAGGAGGCTTCGATGGCAGCGCAGGCGATCCCCGAGGGCTACGAGCACGCGACGCCGTACCTGTGCGTCAAGGGTGCGGCAGACGCGCTTGCGTTCTACGCAAGGGCGTTCGGCGCGGTCGAGACGATGCGTCTCGCCGAGCCGAGCGGGCGGATCGGGCACGCCGAGATCAAGATCGGCGGCGCGCCGATCATGCTCTCCGACGAGTATCCCGAGGAGAGCGTGCTCAGCCCCGCGACCCTCGGCGGCACGCCGGTCTCGATCCACCTGTACGTTCCCGACGTCGACGCCTTCGTCGCGCGCGCCGAGGCGGCCGGCGGGAAGGTGCTGCGTGGCCCCGCGGACCAGTTCTACGGCGATCGCTCGGCGACGCTGCGCGACCCGTTCGGTCATCACTGGTTCTTCGCGACCCGCAAGGAGGCGGTGAGCGACCAGGAGATGCAGCGGCGCTACGACGCCGAGCTCGCGAAGGGGAGCAAATGAACCGCGCGCACGACCTTCGTGGGCAGCTTGCCGCGCTCCCCGGGCTCGACGTGACGGCGGACACCAGTGCCGAGCAGGCGGACTCCGCGGTGCGGATGCTCGACGAGCTGAACGGCAGCGCGCTCGGCCTGGTGCGTTTCGCCGGGCTCACGCCGTGGGAGATCCACCCCGACGGCGACGAGCTGCTGCACGTGCTCGAGGGCGAGGTCGAGGTGACGGTGCTCACGGAGGACGGGCCGCTGCGTGACGTGCTGCGTGCCGGCTCGATCTTCGTCGTCGGCCGGAACCTTTGGCACCGTCAGCACGCGCGGCCGTCGGTCACGCTGCTCTTCTCGACGCCCGCCGAGCGTACGGCACACTCGTGGGCCGAGGACCCGCGCGCGCCGAACGCATGATGCGCGCGTCCGCCCGCGTGGGCGCGACCTCCGGCACGGCGGCGCCGCTACTTCCGGAAGAACATGTCGGCGGCGATCATCGCCATCACCACCGCGAAGCCCTTGCGAAGCAAGGGGCCGGGTACGAGCTGCGCGAGCCAGCCACCCAGCCAGCCGCCGAAGAAGAAGCCCAGCGCGACCAGAATCGCGACGCGGACGTCGACGTGGCCGTTCTGGTAGTAGGAGAGAAAGGCCATCAGGCCGAGAGGCGGCAGCAGCACCGCGAGCGACGTGCCCTGCGCCGCGTGCTGCGTCATCCCGAAGAAGAACACCAGGAGCGGCACCATGATGAAGCCGCCGCCGAGGCCGGTGAGGCCGCTCAGCGTGCCGCCGATCAGGCCGACCAGGATTCCGAGCATCGTCCGACTCCTCTTCTCGCTTCCTCTCGCGCCGGCGCCGCTCAGTCCCACCACTCGAGGGTCTGGCGCATCGCCCGCTCGTAGTCCTCGAACGGCAGCTGCCGGTAGACGCCCGCGATCGTCTCGGCGTCGCCGCCGGCGAGGTAGCGGAGGCGCGGCGTCGGATCGTTCACCGCGTCGACGATCAGCTGCGCGACCTGCGCGGCACTGCCCGCGACGCCGCCGGGTCGCAGGCTCTTGACGGCCACGTCGAAGCGCTCGGCGCGCTCGCGGTAGGGCGATTCCGGACCGAAGCCTGCGCCGACGATCGCGTTGTCCAGCAGCCGCGTGCCGTACTGCCCGGGCTCGATCAGGACGACGCGGACGCCGAACGGCTGCACCTCGAAGTGCAGTGCCTCCGAGATCGCCTCGAGGGCGTGCTTGCTCGCGGCGTACAGGCCACCGTAGGGCCGCGCGACGATGCCCGCGATCGACGAGACGTTGACGATCGTGCCGCTCCCCCGCGAGCGCATCCCGGGCAGCGCGGCGCGGATCGTGCGCAGCACGCCGAAGACGTTGGTGTCGAACTGCCGGAGCACGTCCGCGTCGGACGCGTCCTCGATCGGCGAGCGGAGCTCGATCCCGGCGTTGTTCACCAGCACGTCGAGCGGGCCGCGCTCGACGGCGCACGCGAACGCCGCGGCGATCGACGACGGGTCGCAGACGTCGAGCCGGAACACCTCGATCTCGAGCCGCTCGCGGGCGGCAACCGCCGCGAGCGGGGCTCCCGCGCGCGGGTCGCGCATGGTGGCGAACACCCGGTCGCCGCGGCGCGCGAAGGCGAGAGCCGACTCGAAGCCGAAGCCGCTGCTGCAGCCGGTGATCAGAACGTTCGCCATCAGCTCTCCCGTCTCGGTGGCCGGCCGGCGCACCGCCGGAAGGACATAGATGGCGTGGGATGCACCGGCAACGCGGCAGCGGAGCGTCCCGAGGCGGGTCAGGCCGTGGCGCGGGCGCGCTCCGGGGTCGCTCCCGCACCCGATCCCGCACCGGCGCGGGGCTTTCGCCAGCGCTCGAGCGCGGCGCGGAGCTGCGGTCCGCGGACCGGCTTCGCGAGGTAGTCGTCCATCCCGGCCTCGAGGCAGCGCCGGCGGTCGCTCTCCATCGCGCTCGCCGTCATCGCGACGATCGGCGTGTGCGCGCGGTCGCCTTCCAGGCGTCGGATCTCCCGCGTCGCCTCGAAGCCGTCCATCTCCGGCATGTCGCAGTCCATCAGCACCAGGTCGACCGGTGCGCGCGCGAGAGCGGCCAGCGCCTCGACGCCGTTGCCGGCGGTCTGCACGCGGCAACCGAGACGCTCGAGCATCATCACGGCGAGCTTGGTATTGACGGCGTTGTCCTCCGCCACCAGCACGCGAAAGCCCTCGAGCGGCACCGGCGCGTCGGCGTCGGCGTCGGCGTCGCGCGGCTCGCCCGCCACGGGCGCGGCCGTCTCCGGGCGGGCGAGCGACGCGTCGAGAGCGCGCGCGAGTGCGGCTTCGCGGACCGGTCGCGCGACCGACTGGGCACCGAGTGCTTGCAGCGGGCCGGGCGGCAGCCGCTGGCCCAGCCGTGGCAGCAAGACGATGCCGGGACGATGGGACGTGCCGCCTTCGCGGAGCGTGCGTGCCGCGGAAAGGGTGGCCTCGGGAGAGGCGTCGACGGCGAGCAGCGCCACGCACGGCGCGCCCGCGGGAACGCCGGCCAGCCAGTCGGACGCGCCGAGGGCGTTTGGTGCGGCCACGGCCGTGACGGCGGCCCCCCGCGCCGCGACCTGGCGGACGAGCGCGTCGCGCAGCGGTGCGATCGACGCCGCGACGAGGACGTGCGTGTCGTGCAACGAGGGCTCCGGGCTCGCCTCGGCGGTTCCCGTGAGGCGCGCGGTGAACCAGAACACGCTCCCGCCGCCGGGGTTCGGGTGGTAGCCGATCGCGCCGCCCATGATCTCCGCGAGGCGCTTCGAGATCGCGAGCCCGAGGCCCGTGCCGCCGTGCGTCCGGCTCGACCGACCGACCTGCGAGAAGGGCAGGAAGAGGCGCGTCGCGTCGGCGTCCGAGATGCCGCAGCCGCTGTCGCGCACCTCGGTGCGCAGCAGCAGGGCGTCGCCGTCCCGCTCGTCGACTTCGATCGCGACCACGATCGCCCCGTGCTCGGTGAACTTGCTCGCGTTGCCGAGGAGGTTCAGCAGCACCTGCCGGAAGCGTCCGACGTCGCCCGTCACCTGGCGCGGGACGTCCGGCGCGACGTCGATCACGACCTCGACGCCGCGCGCGTGCGGGCGCTCCGCGAGCAGCTCGACGATCTCGGCGATCGCGGTGCGCAGCTCGAACCGCGAGCTCTCGATCTGGATCTTGCCGGCCTCGATCTTCGACAGGTCCAGGATGTCGTTGAGCAGCGCGAGCAGTGCCTCTCCCGACGTACGGACGGTCTGGCCGAGGTCGCGCTGCTCGGGCGTGAGATCGGTGTCGAGCAGCATGTCGGTCATGCCGATGACGCCGTTCATCGGCGTGCGGATCTCGTGGCTCATCATCGCGAGGAACTCGCTCTTGGCACGCGAGGCGGCGTCGGCTGCGTCGCGGGCGCGCGCCAGCTCGCTCGCCTGCCGCTCGAGCAGCGTTGCCTGCTCCTGTCCTCGGTCCCGAGCCTCCTCGAGATCCTGCACGTACCTGCGCAGCTCGGTCTCGGTGACCCGCCGGCGCGCGACCTCGATCCGGCTCATCGCCACCACGCTCGCGCTCGCGCAGACGATGACGATGGTGAGCGACGCGAACAGGAGCGCGCCGAGGCGTCGGCGCACGATCGCACCGATCCAGGTGTCCGCGGGATAGTCGACGCCGACTGCGCCCTCGACGCGTCCGGAAGCGTCGCGCAGCGGTGCGTACGCGGCCACCCAGGTGCCCCAGCGGTCGCTCTCGGGCTGCTCCTCGATGGTCGCCTCGCCGTCGAGCGCGCGATGCATCTCTTCGGTCGCCTCCGCGTAGACCTCGTAGATCGGCGTCCGCTGCTCGCGGGGCTCGGTGAAGGCGTCGTCGCCGTCGTAGTCGGTCTCCGAGTCGACGACCAGGACGATGCGTCCGTCGGCGAGCCGGCGGAACGTGTAGACGTCGGCGACGTTGTCATTGACGGCGAGCCAGCTCTTCTCCGCCTCGATCATGCGCAGGTAGCTGGGATCGTCCGGCGGGGTGTCCGGTCCGATCGCCGCGTGCCCGAACTGCTCCAGCTCGTGCGCGTAGGTCGGCGCGAAGCCGCTCAGCATCGACAGGATGCGCGTGCGCTCGCGCGCCCCCTCGCGCTCGGCGAGGAGCATCCCGCCGACGACGACGAGGAGCACGGTGATCCAGGCGCGCGCCGCGAGCGCCGTGCGGTGCCGCAGCGCGAGCCAGCGGTGCACCACGACGAGCGCACCGAGGCTCACGACGGCGAAGCACAGAGCGTCGAGCCGCCAGTCGAGAAGAGCTTCCATCATCGGCGAAATCCCTCGCATTCTCGATATCGGCGGCGGCCTGGCACGACGTGAGCGGCCGGCGCGGCCGCCGTGCGGGCTCATGGCGCCGCCCCGGGGGGCCGATCATCGGGTGGGGAGGGCGTACGAATGGTTGCACCAACCACCGGCGCGGCGCTGGCCGCGGCCTGCCTGCTGCTCGCGGGGGTGCCGGCGGCGCGGGCCCAGACCGCGGAGCAGCTCGAGCGGATCCGCAGCTGGAACCCCAAGATCGGGGAGTTCCAGAAGCCCGGCGAGATCCAGAAAGCCGGTGACATCCAGGTGCCGCGCGGCATCCAGGCGGTGAGGGTCGTCGAGACCGAGCGCTGCGAGCGCCGCCTGTCCCTGGTCGCCGACGCCCTGTTCGTGTTCGACGAGTGGAGCCTGACGCCGGAGGCCGAGGAGACGCTGGTCGTCGTCGTCCCCGAGATCGAGAAGGCCGGCAAGCACCCGGTCTCGATCGAGGGCCACACCGACGCGAAGGGCAGCGACGAGTACAACCGCACGCTCAGCGAGAAGCGCGCGTCGACCGTCAAGCAGTGGCTGGTGGCGCGCGGCGCGGTGCCCGAAGGCGCGCGCGTCGTCGCCTACGGCGAGTCGAAGCCCGTCGCCCCGAACCAGAAGCCCGACGGCTCCGACGACCCCGAAGGTCGGCAGAAGAACCGGCGCGTCGAGGTGGTCATCGACACCTGCGGCTGAGGCGGTCGCCCGGGAAGCTACGCGACGAGCGCCTCGAAGTTGTCCCGCAGGATGGCGCGCGCGTCGCGGGCGGTCATCCCCTCGAGCTCCTCGGCGAACTCGCGCGGCCACAGGAGCCCCTCGGGATGCGGGTAGTCGGAGCCCGCGAGGACGTGTCCTGCGCCGATCGCCTTCGCGAGCCCGACGACGTCGTCCTCGTAGAACGGCGACACCCAGACGTTGGCGCGGAACGTGTCGCTCGGCTTCAGCGGCGGCGTACCGAAGCGCCACATGTCCTTGCTGTAGAGGCGTACGATGTGGTCGAGCTTCCACATCAGCGGCTCGACCCAGCGCGAGCCGTACTCGACGCTCAGGACCTTGAGGCGCGGGAAGCGGCCGAAGACGTTGTCCGCGATCAGCGCGGTGAGCGTGTCGGTGATCGGCCGCTCGGTGAACGACAGGACGTACTCCATCAGCGAGTGGCGGTGCGACGGCGGGTGCGCGCGGAGGCCCCACGGGGTGTTGTACATCTCGGAGAACGGCGTGCGGCCGATGTGGTAGACGACGTTGACCTGCGCCTCCTCGCAGCGTGCCCAGAACGGATCGAAGTACGGCTCGCCCGGGGAGCGGCCGCCGAACGGACCGGCCGTCAAGATCACGAAGCGCGCGCCGAGCTTCAGCAGGCGGTCGAGCTCGCGCAGCGCCTCGCCCAGGTCGAGCAGCGACAGCAGCGGCGCGCCGTAGATGCGTCCGTCGCCGCCGTAGCCCCAGTCCTCCTCGAGCCAGCGGTTGTACGCGCGCAGGCTCGGGTAGAGGACGTCCGGGTGCTCGCGCAGCTGCGGCTCGATGCCGACCCCCATCGTCGGCAGCATCAGGCAGCGTCGCACCTGCTGCTCGTCGAGCTTCGCGAGGCGCGCCTTCCTCTGCGTGAACTCGGGCACGGCGAGGCCGTCGATCGGGCTCAGGCTCGGGCTGCCGCCCTCGTCGGTGTCGCCGCGCAGGAACGCCTTCATGATGCCCGGACCGCCGATCGAGTCGCCGGCGCCGACGCTGAAGAAGTGGCAGCGCTCGTCGCCGACGTACATGCGCGACGGTCCTTGACTGGTGCGATCGATCCACGCCGTGCGCTTCTCGAGCCCGCGCTCGATGTGCCGCGTGAAGCAGTCGTCGGGCTCGTAGAAGTGGTTGTCGGCGTCGTTGATCCACTCGTCGGGTCGCAGCATGGCTTTCCTCGTCAGGGCTCGTGCAGGGCGCGCGTGAACAGGCCGTGCGCCTCCTCGTGCCCCAGCAGTCTCGTCGTCCGGCGCGCGATCTGCCAGCGGCCGTCGCGGCGCTCGAGCTCGAAGCGGTTGAAGCTCACGCGCCACAGCCCGAAGTCGTCGCCGGACCGCCTGTAGATGCGAGAGTACGCGGTCGCGACCGCGCGGTCGCCGTCGAGCGCCACGACCGCCGGGCCGATCGTGTGCGCGCAGCTCGGCAGCAGGGACTGGTGGCGCGGCCCGCGCACCATCGCCGCGACCCCGTCGCGGCCCTGCATCACGAGCGTCGTGTCGACGTCGTAGACGCCGTCCTCGGTGAACAGCGCGGCGGTGGCGTCGGCGTCGCCGGTGTCCACCGCGAAGCCGTACGTCACGATCAGGCGGTGGATCGCGAGCTCGTCCTCGAGCGCGGCGATCCGGCGCTCGAGCGCGTCGAGACGATCCTCGGTCGTGCGCGCGTCGGCCGCCACCTCAGCGCATCTCCGCGCCGGCGGTCACGTTGACGTTCTGTCCGGTGATCGCCGAGGCGGCGTCGGACGCGAGGTAGAGCGAGAGATCGGCGATCTCCTGCGGGTCGATCGCGCGGCGGAGCGGGACGTCGGCGACCATCGCCGCACGCACGTCCGCCGCCGCGCGTCCCTGCTCCGCGGCGGTGCGCGCGATCCAGCGGTCGACGAGATCGCCGTCGACGAGCCCGATCACCAGCGTGTTGACGCGGATGCCGAGCGGCCCGACCTCGAGCGCGAGCGTCTGTGCGAGCGGGATCAGGCCCATCTTCGCGACCGCGTAGTGCGCCTTTCGGGGGCGCACCCGCTTCGCCGCGGCCGACGAGAAGAACTGGACGTTGCCGGAGCGCGCGGGGATCATCGCGCCGCGCAGCGCTTCGCGCGCGAGCAGCATCGGGCCGGTCACGTTGACCGCGATCGTGTGATTCCAGTTCGCGAGCGTCATCTCGGCGACCGGCTGGTCGGTGCCGGGCACGCCCGCGTTGTTCAGCAGGACGTCGAGGCGTCCGAAGCGCTCGAGCGCGTCGGCGACGACGCCGGCGCAGTCCTCCTCGCGCGTCACGTCCGCGGGGCGCACGAGGCACGCAGTGCCACCGTCGCGCACCGAGGCGGCGGTCTCCTCGAGCGGCTCCGTTCGCCGTCCGGCGAGCACGATCTGCGCGCCCTCATGCGCGTAGGAGCGCGCGAGCACTCGGCCGATGCCGGTGCCGGCGCCGGTGATCAGCACGACGCGGCCCGCGAAGCGTCCTTCCGCCATGGCCGAGGTTCTCGCGCGTGCCGCCGTCGCATGCAACGCGGTGGACCTCGGCGCGGGAACGGGCGGGGACGATCGGAGAAGACGGCCGGAGACGCCCGTTAGAAGCGATCGCGACTCACCGCGCCGCGCAGCAGGTCGCGCCCGAACACCCACGCGAACCACGTGAGGAGCGCGTCGCCGACGCTGACGCGGTAGAGGACCATGCGCAGGTCGGCGAGCTTCACCTCGCGAAGGTCCTGGATGACCTCGTACGCGATGGTGCCACAGTAAAGGAGGCCGAGCGCCAGGAGGCACCCGACCACGACGCGTCCCGCCCGTCCCGCCTGTTCGCTCGTGAAGCGCGGCACGTAGTAGCTGCCGTCCCACGCGCGCACCGTCTGATGGAATGCATTCCGCACGACGTCCCCGTTCCCCGCCAGTCTCCGCTGGGTCGCCGCTGAAGCAATCTGGAGAGCGACATCGAATGGCGGACATCGGGCGACGCGGCGCGGGCTGCGGCTTCGCGCATGGACGTCGGAATCGAGCTCGGCGGCTTGCGCGCGCTCGGTGCGTGGCTTCGCGCGGGTGACGCGAACGTCGACGTGCTGCTGCGCGACCTCGACGTCGTCGAGCACTGGACGCGTCGCGCGGAGCAAGGCGAGTACGAGCCGTCGCGCTCTCGCGCGGCGAGCTCGATCCTCTTCAAGTCTCTGAGATCACTTGTGTTTTGCGGTAAATTGCGGGCCCTCGCTTGACACTGCACCACGCATCCCCGATATCCCTGACCGATCGGTTTAGACCGCTCGGTCAGGGGCGACCGGCGGCGGTTGGGGGGTGTACGGGTGAGCGGAACGGGGACGACCGGCGCGTACCGGCGCGTGGAGGCGGGGCTCGGCGACCTGCTCGGTGACGCGATCGACGGGGCCCGCGAGGCGATCCTCGCGAAGCAGTTTCCGGGCGGCTACTGGCACGCGCCGCTCGAGGCGAACGTCGGCATGGACGCGCAGTACGTCGTCTTCAACCGCTTCATGGGGCGGCGGCCGGAGGCGGTCGAGCGGCGCCTGGTCGAGCACATCCTCGCCAAGCAGAGCGCCGACGGCAGCTGGCCGCTGTTCCACGACGGCCCGGGACACCTCAGCACGACGATCGAGTCGTACTTCGCGCTCAAGCTCTGCGGGCACCGTCCCGACGAGCCCGCGCTGGTCCGCGCGCGCGACTTCATCCACGCGCACGGCGGGCTCGCGCGCGCACAGGTGTTCACGCGCGCCTACCTCGCGTACTTCGGGCAGTTCCCGTGGGAAGGGCTGCCGGCGATGCCGGTCGAGGCGATCCTCTTGCCGCCATGGTTCCCGCTCAACATCTACGCGATGTCGAGCTGGGCGCGGGAGACGGTCGTGCCGATGCTGCTGCTGTTCGCGAACAAGCCGCGCATCGCGCTCGATCCGGGCACGGGTGTCGAGGAGCTGTGGCTCCGTCCGCCCCGCGCTTCCGACCTCGCGTTCCCGGCCGGCGAACGCGTCGTCTCCTGGTCGAATTTCTTCTTGCAGCTCGACCGCGCGCTGAAGCTCGTCGGACGAAGCCCGTGGAAGCCGCTGCGACGCCGCGCGCTCGCCCGCGCCGAGAAGTGGATCCTCGACCGTCAGGACAGGAACGGCGGCTGGGGCGGCATCCAGCCGCCGATGCTGAACTGCGTGATGGCGCTGCGCACGATCGGCTACGGCGACGACCATCCGGCGATGAAGAACGGCCTGCAGGCGATCGACGACTTCCTGATCGAGCACGAGGGCCACCTGCTCTATCAGCCGTGCGTGTCGCCGACCTGGGACACCGCGCTCACCATGCGCGCGCTGCTCGACGCGGGGACGCCCGCCGACGACCCGGCGCTCGCGCGCGCCGCCGAGTGGCTGATCGACAACCAGATCTTCGTGCCCGGCGACTGGAGCGTCTACAACCCGGACCTCGATCCCGGCGGCTGGGCGTTCGAGTTCGCCAACGACTGGTACCCCGACGTCGACGACTCGGCGGTGATCCTGATGGTCCTGCGCCGCCTCGCGTACGCCGACCGCACGCGCGCCGACCGCTCGATCGCGCGCGGCATGAACTGGACGCTCGGCATGCAGTGCAGGAACGGCGGCTACGCCGCGTTCGACACCGACAACGACGCCGCGTTCCTCAACGAGATCCCGTTCGCCGACATGCGGGCGATGATCGACCCGCCGACCGAGGACCTGACCGGCCGCGTGCTCGAGCTGATGGGCAACGCCGGCTTCGACCTCGACTACTCGCGGGCGCGCCGGGCGCGCGACTTCCTGCTGAAGACGCAGCGTGCCGACGGCTCGTGGTGGGGACGCTGGGGCTCGAACTTCATCTACGGCACCTGGTCGGCGCTGCTCGGCCTGCGTGCGATCGGCGAGGACATGGACGCGCCGTACGTGAGGCGCGCGGTCCGCTGGCTCGAGCAGCACCAGAACGAGGACGGTGGCTGGGGCGAGACGCTGCTCTCGTACGACGACGAGACGCTCGCCGGCCGCGGTCCGTCGACGCCGTCGCAGACGGCGTGGGCGATCATGGGGCTGCTCGCGGCGCAGCGGCACGTGAGCCCGGCGATCGAGCGCGGCGTCCGCTACTTGACGGCGACGCAGCGGGACGGCACCTGGGCCGAGGAGCCGTTCACGGGCACGGGCTTCCCGGGGCACTTCTACCTCCGCTACACGATGTACCGCGAGTACTTCCCGCTGATGGCCCTGGGGCAGGTGCGCGCCGCGCTGGAAGCAGCCGCGACCGTGCCGCTCTCGTTCGCAGCCGAGCGCGTCGCCGTGGCGCGGGCGCCGATCGCGGAGCGCGCCGCCGGGGCGTCGCTCTGACGCACGTGGCAGCGCGCGGTCGCTCGCGGAAGCGCCCGTACGAGAACGCGGGGTCCGGGGGGAACAGGGGGATGGCTTGAGCACTCGCAACGTCGGCATCGATCAGCTCGCGGTCTACGTGCCGCGCTACGTCCTCGAGCTCGAGAAGCTCGCGAAGGCGCGCGGCGTGCCGCCGGAGAAGATCTCGATCGGCCTCGGCGCGAACGAGATGGCGGTGGCGCCGCCGTGGGAGGACACGGTCACGCTCGCGGCCAACGCGGGCGCGCGGCTCTTCGCGCAGGGCTGGTCGCAGCCGGAGGAGATCGGCCTCCTGCTGGTCGCGACGGAGACGGCGGTCGACCACGCGAAGCCGGCGTCGATCTTCGTGCACGAGCTGCTCGGCCTGCCGGCGAACTGTCGGACGTTCGAGCTCAAGCACGCCTGCTACGCCGGCACCGCGGGCGTGATGATCGCACGCGACTGGCTGCTCTCGCCCGCGTCGCGCGGGCGCAAGGCTCTGGTGATCGCCAGCGACATCGCGCGCTACGACCTGCACTCGAGCGCCGAGTTCACGCAGGGCGCGGGTGCGGCCGCGGTGCTGCTGTCGAACGAGCCGCGGCTCCTCGAGATCGCTCCCGAGAGCGGCGTGTTCGCCGGCAACGTGTACGACTTCTGGCGACCGCTCGAGCGCCGCGAGGCGCTGGTCGACGGCAAGTTCTCGCTCGACTGCTACCTCGACGCGCTGAGCGGCGCGCTCGGCGACTACCGTGCCGCGCTGAACGGTCGCGGCGGAGAGTCGCTCCTCGAGCGCTTCGACGCGCTGCTCTACCACACGCCGTTCCCGAAGATGGCCTACAAGGCGCACCTGCGCCTCGCCGAGGTGGACCTCGCGGCGCGTGTTTGCGACGCGGACGAGCGCGCGCGGCGCGCCGAGAGCACGTACGCGGCACTCGTCGAGCCGAGCCTCGCGATGGCGCGCCGCACGGGCAACTCGTACACCGCGTCGCTCTACCTGTGCCTCGCCTGGCTCGCGTCGCAGCGCGCGGCGTCGCTGCCCGAGCGCGAGATCGGGCTCTTCTCGTACGGCTCGGGCTGCTGCGCCGAGTTCTTCACCGGGCGCTTCGCGCCGCGCGCGGCGGAGGCGGCGGCGAAGATCGCGGCCGCGGAGCTGCTCGACGCGCGACGCTCGCTGTCGGTCGAGGAGTACGAGCGCTGCGCGCGCTCCGGTGTCGGCGAGCCGCCGACCACCGACGGCGCCGGGACGTTCTTCTTCGCCGGCGTGCAGGACGACAGGCGGCACTACGCGCGCGCGCAGCGCGCGCACGGCGCGGGGGCCTGACGGTGCTCGCGCCCGCCGCCGTCGCATCCGACGCGTCGCCGACGCTGCTGCTGCCGCGGCCCGCGACGCTGCGGCCGTCCGAGATCGCGGCGGCGTACCGCGAGTGCCTGCGCGTCGCGCGCACGCACTACGAGAACTTCACCGTCGGCTCGTTCCTGCTGCCGCGCGCGCTGCGGCGCCACGTCGCGGCGCTGTACGCGTTCGCGCGTGCGGCCGACGACATGGCGGACGAGGGCGACCTGCCGCGCGAGGAGCGCCACGCGCGGCTCGACGCCTGGGAGTGGGCGCTCGAGGAGGCGTACCGTGGCCGGCCCACCGAGCCGGTGTTCGTCGCCCTCGCCGACACCGCCGCACGCTTCGCGATCCCGATCACGCCGTTCAGGCGGCTCGTGCGGGCGTTTCGCCGCGACGTCGACTTCCAGCCGTTCGCCACCTTCGCCGAGCTGCGCGACTACTGCCGAGACTCGGCCGATCCGGTCGGACACCTGGTGCTGTACCTGTTCGGCCACGGCGACGAGCAGCGGCAGGAGCTGTCCGACGAGGTGTGCACGGGCCTGCAGCTCGCGAACTTCTGGCAGGACGTGTCGGTCGACGCGCGCAAGGGCCGCGTCTACGTGCCACGCGAGGACCTCGAGCGCTTCGGCGTCACCGCGAGCGAGCTTCTCGCCGGCCGCGACGACGAGCGCGTGCGCGCGCTCGTCGCGTTCGAGGTGACGCGGGCGCGCGAGCACCTGGCGCGCGGGCTCGCGCTCGTGGACCTCGTTCAGCCGCGACTCGGGCGCGAGGTGCGGATGTTCGCGGGCGGCGGGCTCGCCATCCTCGACCGCATCGAGGCGGACGGATTCGCGACGTCGACGCGGCGTCCGACGCTGTCGCCCGCCGACAAGGCGGCGGTGCTGCTGCGCGGCCTCGTCGGCAGCGCCGCGGCGCGCGCGCGCGCGTCCGCGACGCTCGCGCGCCGCGCGCACGCGCAGCGCGCCGGGCAGCCCGCGAGCGCGCTGCACCGGCTCGACGGTCCGCGCCTGCAGCAGGCCTACGACTTCTGCCAGGACGTGACGCGCAGGAGCTCGAGCAACTTCTTCAGCGCCTTCCGGCTGCTCGGCCCGGTGCAGCGCCAGGCGCTGTTCGCGGTGTACGCCTTCTGTCGCTTCGTCGACGACGCGGCCGACGACGCGAGCGCGCGCGATCCGCAGGCGCTGCTCGACCTGTGGCGCGGCGAGCTCGACGCGGTCTACGCGGGCAGGCCGACGCGCAAGGTCGGCGTCGCGCTGGTGGACGCCGTCGCGCGCTTCGGCCTCGAGCGGCGGCACTTCGAGGACATCCTGCGCGGCGTCGAGATGGACCTGACGGCGCGGCGCTACCTCACCTTCGAGCAGCTCGAGGAGTACTGCTACCTGGTCGCGTCGGCGGTCGGGCTGCTGTGCATCGAGATCTTCGGCTACGCGAACCCCGCCGCGCGCGGCTACGCCGTCGACCTCGGGCTCGCCTTCCAGCTCACCAACATCCTGCGCGACGTCGAGGAGGACGCGCGCCGCGGCCGCATCTACCTGCCGCTCGAGGACCTGCAGCAGTTCGGCGTCGAGGAGGAGGAGCTGCTCGCCGGGCGCTACACGCCGCGGCTCGGCGCGCTGCTCGCGTTCGAGTGCGGTCGCGCGCGCGCCTTCTACCTGCGCGCGCACGGCACGCTGCCCGCCGAGGACCGGCGCTCGCTCGCCGTCGCCGAGGCCATGTGCGCGATCTACGAGCGTCTCCTGCACCGGATCGAGGCGCGGCGCTTCGACGTCTTCGGCCGGCGCGTCGCGCTGCCGGCGTACGAGAAGCTCGGGCTCGCGGCGTTCGGCTGGGCGCGCGCGCAGCTCGCCGGGCTCGCGCCGTGAGGGACGCGGCGGCGCGCCCGCGCGTCGCGGTGGTGGGCGGCGGCTTCGCCGGCCTCGCCGCCGCGACGACGCTCGCCGAGCGCGGGCACGAGGTGGTCGTCCTCGAGGCGAAGCGCCGCCTGGGCGGACGCGCGTACGCCTTCCGCGACGCCGCGACCGGAGCCGTGGTCGACAACGGCCAGCATGCGATGATGGGCTGCTACGCGCACACGTGGCGCTTTCTCGACCGCATCGGCGCCGGCGACGGGGTGGCGCGCCAGAGCCGGATGCGCGTCGAGATGCGCGACCCGCGGCGCGGCGTGGCGGCGGTGGCGGCGCCGGCGCTGCCGGCACCACTGCACGTCGCGGGAGCGCTGCTGCGCTACCGCTTCCTGAGCCCAGCCGAGCGCGCGCGGGCGCTGGTCGCCGGGCTGCGCGTGATGGCGATGCGTCGCGGCGGCGATCCGTTCCTCGCCCGCGCGACGGTCGCGGAGCTGCTCGACGAGCTGAACCAGTCGCCGAACGCGTGCCGCAGCTTCTGGCACCCGGTCGCGATCTCGACCTGCAACGAGCTGCCGGCGCGTGCCGCGGCCGCGCCGTTCGCCGAGGTGCTGGCGCGGGGCTTCTTCGGCACGCGCGCCGACTCGCAGTTCGTGTTCGCGAAGGTCGGGCTGAGCGAGCTCTACGCCGAGCCCGCGGCGCGCTTCGTCACCGCGCGCGGCGGCTGCGTCGAGACCGGCGCACAGGCGGAGTGGATCGAGGTCGAGGAGGGGCGCGCGGTCGCGGTCCGGATGCGCGACGGCCGCCGGGTCGCGTGCGACGCGGTGATCGTCGCCGCACCACCGGGCGCCACGCACGCGCTGCTCCCGGCGGCGGTCGCGGCGGCTGCGCCGTGGCGCGAGCTGCCGTCGCTCGGCGCGGCGCCGATCGTGTCGGTGCACCTGTGGTACGACCGCGACGTGCTCGGCACCGACTTCACGGGGCTCGTCGGCACCACGACGCAGTTCGCCTTCGATCGCACGCGCCTCTGCGGCACGCGCGTCGCGGGTGAGGGCAGCCAGGTGAGCGCCGTGATCAGCGCCGCGCACGACGAGGAGACGTGGGAGAACGCGGCCCTGACCGCGACCGTCATCGCGGACATCGAGACGGTCGCGCCCGCCGCGCGCGGCGCGCAGGTGCTGCGCGCCGTGGTCGTCAAGGAGAAGCACGCGACCATCTCGTGCACGCCGAGATCCGAGCGTCTGCGCCCCGAAGCCGGGACGCCGCTCGACAACGTCTTCCTCGCCGGCGACTGGACGGCGACCGGCTTGCCGCCGACCATCGAGGGCGCCGTGCTGAGCGGCGAGCGTGCAGCCGGGCTTGCGGCGGCGCGCGTCCAGGTGACGCCCGCGATGCGCGGCGCGTCGCCGGGCGCGGCGGCGAGCGCACGAAGCAGCGACACGCTCCGTCGAGCGAGCGCAGGAGGCTCGAGATGAGATTTCCGATCCACATCGCCACCGACATGATGCGGTGGCAGGCGAAGAACTGGTGGCGCGGCACCGAGCGCTATCCGTACGTGCTGATGCTCGAGCCGCTGCACACCTGCAATCTCGCCTGTCTCGGCTGCTCGCCGGAGCGCTACTCGGGCGACCTCAAGGACCGGATGAGCGTCGAGCAGTGCCTGAAGGCGGTCGACGACTGCGGCGCGCCGGTGGTGTCGATCTGCGGCGGCGAGCCGACCATCTATCCCGAGCTCGTCGAGCTGATCGACGCCATCATCGCGCGCAAGCGACACATCTATCTCTGCACCAACGGGCTGCTGCTCGACCGCTTCTACAAGAAGGGCACGCCGCACAAGCGCCTCGCGATCAACGTCCACCTCGACGGCATGAAGAAGACGCACGACTTCGTGACCGACCGCGCGGGCGTGTTCGACAAGGCGATCGAGATGATCAAGGAGGGGAAGCGGCGCGGCTACTTCGTGTGCACCAACACGACGGTCTACCGCGAGACCTCGCTCGAGGAGCTCGAGGAGATGTGCGCGTTCCTCGACGAGGTCGGCATCGACGGCATGCTGCTCTCGCCGGGCTACCACTACGCGAAGCTCGACGACGAGCACTTCCTCGTGCAGGAAGAGACACAGCGCAAGTTCCAGCGCGTGATCGAGCTCGCGAAGAAGTACCAGATCAACTCGACGCCGCTGTTCCTCGAGTTCGCGGCCGGCAAGCGCGATCTGCCGTGCACGCCGTGGGGCACGCCGAACTTCACGCCGAAGGGTTGGAAGGGGCCCTGCTACGTGATCGAGGAGAAGTACCACGACAGCTTCGACGCGTTCATGAAGGGCAACGACTGGGCGTACTGGGAGTCGCGCCAGGACCCGCGCTGCCGCGATTGCGCGATGCACTCCGGGTTCGAGCCGTCGGTGGTGCGGAAGCTCGGCGGCAACCTGCGCGACGTCTGGACGATGATGCGCTGGCAGTTCGCGGCCTGACGGGCGGGCGCGCTCCTCGCTGCGCTGCGGTACGCAGCGAGGAGCGTGGCTCAGCGCTGCCGCACGTGCACGAGGACGTTCATCTCCTAGTGTCCCGTCTCCCAAATCTCCGCAACATCCAGCCGCCGATGCCTCCCCTCCGGCTGCGTTGCGCTCCCTGCGGCGTAAGGCGTGGCTACGCCTCGGTCGCGCGCCTTGCCGGCGGGGCGCATCGACGCCCGGCTGTCACGGATATCTGAGAGACGGAACACTAGCCGCAGCGGACGCGCCGACCGCCGTCCTCCCGCTCGCAGTCGAGCGGCTGCGCGCTGGTCGCGCAGGTCCGCTCGCTGCCGTCGGTGTCGATGCCGACCTCCACCGTCGCGGGGAGCGCATCGGCGGCGGCGGCGAGCGACGTTCCGCGTCCCGTCAAGCTCAGCTCGACCCGATCGCCACGCTGGGTGAGATCGACCCGCCAGCGGCCCTTGCCGCGGAGGTCGCCGCGGCGCGACCAGGTGCGCGGGCCCGGCCCGGGGCGCCAGGCGTTGCCGCCGGGGAGGGAGAGGTCGCCGAGCGGCGCGCCTTTCGCGTCGAGGATCCTGAGCCGCAGGCCGACCGTCTCCGGCTGGAGCACGCGACCCGTGGCGAGATCGAACGAGCCCGCGAAGCTCAGCTCGTCGTCGCGCGCCGGTGCGCGCAGGCGTCCGAGATCGAGACGGCTCACCGACAGGGTCGCCGCCTCGCACGGCAGGCGGTAGCGGTACGCGCCGCCGCCGTCCGTGCCGGTGTAGAGCGTCGCCAGCGCCGAAGCGTCGAGCGTCATGTCGCCGTCCACGAGCCCACCGCCGACGCGCGGGAACAGCCCCGCGCTGATGTCGGCCCACGATTCGCCGCGGTCGTCGCTGCGGAAGACGCCGCTCGTGGTTTCGGCGAACAGCGTGGCCGCGTTGGCGGGATCGACGGCCAGGCGCACCACGGCATCGGACGGCAGACCGCTCGCTGCCGCCTGCCAGCTGCGACCGCCGTCGCTCGACCGGAACACGCCGGCGCCGAGCGTGCCGACGTACAGCACGTCGCCGTTCGTCGGGTCGACCGCGATCGCGAAGACGTCGTCCTCGTAGGAGGGAAGCGGCGAGTCCGGCGCCGCGAAGCGCTGCCAGGAAGCGGCGCCCGGGGCGCGCCGGTACAGCGCGCCGGGGGTGGAGCCTCGCGTACGGCTCGCGAGGTAGAGCACTCCGCTCGACGGATCGACCGCGCTCGCGACCGCGTTGAGCCGGTCCTCTTGCGCCAGGCCCTCGGCGTACGGGCGCCAGCTGCGGCCGGCGTTGGTGCTCCGGTACACGCCGCCGTCGACCCATGCGAGCGCGTACAGCACGTGGCTTTGCTGCGGATCGACGATGACGCGCTCGACGTCGGCGGTGAGCGCGGGATCGTACGGATTGGCGGGCAAGCCGTGCGAGAACGACAGGAACCGGTCGCCGCCGTCGATGCTCCGCGACACGCCGCCGCCCGCGGGCGCGACGGACCGTGACGCGTACACGCGCGCAGGACGGCGCGGGTCGGTCGCGACGTCGGTGACCAGCGAGTCCTCCAGTCCCCTGCCGGCCGCCGCGAAGCTCGCGCCGCCGTCGGTCGAGCGCTGCAGGGCGAAGAGTCCCGTCGCGAGGAAGAGGTGGTTCGGGGATGTCGGGTCGACGGCGATCGCGCTGGTCCAGCCGCCGCGCATGCCGGCATGTCCGCCGCGCCAGGTGACGCCGTCGTCCGCGGAGCGGAAGACGCCGCTCGTGGTCGCCACGTAGAGATTGCCCGCGTCGCCGGCGCCGATCGCGATCGCGCCGATCCTGGCACTCGCTTCCCTCCACGGTCCGGCGATGTCCTGGAAGGTCGCGCCGCCGTCGGTCGAGCGAAGGAGCCTCGAGCGACCCGTGCCGGTCTCGCTGACGGCGACGTGCACGCCGTGCGCGTCGCGCGGGTCGGCGGCGATCGCAGCGACCCAGCCGGGCAACGTCGTGATCGCGCCGAAGGTGGCGCCCGCATCGGTGGACCGGGCGAGGCCGTTCTCGCCCGCGACGTAGAGCACCTGCGGGCTCGATGCGGTGGTGTCGAGCCGCACGTCCTCGCACGCCCACGTGACGACGCTCACGCCGACGCGCTGCCAGCCGTCGCCGCCGTCGGTCGAGCGCAGCAGGCCGTCGTGCTCGGAGGTCGCGTACACGGCCGAGCCGTCGCTGGTGACGTGCACCCGGCACAGCGTCTCTTCGTCGCCCTCGCCGTCGGTGTGCTGGTAGACGGTATTCCACGATTGCGCCGCGTCGGTGCTGCGATGGATGCCGGCCCCGACCCCGAACAGGACGCCGGGGCGCGACGGGTCCACGGCGAGACCGAACAGGAACCCGAACGGCGGGCTCGCGGGCTGCCAGCTCCCGCCCGAATCGAGCGAGCGCACCATGCGTCCCTGGCCCCAGCCGACCGCGTACAGCGTGCTCGGGGTCGCTGGATCGAGCGCAAGGACGGTGACCCCGCGCGGCAGGCCGTCGTTTCGCGGCGTCCAGCTCGTCGCGTCGTCGGACGAGCGATGGACGCCGCTCGCCTCGCTGCCGAGATAGAGGACGCCAGGCTGCAGGCCGTCGAGCACCAGCGACGTGCCCGACACCGGCACGTCCGGGCCGATCGACTCCCAGCCGGCGCGCGCGGGCACGGCCGCGGCGACGGTGAGCCACCCGAGCGCACACAGCGCGAGCCATCGGCTCGCGGCCAGCGGGCTGAGATCCCTCGTCGAACGTCGCATGTCGGCTCCTGGTGTCGTCATGCCGTCGATGCAGACGGAGCGGGCAAGCGGTGAAGAGGGATCGGCAGGTGGCTGAGTCGCGACCTGCCGGCATCGATGAGCGCGGCCACTGGAGCACGATGGTCACGCGCCACGCAACCAACGATTTCGGCTTTCTGCTCGCCCGCTCTTCGCGGAACGAGGCGCGCAGACGACCATCCGTTCCGTACGCGCCCGCACGCGCTTCCGGGCGGCTGCCCATCCGTGCTTGGATCGCCCGCGGAGGACGACACCATGCCCGACCTGCTCTACGAGAAGACCGGCCACGTCGGTCGCATCACGCTCAACCGCCCCGATCGCCTGAACGCGATCAGCGTCGAGATGCTCGACCTGCTGACGAAGGCACTCGAGGAGGCCGACCGCGACCGCGACGTGCGCGCGATCGTCCTGACGGGCGCCGGCCGCGGCTTCTGCAGCGGCCTCGACTTGAAGGACACGATGGAGGGCAAGGGCATCTCGGGTGCGCTCGGCGGCGGCGTCAGCCACTTGAGCACGCGCCACCTGCCGACGACGGTCCTGTTCGAGATCGACACGCCGGTCGTCTGCGCGATCAACGGCGCCGCCGCCGGCTACGGCTTCGACCTGGCCCTCGGCTGCGACGTGCGCCTGATGAGCGACCAGGCGAAGCTGATCCCGGGCTTCGCGAAGCGCGGCATCGTGCCCGAGAGCGGCGGCACCTGGTACCTGCCGCGGCTCGTCGGCTGGGCGCGCGCGTGCGAGATCGCGTTCCTCGGCGACGACCTTCCGGCGGCGCGCGCGCTCGAGATGGGCGTCGTCAACGCCGTCGTGCCGGCCGCCGACCTCGACGCCGAGGCGATGCGCTGGGCCGAGAAGATCGCCGGCAACGCGCCGCTCGCGATCGCGGCGATGAAGCGGCTCTTCCGCCACGGGCTGTCCGAGGACTTCGAGTCGCACTCGCACCACGTGCTGATGCAGCTCCTGGCACTCTTCCGCTCCGACGACTTCAAGGAGGCGATGACCGCGTACGTGGAGCGGCGCCCGCCGCGCTTCGCGGGCCGCTGACGCGCGGGCACGGAGCACGGTGCTTGACGACCGCCACCCAGCCGCCGCGTGCCGTCGCCTGCTTCACCTTCGACAACATGGGGGAGGCGGCGGAGATCGGCGCCGGCACGCTTCCGGGGCCGCGAGCGCCCGGCACCGACCGCGCGCTCGCGGAGGGACATCCGCGCATCCTCGACCTGCTCGACCGGCACGGCGTGCGCGGGTCGTTCTTCGTCGAGGGCTGGAACGGCGAGCACCATCCGGACGCGGTGCGCGAGATCGTCGCACGCGGCCACGAGCTCGGGATGCACGGCTGGCTGCACGAGGTGTGGCACGCGCTCGACGCGGACGAGGAGCGCGCGCTCGCTACGCGAGCGACGCGGGCGCTCGCCGACGCGGCCGGGGTCCAGCCACGCGGCTTTCGCGCCCCCGGTGGCGCCCGCACGGCGCGCACCGAGGACCTGCTGCGCGAGCTGGGCTACGCCTACGACGCGAGCCTCGGCGACGGGCCACGCACCTCCCGGCTGCCTGGCGGCCTGCCGCAGGTGCCCTTCGTGTGGCCGGGCGTCGACGGCTTTCACTACCTGCGCGACGTGCCGGCCGCACCGGCCGAGGTCGCGCGGCAGTGGCTCGCCGCGCTGGATCGGACCGCTGCCCGGAGCGGACTCTTCGTCCTGGTCTGCCATCCGCACGTCACGGGGCTCGATCCCGAGCGCCTCGCGGTGCTCGATGCCGTCGTCGGCGCGGCCGGACGCGACCCGCGCGTGCAGATCTCGACCGCGGGCGAGGTCGCGGCCACGATCGTCTGAGCCCGTACGGCCGGGCGGCAAATTTCCGCTTTCGCGGACCGGACCCGAAAGGCTATTCCTGTGCGCGGTCTCCTCCCGCCTCGACCCGCCCGCTCCTGAAATCACCGCGTTCGAAGGAGTGCATCTCGTGCCCAGCGATGGATCCCGGCTCACGTCCGTTCGGTTTGTCTGCGCGCGCCGCGCGCTGTTCGCGCTGCTGCTCGGCGTCGCCGCGGCATGCGGCGGAGGGGGTGGCGGGGGCAACGGCGGTGGCGGCGCCACGCCCACGCCGGCTCCCGGCGGCAGCGCGACCCCGCGCCCGACCCAGAGCCCGATCCCCTCGCCGACGCCCGTCGGCGAGCGGGCGCGCGTCGTCCTCGCCGAGAACGACACGGTCGCGGGTCTCGGCGTGGTGGACATCGAGGACGCGTCGCTGAACGACGCCGGCGCGGTGGCGGCGATCATCACGGTGCGCGGAGCGAGCGCCGCACGCGCGGTGCTGGTCGGCGACCTGGCGGGAGACTTCACGCCGATCGTGACGCCGAGCACGCCGCCGCCGGCGGCGGACCTGACGACGCTCGCGCGCGTCCGGCTCGCCGAGACCGGTGCGCTGGTGTTCGAGTCCGGCGCTGGGTTCGACACCGATCGCCTGTACTTCGCGAGCGACGGCGTCGTGACGCCGCTCGCCGGCGCCGCGCCCGGCGTGGTGACGCCCGACTTCAAGATCCTCGGCGAGGTGGTGATCGGCGGCGACGGCACCGTCGGCTTCGTCACCGGCGGCGAGCCCTGCGAGATCGACACCAGCGGGGCGAACCCGCGCACCTTGTGCGAGATGCACCTGCTGGTGGGCCGCGACGGCGTGGTCGAGGAGGCCGAGGACGACGCCATCGTCGATCAGAAGATCAGCCCGACGCAGCCGCAGGTCGCGGTCACCGACACCGGCATCACCTTCTTCTCGGTTCCGGCGTCGGGCCAGGCGCCGGTGCTTCTGCGCTACGATCGGGGCGATCTCGAGACGGTGCTCGCCGCGAACACCGAGCTGCCCGAGGTCGGCCGGCTGGTGCGGCCGCAGGTGGCGGCGGCGAACGCCGACGAGAAGCTATTCTTGACGACGACGCTGGCCGCCGACCCGGGTCCGAGCCGCCCGACGGTGCTCGGGCTCCTCTTCGACGAGGACTTCGTCGAGCTCGACCGCGAGCGGGTGGAGGTGGGCGACGGCAAGGTGATCACCGACCTGCGCGCCGTCGGCCTCGACGAGAGCGGCAACGCGCTCTACATCGTACGTATCGGCGCCCCCGACGACGAAGACGCACCGCAGACCCTGCGCCTCAACGACGGCACGACGTCGGTCGACGTCGCGACCGAGGGGGCGACCCTGCCGGGCACCGACAAGACGCTGATCTCGTTCGCGGCGCAGCGCATCAACCGGCGTGGCGACGTCGCGTTCGTCGCCGAGCTCGGTCGGATCGACGGCCTCACGACGATCATCGAGGAGGTACGCGTGGTGGTGCGGCTCGCCGACGGCACCTACCTCGCGCCGGTTTCGAGCGCGCGTCCGGGCAACATCGGCACCCTGTCGAACTTCGAGATCGCGGGCTTCGACGACAACGCGAACCTTCTCCTGATCGCGACGCGCGCACCGAGCCAGACGGTGCTGGTCTTCGCTCCGCCGTTCGAGCCGTGAGGCGGGCGGTGGCCGCTCGCTAGGGATCGCGCGTCGCGCGCCGCGGTTGCCGTGACGGTCGCCGCGCCGCCGGCGCCTGCTCGGTAGGGGGCGTCGCGGCGCCCGCCGCCGCGCTCGCCGCCGCGGCGCATGGTGAGGCGCCGGCCGCGCGCCGTCCGCTCACGCGGAACAGGAACGCCAGCAGGTCGTCGGGCGAGGCGAAGTGGGAGGCCTCGCCGGTTGCGACGTGCTCGACTCGGCCCGCGAAGCCGTCCGGCTCGGCCGGGTGCTGCAGGAACTGGATCACGAAGGCGCGCTGGGTCGACATGGCGTGGGCTCCTCCCGTCCTCGACCCCGATCGGCTAGCCGCAAGGCCGCCGTCCCGTCATAAGGAAACGGTAATCTTGCGGTAAAAGCTCGCACCGGAGACTCCGAGAACCGTGCACCTCGCGTTCGGCCCCTTCCGCCTGGACCCGGCATCGCAGAGCCTCTGGCGCGACGACGAGATCGTCCCGCTCACCCGCAAGGCCTACGGGGTCCTGCAGTGCCTGGTCGAGCGCCGCGGCGACCTCGTCGCGAAGGAGGAGATCCTCGCGCGCGTCTGGCCGGACACCGTGGTGGGCGAGGCCGTGCTCAAGGTCTGCGTGCGGGAGATCCGTCGCGTGCTCGGCGACGACCCGCAGGAGCCACGGTTCATCGCCACCGCGCACCGGCGCGGCTACCGCTTCGTCGCGCCGGTGGCGCAGGGAGTGCGTGCCGGCTCCAGCGCCGGCGCTCCGGCCGAGCGCTGGACCGGGGCGCGCGCCGAGACGCCGCTGCTCGTCGGACGCGAGGCCCCGCTCGTCGAGCTCGCCGCCGCGCTCGAGCGCGCGCGCGGCGGGCGCCGCCAGGTGGTCTTCGTGACCGGCGAGGCGGGCATCGGCAAGACCGCGCTGGTGGACGCGTTCCTCGGTCGCGTCGTCGCCGACCCCACCGTGTGGATCGCGCGCGGGCAGTGTCCGCCGCAGCACGGCGCGGGCGAGGCCTACCTGCCGGTGCTCGAGGCGCTCGACGGGCTCTGCCGGCGTCCCGGCGGCAGCGGCTGGGTCGCCGAGCTCGCGCACCGCGCGCCGACCTGGCTGCTCCAGATGCCGGCGCTGATCGACGACGCAGAGCGGTCGCGCCTGCTCGGCCAGAGCCTCGGCGCGACGCCGCAACGCATGCTGCGCGAGATGGTCGAGACGCTCGGCGCCCTCGCCGCCGACACGCCGGTGGTGCTCGTCCTCGAGGATCTGCACTGGAGCGATCCGGCGACGCTCGACCTGATCTCGGCGCTCGCGCGGCGGCGCGAGCCGGCGCGTCTACTTCTGCTCGCGACCTATCGTCCCGCCGAGGTGATCGTGCAGCAGCACCCGCTGCGCGCGCTGAAGCTCGATCTGCAGCTGCACGGCTTCGGCAGCGAGCTGTCGCTCGAGTTTCTCGAACCCGACGACGTGCGCGCCTACCTCGAGCCGCGCTTCGGCGCCGAGGTCGCGGCGGCGCTCGCGCCGCTCGCCTACCAGCGCAGCGACGGCAACCCGCTGTTCCTCGCCGGCATCGCCGACCACCTGATCGCGCGCGGGCTCGTCGTCGCGTCGAACGGCGAACACGCGCTCGCGTGCCCCGCCGCCGAGATCACGCTCGACGTGCCCGAGAGCCTGCGCCAGATGGTCGAGAAGCGCCTCGAGCGCCTGCCCGGCGAGGAGCGCGCGGTGCTCGAGGCGGCGAGCGTCGCCGGCGTCGAGTTCTCGTCGATCGCGGTCGCGGCGGCACTCGAGTCCGACGTGATGCACGTGGAGGACGTGCTCGCCGAGCTCGGGCGGCGCGGCGAGCTGCTGCGCGCGGTCGGCACCGAGGAGCGCCCGGACGGTGCGGTCGCGAGCCGGCTTCGCTTCGTGCACGCGCTCTACGGCGAGGTCTTGTACGAGAGCGTCACGCCGGCGCGCCGAGCGCAGCTGCACCGGCGGATCGCTCTCGGCGAGGAAGCGAGCTGGGGGACTGCGGCGACGCAGGTCGCGGCACTCCTCGCGCTGCACTACGACCGTGGCCGCGATCCGGTGCGCGCGATCGCGCACCTGCGTCAGGCGGCGGAGAACGCGGCACGCCGCTCCGCGAGCCGCGAGGCGGTCGAGTTCCTGATCCGCGCCCTGGCGCTCGCGCCGCGACTGCCCGGCGACCAGCGCGTCGCCGCCGAGCTCGCGATGCGCGAGCGACGCGGGCTGCTGCTCTACTCCATGGGCGACGTCGCAGCGGCCACGGTGGAGCTCGCGGCACTCGCCGACGCGGGGCGCGCGGCGGCGCGCGTCGACGTCGAGGTGCGGGCGCTCGTCCACCAGGCGACGGTCGTCTACCTGCGCGACCGTGCCGCGAGCGCCGATCTCTTCCGTCGCGCCGACGCGGCGAGCCGCGCGCTGCCCGATCCCTCGATCGCGCTTCACCTGAAGAGCCTCGGCGCCTACAACCGCCTGCGGGTGCGCGGCTTTCGCGCCGCGGATCGCGCCGCGTGCGCCGAGGCGGTCCAGGCGCTCGCCACCGCCGGCGAGCCCGCGCTGCTCGTCAAGCACTTCGGACGGAGCGCGATGTTCGAGAACGCCGCGGGCGACTACGAGACGGCGCGGCGTCTCTCCGACGAGGGGCTCGCGCTCGCGATCGAAACCGGCGACCTCTTCGAGCACCTGCTCTGCGAGCACACGCGCGCCTGGGCGCTGCTCCACCTCGGCGTCTGGGGCGAGGCGTGGCGGGGGCTCGACGGGGAGATCGAGCTCGCGCGCCGCAACGAGCACCCGCAGTGGGCGGCGCTGTTCCGTCTTCAGTCCGCGTGGCTGCTGGCCGAGGCGGGGCTGCCCGAGCGTGCCGAGCCCTTGTGCCGCGACGCGGTCGAGGTCGGACGCGCATCCGGCCACGCGCTGTCGCAGTTCCTCGGCCTGGTGCTGCTGGCGGCGATCCGCCTCGGCGTCGGACAGGCGGGCCGCGCGCACGAGCTGCTGCGCGAGGTGGACGCCGGGCTCGCCTCCGGCGAGGTTCGCATGGAGCCCGTTCTGCGGCCGCTGCTGGGCGTGGTCCGCGCCGAGACGGCTCTCGCGCGCGGTGACCTCGATGCGACAGTCGCGCTCGCACGGGAGCTTCGCGACGTCGCTGCGGAGGCCGGTGAGCCGACCTACGGGGCGCTGGCGCACCGGCTGCTCGCCGCGGCGTCGCTCGCGGCGGGGCGGGTCGCCGAGGCGAAGCGCGGGATCGACGCGGCGCTCGCGCTGGTCGCCGGCCGGCGTGCGCCGCTCGCCGCCTGGCGAGTGCACGCGACCGCCGCCGAGGTCGCGACCGCGCGCCGCCGCCGCACGGACGCCCGCGAGCACCGGACCGCGAGCGCGGCGATCGTCGCACGGCTCGCGGACTCGCTCGCGACCGAGCCGGAGCTGCGCGCCGCGATGCTCGCGACGCCGCGGACGCGCGCGCTGCTGGCCGGCGCGTAGCCGGGGCTCGCGTCGCGACCCGAAGCGCGCGCGAGCGGCCGGCGAGCCGGGGAGCGCCGGCGTCACGCTCGGCGAACGGACCCCTCGTCGTCGAAGTACACGCCGCGCATCCAGCGCGCGCCCTCGAAGCCCGTACGCGCGTGCAGCGTGCGGAAGTTGTCGTAGAGCAGGAAGTCGCCGCTCGCGAGGCGCGCGTGCACCTGGTGGCGCGGCTCGCTCACGATGGCGGTGAAGCGCGCGTACGCGCGGTAGTACGCCGCCATCTCGGCGAACGGCAGGTGGTGCGGGTCCATGGTGAAGTAGCTCGAGCGGACGCGGAAGAAGGCGCCGTCGCGCAGCTCGAGGATCGGTCCGACGTGCAGGCTCTCGAACTCCTTCTGCACGCGGTGGAAGCGCACCGGGACCGTGCTCAGGAGGGCGTGGGCGTGCGCGTCGACGCTCCGCAGGTGGGCGGCGGCCTGGCGGGCGTCGACCAGGCGGTTGTCGCCGCCCTCGTCGGCCGGTCGCATGCAGTGCAGGATCTGGTAGCGCGGCGGCTCGGCGAGGAACGGCTGGTCGGTGTGCAGGTCGACCGGTGCGTCGGTGTAGCCGAGCTGATCGTTGTTCGCGTTGGTCGTGTTGTCGGTGCGCAGGTCCTCGATGCGCCCGAAGTGCGAGCGGAAGAGCGCGAGGCCGCTGCCGGTCATCGCGTCGTTGCCGGTCATCGCGTCGATGATGCGCTCGGTGTCGGTGCCGGCGCCGCGTACGACGACCGCGCCGTGTGCGGCGAGCAGCGGCATCGCGGCGTCGCGAACGGCGCGCAGGCTGCCGAGCGCCGCGCACGACAGCTCGAGCCGCGCGAGGTCGCCCGACGGCGGCGGCACGTCGTCGCGCTCGCGCGCGTAGGCGTGCTCCTCGAGCCACCGCCGTTGGTAGCGGCTCCGGTGCCCTCCGGGCTCGTCCCACGCGATCTCGAGGGCGTCGCCGTCGGCGGCCACGTCGACGCGGAGCGGGCGCAGGTCGAGCGGGACGCGTGACGAGCACAGGGTGCGCTCGCGCGTTCGCGGGTGGCGGCAGCAGTCGCAGTTGTGGCGCAACCAGAACCAGTGGAAGTCGAGCGTCGCGCCGCCGTCCACGTGCACGCGCAGGAACTCCGGCCGCGCATCGATCCGCATGCGTTCGGCCCTTAGCAGGAGGTGGTGCGTGCTGCAGGAGCGCGCGTGCGTCGGCCCCGGCTCCCCGTCAACGGGCGTCGGTCCGGCGCAGCAGCAGGACCGACGTGCCGAAGGTCAGAAGGACGAACGCGCCCATCGCCGCGAGGTCCCAGCGCACGTCGTACAGGGTTGCTTGACGGAGCAGTGCGGCGCGGAAGCCGTGGCAGAAGTAGGTCAGCGGGAAGGTGTAGGCGATCGGCCGCACCGACTCGGGCTGCGTCTCGATCGGCGTGAACGCGCCCGAGAGGACGAACGCCGGCAGGATGTAGAACACCGCGAGCTGGATCGCCTGGCTCTGGTTGCGCGACACGACCGAGATCAGCTGCCCGACGCCGAGCGAGCCGAGGACGAAGGTCACGACCAGCGCCGCGACGACGACGAAGTGCCCGGCGAGCGCCACGCCGAACAGCAGCCAGGCGAGCAGCATCACGTTCACGGTGTCGACGAGCGCGAGGAAGAAGTACGGCAGCAGCTTGCCGATGAAGATCTGCGCCGGCGTGAGCGGCGTCACCGCGAGCTGCTCCATGGTGCCGCGCTCGCGCTCGCGGGCGATCGAGGTGGCCATCACGATCACGGTGAGGAGCTGCAGGATCAGCCCGATCACGCCGGGCATGACGAAGTTCTGGCTCTTGAGCTCCGGGTTGAAGCGCATCTCGGTCGCGAGCGCGATGGGCGACACCTCCTCGAGCCCGTCCTCGACGCTCGCCACGAGCCCGCCGCGACGCAGGCGCTCGGCGGCGAGGAACGCGTTCTGCTGGACCGTCGTGCTGCCGAGCTCGCGCAGGACCGACGGCGCGGTGAACGTGTCCGAGGCGTCGACCACCGCGCGCACGGTCCCCGAGCCGCCGGCCTCGACGGTGTCGCTCAGGCCCTGCGGGATGACGAGGAACGCGCTGATGTCGTCGCGGCGCAGCGCCTGCTCGGCCTCGGCGACGTCCGCGTCGGTCGCGTTCTCGACGATCTCGGTCCGGAAGGTGATCGAGCCCTCCATCGCCTCGAGGTACTCCTCGGCGATGCGGCCGCCGTCGGCGTCGACGATGCGCGTGTGGATGCCGGTGACACGCGGGCTGCCGATCGCGTAGCCGAAGATCACCGTCAGGACCGACGGCATCAGGATCAGGAACGCGAGCGTGCGGCGATCCCGCACCAGGTGCAGGAACTCCTTCAGCGCGAGGTAGTAGACGTTGCGCAATGGCGTGCCGCGCTCACTCCGGCTGCACGTCGCCGCGTGCGTAGCCGATGAAGAGGTCCTCGAGCGTCGGATCGAGGCCGTACACCCGCTCGATCGGCGCCCCGGCCGCGGCCGCGGTGTGCTCGATGCGCGCGCTCTCCTGGTGCCAGTCGATGCGCTCGCGGAACAGCAGGCGCAGCTCGTAGCCGTGGATCGTCACGTCCGCGACGCCGGGCAGCGCGCGCAGCGCGCGCATCGCCTCGACGGTGCGGCGCACCTCGACGCCGATCAGGCGCTCGCGGAGCTGCTCGCGCAGCTCGCGCGGCGCGCCCTGCGCGATGAGCGTGCCGCCGAGCATGAAGCCGACCGCGTGGCAGCGCTCGGCCTCGTCGAGGTAGTGCGTGGTCACGAACAGCGAAGTGCCGCGCTCGCACAGGTCGTAGAGGAAGTCCCACAGGCGCTGGCGCTGGCTCGGATCGACGCCGGCGGTGGGCTCGTCGAGGAAGACGAGCTGCGGGTCGTGCACCAGCGCGCAGGCGAGCGCCAGGCGCTGCTTCATGCCGCCCGACAGCCGTCCCGCCTGCACGTCCTTCAGGTCGAGCAGCTCGACGTCGCCGAACAGCTCCGCCATGCGGTCGGCGGCCTGGCGTCCCGACATTCCGTACACGCCGGCGAAGAAGCGGAAGTTCTCCTCCACGGTCAGGTCGGGATAGAGCGAGAAGGTCTGCGCCATGTAGCCGGTCGCGCGCTTGATGCGCTCGCGCTCGCTGCGGATGTCGCAGCCGGCGACGCGCGCGCTGCCGGCGGTCGGCTCGAGCAGGCCGCAGAGCATCTTGATCGTCGTCGTCTTGCCCGCGCCGTTCGGGCCGAGAAAGCCGAAGATCTCGCCGCGCGCGACGCGCAGCGACAGCTGGTCCACCGCGCGCAGGCTGCCGAAGGTGCGCGTCAGGGCGTCGGTGACGACGATCGGCTCGTCGCTCGAGGCGTCGTGCCGTGGCGTGTCGCCGTCGTCTGGTGGTCGCTGCAGAACGCTCCGTCCTTCCCGCCCTTGAAGGCTTGGCGCGCTCCGCGGCTCGCCGCAGCAGGCACCCGCACCAATCTACGAGAGGGGCGACGGGACCGCCAGAGCCCTGGCGTTCGCCGTGCGCGCGCAACCCATCGCGCGCGCAACGGACGCGCCCAGCGCGACGCGGTCAGTGCTTCTGCGTGACCGCTTCGAGGCCGGCGTCGGCCCGCGCGGCCCACGGCGGGACGGTGCCGAGGCGCTGGCGGAGCCCGTCGAGCAGGTCGTGGCCCTCGTTCGAGATCCGCTCCATCCGTTCGTCGGCCGCCTTCACGACCTCGCAGGCGCGATCGGCGTCGGAGTCGGTCGGGTCACCGGGCCGGCAGTCCGAGCGGAACTTCCCCGCCAGCCGCTGGCTGGCGCGTGCCTCACCGAGGAGCCACTCGAAGCGATCACGCGTGTACTCGACGTACTCGCGATCGGTGAGCCCCGCGAGATCGTCGTTCGGTGCCGCCCACGCGGCTGGGCTCGTGCCGACGAGCGCCGCCAGCAGGAATGCGCAGGTGACGCGCCTCGCGTTGGTCATTTTGCCCTCCGGATCTCGCCGTCGTGCCCGGTACGTCCGGCGCTTGCTTCAGGCGCGGACGGTTCGCACGCGCCGGTTGGTCAGAACGACGATCAAGACGATCGCGAGCAGGACGACATTCACCAGGAAGGGCGCCTTGTGCGAGACGTCGTAGAGCGCGGTGCCGATCATCGGGCCGATCACGTTGCCCGCGACCGAGACGCCGCCCAGGATCCCGGCCGCCGAGCCTTGCTCGTTGGCCTCGACCGAGAGCGACGCCGCAGCCGCTGCCCCGGGGCGCACGAGCCCGAAGCCGATGCCGAGCAGTGCCAGGCCGGCGAGGAAGACGGGCAGCGTGCTGCCGAGGACCAGGAGAAGGAACGCGGCGAGCATCAGCGCGACGCCGGAGCGCATCAGTGCGCGCGCCGACGGCCGGAAGCGCTGCACGATCACGAGCTGCGACACGAGCCCGGAGAGGGCGAGGATCACGAACCCGATGCCGGCGATCTGCACGGTACGCTCGGCATCGAGGCCGAGCTCGTCCTGCAGGTAGAACGCGAGGCAGATGACGGTCGTGCCGCGCGCCGACTGCAGCACCGTGCTGACGGCGAGGAACGGGCGGATGCGCCGGTCGAACACCCGCATGCGACGAGGTCGCTCGTGGTGCGTCGCCGCGTGCGTGCGCTCCTCGGGAAGGAGGAAGTGGATCGCGACCGCGCTCAGCACCGCGAGCGCCGACGACAGGTAGAGGGGCGCCAGCAGGCTCACCACGGCGAGCACTGCGCCGACGGCAGGTCCGATCGTCTCGCCGAGCCCCATCGCCGCGCTAACCAGCGCGACCCCGGCGGTGCGCTCGCTGCGCGTCGTGCGGTCGGCGATGTAGGCCTGCGACGCGGGTCCGGTGCCCGAGCCGAGGAGGGCGAAGATGCAGCGCGACGCGATCATCAGCGGGAAGACCGCGAGCGTCGGCAGGAGGTGCTTGCGCCCGACGTCGATCATCAGCGCCAGCAGCGCCATCGACAGCGCGTAGCCGAGGAGCCCGATGATGATCACCTGCCGGCGCCCGGCGCGGTCGCTGCGGCGTCCCCACGCGGGGCTCACGAACACCCACAGCGACGCAGAGGTGGCGAAGATCATCGACACCTGGAACGGGGTGATGCCGATCTCGCGCGCGGCCGGCGGCAGGATGGAGAACAGCATCGACTGCCCCATCCCGACCGAGACCAGGCAGACGAAGAGCAGCGCGAAGTCCCGCCGGAAGGGGGACCGCGAGGGCCCGTCAGGAGATCCCGCCGGCGACATCCCGAGCACCATAGCGGACGGTCGCGCGCGGCGTCGTCGTGCCGTCGCGTTGCTCGGCGCGCTGGTCCGGCGTCCTTCGTGGTCAGGCGCGCCGGCGCCGCAACGGCGCGGCACGCGCCGGCGGAGCGGGCAGCAGCCCGAGGCGGTCGAGCAAGGGCTCGAGCCCGCCCATCCAGATCCCGCTGCGTAGCCGCACCAGCTCGTCCGACGCGTTGCAGACGTAGCCGCGCGTCGGGCCGAGGTCGCGCATGCACGCTTCGAGCCCGCGCAGATCGGGCACCGCGAGCCCGAGCTTGATCTCGATCGGGATCAGCTCGCCGCGCAACCGAAGGAGAAGGTCCACCTCTTGCCCGCCGTGCGTACGATAGAAGAACGCTTCCGACGACGGATCGGCGAGCTGCGCGTGCTGGACGATCTGCTCGATGCAGAACGTCTCGAAGCTCGCGCCCGCCTTCGGGTGTGCGAGCAGCGCGCTTCTCGTGGGAGTCACCCCGAGCAGGGAGTGCAGCAGGCCCGTGTCGCGGACGTAGAGCTTCGGGGTCTTCACCAGACGCTTGCGCAGGTTCGCGAGGTACGGTCGCAACCGTCGTACGAGGAACACGCCCTCGAAGAGGTCAAGGAGGTGTGCCACCGTGTGGTAGCTCACGCCGAGCGATCCACCGAGCTCGCTCAGGTTCGATATGCTCCCCTGCGCGTGCGCGACCATGGTGAGCAGCGTTCGCATTCGGTTGGCCGAGATGCGGTAGCCGAGCTGCGGGATGTCCCGCTCGAGCGTCGTGCGCAGGTAGGCGGGGTACCAGTCCTCGGGTCGCGCGCGCGGCCGGGACCAGTGGAGGCGCGGAAACCCCCCACGGATCCAGAGCGCCTCTCGATCGTGCTCGGCGACCGAGATGCCGCCCAGCTCGAACAGTGCGACGCGTCCGGTCAGCGATTCGGAGATGCTGCGGACGAGACCGGGTGATGCCGAGCCCAGCAGGACCACCCGATCGCGTGGGTGACGATCGAGATGGCTGCGCAGGATCGGAAACAGATCCGGCAGTCGCTGCGCTTCGTCCACCACCACGCGACGCGACTGGGTGAGCAAGAACTCCGGATCGCGTTGTGCGCGCTCGAGGTCGAGCGGCCGCTCGAGATCGACCTGCGCAAAGTCCGGAAAGGCGAGGCGCGCGAGCGTCGACTTGCCGCTCTGGCGTGCTCCGAGGATCGCCACCGCCGGAAACGCCCGCAGCAGAGCCGTCACGCGACGGGTCGCGATCCGCTCGTGCATGCCGTGAAAATTAGAAGATCAGCTTCTATTTTTCAAGAAGGGGGCCTTGGCCGGAGCTCCCCGAGAGCCGCCGCGCCGTCCCGGCGCGGTCAGCGGCAGTCGAGCGCGACCTGCACGCCGACGTGGTCCGACGGCCAGCAGATCGCCTCGGGCAGAGGACCGCACGCCGGCGCGAACGGGTTCGGCTCGTCGGCGAAGAGGCGCGTGCCCGTACCATCGCCGTCGCGGCCGGGCGGAACGATCGCGGCGTCGCACGCGGCGGGATCGACGGGTGCGATCAGGAACACGAAGTCGATGCGCGAGCGCACGCCGAGCGCCGGCGACTCGAGCCCCTCGAGCCCCTCGTCCTGCCGCCCCGACGTGCAACCGACGCCGGTCGCCGGATCGCACTCGGGGTTGCCCGCGGCGAGGTAGACGTCGGTCCAGCCGCGATCGACGAACTGCCGGTAGACGAAGCTGCCGGGCGTCTGGTTGAAGTCGCCGGCGATCAGGCCGAGGTGCGCCGGGTCGTGCGTCGCGTCGACGAACTCGGCCATCTGCACCGCCTGGCAGTCGCGCACGTTCGCCGCACCCGCGGCGACGCACTCCGCCGGGCAGTCGGCGCCGCACGGCTGCGTCGCGCCGTCGGCGCCCGAAGCGAGGTGCGTCGAGTAGACGTCGAGCGGGCCCGCGGGATGGTCGATGCGCGTCAAGAGCACGCGCCGGAAGTTGCGGTAGAGCGAGCGCTGCTCGACCGCCGTCACCGGGTAGCGCGACAGCACGGCCTCGTCGTCGACGTCGGTGCGCCTTTCGCCGAGCACGAGCTGGTAGGCGAACGGACACGCGCTCGCGAGATACGGCTGCATGCGCTCGAGCGACGGCGGCCAGATCTCCTGCAAGGTGACGACGTCGGGGCAGTCGCGCGCGACCACGAAGTCGAACAGCAGGTCGACCCGGTCAGGCAGGCGGCAGCGGTCGGTGTCGGGTGGGCAGAACAGGCCGTGCAGGAAGTTCAGGCTCGCGAGCGTGACCGAGGGCTGCGGCCGGGAGGCATCGCTGCAGCCCTGCGAGAGGAGGAGGAGAACGGAAAGAGCTGCTGCAGAACGAGCGCTTCTCCAGCGGGTCATCCGCGCACCTGTGCTCGTGGGCTCTTCGATGTCAACCGACCGGGCGTTCCCCGCAGCGATCGGCGCGCGGCGGCGATCCCCTCGTTCAGCGAACGTCTGGCAGCGCGCCGCGGATCGAGCCGGCGTGGAAGCGGATGCGTTCGTTGCGCAGCTCGTCGGCGAGAGCCGCAGGTTCTGCGTGGCACAGCGCGTTGGTGCCGGTGAGCACGCACTCTCCGACATGGGCCGCGGGAAGTGCGTCGACGACTCGGCGTGCGGTGTTCAGGATCCGATGCCAGCGTCGCGACAGCTCCGCCGCTTCGGGAGCGTCGCCGGCGAAATCGAGGGTTCGGATCTCGACCTCGGAACAGCGTGCGCCGCGCGCGGCCTCTTCGAGGATGCTCTTCGGGCTGAAGCCCGGGTCCTTGCCCGACGCAGCCCACGCAAGGTAGCCGAGCGGCTGCAGCCGGCCATCGCACTCGATCACGTCGATCCAGTCGCGGGGTTCGAGACGGCCGACGAGAGCGAGCACCTTGTTCGTTGCGAGATCGAACGGGTGCAGGACGAGCCCGAGATCGGAATGCTCGACGAGCGGGAAGAAGCGGAAGGCGCTGTCCCGTGCCCACTCGACCGTGACGGCATCGGGTCCCCGTGAAACGCGCGCCTCGACCAAGCCGGAGCGCTCGCGCAGCCACTGTCGGATCTCCGCCGCCCGGCGAAAGCCCTCCCGGTCGCCGTAGCGCTCGACGTACTCCAGCACCCGGAGGGTCTCCGCCCGGCCCTTCGGGTAGTAGTCCGAGCGGAGGAACCACAGGCAGCGCTCGCGGTACTCGTCGATCAGCCGCCGGGCTTCTTCCGCGAGATGGTCGGGCATGGGCGCCACTGCTCGAGACAGTACCAGATACGCCGCCTCGGTGACGAGCCGTCGGTGGACCCTTCGGTGGACCCTTCGACGCAGCCGGGAAGCTCCAGTATGCGGGCACTGCGGCGCTCGCCAGTGCGACGCCGGAAAGTCGTAGGATCTCGTCGCGTCGGCGAAGTCCGCTTCCAGGCACTCGATCGCCTCGGGGACCTGCGTCCCGCGCGTTGCCTCGAGCTGGCCCAGGCGCTTCCTGGCCTCGTTGCGGCTCGGCGCGACGAGGATCATGGTCGTCTCTCGTGCCAGGCGAGCCCGAAGTCGCGCTGGTGCCTTCGCGAGGACGTTGCGTTGCAGGTGGCTGCCCGAAGCGAAGCATCAGCGCTGCGTCGTTTGGCGGCCCACGAAGCCGATCCGCTGCGGCGGCCGCGCCAAGGGGGCCGCGCACGGCCTCGGTGGGCGACGTCTGACCGCTCGGCGGTTGCTGCCGGCGCCAGAGGGTGCGAATGTGCGTTTATGCGTACCACGGTCGATCTTCCGGATCGTCTGTTCCGCGAGGCGAAGATGGCGGCGGCTGGACGCGGTGTCTCCCTCAAGGAGCTGATCACCAGAGCGCTCGAAAGAGACCTCGGTCGATTTGACGGGAGACGAGAGAAGCCGGCTCGGATCCGCTTGCCCATCGTTCCGTCGGCCAGACGGAAGCGCCTCCGGATCAGCAACGAGGAGATCGAGGATCTGCTTGGCTGATCTCCCTGACGTCAACGTCTGGCTCGCCCTCGCGTACGAGGGCCACGAGCATCACGCGCGATCACGGGATTGGTTCGATGGCGCAGGGTCGGGGCAGGTCTCGTTCTGCCGTGTCACCCAGATGGGGCTGCTCCGCCTCCTGACGATCGGCGCGGTCATGGGGCCAGACGTGCTCGGCCAGGCGGGCGCCTGGGCAGCTTACGACCGCCTGGCATCCGACGACAGGATTGGATTCGCCCCTGAGCCCGCTCACCTCGAGCCGAGCTGGCGCCGCCTGACCCGCGCGTCGAAACCACGACCACGTGCGTGGACGGACGCCTACCTCGCGGCGTTCGCGATGGCCGGACGGTATCGCCTGGTCACGTTCGATTCGGGCCTCGCGGCCCTGCGTGGCCTGAACGCCCTCGAGCTACGGTGATCCGCGCGGCCAAGTCACCGGATACCGTAACGCTTCATCTTCTCGATCAGCGTGCTGCGCGACACGTTGATCTCCTGCGCGGTGCGCGACTGGTTGCCGTCGTTGCGGGCGAGCGCGTCCTTGACGAACTGTGCTTCGAAGCGCTCGACGGCGGCCTTCAGATCGTTCACCGGCGCGTCGGGTGGCTCGATCGACGAGAACTTCGGTGAGAGGAGGTCCGGCGTGATGTAGCCGTCGGGGTCGGCCAGCGTCAGCGCTCGCTCGACTTCGTTCCGCAGCTCGCGGACGTTGCCGGGGTAGTCGTACTCCTGCAGCAGGCGGAGCGTCGCGGGCGTGAAGCCGCGCACCCTTCGTCCGCGGGCGGCCATCTCTTCCGCGAGCAGGCGTTGCGCGAGCTCGGGAATGTCGTCGCGACGCTCGCGAAGCGGCGGTAGCTGCACGGTGATGACGCTGAGCCGGTAGAAGAGGTCGCGCCGGAAACGTCCCTCTTCGACGGCCTTCTCCAGGTCGAGATTGGTCGCGGCGACGACGCGTACGTCGACTTTGGTCGGCGTCTCGTCGCCGACGCGGCGAATCTCGCCGCGATCGAGCACGCGCAGAAGCCTCGTCTGAAGGTCGGGTGGGCAGTCGCCGACCTCGTCCAGGAAGATCGTCCCGGTGTGGGCGATCTGGAAGAGGCCGCGACGGTCACGGAGCGCGCCGGTGAACGAGCCCTTCCGATGGCCGAAGAGCTCGCTCGTCAAGAGCTCCGGGGCGAGCGCCCCACAGTTCTCGACGACGAAGGGGCGCTCGGCGCGCGGGCCGTTGAAGTGGATCGCCCGCGCGATGAGCTCCTTGCCCGTGCCCGTCTCCCCGGTGATGAGGACGGTCGACTCGGATGCGACCACGCGTTCGAGCATGTCGAGGACGCGTGTCAGGGCCGGGCTCGAGCCGACGATCTCGTCGAAGCGCGCGCGTGACCGCACGTCGCGGCGGAGCTGGATGTTCTCGACGCGCAGTCGTTCGTTCGCTTCGCGCACCTCTGCCTGGAGGCGCGCATTCTCCGCTGCGAGACGATGGACCTCTAGCCCCTGGCGGACGACGCCCAGCAGCTCCGCCATCTCCCACGGCTTCGTCAGGTAGCGATAAACCTTTCCCGTGTTGATCGCCTCGACGAGCGCGTCCGCGTCGGTGTATCCGGTGAGGATGACCCGGATCAGGTCCGGATACCGCTCGACGGTGCGCTGGATGAGCTCGGTGCCGGTCATGCGCGGCATGCGCTGGTCGATGATCGCCAGGGCGATGTCGGGATGTCTCTCCAGCTCCGCGAGCGCCTCGTCGCCGCTCGTTGCCTGGTAGACTTTGTAGTGGAGACCGAGCGTGATGCGCAGCAGCTCGACGCTGGCGGGCTCGTCGTCGACCACGAGGACGGCGGGTTCGGTCTCGGGGCTCATCGGGAGCGAATGAAGCGGACTGAGAGAGGTACGTCGACGGATCGTCCCCTAACCCGGGCTGCCGACGCCGTCAATCGTCAAGCGGCTGGTGAGCGCACGTTCTGGCTCCGGCGCCACCGCTTGCCGATCGTCGTGCTCGCGATCGCTGCGCCGCTGTGGATGTTCTCGGCGATCTTCGGCGCCTCCCGGATCGGCCTGCCATTTCCTGGCTTTCTCCTGATGGAGAATGCGATCGTTCCCACGGTCGGCGGCTACGACTGGCCGTCGGACCGGGCCGCGACGTTTCATGCGCGTATCCGGGCCGTCAACGGTCGTCCGGTCACCACGTCGAGCGACGTCTACGACACCGTCGCTCGGCTTCCCGCAAGTACCCCCGTCACCTACACGATCGAGAAGGCCGGCGAGGAGCGGCCGCTCGAGGTCGTCTCGCGGCCGTGGACATGGGTTGCCTGGGCGCAGGTCTACGGCGTTCTGCTGTTCTTCTCGTTTTGCTCTCTGGCCGCCGGGATCGCGGTCGGGTTCCTCCAGCCCGCGACGCGACAGGCGCGCGTCTTCATCCTGCAGGCGTTCGTCGCTGGCGCCTACGCGGCTACCGCACCTTTCCTCCACTGGCCCGGCCATCCGCTGCTCGGGATGGCATGTCTGGCCTTCGAAGCTCTGTTTCCCGCGACGTTCATCCACCTGGCGCTCGTGTTTCCCGTCGAGCGGCCCCGCCTTCCGCGGATCGTGCTGGTACTGCCGTACGTCGTGAGCGTCGCGCTCTTCGCCGCGACCACGATCGGCTTCGCAGCGGAGCCGCCGCGGCTCGAATCGCTCTACTGGACCTACCGGTATACCGCGGTGAGCGTCGTCTTCTTCATCGCCTCGCTCGCGGTCGCCTTCGCGACGACGACCGACGTTCGGGCTCGTCTGCGAATGCGCGCCATCCTGCCCGGGCTGATCGCCGGCACGACCGTCATGGCGGCGCTATTTCTCGACAACGCGATCGACGGTGGTTCGGTCCCGATCCAGACAGGTCTACCGTTGTCCGTCTTCTTCTACGCGAGCGTCGGATACGCGATCGCGAAGCACGACCTGTTCGACGTCGACCGGCTCGTGCGACAAGCGGTCGGCTACGGCGTCGCCACCATCGCGATCCTGCTCGCCTACGCGCTGTTCGTCGCCTCGCCGGGCCTGCTCGGTCTCGGTCGAGTCGGGCATCCGTCGTTCGTTGCCCTGCTTGCCCTCGTTGCACTCGCGCTCCTGATCGAGCCGCTCCGGAGAGGGGTCCAGGGAGCCGTCGACCGAGCGTTCTTTCGCGCCCGGCACGACGCACGAGTGACGATCTCTCGTGTCGCCGAAGCGATGACCGGCCTGCTGGACCTCGATGCCGTCGCCGATCAGGTGACCCGCGTCGTGTCGACGTCGCTCGCCCTGGAGCGCGTCCTGATTCACCTGCGTCCCGACGACGACTCGCCGGGACGGACGTGGAGTCGCACGCCGGGCGGGGCCGACCATCACGAAGGGGTCGAACCCGAGCTCGATCGCCTCGCCGATCTGGTGGGGATACCAGGCGCAGCGTTCGACCTCGGCGAGCTGCTCGACGCAGCGGAGAAAAGCGGCGAGGAGCTTCTTGCCGTTCGGCGCCGCGTCGACGAGCTTTCTCTCGTAGGGGCGCTGCCCCTCACGGCGGGGGAGCGCTGCCTCGGGGTGATCCTCCTCGGACCGCGCCGCTCGGGGAAGCTCTTCACGTCCGACGACGTCGATCTGCTGCGCACGCTCGCCAACCAGACCGCCGTCGCGGTGAAGAACGCGCAGTCGTACCAGCGGTTGCAGGATCTCTCGCGCGCGCTCGAGCGGAAGGTCGAGGAGCGCACCGTCGCGCTCGCCGACTCGAATCGCGACCTCGAGCGCGCCTTCGCAGGCTTGAAGGAGGCGCAGGCGCGGCTGGTCCAGTCGGAGAAGATGGCCTCGCTCGGTCGTCTGGTCGCCGGTGCCGCGCACGAGCTGAACAACCCCGCGAGCTTCGTCGCCGGGGGCGTCGAGAATCTCGCCGATTACCTCGGCCGCATCGCGGAGGTGCTCGAGGTCTACGAGCGCACGCCGATCTCCGACCCCGCCCACCGCGAGGAGATCCGGGCGGTGCGCGAGCACGCGCGCCTCGACTACGTGCTGGCCGAGACTCCGCGCCTGCTCGCGATCTGCGCCGAGGGGTCGGACCGGATCCGCCGAATCGTGCGCGAGCTGCGCATCTTCGCGCGCGCAGACGCAGGGCATCGCGAGCGGTTGCAGGTCGGCGCGAGAATCGCGTCGGTGCTCGATCTCCTCGACGATCGGATTCAGCGCTCACGGATCGTCGTCGAACGCGCCGACGGCGCGGCTCCCGACGTGCTTGCGGACCCGGATCTGCTGGACCAGCTCTGGTCAAACGTCTTGACCAACGCGATCGACGCACTCGCGGGCGTGACGGACGCCCGCATTCGCATCGTGACGTGTGCTGTCGGGTCCGGAGACGCAACGCTCGTCGAGGTACGGATCGAGGACAACGGCTGCGGGATCGGAGAGGAGCAACTCGGTCGTGTGTTCGAGCCGTTCTTCACCACGAAGCCGCTCGGAGAAGGGACGGGTCTCGGACTCAGCATCGCGTTCGGGGCCGTGGAGGCGCACGGCGGGACGCTCGAGCTGAAGAGCCGCGTTGGCGAAGGGACGACCGCCATCGTCCGGCTTCCGGCGGCACCCTCTGCCGCGGCGGCACCGACCGTCGAGCCTGCGGCACCATGAGCGGTGGCAGGCTCGTTCTCGTCGTCCTTTCGGCGATCGGTGTTGCTCTCGCGTTTCCTCCCTGGGACGTTGCGCTTGCGAGCTGGATCGCGCTCGCCCCCTTCCTCTGGGTGGTGACCGATCTCGCGCCGCTGCGCGCCGCGAGCGCCGGACTTCTCTGGGGCACTCTGCACACCTGGGCGATCGGGTGGTGGGTTCCCGTCGCGATCGCGAACTACTGGGGGCAGCCGGCCTGGTTCGGTGCGTCGTTCGCGCTCCTCGCCTCGATCGTCTTCGTCGGCTCGTACGTCGCCGCGTTCGCGTCGGTCGCCGCGTGGACGGCGAAGCGTTGTCGTGGGGTGACCCGGATCGTGCTGCTGTCGTCGCTGTGGGTCGGATTCGAGCTCGCGCGCGCGCGCCTGCTGACCGGCGACCCTTGGCTGCTGTCCGGGTACGGCTTGGTTCCGTACGAGTCCGTCTCGCAGCTCGCCGACATCGGCGGCGTCCATGCGCTCTCGTTCCTCCTCGTGGCGGTGAACGCTTGCATCGCGGAGATCCCCCGAGCCTTCCCGCATGGCTCGCACGCGGCGCTGCGCCCCGTGCTGCTCGCCGGCGCTCTCCTCGCGCTCTCGATCGGATACGGCTCCGTGCGTCTCGCCGGGGAGCTGCCGGTCGAGCCGGCCCGGCGCATCGCGCTGGTTCAGGGCAACGTCGACGTCGAGACGCAGTGGAGCAGCGAGCTGCAGGACGTGGCGCTCGCGCGCTACCTCGAGCTGTCGCGAGACGCTGCCATGCGCTGGCGCCCCGAGCTGCTGGTCTGGCCAGAGAGCGCCGTCACGGCCTTCCTCGCGCAAGAGCCGCAGATGCGGAGCGCGATCGGTGACATGCTCGCAACCACGGGGGCCGCGCTGATCGCGGGCGGACCGCACGTCGAAGGTTCACCGCCCGACGCGCTGTACTTCAACTCGGCGTTTCTCCTCGACGCGCGCGGTCGCATCCGCACGCGATACGACAAGGCTCGGTTGCTTCCCTTCGCCGAGTACTTTCCGCTGCGCAGCATCGTCCTGCTGCGTCGTCACTTCGAACGTGTACGCACCTTCACGCCCGGCTCGGGCGACGTCGTGCTCGCGACCGCCGTGGGCAAGGTAGGGATTGCGATCTGCTTCGAGGCGATCTTTCCCGAGCTGGTCCTCGAGCAGGTACGACGGGGAGCGGAGATCCTCGTGAACCTCTCGAATGACGCGTGGCTCGGCTGGGGGCCGGGACCCGAGCAGCACCTGCGCATGGTACGGCTGCGCGCGATCGAGAATCGCCGCTGGCTCGTGCGCGCGACGACGACGGGTGTGTCGGCGATCGTCGATCCGTTCGGGCGGGTCGTGGCGCAGGTTCCGGCAGGGGAGAGTGGCGCGCTCGGCGGGACGGTCGTTCCGCTGCAGGGTGTGTCGCCGTATCAGCGGCTCGGTGATCTGTTCGCGTATGTGTGCGTCGCGGTCGGAGCGGTGGGCGTGTCGATCCTCGCCGCGGTCTCCCCGGCCAGAGCGCGCAGGAAGCCGATCCCGCGTCCGACCGCCGAGCGCTCCGACGCCGAGGGCAGCGACGCCCAGACGTCGTAAAGCTCGTGCAGCACGCGCGCGTAACCAGCGACCTCGCGAGACGTCTCGCCGATGCGTCGTCGAGCGTTGCGCAGAACGCCGAGGGACATCGCCCCGGGTCGGCGCTCCGTGCGCGGCTTGCGGCGGAAGAATCCGGTCAGCATCGGGTGCGATCCCTGGACGCGGAACGTCGCGAGGTACCAGAGGTAGACTTGGAGAAGTGGCGTCCGCACCTCGGGTGCCACGGACGCGAGTCGATCGCGCAGGTGCTCGCGGGTGTAGAAGCGTCGCCACGCTTCGCGGTAGACGGTCTCCCATTCGTCGCGCGTCATGCGCGGGTGCTCGCGAACGGCGTGGAAAGTGTCGTAGCGATCGAGATCGGGATCGAGCGCGATCCCTCCCTCGCGCAGCCGGCGGTGATCCTCGGATCCAGGCAGCGGCGTCAGCATGAAGAAGGACGCCACGTCGACGCGCAGCTCGCGCTTCAAGAGGTCGATCGCCGCGAGGACGCCATCGGGCGTGTCGCCGTCGAAGCCGATGATGTAGCCGACGTGCACGAGGATCCCCGCCCGCTGCCACGCGTCCACCGCCGTGCGATAGTCGTCGACGCGATTCTGTCGCTTGCCGGCGGCGCGCAGGCTCTCCGCATCGAGGCTCTCGAGACCGAGGAAGACCTGGAAGCAGCCCGCACGCCGAGCGGCGTCGACGAAGCCGGGGATCGCGTGCGCGCGCAGATCCACCTGCATCAGGAAGCGCAGGGGCTCGCGACCGGCGGTGCCGATCGCAGCCAGGTGCGCGAAGAGCTCCGGCCAGCGTGGATTCCGCGCCAGGTCGTCGTCGGTCAGGAAGTACTGCCGCGTGCCGCCGCGCTCGAGCGCGTGGCGGATGTGCTCGGCGACCCGCACCGGATCGCGCGAGCGGCTCTTTCGCCCCTGGACCTTGATGATCGTGCAGAACGAGCAGGCGTACGGGCAGCCGCGGCTGGTGTCGAGCGTCGCGAGCCCGCCGCTGACGAAACGGCGGAGCGCGCCCGGCGGGAAGGAAGGCATCGCCGCGGCGGCCAGGTCGGGAAGCGCGGTGAGCGTGTCGTAGCGTGGCCGCAAGCGACCCTCGGCTGCGTCGAGGAGGACGCTCTCCCACGTCTCTTCGACCTCGCCCGCGACCAGCGTCACACCGTGTGCTTCGAGCTCGATCAGCTCGGCGGGCGCGTCACCGCCGACGAGGCTGCCCGAGACGTGGAAGCCGCCGATCGCGACGGGGATGCGTGCGGCACGCAGGCGCAGCGCGAGGTCGCGCGCGCGCGGCAGCTGGCTCGTCTGCACGCCGGCGAGGCAGACCAGGACGCGCGTGCCACGCCGCGCAGCGGCGCGACGGATGCGGCGCTCGGGCAGCGACTCGACGGCCTCGTCGCAGACGTGGGCGTGTAGCTCGACGTCGCTCCAGCGGTGCGCGACCGCCTGCGTGAGTGCGTGGAGGCACGCGAGCGTGTTGCTCGGCAGGACGCAGCGCCAGTGGCGGATGAGGTCGCCGGCGTCGTCGTACTTGCTCGGGCGGACGAGGAAGACCTCGAGGCGAGGTCGCGACCGCGTCACTTGCACTTGAGCGTCGATCCTGCCCCGGTGAGGCGACAGCTCGACGCGGAGAACGTGTGCTGTGCGCACGCACCTGCGGCGGATGCGGATGCATCCGCGCTCATCGCGATCGTCACGCGCAGCGGACCGACGGCGGGTGGAATCGTCGCGAGTCGTGCTTTGGCCGAAACTCCGACGACGCCCCGGCGCGCGCGCTTGTCGTCGAAGCGCAGGGAGCGCAAGCCGTTGGCCGAGCCGACTGCGCAGCCCGCGCCGGGAAGGCGGCCGCTCGTGTTCTTGTAGGTGTACGTGGTGCGGGTTCCGTTGCTCGTCCAGCCGTCTTTCCGGCGTGAGTCGCAGGTGGTGGTTTGGGCGCCGGCCGGGATCGGCGCGGTCGCGCTGCTCAAGTCAAAGAGCACGGACTCGCCCGTGCCCAGATCCTCGATTCTGATCTGCGCGCCGCGTGACGTCAGATCGAGGGGCTCCCACCCCGCCGGCTGACCGCTCTCGAACTCGAGGTTCCCCGCGAAGGTGAACGACTGCCGCGCTGCACCCGATCCCAGGCCTCGGAGCGTCAAGCGTGCCGAGGCGATGGACGCTCCGTCGCTGCACAGCGGTGCGGCGTGGCAAGTGGAGCTACAGCCGTCACCGTCCGTCGGATTGCCGTCGTCACATTCTTCCCCTTCTTCGCGGGAGCCGTTGCCACAGGTCGAGCGGTCGCAAGCGTCGCCCACGCCGTCCGCGTCGAGGTCGGTTTGCAGGATGTTCGGCGTGTCGGGGCAGTTGTCGAAGGCATCCGGGAGCTCGTCGCCGTCGCTGTCGGTCGCGGTCGCGACCACGAGATCTGGGTGGCAACTCGAGCTCGGTGGGCAGTCGGAGTCGTTCCGGCATACGCCGTGGTCGCGCTCGCAAGTTCCAGCCGGGCCGCACGTCTCCGCGGTACCGCAGTCGCTGCTTTGGGCGCAGGCGCTGCCGAGCGTCTCGATGCAGCGTCCACCGGTCGAGAGGAAGTCGTCGCTGACCCGTGTCCCGGTGAAGGGGGCGGGGATCTGCTGTAGCCGCTGCCCAACGGGGCTGCAGGTACCGCCAGACGGCAGGCAGTCCGCGTTGCTCGCGCAAGGCCCGACGATCGCCTTGCAGGTGCCATTACCGCCACCCGCTGGCGTGTCGCAGAAGCTGCCGGCACCGCACGTGCCCGCCGTTGGTCCACATGTTGTTCCGAGCGAGACTGCGCAGCCCCCCGGCGGTAGGAAGCAACGTCCCGAGGGGCACTCGCCGTCGCTGCCGCAGGCCGCCCCTGTGGTCGTACAAATGCCGGACTTGATGCTGGCGATCGGCAGGAGCGACACGGTCGCGGTGTCGTCCTCGCCGTGGAAGGATCTTGCCGCGGAGATGGCGGAGAAGCTCGCCGCTGCGGCGACGCGCACGTTGAAGACCTGTACGACGAGATCGTCGGGAGCGAGGGCGTCGCCGTCGCCGTTCAGGTCCATGCCCTGATTTGGCTCGAATGTGAGGAACGTGACGGTGTCGCGACCGACCTTGTAAGGGACGCGGGGATCACACGCCTCGAGTCGGCAGGGGGTGACGGCTTGCCCGGTGTTGAGTACCTGGTCGGTGGCTACGTCGTAGACGTGCAAGACGTCGTCCAGAAGATCGCTGTCGCCGTTCAGGTCGACGCCCTGTGCCGTCTCGGCGACGCGGAACGCGACGATCTCGTTGCCCGGATGACCACCGAGCACGAGCTCCTCGGCCGCCAGCGCAGGCTCGACCAACCGTGGGCTCGTCGGGGTGCCGACCAGCAGCCGCAGCACCCGGTCGTCGAGGTCGCCGTCGCCGTTGAGGTCGGCGCCTTCTTGGTCTTCCGGCGAGAGAAACGCGACCAGGTCGCCCGCGGCATCGACGGTGTCGGCGGGGAGGTTCGCCTCGTTCCACGAGCCCGTCGCGAGGTCGTACACCTGGAGGACGATGTCGCTCGCGTCGCCGTCGCCGCTCAAGTCGGATGCACCCTGGCCTGTTTCGGGCACGAGCGCCGCGAGAACGCCGTCCGAAAGTGCGATCGCCGTCGCGGCGACGCCCAGGTTCTGCGGGCTCCCGGCACCGGTCCAGAGATGCACGGTGAGATCGTCGAGGTCGGGGTCGCCGTTCAATGAGCCCGCCGGGCAGCTCTGCGTTCCCGCCTCGCTCTCGGGCCGCAGAAAGGCGGCCTTGCCGACTGCGATCGCGACGTCCTCGGCAGGGCAGAGGGTCGTCAGCGCACCCGTCGCAGTGTCGACGACCTCGAGCACGGTATCGTCGAGCTGGCCGTCGGCAAAGAGATCGCTCGCGGCGGTGTCGGTGCGGTCGGGGCCGCGCACGTAGGCGTCGAGCCGAGAGTTGGTATCGCCAGCAGCGAGTGCGGCCTGCGTTTCGAAGGCGACCCATCTCCCGCCACGGGAGGGGGTGACCTGGATGGCGAGGGGAGTGCTCTCGCTGCCGTCGTCGAAGACGTTCACGCGCGTGGTGATGCCCGTCAGCGAGTCATGGACGAAGGCGTCTTCCGCGCCGTTTTGATCGTTTGCAACGAGGTTGGTGGCCTGAGACGAGAAGCCTGCCACGCGTCCATCGCTCGACATGTACACCGAGGAGGCGTCGAAATTCGTCCCGCCTCCCTGGGCGCCCGCCGTCGACACGTGGACGCGCGTGGTTCGCCCGCTGCTCGCGTCGTGGACGAAGCAGTCGCGCAAGCCGTTGGTGTCTCCGGGGACGAGGTTCGTCGCGTAGGACGAGATGCTCACCTTGCTGCCGTCGGTGGAAAGCGAGTGAAACCCAGTGTTCGCGCTGTTGCCATTCCCGCCATCCATCCCGAGGGCGAGCGGCTTGGAGGTGCCGAGGGTGCGGTCGAGGAGCGCGAACGCGGGGAAGCGGCCGACGATCGTGAAGCGACCGTCACCTGACAACGGATTGGCGCTCACCGCCGGACCGACGCCAGTAGCTGCGAAGACTCGCTCGGTCGTTCCAGCGATGCGATCGCGCACGAAAGCGTCCGTCAGGTTGTTCGTGTCGCCGGCCACGAGGTCGGGTGCCGAGCTGGAGAACGCGACGGTGCTGCCATCCCCGGACAAGAAGGCGCCGACCGAAATTCCGGAGCCCTGGGCTCCGGACGAGGACACGCTCGCACGTTCCGTCGTGCCGAGGAGCCGGTCACGTACGAACACGTCGGGCTGTCCGTTCGTGTCGTCCGGCACCAGGTTCGTTGCGGCGCTCGAGAAGGCGACGAAGCGGCCGTCGTCCGAGATTGCGAGCTGCGACCCGGTCAGATTGCCGTTCGCCTTCGCCCCCGTGGAGGAGACCGAGACGAGCTCGGTCACGCGTGCGTTCAGGTCGCGAACGTAGACGTCCTGGAGCTGATCCGTGTCGGCTGGAACGAGACGCGAGGTCGTCCGGAAGACGACGAAGCGTCCGTCGGCGGAGATCTGGGTCGAGTTGTTGCCGATGCCGGTGGGGGCGAGCGTGCCGGTGCTCGTCACGCTCGCCGGCTCGGCGCGCTGCCGCGCGACGTCCGATTCGCGGCTGCGGAAGAATACGTTGCCAGACGAGACCGCGACGCTTCGCTCGTCGACGAGCGGTGCAGCGTCGACTGCGAGCGGCAGCCGGCGCGCCGGCATGGACGGAACCGGCGTGACTTCCGTGCCGTCGAGGCGATAGATGCGCAGCAGGGTGTCCGCGATGTCGCCGTCGCCGTTCTGGTCGGCATCGCCCTGCGACGTCTCCGGCTCGAGGAACGCAATGATGGAACCCTCGAGCGCCACCGCCGGGTAGCTGAACGGCGCCTGTCGGATGCGGGCAACTGCTCGTCCGGTGCTTGCCCCGGCGATCGGCAGCACGGCGCCTGTCGCTCGGTCGGTGATCGAGATGACCTCGTCGAGTGCGTCGCCGTCTCCGTTCAGGTCGGCGCCGACGATGGCCTCCGGTGTGACGAAGGCATTGATGTGCTCGCCCTGGACGAGGCCATCGAGCGGAACCGGATCCTCGGCGATCAGCTCGAAGTCGGTGCACTGGCTACCTGGACATTCGGCGTCGGTCGCACAGGGCTGGAGCGCGTTGATGCCACCAAGACAGCTCGCGAGTCGGAGGACGAGCGGCCCGAGCCCACCTTCACTCAAGCGGTCGCGAAACTCGAACAGCGGGCTGCCGCATTCCGCGTCCGGACAGTCCGCGTCCGTGGCGCAAACCGCGCCTTCGGACGGGCCGCTGGCGCATCGACCAGCGCCACACTCGCCCGGAGTGCAGTCCTGCGCGACCGCACATGCGAGGCCATCGTTGGGCCCTCCGTTGCACTGGCGGCGCGTCGGGCTTCTGCGCGCGATGCGGAGGACGGTACGCGGGGCATCGGTTGCACCGGAAAGCGCCAGGCCGGACCCGGGTGCCGAGGTGGGATCGAAGAACGCCGCGAGTCGTTCCCCGCTGCTCGTGTAGGATCCGACGAACGATTGCCCGGGGAGTCGCAGCGGCTCGCCCTGCCCGGCGAACGCTTCGATCGGCGTAATACCGCGCAACCGCCGTGCTACTGGAACGTCGCTGCTGTCCACGAGCACGCCCGTCCAGTCCATTGGAATCAGCAGGTTCCCGACGGCGTCTGCGGCCACCCGCAGCTCATCGGTCAGTCCGGTACACGGCGGAGCCGGGTCCTCGCACGCGCTCTGATAGTCGTTTGGGGGAGGTAGTGCCGTGAACGACGGAAACGTCGCATGTGGCGCAGTGCCGCACGTGACGCCGTCGTCAGCCGCAAAGTCATCGACGCAAGCGCGCAAACCGGAGGCGCTCGTGCATCCACCGGCCGCAGCGAGCGCGCAGGGAAGCTCGTCGCCCGCCGACGTGATCGCAATCGTAACGGGGCCTGCGAGGGTGAGATCGTCACCCGCAGCAAGAACGAGATCGTCGGTGTCCGGAAAGCGGAAAAATAGCTCGCCCTGTCCCGCGACGACGAGTCCTTCGCCGGCCGTGTCGAGCTGGCGGCAGACCGCACGGGTAACCGAAGGATGCGTCTCGCACGCGGCACGAGCGTTCTCCAGGGAGGCGCAATTCGGAGCGAGGGCGAGGACGGTTGCGGCGCCGTCTGGTCGGGCAAACACGAACGAGACGACTGCTTCTTCGGCAGCAGGAAAGCCTGGCGACGCCGAATGACAGATCGGGTCGAGAGTGAGCCGCACCCAGTCGCCCGGTGATGCGAACGGGCGATTCGTCGTTCCAAGCGCGCTTCGGAACGAGCTGCGCGCGTTCGGGATCAGGTCACAGGAAGACAGCCCCGGACGCGGAACTGCAAGATCCGCTGCGAGGCACGTCGCTGCGAGGACGATACCGGTTCTAAGGGAACCGACATGGCGCGCCAGAATTTTGGTCGAGTGCAACAAAACGTTCGCGGACGTGCGGGTATCGCGACGGGCACCGTCCGTCAAGCCTGAATGGCGTAGTGATGTGATCATGCGGCGATGCCGCGTCGGCGGTGCGCTCGTGCGAAGCATTGTCGGCGACCGTTGCACCCTGTCGTGCCACCGCACGGTGACTCGCGAGCACGGGGTTGCGGGTCAGCGGCTGTATGAGATTCCGACAGTCACACCGCGGCTCTGTCCGAAGGTCCGTGCACCTGATCGCGTCAGCGACGGACGGGCGCGGCGATCGTCCCGGGTACGATGCTTGCGTTGGGGCGCATGCACGATGCGCTCGACCGGGCGCCGTCCAGACCGCTCATGCCCGACACCGATCCTCCGGCGCGCCCGCCATCCATCGATCCCACATCTCCCGTGCCGGACGGTGCGGCGCACAAGCTTCGATCGGCGATCAATGCCCTTCCGACCCCGGCCCTCATCCTCGATCGGGAAGGGGCGATCGTCGCTGCGAACGAAGCTTTCAATCGCTGCTTCGCGTTCCCGCGCGGAAGATCTCGCGGCTTGCGGCTGGACGAGCTTGCTGCGGAGGGTGAGTCCGGCGGGCCCATCCGCGAGCTGGTGCGGGGCCTCGCCGGGCGTCGCCGCAGGCTCCTGACGAGCGAGGCATGGTGCCGTCGCAACGACGGCACGCGGCTGTTCTGTCGGATCGTCGCTTCGCCGGCGGTGGCGGATGCAACGGGTCCCTTCTTCGTCGCAGCGATCGAGGAACGCACGGCGCTGCGGGAGCGTGGCGATGAGCTCGAGGCGCGCTCTGCTCTCATGCTGCGCGTCGCAGACCGGATCGACGACGCGCTGCTGGTCGTCGACCACGAGCTGCGCGCTCTTCACTACGGCAACGCTGCTGTCGAGCGGGTGCTGGGGATCGGGCTCGAGGCACTGCGGATCGCGCCGCGGAGCCTCCTCTCGGCGGTACATCCCGACGACAAGGCCAGTGTGGCGGCGCTCCTGGAGGGGGCGTCCCAAGCGACTCAGGCTCACGTCCGCCTCTCCGGCCCGTCTGGCGACTTGCGTCGGCTGCGCATGGACGTCGTTCGGTGCCCTGAGATCGATCGGCAGGGGCGCGTGGCCGTGCTCGTCAGAGATGAGACTGGTCCGGCCGAGACCAGGGCCCTCGCCGATGACGTCGCTCGTGTGGGCTCGGAGCTCGCGGACGCGTTGCAGAGACTCTGCGGTCGCATCGATCGCGACCTGTCCGCTGGTCCGGGAAACGCATCGTCGGCGCAGCGTGTCGAGGGGGCCTTCGAGAAGCGGCTCGCGTTGCTGTCGCCGCGCGAGCGTCAAGTGCTCGAGCTCCTCGTGGAAGGCAAGAGCACGCAGCAGATCTGCGAGAGCCTCGAGCTTCGGCCGTCAACGGTTGGCGTCCATCGCGCGGCGATCATGCGAAAGCTGGGCGTCAAGAGCAGCGTCACGCTGCTGCGCAAGCTCGTCTTCTCGGGAGCGTTTCGTCGAGATCTTTAGGTGTCCCGTGCGTCTCTTTAGGTCGTACCCGCCACGATGGTGAACTTTTACGTTTAAGCTCATTGACCGCGGTCCTGCGGGTGGCCTATTGCCGTCTGCGCCGCGCCGTCGGTTCATGTCGAGTGCGCTGGTCAAGCATCGAGCGGATAGCCGCTCCTCAGTCTCGGAGCCCAGGATGAATCCCAAAGTGCCTAGCGTTCGCTCCTCGACTCGATCGACTGGTCTCAACACCTCCCTTCGTCGGCGCGGATGGTTCCAGCTCTCGTGTCAGGTGCTGGCCTGGGTGACTGTGCTGACTTCGCTGGATGGGGCGATCCTCTCGGCGCGATCGCTCGCGAGTGAGTCGACGTCGCGGTCAGTTGTCCCTTCGCCGGTCATCGCAGGGATCCTCGCTACGCCGATCGCGTTGCTCTCGTCGATCGGCCATTCGCTGCTCGCGGTCGTCGTTGGGGACGCCGGATCCGTCGCGTCGACATCCGGTCTCGAGGGTGGCGAGATCCTTTACGTCGGCCGCGACGGCTGTGGCGATCTCGCGCCGTGTCATTCGACGATCCAGTCGGCCATCGATGGCGCGAATACCGGCCAATCTGTGCGCGTCCTGGCTGGGATGTATCAGGAGCAGCTTCGGATCCGCCGAAAGAACACGGCTGCGGTCGGTGAGGAATCGCGGATCGTGATCGAGGCCGATCCAGGCGCCGCGCCTGGGAGTGTCGTCCTGAGCGGACGCGCCGGCCGGTGCGAGGCGGGTTATGCGGTCGAGTTCGATCGCTCGCGGTACGTCACTCTACGCGGCTTCACGATCGACGGCGCTGGGGCGCGTGGTGTCGGTCTGCGCGGCGGCAGCCGGCAGAACGAGTCCATCGTGATCGAGCGGAACCGAATCCTGGGCTCGGGACCACGGGATTGCAGTGGCGGCATCGACGTCGGCCGCGGCAACACGAACACCGTGATCTTGAACAATCTGATCCACGGGAACGGGCGCAACGGCATCCGCTTCCGTGACGGCCGCGGTGGCTCGTACTTCGTGATCGGCAACACGATCGCGCGCAACGCGTGGAGCGGCATCCAGATCGCGCATGCGGCGGTCGTCGAGCTGGTCAACAACGTGATCGTCGCGAACGGCACCGATCGGGGCGCGGCGCAGGCGCGTGTTGGAGTGCGTCGTCTCAAGACGCAGCCCTCGCCCGCGACCGATGTGCGTCTGCGCGGCAACCTGGTCTGTGGGAACAGGGGCGGGGAACTCTTGGGCGCGCTCCTCGACGCCACCGATGCGGGGAACTTCACCCCGACGGGAGCGGAGGGGCCGGGCGTCACGCTGAGTCCTGCATGCGGCAATCTCGATGCTCTGTTCGTCGATGCAGACGGTTTGGATGGGTTGAACAACTCGAAGGACGATGACTTCCGATTGGCGGCGGGCTCGCCTGCAATCGATGCTGGCGTCGATCCGCGAGGGCTCGAGTTTCCGGTTTCGATCACCGGACTGGAGGCAGACTTCGACGGTGTGAACGCGAGGCCGCGCGACGGCGACGGTGAGAACGGTGCGGCGTTCGATCTAGGTGCGCACGAACTTCTGGGGTCGCCGACACCAACCCCGTCGCCGAGTCCGACTCCCGATCCGGATTACTCGGCGACCCCGTCGTTCACGGCGTCGCCGACCCCCGAGCCTCCTCCGACAGCGTCGCCGACGTTTTCTCCAACGGCGAGCCCGTTACCGACGGCGTCGGCAAGCCCCGTTCCCACCCCCATCCCCGCTGACCAACCCCCTGTGATCGTATCTGAGCCGGTAGTGGATGCGGGTACTGGCCAGCTCTATCGCTACCCGGTCGAGGCCATCGATCCTGATGCTGGCGATGTGATCGCGTTCTCATTGGAGACATTCCCGGACGGAATGGAGATCGACGCCATGACCGGGGTCATCGAATGGACCCCGCAAGAGGGTGGCGATGGGTCCTACGACGTTCGCGTTCGTGCGGTTGATCAAACCGGCTTGGTCGATACTCAGGAGTTCCAGCTTAACGTCCAGCGGGCGGCCAATCGTCCTCCCGTAATCACGACAGACCCGATCGAGTTCTCCGCGTGCAAGCCAGCCGTGCTGCGGCGGGAAGTCGTCGTTGATGGAAATCTGGGGCGCATCGTCGATGGCGCCGAGGCGAAGCCCAGCAGCTTCCTCTATCAGGGCGTGGGAAACTTGTTTGCTCCACCATACCTTGCCCTCGACGGCAATCTGAACACCTCTTGGCACACGCAGATTGATGACACTGTAAACTCTGGAAAGAGACCTTACTATGATCTCGAGATTCCGGCTGCGGACGTAGTTGTTCGAGAAGTTAGAATCTACGGTGATCGGTACTACGGGACAGGGTATCAATTTCTTTCGGGCTACGTTCAGTTGTTCGATTCCGACGGCCGAGAGCTGTTCGCTTCTGGTGATTTGACCTTGCCGCCACCCAACCGTGACGCTGTCATCGCAGTTCCGAACATTGCTGGCGTTAGGCGGGCGAGGTTCGTTCCGACGTCAGATGAGGGGCGTCGTCCAGCTATGGCGGAGTTCGAAGTCATTGGCAGTGCGAAGGTCGAGGTAATCGAGGACGCTCCCTTGAGCTTGGCGGGTTGGCAGAGGGTCGACTTCCCCGAGGCTCTCGGTGGCGCGTTCAACGGCAGTGAGGTCGCTG
>Ga0268299_1000269_pt1 | contig 191578 bp, 180 predicted proteins | sample NOBtaG_FD_193484 | JGI IMG/M metagenome (GOLD analysis project Ga0268299, IMG submission 193484) | Activated sludge microbial communities from bioreactor in Nijmegen, Gelderland, Netherland - NOB reactor | ecosystem: Engineered > Bioreactor > Aerobic > Activated sludge | place: Netherlands... | reverse complement strand
TCCTCGCTCTCAGCCACCACCGCCCCCTTCAAACGCTTCCTCATTGTCCCGAGCTTCTACCCGATTCTCTCTCCGCATTTCATCGGGCCCGAGGTGTCAACTTCGGCGTGGGGATCACCGTACTACGACAAGTTCCACGTCCTGCAGCACGCGTCGCGCGCGATCGACGAGGTGCGCCGCAACGAGTTCTTCCGCGCCGGCGCGATCATGCGCGAGTACGGCCGCGGCAAGCGCTGGCTCCTGCTGCGTCGCTGGAGGAACCTCCCGCGCGACAAGCGCCGTGAGCTGCGAGACCTCTTCGCCGTCAACCGCCGCCTCTTCAAGGCCTACATCCTGCGCGAGGAACTCGATCGCCTCTGGACCTACGCCACCCCGGAAGGCGTGAAGAACTTCCTCAGCGGCTGGATCAAGGCGCTCCGCTGGCAGCGGCTGCCCGAGATGCAGAAGCTCGCCGCGTTCCTGCTCCGTCACCTCGACGGCATCATGGCCTATTGTCGCCATCGTGTTCGCTTCGGTGTCGTCGAAAGCCTCAACACCACGATCAAGGCCATCCTCCGCCGGGCTCGCGGCATGCGTGACGAGAAGCTCCTCCTGCTCAAGCTTCGATGGGCAACGGCACATCCGATCCGTACCGCATCCGATCTCGCCAGATTTCTGCATCAGGACGTGCACTCAAATCGGTGAAGAGCCTAAAAAAAGCGGCGGCCTTCTTCGCGAAGGAGAGCACGTGAGGTTCGTGTTCATCCATGCGGAGAGGGCGCTGTACCCGGTGCGTGTGCTCTGTACGGCGCTGGAGGTGTCGCGGAGCGGCTACTACGCCTGGATCGACCGCCCTGTGCCGGCGCGAACGACGGAGGACGCGCAGCTCGCCGTCGAGATCGCGGCCGCGCACAAGCGGAGCCGCGCGACCTACGGCAGCCCGCGCGTGCATCGGGACCTGCGCGACAAGGGCTGGCGCGTGGGCCGCAAGCGCATCGAGCGGCTGATGCGCGATCGCGGCATCCAGGCGCGGAGGAAGCGGCGGTTCCGCCGGACGACGGACTCTAAGCACTCGAACCCGATCGCGCCGAACGTCCTCGCTCGCAAGTTCGAGGCGAAGGCCGCCAACGCCGTCTGGGTCACCGACGTGACCTGCGTGTGGACGGCTGAGGGGTGGGTCTTCCTGGCGGTGATGCTCGACCTGTTCGCACGTCGCGTCGTCGGCTGGGCGGCGAGCGACACGAACGACACCGAGCTCGCTCTTGCGGCACTGGGGAACGCGCTGCGCGAACGGAACCCTGGACCGGGGCTCATTCACCACTCGGATCGCGGGAGTCCCTACGCTAGCAGCGAGTACCGCCGCACGTTGGAACGCCACGGCATCGTCGCGAGCATGAGTCGCAAGGGCGACTGCTGGGACAACGCGGTCGCAGAGAGCTTCTTCGCCACCATCAAGGCGGAGCTGATCGAGCACGCCACCTACGCGACGCACGGTGCCGCGATCGCGTCGATTGCGGACTACATCGAGCGCTTCTACAACCCCCAGCGTCGCCATTCTCATCTCGACTACGTCAGTCCGATCGAGTTCGAGTTGAAGGCCCAAGTGGCGGCGCTGGCAGCATAGTCAAGCTGTCCATCGAAGCGGGGGACGATCAGAATCGGGGCAAGCCCAAGGTGAAGGCACAGGTCGCGGGGGGGGGCGGCATCGTCAAGCTGTCCACCATACCGGAGGAGGATCGCTCGTTTCGTAGGAGTGTTGTGAGTCAGCGACTCTGACCGCGTAACGCGTCAGGGAAAGTGTCCTCCCTGATTGAGGGCTACGCGGTACCTTCAGGCTCGAGCTTCAGCAAACTCGCTATGGCGCGGAGGGTCGGCAGGGGCACCGCGGCCGCGCTTTCTCCGACGCAGGGCGCGGAGTTCGCCGTGCTCGGTCGGTGCGGCGGTCGCGATCACTTGGTCGCCCAGGTAGACGCGCCAGCCACGGTCGAGCAGCTGGCGAACTTCAACGCGCTTGTCCGCGTAGCTGCGCCCGCGCGGGCCGGGCGGGATGTCCAGCACCAGCGTCCCTCCCACCCGTACCGCGTTGTCCTTCAGGACGGTTGCCTCGTAGTGAAAGCTGCAGACGCGCTCGAGGTCGAGACCTCGGCGCACGGGTCGCCAGGCGAGCGCACTGTCCTTCGCTGGGATCGCGAAGCGCCGGTTGTGCTCGCCGCGGTAGCGCTCGAGGACGGCGTTGGCCTCGACTGCACTCCTTGCCTTCGCCAGCCGGAGCTCGGAGACCAGGCGATCCTGCAGCGTGCCCCACAGCCGCTCGACACGTCCCTTGGCCTGCGCAGAGAGGGCGTAGATCGCCTCCACCTCGAGCGCCCTCAGTGCGCGTCCGACCTGCGTCGGATCCTGCTCGCCACGCAGCTCCTCCGCGTGCGTCCAGTGCGGATCGTTGCGCTTGAGCGCGCTGTGCTGGTCCATGTAGGCGCTCCACGGCACGCCATGCTCGCGCACGATCGCCAGCAGCACGCGGAGGTAGGCCGCCGAGCATTCCTGATCGACGAAATGCGCGCCTGGCAAGAGCGTTCCCGTCGCATCATCGATCGCGCCGACCAGGCACAGATACGGCCCGCGTCCCTCCAGCCAGTCGTGGCGACTGCCGTCCCACAAGAGCATCATGCCTGCCTGCGCTCTGCGATCGCGCCGCTTGCGATGTCGCGGCGGGCGCCGCTGCCGCACCGCCGCGACCCCCGCCTTGCGCAGCACGCGGCGTACCGTCGAGGCCGAGACCTCGATCGGCTCCGCTTCCTCACCGAGCTTCTCGGTCAAGTGCTGGTCGTTGAAGCCGACGTAGGTCTTGCGCCGCAATGTCTCGATCCGCCTGGGCACCTTCGCCGGCGTCTTGTTTGCCGGTGCCCGACCTGTGTTGCCGTGCACCAGCGCCGCTCGACCTCGCCTCCTCACCGCCTTCCGCAGGCGTCGCACCTGTCGGACCGACAGCCCGACCATCTCGGCTGCCTCCTTCACCGTCAGCTTCCCCGCTTCGATCCGCGACACCGCGTCCCACCTCTTCCACTGCCTCAGGCTCATCCTCTCCATCCCCTCTTCTTGCCAGGAGAGAGGACAAAATCGCTGACGCGTTCAGGGGGGACAGAATCGCTGAGCTACGACACGCTCGTTTCGTAGGAGTGGCCTACCGGGTAACGAGTATGATATTCATAAGTTGTGGGGCGAGTGTTCATTTCTGGGTTGGGTTGTGTCACGCCGTTTGGAATTGGCCTCGCGGAGTTCGCGAGAGGCCTGCGGGAGGGACGGTCAGCGTTGGGGCCATTGACGCAATGTGATTCCTCAAGCTTTCGGTGTCGCGTGGCCGCTGAGGTGTCGGGCTTCGATCCACTCCATTTCATGGACATGAGGGAGGCGAGGTCTCTACCAAGGGTTGCGCAGTTTGCTGTTGCTGCAGGTAGGGAGGCGATCGCGCACGCTGGGCTTCCGATCGATGGTCGGGAACGAAGGATTGGGGTTGTTCTCGGTACGTCGTCGGGTCCTCTTGCCTACGCGCTTGAGCAGCATGCGGTGTTTCTTGAGCGCGGTGCGCGGAGGATGCATCCCTCGTCTGCGGCGTTTGCACACAATAGCGTAATTGCATCGGAGTGTGCGATACAGTTTGGCCTGAGAGGGCCAGCCTTCACCATTTCGAGTGCGTGCACTTCCGCAGCCGACGCGATGGGCGTGGGGCGACTATTGATCAAGTCGGATTCGGTTGATTGTGTCCTCGTTGGCGGTGCGGAGGCGCCGTTGACCCCGTCCCTCTTCTCGGCCTTTGATCGGCTTGGAATACTACCTGTAAATTGGAACGACGCTCCGCATTTGGCTTCAAGACCGTTTGATGTGTCGCGGGAGGGGCCCGTCTTGGGTGAGGGGGCAGTGGTGATGGTTCTGGAGAGTGAGCGATCACTGCTCGCGCGAGATGGGCGGGCACTTGCCGAATTTGTGGGTTATGGGGCGACATGTGATGCGCTCTCTCACTTCAGTCAAGAACCGGGGGGGGCTGAGGCGGTTCGTGCGGTGAAGTTGGCATTAGAGATGGGCTGCAGTGCGATCGGTGACGTAGAATACATTAATGCCCACGGCACAGGGACCCGCGACAATGATCCGTTCGAGACGCTCGTTCTGCGGGCGGTCTTTGGAGAGGCGATAGAGCGAGTGCCGGTCAGTTCTTCAAAGTCACAGTTTGGCCATCTACTGGGGGCGGCTCCGGCGATCGAGGCAGCCGCGGTAGTCGTTGCTATGTGTGGAGGGTTTGTTCCGGTCACGCTCAATCTTCGTGAGCCCGATGTGCAGTGTTCGCTGCGTCACGTGATGGACAAGCCAATTATCCGGGAGATCCAACTCGCACTTTCGACCAGCTTCGGGTTCGGGTCGCGCAATGCGGCAATTCTGCTTCGGCATTGTGGTGAAAGTCTGCGATGATCGATAATACCAGCTTGACGACACTGGTAGCATCCGTGATCGCGACTGAGTTAAAGGTGACACAGCAAATGGTGATTGACGCAGTGTCTTTGAGGCGGGATCTAAAGATGGATTCGATCGCTGTGGTAAATGTTGCGTTTGCTCTGGAGGATGCTCTAGGAATTGAGCTCGATGTCGCGCGGGATCAATCATTCGACTCTATCGAATCAATAGTGGAGGCTCTGCAGCGGGCCATCGGCATGGGACGGCGGGGGGCGTGAAAGGGGGCGAGGTGGCGGGTGGGGGTATGGATCGGGTGTGCCGCTGCCCATCGCAGCTTGAGACGGAGCAGCTTCTAGTCGCGCATGCCGCGCGCCCAGCGGGGCGCGGCCTTGATCGTGGTGTTGATGCCTTCGGCGACACCGGGGCGGTGGCGGTGGCGGCAGTAGGCCGTGATGCCGTCGAGGTGGCGGCGCAGGAATTCGCCGAGCTTCTGCATCTCGGGGAGGCGCTGCCAGCGAAGTGCCGTGATCCAAACCAGTGGGGAAGTTCGTGACACCTTCCGGGGTGGCGTAGGTCCAGAGGCGATCGAGCTCTTCGCGCAGGACGTGGGCCTTGAAGAGTCGGCGGTTGACGATGAAGAGGTCGCGCAGCTCGCGACGCTTGTCGGGGGACAGGTTCCTCCAGCGACGCAAGGGGAGCCCGCGTTTGCCGCGCCCGTACTCGCGCATGATTGCACCGGCGCGGAAGAACTCGTTGCGGCGCACGTTGTCGATCGCGCGCGACGCATGCTGGAGGACGTGCAATCTGTCGAAGACGATCTTGGCGTGCGGCAGCTTGTTCGCGGCGGCGTTGACGTAAGCGCGGTGGATGTCGGGGCACACGGCTTCGACCGCGGGACGCTGCCGCGCATCGAGCGCACCGTCGAGGTGGACTTCGATGGAGGCTCGGGTACGGTCGCGAGCAAGACCGATGACCTCGCCGTGAACGAGATCCGAGATCTCGGTCCAGTAACGCTGGCCACGACCGCGCTGGATCTCGTCAGCACCAAGGTGACGAGGGCGACGGCGCGGTCGCGAGCGGTCCCAGCGTTCGGGGAGGGACTTCTCAGCTCGCTGCGCCTTGCGCCAGCTCACCCGGTGACGGACGGCGGCCTGGCAGGTCGCCATGGACTGGCAATCGAGACCGATGCGCATTTGCAGGCGACGCGTGACACTTGGCCTGGGGTCTGCGAACGGGATCTGCTCGGTGCCAATGCCGCAGCGCGGGCAGCGCAGACTCCGGACGACGCACATCAGCGTCAGCGTGTGCCCTGCCCACGGCAGGTCTTCCCACGACCGGATCTTCCAGTCGCGACGGTTCGTGGTCGCGCAGCCATAGCCAGAGCAGCGTGGCGCGCGCCGAACCGAGCCCTCGATTCGCATCCACGCTCGACTGCACGCACTGTCGTCCTCGAAGTCGACCAAGGCGACGCAGTAGTTTGGGAATCCGACGATGCTGGTAAGGCTCGCTCCGCGACCCCACTCGGTGGTCCCTTGGTTGTTAATACTTCCAAGAGAGAACACAGCCGGGTGGGCCGGTGGCGAGTGGGGTCGCACCTCGATGGCGCTGCCTTGCCGCACCGCGAGGCCCCACCACCCTTTTGTCGATACGTCGCCACCAGGCGGTCACGGGCCTGGCTGCCTGCGACGATGCCGTCATCGGGACATGCATCGGCGCAGGGGGGGCTCGCGGGTGTCGCTGCCCCGCGCCAGTCGGGCTCCGCGCGCTTGTTCAGGCCACCCTTATTGTGCAGCGTCCAAGCAACGATGGGACGAAGGCACGTGATCAAGCTGACGAGGCGACAGCGGCGCGAACTGGAGGCGATTGTCGCTCGGGGGTCGAATCCTGCGGGGCTGGTGCGCAGGGCGCGGGTCGTCTTGTTGAGTGCGGACGGCGAGGATGGCGTGGTGATTACCGAGAAGCTCGACCTCTCGGCGGTATCGGTGTCGCGCATTCGGCGACGATTCCTCGATGGAGGTGTCGATGCCGTTGCCGACCGTCCCAAGGCCGGGCGCAAGGATCACGCGGTGGGGCCAGAGATGGAGAAGCAGATCGTAGAACTGGCGATGTCACCGCCGCCCGCTGGTCGCAGCCGCTGGACGACGCGGCTTATCGGGAAGGAGGTGGGTCTGACGAGCGGGTGCGTCTCGGGCCTGTTGCGGCGCAACGGGATGAAGCCCCACCTCGTAAGGACGTACAAGGTGAGCCGCGATCCGAAGTTTGCTGCGAAGGTGAAGGATGTCGTCGGGCTGTACTTGAACCCGCCCGAGCACGCCGTCGTGCTCAGTGTCGACGAGAAGACCTCGATTCAAGCTCTGCAACGGACGCAGCCACCGCTGCCGCTGCGCTTTGGGCGCGCCGTTCGGCACACGCACGACTACAAGCGTCACGGAGTCGTCGATCTCTTCGCCGCGCTGGAGGTCGCAACGGGCAAGGTCACGCACCGCGTGAGCGATACGCACACGGGAGCCGACTTCCTCGCCTTCATGAAGAAGGTCGTCCGCCAGTACCCTGGCCGTAAGCTTCACGTGATCCTGGACAACTCGTCGACGCACGAAACCGAGGAGATCAAAGCTTGGCTGGGGAACAATCCGCAGGTCCACTTCCACTACACCCCGACCAGCGCCTCCTGGCTCAATGAGGTCGAAGGCTTCTTTGGCTATCCTGGCCAAGCAGTCGCTCAGCCTCACCGACTTCCCGAGCAAGCGTGCACTACGCGACCACCTGGATGCGTATATGCGCCAGTGGAATCGCGCGCTCACGCCGTTCGAGTGGACCAAGCCCGCTTGCGCCATCATCCGAAGCCACCGCAAGATGCTTAACCGTATCTTGGAGGCGATGCGCTAGTCTTAACCATCGTAATGTTGTTCAACGCAGACGACTAATCCGCGGTTCACCTACGGAACTCGTGAGTAGCGAACTTGAGCGAGCACGGGCGGGGCGGGATGAGTATGCTCGATCGTGATGCAGAAGCTGAGCGCCGCAATGTGTACCGGACCGCGTTAGGTGCCAGAGTTGCGTTGGCCGGAATGTTCCTTGTGGTCATGCTCGCGTTTGGAATGTCAGGCGCGATGCCGTGGTACAATAGCGTAGCCAATGTCCTCATTCTTTCGGGTCTCGTGGTGGTCAACGGAGTGTACTGGTTATTCGCCAAGGGTCGAGGGTTTCCCGTCGGTGACTTCGTCGTTCATGAAGCCATTGATGTCGTAGTGCTCACCGTCGTCATTCATTTTGCGGGTGGAATCCAGGCCCCATACTGTGCGCTTGCCTACTTATCCCTCGTCTTGTTTGCGGCAGTTGGTGAGACTCGAGAGATCGCGGTGTGGCTCGCCTTATTCTCTCTGGTGTGTCTCTTGTCTCTGGTCGCCGCCGAGCAGGTGGGTCTTGTCTATTCCTACGCTGAGTTGTGGGGGTATCGCCTTCCCTTAGCTGCTCAAGTGTTTGGTCTATTGGTGAGCGGCGTATTTCTGTTGAGCGTCGCATGGGTTGCGGGAACGTTGGCCAATGAGTTGAGGGAGAGCAATGGTAGTTTGGCGGAGGCTGGTCGTCGTCTCCAAGACCAGAACCGCGACCTTGAGCGCCGCGTCGAAGAACGCACGGCACGGCTCGCCCGTGCCACTCAAGAGATCGAAGACCTCGTCCACATCGTCTCCCACGACCTGAAGAACGTCGCCGTCGCCGTCACCGAGACCGCGCGAAAGCTCGTGTCGCGCGAGAGCAGCAACCTCTCTCCGCGAGGACGCTCCTATGCGGACAATCTCCTCGAGGACGGCCGCACGATGTCGCGGATGCTCGAGGATCTCCTGCTTCTGTTTCGACACACCGAAGGCACCGGAACGCGAGGGGAGTGGGTCGACGTCGACGGGGTGGTGCGGCAGTCTCTACGGCAGCTGCAGTATCAGATCGAGGCAAAGCGTATCGAGGTGGCCCTCGGTCCGTTGCCGTCGGTCTTTGCCGAGACCCAGAAGATGCGGCATATCTTCGACAACTTGCTGAACAACGCGTGCAAGTACGTCGGGGACAAGAAGCCTCCGAGGATCGAGGTGGAGGGTTCGGCGAACGGCTCCGTCGTCAAGTATCGTGTGCGCGACAACGGTGTCGGACTGGACGAGCGACAGCGGGCACGGATCTTCCAGCTGTACCATCGTTCGCCGGCGCAGGAGGTGGGGGGCGTGGTGCAGGAGGGACACGGCGTGGGGCTCGCGATCGTGAAGCGGATCGTCGAGCGATACGGGGGGAGCATCGTCGTGGAGAGCGTTCCGCGCGAGGGCACGACGTTCGAGGTCACGCTTCCGCGGGGTGACGAGCCTCGGTCATGAGCGCGCCGACGCGGTCGATCCAGATCCTCCTCGTAGAAGACAACCCCCGGCACGCCGGACTGATCAGGGACGAGCTCGAGATCGAGCTCCCGTCGGCCGAGGTCACGGTCGCCCCGAGCGTCGGCGAGGCCCACGGCGCGCTTGGTCGGGGGCGGTTCGATCTGATCATCCTCGACTTCCGTCTTCCCGACGGTGATGGGCTCGAGATCCTTCGCGCGCTGAAGAGCGAGGCCCGCCGGGAGCCAGTGGTGTTCGTCACGACGAGCTCGTCCACGGCGATCGCGGTCGAGGCGATGAAGATCGGAGCCGAGGACTACATCGTCAAGGAAGAGGGATACGTATCGGTGTTGCCGTTCGTGGTGCGCGAGGTGATCGATCGTGCGCGTCTGCGCAGCGAGCACGCGGACATGGAGCGTCGTCTCGCGCGCGCCGAGCGGCTTGCTTCCCTGAACACGCTGATGGCGGGGATCGCGCACAACCTCAACAATCCTCTCACCACGGTGCGAACCTTCGTCGAGCTGCTGCCGAGCCGCTACGAGAGCGATGCCGAGTTTCGCACCACCTATTACAAGCTGGTGCTCGACGAGATCGAGCGCATCCGCCTGCTGATCGGTAGCATGATGCAGGCAGTGACGGTTCCGACGGAGGCATGCGACCCTCCGTGGGCGGCACCGGACCTCCTCCGAGAGCTGGAGAGCTATGCGGCTCCCGTGCTGCGCGAGAGGCGACTTCGCCTCGAGGTCGAGTGCGGGGCGGACGTGCCGTCGGTCGTTGCCTCGCGCGAGTCGACCAAGCAAGCGCTCATCGTTCTTCTCGACAACGCCATCGCCTTTTCGCCGGAAGGTGGGGTCGTGCGGCTGACGTGCAGCCTGCGAGATGGAGAGGCTTCGCTCGTCCGATTCCAGGTGGCGGATCAGGGACCGGGCGTTCCCGAGGACCACCGGCAGAAGATCTTCGACCCCTTCTTCTCGACGCGCAGCGGTGGTGTCGGGATCGGGCTCTTCGTGGCATTGAGCGTCGCGCGGGCGCAGGGCGGTACGCTCGAAGTCGAAGAGAGTGCCCCGAAAGGGGCGCTCTTCACGCTGTCCTTGCCGATCGCCTGAAGGCTCGGCTCGGTGGCTCAGTACCCGAGGGTCACGACGGCTTGATCCTGTTCGACCAGTGCGCCGCCCTCGACGTGTACCTCGACGACGGTGCCGTCCGCCGGAGCGACGATCGGGGTCTCCATCTTCATCGCCTCGATCACCACCAGCACGTCGCCCGTTTGCACGGCCGCACCGGCGACGACGTCGACCTTGAGGACACGACCCGGAACCGGGGCGCGTAGCACCGGTTCGTTCGTCTCCGCGCCAAGACCCGCGCTGCTTCCTCCGGCACGTGCTTGACGCTGGAAGACGCTCTCTCGGCCGTTGCGGACGACGCGAACCTCGCGTGCTCCGACGTGGACGTGCGCGCAATGGACGATACCGTCGATGGTGAACGAGATGCGGGCACCCTCGTGCTCCAGGACCTCGACTTCGCGACGGGTTTCGCCGTCGTCGACGATCCACTTCCGACCCTGAAGGCGAGCGTCGATCGTCGTCTCGGTGCCATCCTTGCCGCGGAGGTGAATGCTCATCGGCGCCCTCCGAGCCGCCAGTGTCCGAGGGTATCCCACGGCGTCACGGTGGCGGCGCCACCGCCACCGCCCTTCGACGCGGACGAGCTGCTCTGAAGCACGATCCCGAGCGCGGCCGCCACGAAGTCGGGTGAGGAGGCGGACGTCGCCACCACCGGCGGCGTCCACGACGCATAGTCGCGCGTGATCAGCTGGGTGTCGGCGGTGCCCGCGAGGACGGCGGGATCGTCGAGAAGCGCGTCGAGAAACTCGGCGTTGGTCGCGACACCGAGGACGGTGAGCTCGCGGAGTGCAGCGCGCAGACGGGCGACGGCAGCGGTGCGGTCCTGGGCATGTGCGATCACCTTGGAGATCATGGCGTCGTACTCGGGAGGCACGACGTTCCCGGAGGTGACGCCCGCGTCACAGCGGATACCGGGTCCCGCCGGCTCGACGAACGATTCGATCTTCCCGGGCGAGGGCGCGAAGCCGCGCGCCGGATCCTCGGCGCAGATGCGTGCCTCGATCGCATGTCCACGGATCGCGAGATCGCCCTGGGCGAACGGCAGGCGCTCGCCGGCGGCGATGCGGATTTGCAGCTGGACGAGGTCGACGCCGCAGACCAGCTCGGTGACCGGGTGCTCGACCTGGAGGCGCGTGTTCATCTCGAGAAAGTAGAAGCCGCGCTCGTCGACCAGAAACTCGACGCTGCCCGCGCCTTCGTAGGCCACTGCCTGGGCCGCGCGCACCGCGGCACCGAGCAGGCCGTCGCGCACCGCGCTCGCGAGATTCGGCGCCGGTGCCTCCTCGATCACCTTCTGGAAGCGGCGCTGCAGGGAGCACTCGCGCTCGAAGACGTGCACCACGTTGCCGTGCTGATCGCCGAGCACCTGCACCTCGATGTGCCGTGCCCGCTCGATGACCCGCTCGACGTAGACGCGCGTGTCGCCGAACGCGGCGCCGGCCTCTCGCGCCGCCGACTCGAGCGCATCGGGGAGGTGCTCCATCACGTCGACGCGGCGCATGCCGCGTCCGCCACCGCCGCCGGCGGCCTTCACGAGCAGCGGGAAGCCGACCTGCCTGCCGGCATCGAGCAGCGTCGCGGGATCGGCATCCGGGTCGCTGCCGGGAACGATAGGAATCCCGAGCTTCGCCATCGTACGGCGTGCGCCGAGCTTGTCGCCCATCGCCTCCATCGCCTCGGGCGACGGACCGACGAACTTCAAACCGGCAGCCGTGGTTGCGCGCGCGAACGCTGCGTTCTCCGCGAGGAAGCCGTAGCCGGGATGGATCGCCTGCGCGCCGGTGCTTCGTGCAGCGCCGAGGATGCGCTCGACGTCGAGATAGCTCTCGCGTGGTGCTGGTGGGCCGATCGGCACCGCGACGTCGGCGAGCGAGACGTGTGGTGCGCTGCGGTCCGCCTCGGAATAGACCGCGACGCTGCGGATTCCGAGCTCGCGGCAGGCGCGAATCACGCGCACCGCGATCTCGCCGCGATTCGCGATCAGCAGGGTCGAGAACATGCCGCCCTACATTCGGTAGACGCCGGTGCGCGTCTCCGGGATGGGGCTGCCGGCGGTCGCGCTGAGCGCGAGCCCGAGCGCGGCGCGCGACTCTACGGGATCGAGAATTCCGTCGTCCCACAGGCGAGCGCTCGCGTAGTACGGGCTGCCCTCACGCTCGAACTGGTCTCGGATCGGCGCCTTGAAGGCGGTTGCGGCGCTGGTCTCGGTCTCGGAGTCTTCGCCGCGGGCCTGCTGGCGGACGGTCCACAGCGTGCTCGCCGCCTGCTCGCCGCCCATCACGGAGATGCGCGAGTTCGGCCACATGAAGAGAAAGCGCGGCGCGTACGCGCGACCGCACATGGCGTAGTTGCCCGCACCGTGCGACGCACCGATCATGAGGGTGATCTTCGGCACCGCCGCGTTCGCCACCGCGTGTACCATCTTGGCACCGTCCTTCGCGATGCCGCCGTGCTCGTACTGCCGACCCACCATGAAGCCCGTGATGTTCTGCAGGAACACCAGCGGAATGCTCCGCGTCGTGCACAGCTCGATGAAGTGCGTCGCCTTCAGCGCCGACTCGGAGAACAGCACGCCATTGTTCGCGATCACGCCGACCGTGTAGCCGAAGAGACGGGCGAACCCGGTGACGAGCGTCGGGGCGAAGCGCGGTTTGAACTCCGCGAACTGTGAGCCGTCGAAGAGCCGTGCGATCACCTCGTGCACGTCGTAGGGTTGACGCGTGTCGCGCGGCAGGATGCCGTACAGCTCGGCGGGGTCGTACGCCGGGTCCTCGGGGGCGGCGCTCGGGGCGATCGCTGGCGCGGGGAGTGGGCCCAGGTTCTCGAAGATCGTGCGCGTGATCGACAGCGCATGCACGTCGTTGCTCGCGAGATGATCCGCGACGCCCGAGATGCGCGTATGGACGTCGCCGCCGCCGAGGTCCTCCGCCGACACCACCTCGCCGGTCGCCGCCTTCACGAGCGGCGGACCGCCGAGGAAGATCGTTCCCTGCTTGGCGACGATCACCGCCTCGTCGGACATCGCGGGGACGTAGGCGCCACCCGCGGTGCAGGATCCCATCACGACCGCGACCTGGGCGATGCCGGCCGCCGACATGCGCGCCTGGTTGTAGAAGATCCGACCGAAGTGCTCGCGATCGGGGAACACGTCGGCCTGCAGCGGCAGGAACGCCCCACCCGAATCGACGAGGTAAACGCACGGAAGGCGGTTCTCGAGCGCGATCTCCTGTGCTCGCAAGTGCTTCTTGACGGTGATCGGGAAGTAGGTGCCGCCCTTCACCGTCGCGTCGTTGGCGACGATCATCGCCTCGCGTCCGTGGATGCGTCCGATGCCGGTCACGAGGCCCGCGGCGGGGGCTTCTCCCGCGTGCATGCCGTGGGCGGCCAGGGCGGCGATCTCGAGGAAGGGACTTCCGGGATCGAGAAGTCCGTCGATGCGGTCGCGCACCAGTAGCTTGCCACGCGAGGTATGCCGCTCGCGCGCCTCCGCCGAGCCGCCGCGCCGAACGGTCTCGAGGGTCTTGCGCAGCTCGTCCGCGAGCGCGCGGTGGTGCGCAGCGTTGTCGCGGAAGTCGGCGCTCGCCGTCCGGATTTTCGAGCCGAGGCGCTCCACGGATCAGTAGAAGACGCTGCGTCGGGTCCGCAGTCCGCGCTCGATCATCGCCCGCATCTCGTCTCGAACGTCCTGGACCTTGGCCTCGACGACTGCGTCCTCGTCGTGCGGGTTGCCGCAGAAGTGCATGGGTGCTCCGATGCGAACACGATACTTGACGGGTAGTGGCAGCGCGCCGAGGAGGCCCAGTGCCGGGAAGGTGAGGGTGATCGGGAACGCCGGTGCACGAAGCAGGCGGGCGAGTGGCGTGAGGTTCGCGACCGCCGGCGCCTGCTCTTCGGAGCCGATCACCACCGCGGGCACGATCGGGCAGTCGGTCTCGAGGGCGAGTCGCATGAAGCCGAGTCCGAAGCGCTGCAGGCGGTAGCGTTGTGTGTAGAGCTTGTTGAGCCCGCGCACGCCCTCGGGAAACACGACGACCGCCTCCTCGCGATGGAGGAGGTCGACGCAGTTCTTCGGTGTCCCGACCACCGAGCCGATGCGGTGGCCGATCGTGCCGATGAAGGGCAGGGTCGGCATCCAGTACTCGGCCATGCCGCGCAGCACGCGCGGCGGCTCTGCCTCGAGAATCGACGCGCACATCAGCATCGCGGCGTCGAACGGCAGCTGACCGGCGTGGTTGGAGATCAGCAGCATGCGCCCCGCGGGGAAGTTCTCGATGCCTTCGACCTCGACGCGGAAGTAGTAGCGGTAGAGCAGGGCGCAGAGCACCGTCGCACTGCGCAGGGTGCGCGGACTCATGCCCCAGGGATCGAAGCCGAACTCGTTCAGGCGCGTCGGGATCCGGGCGAGCCGCTCGTCGACCTCCTCCGCGAGATCGGCGATCGTTCCCGGGAGAGCGAGCGACAACGTGCCCACGAGCGCCTCCAGCGCAGCGTCTACCAGCCCCTCGTTGCGCGGCTGATCCTTCAGCCGGCTACGCTCGGCGGAGGTCAGGCCGTCCGGTCTCGCTCGCCCTTCAATTGCGCGAAGATGTCGTGCAGGCTCCATCGGGGCTCGAATCCAGTCGCCGCCCGCAGGCGACGATCGCTAACCGTGCACGGATACTTGATGAAATCAATCGCGCCCGGTGGGAACGGGTACATACCGAGCTGGAAGAGCCGGTGCACGACCGGTCGCGCCAGCGCCTCGGGGACCGTGAGGGGCACACCGCCGGTCTCGCGGATGGCGACGTGCAGCGGCACCGCTCCCGGACCTGCGACGTTGAACACGCCGCGCAGCTGCCGCTCGATCGTGAGCAGCAGCACGCGCGCCAGGTCCTGCTCGTGGATGAACTGCAGCATGGGGTCGAATCCCATCAGCATGGGAACGTGGCCCAGGCGGAGGTAACGACCGATCGCGCTGTGCACCGAGTCCCCAAGCGTGTTGACCGGTCGGAGGATCGTGGTGCGGACCTCCGGGTGCTGCCACAGGAACGCGGAGCAGAGCGCGTCGACCTCGGCGAGGTCGCGCACCTCGGGATAGGTGCGGCTCACGTTGAGCGGTGCGTCCTCGTCGACGTAGCTCGGGTTGTCGGCAAACGCCCCATAGACGTAGGAGCTCGAGAGCACGGTGAGCTGCCGCACGCCGTAGCTCGCGCAATAGTCGAGCAGGTGCTTGGTGCCCAGCACGTTGACCTCGTGCCGGCGTTCGAGGCTCGCCTGGAAGTGACGGACGAAGGCGAGGTGGATCACCGCCTTCGGGCGCTCGTGGCGAAAGACGTCCTCGAATTTGCGCTTGAGAAGATCGACCGAATACACGCGCGCCCGGTGTGCGTCACCGGCGGGCGGCACTTCGCGGTCGACCCCGCAGACGTCCCAGCCTTCGGTGGCGAGCCGCGCGACCAGCCGACCCTGCCCGCCGGCGATCCCGGTGATCAGCAGCTTCTCCATGGAGCGACCGTTCTAGCGCATGCCGCGCGGAACGTCGCCGGACGCACGCGTGTCGGTCGGCTCGATCAGGCGACGGTGCGAATGCGGAGGAAGCTCGGCGCCGCGTCTGCGCGGGCGGGCGGTGCGCTCGGCGTACGTCGCGACGGCGGGGGCGTCTCTCCCGACAGAGGAAGGAATACCCGCACGGCGGCGGACCTCTGCGGCTGCTCGGCGGGAGCGTCGCCGCCGTGCGCCGCGCGGTAGCGCGCGAGGAGCTCGCTGGCCCGGCCGCGCGGGTCCGGGGTCGGCTCCCAGCGCAGGCAACGCGCGCGCAGCCTGAGACGAGGGTCGTCAAGCGCTCGGCGAACCGCGCTTCTCAGGCCCTCGCCGGGGTCACCGCCGATGTAGAGGACGTTGCGCACCAAGCTCCCGAGCTCGAAGACCGCCATCGCGTCCGGAAGGGCGTCGACCGCGGCTTTCGTGAGCGGTTGCCACGCGCTTTCGATTGCCATCTCCAGCTCCACTTGCCGCACGGCCCGGGGGGCAAGCCAGAATCGTGCCGGTGGCGATCCCGCCGCACGCCGTGATTTCGCGGCGGCGGACGGCGGGACCGCCGACAGGTGTCAATTCTTCGACGGGGCGTGGCTCAGGCGCCGCCTTCGAGGGCCGGATTCGGGCGCGGCGGCTTCGCGCTGTAGTCGAAGAAGCCGAGCCCAGACTTGCGGCCGAGGTTGCCCGACAGGAACAGGCGACGCAGCACCGGCGGCGGTGCGAAGCGCGGCTCGCGGTACTCGTCGTGCAGGTTGGACGCCATGTGGAACACGACGTCGAGTCCGATGAAGTCGGCCAGCGCGAACGGTCCCATCGGGTGACCGGCGCCCTGGCACATCGCGACGTCGATGTCGGCGATCGACGCCGTTCCCGAGCGCCACGCGTTGATGGCGTCCAGCAGGTAGGGCACCAGCAGCCGGTTCACGATGAATCCGGTCGCGTCCGGCACGAGGACCGGCGTCTTGCCCAGCTCTGTCACGAGCTTCTTGGTCGCCTCGACGACCTCGGGCTTGGTGCCGAGCGTGGTCGCGATCTCCACCAGCTTCATCGCCGTCGCCGGGTTGAAGAAGTGCAGGCCGATGAAGCGGTCGGGGCGCTTCGTCTTGACGGCCATCTCGGTGATGCCGAGCGTCGACGTGTTGCTCGCGAAGACCGCGTCCGGCTTGCAGATGCTTTCGAGCTTCTCGAACGCGTCGTGCTTGGTCGGCAGGTCCTCGACGATCGACTCGACGACGATGTCCGCGTCCTTCAGCGTGCCGAGGTCGCTCGTCGTGACGAGGTTCGCGAGCGCCGACTGCTGTGCGTCGGCCGTCATGCGACCCTTCTCGACCTCCTTCGCGAAGCCGGTCTCGATCTTCTTGCGCACCGCATCCACGTTGCCCGGGGTCATCTTGACGAGGATGGTCTTGAAGCCGGCGCGGGTCGCGACCTGCGCGATGCCGAGCCCCATCTGCCCGGCACCGAGGATGCCGACCGTGCGAATGTCGCTCATTGGTTCCCTCCGAAGTCGAAAACTGGTGGTGGTTGGACGTGTCGGCTCAGGCGACGCGGCGCATCTGCTCGAGGATGTCGTACCCGGTGATCGCCTTCGACTTCGCAGCCTGCTCTGCGAGGTAGGCTGACGTGACGGTGCCGGCCTGCACCGCCTTCGCGAGATCCATGAGTGCGATCTTGATCGTCGCCTCGTCGATCATCTCGCCGTTCTCGGGATCGGCCATCGAGCCGCCGCCACGCTCGTGATACAGCTCGGTGACGCGCTTGGCGTACGCGACCTGCTTCTCGTTCGGCGTGTAGCACTCGTTGCAGATCGCGGCCTGCTGCGGGTGAATGACCCAGGTCCCGTCCATGCCGAGGTTCGCGGCACCGACGTTCTTCTCGCGCAGGCTGGCCTCGATCTCCTTCACGCGCTCCGGCGAGTCGTCCTTGCGGGCGAGCTTCAGATAGACGTTGTCGACCGCGTGCAGGCCCGCGGCCTTGGCTGCGATCACGACCGCCTGCTTCGCGTACAGGAAGTTGATGTTCTGGTTGTCGACGATGTCGCGCACGCCCAGGGTCGCAGCGAAGTCGGCGATGCCGAAGATCAGGCCCGCCATGCGCGGCGACGCGGTCGCGATCGCGTGCGCGTTCAGGATCGCGCGCGGCGTCTCGATCAACGACTCGATCTGTAGCGGGTACTTCCAGCCAGCCTCGGCCTCGAGCGAGTCGAGCAGCTTCGAGACGTAGATGATGTCCTCGGGGCCGGACGTCTTCGGCAGGATGATGCCGTGAAAGCGGTTCGGCGCGCCCTGGACGATCGCCTGGATGTCGCCGAGGAAGAACTTCGAGTGGATGTTGTTCGGCCGGACGGTGACGACCTTCTTGCCGAAGTCGAGGGTATTGAGCGCCTCCACCATGACGGCGCGGCTCTTCGGACCCTTGAACTCGTAGGGGCACGCGTCCTCGAAGTCGGCCATGACGTGGTCGACCGGCGACTTCACCGGGTCGGCCGCGTTCTGGTGGAGCTTCATGTTGTGCCCCGGGTACGTCATCTCGGTGCGCGGGATGACGAAGCGCTTTCCTCCATCGAGTACGAACATGCGGCGAAACCTTTCTGATAGCGGGGAAGTCGGCGCCGAGCGGCCGAGTCGAGGCCGGGACTATAAAAGTCGCCCACCGCACCGGTCAACCTGAGGGCCAACCTGAGGGGCCAAGGCGAAGCTCACCTCGAGGCCGACCGCGGCGCGATCCGGACTCCCGCAGCCGGGTCGGGACTGCTACGACGAGCGCGTGAACCGCGAGAAACCCTGGGTCATGCGCACGTACTCGGGCCACTCGAGCGCCCGGGCGAGCAACGAGCTGTACCGGCTCAACCTCTCGAAGGGGCAAACCGGGCTGTCGGTGGCCTTCGACCTCCCCACGCAGACCGGCTACGACGGCGACGACCCGCTCGCGGTCGGCGAGGTCGGCAAGGTCGGCGTGCCGATCGGCCACATCGGCGACATGGAGGCGCTGTTCGACGGCATCCCGCTCGGCGAGATGAACACGTCGATGACGATCAACGGAACGGCCGCGTGGCTGCTCGCCCTGTACGTCGCGGTGGCGGAGCGCCAGGGCGTCGATCCGAAGGTGCTCCAGGGCACGACGCAGAACGATATCATCAAGGAATACCTGTCGCGGGGTACGTACATCTTCCCGCCCGCGCCGAGCATGCGGCTCACCTCGGACGTGATCACCTACACGGTCAAGCACGTGCCGAAGTGGAACCCGACCAACGTGTGCAGCTACCACCTCCAGGAGGCCGGAGCGACGCCGGTGCAGGAGGTTGCCTATGCGCTCGCGGCCGCGATCGCGATCCTCGACACCGTGCGCGACAGCGGCCGTGTCGACGCCAAGGAGCTCGCGCAGACCGTCGGCCGCATCAGCTTCTTCCTGAACGCCGGCATCCGCTTCGTCGAGGAGATCTGCAAGATCCGCGCGTTCGCCCGCCTCTGGGACCAGATCACGCGCGAGCGCTACGGCGTCACCGACGAGAAGCTGCGCCGCTTCCGCTACGGCGTGCAGGTGAACTCGCTCGGTCTTACGGAAGCGCAGCCGGAGAACAACGTACAGCGCATCGTGCTCGAGGCGCTCGGCGTCACGCTGTCGCGCGACGTCCGTTGCCGCGCGCTGCAGCTGCCAGCATGGAACGAGGCGCTCGGTCTGCCGCGGCCGTGGGACCAGCAGTGGAGCTTGCGTGTCCAGCAAGTGCTCGCGTTCGAGACCGACATCCTCGAGTATGAGGACATCTTCGCGGGCAGCCACGTGATCGAGAAGAAGGTGGCGGCGATCGAGGCCGCCGCGCGCGCGGAGCTCGACGCGGTCCTGGGCGAGGGCGGCATCGTGCCCGCGATCGACTCTGGCTGGGTGAAGCAGCGTCTGGTGCGCTCGCAGTTCGACCGCCTGCGCCGCATCGAGACCGGCGAGCAGATCGTCGTCGGTCTGAACCGCTTCACCGAGACCGCTCCGTCGCCGCTCGCGACCGAGGGCGCCGCGGCGATCCTGAAGGTCGACGAGACCGCCGAGCACGAGCAGATCGAGCGCCTGCGCGCGCACCGTGCGAGGCGGAACGCGAAGGACGTCGAGGCCGCGCTCGCCGCGCTCCGCGACGCCGCGCGTGGCTCCGACAACGTCATGGCCGCGTCGATTCGCTGCGCGCACGCGGGCGTCACGACCGGCGAGTGGGCGGCGACCTTGCGCGACATCTTCGGAGGCTATCGGGCGCCGACCGGAATCGCCGCGGCGACCGCCGGGACCGCGAACGGCGACGCCGATCCGCGCCTGCAGAAGGTGCGGGAGCACGTGCGGGCCGCGGCCGAGCGCATCGGCCACCCGCTCAAGGTGCTGATCGGCAAGCCCGGGCTCGACGGCCACTCGAACGGCGCCGAGCAGATCGCGGTCGCCTGCTGCGACGCCGGCATGGAGGTCATCTACGGCGGCATCCGCCTGACTCCGGCCGAGATCGTCGCCACCGCCCGCGACGAGGCGGTGGACCTCGTCGGCCTCAGCATCCTATCGGGCTCGCACCTGACGCTCGTCCCGCAGATCCTCGAAGGGCTGCGCGCGGAGGGTGCCGACGACATCCCGCTGGTCGTCGGCGGCATCGTGCCGGAGGAGGACGCCGAGGTGCTGCGCAAGCGCGGCGTCGCGCGCGTGTACACGCCCAAGGACTACGACGTCCTCGCGATCATCGAGGACATGGTCAAGGTCGTCGAGCATCGCGCGGCTTGATCGGCGCCCGATTCGCGCAATCATCCAGAGTCAGAACCCTCCGGAGGAACACAGGATGTCTCTGTCCAGCGAAGCCGTGAAGGCGGCCCGTGCGTCCAACGACCGTCTGCGAAAGGTCGTGGACGCGGCACTCGACAAGGGCCGCGAGGTCACGAACAAGGGTCGCGACATCGACCAGCATCAGGTGCACAGCGAGCGCCTCGCGTACCTCGCGACCGAAGCTCTCGCCGCCGAAACGCTGGTCGCCTACGCGGCCGATGCCGGCGGCAACGACCCGTTCGCATCGGAGTGTGCGACGATCTTCGCGGGTCAGGTGGCGGGACGTGCCCGCGCGCAGCTCGCGGAGCAGCCGGAGGCCTTCGGGGTCCCGGCGAGCCTGGTGGCCGACACCGTCGGCTCCAGCGAGGCGGCGCGATTCATCGCCGAGGCGGTCAAGGACGCGCGCGTCGAGGCGCTCGGCCGCGACGTCGTCGCGCGCCGCGGGACGCCGGATTCGTGGCTCGAGTCCGAGGAGGCGCGCCTCACGCGCGAGACCGTGCGCGACTTCGCGCGGAGCGAGGTGGCGCCGCTCGCGCAGCACATCCACCTCAACGACGATCTCGTGCCCGAGTCGATCATAGGCAAGATGTCGGAGCTGGGCTTCTTCGGCCTTGCGGTGCCGGAGCAGTACGGCGGCCAGGGCATGGGCAACCTCGCGATGATCGTCACCACCGAGGAGCTCTCGGCGGCGTCGCTCGCGGCGGCGGGTAGCCTGATCACGCGTCCCGAGATCCTCACCAAGGCGCTGCTCGCGGGCGGCAGCGAAGAGCAGAAGAAGCACTGGCTGCCGAAGCTCGCCGCTGGTGAGGTCATGGCAGCGATCTCGGTCACCGAGCCGGACACCGGCTCCGACGTCGCCTCGGTGAAGGTGCGCGCGGAGAAGGGCGAGCAGGACGGCCAGCCCGGCTACTTCATCTCGGGGGCCAAGGCGTGGTGCACCTTCGCCGGCCGCGCGAACGTGATCGCGATGCTCACGCGCACCGATCCCGACGCGTCCAAGGGGGCCAAGGGCCTGTCGCTCTTCATCGTGCCGAAGGACTCGTTCACCGGACACGAGTTCGTGATGAGGCAGCCCGGCGGCGGCACGATCGAGGGCAAGGCCGATCGCACGCCCGGCTATCGTGGCATGCACTCGTACACGCTCCAGATCGAGCGTTACTTCGTGCCGGCTGAGAACCTCGTCGGCGGCGAGGGCAAGGGCTTCTACTTGCAGATGAGCGGCTTCGCCGCGGGCCGGCTGCAGACGGGCGGACGCGCGTCCGGGCTCGCGCAGGCGGCGCTCGAAGCGGCCGCACAGTACGCGAACGAGCGCTCGCAGTTCGGCAAGCCGATCGGCAGCTACCAGCTCACGCAGTTCAAGCTGGGACGGATGGCGGTCGAGGTCGCGGCCGCGCGCCAGCTCACCTATCACGCGGCGCGCATCTTCGACCAAGACGAGGGCCGCTCGCTCGAGCCGGCGATGGCGAAGCTCTTCGCCTGTGACGTCGCGGTGCGTACGACGCAGGAGGCGCAGCAGTTGCACGGCGGCTGGGGCTTTGCCGAGGAGTTCCCGATCTGCCGCTACGTGGTCGACGCGCTGGTGCTGCCGATCTTCGAGGGCGTCAAGCCGATCCTCGAGCTCAAGGTCATCGCGCGCTCGCTGCTCGGCTGACGGGCGGCGACGACGGGCGAACGCGTCAGCTCGGCGCGCTCGCTCGCTGCCACTCGTCGGGAGTGTACGCGCGTACCACGAGCGCGTGCACCTGGGTCGGGATCATGTCGCCGACCGCTGCATACACAGCACGGTGGCGGTCGATGCGCCCCAAGCCGTGGAATCGCGGCGTGACGACGACGACCGTGTAGTGCCCCGCGCCGCCGCGCGCGCCCGCGTGTCCGCGGTGCTGCGCGCTGTCGTCCTGCACCTCGACGAGGTCTGCGCCGAGTGCGCTCGAGATGCGATTCGTCAGCTCGTCGATTCGACTCATGAAACGGGCGGTTAGCACACGTCCCACGGGCCCGCCGCGCGCCAGCTAGCTTGCCAGCCTCTGGGGCGGCGCATATAAGCCCACCTGGCATCTCGGCCGCACTCAACTGGGACTTTCCGAATGGCACAACTTCACGGTGGACAGATCGTCGCGCGCGCCCTCGCCAAGGAGGGTGTCCAGTTCGTCTTCACGCTCTGCGGCGGTCACATCATGTCGATCTACGACGGGTGCATCGACGAGGGCATCCGCGTCATCGACGTGCGGCACGAGCAGACGGCGGCGCACGCGGCCGACGGCTGGGGGCGCGTCACCGGGCAGCCCGGCGTCGCGCTCGTCACCGCGGGCCCCGGCCTGACCGACGCCGTCACCGGCGTCGCGACCGCGCACCGCGCGAAGGCGCCGATGGTCATCATCGGCGGCCAGGCGCCGCGTGCCTACCAGGACATGGGCGGCCTCCAGGACATGAACCACGTCGAGCTCATGCGTCCGATCACCAAGTGGTCGGTCGCGGTGCCCGACTCGCGCCGCCTCGGCGAGTACGTCGCGACCGCGTTCCGCATCGCGACCACCAACGTGCCGGGTCCGGTGTTCCTCGAGATGCCGCTCGACTTCCTGTTCGACAGCGTCGACGAGGAGCGCGTCGTCTCGCCGACCAAGTACCGCACCGAGGCGGGGCTCGCCGGCGATCCCGAGTACATCGATCGTGCCTTCGAGGTGATCCGGCAGGCGAAGCGTCCGGTGTGCCTGGTCGGCAGCCAGTACTGGTGGTCGCGGCGTCGCGAAGCGTACCTGCCGTTCCTCGAGACCTTCGGCATGCCGACCTTCGTGAACGGCATGGCGCGCGGCTCGATCCCACCGGGTCACCCGTACGGCATGACGATGGCGCGCAAGGACGCGCTCCGGAAGGCCGACTGCGTCCTGATCTTCGGCACGCCGCTCGACTTCCGCATCGGCTACGGCCGTGGCACGCACATCGCCGAGGATGCGAAGATCATCCAGGTGGACCTCGACGGCGGCGAGATCGGCCGCAACCGGGCGATCGAGGTCGGTCTGATCGGCGACACCGGCATCATCATGCAGCAGCTCACGCAGGCCGCGAAGAAGGACGGCTACCAGAAGGACCTGCACAAGAGCTGGACCGACGAGATCCGCAAGATCGACGTCGAGAAGCGCGCCGCGCACGACCCCGAGATGACGTCGAACGCGTCGCCGGTGAATCCCGTGCGCGCGTGCGCCGAGATCGACGCGGTGCTCAACGAGGACTCGATCGTCATCGGCGACGGTGGCGACTTCGTCGGCACCGCCGCGAACGTGCTCCGCATCCGCAAGCCCGGCCACTGGCTCGACGCGGGGCCGCTCGGTACGCTCGGCGCGGGCCCCGGCTTCGCGATGGCAGCCAAGCTCGCGAAGCCGAAGAGCGACGTCATCATCGTCTATGGCGACGGCTCGTTCGGCCTGAACGGCTTCGAGTTCGAGGCGATGGCGCGTCAGAAGATCAACGTCGTCGGCGTGATCGGTAACGACGCAGCGTGGCAACAGATCAAGCGCGGCCAGGTTCAGCTCTACGGCCCGGACCGCGCGATCGCGTGCTCGCTCGACTTCACACCGTACGAGAAGGTCGGCGAGGCGCTCGGCTGCCACGGCGAGTACTGCGAGCGGCCGGAAGAAGTCCGTCCGGCACTCGAGCGGGCGCTCAAGGCGGACAAGCCGGCGATCGTGAACATCAAGATCGGGACCAGCGAGTTCCGCAAGGACGCGATCTCGGTGTGAGCGCACGGGAGCGAACCGCCGGAGTGGTCGTCATCGGGAACGAGATCCTCTCGGGCAAGGTGGCGGACACGAACTCGCCGTTCCTGGCGACCGAGCTGCGGCAGCTCGGCGTGTCGCTCCGGCGGATCGCGACCATCCCCGACGAACTCGACGTCATCGCCGACACGGTGCGCGAGTTCCACGAGAGCTTCGATCACGTCTTCACGTCGGGCGGCGTCGGTCCGACGCACGACGACGTCACCATCGAGGGCATCGCGCTGGGGCTAGACCGTCGCGTCGTGCGACACCCGGATCTCGAAGCCGGAATCCGGACCTTCGTGCAGGGGGAGCTGAACGCGGCGCACTTGAAGATGGCCGAGGTCCCCGAGGGAGCAGAGCTGCTGCCCGACGAGACGCTCCGCTTTCCGACCATCCGCCTCGAGAACATCTACATCCTGCCCGGGATCCCCGAGATCCTGCGTAAGAAGTTCGCCGCCCTGCGTGCGTCGCTGGCAGTCGAGCCGTACCATCTGCGGGTCATCTACACGAGCTTCAGCGAGAGCATGATCGCGGAGTCGCTCAACCAGACCGTCGCTGAGTTTCCCGAGCTGCTGCTCGGGAGCTATCCGAAGATCGGCGATCCCGAGTACATGGTGAAGCTCACGATGGAGTCGAAGAACGACCAGTACGTCCAGCGTGCCTTCGACCGGCTGCTCGGTCTTCTCCCGGCAGGGTCGGTCGTCCGCACGGAATGATGCCGCCCGGCGAGCCGGCGCGGCCGGAGTCACGGAAGACGAGGGTGCGTGGAGGTGCTGCCATGGGTGGTGTGACGAGAGGGGCCTCGCGGGCGTGGGTGCGACGATGGAGCGTCGTCGTCGCCTTGATGGTTCTGGTGACCGCGTCGCCGGCGCGTGCGGAGGAGGGGTTCTTCGAGTCGGTGGGCATCGGTGTCGGCACGGCGCTCGTGAACGTGCTCTACATCCCGGCAAAGTTCACGTACGCGACGGTGGGCGGCCTGATCGGTGGCTTCGCTTACGTGCTGACGCTCGGGGACACCGACACCGCGATGGGAGTCTGGGAGCCGACGATGGGCGGTAGCTACGTGGTCACGCCAGCGATGCTGCGCGGTGACGAGCCGATCCGGTTCAGCGGTACGGGCTCGACCTCGTCCTCGGGCGGCGAGGAGTTCTACGAGGAGACCGAGGAAGTCGAGATCCGGGAGTACGACGATCCCGCGACCGTTCGTTGAGCGATCAGGAGAGGTTTGGAACATGCGCAACGTCATCATCGTGATCGTCGTGATCGCCATCGCGGCCGGAGCCTGGCTGTTCTTCAAGGCGCGCGGCGTCCAGCAGGCGGCCGTCAAGTGGGAAGGGCCGATCGACGAGATCGTTTTCGAGGACATCAAGCGCGACGAGAAGGACCGCGACCGGGTCAACGTCAACCTGACGTCGCGCATCGACGCTCCGGTGGCGGAAGTCTTCGAGTCGTTTCAGAACCCCGAGCGGAGCCAGGGGCTTGTCGAGGAGATCAAGCTCGCCAAGGTCCTGTCCGGTGACGATCAGAAGAAGACCGTCGAGTTCCACATCACGACGCTCGGTCAGCTGCAGGTCCTCGTCGTGGATCTGAGCTACCTGAAGGACCAGAGCACCATCGGCATCAAGACCGTCGAGGGGGTGATCGACATCGACGGCAAGTACGCGCTCACCGCCTCCCCCGACGGCAAGAAGACGCTGGTGAGCTACACGGCGACGCAGCGCAACAAGCTGCCGCTGCCGGTGCCGGAGTCGGTCGAGCGCAGCGCGATCAAGGAGCAGTTCGCCAACCTGATGCGCGCGATCAAGAGGGACCTGGAGCAGCGGGGCAAGACGGTGAGCGAGGCGCCGCGCGAGATGCGATTCGCCGCCTGAGGTCTTCGTCGCGCGGTCGCGCGGCATCTCCATCATGACCGAGCCGCAGAAGCAGGCGAGACGCGGCGCCGGCTGGCACTTCGCCGGCGCCGTCTCCTCGCCCACGGGACGGGCGCCGGTCTTCGCCCTGCCGGAGATCGCGTTCGCCGGTCGATCGAACGTCGGCAAATCGACGCTCATCAATCGTCTCACGCGCTGCCCCGGTCTCGCGCGGACCAGCTCCACGCCGGGGCGGACGCAGCAGATCAACTTCTTCCTCCTGCCGGAGAAGCTCGTGTTCGCGGATCTGCCCGGCTACGGCTTCGCGAAGGTGCCCGAGCGCATCCGTGCCGCCTGGAAGCCTCTGCTGGAGCACTACTTCGAGACCCGCGAGACCTTGCGCGCGATCGTCGTGATCCTCGACGCGCGCCGCGGGTTGCGACCGGACGATCAGGCCTTGCTCGACTTCGCGGCGAGTCACGGGCGGGAGGCGATCGTGGTCGCGAGCAAGATCGACAAGCTCAAGCAGGCGGAGAAGGTCCGCCTGAAGCGCGAGCTGTCGCCCGTCGTACCGGACTGGATCCCCTTTTCCGGCGTCACGGGAGAGGGCGAACGTGAGCTCTGGCGCCGATTGACCGCGCTCGCGGGCGTTCGCTAGCGTTCGCGCGTGGTCAGGTCGGTCAGGGGGGGGAGCGGACGAACGTCCGCCGCGCGTCTCGAGTCGGCGATCGGTGTCTTCGATTCCGGGATCGGAGGGCTCACGGTCTTCAAGGAGGTGGCACGTCGCCTCCCGCGCGAGCACCTGCTGTATCTCGGCGACACCGCGCGGCTGCCCTACGGATCGAAGTCGCCGGAGACGGTCACGGCCTTCGCGATCGAGATCGCCGACTTCTTCGTCGAGCGCGGCGTCAAGCTGCTGGTCGTCGCGTGCAACACGATGTCGGCCGTGGCCCTCGACGCGCTGCGCGCGCGCTACGACGTCCCCGTGGTCGGTGTGATCGCGCCCGGCGCGCAGGCCGCGGTCGCGGCCACGTCGCGTGGCCGCATCGGCGTCATCGGCACGGAGGCGACGATCGCGAGCGGTGCGTACGAGCGCGAGATCCGCGCGCGGGCTCCGAGTGCGGAGATCTTCGCGCGCGCCTGCCCGCTGTTCGTCCCGCTCGCGGAGGAGGGCTGGCTCGACAACGACGTCGCACGTCGGACCATCGCGCTCTACCTCGCGAGCCTCAAGAAGAGCGGCATCGACTCTCTCATCCTCGGGTGTACCCACTACCCACTGCTGCGCGGTGCGATCGCCGATTTCATCGGGCCCTCGGTGCGCATCGTCGACTCGGCAGAGGAGACCGCCGGGGAGGTGCGACAGGTACTGCGCGCCAACGGGCTCCTGCGGCCGCGCGGCCGGGGGGCTGCGAGCTTCTTCGTCACCGACGCGGTGCAGCGCTTCTTGCAGGTGGGCGAGCGTTTCTACGGCGCGAGCGTCGCTTCGGCGGTGCGCGTGGTCCTGCGGGGCGGGGTCGCGCGCTCCGAGCGGACGAGGTCTCGCGGACGCAGCCGGCTCTGAGTCGCGTTTTGTGTTCCCAGGGCCTTTGCGGTAGCGTTCGGGGTTTGTCGAAGCTGCGCGCGGCGGACCCCGAGCCGCCGCCGGACCCGCGCGTCGCCGCGCGGAGATCGATCTGAGCCATGCTGGGCGCAATCGTCAAGAAAGTCATCGGAACGAAGAACGACCGCGAGCTCAAGCGCTTGTGGCCGCTCGTGGACGAGATCAACTCGCTCGAGGAGCAGGTTGTGAACCTGAGCGACGCCGAGCTTCGTGCCCGCACGGCGAGCTTCAAGGAGCAGCTCGACCAGGGGGCGACCCTCGACGACATCCTCTGCCAGGTGTTCGCGACCGGCCGCGAGGCGTCGAAGCGCGCCCTCGGCATGCGTCCCTTCGACGTACAGCTCCTCGGTGGCATCGCTTTGCACCGCGGTATCATCGCCGAGATGAAGACCGGTGAGGGCAAGACGCTCGTCGCGACCATGCCCGTCTACCTCAATGCCCTCGAGGGCAGGGGGGTGCACGTCGTCACGGTGAACGACTACCTCGCCCGCCGCGACGCCGAGTGGATGGGCCGCCTGTACAACTTCCTCGGACTCGACGTCGGGGTGGTGGTGCACGGCGTCGACGACGCCGACCGCAAGCGCGCCTACCAGGCCGACATCACGTACGGGCAGAACAACGAGTTCGGCTTCGACTACCTGCGCGACAACATGAAGTTCTCGCTCGACGAGTACGTCCAGCGCGAGCTGAACTTCGCGATCGTCGACGAGGTCGACTCGATCCTGGTGGACGAGGCGCGCACGCCGCTCATCATCTCGGGCCCGGCGGAGGAGTCGACCGAGAAGTACGCCGTCATCGACCGCATCATCCCCAAGCTGAAGCGTGGTCGGAAGGTCGAGAAGGGCGAGCCGGAGGAGGGCGATTTCGCGGTCGACGAGAAGATGAAGAGTGCGATCCTCACCGAGCAGGGCATCGGTCGCTGCGAGGAGCTGCTCGGAATCGACAACCTCTACGACCCGAGCCACATCGACGTCCTCCATCACGTGAATCAAGCGCTGCGCGCGCACGCGCTCTTCGAGCGCGACGTCGACTACGTCGTCAAGGACGGCGAGGTCGTCATCGTCGACGAGTTCACCGGTCGCATGATGCCGGGACGCCGCTGGTCGGACGGGCTGCACCAGGCGGTCGAGGCCAAGGAGGGCGTCAAGGTCGAGCGCGAGAACCAGACGCTCGCGACGATCACCTTCCAGAACTACTTCCGCATGTACAAGAAGCTCGCCGGCATGACGGGTACGGCGGACACGGAGGCGGTCGAGTTCAAGAAGATCTACAAGCTCGAGGTCCTGGTCATGCCGACGCACCGCTCGATGGTGCGCATCGATCATCCGGACGTGGTCTACAAGACCGAGCGCGAGAAGTTCGACGCGGTGGTCGAGGAGATCGAGGAGTGTCACGAGCGCGGCCAGCCGGTTCTGGTCGGCACGATCTCGATCGAGAAGTCGGAGCGCCTGTCGGGCATGCTCAAGCGACGGGGCGTCCGTCACCACGTCCTGAACGCCAAGCACCACGAGCGCGAGGCCGAGATCGTCGCGCAGGCGGGACGTCACGAGGCGGTGACGATCTCGACCAACATGGCGGGCCGCGGTACGGACATCATCCTCGGCGGCAATCCGGAGTTTCTCGCCGCGGCAGAAGCCGGTACGCGCGATCCGGAGAACCCCGAGTTCCAGGCGGCGCTCGCGAAGTTCAACGCGGAGTGCGCGGCGGGCCGCGCGAAGGTGCTCGAAGCGGGCGGATTGCACATCCTCGGCACCGAGCGACACGAGTCGCGCCGCATCGACAACCAGCTCCGTGGCCGCGCCGGCCGTCAGGGAGACCCTGGCTCATCGCGCTTCTATCTCTCGCTCGAGGACGATCTGCTGCGCATCTTCGGTGCCGAGCGCATCCAGGGTCTGATGACGCGGCTCGGAATGGAGGAAGGCGAGCCGATCGAGCACAAGATGATCTCGCGCGCGATCGCGAACGCGCAGGCGAAGGTCGAAGGTCACAACTTCGACATGCGCAAGCACCTGCTCGAGTACGACGACGTCATGAACAAGCAGCGCGAGGTGATCTATCACCGGCGCCGAGAGACGCTCGCCGGCGAGAACCTGAAGGAAGAGGTGCTCGAGATGATCGACGATCTCGCCGCCAACGTCGCGCAGGCGGCGGTGGATGGAGCGATGTCGTCGGGCGAGTGGGACTGGGACGCGATCGGCAACGCGATCGTCGACCGGTTCGGCGTGCGCGTCGAGCTCAGCGAAGAAGACCGCGAGAATCCGAACGTCGACAAGCTCGGCGCGGTCATCGGGGAGCGCATCCGGGCGCTCTACGACGCGCGTGAGCAAGGCTTCACCGAGCCCGTGATGCGACACCTCGAGAAGGTGATCCTGCTCCAGACGATCGACCAGCAGTGGAAGGACCACCTGCTGACGATGGACCGGCTCAAGGAAGGCGTCGGGCTGCGCGGCTACGCGCAGCAGAACCCGCTGCAGGCGTACCAGAAGGAGGGGTTCACGCTGTTCGGCGAGATGGTCGATCGCATCGAGGCGGAGGCGACGAAGAAGCTCCTCACGGTGCAGCTCGTGCGCGAGGAGGACATCGAACGCCTGGAGGAGCAGCGTCGGCCGCAGCCGATGACGCTCAGCCACGGGGCGGTGACCGAGGCGGCGCCGGCTCAGGCGAAGGCCACCAACGCGGAGGGCGACAAGCTGGGGCGGAACGACCCCTGCCCGTGCGGCAGCGGCAAGAAGTACAAGCGCTGCCACGGTCGCTGAACGGCTGCGCCTCGGCCTGCGACGCGTGCGGCCCGCTGCGCATCGATCGCGCGGGCCCGGCTCGCCGCCGCCCCGCGCGCACGTCGGCGGCGCGGGGCGTCCGGTCGAGCGGATTCTGGATTTACTTCTTGGCCGTCCCCAGCACGCCGTCCTTGAACACCTTTGCGACGGTGAAGCCGACCTTGCGCCGTGCCGGGATCTTGATCGCCTCTCCGGTCTGCGGGTTGCGTCCCATGCGGGCCTTCATCTTGCGCAGGCGCAGGATTCCGAGCCCGGGGATCTTGACCGACTCACCCTTCTTGATCGTCTTGCCGGCCGTCTCGACCAGCGCGACGAGAACCTGATCCGCTTGCTTCTTCGTGATGTCCGCCGCCGCAGCGAGCTTCTCGAGCAGTTCCGACTTCGTCATGGGCACCCCCTCCCGAAAAGTGAATTGAAGATTTCAAGTAAGGCGGTGCCTCTTACGAGAGAGCCCCTTGTGTGTCAAGGCGAATCACACTCGCACGCGCAGAAAGTCGCGCCCAGAGCGGCGTTCCGCGCATCGTCGTGCGCAAACCCTTCAGGAGTGCATGCCGCGCGCGTTCGGATCGACCGGCTCGATCTCGTGTTCGAAGAGCACGAGCTTCTCGCCGCAATCGAAATCGACGGTGATGAGCTGTCGCCCGATGTTCTCGCGCGTCGAGCGAACGGTGCCTTCGGCGGCGCGGTTCAGGACGCCACCCTTGTGCGTGATGTTGCGCGTGGCGCGGCAACGCAGCCCGGGAGAAAAGGACGGTTCCATGTCAGCGCCTCCTTCCGTGCGACGACTCAAGCACTTCCCGTGCCGCGTGGGCGCGCTGTCGTCGCACCGTTGTGCTGGGCGACTCTGGACCCGCGCTTCACACCGCAGGGCGCTGGATTTGTCTGCCTGGGTGAAAGACGAAACGGGTGACGCACCTCTTGCGTGCGGATTCTCGGGTGCGCGACTCGACCGTGGGCCGCTGCTCAGGATCGACGCAGTACGGTGTCACCGCTGGTCAAGGAGTGTGCAGTGAGAGAAGTTGAACGAGCGTCGCTCGCGGCGCGCGGCGTGATCGAGGGATTCTACGGGCGCCCGTTCTCCCACGAGGAGCGTCTTGCCCTGATCCGCTTCGTCGGTGCCCTCGGATTCAACTGCTACGTGTACGCACCGAAGAACGACCCGCTGCACCGTGACCGCTGGCGCGTGCCGTACCCGGAAGCGGAGCTCGCTCGCTTCCGCACGCTCGCCGCCGCGGCCCATGAGTCGGGCGTGCGCTTCATGTACGCGCTGGCGCCGGGTCTCAGCTACGACGCGGCCGACCCCGGGGACTTCGTCCTGCTGGAGGCGAAGATCCGCGCCGTGAGCGCCGCGGGCGCGCGCGGCATCGCTCTCCTGTTCGACGACCTGACCGCGGACTCGACGGCGCTCGAGCCCGACACGCAGGCCGATCTGGTCGCCCGCGTCGGAGATCTCGTGCGGACGATCGATCCCGGAATGGCTTTCTGGTTCATCGGCAATTTTTACTGCGGTGACGTGCAAGAGCTGCGCTCCGGAGCCGGCTTCTGGGGCGCTCTGTACGGGCGCCCCGCAAGCGACTACTTCGCGGCCTACGCGGCGCGGGTACCGGCGTCGGTGCCGATCATGTGGACCGGCCCCGCCGTCTTCTCGGCGGTGATCACCGCGGAGGACGTTCGCGGGGTCCGACAGCTCGCGGGCCGACCCGTGGTGCTGTGGGACAACTTCCCTGTGAACGATGCGCTGCCCGGCCAGCTCTTCCTCGGTCCCTACGTCGGTCGTGAGCCGGGCGCGCTGGCGGGATTGCACGGCGTGGTGCTGAACCTGATGTCGCAGCCGGTAGCGAACCGGATCCCGCTCGCCACCGCGGCGGACTTCTTCGCCGACGCGCTGGCCTACCTTCCCGACGTCGCGCTTCGTCGAGCCGTCGCGATGCTGGCGGGCGATGCGAGCGCGGTGGCGCACCTCGAGACGTTCGTGGCGCAGCACCGCGGCCACCCGGTGCTGGCGGCCTCGGGGACGGCGGGCGAGCTGCACGCGCACACGCTTGCAGCCTTCGCCGGGGGCGAGGCGGAGCGTCACGCGATCGGCGCGTTGCGTCGCCACCTCGGCGCGCTGGCCTCGAACGAGGAGGATCTGCAGCGGGCGATGCGCGGACACGCCCTGCTCGGCGAGATCGGGCCGTGGAGCCGGCAGCTCGCACGACTCGCGCGCGCGGCGCTCAACGGCCTCGATGCGCTCGCCGGCATCGGCACCGTGGATGCGTACCGCGCGGCGCGAGACGCGGCGGGCGCACACGACGAGGTCGTCGCGGCGACGCCGCTCCCACCCGGGCTGACACCGTTCGTCGCAGGGCAGGGCGATGCGGTCGATCGCTTTGCCGAGCTCTTCGTCGCGATCGACGAACGGCTCGCGCCGTCTCAGCCCGGCGACGCCGCTGCGCCCCCGAGGACGGCGACGTAGGCGCGGATGCGTGCCGCGTTGACGCCCATGTCGCCGCGACCGTCGCGTGACTTCGAGCGGACGTCCACGATGCTCCCGGTGCCGTCGGGTCGAACGCGGATCACCACGTCGTCGACGAAGCCGAAAACCTTCGACTCCGAGATCGCCTCGATCGTACCGCCCGTCGCGTCGACGTTGATGTCGGACCAACTCGGCATCGCGCGCGCGGCGCTCTCGGCGCGTTGCAACGCTTCGGCCGGGGGCGCGGCGAGCCGGACCGGCTGCAGGTCGGAGCAGCACGAGCGCTGCACCTCGGCGAAGGCGGGCGGATAGGCGAGGTCGCGCCCGACGTTCGGGTCGCGCGTCGCAGCGTGGCGGAAGGTGGGCGGATCTTCGAGGTCGGTGGTGAAGTCGTTGATCATCGACGATCCGCCGCCGGCGCCGAATGCGGTGAAGACGAACACCAGCGCCGCGAGCAGCGCGACGGTCCGTCCGATGCCGAAGCCGCGGCCGCGCGCTGCGCTCACCAGAGCCGTGAGGGCCGCGACGACCGACACCAGGCCGCCGAGCATGAACAGGTAGAACGCGGCGAGCGGCGGGACGATCCGCAGCCAGCCGAGGATCGGTCCGGCGAGGACGCAGAGTCCCGCGATGAGCCCGACGCCATCGAGGATGCCGGAGCGCCTGTTTCTCTTCGCCATGACCGTCTCCCGTCACCGCGCAGCTTCCGGGTGCCCCCCGTCGCGGACGGGGGCTTTATCGGCGCTTTCACCGCGCCTTGCAAGGTGCACGCGGAGGGTCGGGTTGACGCTGTCGTGCGTTGACTTCCCGTTTGGTCGTCTGCGAATCTGTCCGAATGACGACCTCCTTCCGATCCTTCACCCTAGCTCTCTGTGTCGTGCTGCCCCTGACGGGCTGCTCGCGTGAAGAACCACCCCCCCCGGCGCCCGTTTCGGCGGCGAAGCCCGCGGCGGAGGCGCCCGCTGCTGCGGCTCCCGCCGTCCCGGCGGACGATGCGCCGAGCTTGAGCGGTGATCCCAAGGTGATGCAGAACCCGACTGCGGCCGAGCCGGGTTTCCTGACGGCTTTCGCCGACGCTGACGAGACGATCGGTGAGGCGCCGATGACCGTGAAGCTCACCGTCGACGTGATCGACAACACGGGGACGCCGCCGTACACCTTCATCTGGGACTTCGGCGACGCAACCGAGTTCAGCAAGGAACAGTCTCCATCTCACACCTACACGATCCCGGGAAACTTCCGTGCGAGCGTCATCGTCCGCGACAGCAAGGGAGAGGTCGATCAGGACTACATCGACATCGCGGTGAGCGATCCGAACGCACCCGAAGGAATCACCGCCGAGCAGCTGATGCAGCAGGTGCCGCTCGAAGAGGTCCTGCGCCAGGCACGTGAGGCTGCGATCAAGGGTGGTAACGAGGCCGCGCCACCGGCTGATTCTGAAGAGGAGTGACGGGCGCGCCGCCCGCACGTCGTGCAGGCGGGTACCGATCGAAGGAAGGGCCTCGGGGCTTCGCGCCGAGGCCCTTCGTGCGTTCCGCAGCCGTACGGGCTACTGCTGCCGTCCGCGCGCGAAACCGTCCGCCCGCGTCCAGGCCATCCACGGCGGGCGGCCGCGGAAGCTGCTCGGGTCCCCGAAGCGCACTCGACTCCACGGGGACGTCGTCGTCCGGAACGAGAAAGGGCCCCGGTTTTCACCGGGGCCCTGATCTCGGGTCGAGTGGGAGTCAGGCCGTCGCCCGACTCCGAACGGACTTGGAAGGAAGAAGGAAGGTGGAGCTCAGAAGCTCGCGGTGCCGTCGACGAACGCGCCGCTCGGCGACTGGCAGTACGTCAGGCCGTTGAAGCCCTTGACGAGACCGGCGATGAGAGCGCCGTCACCAGCGTAGTTGTGGCAGGGCGGAAGGCCGGGCGCCTTGGCCGCGATGCCGTTGATCTTGGCCGTGAACTTCGGCAGGACGCCCTTCGAGGGGTCGTTCAGACAGGTCGACACGCCGGTCGCCTTGCCCTTCGAGTAGTTGGCCGCGCCCTTGGAGTAGCACTTCTCGACCGAGGCGGCGAGCTTCGCGCCCTCCTTGGAGGCCTTCTGGACGTTCTTGAGGACGGCCGGGTTGGGCGGAATGAACCCGCCGCCAAACTCGGACGGAAGCGCGCCGGTGACGTACGTTCCGGCAAGCGCCGCGGACGCCGACAGTGCGAGCGCCAGCGCCACGGTGGTGCTCACGAATTTCTTCATCATACGAATGCCCTCCTACAGGAGTTGGGGGTTTTGCCGTGGGCTTCACAGATCCGCAGATCGCGACTCGACCAAAGGGAGTGCGCCCCATAAGGCCCCGGCTGCAGCTGCATCGAGGGCTATTTACGGAGATGGCTGTTTGGTAGTCAACCGGTTTCCGTGAACGCTCCCATGAAACCTTCGTTGCCCTCTCAGTCACTGAGAGGAAGCGTGCGACACGGCGCAACGTCGTCGCTCCGCCTGTTTCCCGGACGACCATGCCCTTCCCGGTGACCGCCTCGTCGCGCGCGACGAGGGATGTCGCGCCGGCGGATCCAGCGGTCGAGGAGCCGCTGCGCTGGGTCGCGCGCGTGCTCCTGGTGGTCATGCTCGCTCTGGTCGGACTCTGGACCGTGCAACGCACCACCTGGTACCTCGCGATCGACCAGTTCGGTTACCTCACCTTCGCGGAGGATCTCTCGCGGGGAAGCGTGCGGCACGACTGGGACCTGCTGCCGGCGCTCCGGCCGCTGCTCCCTGCCGGGGTCGACATCGACGTCTACGCGCAGACGTACGTGCGGCACGGAGATACGCTCTTCTGTCGGTACTCGCCTGGCTACCCGTTGCTGCTCGCTGCGGTGCGGTCCCTGCTCGGACCCGGCGCGGAGCATTTCGTGAACCCGCCGGCTCTGGTCCTGCTGCTGCTGCTGGTCTACCTGATCGGCTGCAGGGTCCTGGGCTCGACCTGGCTCGGTCTGGCAGCTGCGCTGCTGGTCGCCTTGATGCCGAACTACGTGCTGATGTGGTCCACGTCGCCGCTGCGCGACGTGCCGGCGCACACGTTCGCGCTCGCCGGGCTGTGGGTCCTGCTCTCCGGAGCTCGCGGGTTGCGGGCGGGTTGGCGCGAGCTCGTTGCGGCGGGTCTGCTGGGCTACGCGATCACGACGCGCAACGACGCGGCGCTGTACCTCCTGCCGGCTGCCTCGATCGCGCTCCTCGACCGAGCGCTGCTTCCGCGGCGGATCGTCGCCGCGTCGATCGGCTTCGGGATCGGCATCGCGCCGCTGCTCGCGTACAACTACGTGGCGACGGGCAACCCCTTCCGCCCGACGCAGGCAATGGAGCTGAACTCGGTTCTGTCGCGAGCCCCGGACGCGCCTGCGGGGCCGACCTGGGTGCTGCCGTCGTTTCCGCGCGAGGCCGCGGCTGCCGACGAGCCGCCGCCGGGAGCTTTTGCTTCCCCGGCTCCGCTACCGACGCCGTTTCGGGTGCAAGGTGGCGGTCTCCGCCTCAGCAATCTCGGCAAGACGTTGCCCGCCAACGTCGCGATCCTGCGCGAGACCTGCGGCGATCTCGCGCTCGTCCTGGCCCTGGTCGGGGCGATCGCGGCGGTACGGGCGCCGGCGCTCTTCCTGCTCGTCGTGCCGTATTCGGTGGTCGCGTTCGTGTTCTTCAGCTTCTGGACGCTCCCCGGCCCGCGCTACCTCACCGGGGTGCTCCTGCTCCTGCCGCTCGCCGTGCTCGAAGGGGTGCGCGCACTCGCGGCGGTGCCGGCCTGGCTCGCGCGCCGCGCCGGTACGGTTGCCGGCGCGGCGGCGGCGGTCGCGATCGTCGGCGGGCTCGCGCTCCTCCTCGCGCGGTCGTCGTTCGATGCCAGGTCCGCGCTGCCGTGGGTGAACGTCGTGCTCGCGGCGGGCACCGCCGTCGGAGCCTGCGCAGGCGCCTTCGTCGTCGCACGGCGGCGGATTGTCCTGGTTTCGCTGACGCTCGGCCTCGGACTCGCGACGGCGCTGCTCTGGCGATCGACCAGCACGCTCGGGACGCGGGCGAGCTTCCAGCAGGCGCAGGTGGCACGCGCGCGCGCGACGATCGATGCGGCCATCGACCGACCGGCCGTCGTGCTCACCACCACGGCGATCGGACGCCCGGCGGAGAACCTCAACTACTACACCGAGGTGGAGGCGGTGTACCTCGAGGAGATGTTCCGCTGGCAGGTGCAGCCGCGGTTCGTGGTGGGACGCCTGCTGCGCAACGGCTTTGCGGTCTACCTGCTCACCACGCCCGCCGCCGCACGCCAGTGGCTCGAGAACAGCAACATCTCCGACTGGTACACGGGCGAGATCGTGCGGACGATCTCGCCGGCGGAGGCGGCCGACTACTTCGTCGCCTCGCCATTCCACCGTGGTCTCCCGCTCGTGCTGGTGCGTCTCGAGCTCAGGCCCGGCGTCTGAGAAACAGGCGGCGGCGGCGAGCGTCGCCTCGATCAGCCCGCGAGCTTGTCGCGCAGGATGTCGTTCACGGCCTGGGGATTGGCCTTGCCGCCGGTCGCCTTCATCACCTGTCCGACGAAGAAGCCGAGCAGCTTGTCCTTGCCGGCGCGGAACTCGGCGACCTTGTCGGCGTTGCGCGTCAGCACGTCGTCCACGGCGGCGGCGATCGCACCGGTGTCGGTGACCTGGGTGAGGCCCTTGCGCGCGACGACGTCGGCAGGCTCCTCGCCCGACGCGACCATCTCCTCGAACACGGTCTTCGCGATCTTGCCGCTGATCGTGCCGTCATCGATCAGCGCGACCATGCGCGCGAGCGACGCGGCCCGCACCGGCCAGTCCACGATTCGCAGCTCCTCGTCGAGCTTGCGCTCGCGGACCAACCGAAGGATGTCGCCCATGATCCAGTTGGAGATCGCCTTCGGGTTCCGGTGTGCGGCGACCGCGGCTTCGAAGTAGTCTGCCAGGTCGCGGCGCGCGGTGAGAACCTCGGCGTCGTAGGCGGGCAGGCCGTACTCGGCGACGAAGCGGGCGCAGCGCGCGCGCGGCATCTCCGGCAGGTCGCGACGCAGCTCGTCGAGCCACGCCCGGTCGACGACCAGCGGCAGCAGGTCCGGCTCGGGGAAGTAGCGGTAGTCGTGCGCGTGCTCCTTCGAGCGCATCGACGCGGTGACGCCGCGGTCGGCGTCGAACAGCCGGGTCTCCTGCACGACGCTCCCGCCCGATTCGAGGACGTCGATCTGCCGGCGGATCTCGTAGTCGATCGCGCGCTCGACGTTGCGGAACGAGTTCACGTTCTTGATCTCCGTACGCGTTCCGAGCTCGGTGTCGCCGCGCCGCCGGACCGAGACGTTGGCGTCGCAGCGCATGCTGCCCTCTTCCATGTTGCCGTCGCACACGCCGAGAAACTGCAGGATCGCGCGCAGGGCGCGCAGGTACGCGCTGGCCTCTGCGGCCGACGCGATCTCTGGCTCGCTGACGATCTCCATCAGCGGCACGCCGGCGCGGTTCAGGTCGACCAGCGAAGACTCGTCGTGCGCGTCGTGGATGCTCTTGCCCGCGTCCTCCTCCATGTGGATGCGCGTGAGCGGGACGCGCTTCGTCCCCGCCGGGGTGTCGATGTCGACGCTGCCGTGCACGGCGAGCGGCTCCTCGTACATGCTGATCTGGTAGCCCTTCGGCAGGTCCGGATAGAAGTAGTTCTTCCGTGCCCAGCGCGCGCTCGGCGGGATTTCGCAGCCGGTCGCGAGCGCGGTCTTGAGCGCATACTCGAGCGCGCGTCGGTTCAGCACCGGGAGCACGCCCGGCATGCCCATGCAGACCGGACAGGTGTGCTCGTTCGCTGCCGCGCCGAACTGCGCCGAGCAGCCGCAGAAGAGCTTCGATGCCGTAAGGATCTGCGCGTGGACCTCGAGCCCGATCACGGGTTCCCACTCGCCGTAGGTCGTCGCGGCGTCGTCTGCGCTCACGGTGCTCCTCCTGCCTTCCCGATGTTGGCGCCGGCCGCCGCGACGAGGTCGAGCGTGGGACGTCGCCGGTGCCACTCGGTGCTGCGCTGGTAGGCGTCTCCGGCGCGCAGCAGCGTCTCCTCTCCGAAGGCCGGCGCGATCAGCTGTAGGCCGATCGGCAGGCCGGCGTCGTCGAAGCCGCACGGCGCGCTGAGCCCCGGCAGGCCGGCGAGGTTCACCGACGTCGTGAAGACGTCCGAGAGGTACATCGCAAGCGGATCCGAGATCTTCTCCCCGAGGCGGAACGCCGTGGTTGGCGCGGTCGGTGCGGCGATCACGTCGCAGCGCGCGAACGCCGCCTCGAAGTCGCGACGGATCAGCGTCCGCACGCGCTGGGCCTTCAGGTAGTAGGCGTCGTAGTACCCGGCCGAGAGCGCGTACGTGCCGAGCAGGATGCGCCGCTTCACCTCCGCGCCGAACCCCGCGTCGCGCGTGTGTCGATACATGTCGACCAGCGAGTCGCCGATCGTGGCGTGGCGCAGGCCGAAGCGGACGCCGTCGTAGCGGGCGAGGTTCGACGACGCCTCGGCCGTGGCGACGAGGTAGTACGTCGCGATCGCGAACTCGGTGTGTGGCAGATCGACCTCGACGATGCGCGCCCCGCGCTCCGCCAGCACCTCGATCGCCGCGCGCGTCGTGCGCTCGACGTCGGGGGCGATGCCCTCCGCGAAGTACTCGCGCGGCATGCCGACGCGGAGCCCGGCGATGTCGCCGGTGAGCGCTGCGAGATAGTCGGGTACCGGGCGCGGTACCGACGTCGAGTCGCGCGGGTCGTGCCCGGCGATGACGCCGAGCACGGCGGCGAGATCGGCGACCGTCCACGCGAGCGGACCGACCTGGTCGAGCGAAGAGGCGTAAGCGATCACGCCGAAGCGCGACACCCGTCCGTACGTCGGCTTGAGCCCGCTCACCCCGCAGTAGCTGGCGGGAAGCCGGATCGAGCCGCCGGTGTCGGTGCCGAGCGAGGCGAGGCACTCGCCCGCGGCGACCGCCGCCGCGGATCCGCCCGACGAGCCGCCCGGTACACGCTCGAGGTCCCACGGGTTGCGCGTCGGGCCGAACGCCGAGTTCTCGTTCGACGAGCCCATGGCGAACTCGTCGAGGTTGGCCTTGCCGACGAGCACGCTGCCGGCGCGCGCCAGGCGCTCTGCGGCGTCGCTGTCGTATGGAGGCTTGAAGCCTGCGAGGATGCGCGACGCGCAGGTGGTCGCGATGCCGCGGGTCGCGAAGATGTCCTTCAGAACGACGGGGATGCCCAGCAGCGGACCCCGCTCGCCGGCGCCGAGCCGCCGATCGGCATCGGTCGCGTCGGCGAGCGCGCGGTCCGCGGTCACGCTCAGCAGCGCGTGCACGCGCGGCTCCGCCTGCGCGATGCGCTCGAGCGTCGCCCGGGCGAGCTCGGTCGCGGACACGTCGCGCGCGTCGAGCGCCGCGCGGGCCGACGCGATGGTCCATGAGCTCAGATCCGAAGGGTTCATGAAGGGGCTTTCCGGCGAGCGGCGGCGGCGTGCTCGGTCAGTGCGTCGTTCGGCTGGGCCGCGCCGCATACCGGCGGGGCCGGGCTCACTCGATGATCTTGGGTACCCGCAGGTAGCTCCGGTCGCGGTCCGGTGCGTTGCCGAGCAGGGCGTCGGCGTCCTCGGGGTTGCGGACGACGTCGTCGCGCAGCGGCGTCTGCAGGTCGATCACGTGCGCGGTCGCTTCGACCCCGGTCGTGTCTAGCTGCTCGAGCTTGCCGATGTAGCCGAGAATCGCTTCGAGGTCGTCGCGCAGTGAGGTGCGCTCCTCGTTCGTGAGGCCGAGGCGCGCGAGCAGGGCGATGTGGTCGACGTCTTTCAGCGATACCGGCATTTGCTAGAAGTCGTTACCACGCCGGTGCGCGCGGCGGCAATTTCGCGGGCGCCGGCACCGGTCCTCGTCGCGTCCGATCCGGCCGCGGAAGCGCCCGGATTCGTCGATCGTCAAAAAACACGGAGAGGATTCGCTCATGCCAACCTCGTCGCGAGGGCCGGGAACGCTCATCTCGGTCCTTCTGCTGATCGTCCTCGCCGGGGCCGATGCGTTCGTCCTGCACCATCTGGCCCAGGCCGGCCCGGTGGCGCTGCTCGCGTCGGCGGCCGAGACGCTGGCGACCTCCGGCCCCGGCGCGGCGTTCCGCCAGGTGACGGACGGGGGACTCCTGCCGTGGCTCGCGGTGCCGGTCCTCGGGCCACTGCTGATCGCCATCGTGGCCCTGCTGACGGGTCGTGCGGGCCATGCCGTCGCGCCCCCGGAGACCGTCGAGGACGTCGTCGTGGGCGCGACGGCGGAGGCGCCGCACGCGCCCCCGCCGGACGTGGCGCTCCGCCTGCTCGCGACCTTGCAGGAGGAGGCGCGCCTGATCGACTTCGTGCGCGAGGACATCGAGGGCTACGCCGACGCGGACGTGGGCAGCGCGGTGCGCGGCATCCACACGGCGTTGCGCAAGGCGATCGACGAGCGGCTGACGGTCGAGCCGATCCTGCCCGGCGAGGACGGCGATCGAGTCGAGGTGCCGGTCGGCTTCGAGCCGGCGCTGATCCGGGTCACCGGCAAGCTCGCCGGTGGGCCGCCGTACGTCGGCGTGCTGCGCCACGGCGGCTGGCGGGCGCGCGATGTTCGCCTGCCGGCGCCGAGCCCGGGCAGCGATCCGACGATCCTTCTCCCTGCCGAGGTCGAGGTCGGAGCGGAATGAAGAGCACGTCTCCGGAGCCATCCGAGGAGAGCCGGTTCATCGTCGGCATCGACCTCGGCACCACGAACTGCGCGCTCGCCTGGGTCGACACGGGCGAGGCCGACGAGCAGGGGCGGGGTGCCCCGATCCACGTGCTTGACGTCCCCCAGGTGACCGCTCCGGGCACGCTCGAGCCGCGCCCGCTGCTGCCGTCGTTCCTCTATCTCGCGCCGCAAGAAGAGCTCGCGAGCGGCGGATTCGCGCTGCCGTGGGGGCCGCCGTCCGATGGCGCGGTGGTCGGCGCGATCGCCGCGCGCCGCGCTGCCGAGGCGCCGGATCGCGTCGTGTCGTCCGCCAAGTCATGGCTCTGCAACGCGCGCGTCGATCGCAGCGCGGCGATTCTCCCCTGGGTCCCAGAGTCCGGTATCCAGCCCGAGAGCCCCGATGGCGCCCGGCCGCGGATCTCGCCGCTCGCCGCCTCGACCGCCTACCTCGCGCACCTGCGTGACGCTTGGAACCACGTCGTCGCCGCGGACGACGCGTCGCTGCGGCTCGAGCGTCAGGAGATCTTCCTCACGGTTCCCGCGTCGTTCGACGCGGTCGCGCGCGAGCTGACCGTGCAGGCCGCGGCGCAAGCGGGACTCCGTAAGGTGCACCTGCTCGAGGAGCCGCAGGCGGCACTCTACGCCTGGGTCGAAGCAGCGGGCGAGGAGTGGCGGCGCGACCTGCGCGTGGGCGACGTCCTGCTGGTGTGCGACGTCGGCGGCGGCACGACGGACTTCAGCGTCGTCCTGGTCGACGAGGAGGACGGTCGCCTCGCGCTGAGCCGCGTCGCCGTCGGCGACCACCTGCTGCTCGGCGGGGACAACATGGACCTCGCACTCGCGTTCGGCGTCCGGGAGCGGCTCGCGCGCGAGGGCAAGCGCCTCGACGCGTGGCAGTTCCGCGGCCTCGTGCTGGCGTGCCGCGAGGCGAAGGAGCGTCTGCTCGGCGTCGATCCTCCGGAGCACATGCCGCTCGTCATCCTCGGGCGTGGCAAGAAGCTGATCGGCGGCACGATCCGCACCGAGCTCACCCGAGACGAGGTCGGTGCGCTGCTGCTCGACGGCTTCCTGCCGCAGGTGGACGCGGACGCACGCGCGACGGCATCCGCGGACGCGGGGCTCAGCGAGCTCGGTCTGCCGTTTGCAGCGGACCCCGCGATCACGCGCCACCTCGCGACGTTCCTCGCAACGCACCGTGCGGCGGCTTCCGACGCGGGCGCGACGCTCCGCACCGACGCCCCGATCCGTCCCACGGCGCTGCTCTTCAACGGCGGTGTGATGCACGCGAGCGCGATGCAGCAGCGGATCGCCGACGTCCTGGGCGCGTGGTCGCGGCAGACCGGCTCAGCGCCCCCGCGCGTCTTGCCGGGCAGCGACCTGTCGCACGCGGTCGCGCGCGGCGCTGCGTACTACGGCCTCGCGCGTCGCGGGCGCGGGGTGCGGATTCGGGGTGGCACGGCGCGCTCGTACTATGTCGGGGTCGCAAGCGCGATGCCGGCGGTGCCCGGACAGCCGCCGCCGGTGAAGGCGCTGTGCGTCGTGCCGTTCGGCGTCGAGGAGGGCACCGAGCTCGCGGTTCCCGGTGCCGAGTTCGGGCTCCTCGTCGGGAACGACGCGCGATTCCGCTTCTTCGCCTCGTCGACGCGCGGCGACGACGCGGTCGGGCTCGTCCTGGACGAGTGGGACACCGCCGACCTCGACGAGCTACCGCCGCTGACCGCGCGTCTCGACGGTGCGGCGAGCGGCCGGGTACCTGTGCGGCTCTCGGCGCACGTGACCGAGATCGGCACGCTCGAGCTCTGGTTCGTCGCGCGTGACGGCGACGAGCGCTGGAAGCTCGAGTTCACCGTGCGCGAAGCGGGGGCGGCGTGAGCGAGTCCTCCGCCCGTCCGTCGCGCTTCGTGGTCGGCATCGACCTGGGCACGACGAACTCCGCGGTCTCGAGCGCGCGCCTCGGCGGCGGCCGGGGCGTCGAGGTGTTTCCGATCCCGCAGCTCGTCGCCGAGGGCGAGGTGCTGCCGCGCACCTCCCTCGCGTCGGCGATCTATCTCGCGGGCGAGCACGACGTTCCGCACGGCGCGCTCGCCCTGCCGTGGTGCGCGGACGAGCGCTTCGCGGTCGGGGCGCTCGCACGCCGGCTCGGCGACCGCGTCGCGGGGCGGCTCGTCACCTCGGCGAAGTCGTGGCTCTGCCACGGGGGGGTCGATCGTACCGCGGCGATCCTGCCGTGGGGCGGTGATCCGGAAGCGGGGAAGCTCTCACCCGTCGCCGCTTCGGCGCGCGTCCTCGCGCACGTGCGCGCGGCGTGGGACGCGGCCCACCCCGACGATCCGCTGCACGCTCAGGCGGTGGTCCTGACCGTCCCGGCCTCGTTCGACGAGGTGGCCCGCGAGCTCACGGTGCAGGCGGCGGCGCAGGCCGGGCTCGCGAAGGTACGACTGCTCGAGGAGCCCCAGGCGGCGATCTACGCCTGGATCGGTGCGCACCCCGGATGGCGTGAGCGCCTCGTGCCGGACAGCACGGTGCTGGTCGTCGACGTGGGCGGCGGCACCACCGACTTCTCGCTGGTCGCGGTGCGTCGGGGTGCCGAGGGACTCGCGCTCGAGCGCATCGCCGTCGGTGAGCACCTCCTGCTCGGTGGCGACAACGTCGACCTGGCCCTGGCGCGCCTGATCGCCGAGCGCAGCCCGGAGGCGCGTGGTCTCGACGCGGCACGATGGCAGCAGCTCACGTCCCTGTGCCGGGACGCGAAGGAGCGGCTCCTCGGCGACGACCCGCCGGCGAGCGTGGCAGTGACGGTTCCCGGTCGCGGCCGCGGGCTCGTCAGGGGAACGGTCAGCGCGACGCTCACCCACGATGACGTGCTGCGCGTCGTGGTCGACGGGTTCGTGCCGCCAGTCCCGCGCGAAGCGCGTCCCCGCGCGGGGGATGGTGCGGGCCTCGCCGAGTTCGGCCTGCCGTTCGCGAGCGACCCACGGATCACGAGCCACCTCGCGAGCTTCCTCGCCGCCGCGTGCGACCCGGGAGCCGGCAACGGCGCAGGGCCCGCGGCGGAACCGTCCGCCGTGCTGTTCAACGGGGGGGCCCTCAAGGCCGCGGCGATGCGCACGCGCATTCTCGACGTGCTCGAGTCGTGGTACGGCGCGCGCCCGGTGGACCTCGCGGGCGCGGACCTCGAGCTCGCGGTGGCGCGTGGGGCCGCGGCCTACGGTCTCGCGCTGCGTGGCGTCGGCGCGCGCATCGCGGGTGGTGCGGCACGCGCGTACTATGTGGGGGTGGCGGGCGCCACGTCCTCCGCTCCGGAGCAGGCCGGTGGCTTGCGGCAGGTGCTCTGCGTCGCGCCGCGCGGCATGCAGGAGGGCGCGGAGGTCGAGATCGCCGTGCCCGAGTTCGAGGTGCTCGCGAACGCGCCCGTGCGCTTCCCGATCTTCGCGTCGAGCACGCGCACGGGCGACGTCTCGGGTGCGCTCCTCGAGGTCGATCCGAGCGGGCTCGTCGAGCTGCCGCCGATCTCGACCGTGCTGCGCTTCGGACGCTCGCTCACGGCGCGCTCGATCGCAGTGCATCTGCGCGCGGTCCTCACCGAGACCGGGACGCTCGAGCTGTGGTGCCTGTCGCGCGATACCGACCACCGCTGGCGGCTCAACTTCGACCTTCGTGGCCAGGAGCGCCGGCTGCCCGGCACCCCGTCTGTTGAAACGGTGCGCGCGGAACCCTCCTCGTCGCCCGAGACGGACGTGGGCGACGAGGAGGCGACGTCGCGCTTGTCGCGTCCTCCGGTCGCGGCGCAGGAGGCGATCATTGCCGACGATCGCATCGCGGCTGCATGCGCGCGGCTCGAGGAGTGCTTCGCGAGCCGGCCGGGCAGCGATCCGAAGCTCTTGATGCGCACGCTCGAGGAAGCGCTCGACGCGGGACGCGACGCCTGGCCGGTCGGCTGCATCCGCCCGCTCTGGGATGCGCTCTTCGCACTGGAGGCGGCGCGCGAGCGGACCGCCGAGCACGAGGCGCGCTGGTTGAACCTCGCCGGCTACCTCCTGCGTCCTGGATTCGGCGAGGAGCGCGACGCGTGGCGCGTCGAGCACCTGTGGCGTCGCTTCGACGCCGGTCCGCGCTTCCAGAACGCGCCGCAGGCGCGCGCCGAGTGGTGGACGATGTGGAAGCGCGTCTCGGGTGGTCTCACGCGCCAGCAGCAGCAGGCGCTGCTCGCGTTCATCCGTCCGGCGCTGCTGCCGCAGCTGGCACGCAAGGCGAAGGCCCGCTGGAAGGCGGCACCGCAGGAGCTGCGCGAGCTGTGGCAGGTCGCAGCCTCGCTCGAGAAGCTGCCGGCAGGCGTGCGCCAGGAGCTGGCGAGCGCGCTGGCGCCACGCGTCGCGAAGGGCAAGACCACGGGTGACGCCGAGATCTGGGCCCTGGGTCGCCTCGCGGCGCGCGTTCCGGTCGCGGGCCCCGTGAGCAGCGTGATCGAGCCGCGCGTCGTCGAGCCCTGGCTCGAGACGCTGCTCGGCGTACCCTGGGAGCGCACGGCAGCGGTCGCGCTCGCGGTTGGCCAGATGGCGCGCATGACCGGTGACCGGGCGCGCGACGTCTCGCCGGAGCTGCGCGAGCGTCTCGCCGAGCGGATCGCGAGGGAGCCGGAGGGCCGTCGCTTCGCGCGCTGGCTGCGCGAGGTGGTGACGATGGGCGCGCAGGACCAGGCGCTCGTGCTCGCCGAGTCACTACCGGTCGGGCTCCGTCTGGCCACCGCGCCCACCTGACGCTACCCCTTCCGCTACGCTCGCCCTGTCGCCGGGCAACACGACGATGGAGCCTTGGCGCATGCCGGGGAGAAACTTCCGCCCGGCGCGCGGTCGCGCCGCGGAAGACGCGGCCGTGCGCCATCTCGCCGCGCTCGGCTTCGAGATCGTCGCGCGCAACGTGTGGCTGTGCGGTGCCGAGCTCGACCTCGTCGCTCGCGACGGCGACGTCGTCGTGTTCGTCGAGGTGCGCTCGCGCTCGAACCGCCGCTTCGGCAGCGCCGCCGCGACCGTTCGCTGGCGCAAGATCGCGCGCGTCGCCCGCGCCGCTCAGGCGTACCTCTCGATGCACGGCCTGCAGCGCGCGCCCGCGCGGTTCGACGTCGTCGGCGTCGACTGGACGTCCGGACGCGCCGATTGCACGCACCTGCGGGGCGCGTTCGAGAGCCCGTTCTGAGGTGGCGCGCTCAACGCAAACGTGTTGAAGAACGCGACCATGCTGGACATCAGGCTCATCCGCGAGCGCCCCGACTTCGTGAAGGCGGAGCTCGCGAAGGTGCATTGTCCGTCGTCGGTCGTGGACGAGCTCCTCGAGGCGGACCGGATCCGTCGCGAGGCGCTGCACGCGCTCGAGTCGAAGCGTGCCGAGCGTACACGCCGCTCGAAGGAGATCGGCGCGCTGCCACCCGAGGAGCGGAAGGCTGCTGGTGCCTCGATCAAGTCGCTCGGCGACGAGATCGCGGCTGCCGAGACCTCGGCCGCAGAGGCCGAGGCGCACTTCGACGCGCTCATGCTCGAGGTGCCGAACCTGCCGCACGAGAGCGTGCCCGTCGGTCCGGACGACGGTTCGAACGTGCTGGTGCGCACCGTCGGCGAGCCGGCAACGTTCGACTTCGAGCCGGTTCCCCACTGGGAGATCGGACCGGCGCTGGGCGCGATCGATTTCGAACGCGGCGTCAAGATCTCCGGTACGCGCTTCTACCTGCTGACGGGCATCGGCGCGCGCCTGCAGCGCGCGCTGATCTCGTTCATGCTCGACGTACACACGCGCGAGCACGGCTACAGCGAGGTGTACCCGCCGGCGATGGTGAAGCGGCAGTGCCTCGTCGGCACCGGCAACCTGCCGAAGTTTGCCGACACCGTGTACCACGACGCCGAGGAGGACTTCTGGTTCGTGCCGACTGCTGAGGTGCCGGTGACGAACATGTACGCCGACGAGATCCTCGACGGCGCGACCTTGCCGATTCGCCACGTCGCGTACTCGCCGTGCTTCCGGCGCGAGAAGATGTCGGCCGGACGCGACGTCCGCGGCATCAAGCGCGGTCACCAGTTCGACAAGGTCGAGATGGTGAAGTTCGTGCGTCCCGAGGAGTCCGATCGCGAGCTCGCGTCCCTGCTCGACGACGCCGAGGACATCTGCCGGCGACTCGGCCTCGCGTACCGGGTGCTGCAGATGTGCACCGGCGATCTCAGCTTCACCGCGGCGATCAAGTACGACGTCGAGGTCTGGGCGCCGGGCTGCGGCGAGTGGCTCGAGGTGAGCTCGTGCTCGAACTTTCGCGACTTCCAGGCGCGGCGAACGAACATCCGCTACCGACCGTCGGCGCAGGCGAAGCCGGAGTTCGTCCACACGCTGAACGGCTCGGGTCTCGCGCTGCCGCGCGTCCTGATCGCGGTCCTCGAGACCTACCAGCAGAAGGACGGCTCGGTGGGTGTCCCCGAAGCCCTGCGACCCTACCTCGGCGGCGAGGACTTCTTGCGGCCCGTCTGAGCAGGCTTCGACGGCCGCCGCGCGCCCTTCGGTGCCGTGGTTCCCTTCGGTGCCCTCGGCGACGTCACCCCTGTCCTCGCCCTTCGTGGCGATCCCGCCTGCGTTGACGGCCGGGTCGATGTCGTGCTCTTGCCGGCCGCCGCGCTCAGGGCCTTGCGACCGTAGTCGCAGAGGGGCTGGATGACGCATACCTCGCAGCGTGGGGTGCGTGCGAGGCAGACGCGGCGGCCATGCCACTGCAGCAGGTGGCAGAGACGCACCTGCAGCGCCGCCGGGACCGCCGCCGCGAGGTCCTGCTCGATGCGGTCCGGGTCCGCCTCGTGGCTGAGGCCGATGCGCTGCGCGAGCCTGGCAACGTGACGGTCGACGCCGATCGCCGCGTCGCCGAACGCGTTGCCGCGCAGCACGTTGGCCGTCTTTCGGCCGACGAAGGGCAGGGTGAGCAGGTCCTCGAGGCGACGCGGTACCTCGCCGGCGAAGCGCGCGACGAGCTCTGCCGCGCAGCGTTGCACGGCGCGCGTCTTCTGGCGGTAGAAGTTGATCTCGCGCAGGTCGTGCTCGAGCGCCGCGGGGTCGGCCGAAGCGTAGTCGTGCGCCGTTCGGTAGCGCGCAAACAGCGCCGGCGTCATCGCGTTGACGCGCTCGTCGCGGAACTGCGCCGCGAGGATCAGCGCGATCAGGAGCTCGAGCGGCGTCGTGAAATCGAGCTCGAAGCGTGCATCGGGGTGGGCGCGTCCGAGCTCGTCGACGATGCGTCGCACCCACGCGCGGTCGTCCATGGGTCTGGCAGGCACGCGTCACCTTCGGCGGGCACTCCGCGCGAGTCAATCTCCGCGTGCGCGTCGCGCGGGCGGGAGACGATTGCTAGACGCGACGGGATGTCCACGGTGTCGCGCATCTCCGTCGACGGTGTGTCCCTCGCCGTGACCGATCACGGCTCCGTGCGCGGCCCGGAGGCCCGGCCCCTCGTCCTCGCGCACGCGACGGGGTTCTGCGGCGCGGTCTGGTCCCCGCTGGTGCCCGCGCTGCGCGAGCGCTTCCGCGTCGTCACCCTCGATCAGCGCGGCCACGGCGACAGCGACAAGCCCGACGGCGATTACGCGTGGAAGGAGTTCGCGAGCGATCTTGCGGGCGTGATCGACGCGCTCGACCTACGAGAGACGTACGCGGTGGGTCACTCGAAGGGCGGCGCCGCAGTGGCAGGCGTCGCGGCGGACCACCCGGGCCGCCTGGCGCGTGCCGTGCTGCTCGACCCGGTCCTGATCGCCCCGTTCGTCGCCGGACAGGAGCCTGCACCCAACCCGCTGGCTGCCGGGGCTCGGCGCCGGCGCATCGTGTGGGATAGCCGAGAGCAGATGCTCGCGTCGTTCGTCACGCGACCTCCCTTCGACCGCTGGCGGCGGGATTACATCGAGGCCTACGTGGAGCGAGGGACGCGGCAGCGTGCGGATGGCCGCGTCGAGCTCAAGTGCCCCGGTGAGATCGAGGCGCGCGTCTACGAGGGGGCGGCCCGATCGTCGAGCCTCGACTACCTACCGCGGATGCACATCCCGACTCTTCTCGTGTCGGGCGGCGAGAGCCTCACCTTGCCTCCCGCGCGTGCGCGTCAAGCAGCAAGGATGCTGCCGCAAGGACGGCTCGAGATCTTGCCGGGCGTTGGCCACTTCATCCCGATGGAAGCGCCCGACGAGGTTCTTCGGCTGCTAGGCGCGTTCCTGGAGTGATGCGCGGTGGTTGGTGGGACGCTTCGCTGGCGGGCGCTCGGCGGTGCCGTCGCCCGGCTGTCCGAGGGTGAAAGGGTCGTTCGAGCTTCGCACGAGGTAGCGCCACTGGCCGCGAACGCGGATGCCGGCGGCGAGGAAGCGGCGCTGAGCCCGGGAGCGGTTCTGCCGGTCGGACGCATGTCGGATCATGGGCCGAGCGCCGAAGCATGTGGCATGCCATCGGTGACTCGGCGACCGATCTCGCGTCGATGCTCGACTTTTCGCCGGTGCGGGCCGCGGCACCTCGCGGGGACAGCTGGGCAGCGTCATCATTCTGGCACCGTACGTCACAGCCACCTGCAACATCGGGAGGAGTCGTGAGAATCGTCGTCTGCGTGAAGCAGGTTCCGGAGGTGTCCGAGCTCGCGCTCGATCCGGTCACGAAGCGGCTCCAGCGCGACGGCGTCCCGCTCCAGATCAACCCGTTCGACCGGCGTGCCGTCCTCGAGGCGACGCGGCTCAAGATCGAGACCGCCGGGACGATCACCGTGCTCTCGATGGGGCCGCCCCAGGCGGAGGCGGCGCTCCGCGAGTGCCTGTCGCTCGGCGTCGATCGGGCCGTACTGCTCTGTGATCGCGCCTTCGCGGGCGCGGACACCCTGGCCACCGCACGCGCTCTGGCGCGCGCCATCGCTACGATCGGCTGTGATCTGTTGCTCGCCGGACGCTTCAGCATCGACTCGGAGACCGGCCAGGTGGGCCCCGAGATCGCGGCTCTCCTCGACCTCCCGCTGCTCAGCGGCGTGCGACGTCTCTCGGTCGGCGCGAGGGAGCCGGCGGCCTGGACGGTGGCCGCGGAGTGTGAGCGTGACGACGGCTTCGCCGCGGTGGAGTGCGCGACGCCGCTCGTCGTCACGTGCACCGACCGCTGGAAGACGCGCATGCCGCTCGTGATGCCGGACGAGGAGGCTGCCGCGCGGCGACCACTGGAGGTCTGGACCGCGCAGTCGCTCGGCGGTGACGTGGCCGAGTACGGCCAGGCGGGCTCGCCCACCTGGGTCGAAGACGTGCAGCCGGTCGAGGTGGATCGCCGTCGCGACCTCGTGGTCGCGGCCGACGAGATGGAGCGGGCGCTCGACGCGGTGCTCGCCGAGGTCGGAGCCGTGCGTGAGGCGGAAGCACGCGGGGCGCGCGCGCGTGTCGCGACGCACCCGGCGCGTAGCGAGGTGCGCGACGCGGTGTGGGTCGTCGCCGAGCTCGCATCGGACGGTCGTCCGCGGGTCGTCACGGCGGAGCTTCTCGGTGCCGCGGACCAGCTCGCCTGCGAGCTCGGGGTCGGTGTGGCGGCGTTCGTCGTCTCGCCGGAGCTGGCCGCCGGACAGAGGGTGCCGCGTGACGCGAGCGCTCTCGCCGCCCTGCTGGGAGCCCTCGGCGCCGACGTCCTCCTCTGGCCGGACGACGCCGACGCGTCGTCGGAGCTCGCGCTCGCCGGCAGCCTCGAGGACGCTCTGCGCCGTCTTGCGCCGCGCTGCGTGCTCGCACCCGCGACGGGTCTCGGGCGTGATCTCGTTCCGCGCGTCGCCGCGCGTCGCGGCCTCGGCCTCACGGGGGATGCGCTCGGCGTCGAGCTCGATGCCGAGGGACGCCTTCGCCAGCTGAAGCCGGCGTTCGGCGGACAGTTCGTCGCCCCGATCCTGTCGCGCACCCGTCCAGAGCTGGCGACCATCCGACCTGGGGTACTCGCGCCGGTGGCGCGCGACACCGGACGGGCGCCTGCTCGCGTCGTTCGCCTACCCGCGACAGCGGGTGTGCCGCGTGCCCGCACGCTCGCCGTGACGAGCGAGCTCGGCAGCGACGGGGCGATCGATGCTGCCTCGGTGATCGTGTGCGTCGGGCACGGCCTCGGCAAGGAGAACGTCGCGCTCGCTCAGGACCTCGCCGCGGCGCTCGGGGGCGTGGTCGGGGCTACGCGCCGCGTGTGTGACGTCGGCTGGTTGCCTCGTCAGCTGCAGATCGGCATCTCCGGGAGGAGCGTTGCGCCGGAGCTCTACCTCGCGCTCGGCGTGCGCGGCTCGTTCAACCACACGGTCGGCATTCGGCGCGCAAGGCGGGTGATCGCCGTGAATCGTGACGCTGCGGCCGACGTGTTTGCCGTCGCCGACCTCGGAATCGTCGGCGACGCCCCCGGCTTCGCCGCCGCCCTGCTGGCGCGCCTGCGCACCGACGCGTGAGGGGAGGGTTACTCGAGAACCGTCTTCTTGACGATTCCGAGCCCGCCGTCGAGCTCGTAGACGATCGGCACGCCGGTCGCGATGTTGAGCTCCAGGACCTCGTCGCGCGTGAGCTTCTCGAGATCCATGACGATCGAGCGGAGGCTGTTGCCGTGCGCTGCGACCAGGACGTTGTGTCCCGCCTGCAGCTGTGGCGCGATCCGCGCCGCGAAGTAGGGTAGGGTGCGCGCCGCCGTGTCCTTCAGGCTCTCGCCGTTCGGTGGCGCGATGTCGTAGCTGCGGCGCCAGATGTGCACCTGCTCGTCACCGAATTTCTTGGCCGTCTCGGCCTTGTCGAGCCCCTGCAGGTCACCGTAGTGGCGCTCGTTGAGCGCCTGGTCGCGCTCGATCGGCAGGTCCTTCAGGCCGAGTTCCCCGAGCACGATCGAGAGCGTCTCCTGCGCGCGCACGAGCTCCGACGTGAAGGCGAACGAGAATGGAATCGCGGCCTCGCGCAGCAGCTTCCCGGCGCGGTGCGCCTCCTCGCGCCCGAGCTCGGTGAGCGGCACGTCCTCCCATCCGGTGAAGCGGTTCTCGAGATTCCACTGGGACTGCCCGTGGCGGAGCAAGACGAGGATCGACACGGTGAACTCCTTCGTGATCGCGCGTGGCGTGACCGGGTCCGACTACGCCAAGCCCATCCGTCCTTCAAGGCGTGCCGATGCTGTGTTAGCTTTCGCGGGTCCGCAGACATCACGGAGGCCTCGAGTCATGAAGATCGTGGTGGATTTCGACAAGTGCAACAGCAACGCAGTGTGCCAGGTGGCGGCGCCGGAGGTCTTCGAGGTCCGCGAGGACAACTTCCTCTACATTCTTCAGGAAGAGCCACCGGAGAGCCTGCGCGCCAAGGTCGAGGCCGCCGTCCGCGGCTGCCCGACGCGCGCGATCTCGATCGAGGAGTAGTCAGCCGGTGATCGGTCGCTCGGGCTCGCCGACGCAGTATGCGCAGCGGCAAAGCGTGCGCAGCTCGGGTATGAGGTAGAAGGTCTCGTGGCCATCGGACCAGCGGAAGAACACGCTGGCGTCGCCCATCCGCTCGAAGCTCTCCAGCGTCACGTCGCGTCCGCCAGGCATCTCGTCGCGCGCGCGCAGCGCGGTGCAGGCGTCGCAGGGACAGTGGGCGCGCAGGCTCGCGTGCGGCAGGATGGAGTCGTGACCGTCCATCCAGGCGACACCGACAGCGTAGCGCCCCACGAGGCGGGTCTGGCTGATCCTCGGCTCGTCGTCCATGCCGGCGATGGTAGGGGAGCCATCGCGGGGCAACAAGCATGGGCGCGCTCCTGCTTACCGCTGCCCCGGTGGGCAGCGGCGGTTGCGGCTCTGGCGTTCGCCTGCGTCGTCGGCGGGGCGACGAAGGCGCTTGCGGAAGCGATCCGTCCCGAGGAGGCCGGAGCGCACGTGGGCGAAGACGTCACGGTGGAGGGTGAGGTTCCGAACGTCGTGTGCTCGCCGCTGGCCTGCTTGCTCTCCTTCACCACGGACTACAGTGGGCTCGTCGCGTCGATTCCCGGGGATGCGCTCGGTGGCTTCCCGCCTCCGAAGGAAACGTATGCCGGGCGTCGCGTTCGCGTGCGGGGCGTCGTGGTCGATCGCAACGGCAAGCCGCGCATCGAGATCGCGAGTCCAGGTGACATCGAGCTGGCCGACGGCAGCCGACGCGCCGCTGCGCCGTCGTCGGGGACCGCACCGGTGCGCGTGACCGTGTCCCAGCCCGCCCCGGACCTCGGCGCCGATCCCCACGATCCAGCCGCCGCGCCCGAGCCCGTCGCGCTGGCGCCGCCCCCGTCTGACGCGGCGGACTCCGGCAACCGCTCGCGTGTCATCGATCCCGGCCGGGTGACCACGCGTGCCGGCGGCCCGCGGGAGCCTGCGGCGGCGCCGAGCGGCGACAGCCTGCTTTCCGAGCTGTCCGGAGGGGCAGGTGACGCGGCCACCGTCGAGTCGCGCGCGCTCCAGCAGCAGATCGCCCGGCTGAGGGAGGAGAACGCGATCCTGTCGGAGACCGTTGCCGCCCTCGAGGAGCGTCTCGCGATGATCGAGCAGTCGGGCGTTCGCGGGCGGCAGGGTGGCGTCGACGAGAACGCGCTGCCGCACCTGCCGGGGTACGTCGTGGCCGGCTCGAGCGCGACCCGCTACCAGCACGTCAAGCGCGGCTGGAGCTCCGAGCGCGTGCTGCGCGCGCTCGGTGCGCCGCTCAACACGGTGACCGAGGCGAACGGATACATGACGTGGTACTACGCGGACGGTCGCGCGGTGACGCTCGACCCGCGTGGCCGCGTCGCGTCGAGCGTCGGCTTCTGAGGGCGGTCAGGCCGCACTGTCGGGCGGAACCTTGTCCGCGCGGGTCTCGGAGGCCGGCTTGTCGGTGCCGTCCTCGACCTCGTCACGACGTTCCATCGAGTCGCGGAAGGCGCGTAGCGACTTGCCGAGGAAGCCTCCTACCTCCGGCAGTCGGCTCGGGCCGAATACGAGGAGCGCGATCACGAGGATCACGATGAGCTCAGGTACGCCGAGTCCCCACATGCCGCTCGAATAACAACCCTCGAGGCCCGACGAGTCAAGTCGATGGCGTCGCGGCGCGCGTGCCCGCGCGTGGCCGACGTGGTAGCTGCGAAGCCCGATGGGCGAGGACGGTGGTGCGGCGGCGCGCGCGGGCAACGGTTCTGCCGCCGGGGCCGCAGCCTCCGCGAGCCTTGCACGCTCGGCTTCGGTGGTGGGGCTCGCGATCCTGGTGAGCCGGGTCCTCGGTCTCGTTCGCGAGCAGGTATTCGCCGCGTCCTTCGGTGCCGGCCGCGAGCTCGACGCGTTCGTCACGGCGTTTCGCATCCCGAATCTGTTTCGTGACCTGTTCGCCGAAGGTGCGCTGTCCGCCGCTTTCGTCACCTGCTTCACCCAGACGCTCGCGCGCGAAGGTGACGCCCGTGCGTGGCGTCTCGCGAATCTGGTCGTGCATGCGCTGCTGGTCGTCGTGGGCGGCATCGTGCTGCTCGGGATCGTGTTCGCACCCTGGCTCGTGTCCATGATCGCGCCGGGTTTTGCGGAGATCCCCGGAAAGAGCGAGCTGACCACGCACCTGACGAGGCTCATGTTCCCGTTTCTCCTCCTGGTTGCGTTCGCTGCGGTCGCCATGGGGATGCTCAACGCGCGTGGAAGCTTCGGCGTGCCTGCGTCGGCGTCGAGCTTCTTCAATCTGGGATCGATCGTGGTCGGCGTCGCCGCAGCGTGGTGGCTGGCGCCGGTCTACATGGCTGGCGTCTGGGCATCCGGGAGGGCAGACGCCTTCTCGGCGCCCCCGGGTGCGGCCGAACGTGCGATCGTCGGCATGGCCGTCGGCACGGTCGTCGGCGGCGCACTCCAGCTCGTCGTGCAGCTTCCGAGTCTCTTCCGGCTCGGATACCGCTACCGTCCGCTGCTCTCGTTTCGCGATCCTGGCGTGCGTCAGGTGCTGGCGCTGATGGGTCCGGCCACGATCGGTGCGGCTGCGGTGCAGGTGAACGTTCTCGTCAATAGCAACTTCGCCTCGCAGCTCGGTGACGGCGCCGTGAGCTGGCTCAACGTCGCGTTCCGCTTCATGCAGCTGCCGATCGGGCTGTTCGGCGTCGCGGTGGGGGTGGTGGCGCTGCCGTCGGTGTCGCGCAGCGTCGAGCGCGCCGACATGGTGGGCTTCAATGCGACCATCGCGCGCGCGTTGCGCCTCGTGTTCGGCCTCTGCCTGCCCGCCGCGGTCGGGCTGGCGGCGCTCGCTCCCGACCTGGTCGGCCTCGTCTACGAGCACGGTCGCTTCGACGCGAACGACACGCGCATGGCCGCGCAGGCACTGGTTGCGTACTCCTTTGGCCTCGCGGGCTATGCGAACATCAAGGTGATGGTGCCGGCGTTCTACGCGCTCGGCGACGCGCGGACGCCCGCAGTGATCTCGTGTCTGTCCATCGTGGCGAACGCCGCCGGCAACTGGCTCGTGATCAACCGGCTCGGCGGCGGGCACGCCGGGCTCGCAGCGGTCACCTCCGGCGTCGCCGTGCTCAATTTCACGATCCTGTACGTCCTGCTGCGCGCACGCATCGGTGTCTTCCCGGGGCTCGGGAAGGCCGTCGCGCGCCTTTCGATCGCGGCGGCGGCCGTCGGCGTGGTCTGTCTCGCCGTGCGTGGCCTCGTCGGACTCGCGATGCCGCTCGACGCCCTTCCTGGCCGTGCGCTGGTCACCGCGATCGCGATTCCGACCGGAGCGCTCGTCTTCGGCATCGTCGCGTCCTCGCTCGGGGTGAACGAGGTCGCAGAGATCGTGCAGCGCGTCCGCGGACGCCTTCGCCGAGTGCGTCACTGAGCCGCGCTCGAAGCCCACTGACGACGGCGATGATGGGCGCGGCGATCGATGCGCGCGGCGATGATGGGCGCGGCGATCGATGCGCGCGGCGATGATGGGCGCGGCGATCGATGCGCGCGGCGATGGATGGGCGCGGCGATCGATGCGCGCGGCGATGGATGCGCGCTGCGATGGATGAGTGACGCACCCGGCGGTGATGGTATGAGCGTTGCTATGCCGACCGACGTGCAGGGGCACGGATCGCCCGGCGCCGTGCCAGCGACGATCGCAGGGTTCCCGACATCCCTGGAGAGCTTCGAGGTTGCGGGGCATCCGATCTCGCTGGTGACGGTGCGCGATCTCGAGCGGTACGTCGATCGTGAGCGCCTGCTCCACGACGAGACCGTCGTGCCGCCGTACTGGGCGATGGTCTGGGGAGGTGCTCGCGCGCTCGCCGAGCACCTGGCGAGCGTTCCGTGCGTCGGCGCGACCGTTCTCGACGTCGGCTGCGGACTCGGACTCCTCGCGCTGGTGGCCGCGGCGCGCGGTGCACGAGTGACAGCAATCGATCGCGAGAGGGCGCCGATCGAGTTCCTGCAGGCGAGCGCCGCCGCGAGCGGGTTACCGGTGGAGGCGGTGGTCGCGGACATCGTCGCGCAGCGGCTCGGGCGTCGTTTCGATCTGGTGCTGGCGGCCGATCTGCTTTACGAGCGTGTGGAGTTCTTGTCCCTGGCGAGAGCGCTCGAAAGCCTCCTCGCTCCTGCGGGCACCCTCTGGCTGGCGGATCCGCAGCGGATCGATACCACCGAATTCTACGGCCACCTGGCGACGCAGGGGCTCACGGTGCGTGCGGCCTGCGTCAGAGAGTTACGCGAGGAGGGGGCCCTGCTCCGGGTGCGGCTGGTCGGGCTGTCGCGATCATGACGATCCAGCGGGCCGCGCTGGGGCGTCAGGCGTCGCGCCCGCCCCGCGAGGCTTCATTCAGCGGGGGTTGCTCCGTCGGCGTAGCGGTACTCGACTTGGTGGTCCAGCAGCACCTGCCCGTCTTCCGTCATCCAGCCGAAGCGCGTGGTCCGCTTGCCCTCGATGAGGTGATTGACGAGCTTGACGCGGTTCACGGCCTTCCCGGAGTCGAGCGCGACGTGCCACGCCTTGAGCGTGACCTTGCCGCGAGTCGAAGCGCGTGCTGTTTTGCTGAGTTTTTTCTCTGCCATCGGAACCTCCCGCCGGTCACCGGACTTCGCCTGTTGGTAGCGGCCGGGTCCCGGGCGCGCAAGATCGTTGCGATGAACGGGGGAGGGGGTGGGCGCGCCACGGGGGCGCGCCCACCCGGCTGTCGCCGGAGGAGGTGAGGGGCGTGGCGGGGGGGACGGACCCGCCGAACGGCGACAGTGTCGAGGATGCGGTTGGCTTACACGAACGGACGCCCGCAGGAGCCGGACGCTACGGTCGATGGTGCACGTCGTACGAGCGCGTCCCGGCGAGAGCAACGGTCGTGCCGGCCAAAGGATCGCAACCGCCGCGACAGGCTCTCGCAATGATGCAAGTTGCCGACGGATCTTGCGAAACTGCTCTCCGCCCGAGGCGTCTGCTGAAGGGCTCGAGCGAGTACCGAGCCGGAGCCAGGGTCGCGAAAAGTGGTGCAGCCGGTGAGCCAATGCAGAAGAACGACTTTCATCTGGGAAAAAAAACTGGCACTTTTGGTAATCAGGCTACTGACACGGTGAGTCATCGCTGCTACTCTCTAGCGACCTTGGTTGGTGGGGAGGCGGTGATGACGACGACGAGGACCTCGTCGAGTCTCGTTGAGAGCAGTCCGACCTCCCACACTCGGAGGACGAGGGCTGACGTCTCCCGCTGACCTCGTCGAGGACGGGACCACGACCCGGTGGAGCCGCGAAGGCGGCACGCGCCGAGGACAACGATTCGAGGACAAAGAACGAGATGCGAACCGCAGCGATCTATCCGGCAGAGACCGAGCCGACCGAGTGGAACGATCCCTCGCAGGACGAGCAAGCTCAGGCGGCGACCCCCTCTGCCCAGGAACTCGGTGACGTCGAGGCCGAGGCCAAGTCGATGGAGCCCCTCGTCGGGGATCTCGACGTGCTGGGCCGCTTCTACGCCGATCTGGCACGTACGCCGCTTCTCGATCGCGAGGCCGAGCGTACCCTCACGACGGAGATCAGCCGCGCCCGGGAGTCGGTCGTCCGCTGGCTGCGCCGCAACCCGCGCATCGTCAACGTGACGCTGACCGAGCGCGGACGTGGCGTGATCCGGCCGACGGAAGAGTTCCGCGAGCGCGAGATCTTGCTCGTCGTAGACCGTGCGCGCCGCCTCGCCCGCAGCCCTGCGAAGCTCCGCAAGATGCGTCTGACGCGCGAGCGCGTCAGCAAGTTCGCGCGCGAGCTCGATGCGCGGCTCGAGGCCTACCGCGGGGCGCGCGACGCGATGCTCAAGGCGAACCTTCGCCTCGTCGCGGCGATCGCCCGCAAGCACGCACGCCGCGGTCTGCCGCTGCCCGACCTCATCCAGGAGGGCACGCTTGGACTGCTCCGGGCCGTCGAGAAGTTCGACCCGGCGAAGGACATCAAGTTCTCGACCTACGCAGTGTGGTGGATCTGGCAGTACATCGCGCGCTCGATCGACAACGACCGTTCCGTCGTTCGTACGCCCGTGCACTGGCACGAGCTGCGCCGCAAGGTCGGCCGTCTGTCGCAGGCGCTCGAGAGCAAGCTGCACCGTGCGCCGTCGAAGGACGAGATCATCCAGGCCGGCGGCATCGACCAGAACCAGCTTGAGATGATGGCCGAGCCGGCTCACGTCCTGTCGCTCGACATGGAGCTCGGCCACGACGACGACCGTACGCTGGCCGAGGTCATCCCCGACGAGCAGGGCGACCGTCCCGAGGCGCGCAGCATGGCAGGGGACCTTTCGCGGCACCTGGAGCACGTTCTCACCGAGCTACCCGACCGTGAGCAGGCGATCATCCGTCTGCGCTTCGGTCTGGACGACGACCAGGTTGAGACCCTCGAGGAGATCGGGGTGCGCTACGGCGTCAGCCGCGAGCGCATCCGCCAGCTCGAGGCGAAGGCGCTCACGCGCCTGCGCGACCTCTGCGGCACTGCCGGACTCGAGTCCTTCCTCGAGGCCTAGCGGACGCTCGAGACCGAGCGAGAGCCCCGGATGGCAAAGCCTCCGGGGCTCTCGTCGTCTCTGGGCAACGTGCACGCGTCGTCGTCAGCCGAGCGAGCGGTAGTCGAGCGCGGGAAACGCATTGTCCCGTGCCTCGACGTCGGCGAGCCACGCTTCGTCGGGTGAGCCGTCTTCCAGGTCGCGCGCGAGCCTGGCGAAGCGCGCAAGGTGCAGCCTCGTTCGCCGAACGGCGTCGTTGACCAGCACGCCCTTCGACATGCGCAGCGGCCAGTCGCCGGATTGCGCGAGGAGGAGCTCGCGGGCAGCCTGGTTCAGCGCGCGCAGACGGAGCCCGGTCGCGTCCTCGTTCTGGCGAACCAGCGCACGCATGCGGAGCCCCGCGCGATGGAGCGGCAGGTAGACCCAGTCGTTTTCGCCGCCCAGCCGGCTTGCCTGGTCTCCGCGGTGCCCCGCGCTCGAGCCGGCCACGCGGCATTCCTGAGCGAGAGGGTGGCGCGCGAGGTACTCGGACGGGGTCGTGAGCGTGAAGGATCGCTGGTCGTAGGCGATCTTGCGGAGCGTCGCCGCGAGCCATGCCGGGCCCTCGAGCCAGCGCGCGCCGAACAGCTCCGCCGCGTAGGCCGCAAGCACGATCGGCGGACGTGGCATCATCGCCGCCAGCGCATCGATCTGGCTCTCTCGGCACGCGACGAAGTTGTTCGCGTGCGCGTCCAGCTTCGCGCGCGCGCGGCGGGCGCTGTAGGGCGTACCCTGTGGGGCTCCTAACGGTAGCGCGCAGGGCTCTTCGAGGTCTCGCGGCATCTCGGTTGGGAGGTAGTCAGGGTCGGCGGGATAGCCGTGCTCGCCGGCGACCTGGGCCCACGCCTCGGGGTCGCGTCCAAAGAACGCGACGCCGGACGGCGAGATGACGGGCGACCACACGCCCATCACAGGCCGCGGCCGCGCACGGGTGAGACCCCGAGCGTCGAGCACGGAGTATCGGACGTCGAGCTCCGCGAGGATCTCGTCCACGCCCGGAGCGTATGCTGCCCCGGGAAGCCAAACGCCGAGCGCGCTGGTACCGAAGTGGCGGCGATGCTGGTCGAGCCCCACGCGAAGCTGCGCGCGGATGGAGCGCGGATCGCTCGCGAGGAGGGGCAGGTACGCGTGGGTTGCGGCCGAGGCGAGCGCTTCGACGACCCCCGCGCGCTCGAGCGCGCGCAGCGCATTCACCAGATCGCACGACCAGGTCTCGACGAACGCGCGCCGCACATCGCGGAGGCGGTCGCGCTCGTCGTCCGGATGTCCCACGAGAACGGGGTGCTCGCGGCTCGCTCCCAGCGTGCGCCCGCCGTCCGTGAGGCACCGATCGAGATATCGCACGTACCGCTGCTGAACGACGCGGTCGGACAGGAGGTCGAGCAGGGGGGGCGAAACGGAGAGCGCGAGGCGGACCGGAACGCGGTCAGCCACGAGAGCGGAGAGCGCCGAGATCAGCGGGACGTAGCAGCGCGTGACGATGCCGAAGAACCGTTCCTCGGCCGCCGTGACGGTGCCACCAGTCTCACGAACGAACGGCTGGTGTGCGTGCAGGACGATGGCAAGCGAGCCCCGGTCGCCGTCGCGCGGGGGTTCGGGGGCGCCCGTCATCTCTCCCTCAGCCCGGTCTCGCTCATCGAGCGGTCGAACCGAAGCGGTCCGCAGCCGGGGTCGCGGCACCGGCGTCGTCCTGGGCGATCGCGCGCGCGTGCAGTGTCTCGGTGTCCGTGCGCGTCGGCTCGCGCGGCACCGGGGGGGCGTCGACGCCCGAGCCCGTGACGCAGCGCCAGCGGGGCGGCTCGACCCTCCCGGCTCCCGCAGGTGGCGGCTCGACCGTTCTTGGTCCGATCAGAGCGACGAAGTCGCCGTCTTCCGATGTCGTCCCGAGCGTGATCCGTACCTCGCGCCGCGGGCGCAGGAGGTCGACGTAGGTGCTCGTCGCGCGTGGCGCCAGCGTGACGACCCAGCATTCTGCGGCGGTATCTGCTCCCTCGGTGCCGTCCTCGTCGAGCGCCTCGATCGAGAGTGCATCGCGGATCGAGTGCGGCGACTCCGTGATCCTCGCCGCGCGCTCGGCGTCGGCTCCTGCCGAACGGCACCAGGTGACGAAGACGGTTCGTGGATCGCGGGGCAGCGCCAGAAGTACGTCGTCGCATGGATCGTCGTCGCCGATGTCGAGCGTGACGTCGGTGTCGCACGGGGCGACCTCGTGGGGGCGGGCTTCGACAGGGTACGCGTCGCTTCGCCGACGCGTGCGGAGGCTCACACCGCCCTGAATCGCACGGAGCACCGGCGGGGCGACGCCGTCGGGACCGGCGTCGCCGCGGGGACGCAACGTCCGCGCGACCACCCCGAGCACGGCGTCGGCCCCACCCAGCAGCGCGCGCAGTGGTGCGGTGAGTGCGGCGAGGGCACGCAGCAGCGGGCCGTCGTCGTTGCGGGCGTCGTCGCGCTGGGGAGCCACCGTGCTCGACGGTTAGCGGAGGCGTCGCGGCCGCGCGAGAGGGAGCGGCTAGTCCTCGACGGGAAGCACGACGACCCGTCGTTTCGGGTCCTGTCCGCGGCTCACCGAGCGGAGCCCGAAGCTCTCGGCGACGGCGTGCTGTTGGCGCCGCACGGCGGCCGGTCGTGCCTGCAGCTCGACCGCCTCTCCGTGCGCCAGCACGTCGTGCGCCGCAGCTTCGGCCTCGGCCGTACCCGTCGAGTGGGGATCGTCTGGTGGTGAAGCCGCCGCGTCGTCCGCATCGGTGTCGCGACGCAGGTCGGTGAGGAACGACTCGAGGTGCGTCAGGCTCCCATTGCGCAGCATGTGCACGGGCAGGTCCCGCGCGAGAGCGTCGCGCAGCTTCGCCGGCTGACGCTTGGCATAGGTCCGCAACGTGAGGATGAGATCCGCATCGCGTACCGAGCGCGCGATGCGCGCCGGAGCACCGGTGGTTTCGATGGCGCGCGCCAGCCGCTCCTCGCTCACCGCGAACGGGTAGATCCGCACAAGCCTACGCGCAGACCTTCGCGCCGGACGCGCCTCTTCGATCTGCGGCGGCTGCACCTCGACGGTGCCATCCTCCGCGCGAACGCGCAGCTCGGCAGGCCTCTGACGGCCGCGGAGCAGCGCGTCCACGACCTGCGCGACGTCGTGGTGGACGGCGAAGCGATCGCGGTGCTGGATCTCGATCAGCACGTCGAAGGTCGGCGCCTGCTTGCGCTCGAGGACGGTCTTCTGTGTGCGGCGGCGGCGCGCCTCGTCATCGCCGAGCGTCACCGCCTGGATGCCGCCGATGAGATCGCTCAGCAGCGGATTCGTCAGCAGATTGTCGAGGGTGTGCCCGTGCGCGGTCGCGATCAGCTGCACGCCGCGCTCGGCAATCGTGCGCGCCGCGGCCGCCTCGGGCTCGGTGCCGATCTCGTCGATGACCACCACCTCGGGCATGTGGTTCTCCACGGCCTCGATCATCACCGCGTGCTGTCGCTCGGGTGACGCGACCGGCATTCGGCGTGCCAGTCCGATCCCCGGATGCGGGATGTCGCCATCGCCGCCGATCTCGTTCGACGTATCGACGACGATGACGCGCTTGCCCGCCTCGTCGGCGAGGACGCGCGCAGCCTCGCGCAGCAGCGTCGTCTTCCCCACCCCGGGCGGACCGAGGAGGAGCGTGCTGCGGCCCGACTCGATCACGTCGCGAACGATCTCGACGGTGCCGAACACGGCGCGGCCGACGCGGCACGTGAGACCGATGACAGCGCCCGCGCGATTGCGGATCGCGGAGACGCGGTGCAGCGTTCGCTCGATGCCGGCCCGGTTGTCGCTGGTGAAGGCGCCGACCTGCGTGGTCACGTGCGCGAGCTCCGCGTGGCCGACCGGAGTGTCGCGCAGCCAGACCGCGCCCGAGGGGAAGCGCGCCTCGGGACGCCGCCCGAGGTCGAGGACGATCTCGAGCAGCTCCTCGAGAGCGGGGTGTCGATCGAGCACCGCACGCAGCCCGGCGGGCAGGACCTCGATCAGCTGTGCGATGTCGTCGCCGGCCTGCACCCGCGGTCGGTCGAGGGCCGGATCGAGACCGGCGGTGATCTGCTCGTTGCGACTCGTCAGTGTCGTGCCTCGAAGGCGGCCTTGAGCGCGAGCAGGTGCCCGAGCTCGTCCTCGAGCGTGCGTAGCCGTTGTACGAGGCCGGCGATCTCTCGGAATGCCCACTCGAGCTCGGCGATCTCGATGCGCGCCATCGCGTCGGCGAGCTGTCGATACAGGGTCACCACCTCCGAAGCCCCGTTCACGCCGTGCTCGGCCAGGCGTCGATCGACCTCCTGTGCGAAGCGAACGATCGCCTCTGCCTGCTGGATCGTCTCGTCTACCCGCATCTCGGGTGCCCTCCGGAGACCGAGCCCTCTCGCGTCACGAAGAAAGCCTACTCCGATGCCCGCAGAGGTGGAAGCCGCGGCGGCGTTGCTCTAACGTACACGGGTCCACGCACCGAATCCCTGCAGAGGAGGGCCTGGTGAAGATCAAGAAGATTCTCGTCGCGATCGACTTCTCCAAGCTGTCGTACGAGGCGCTCGATTACGGTATCGCGCTCGCGCAGGACCTTGGCGCGCGGCTCTCGGTCCTCTACGTCGTCGAGCCGATGGAGTTCACGGGGGTCGACGTCCTCGGCGGGACGCCGATCGCGACCCAGTCGATCGTCGACGAGCACCTGAAACAGGCACGTCGCGAGCTGGAACGGGTCAAGACCCGCAAGCTTGCGGGCCTCGCGGGTGCCACGACCTCGGTCCGCATGGGGCGGCCGGCCGAAGAGATCGTCGCCGCTGGCGGCAAGGGCAAGGCGAACCTCATCATCCTGGGAACGCACGGCCGGTCTGGCCTGTCGCACCTCCTGATGGGCAGCGTGTCCGAGCGCGTGGTGCGGCACGCGCAGTGCCCGGTGCTCGTCGTGCCGACGCGACGGTGAGCCCCTGGTCGTGACTTGGTGATTCCGATTGAGGGGACACGCGCGTCTGGTAATGCCTCGGTGGTGCTGGAGAACGAGACCTTGACCTGTGTGGTGCGAGTTCGTGCCGGCCTGTGTCCGCGAGCCGCGGAGGGCGACGCGTGAACGGGCGCGACGACGATCGGGGCGGCTTCGGCGGGAAGCCGTGGGACGCGATTCGACCTTCCCGTCCATCGTCGGGATCTCTGAGCGACACCGACGGCGGCAAGGCGCCCTTCGGCGGTTCGCTGTGGCAGCGGACGCTCGATCCAGACATCGACGCCGGTGACACTGCCGGTGAAGACGAGGCCGAGGAGGCGCCGCGGCGGCGTCGCGGCACACCCGAGCCGTCGCCCCACCCGCGCAAGACCGTGGCGGCGCTCGGCGCCAAGGCTCGTGTCGTCCGCGACGGCTTCGGCGTGCCGCACATCAGCGCCAAGACCGAACGCGACGCGTACGCGGCGCTCGGCTTCTGCATGGCAGAGGATCGCATGTGGCAGCTCGACCTGCTGCGACGGCTGGCCTGCGGACGCCTCGCCGAGGTTCTGGGTGCACCGTTTGGCCGCCACGACGCCCTCATGCGAACGATCGGCATACCGCGACGCGCGGCGGCGTCGGCGACGCGTCTCGAGGGCGTCGCACGCGACGTGCTCGCGGCTTTCGTCGGCGGCGTCAACGCTGCGCGCGCAGAGCACCGGCCCGAGGAGTGCACGGTGCTCGAGTACGAGATCGAGCCCTGGACCGTCGCCGACTCGCTGGCGATCGAGCTGTACGCGTCCTGGACCCTGGCTCTCGAGACCTGGCCGCACAAGCTCCTGGTTGCGCGCGTGCTGGCGACCACCGGCCTCGAGCGCGCGCGCTGGATCGCCCCAGCGGGCCTCGAGCTCGGTCTGTTCCCGGAGCAGATCCTCGCGCTCTGGCGACGCATCGACCCGCGTCTGGTGGATCTGGTCTTCGCGCCACCGGCGAGCCCAGGTGGCGGCAGCAACGGCTGGGCGCTCGGTGCCGCGCGCACCGGCACGGGCGCGGCGCTGGTCGCTGGCGATCCGCACCTCGCGACGACGCTGCCCGGGCCGATGTACCTGGCCCATCTGGAAGCGCCGGGCTTCTCCGTCGCCGGCGCGGCCTACGTCGGCGGCCCCGTGATCCAGCTCGGTCGCAACCGACACTGCGCCTGGGGGGCAACGAACTTTTCGCTGGATGACGTGGACTGCGTCATCGAGGAGGTCGACGGCATCGGCAACTTCCGCACGGAGAAGGGCTGGGCGCCGCTGAATCGTCGCAGCGAGCTGGTGCGCGTGCGCGGCGGCGAGAGCCTGAAAGTCGAGGTCGCGGAGACGCGCAATGGGCCGCTGCTCTCGCACCTCGTCGCGCAGCTCGACGGTCCGCACCCGGAAACGGGCGAGCTTGCGCTCGCGGTGCGCTGGGGGGTGAACTCCCTCGGCTCGAGCCTGCCGGGATGGCTCGCGGTCGCACGCGCGTCGAGCATCTCCGAGATGGGACGTGGCGCTGCCGCGCTCGACAAGGGGCCGCTGGCACTGAACCTTTACGCTGGCGACGACTGCGGCGCGGTCGGGCACTGGGGCGTCGGTGGCTTTCCCGTCCGCGACGCTGCGGCCCGGCTTCCGGTGCGCGGCTGGCTCGCCGAGACCCGCTGGACCTCGGTCGCGGGCCTCTCCGCCGCCGGCCCACGGCAGATCGGAGACGTCGTCGCGACGGCGAACGAGGCGCACCTCGCGCATGGTCTGGGCGGGTATCCTGCGCACGCGTACGCGGACCACGCGTACCGCGCGAGCCGGATCCGCGAGCGCCTCGGGCAGATCGCGCAACCCGGAGTCGAAGACTGCCGCGCGCTCCAGCAGGACGTCCTCGACCTCGCGGCGCGCGAGATCCTTCCAGAGGTGAAGCGCGCGCTCGCTCGTCCCGAAGCGCAGCAGCACGAGTCTCTCGCCCGCGCGTTGCCGCTTCTGCAGACCTGGGACGGAGAGGCCACGGCGGGGTCGGGTGCGGCAGCGCTGTTCTACGTCGCGACGTTCGGCCACGTTCTGCGCGAGCTCTTCCCCCAGTCCCGCTTCGGTGCACTGGCCGCGACGTGGCGCTTCGCGTGGTTCGGCCTGGCACGCATCCTTTCTGCGGAGACGTCGCCGTGGTTCCCCGGCAACGACGAGAAGGACGCAATGCTGATCGGTGCCTTTGCGCGTGCCGCCGACTGGTGTGCGAGCACGCTGGGATCCGATCCGTCGGCATGGACGTGGGGAGCGTTGCACGGGTTCGCACCGCGCCATCCGCTGTCGGCGCTCGAGGCGTTCACCGCCGGCGGACCCGCCGGGTGGGCGGCCCCGGGCTCTCCGTTCACGGTGCTGCAGCACCGACCGCCCTCGGCCGATCCGCCATACCCGGTCGTGCTCTCGCCCGCGGCGCGGATGGTGGCCGACCTGTCGACGGACGTGGTGCACCTGGCGCTGCCGGCAGGAGAGTCGGGGCGTGTGACGAGCCCGCACCTGACCGATCAGCTCGAGGCCTGGCGGTCGGGCGGCATGCTGAGCCTGCGTCTCGGTGGCGAGGCGACAGGCGACGTCACCGAGCTCGTGCCCGGCTGAGCGGGTCTCGAGTCTCGCCGGTCAGGTGAGCGCACCGGCCTCGCGAAGTCCGGCGATGCGATCGTCGGCATAGCCGAGCACCTCGCGGAGGACGTAGTCGGTGTCCTGGCCCAGGCACGGCGCTGCGCGCCACACGCGAAGGGGCGTGCCGTGCAGTCGGTACGGGATCCCCATGTGGCGTCGCGTGCCGATCTCCGGATGCGGCAGCTCGACGAAGTAGTCGCGCGAGCCCAGGTGGGCGTCGTCGTGCAGGTCCTTGGCGTTCATCGCCGTGAACGCGGCGACGCCGGTCGCCTGCAAGATGGTCGTGACCTCCTCGGGAGAGCGTGTTGCGCACCAGACGCCGATCGTCGCATCGAGCGCATCCTCGTTGTGCTTGCGCAGCTCGGCGGTCGCGAAGCGCGCGTCGCCGGCGAGCGAGGGGTCGATCGCCCGAGCGAGTGCACGCCACTCTTCGTCGCTCGCGGTGACGATCGACACCCACCGGTCCTCGCCGGCGCACCGGTAGATGGCGTGCGGTGCCCATACCGGATCGCGATTGCCGTCGCGCTCCGGCGCCTCGCCGGTCATCGTCTGCGAGAGGATGCCTTCGGGCAGGAGCGCCATCGTGCTCTCCCACTGCGAGAGATCGATGTACTGTCCTTCACCCGTGCGCCGCCGGTGGATCAGCGCGGCGAGCACCGCGGCGGCGCCCTCGAGTCCGGCGGTGGGATCACCGTACGAGATGCCGATGTGCATCGGACGCCAGCCGCGATAGCCGGTCAGCGACGAGAAGCCCGATAGCGGCACCTGGGCCGGTCCGTAGGACACGTATTCGCTTTCCGGGCCGCTGCCGGCCGCACCGTAGCCCGAAAGCGAGATCATGACGATGTCGGGGCGCAGTGCGCGGCACGCCTCGTAGCCGAGGCCCATGCGCTCGAAGACGCCGGCGGCGAAGTTCTCGACGACGATGTCGCTCGCGCGGATCAGGTCGCGCGCGACCTCCATTGCTTGCGGGTCCTTCAGGTTCAGCGTCAGGCTGCGCTTCCCTTGGTTGTACTGGTTGAAGTAGCCCGACCGATTGACACCGGGCTGCCCGTCCGGCCACGGGGGCAGGAGGCGAGTGACACAGGTGCGCGATGCCGACTCGACCCGCACCACCTCCGCCCCGAGGTGTGCGAGCTGCAGGCTGCAGAACGGTCCCGCCCAGACCCAGGTGAAGTCGGCGACGCGGATCCCCTCGAGCGGCTTCCGTGCGGCGCTCATCCGATCACCCCCGACGCGCGCAGGCGCGCGATCTCCCCGGGCTCGTAGCCGAGGGGCGCGAGTACCCGGTCCGTGTCCTCGCCGAGCCGCGGCGCCCGCTTGCGGATGCGCCACGGCGTGGCCGAGTGCCGGTACGGTGCGCCCGGGATCACGACTTCCCCGCCCCTGCCGTCGTCGACGGTCGCGAAGAAGCCGCGCGACTTGAGGTGCTCCGATCCGAGCAGGTCACCCATCGTCGACACCGGCGCGAATGGGATCCGCCGGGCCTGTGCAGCGTGGTAGAGTTCCTCGACGGTCTGCTCGGCCGCGTACTCGCCAAGGAAGATCTGCAGCGCGTCCCAGTTGGCCGCGCGCGTGAGGCGGTTCTCGAAGAGCTCCATGGTCGCCCATTCCGGGCTGCCGGCGAGCTCGACGAAGCGCTGCCACTGGTGCTCCTCGACGCAGCAGATGAAGATCCAGCCGTCCTTGCACTCGAGGAAGTCGAGCGGCTGGATCGGCTTGTGGCCCAGGCGCGACGCGGTCAGCCCCATGTACGGGTAGAACTCGTATGCCATCTCGAGGATCGACGTCAGGCACTCCTGCATCGACACCTCGACGAGCTGTCCCTCGCCGCTGCCGAGTGACGCATACAGCGCCCCGAGCGATGCGACTGCGGCGTTGAGCCCGGCCTGGAAGCCGGCCTGCTGGCCGAAGCCCTTGAGCGGCGGCATGTCCTCGCTGCCCGGGCCGCCGCCGTTGAGCGACGCGACGCCACCGGCGGCCCACAGGTTCAGGTCGTGCATGCGCCGGTCGCGGTTGGGACCGCCGAGGCCGAAAGGAGAGATGGACGTGACGACGAGGCGTGGATTCTCCGCCCGCAGCGCCGCGTCGTCGAGGCCGCACGCCTCGATGCGCGCGGGGGCCACGTCGTGGATCACCAGATCCGCGTCGCGCGCGAGGCGTCGCAGGATCTCCCGACCCTCCGGGCGCTCGAGGTCGACGGCGATGCCGTGCTTGTTGGTGTTCAGGTAGAGAAACAGGCCGCTTCGCTCGGGATCGACCGTCCCCGCGAACGGACCCCGATGCCGCGCGGCGTCGCCGCGGCCGAGGGGCTCGATCTTGATGACCTCGGCGCCGAGGTCTGCGAGCTGCTTCGCTGCGAACGGTGCCGCCACCATGTCGCCGCACTCGACGACGCGAATGCCGGCGAGCGCGTCGATGCCGTTGCCGGGGCCGGGCACGGCGGTCTAGCCGAGGGTCTCGGCGGGCAGGGTGGCGAGCAGATCCTCGGCGCTCGCGGGCTCTTCCGTGCCGCCTAGCTTCACCAGCAGATCGGTGTGCGAGTACGCGGTGGTCGGCCACTCGCGCAGGATCCGCCAGTCGCGCGCGGAGCTACCCGGCGCGAGCACCCGCACCTTTCCGGTGTCGGTGAGGCCGATCGCGGCGCGACCGCACGGCGTGGTCGTGAAGGAGACGTAGCCCGACTGCCCACCCAACGTGACGAAGTACATTTTCCGCGATCTACCCGGATCGTCCGGAGCGGGCAAGCTTGGCGCCGTCGCGCGGTGCCGGCTATGCAGCCCGGATGCTCCGCGTCGGCCTCACGGGCGGGATCGCCTGCGGGAAGAGCCTCGTGGCCGGGTTCTTCACGGCGCGTGGCATCCCGGTCGTCAACGACGACCACGCCGCACACGACGCGGTCGCGCGCGGCAGCGACGGCCTCGCCGCGGTGGTGCAGGAGTTCGGTGACGCGGTGTTGCTGCCCGACGGCAGCCTCGATCGCCCGAAGCTCGGGCGGATCGTGTTCAACGACGACGCGCGCCGCCGGAAGCTCATGGCGATCACCTTCCCGTTCATCGCGAGGCTGCTGCAGGAGCGCTTCGCCGCCGCAGAGGCGAGCGCCGCGCCGTTCGTGGTCTACGAGTCGGCCCTCCTGGTCGAGAACGGCGGGCAGGACGGCTGGCGGCCGCTGGTCGTCGTTCGCGTGGACGAGCACGTACAGCTCGAGCGTCTGCTCGCGCGCAACGCCCTCACGCTGGAGGAGGCGCGTGCGCGAATCGCGTCGCAGATGCCGATCGCGCGCAAGGCCGCAATGGCCGACCACGTGATCGACAACGACGGCGCACCCGAAGAGACCGAACGTCGCTTCGTGACGGTGTTCGCGCGTCTCGCCGAGCGCGCCCGCGCTCAGCCCTGAAGCGCCTCGCGGACCAGCGGCTCGAGCTCGCCGCTCGCGTGCATCTCGCGCACGATGTCGCAGCCGCCGACGAACTTGCCGTCGATGTAGACCTGCGGGATCGTCGGCCAGTTCGAGAAGCGCTTGATGCCCTCGCGAATCTCCGGGTCCTTCAAGACGTCCACCGTCTCGTAGGGAACGCCGAGCTCGTTGAAGACCTCGACGGTCGCCGCCGAGAAGCCGCACATCGGAAACGAAGGGTTTCCCTTCATGTAGATGAGGATCTTGTTGGCGTCGATGCTCGCGCGGATCCGCTCGTCGGTGCTGTCTGCCATCTCTCGATTCCTTCCGGGACGCCCGCTCAGGCGTCCTTGCCGGCCTGGGCTGGGGTCAGGGTCTTGAGCGCGAGCGCGTGGATGGTGCGACCGTCGACCGCCGCACCCAGCGCCGCGTAGATCATCTTGTGACGCTCGACCAGCGGCTTGCCCTCGAACGCGGCCGCGACGACGCGAACCTCGAAGTGGTCGCCCGTGCCGGTATAGTCGCGCACCTCGGCGATCGCTCCGGCGATGTGGGCTTCGATGCGCTGCTGGATCTCGCTCGGACTCATCGAAGGGGGAACCTAGCATCCAGGGCAAGGCCAGGAAACGGCGCCGGTACTCCGCGGGACGTGCTTCAGCGCGGGCGGCGGGGCGATCCCTTGCGGTGTGAGCTGTAACCCGGAAACACGTGAGCGCCGGGCAGCAGCGCCGCGGCGATGTTGTTGACCGCCGTGCAGGCCTCGCCGAAATCGGCCGCGAGAACCCGAACCTTGCCGGGGTATGTCGCCCCGTCGCCGGCCGCCCAGATTCCGAGCTGGTCGGACGCCATCCGGGAATCGACCACGATCGCCTCGCCCTCGCGACGCACGCCGAAGCGGCCGAGCGCTGCACCGTCGGCGTGGAAGCCGAAGCATGGCACGACCCAGCTCGCCTGGACCTCGTCCGTCGAGCCGTCGCGACGGTCGAGTAGCGTCGCGCGCTCGGCGCGCGCGCCACCGGCGATCGCGGCGAGCTCGCGGAACGGCAGGAAGCGTACCGACGACTCCTCGAGGCGTCGTCGCACGTCGTCGCCGACGGGCAGCCGGTCGCGCCGGTGCGCGAGCGTGACCTCGCGGGCCGTCCGCGCGCACGCGATGGCGACGTCGATCGCCCGCTCCGAGCCGCCGAGTACCAGCACGGGCGCCTCGCGGACGACGTCCGGCTCGGGCGGGTAGTAGCAGACGCCGCGTCCCTCCCATGCGGCGATCGCCGGATCGGCGATGCGCTGTGGCGCGAAGCTGCCGATGCCCGCAGTGATGAGGATTGCGCGCACGCGGTAGGACGCCTCAGCCCCGCGTGTGGCGCTGCCGTCACCCGTGCGCGCGGTCGTCACCACGAAGCCGTCGTTGCTGCGCGCGCTCGCCACCACCTCCTCGCCGAGCTGGATCGGAATGGGGAACGATCTCGCCTGCGCGTGCAGGCGTTCGACCAGGTCGCGTCCGGTGATGGCGGGAAAGCCTGCCACGTCGTAAATCGTGGTGTCGGGGTAGAACGTCGCGATCTGCCCGCCGACGATCGGCAGCGACTCGAGTACGACGGTATCGAGCCCGCGGAAGCCCGCGTAGTACGCGGCGTACAGACCGACCGGCCCGGCGCCTACGATGGCGAGCTCAGCCTCGCGCGGAGCCGAGGAGGGTGGGGCAGATGCCGAGGGCGCCATGCTTGACGGCCTCCGAGTACGACAGCACGTCGAGTCCGGCCTCGACGTAGCGGCCGACGTTGAGCAGACCCCCGTCGTGCGAGCGCGTCGACGACCAGTCCCAGCGGTCCTCGAGGAGACGGGTGCCACGTGCGGCGGCGTAGGCGAGCACGTCGAACGCGATCTCGGCGGCGCGGCGGCGGCGCCACGCCACGGTGCCCGCGCGCCGGCGCAGGGCGATCTCGGCGCGCTCGTAGGTCTGGTTGAGCGTCTCGCGCCAGGGCTCCTTTGCGACCAGTGCCCAGCCGCCCTCGACCGCGTCCGCGTTGGCGGTCGCGTCGTCGAGAAACCATGGCTCCTCGCCCGCGAAGCCGACGAGGCCGCTTCGCTCACGGGTGATCGCGGCGAGCGTTGTGAGCGTGATGGGGGCCCCATCGGACAGGGTGGCAGGGCGGTAGACGAGCAGACATCCCGACTCGCGCGCGCCGATCGCGACGTCGCGCGCGAACGGGATCGCGGGGACGTCGGCGACGCTCCTTCCGAGGAGCGGGCGCAGGGCGTCGGAGTCGATCAAGTCGGCGCCGAACAGGCGCCGCGCTTCGTCGTGGCTCAGAGTCGTCATGGGCGGGTGGCTTTAAGGTGTCGACGTCGGCCTGCGCAACTCGGCGGGCGTCAGCCGCCGAGGTGATGCATCGAGCGCTCGACGGTGGAGATCCCTGCACGCAGCTCGTGCCCGGTCGGCTTCGCGCCGACCGCGCGTAGCAGGATGCTCGCGATCGCTTCGTCGTCGGCGCCGGAGCGGAGGGCGGCGCGCACGTCGAGCTCGTCGTCCTTGAGCAGGCACAGGTGGAAGCGCCCGTCCGCCGTCAGGCGCATGCGGTTGCAGCTCCCGCAGTATGGGTCGGACACCGGGCTGATGAAGCCGACCACGCCGGACGCGCCCGCCAGCCGGAAGTTCTTCGACTCGTCGGACGGGCTGCTGGCGGCCTGGGGTTCGAGCGCGCCGAGCGCCTCCTCGATCCGGCTGCGCGTGACGACGTTGGAAACGAAGTCGTCCATGGCCACGCGGGCACACTCTCCACCACCGAGCGGCATCAGCTCGATGAAACGCACGTGCCAGTCACGCGCGAGCGTGAGACGCGCGAGGTCGACGACGTCCTCTTCGTTGTAGCCCGCGACCACGACGCAGTTCAGCTTGAGAGGCGTCAGGCCCGCAGCGTACGCGGCCTCGATGCCCGCCCAGATGTCGTCGAAGGTCGCCCAGCGCATCACGCGGGCCGCTCGGTCGGGGTCGAGAGAGTCGACGTGCACGTTGACGCGCCGTAGTCCCGCGGCGGCGAGCGCCGGGGCGAGGCGTGGCAGGAGAATGCCGTTCGTCGTCATCGCGACGTCACGGATGCCGGGGACCCGCGCGACGCGCTCGACGATGTCGACGAGATCGGGGCGGAGCGTCGGCTCGCCGCCGGTCAGGCGGACCTTGCGAAATCCCACCGACGCGGCCGCGCGCGCGACCCGCTCGATCTCCCTGGCGGTGAGCAGCCCTTCCAGCGGTGCGTAGGCCGCCCCCTGAAGCGGCATGCAGTACACGCAGCGTAGATTGCAGTGATCCGTCAGAGAGATGCGGAGATAGTCGATCTCGCGATGGAAGCGATCGAGGGGCATCTCGGAGCGAAGATAGTCGCAGGTACGAGGTGACGCCAGGGCGCTTGCGCCGCGCGCCTCCCGTCCCGCGCTGCCGGCCGTCGGGAGGAAGCGGTGCGCATTCGTCAGGTCGTGCGCGCGAGCAGATCCTCGGCCAGGTCGGAGAGCGCCGAGCGGTACACCGACGGATCGAGCAGCGCGATCTGTTCGCTCGCGCTGCGAATGCGCTCGGCGGCGAGGCGGCGCACGTGCCCGATCACCGGCGAAGCGCGCAGCGCCGCGAGCGCGCGGTCGACGACGGCCGGACTCGGATCTTCCGTGACGAACGCCGTACGCACCTCGGTAAGCTGCAGCCCGAGGACCGTCGGCAACGCGGGCGCCCCCTCGCGCAGATCGCTGCCGACCGGCTTGCCGATGAGCTCGGCTGGACCGAGAACGTCGAGCAAGTCGTCGACCATCTGGAAGCCGAGTCCCAGCTCGTAGCCGAGACGGAACATCGCCTCGACGACCTCCGTGGACGCGCCGGCGAAGTGTGCGCCGATGCGCGCCGCCTGGCTGAAGAGCGACGCGGTCTTGTTCCCCGCGATGAGGAGGTAGTCGTCGAGCGTCGCTGCAGGATTGCGCTTGAAGCGCCGCTGCATCACCTCACCTTCGCACAGACTCACGCAGGCGTCGGTCGCCCAGCCGACCACCATCTCCTCGAAGCGTCCGGCCACGCCGAAGGCGCGAGTGAACAGGAAGTCGCCCGTGACGAGCGTCATGCCGACCCCGTGGCGTGCGAGCGGCGACGGTCGCCCGCGGCGCGTGCGGCCGGAGTCGAGGATGTCGTCGTGCAGCAACGTCGCGGTGTGGATCAGCTCGAGTGCCGCACCGACGTCGATCGTGTCGCTCGGGTCTCCACCACCCGAAGCGCGGAAGACCAGCAGCGCGAGCGCAGGCCGGACGCGCTTTCCGCCGGCCTCGATCAGCTCGTTCGCGATCTCCGTGAGCGTGCGTTCGCTCGACGACGCGAGCTCCTGGATGCGCCGCTCGACGACGGACATCTCGTCTGCGATCAGACCGAGCGGGGTCGTGTCGGCGTGGCGCACGAGGCTGGTTGGGGCGGGAACGGATGTCATAGCGGCGAGCCCGGCGGATGATCTCACCGTGGGGGGCCCTGTCAAGATTTGGTGGCCAACGACCGCCTGTTATAGGACCCACTAGCCGAGCCGATGAGCGACGACAAGCCGACAGCCGAGCTCGTGCGCGAGCTTCTCCGCAGCGTGCGTTACCCCGGCTTCCCACGGGACATCGTCACGCTGGGCATGCTCGCGGACGTGCGACTCCAGGAGAACGAAGCGGTGCTGCGGCTCCGCTTGCCGAGCGGGCGTACCGACGTTCCACCGGTGCTCGAGCGCGAGATCGAGACGGCGCTCGCCCCGCGCGGCCTGCGCGCGCGGATCGAGCTCGCGGGCGATCCCGAAGCGTCGCGGTCGACCGCCCCACACGCTTCGTCGGCCGGCGACGCGGTCGAGCTGCCGGACGTTCGCTCGGTGCTGGCGGTATCGAGCGCGAAAGGTGGCGTCGGCAAATCGACGGTCGCGACCAACGTGGCGTGTGGGCTCGCCCGGCTCGGGCTTCGCATCGGCCTGCTCGACGCCGACGTCTACGGCCCGAGCCTGCCGATCATGATGGGCACCGACGCGCGTCCGCACGCGGCCGGCGGAAACCGCTTCCATCCGGTCGAGCGCCACGGCGTGCGCTGCATCTCCATGGGCTTCTTCCTCGACGACACCTCGCCCGTGATCTGGCGCGGCCCGATGGTGGCGGGGCTGATACGGCAGTTCTTGAACGACTGCGTGTGGGGCGACCTCGACGTGCTGGTGATCGACCTGCCGCCGGGGACCGGCGACGCGCAGCTCACGCTTGCGCAGCAGGTGCGGCTGGACGGCGCGGTCGTCGTGACCACGCCTCAGGACGTCGCGCTGCGCGACGTCCTGCGCGGCGTCGCCATGTTCCGGCAGGTGCAGGTGCCGATCCTGGGCGTGGTCGAGAACATGAGCGTATTCGTCTGTCCGGAGTGCGGCGACGAGGACGAGATCTTCGGCCACGGCGGCGGTGACCTGATCGCGAAGGCTGCCGAGGCACCACTGCTCGCGCGCATCCCGATCGACGTCCGGATCCGCGAGGAGGGAGATCGCGGCATGCCGATCGTGCTCGCCGCACCCGACACCCCGCCGGCGCTCCAGTACCTCGACGTGGCGAGGCAGATCGCAGCGCGTCTCGGCATGACCGTCGCGAGCGGTGCGCCTGCAAGTCCCGCGTGAGCCGCTCCGTCCAGATCCTCGTCTCGCTGCTGATCTCGGCCGCGGCGCTGTGGTTCAGCGTGCACGGCGTCGACCTCGGCAACTTCTGGAACGACCTGGCGAGCGCGCGCGCGGTGTGGCTCGGTCCGATGGTGGTCTTCGCGGCGCTCGCGCTGTGGCTGCGCGCGCTGCGCTGGCGCGTGTTGCTCGAGGGCGTCGGTCCACTCGGCGACTCGTCCGTCTTCTACGCGACCTGCATCGGCTTCATGGGCAACATGGTGCTGCCGCTGCGCGCCGGTGAGGCGATCAAGCCGCTGGTGATCGCTCGTGACGGAAGGATCAGCATGCCCGCCGCCCTCGCGACGGTCGCGATCGAGCGTCTGCTCGACATGATCATGCTGGGCCTCTTCGCCGGCATCACGCTGCTGCTCGTGCCTGCGGGGGAGTTTCTGCGCGTCGCGGCACAGACGATCGTCGCGATCGTCGTGCTGGCGATCGTGATGCTGATCGTCGTCATCCGCTACTCGGGCTGGATCGAGGGTTGGACGCACCGGATCGCCGGCCGTCTGCCGCGGCTCCTCGGCCACTTCGTCCGCGAAGGCGCGCACGGCTTCCTGCGCGGCGTCGCGGCGCTGCGCGACGTGCGGACCCTCGCGACGGTCTTCGTCTACTCGGGCCTCATCTGGCTCGCCGCGGTGTTCGGCTTCGTCACCGGCGCGCTGGCGCTGGAGATCGCGGCACCGCTCATCCCGCTCGGCTTCGCGACCACGGTGGTCGTCGCGGCGGCGGTGTCGGTGCCGTCCGCGCCGGGCTTCATCGGCGTGTTCTGGGCCGGTGCCGAGATCGCGCTCGGTATGTTCGGCATCCCGAAGTCGATGGGCTTCACGTTCGGCGTTCTCAACTGGCTCGTGCAGATGGTGGTGATCATCAGCCTCGGCATGTGGTCGCTGTCGCGGCTCAACCTGTCGCTCGGCGACGTGAAGGCGGCCCCCGGGCCCGCGGCGAGTGAACGATGAACCTCAAGGATCGATCCGTCGTGCTCGGGGTGAGCGGTGGGATCGCGGCCTACAAGGCCGCCGAGCTGGTGCGCGCGCTGCGGCAGGCGGGGGCACGCGTGCGCGTCGTGATGACGCGCGGCGCTCAGCAGTTCATCACCCCGCTCACCTTGCAGGCCCTCTCGGGACAGCCCGTGTCGACCGACCTCTGGGACCTGAGCCAGGAGTCGCAGATCGGCCACATCGAGCTCGCCGATTCGGCTGAGGTGTTCCTGATCGCGCCCGCGACGGCGAACGTGGTCGCGAAGCTCGCGGCGGGTATCGCCGACGATCTGCTCACGACGGTGGCGCTCGCGACCCGTGCCCGCCTCGTGGTCGCGCCGGCGATGAACGTCCACATGCTGGAGAGCGTCGTGGTGCAGGAGAACCTCGAGCGCTTGCGCGGTCGTGGCGTGCGCATCGTGTCCCCCGACAGCGGCGCCCTGGCCTGCGGCTACCAGGGCGCGGGGCGCCTGCCGGATGCCGACGTTCTGCTCGAGGAGGTGTGCGCGGCACTCGCGCCCAAGGACCTCACCGGCGAGAGCGTGCTCGTGACCGCCGGGCCGACGCGCGAGTATCTCGACCCGGTGCGCTTCCTGTCGAATCGCTCGTCCGGAAAGATGGGCTTCGCGGTCGCCCGCGCGGCAGCGCGGCGTGGTGCCAGCGTGGTGCTGGTGTCCGGTCCGACGACGCTCGGCGATCCGCGTGGCATGGAGGTCGTCCGCGTGGATTCGGCGAGCGAGATGGCTGCGGCGGTCGACGCGCACGCGCCGGCGGCATCGGTCGTGATCGCCGCGGCGGCGGTCGCGGACTACCGGCCGAAGCGCCGCGCGACCGAGAAAGCCGCCAAGGTACAGGGAGCCACGACCATCGAGCTCGAGACCACGCGAGACATCGTCGCCGGGATCGACCGTGGTCGTAAGGACCGCATCATCGTGGGCTTCGCGGCGGAGACGGGCGATCCGGTCGAGCGCGCGCGGGGCAAGCTCGAGCGCAAACGCCTCGATCTGATCGTGGCGAACGACGTGACCGCTGCGGGGGCGGGCTTCGACGTCGACACGAACGTCGTAACGCTCGTCGGCGCGTCCGGCGCGACGAGCCTGCCGCTGCTCGACAAGGACGACGTCGCCGACGCGATCCTCGACAGCATCGTGGCACTGCGGGCGGCGCGCTCGCCGCGGCCCGCGGCGCCGCGCCCGCGGACCCTGCCACCGCGCCTGCGCGTGGCTCGCCGTCGGCCGCGCTGAGCGAGTTCAGGCGCCGACGATCGGCAGCTGTGCGCGCGCCTCGAGCGAAGCCTCGAGCTCTGGGATGAAGCCCGCGACGAGCGCGTGCTCACGGTCGGCGTCGAGGGCGCCACGGCGCGCGAGCGCGCGCAGGCGCTTGCGGATCAGGTTCGCGCGACCGAGGTTCTCCTCGCCCGTAGGGTCGGCGCTCTGGCAGGTCGACTGCTCACCGCGTGTCATCAGGTCGACGATCGCGTCGGCGCAGAGAGTGTTGAAGCGGTCGATGTCCGAGCGCTCCAGCGGGTGGCGCTGGCTGCCGGTCATCCGCTGCATCACGTTCTGCCAGTACTCCAGGCGCTGCAGCGCGAGCAGCGAGTCGAAGATGCGCTTGTTGGTCTTGAACGAGAAGAGCGTTCGCTCGACGACTCGCTCCACCAGGTCGTCGCAGTGCGGGTAGACGTGTGCCGCGACGACGTGCAGCACCGGCCAGCGCTCCGGCTCCTGGTTGGCGTCGAAGCGCGCTTCCCAGTAGACGTGCCGCATGGCGCCGGCGCGAAAGCTCGTGATCAAGCGGATCGGGAGATAGTAGTTGTGCGAGAAGGTGTCGCTCGCGAGGTGCGAGAGATAGCCGTACGCGAATGCGCGTTCCGGGTCGGTGCGTGCGGCGTCGAGCACCGACCAGCCCGTTCGCCAGTGGTGGCAGTGCGTGTAGAGGCTTCGGGTGAACTTCTTCGCCTGGATGATGTCGGCTCCGATGCAGCCGTACAGATACTCGTAGGGGTGCCGCGACAGCAGCTCCTGGAGCGCGGGCGTGAGCAGCGGGAGACGCTCGAGCAGCATCGATCCATGCACGAGGTGCGTCACGGGTCCCCAGGCGAACGCGTCGCTCGGCAACAGGAGGATCGTCCCGACGATGACGGCGACAACCGACAGCGGAGAGAGCATCTTGCACTTCAGCGTAGGCACTGTGCGGAGGTGGCTCAATAGCGGAGTGGCTCAATAGATGGATCGGGAGATTCGCAGGCTCGCGTACCTGATCGCTGCCCACGCACAGTGGCAGTCGATGTCGGGCGTCGTCGGCATCCCGCAGGGGCTCGCGCTGCCCGAGGCTGCCCGGCCGCCCGAGGGCGAAGCGTCGGAGGATCGTACCGCCGACGTCGTCGCGACGTCGGCGCGGTTCAGCATCGATCCGCCACCGGCCGACCAGATGGCGCGAGTGAACGCTGACGCGGCGAGCGACGCACGGGCGCTGGCGACGACCGCGAGCCTCGATGATCTGTCGTCCGTGATCGGGGACTGCCAGCGCTGCAAGCTCGGCAAGGGGCGTACGCGCCTCGTGTTCGGCGTCGGCAACCCGGACGCGCGCCTGATGTTCGTCGGCGAGGGACCTGGGCGTGACGAGGACCTGAAGGGCGAACCCTTCGTCGGTCGCGCAGGCATGTTGCTCACCGACATCATCGAGAAGGGGATGCGGCTCAAGCGTTCCGACGTCTACATCTGCAACGTCGTCAAGTGCCGGCCGCCGGAGAACCGCAACCCCGAGCCCGATGAGGTCGAGACGTGCTCGCCGTTCCTCCGCCGGCAGATCGCCCTGGTACAGCCCGAGGTGATCGTCGCGCTGGGCAAGTTCGCGGCGCAGACGCTGCTCGGCTCGACGACACCCATCACGAAGCTGCGCGGCAACTGGTCCGAGTATCAGGGCGTGCCTCTCATGCCGACTCTCCATCCCGCCTACCTCCTGCGCAACCCTGCGGACAAGAAGCTCGTCTGGCAGGACATCAAGAGCGTCATGACCCGCCTCGGGATGCCCACCTGAGCGGCGCTTCCCGAGCGCGCTCGACCTGCTAACCCTTCTTCGATGACCAGCCGCAGCAGCGGCGAGGGCGTGGATCCGTCCGGCGCGGAGGCCCTTCCCGCAGGATTCGACTACGCGCTGCCACCGGAACTCATCGCACAGCACCCGACTGCGGCGCGCGATGGTGCGCGCATGATGGTGCTCGACCGCGCGGCGGGTGCGATCCGGGAGCACGCGGCGATCCGCGATCTGCCGGGCTGGCTCGTGCACGGAGACCTCCTCGTGGTCAACCGGAGTCGCGTCATTCCGGCCCGTCTGCGCGCGCAGCGCTCGGGTGGGGGTGCGGTCGAGATCCTGCTGGTCGCGCCGCTCGGGGAGGAAGGCGGTGCCGGCGCTCCCGGGCTCGAAGGCAAGCGCTGGCGAGCGCTCGTTCGCCCGGCGCGGCGGCTGCGTACCGGGCAGCGCCTGACGCTGGTCGCGCCGACGACCACACGGGACGCCGGGGACGCTTCGATGGGTGGGCCGACCGCGCTCGAGGTGACCATCGTCACGATCGCGGACGGCCACGCAGAGGTGCGGCTTCCGGCCGAAGTGTCGACGATCGATCTGCTCGCGCGGATGGGCGAGCCGCCGCTGCCGCCTTACATCCGTCGAGTGGCCGGAGCGACCCGCGACGACTGGGATCGCTACCAGACGGTGTTTGCGGCCGAGCCCGGTTCGATCGCCGCACCGACTGCCGGCTTGCACTTGACCCAGGTCCTGCTCGACGAGATCCGCGCGCGGGGTGTCGAGATCGCCGAGCTGGTGCTCCACGTCGGCCCGGCGACGTTCCTTGCCGGGCGACCGGGCCGCGCCCCTCTCGCGGTCGAGCCAGAGCGCTACGAGGTCCCGGAACGAACGCGGGAGCTGGTCGCCGGAACGCGCGGACGCGGCCGGGTGATCGCCGTCGGGACGACCACGACGCGGGCGCTCGAGTCGGCGGGGCGGTCCGGATGGCCTCGCGGTCTGCAGGAGACGTCGCTCGTCCTGGCGCCTGGAGTGGAGTTCGGCGTGGTCGACGGGTTGCTGACGAACCTGCACCTGCCGGGCTCCTCGCTGCTCGCCCTGGTGAGTGCCTTCGCGGGGACCGAGGCGGTACGGCGAGCATACGCGGCGGCGGTCGCCGGGTCCTATCGCTTCTACAGCTATGGCGACGCCATGCTGATCGTCTGACCAGGGCGGCACGAGAAGGTCTCTCGCGGGGCGCCCTCGGTCTGCTAAACGTCCCCGGATGTCCCTGGCATCCGCCGCCACGACTGCCCCGACCGGAGGGGCGGCGCGCGCACTCGGCTACCAGCTCGTGGGCCGAGATCGCGGCACCCGGGCGCGCCGGGGTCGCCTCCACACGGCACACGGGACGGTCGAGACGCCGGCCTTCATGCCCGTCGGGACGCTAGGTGCGGTCAAGGCGATGGCCCCATGGGAGGTGGAAGACCTGGGCGCGGAGATGGTGCTCGGCAACACCTACCATCTGGCTCTCCGACCAGGGGTGGAGGTGATCGCGCGGCACGGTGGTCTGCACGCCTTCGGCGGCTTCCGCTGCGCCATCCTCACCGACAGCGGCGGCTTCCAGATCTTCAGTCTGAACAGTCTCTGTCGCCTCGACGAGGACGGGGTCGAGTTCAAGAGTCACATCGATGGCAGCCGCCGTCGCTTCCGCCCCGAGGACGTGATCGCCTTGCAGGAGGCGTTCGGCGTCGATGTGGCGATGGTGCTCGACGAGTGCGTTGCAGCGGACGCGAGCCTCGAAGCGGTCGCCGGAGCCGTCGCGCGGACCACACGCTGGGCGCGCCGTGCGCGCGACGCGCGTCGTCGTGATGATCAGCTCGTCTTCGCGATCGTGCAGGGCGGCATGGACACCGAGCAGCGGGAGCGCAGTGCGGCTGAGCTTCTGCCGCTCGGCTTCGACGGCTACGCGGTCGGTGGTCTCTCGGTCGGCGAGGAGCGCGGTCTCACCCGGCGGGTCGCGCGGCACACCGTCGCGCTGCTGCCGGAGGACAAGCCGCGCTACCTGATGGGGGTCGGGACGCCCGAGGAGCTGGTGCGCTTCGTCGCGATGGGCTTCGACCTCTTCGATTGCGTCATGCCGACGCGAAACGCGCGCAACGGCACGGTTTTCACCTCCGAGGGAAAGCTCGCGATCCGCAACGCCGAGCACCGCGACGACGTTCGCCCGCTCGACCCGCAGTGCGCGTGCGTCGCCTGCCGGCGCTTCTCGCGTGCGTTCATCCGCCACCTCTTCGTCTCGGGGGAGATTCTCGCGGCGCGCTTGCTGACGACGCACAATCTCCATTTCTATCTGGACCGGATGGCGCGTCTTCGTCGGGCGATCGAGCGCGGCGAGCTCGCAGCGGAGGCGGCGGCGATGGGCGTGAATCTCGAAGAGATCGAAGTGCAGGGAGATCAGAAATGAACCAAGCCAACGGGTTGTTCGGACCGGGTAGCCCGCTGATCCAGCTGGCTCCGTTCGCGATGATCCTCATCGTGTTCTACTTCCTGCTGGTGCGTCCGCAGCAGCGGAAGGCCCGCGAGACCCAGGAGATGCTCGACAGCCTGCGCGTGAACGACGACGTCGTCACGACGGGCGGGATCCACGGCAAGATCGTGCGCCTCGCCGACAAGCTGGTCGTCGTCGAGGTCGCTCCGAAGGTCCAGATCCGGGTCGATCGTCCCGCCATCGCCCAGGTGCTGCGTGCGAACAAGGCCGCCGACAAGGGCGGCGACAAGAGTAGCGAGGAGAAGTCCGCATGAATCCCGGCAACGTGATGTACCGCATCGTCCTGGTCGCGGCCCTGACGATCGGAGCGCTGGTCTACTTGTCGCCCGTGCTGCTGCCCTCGGGGACGCCGCTGCCTTCGTTCCTGCCCAAGGAGCCGCTGCACCTCGGTCTCGATCTGCGCGGTGGAACCCACCTCCTGTTCACGGTGGACGTGGACAAGGCGGTCGAGAACAGCCTCACGCGCACCGGCGACGAGCTCCGCCGCGAGCTCAAGGATCAGAAGCTGCAGACCGGCGAGATCACGCAGGAAGGTCTCACGCTGCGCGTGCCGCTCACGTCGTCCGACCAGCGCTCGGCGCTCGACGATCTGGTGAAGAACCGCTTCCCGAATCTGACGATCCAGAGCCAGGCGACCGACGGCCCACCCGTCGTCGAGCTGTCGCCGAGCCCGCGCGAGCAGGAGCAGATCCGTCGTTTCGCGATCGACCAGTCGCTGGAGACCATCCGCAACCGCATCGACCAGTTCGGCGTTTCCGAGCCGAGCATCCAGCGTCAGGGCGAGCAGGACATCGTCGTGCAGCTGCCCGGCGTGCAGGACCCGCAGCGCGCGAAGGAGCTCATCGGCAAGACCGCCGTGCTCGAGTTCAAGCTCGTCGCCGACAAGTCCGGGCCCGGCACGGAGAAGATGGTGGCGGCCGATCCGCTACCCGGAGCGCCGAACGAGTATTCGCTCGAGAAGAAGGTGCTGATGAGCGGATCGGCGGTAGCCGACGCCCGCGTGCGACCGGGAACGCAGCTCGAGGGACCGTACGTCGAGCTCATCCTCTCGGACCGCGGCGCGCGCGAGTTCGAGGAGATCACCGGCGAGAACGTCGGGCGGAACCTCGCGATCGTACTCGACGGCAAGGTGTTCTCGGCCCCGGTGATCCGCGAGAAGATCGCCGGCGGCCGCGCGTCGATCACCGGCAGCTTCGACATCAAGGAGGCGCGCGACCTCGCGATCGTGCTGCGTGCCGGTGCGCTCCCGGCCCCGATCCGGATCGCCGAGGAGCGCACCGTCGGTCCGTCGCTCGGCCGCGACTCGATCCGTCAGGGCATCCTGTCGCTGCTCGCCGGCGGCGCACTCGTGATTCTCTTCATGATCTACTATTATCGCGGTGCCGGCGTGCTCGCCGACATCGCTCTCATCCTGAACGTGCTCTTCATGATGGCGATTCTTGCCGCCTTCGGTGCCACCCTCACGCTTCCCGGCATCGCCGGCATCGTGCTCACGCTCGGCATGGCGGTCGACGCCAACGTGCTGATCAACGAGCGCATCCGCGAAGAGCTGCGCGCGGGCAAGACACCACGCGCTGCGCTCGAGGGGGGCTACGATCGCGCGTGGGCCGCGATCCGCGACTCGAACATCACGACCCTGATCTCGGGTCTGATCCTCTTCCAGTTCGGCTCGGGACCGGTGAAGGGGTTCGCGGTGACGCTGTGCATCGGCCTCGTCACGACGGTCTTCACCGCGGTCTTCGTGACGCGCATGTACTACGACTGGAAGCTCTCGCGGCGGCAGCTCGTCAGCGTCAGCGTCTGAGGCGGAGGCGGGAAGGCGCCCTCGATGCGCCTTCGGCGCATTCTCGGCAGGGCGGCAAGTTCCTGAAAAAACTACTGAATCAATACGGCTTGCGCCCGTCTCCAGTCGCTGTGGCGGAGGCTCTTGGTTGACCCTGCGGAACGCCGCATGGTAGCCACCTGCATCTTCTGAGCGTGGACGTGGGTCATGATTGAGAGAGACGACATTTTGCTGAACAGCCGTGACGTCGCGAAGCTGCTCGACATGAGTCCCGACACCGTGAACGAGTACGCGCGCAAGCAGATCCTGCCTGCCTTCAAGACCGGGCGACAGTGGCGTTTCCGCAAGCAGGACATCGCGTTTTTCAAGCGGCAGTTCCGCGGTGCAACGGCTGCCTGACGCCTTGAACGCGCCCGGAACGCGTTTTCGCCCGACGATCACGCGCGCTTCGATGGTCGAGGCTCCCGTCGCCGGCCCCAGATTGGTCCGCCGGTGCCGCGCTCCTGGGAGGACGCCATGGCCTCTCCGATAGCCCATCCGCACGAGAGCAAGATCTACTCGGAGTTCGCCCGGTACTACGACAAGATCTTCGAGAACGTCTTCTATCCGCGCATCGAGCGCGTGATCGGCGAGATCGGGATCGAGCGTGGAGCGTCAGTGCTCGAGGTTGGCGTGGGGACGGGCCTCGCGCTGTCGGCGTACCCGCACGATTGCCATCTCACCGGCATCGACCTCGCTCCCGACATGCTTGCGCGTGCGCGCCGGAAGGTCGACCAGGAGGGCTGGAAGCACATCGATCTGGCGGTCGGTGACGCTCAGAACCTGCAGTTCCCCGACGAAAGCTTCGACTACGTCACCTCGTTCCACGTGGTGAGCGTGGTTCCCGACCCCAAGCGCATGATGCGCGAGATGGTACGCGTCTGCCGTCCGGGAGGGACGATCGTCATCATCAACCATTTCCGGAGCGACCGCCGCGTCATTGCCTCGGTGGTGGACCGGCTCGACCCGGTGACCCGCAAGCTCGGCTGGCGTACCACGCTCAAGGTGAGCGAGCTGCTGGAGAACGTGCCCGTCGAGCTCGTCAGGCGCTACAAGACGTCGCCGCGCTCGCTCTTCACGGTGATGATCGCCCGCAAGCCCGGTGAGAACCGCGTTCGCGCGGCTTCCTGACGGACCTCCGAGCTCGCCCCGAAGGGCAGGTTCGATGCCCCGCGCTTGCCGGGGTCAGTGTCGCGCCTTGCTCGGCTCCACGGGGATGATGCCGCGCGCGACCAGCAGGGAAGCGTCATTCGCTCCGCGCGTCAGAAGCCAGCGGCGGTACACGCGCAGCGTGTCGCGGTCGCTCGCGAAGAGATCGCGAGTGCTGATCTCTCCGAGTACCCGGACGAGGTCGAGGAACTGTAGGGCCAGATCCGCGAACATCGCGCGCACCGGGCGGCTACCGTGTCCGGCGACGCGTGTGTACGCGAGGCGTCCGATCTCGACGTAGTAGTCGGCCTGCACGACCGAGCGCTCGAGGCACTCCGCGAACAGACCGGAGACGAAGAGCGCGGTATCGCCGACGAGCTTCATGCGCTGGAACTGCTCGACGCCGCCCGTGCTGCTTGCCTCGAGAAACGCGAGGGCGAGGGGCCGGTCGAGCAAGTCGCCGCGGGTCCGGAGGTGCTGCTGCAGGAGCTGCACCAGGTAGTACTCCGCCTCTTCTCCGGGGGCGACGTTCTGTGCCTGCATCGCGCCTCGCACGAGCTCGCGAAAGAACTCTACGGGGTGCGACTCGATGATCGATCCATGTTCGTCTGGCATCGAGACCTCGTTCGGGTTGCAGCGGCGCGACCACTGCCTCGTCCCTCCTTGGCCTGGCTGTTCGAAGCGTACGCGCTTCGTTGGCCCGATGCCATCACCGAGCGGGGGCCCTGCTGCAACAAGGCCCCCGCCTGTACACGGCCACTCAGCTCTTCTTCAGCACCTGGAAGCTCGTGGCGTCGCCCCGCTGGACGAGGACGAGCACATTGTCACGCTTGCTGGAGCGGAGGGCGTCGCGCAGCTCGGCACTCGAGCCGACGGGATTGCGGTCGACCTCGCGCACGATGTCGCCCGGTCGAATGCCCGCCTCTGCGGCGGGCCCTTCGGGCTCGACGTCGGTGACGATCACGCCATGGTCGCGGGCAAGGCGATGACCGCGTGCGAGCTGCGGGGTGATGTCGGTGACGGTCAGTCCGAATCGGGTCGTCTCGTCGCCGTCCGCGCGCGACGAGAGCCGCCGCTCGGGCTCGTCGGGCAGGTTGGCGATCTTCACGTCGATCTCCTTGCGGGCGCCGTGACGCAGCACCGTCAGCCGGGCGTTGCTTCCCACGCTGGTGTCGGCGACGAGCGCCGGCAGCTGGTGGCTGTCGGCTACCTTGCGGCCTGCGAACTCGACGATGACGTCGCCGCGCTCGATCCCGGCGCGTTCGGCGGGGCCACCGGGCGCCACGTTCGAGACCAGCGCGCCACCGGCCTCCGGCAAGTCGAGCGAGCTGGCGAGCTCGGGCGTGACCTCCTGGATACCGACGCCGAGCCAACCGCGCTCGACGTGACCGCTGACGCGCAGCTGGTCGAGGATGTTCTTCGCGAGGCCCACCGGGATCGCGAAGCCGACGCCCTCGCTGCCGCCGGACCGGCTGGAGATGGCGGTGTTGATGCCGACGACACGCCCTTCCGCGTCGACCAGAGGCCCACCCGAGTTGCCCGGGTTGATCGCCGCATCGGTCTGGATGAAGTCGTCGTACGGGCCTGCGCCGAGCACGCGAGCCTTCGCGCTCACGACGCCCACGGTGACGGTCTGCTCGAGGCCGAACGGGCTGCCGATCGCCATCACCCACTCGCCGACGTCGAGGTCGTCCGAGTTGCCGAGCGTCACCGCCTGGAGCGGCGTGGCGGGTTCGATCTTGATCAGGGCGACGTCGGTCTTGGGGTCGGTACCGACGATCCTGGCCTCGTACTCCCTCTTGTCGGCGAGTCGGACCTTGACGCGGCTCGCGCGCGAGACGACGTGCGCGTTGGTGGCGATGTAGCCATCAGACGTGAGGACGAACCCGGAGCCGAGGCTTTGCGCGGTGCGCGGTGCCTGGCCCTGACCGCCGAAGAAGCGGTCGAAGAAGGGGTCGACCGGGCCGCGCTGCCCCTGAGAGGCAGGGCCGACCTGTGCCGTGATCGAGATGTTCACGACCGCCGGGCTGACCGACCGCGCGACCTCGGTGAAGCTCGGCAGCGCGGCGACTCCGGCCGATCCTTCGCGTGCCGAGACCACGGTCGCCAGGAGCGCCGGGAGGAGAAACCAGGACGTACGCATGCTTCGGGCCTTCACTTGCATCACCTCGCTGATGGGACCGGCAGCGCCTGGCCGGTCCGAGACGGTCGTTAGACGGCGAGCCCGGTGAATTCTTCGGCGTCGGCCGATGCTCGGCGTCGCCTTGACTGGTCCGAGCCGGCTGACTACCGAGAGATCATGAGCGATATGGCTTCGGTCGAGACCACGCAGGCCACTGCGGCAGCCGGGACGGGCATCGAGCTTTCGCCCACGGCCGTCGCTCGGGTGAAGGTCCTCCTGCAGCGCGAGCAGAGACCTGAGGGGGCTGGGCTTCGCGTTTCGGTGGTCGGCGGCGGCTGCTCCGGCCTCCAGTACTCGCTCGATCTCGATAACACCCCTGCCGAGGAGGATGCCGTCTACTCGATCGACGACGTGCGGGTCTTCGTCGATCCGACGAGCGCTCCCTACCTGGCCGGGATGCGGGTGGACTACGTCGACGGTCTGCACGGCGCGGGCTTCAAGTTCGTGAACCCCAACGCCGACCGGACCTGCGGCTGCGGGTCGTCGTTCTCGGTCTGAGCCGCGCCGGTGTGCGCTTCCGCCACCTGATCTTCGACCTCGACGGCACGCTGGTCGACTCCGCCCAAGACCTGGTTGCGTCGGCGAACCACACGCTCCGCAGGCTTGGCCTGCAGACCCTCACATCGGCCACCCTCGTCGGCTTCGTCGGTGACGGGGCGCGACGCCTGATCGAGCGCGCCGTCGCCGCGGCGGGCGGGGCCACCGACCAGGCCTCGATCGACCGCGCGCTGGGCGAGTTTCTCGACCACTACTGCGAGCATCTGCTCGATGCGACGGCACTCTATCCGGGCATCGCGGACACGGTCGCCGCGCTCGTCGCGACCGGGCGCACGCTCTCGGTAGCGACCAACAAGCCCGAGGGGCTCGCGCGGCAGATCCTGGACGGGCTCGGGGTCGGTGAGGCGTTCCGCGACGTCATCGGCGGTGACTCGCTTCCGACGCGCAAGCCCGATCCCGCCGGCGTGCTCGAGCTCGTACGTCGCTCGGGTATCGCCGTTGACCGGACGCTCCTCGTCGGAGACTCGCCGGTGGACATCGCCACGGCGCGCGCAGCGGGGATCGCAGTGTGCACGGTGTCGTGGGGCTTCGGAGCGTCCGACGCACTACGCGACGCGGAGCCGGACTTCGCGGTCGTGCGTGCGCAGGAGATCCTCGCCCTCTGACACGACAGCGGTGGCGGCGGGCGCGGCGCCGCCCGAACCCGCGAGGTGGTGGTGCGCTCAGGCCTGCGCGCGCACGGGGCCGTCCGCATCGGCTGGCTCGAGCGCCGCCGCGAGCACGTCGTCGATCGTTTCGGCGAACGTGAAGCGCATCTCGCGACGTACGTTCTCGGGGACGTCCTCGAGGTCTTTCTCGTTGCGCTGCGGCAGCACGACCGTCGTGATGCCCGCGCGGCGCGCGGCCAGCACCTTCTCCTTGACCCCCCCGATGGGCAGCACCGCGCCGCGCAAGGTGATCTCTCCGGTCATGGCGACGTCGGGGCGCACGCGCCGTTCGGTGAGCAGGGACGCGAGCGCGGTCGCCATGGTCACGCCGGCCGATGGTCCGTCCTTCGGGATCGCGCCCTGGGGCACGTGCAGGTGGATGTCCGAGTGCTCGAAGAAGTCGGGGTCGATCCCGAGTCGTTCCGCGCGCGCCCGGATCAGCGATAGGGCGGTCTGGGCAGACTCCTTCATCACGTCGCCGAGCGAGCCGGTGAGCGTCAGGCTCTTCTTGCCCTTCATTCGTGACGCTTCGATGAACAGGATGTCGCCGCCGTTCGGCGTGTAGGCGAGGCCGGTCACCACGCCGGCCTCGCCGGTGCGCTCCGCGACCTCGTTGAAGAACTTCTCCGGACCCAGGAACTCCCGCACCTTGTGCGGGGTGATCACGACCAGATCGGTCTGCCCCTCGGTCACGGCGCGCGCGACCTTGCGGCACACGCGGCCGACCTCGCGCTCGAGGTTCCGGAGCCCCGCCTCGCGCGTGTAGTCGCGAATCACCTTGGTGACGCCCGTGTCCTCGAAGCGGATCTTCTCGTCGTCGAGACCGTTCTCGACGATCTGCTTCGGGATCAAGTGGCGTTTCGAGATCTCCAGCTTCTGCTCCTCGGTGTAGCCGCTGAGCTGGATCACCTCCATTCGGTCGCGCAGCGCGTGCGGGATCGGATCGAGGTAGTTGGCGGTGGTGATGAACATCACGCGCGAGAGGTCGAACGGCACGTCGAGGTAGTGGTCGACGAAGGTCGAGTTCTGCTCGGGGTCGAGGACCTCGAGCAGCGCCGACGACGGGTCGCCGCGGAAGTCGGCGCCGAGCTTGTCGATCTCGTCGAGCACGAACAGGGGGTTGTTCGAGCCGGCGGCCTTCAGACTCTGCACGATGCGGCCGGGCAGGGACCCGACGTAAGTGCGCCGGTGGCCGCGGATCTCGGCCTCGTCGCGCACGCCGCCGAGCGACAGGCGCATGAACTTACGGCCCATGGCGCGCGCGATCGAGCGACCGAGGGACGTCTTGCCCACCCCCGGCGGGCCGGCGAAGCACAGGATCGGGCTGCGCGGGTCCTGCCGGAGCTTTCGCACCGCGAGATACTCGAGGATGCGATCCTTGATCGACTCGAGGTCGAAGTGGTCCTCGTCGAGGATCGTTCGTGCGTGCACCAGGTCGAGGTTGTCCTCGGTCGAGATCGCCCAGGGCAGGTTGGCGAGCCACTCGAGGTAGGTGCGCACCACCGAGTGCTCGGCCGACTCCGGCGGGATGATGCGCAGGCGATCGAGCTCGGTGTCCGCGGCCTTGCGCGCCGCCTCGGGCAGCTTCGCATCGTCGAGGCGAGAGCGCAGCTCCTCGAGCTCCGCCGAGCGGTTGTCGCCTTCGCCGAGCTCGCGCTGGATCGCGCGCATCTGCTGTCGGAGATAGAATTCACGCTGGTTCTTCGACAGCTCCGTCTGCACCTGGCTCTGGATCTTCGAGCCGAGCTCGAGGAGCTCGATCTCGCGGTTCAGGATCACCGACAGGCGCTGCAGGCGGCTGCGCACGCTGAGCGTGTTGAGCAGGTCCTGCTTCTCCTCGATCGAGATGTTGAGGTTCGACGCGATGAGGTCGGTGACCTTGCCCGGATCCTTGATGTTCATCACGACGAGCTGCAACTCGTCGGGGAGGTAGGGGATCATCGAGACGAACTTCGCGAACTGATTGACCAGGTGCGCCTGGATCGCCTCGAGGTCCTTGCTCTCCTCGTACTCGTCGACCAGCGCGTGCGCTCGGCAGATGTAGTAGGGATCGTTCTGCTCGTACGCGTCGATCTCGATGCGACGCAGGCCCTGCACCAGGATGCGTACGCTCTGATCGGGATAGCGCAGCATCTTCAGCAGGCGTCCGGCGGTCCCGCGCGTGAAGAGGTCTGACGGGGAAGGGCGCTCGTCGTCCGCGGTCTTTTGGGCGACGAGGCCGAGGATCTTATCCTCGCGCGCGAGACACTGTTCGACGAGCTGCAGGGACGGCTTGCGCGAGATCGGCAGCGGCACGATCGCCGACGGAAAGATCACCACGCCGCGCAGCGGCAGGACCGGGATCAGGTCCGGGATCTGGATGGCGCTCGTGTCCTCGTCGAAGCCATAGAACTTCTGGCCCATCCCCGCGTCGCCGGATTCTTCGTCTGCCATGCCCTAGACCACGTCCTTCGCGCCCTCGTCCGAGGGCGCCCGTGCGAGCCCACCGTCAGATGGTCACATCGGCCAGTTCGGCCCGGCGCATAAAGTCGGTCCGCTACGATCGGGTCAGGCGTCGTCGGCGAGCCGCCACGCGGTGACGATGAACCCCGTGTGCGCCACCATGCGATGATCCGGCCGTACCGAGCCCGACGCAACGTGCCAGAATCGCTGCAGTGTTTCGAACGTTTCGGGCATTGCGAAGCGTGGCTCGGCGCGCAGCGCCTGACCGATCTGGTCCACCTGGATCGTGGTCGGAACGTAGCAGACGAGAACCCCGCCCGCGCGCAGGGCCTGGGCGGCGGCGCCCAGCAACGGGCCGGGCTCCGGGAGGTCGAGGATCACGCGGTCCGCCTTAAGGGTGGGGAGCGCATCTGCGGCCTCGGACAGGACGAGGTCCCAGTTGGGGGCGGGGCCGTGGAAGCGTGCGACGTTGTCGCGCGCCATCGTGACGTGGTCCTCGCGGCGCTCGATCGAGGTGAGGTGGCCCTCGGGGCCGATCGCGCGCAGAAGCGCCATGGTCAGTGCACCCGGGCCGACGCCGCTCTCGATCACGCGAGCGCCCGGGTAGATGTCGCCCCAGACGATGATCGACGCGGCATCCTTGGGGTACACCACCTGCGCCTGGCGCGGCAGGTTCGGGATCAGGCGTGCGTAGGTGGGCCGGAATACCAGGAACGGCTGACCGAGAGAGGAGGCGATGCGGAGCCCGTTCGGCCGACCGATCAGCGCGTCCGCGTCGACCACGCCGCAGTGCAGCGAGTAGCGCCGCCCCGGACGCAGCTCGCGCAGGTACTCGCGACCCTTCGGATCGATCAGCAGCACCGACTCGCCTGCGGCGAGCGGGTCCTCCGGTCCCGGGCGCGACGTCGTCGGCTCCGGACGCGTTGCTTCGCTCATCCGGTCACCGCCGGCGACGCCGGCTTCGTGCGGAGCGCGAGCTTGCGGTCGACCTCGTTGCGCAGGGAGCAGAACGAGCAGAGCGTACCGAACGACGGCATGCCGCAACCCTGGCACGTGCCGCCGATCGCGGCCTGCTCGGACGGCGCAGCGAACGCCTGCAGGCCACGCGCGACGAAGTCGCGCACGAAGCCGACCTTCGTTCCCGGCGAGACGTCCTCGAGGCGGTCGAGTGCAGCCTTGTAGGTCAGCTGCGTCGCGCCGGCGGCGTTCGGGCACTCCTCGACCACGTACGCGATGCCGCGCATGAACGAGAAGGTCGCCGTCTCGAGCTCGCTCGTCAAGTACAGAGGCTTGACCTTGCGCACGAACTTGTCGTGCCGCGGCTGCATCACGGGGCTCTGACGCGCCAGGTACTCCGTCTGCCAGTGCAGGACGTTCCCGAGCAGACGCGCCGCCTCGTCGTCGAGGTTGTGGCCGGTCGCGATGACGTCGCAGCCGAGCTCGAGCGCCGCCGCGTCGAAGTAGTGGCGCTTGATGGTTCCGCACGCCGAGCACGCGGGACGGCGCGTCGCCGAGACGATGTCGGGGATCGCGAGCCCCTCGTCGGCGAGCGCGTGGACGCTCAGTTCGAGCCCGCGCTCGGCGGCGAAGCTCTCGCAGCGCTCCCGCGAGCGCTGCGAGTACCCGCCGATACCGAGCGCCAGGTGGAAGCCGACGGTCCGGTAGCCCTCGCTCACCAGGACGTCCCACAACGCCAGGCTGTCCTTGCCGCCCGAAACCGCGACCAGGATGCGCGACGTGCGATCGAACATCTTCTCGTGGTCGATCGCCCGCGCGACGCGGCGTTGGAAGAAGAACAGGAAGCAGGCGCGACAGAACGCGGAGTTGTGAGCGCGCAGCTTGACCTCGGCCGGCTCTTTACAGCGCGTGCACTTCACGAGCTTCCCTCCGCTGCGATCGCGATCAGCCGCCGCTGACGACCGAGCGCAGCTCGATCTCGTCGGACGCATCGAGCCGTGCGTCCTCCGTCAGCAGGCGCTCGCCGCGGATCACGAGGACCGTGCCGGGCAGGATGTCGAGGCGACGCAGAAGCTGGTCGACGCGCGACACGCCGTCCACCTCGATCTCGCGCCCCTGCGGATTCAGGCACACTCGCACGCCCCGCGGCTACCAGACCTGTCCCGGCCACGCCACCTTGATTTCCCGGGAGCCAATCCCGAAGATCGTGGGTCCCGGCGGCTCGCCTTCCTTCGAGCCCATGGACCGCGGTCGCCGCCCTGCCGCGACGGGTGATCGGACGCGGTCCGGCCGAGAGCTTTGGCTGGCGTTAGACCCACAGCGAAAGAGGACGCGATGCCTCGGACCAGCAAGAAGAAGGTGGCCCCCAAGGCGAAGGCCGCGAAGAAGGGCTTCAGCATCTTCGACGAGGAGGACCGACCCCGAGGCGACGAGGAGGACCTCCCCAAGGACGAGGTCGGCCGGCGCAAGATCAAGCGCCAGTACGAGGAACTGCTCGGCATCCGGATCGACAAGCTGCGTGGGCGAATCCTGAATCGGGAGCGCATCGACAAGACGGTCGAGGGCATCTACTTCGTCTGCGTCGTCTGCAAGAAGGTCTGCCACAACCTCGACGAGGGGCTCGTGGAGGACCCGGACAACGTCAAGAATACGTGCGGCCCGTGCTCGCCGAAGAAGGGCGACAACGGGAAGGAGTCGAAGGGCGGCCGGGCCGCGTGAGCGACGCGAGCGACGGTTGCTTGCCGGGGCCGGGGGGGGCTGGTAAGCGAACGTTCGTTTGCAATGCCGGTCGAAGCCGCAAAGCCCGTATCCCTCGAAGGGGGCACCACCGCGACGCGGATCCTCGACGCGGCTGAGTCGCTGTTCGCTCAGCGTGGCTTCGCTGGCGTGTCGGTCCGGGAGATCGCCGGCCAAGTGGGCTTGAACCAGGCCAGCATCTACAACCACTTCCCGAGCAAGCAGGCGCTGTACGAAGCCGTTCTCGAGCGTGGCTTCCAGCCGATCCGCGACCTCCTCGCCGAGGGCGAGCAGGGGCTCCCGACGCGGGACTTTCAGGATCGCCTGCTCGAGCGCTTGGTCGACCACCTCTGGTCCACGCCGCACCTGCCGAAGCTGATCCAGCGCGAGGTCCTCGACGGCGGAGAGTACCTGGAGCGTCTCGTCGAGCACTGGCTGAAGCCGATCTACGAGCAGGGCCGTCAGGCGATGGAGGCGACGCCCGACTTGCTCGACTGGCCGGAGGCGGATCGTCCGCTGCTGGTCCTCGGGATGTACCACCTGCTGTTCGGCCACTTCACCTCGACCGCACTCTTCGAGCGCGTGGTCGGCGTCGATCCGCTCTCGCCGGAGATGCGGCAGACACACCTCGACTTCCTCCGCCGTGCAAGCGAAAGGTTGCTGCACAAGGACGTCAGCGCGCCGACGCGGTGAGGCTCGGCGCGAGCCACTGCTCGAGCCACGGAAGGATCGACGCGTTCGCGGCGTCGTCGAGGTTGTGTCCCGCCTCCGGGAACGCCACGAAGCGGAAGCGGTCGTCGGCTCCCTGCTTCGCGTAGGCGGCCCGGAAGCGCTGCACGGTCGTCTCGACGCACGCGTAGGGGATCGCGCGGTCCTGCTCTCCGGCCAGCAGGAGCAGCGGCCGCGGCGGGTACCGCTCGGCATGGCGGATGGGCTCGCGCGTGGCGATCTCGACCGCGTAGTCCGGGTCGAGAACGATCTTGCCGTCGGCGAGCCAGCGTGGATCGTCGTTCAGCGCCAGCGACGACGAGCGCAGGAAGCGCATGTAGTCGCCACACGCGACGCGCACCACGCCGACGGTGATGCGCGGCTCGCCGGCCATTCCTTGCAACGCGACGAAGCCGCTCGTCGAGCTCCCCGTGAGCGCGATGCGGCTCGCGTCCACCTCGGGCAGCGTGACGAGGTAGTCGACCACCTGCGGAAGAACGGTCTCCGCGTCCATCGAGATGATGTCGAAGTACGCGCGGCCGACGATTCCCGGACGCGGCGCCGCCAGCAGCCAAGCACCAACCTGCGGTGCCGGTGACTCGGCGGGCTTCGGCTCGACGGCCTGTACCTCACGACCGCGCTCCGTTGCGTTCTCCGCTGCCGCACCCACGGGTGCGTGTCCGCCGAACGCGCGCAGCGACTCCCAGTTGGTGTGAAAGCGCACCACCACGAAGCCGCGCGCGAGCAGCTCCGCCTCCGGCACGATCGGCGAGATGACCACCGGCTTCGGCCCCGCCGGCGTGCTCGGGATCGTGACCGAGACGTCGATCCAGCCGTTCGCGAGCTGGGTGGTGACGGTGTCGCCCGTCGGCGCCGACATCGCATTCACGACCGGCGCCGCCGCGTGCCGCGCGGCGGACTTGCAAGCCGGCAGCGCCGCGAGAAGGATGAGAAGCAAGATGCGCATCGCCATGACGGTTGCCCCCGGCACGGATAGATGACGATCCGTCCGGAAGGAAGCTTCAGGCGTCGTCTCGCCGGCGGCCTGATCTTCGCGCTCCTGAGCTCGGGATGCGCGGGGTCGCTGGTCGAGCGGGCGATCATCGCGCGGGGTGGACCGCTCACCTCGCTCTCGCGGACGTCGGAGGCGGACGTGCACGCCGGCTTTCCCGGGCGCTGGCGCTGGCGCTTCGACTACACGGTGCCCGACCTCCTGAGGTGGACGATCGAAACGTACGGCGAGGAGCAGAGCGTCGCGTTCGACGGCACGCGCGTGCGTTACTTCCTCGGCAGCGCGACCCTGCCGTCGGGCCCGGCGGCACTGGGGGACTTCCAGAGCGTCGTGCGCTGGACGGCGGTGACGACTCTCGATGCGCTCCGCGACGACGCGCAGGTCGCGCTGCGTGAGCTGCCGCAGGCGGAACTGCCCGGGGGCGTCGCGGCGGGCGTCGAGGTCACGTACCGATCCGACGGGGCACGCTACCTTCTGCTCTTCGACGACGCCGACCTTCTGATCGCAGCCGAAGGGCCGATCGTGCTGCCGACGATCGCCGCGGGACGGATGCGCGCCCGTTACGAGAGCTTCGCGACGACCGCCGGATACGTCCTCCCGGCGCGTGCGACGTACGCGCTCGACGGTCGACCGTTCTTCGACGAGACGGTGCTGCGGTGGGCGCCGAACGATCCGCGTCCCGACGCGGCGAGCTTCGCGGGGCCGCCGCCGCGTTCGGTCCGCTGAGCGCAACGGAGACGGTGGCGCGATCCCGTCTCCGGTCAATCCATGCCGAGCTTGGCGCGGCCCTCGGGCGAGATCATGTTCGGATTCCACACCGGGCTCCAGACGATCTCGACCTCCGCTTCGCCGACGCCGGGCAGGGCGAGGATCTTGTAGCGGGCGTCTGCGGCGATCGACGCGCCCATGCCGCAGCCCTGCGCGGTGAGGGTCATCTTGACGTCGATTCGGCTCTTGCCCTCGTCGAGCGGCTGGATCTGCATGTCGTAGACGAGGCCCAGGTCGACGATGTTGACCGGGATCTCGGGATCGTAGCAGGTCTTGAGCTGCTGCCAGACGAGCGGCTCGAGCTGCTCCGCGTCGGGAGCCTCGCCGTCGCCGAGCGGCAGCTCGGGCTCGGCGGCGGGGGAGAGCCCGAGAGCGTCGGCATCGCGGTTCGAGATGCGCAGCAGGCCGCCGTATTCGGGCACGTGGAGCGTGTACGATCCGCCGAGGGACTGAGTGATGACCGCCTTCGTGCCTTGGGGCAGGAGGACGGTGTGTCCGGCGGGAACCATCACCGCCTCGCAGTCCCGGGATAGCTCGACCCAGTCGTTGTTCTCGCTCATGGCGGCAGGATAGCGTTCGCCGTCGGGAATGGACAGGTCGGGCTGGCGCAACGAGGTCGAGGGCGCTAACCAAACAAACGTTGGCTTGGGCCGATCGAAGAGGGAGTCGAGACCATGGCGTACGAGCACGGGAAGATCACGAACGAGGGCATCGCCAAGGTGCGCGAGCGCATCGGCAAGGGGTTCACGGGCCGGCAGCCGTGGCGCACCGAGGTGAGCCGCGACACGATCTGGCACCTGGCGCACGCGATCGGTGATCTGAGCCCCCTCTACACCGACCGCGAGTACGCCGAGAAGAACACGAAGTGGGGCAAGCTTCAGTGTCCCGGCGTCGTGCTTCGCTGCTACGATACCCTGAGCGCTCCGGGCTCGGCCGGCCTCCCGGAGGGACTGCCCGGCGTGCACTCGATCTGGTCGGGCTCGCACTACGAGTGGTACCGCCCGGTCCTGATCGGCGACCAGATCCGCGCCGACTGCTACCTGAAGGACGTCGTCGAGAAGGCCAGCAAGTTCACCGACGGTCGCACGGTCTACATGACCTACGAGGCGGTCTACTACGACCAGAACGATGCCTGCATCGGCAAGCGCAGCGACACGTACATGCGCGCCGACCGCAACAAGACGCGCGAGAAGGGCGTCTACAAGGAGGCCGAGCCGCTCGCGCACTGGACGCCGGCCGACATCGACCGATTCCAGGAGGAGTACCGCAACGAGCAGCGGACCGCCGAGCGCTTCTGGGAGGACGTCAGCGTCGGTGACGACATCGGCAAGGTGATCAAGGGCCCGCTCACTCCGACGGCGGAGATCGCCTTCGAGTCGTTCTTCGGGGTCTATCTCGTCGGCAACGTGGTCGCGTCGCGGCTGCTGGACAAGCATCCGATGCTGATGGTGCCGAACGAGCAGGGCGTACCCGAGCCGCCGCAGCGCGTGCACTGGGACAACAAGTTCACCCAGGACACGCTCGGGCTTCCGGGTGCCTACGATCTCGGTCTCGAGCGTCTGGCGTGGATGTGCCACGTGGTGACGAACTGGATGGGCGATCGCGGCCACCTCGCATTCATCGACGCTCGCTACAAGCGCTTCAACTACCTGGGCGACGTGACCTGGGCGCGTGGCAAGGTCACGGAGAAGCTCGAGCGCGACGGCAAGAAGATGGTGAAGCTCGACGTCTACACCATCAATCACCGCGACCAGGTCACAGCGACCGCCGTCGCGGAGGTGGAGCTTCCGAGCCGCGACGCGCGCTGAGCGGCGCGGCGCGCACGAACGGATCGCCGGAGGGCGACGGCGGCACAGCCGCAGTCGCCCTCAGCGCTGCTGCGGGCGCTCGCGGTAGGTCAGCTCGAGCACGAGCTGTCGCAGCTCGTCACGCGCGGTCGTGATGAAGGCGGCGTCGGCCGGGCTCTTCACCCAAGCCACGACCTCGCCGGAAGAGAGGATCGCGAACGGGAACCCCGGTGGGCCGTCGGGGATCGCCTCGCACCGCCAGTGATCCCTTGCTGCTTGCATGGCGCCGCGCCTCCTTGCGCGATCTGGACGGGATCGCGCCGAAGCCGGTTATCCACACCCCGCGGGCTCGATTGTCAAGAAGTCTTCGCCTTACGCTCGCCGGTGCGGACGTCGGGTCAGCGCGCGCTGGGCGCGGGCCGGAGGTCCGCGAGGACCAGCTCCGCGACGCGCCGAGCAACCGCGGGGTAAGCCAGCGAGACGCTGCTCGCGCCCCCTCCGTCGATGGGCCGCGCCGGTACGCGAGATCTCCAGAGGACGCGCCCGTCGGGGGAGACCATCGTCGCGTCGAGCTCGACGTCCACGTAGAGCACGTGGCTCATGGCGGTCGGGTCCCACCGCGACAGGGAGACGTAGAGCACCGGTGCCTCCACGCCGGCCTTGGAAGCCCAGTCTGCAGCTTGCTCGGCGCTGCGGATTGCGAGTGCCGGGTCCGAACCGGTGGCGGATTCGGGCACGAGGACGCGGAAGCCCCGCCGCGAGAGCTCGCTGTGCAGCTCGTCGGTCAGGACGTCGCCTGCGCTCACCCGTCGAGTTTCGGATGCTTCGCCCAGAACGCCGAGCAGCAGCGGCGGCGCGTCGGCGTAGAGCGGGCTGCCGGTCCGGTTGTCGACCGGAAGCACCAGGATGGCGCCGACGCCGCGCGGGGCGGGAGACGTCGTCACCGGAGCGCACGAGGCAAGGACGAGCGCCGCGAGCACATGTGGGACGGGCCGGGAAACGGTGCGGAGAACAAGCTCGACCACCTGGGTCATCTCTCCGGGCGCATAATCGTCGAGAGGCGCAGGTGCAACCAAGTTGCGATGTTCCAGGCTGAGGAGAGGGCGGCGAGGAGTGTGATCCGCCGGACGAGTCCTCGTCTGTGCCGCCGCAGGCGATGGTGCCGAGTCGCTCGTCCGGAAACGTCGTCTCGCCAACGCGGTTCCATTATGGTTCTTGACGAACCTGGGCTCGGCCCTGCGCAGCAGCGGCCAGGCCCACCGGTCAGCCGTGCACGGCTGTGCGTGCGGTCCTTGGCGCGGCGGTGTCCGTCGACCGGGAACTCTCGACGCATCCGGGCCGAATCTGTGGAATCGCAACCAGTTTGTAAACGAGACTGGATCGACGATTGCGGGCGTCGTGCGCATTGCGAATCGCCCCGCGGGCCCGGACGCGTGTTGTCCGGCGCGTCGACGCTGTGCTACGTGTCGGGACCACGCAAGTCGCGTGTGGACGAGAAGGAACGACGAACCGGTGGTCAGAAAGCGCAGCAGGCCCAGCAGGACGAAGCCCCGCGGACGGGAGGTGAGCGATCTCACCGGCCTCCGCAACGAGATTCGCGCCGCCGGGATGCGCAGCACGGCGCCGCGCATCTCGGTCCTCGAGCGCCTTCGCCGTGCGGACGCGCCGCTGAGCCACGCCGAGATCACGGAAGAGCTCCTTCCGCTCGGCTTCGACCGCGCCACGATCTATCGCAACCTGGTCGATCTCTCGGAGGCTGGTCTGGTTTCGCGGGTCGAGCTCGGAGACCACGTGTGGCGGTACGAGGTCCGCGGTGCGGAGCCACGCGAGGGGGAGGGGGAGCATCCTCACTTCGTGTGCAACGACTGTGGCACCGTGTCGTGCCTGCCGGCGGTGAGCGTCGACATCCGGCCTGCGCCGGGCTCGCGGCGCTCGGTCGTCGCCGAAGTTTCGGACATCGTCCTCAAGGGGCGCTGCGAGAGCTGCTGACGCGATCGCGGACGAAGTGCGCCCCGGCCCCGTCTCCACATGCGGGAAGCCTTGCGCGATGCGCAGCACGAGCGCTGGTACGCGAAGAAACTTCGACCACGACGGCGAGCATCGAGATCCGCGCCGGAAGCGGGCGCCGATCCGGTCGGCTCCCGCGCGGCGCGCCGCTACGACGGATCGATCCGCCGACGCGCGAGGCGAGCGCACCAGGCGCCGACGAGAACCAGGCACTGCACGAACGCGGTCGTCTGTCCGGGCGGATAGTCGAGCCCGTGCGCGAGGACGAACGCGACCATCGCCGTGCCGAGGCCGAGCGCGGGCGCGACGAGGAACATCGTCCGCACCTCGCGACACAGGCTGCGCGCTGCGAGGGCCGGCAGGACCAGGCAGCCGAACGTGAAGATCGCGCCGGCCACGCGGTTGCTGAGCCCGACGACGATGCCGAGCCACGCCGCGGTGCCGACGTTCCACGCGGCGACGCGCATTCCCACCGCCTGCGCCATCTCGGCGTCCATCACCAGCAGCAGCAGCTCCGCGGTGTAGCGCGCGACGAAGGCGATCGTCACGGCCGCGAGCGCGAGGAAGAGCATGACGTCCGTGGATGTCGCGCCGATGATCGTGCTCGCCAGGAGCCGGTTGATCTCCTCCATGCCGTGCGGGCTGTGCGCCATCAGGAGCACCGCAGCGCTTGCGCTGACCAGGAACACGAAGCCGGTGATGGCCTCGTGGCTGTCGGTTCGCCGTCCACCGCCGCCGGCCGTCAGGAGCGCGGCGAGGACGGCGAAGCCGCCGGCCGCGGCGGCAACGACGGCGTCGCCCGTCGTCGCTCCCGCGGACGCGATACCGAGCGTCGACAGCAGGCGCAGCGCGCACGCGATGCCGAGCAGCGACGCTTGCGACGCCGCCGCGCCGACGAAGATCTGGTCGCGGGCCACCACGAGCACGCCGAGCACGGGCAGCGTGACGGCCATGAGCCAGCCCGCGAGGTAGCTGTCGTGGAAGAGGCTCCACGAGGCGAGGAACTCCTGCATCATGCGCCGGGCTCCCGGACGAGTGGTCCTCGGGTGGTCAGGCGACCTGCGGCGAACGTCGCGACGTGGGTCGCGTGGCGCTCGGCCATCGCGACGTCGTGCGTGACGAGCAGCAGGGCAAGGCGCTGCCGGGCGCGCAGCTCGAGCAGGTCGTGCAGCAGCCCCTCCTCGGCGTCGGGATCGAGGTGGTTCATCGGCTCGTCGAGGATCAGAAGGGCCGGCTCGCGGATCAGGCCGCGGGCGACCAGCGCGCGCTGGCGCTGTCCGCCGGAGAGCGACCAGTAGTCGCGCTCGACGAGCGATCCGAGTCCGACGCGCTCCAGCGCGCGCTCCAGGCGCGCGGGGCGCTCGCCGTGGGCGACGGGCAAGCCGACCAGGCCCAGCGAGACGAACTCGCGGACCGTCGTGGGCAGCGACGGGTTGATCGCGCAGTGCTGTGGGACGAAGCCGATCCCTTGCCGGCCGTGCAGCTCCGCGCTGAGCCACAGGCTGCCGCTGCGCGGCGGGACGATGCCGAGGAGCGCCCGCAGGAACGTGGTCTTGCCCGAGCCGTTGCCGCCGAGCAGGAACCAGAAGTCCCCACGCCGCACTTCGATGCTCGCGCCGTGCACGACGTGGTGCGCTCCGTACGCGAGGTCGAGCCCCTCGGCGCGAACGAGGACGTCGTATCCCGTGGTCATCTCTCGCGATCGGCGCGCGCGAGACGGCTCGCGAACATCTCGTAGATGCCGTACGGCACCAGATCGCGAAACGCGTCGCGCAAGCGCCGCGCCTCGCCTTGGTCGCCCTCGTCGATCGCCACCAGTGCTCGATAGAGGATCTCGCCCGCACGGACAAAGCCGAGCTGCTCGGCGTCGAGCGCGGCGAGATAGGGATCACCCGGTGGCTTCGACCGGTCGAGCCGAGCGTAGAGATCGACGAGCTCCCTGCCGACGAGCCACCGGCGCTCTCCCGCGGCGACCTCGCTCTGCGTGCGCGCCGCGAGCGCCTCGAGGATCGGATGGTCGTCGGTGTTCGGCGGCGCATCGACGAAGAGATCGGCGTTGGCGGTGAGGTTCCCGGCGTAGAGGAGGGCAGCGAGAGCGACCACGGACGCGTCGGTCGCGTCCGCGTGCCTGCCGACTGCACGAGTCGCGGCGAGCATCGCCGCCGGCTCCAGCCGTGCGCCCGCGCTCTGCCCCACGAGCGCGACGATCGGCTGCCGCGGCAGGAAGTCGCCGCGCCACAAGGTCACCTGTGGGAACACGTCGAGCATCGACCGCACGATGACGTCGAGCTCGCGACGCGACATCTGGTAGAGGGGCAGCCACTGCGCGAACACGCCGCGCTCGGTCAGCCGCTCCCGTACGGTCGCGAAGTGCTCGCGGGTGTAGAGACTTCCGGTCCCGGCGTGCCACGGCACGAAGAGGTCGGAGACGATCACGTCGTAGCGCTCGGGATCGGCGAGCAGGACGTGACGCCCGTCGCCGATCACCACGCGCGCCCGCGGGTCCGAGAACAGCCCGTTGGTGTAGTCGCCGAAGTACTTCCGCGAGGCGAGCGCGACCTCCGGAACGAGCTCGGTCGCGGTCACGCGCTCGACGGGATGGCGCAACGCCGCCCCCGCCGTGATCCCGGTGCCGAGCCCGAGGAAGAACGCCGAGCGCGGCTCGTGCGCGATCAGCAGCGGAATGTCGGCCTGCGTCTCCTCGTAGAAGCGCGAGCGGATGCCGCCGAGGGTGTACGAGCCGTCGACCTCGATCACCAGATCCTTCGGGCGCGCGATCACCGCCACCGTGCCGTGCGGTGTGCTCCACTGCTCGTGCAGGCTCTCCTGCTTGCTCACGTCGAGGCGGACGGACGCGAGACGGGCGGGATCGAGCACGCTGGCGAACGCCAGCAGCAGCACGATCGCGGCGGGCAGCAGCGTCCGAGCACCGCTGCGGCGCGCGGCGAGCACGATCGCCAGCACGAGGTAGAGGATCGCCACCGCGCGAATCGCCCCCCAGAGCCCCACCGTCGGGAGCAGGACGAAGCCGGCGGCGAGCGCGCCCGCGATGCCGCCGGCGGTGTTGGCGGCGAGCAGCCGGCCGAGGGTCGGCCCGGCGGCGAGAGCGTCGCGCTCCGCGAGCCGCACGACGCTCGGCAGGACCGCGCCGCACAGCGTCGCAGGGACGAACGTGACCAGCGCCACCCATGCGAACACCGCGACGACGTAGCTCGTGAAGCCCCCGTCGACCCGCAGATACCCGAGCCCGTTCGTGAGCCAGTGGAACACGAACGGAGTCGCCCCGACCGCTGCGCCGCAGGCGACGAGCAGCGCGGTCACGGTCCACTCCGCCGACCGGGTGAGGCGGCAGCCCGCGTGGGCGAGAGCCGCACCGCACGCGAGCGCCAGCAGGATGACCACCAGGATCGAGGCGAATGCGTAGGTCGAGCTGTTCAGGACGAGCGCGAGCATGCGCGTCCACAGGACCTCGAGCGCGATGACGGCGAAGCCCGATGCCGCGGCGAGCACGAGGACCGACCTCGCGAGCGCGCGCGGTGCGGCTGCGTGCGCGCCGTCGGCCGGCGCCCACGCGAAGCGGCCGCGGATCGCGAGGGCCAGTGCGGCTGCGAGCAGGTTGGCGACAGCTGCGACCAGCGTGCTCGCACGCAGGCCGAGAGCCGCCTGCATCCAGAAGCCCGCCGCCACCGCTCCGCCAGCCGCGCCGAGCGTGTTGACTGCCGTCAGGAGGCTCGTCGTCCTGGCGAGCTCGCCGCGCGATCGGACGAGAACCTGACCGAGCACGGGAAGCGTTCCGCCGATCAGCACGGTCGTTGGGGCGAGGATCGATGCCGCCAGAAGCATCTTTGCGGGTACCTCGAGCACCGGCCACCCCGTGGTGAGCGGCAGCAGCAGCGGAGCGAGATGATGGTGCAGCGGCAGGAGCACCGTGGCGAGCACCGCGGCGAGGGCGATGCCGCCCTCGAGCAGTGCGTAGGTCCGCAGCGGATCGTCGGTCCGTGCCGAGCGCTCTCCCCAGAGCCAGCTGCCGGCGCCGAGACCGGCGAAGAAGACCGCGAGCGTCGTCGCGGTCGCGGCCGCGTCGCCGCCGAACAGCGCCGCGAGCTGGCGCTGCCAGACGACCTGGTAGACGAGCGACGCCGCGCCCGACACGAGGAACAGCGCGAGCAGTGCCGTGCGTACGGCGCGTGGCGCGTGCGTCGCCGCCGCGCTCGGCGACGGTAGCGCTGCTCCGGGCGTGGGCGCGGCGCCCAGCACCGCGCCCACGCTCGGGAGCGCCGCCATGCCGGGCTAGCGCGCCACGGCGCCTGGTGCCGAGCCGACCTGACGCACGTTGTAGTCGATCATCTCGACGTAGTCGCCGGTCCCGGGAACGGCATCGACCTGGTTTGCCATGCGGAGGACCGTCGCGCCGGTGTTCGCGGCGACGAAGTTTGCGTAGCGTGGGTCGTAGTACGCCGATGCGAGCACGAGATGCACGCCGTCGCGCTTCATCTCCGCGATCACGTGCTCGAGGTGCTTCGTCGTGGGCGGGACGCCGGGCAGCGGCTCGAGGTGGGCGACGATCTCGAGTCCGAACGCATTCGCGAAGTACGCCCAGATGCGATGGTCGTCGACGGCCTTGGCGCCGCGATGGGGCAGCATGGTTGCCAGCCATCCACCGAGCTCGGCACGCTGCCCCTGGTCCTCGAGGAACGCCTCGAGCTTGCCTGCCTGGTAGAGCAGCACCAGCTTGGGAACGCCGTCGCCGTACCTCTCTGCGAGGGACGCGCCGACCAGCCCGGCGAAGATCTTCTGCTTGAAGGCCGCGAAGCGCGATTCGACGGCGGTCGCCGCTTCGGGGCGAAGCTCGCCGAGGCGGGATGCGATGGCACGCGCCACCGACAGGCCGCGCAGCGGGTCGAGCAGGTAGTGCGGGTTTCCGAGTGCGTGAACGTCGCCCATGCTGCGATCGACCACTCCGGTCGGGATCTCGAGCGGCTTGCCCATGTAGGCCGACGCGTCGAGAAAGCCGGCGGCGCCGGGGACGATGCGCGGATTGCGTGCTTGCTGGAGGAGGACCGGAACGTAGCCGGTCTCGAGGTCGAGGCCGTTCTGGATGAACAGGTCGGCGTCGTGCAGCTCGCGCACGAAGCTCGGCTTCGCTTCGGCGTAGTGTGGGTCCTCGGTGCCCTTGACGAGCGAGGTGACCTCGACGTCCTCGCCGCCGACCGCGCGCGCGAGCGCGCCGAGGTCCGGCGTGGTGGTGACGACGCGTAGCGGAGCCGCGTCCGCACGCGCCGGGATGCCCGCGCACGCGACCAGCGTCGCGATCGCCGTGATCGCGAGCCGGAATCGTACGCGCCGGGAGAGCCAGCGTCGCGGAGAAATCGAATCGAGTCGCATGGTTCTCTCCCTTCTCACCACTTGTGCGCCGGGTGCGTGCCGTAGAGGAGCTCGAGCCCGACCCAGACCGTGCTCGCGTCCTCGCCGGGCAGCGCCGTCGCGTGGTCGTAGTTGTACTGCAGGCGGATGCGCGAGAACTCCGACGGCTGGTACTGGAGCAGTGGAGAAACGCGCAGGCGGTCGTCGCGCAGCGGATCGTTGCTGCGTCCCTCGGGATAGCTCTCACCCGAGCCGCTCGCCCACTCGACGCGCACGCCCGCCGCCCACGGGTGAGTGAAGCCGTAGAGAAGCTGCGTGTAGAAGCCCCAGTCCCGCAGCAGCTGGCCGGGGATGTTCTCGGTGAACTCCTCGTCCTCGTCGCCACCGCCCTCGTCGTCGTGGCTGTGCTGCTGTACTCCGGCGACGCTGTGCGCGTGGCCGTGTCCGCCGTCGTCGTCCGGATCGAGCGCGGTGCCGGCGAGGAACGGCTCCGCAGTGTAGTCGCGCTTCATCACCTCGCTCTGCCAGAGCAGGAACGGCCAGCCGCGGAAGTTGTCCACCGGACGCCACTTGAGGGTGAAGTCGGCGCCGTAGATGAACGTGCGCGCCGGGCCGCCGGTCGAGTTGGGGCCGAAGAGCCCGGAGAAGCCGAGCAGCGCGGACGTCTCCTCGCCCATGTTCCAGGCGGTGTCGAAGCGCGCGAGGTAGAGCAGGTCGCCGAAGTTGCGCGTGTCGGTGCGTACGGCCGGGTAGCCGCCGACGCCTTCGTCGGCGAGGAAGCTCGCGGTGTACTCGCCCCCGTTCGCGTTCTGCACGCCGCCCCAGAGCTGCGCGAAGAACGGCACCGGCAGCAGCCAGGAGGTCTGGATGCCGGGCGAGCGCAGGCCGTCGCCGCCGAACATGCGGGTGTTGACGATCGGCTGGTCGATCCACGACCAGGCGTGCGGGTGCGTCGGGTTGATGCGGCCGAACTCCGTCAAGTAGTAGCCGGCCTCCACCTGCAGGCCCCACGGCAGGCGTTGGGTCGTGCCGAACGCCTCCTCGAGCTCGACGCCGCCCTCGTAGAACACGATGTGCGTCTCTGCGGTGAAGTACGGATCGACCGCGCCGTAGAGCGACAGCTCCGCCTGCTGCAGCGTGAAGCCGCGTCGCCGCGGATCGTGCGCGCCGCCCTGGAGCGTCTTGATCTCGGAGTCGTCGGCGGTCGACCAGCCCCCCGTCGTCATGATGTCGAACGACGGCTCGAGCAGGCGCAACGTCGCCTGTCCTGGCAGCGGACGGTAGAGGAGGGTGCCCGGTACGGCCGAGCTGCCCGGAACCCCGAGCGAATCGACGGTGGTGTCGAGCGACGGCGCCGTGGCGACCGCGTCCGGCGCCGCCGTCGGCGCCACGGTGGTCGCCGGCGACAGATCCTGCACGGCCTCGTCGAGCGCCTGACGCGAGTCCGCCGGCTCCGTCGGCTTCGCGGCGGCGACGGCCTTCGTCGGCGCCTTCGACTTGCCGGCCGGTGCCTTCTTCGCGGCCGCCTGCGGCGCGATCTGACGCAGCAGATCCATCATCTCGTCGAGCTTGCGTTGCTTCTCGGCGTCGCTGCGCTGCAGCGCTTCGACCTGCTTCTTCAACGCTTGGATCTCGGCCTTGTCGTCTCCGTACGCTCTGCCGGCGGCGAGCAGCACGACCAACGACGCGGCGAGGGGGAGCGCCGTGACGGAGCCCCATCTGCCCTGAACACGTGGCATCGATCTCTCTCCTCTCTCGGGAGGTTGAGTCCGGGGGCGGAGCTTCGGCCGACGGAAGCGCCGGACGAGCCCGCTCGCGCCGTGGAGACGGCGCGGTCGACGCGGCGCGAGGCCGCGAACCTGTCAGGCCGCGGCCGGAGGGCTGCGCGGCGCGTGCGCGACCGTGCGCTCGGGGGCGAACGAAGCCTGCCTGCTCTCGACGGTCCGGGTCGACAGGACCATGGGGCGCGGTGGATCGACTCGCGTCGCTAGGAAGCTGCGCGTCTGGGCGAGGGCCTGGCAGGTCGGGCACTCCGGATCGGTGTGCTCACCGCACGGCGCTGCGCCTCGAGGCTCGCTTGCCAGCACCGTCACGCACGACGCCGGCTGCGTCGCACGAGCACCGTCGTGGCCGCCGGCGAGCCACCGGTGCACGTGCGGCACCGCAATCTGCGCGAGAACCGCGAGCAGGGCGATGCAGGACGCGGCCCGGAGCGCCGTCGTCGCCCGCCGCGCCGAGCGGCGGAGCGTGCGTGCTGGGAAAGCGTTGCGCGTCATGGTTCGTCGGCTGCAAGCGCCGCACGAGGCAACCCTGCGGCCGGGCAGCGGATACCAGCTTCACGACCGGAACGCAATGGCACCTCCGATGCGACACGATACACAATGCAGGACAGATGTTTCTGCAACGGCGTGTTGAAAAGGTTGACGCGCGCGCCTTCGTCGTGCTAGCAGCCGGGCGCATGCTGGCCGCCCTGCGAAGACGACGCGCGAGCATCGCGCTCCTCGCACTGGCGGGACTTCTCGGGTTGCTCGGGGTTGCGTCGTCGCACGACGTGGCGCACGAGGGGGAAGTGACGACGTCGCATTGCACGGCCTGCATCGCGGCACACACGCCGGCGCTCGGTGCGGGATCGATCGCGATCGCGCACGTGCTGCCGTCCTGCGGACGCCGGACTCTCAGCGAGCGAATCGCGTTCGTCGATCTGCGCACGGTTCACGCAGAACCGTCGCGCGGGCCGCCGTCGCGCGTCTGAGCGGTCGTTTCCTGAACGTCGGCGCGTGTGGCCTCCCATGCCTGGAGGATGCGCGCCGTCGCGGCCCCGGGGTTCGCTGTGCGCGTCCGAGATGCGCGCGATGGACCCGTCAACCCATCCGAGGTGCCTCGTGCTGGAGCTCGTTCAAGCCCGTCGTCAATTGCTTCTTCCGCGTCGTGCGCGCGCCGCCGTCGCGACCATGGTTGGCGGGATCGCCGCAGTGCTCGCGCTCGCGGGCTGTGGACCCAGCCCCGACAACTTCCCGCCCGACGACCACGTCGACGTGCTGGTCGCGGCGACGGGCAAAGGAGCGGGCGACCTCGCGCTCGACTACCACGCGGACGAGCCGGTCCCGGTGTTCTTCAGCGCGAGCCTCGGCGGCCTCGACCTCTACACGGCGAGCGATCCGGGTTTCGCGGCCCTCGAGGCGGACGAGCCGGACGAGGGTCTATTCGTCGTCGCCGACGACGTCGAGGTGACGCTCGAGCTGACGGCGCTCGACGAAGGCGTGCGGCTCAAGGTCGGCGAGGTGACGCTCGACGAGGTCGGCGACGCGGCGGTGCTGGGGACGACGCCCGAGATCCACACCCACGGCGAGTGGCAGGTCGTCGTCCCGCAGGGCGTCACGAGCGGCGAGTACGCGCTGTCGTTCCGCCTGACCACGACCGCTGGAGACTACGGCTCGTCCGACGAGCTGACGATCGTTCTCGCGCTCTCCCAGGACGACCCGGACGAGCACGAGCACGAAGACGAGTAGGAGCGCGTCGTTCCTTCCTGGTCCACATCGCGCGGGCGCCCGCAGCGCCTGATCGCGGCCGGCTCGGTGCTGGCGCTGCTCGTGGCCGTGGGCGTCGCGACGCCCACGCACTCGCACGACGAGCGCCTGTCGCCGACCGACGCGTGCGCGGTCTGCCGCGTGGCGCGCGATGCGCCGACGGTCGTGTCGAGCGCGCTGCAGCTGCCCCCGGTGTTCCTCGACGTGCCCGCGCCGGAACCGGTGCGGCCGTCCGTTCGCGAAGCGTGCCGGGCGCGCGCCCGCGCACGCTCTCCTCCTCCGGTCGTGTAGCGCCGCGAAGCCGCGTGCTTCGCGTCCGCCGCGGACGACTCCGCGGCGTCCCGTCACGACACCACCACGACACACCACGACTTCTTCTGGAGGAGACGATGAAGAACCACGCCACAGTTGCGTTCGGCCGCATGGCCTTGACCCTCGCGCTGCTCGCCGTGCCGGCGACCGCGCGCGCACAGCACGCGCATTCGGACATGGAGCTGGGAGCGACCGCCGACGGCGGCGGTGCATTGACGATCGAGTACAACTTCGGCTCGATCGTTCGCACCGATTTCGCTGGCCTCGTCGGGCCGTTCGCTCTCTACAGCTCGTCGAACCCGGGCTTCACCGCGGCGGAGGACGAGCCGCTGGAGGGCATCTTCGAGCTCGATGCCGGCACCACGGTGAACATGTCGCTCGTCACGATCGACGCGGGATTGCAGCTCCAGTACGGCATGACGACTCTCGACGCTGCCGGTGACTCGGTCGTGCTCGGCACGCACGACGTCGCGGGCGAGGGCGGTGCGCTGCACCAGCACCCGACCTTCCGCCTGATCCTCGACGCGCCCGAGGGCGAGTTCGGCGAGGGCACCGTGTCCTTCAAGCTCACCGGCGATCCGCTCAACCCGACCAGCTACGCGGACTCGGAGACCTACACGCTCAAGGTCTCGAACGGCTACCTGCCCGCGAACGAGAACCCCGTGGCTCTCACCGGAGCGCGCTGCCAGAAGGCGGTCGCGAAGGAGGTGCGCACTTTCATCGGCAAGCAGTACAAGTGGATGAGCGGCTGCCTCGACGCCGTTCAGGACTTCAAGGCGAAGGGCGGTGACCTCGAGTCGCCGAGCAACACGGTGCTGAGCAAGTGCAGCACCGATGCCGTCAAGGGCGTCCAGGCGAAGATCGCGGCGGATCGCGCGAAGGCGCTGTCCAAGGCCGCGGCGAAGTGCGGCGGCACGTTCGAGAACGTGGCGATCAGCACGCATCTCGGCATGGCGCAGTGCCGCACGCAGGAGCTGATCGGCGGTGCCTACGCCTCGGCCCTCGAGGACGTCGCCGTCGTCATGTTCGGCGACGACGAGGAGGCAGCCGAGGAGGCCTTCCCCTGCCTGAAGGAGACGCAGGGCGAGACGGAGGATCACGAGGAGTGATCGGCCTGCGGCGCCGGGGAGCGGATCTCCCCGGTGCCGCGCTTCCCGCGAGCACCGAGGTCGTGCTCGTGGGCGTATGATTGACGGTGGTCGATCCGGGGATCGGGAGAATGCGATGAGGCGACGAGCGAAGCTTCTCGGCGTGAGCGGGCTGGTGCTGGCGGTGCTGGGCGTGGCGACGGCGGTCCGCGCGCAGCACGCGGACGTGTCGATCTACTCGACGGCCGACGGCTCGGGCCAGCTCGTGGCGGACTACGACTTCGGTCCGAAGAACCAGCTCTTCGAGTCGTTCTGCGTCGCCGGCTTCTGCCTCTACTCGAGCACCAATCCCGGCTTCGTCACGCCGGCGAGCGACGTCCCGGCGAGCGCGCTGTTCGCGCTCGATTCCGGGACGCAGCTCGCGTTCGAGGTCGTCGCCATCGCGAGCGGCGCCTCGGTGAAGATCGGGTCCGCGGTGCTCGACGCGCCCGGCGAGTCGGCGTCCCTCGGAACCGCGACCGGCGTTCACCTCCACCCCGAGTGGCAGCTCACGGTGGCGCAGGGCACGCTCGGCGACTTCGCGGTGTCCTTTCGCGTGCGGCGCACGTCCGGCGGGCCGGCGTACGCGACTTCGCCGACGTACGTCCTCGTGCTCAGCAACGTTCCACCCCCAACTCCAACACCCCTACCCACGCCCACTCCGACCGCGACACCGAGCCCGGCGCCGACAGCCAGCTCGACGCCGTCGCCAACGCCGACTCCCTCGCCGACAGCCAGCCCGACGCCGTCGCCAACTTCCACGCCCACGCCCACGCCGACGCCCGCGAGCGCCGGCCTCGACGCCTACCTCGTCTACACGGCGCGCGCGTCGAAGCTCGGCCCGGCGGCGAGCAACGACCCCTTGCCGAAGAACTGGGTCGTCACGCTCGACGACGTGCTGCTCGCCGACGAGCCGGCGAGCGCCTTCGTCGGTGATCCGGAGAACCACCTGATCGTCAAGGAGCAGGCGGTCGCCAACCCCGCGGCGCTGGGGGCAGGAGCCATCGCAGCGCCGGCTCAGCACTACCTGCGCTACCAGGCGAAGGCCGGGCGCGAGGGAATCGCCGAGCCGCTCGCGAACGGAAAGCTCCAAAGGCCGGTCGCAGCACCGTCACGCCGCTGGCACGTCGTCAACGCGCTCGGCACGCTCGCGGTCGACACGAGCAAGGTCGCGGCGCTCTGGCTGCCGTCGGGCATCGATCTTTCCGGCGGCACGCCACCCGAGCCCGGCGATGCGACGCACTTCGTCTGCTACGGCGCGAAGACCGCCGGGTCGCCGAGCGATCAGGCGCCCGCCGCCGGCACGGCGGGCAAGGCGCGCTTCCGCAAGGATCTGCAGGCGTTCGCCGGCGACGTCTTCGCGGACTGCGCGCTCGCGAAGGGCGTCGAGACGGCATCGTTCCCGGGGACGCTGGTCGAGGGCCGGTGCCTGATCGACCTGAAGGCGCCGAAGCAGCTGTGCAGCCCCGCGGCGAAGAGCGCCGTGCAGCCGCCGCGCGTGACGAGCGCGGTCATCGATGGCTCGACGCCCGCGATCGGGGACCGCGTGCTCGTCTGCTACCAGAGCGCGCTCGCGAAGAAGCTGCGCGACCCGGCCGCGGCGACGCTGGTCGGACTTCCGGCGGGAAGCACGGTCGCCCAGCGCGCCCACGAGAAGCGCCGGCTTCGCGACGGAACGCAGGTCGGGATCGCGCCGGGCAACGGCTTCCCGCGTCCGATCGCGATCGACACCGACAAGCTCGAGCTTCTCTGTCTGCCGAGCACGGTGTCGGCGGTCGCGGAGCCGTGACGGTGCGATCTCCAGCGACGTCGCTTCGACGAGCCGCACGCCGCTCGCTCGTGCAGCTCCCGCGGCTGGCCAGCGGCGCGATCCTCGCGCTGGTGCTCGTCTTCCCGGGCAACGCGGGAGCGCAGACCGTCGATCCCGGCGACTTCTCGATCTACTCCACCGCACCCGGCGGCGGCTCGCTCACCACCGACGGCACGCTGCCTCCGGCGCCCGTCTTTCCGAGCGTCTGCCTCGGCGCCTTCTGCCTGTTCAGCGCGACCGACCCGGGCTTCATCACGCGCGACGCGTCACCGGGTCCGGGCTTCTTTCCGCTCGTCGCGGGAACGTCGGTCACGATGGAGATCGTCTCGATCGCCGACGAGGCCTCGGTGCTGGTGGGCTCGAAGCTGCTCGACGAGGCGGGCGAGTCGGCGTCGCTGGGAACCGCTCCGGGGCTGCACCTCCACCCGACGTGGCAGGTCACCGTGCCGTCGTCCGGGGAGACGGAGTCGTCGTTTCCGGTGAGGTTTCGCTTGACGTCGGGCGCTCCGTACGTGGCGTCGAGCGAGTACACCCTGATGCTGACGCTGCCGGCACCACCGCCGACACCGACTCCGGTCCCGACGCCTTCTCCCGCCCCGACGGCCACCCCGGTCCCGACCACGGCCGTGACCGCATCGCCCGGTCCGACCGCGACGCCGGGGGCGAGCGTCACGCCCGCACCGACGCCGAGCCTCGTGCCGACGAGTGCGCCCACGCCGCAGCCGACGCCGAGCACCGGTCCGACCACCGCGCCGACGCCCAGCCCGGTGCGGACCGCGACCCCGTCGCCGTCTCCCGAGCCGACCGCCGTGCCGTCGCCGACCAGCGGAGCCACGGCGACGCCGCTACCGACTCTCACGCCTCGTACCTCGTCGACGCCGGCTGCGACTACGACGCCGTCACCCGCGGCGACGCCGTCACCCGTGCCTTCGCCGTCGCCCGCGGCGACGCCGAAGCCCACGGCGACGACGACCTCTTCACCCGCACCGACGGTGCGCCCGACGCTGACGCCCGCACCGGCGCCGGGGGCGATCGTCGAGCAACCGGCGAGCCGCGGCGACCAGCTCCTCTTCTACCTCGACGCGAGCGCCGGCTTCACGAGCTTCGTCAGCGTCGCGAACGTGGGTGCCGCGCCGCTCGACGTGCTCGTCGACGTGTACGCGGCGGACCTCACGCTCCGCGACACGCTCGCGCTCGCGCTTCCGGCGGGCGGCTCGCGCACGATCGACGTCGGCGCGCTCCGCGCGGCCGGCGTCGTGGCCGGACCGGGCCTCGCGATCGCCTACGCCGTCGATCCTTCGGGCGCGCCCATCGTGACGCGGGCGCTCTCCGGCAACTTCACCGTCGCCAACCTCGCCACCGGATCCGCGTGGGGTGCGCCCGGCGCGGCGCGCTCGGCGCGGAAGGCCGACGACGGCGACGCGCCGGCGGTCGGTACCGTGATCGACGGCGCGACCGTGCTCCTCGACCAGATCCGCCCGGACGTCGTCGAGCTCGCCGCGTACCACGACCCGGACACCCTCGAGCGCGCGGCGGAGGGCGGCAACCAGCTCGTCTTCGTGTCGTTCGACGACGTCGGCGGGCGGGCGCCCGAGGTGCGGACCGCGGCCATGCGCTGGGTCGTCTCCGCCACGCGCAACGACGGCACGCCGCTTCCGTCGGGTGCCGTCGACACGAGCGGCGTCGACGTCTCGCACCTCGAGGCGGTGGTCGGCCCCGACGTGCGGGGTGCTGCGGGACGTCTGGAGCTGACGGCGCGCACGCCGTGGGCGGGCAACCGTCTCGTCTTCTTCGCCCAGTCCCTCGGAACCTTCGCGACCGGCTACCTGCTGCCGCCGGCGCGATCAGGAGTGCTTCGTTGAGATCCTGCGCTTTCGCCCTCGTCCTCTCTTCGCTCGTGCTCGCGACGCCGCACGCCGCCGCGGCGCAGCCGACGGAGCATTCCGACATCGCCGTGCTCGGCACGTCGGCCGGTGGCGGCGCGCTCGCCACCGACTACGACTTCTCCCGGCCGACCACGGTCAGCGAGAGCCTGTGCGCGGGGGGGCTCTGCCTGTACTCCGCGACGAACCCCGGCTTCGTCTCGAGCAGCGCCGGGGCCGCGTCGCTCGCACCGCTCCAGCCGGGAACGGTGGTCGCGTTCGAGGTCGTGAGCCTGGATCCCGGTGTGTCGGTGAAGATCGACGCGACCGTGCTCGACGGCCCCGGCGAGAGCGCGACGCTCGGCACGGCGCCGTCACTGCACAACCACCCGGAGTGGCAGGTCACGCGGCCCGAGGATGAGCGCGGCGAGTACCGGGTGTCCTTCCGCCTGGTCCAGGTGGGCGGCGCGACGTCGTACGCCGCCTCGGCGACCTACACGCTGCGCTTGAGCAACGGACCATCGCCGACACCAGCACCGACGCCCACTCCCGCGGCGAGCGTCACGCCGCGGCCGACCCCGACCGCGTCGCTCCCCGCGGGGCTCGTCCGCCGCACGCCGCGCGCGCGCGGTGACCAGCTCGTGCTCTACTACGACGCCCGCGACGGCTTCACGACGTTCGTGAACCTCGCCAACGAGGGTGAGGACGACCTCGACGTGGCACTGCTCTTCTACGGCCCCGATGTCACCGCAGCCTTCGAGCAGGTCGTGTCGCTCGCTGCGGGCACCACGCGCACGATCGACGTCGGCGGGCTGCGTGGCGCCGGGCTGCCGGCGCAGGCGGGCATCGCGCTCGCGACGGCGCGCGCGGTGAGCGGTGCTGCGGTCGTGAGCCGCTCGCTCGCCGGCAGCTTCACGGTCGCGAACCTGCGTACGCAGTCCGCGTGGGGCGCTCCGGCGCCTGCCCGCCTCGCACGGTCGCGCGCCAACCCGGCGAGCCTGCCGCCGCGCGGCACCGTGATCGACGGCAGCAGCGTGCTGCTCGAGCAGCTCCAGCCGGAGACGCTCGACCTCGCCGTGTACTACGATCCGGACACGCTGCAGCCGGCGTCCGACGGTGGCAACCAGCTCGTGTTCGTGTCGTTCGCCGATTCCGGCGACGCGACGGGCGGCGCAGTCGCGAGCCCGCTCGCGTGGAGCGTGAGCGTCACGCGCAACGACGGGACGTCGCTCGCGAGCCGCACGCACGCGACCAGCGGCGTCGAGGTGAGCGACCTCGTCGCGGTCGGCGGACCGGGTGTCGCGGGCGCGGCGGGGAGCATGCGCTTCGCCGCGGCCGGAGGTGGCGCGAACCGGCTGATCTTCTTCACCGAATCGCTCGGCACGTTCGCGACCGGCTACCTGCTCCCGGCGCTCGACACCTCCGCGAGCGGGGGCGGTGAGCTGCGCAGCCCCGCGGCGCGTGGCGACCAGCTCTTGCTGCACTACGACGCCCGCGACGGCTACACGACCTTCCTCAACCTGGCCAACCAGGGTGCGAGCGAGCTCGCGATGCGCATCGCGCTGTACCCGCCCGAGCTCGGTGCGCCGTTCGTCCTCGAGCGCACGCTGCCGGCAGGAGCGACGCGGACGATCGACGTCGGCGCGCTGCGTGCCGACGGGCTCGCGGCCGAGCCGGGCATCGCGCTCGTGACGGCGGTGTCCGCCGGCGAGCCGGTGGTGAGCCGTGCGCTCGCCGGCAGCTTCACGGTCGCGAACCTCGCGACGAGCTCCGCCTGGGGCGCGCCGGCCGCAGCGCGCGTCGCACGCACCGGGGGGGCGTCGCCGGCGCTCGGAACCCCGATCGACGGCGCCGCCGTCGTCCTGCAGGCGTTCGCCCCGCGCGAGGCGGACCTCGCGGTGTACTACGATCCCGAGTCGCTCGCGCCCGCTGAGCTCGGCGGAAACCAGGTCGTCCTGATCGCGTTCGACGGCACGGGGGCGGAGCCGGTCGCGGCCGAGACCACGTGGCGCATTCGCACGACGCGCAACGACGGCTCGCTCGTCTCGGAGGTTTCGCGGACGTTCGGCGGCGTCGCGGCGCAGGACCTCGGTTCGCTCGCCGGCGACGAGGTCTACGGTGCCGCGGGACGGATGCACTTCCGCGTCGAGGGGGACCCGGCGCGCAGCCGGCTCCTGTACTTCGTCGAGTCGCTCGGCACGTTCGCGACCGGCTACCTGCTGCCCGATCCGGACGCGGGCGACTGAGCCCGCTCGCCGTCGGGGTGTGCGCGGCAGCGTCGATTTCCCCGGAGCAGGATCCGCATCCTGGCGCGCGGTGGCGCTTTGGAAGCGTCGTCGGGCCTGCTACTCGAACGGGCGTCGATCGGAAGCCGGACGCGCCCGTGCCGCCCGGAACCCGCGGACGTACCGACCTCGTCATGGAAGCCATCCTCCTCGCCGTCGGCGCTGCCGTGATCACCCTCGCCGGTGGGCTACTCGCGGTACGGTTGCACGAGTATCGGGCCTACATCTTCGGTTTCTGTGCGGGAGCGCTGGTGACCGCGGCGCTGGTCGAAGTCCTTCCGAACGCGCACCATCTGCTGGAGAAGAGCAGTGACGGGCTCGGCATCGAGGATCTGCTGCTCGCCTGCACGTTCGGCTACCTGGTCTTCTACCTGGTGGACCACGTCGGACACGGCGGACACGTCCACCACGGCGCGCAGCACTCGGACACCCACGCCGCCGGACTCTGGGGCGCAATCGGTCTCGCGCTGCACAGCTTCTTCGACGGCATCGTGATCGGACAGGGCTTCCAGGCCGGTGAGGAGCTCGGCTGGGCGATCGCCGTGGGCGTCACGCTACACAAGATCGCCGACGGCGTGAGCGTCGCCGGCGTGATGCTCGGGACGCAGCACAGCGTGCGCGCCACGACCCGCATGGTCTACCTGGTTGCGGCGGCCCCGCTCCTCGGCGTTCTCGCGCAGTCGTTCGTCACTCTCCGGCCCGACGCGCTCGCGCTCCTCCTCGGATGGTTCGCCGGCATCTTCCTCTATCTCGGTGCGAGCAGCCTGCTCCCGGCCGCGCACGAGGCGAGCCGTGGACGTGCCCTTCTGATGGCGACGCTTGCCGGCGCCGCGTTCATCCTCCTCGGCCACCAGCTCGCGCACTGACGCTTCCGCCGGAGCCCGCTTTGCGCGAGATCCTGGCGTGCTCCTTCCGCGGTCCGCGCTGCGAGTTCGCGGGCGAGCGCTTCGTCGTGCGCGATCTGCCGAACCTGCCGCCGACGGTGCAGCGGCCGGGGCGGCCCATCCACGTAGGCGGAGCGGGCGAGCGCTACACCCTGCCGCTGGTCGCGCGCCACGCCGACGTGTGGAACTGCCCGACGTACGCGCTCGCGCGGCGACGCTTCGCCGGGCCGGCTGGGGTGTCGATGCCGGCGGATCCGTCGGCACGCCGGACGACGTGATCACGCGCATCGCGACCCACGTGGCGCGCGGATCGGGTCGTTCGTGATCTTCACGCACGACCGTGCGACCCCGGCCACCTTGCGGCTCCTCGCCGAGCGCGTGCTGCCGGCCTTCGCGGGCTCCTAGCCGTCCTGCGATCCGCCGCCGAGCGCGGGCACGAAGTGCACCTCGCTGTCCGGACCGACGGGCTCATCGAGGCCTCGCACGATCAGGTCTCCGTCGACCGCGACTGCAACCGACGCCAGGAGCTCCCCGTCCGCGACGACGCGCTCGCGAAACCCCGGGTGGCTCGCTTCGATCGCGTCGACGAGCGCACCGACGCTCGCACCGTCCACGCGGAGCCGGTCGTGACCTCCGGTGAGGCGGCGCAGCGGGGCGGGGATGAAGACGACGGGCACGTCCTCAGCGCGCGGCCGTCGCGCCTCCGGAACGTGCATGCCCGCCGGACGCCTGCAGTGCCGCGAGGAGCCGCGGTGGCGAGATCGGCAGCGCGCTCGGGCGGACGCCGGTCGCGGCTGCGACCGCGCTCGCGACCGCGCCCGGCGGCGGCACGATCGACACCTCGCCGACGCCACGCACGCCGTACGGATGCCCAGGGTTCGGCACCTCGACGATGATCGCGTCGATCATCGGCAGGTCGAGCGCGATCGGCATGCGGTAGTCGAGGAAGCCGGCGTTCAGCAGCTTGCCTTCCGCGTCGTAGACGTACTCCTCGTTGAGCGCCCAGCCGAGACCCTGCGCCGTGCCGCCCTGCATCTGGCCTTCGACGTAGGCCGGATGGATCGCGCGTCCCGCGTCCTGGATCACCGTGCAGCGCAGCACGTCCACCTTGCCGGTCTCGACGTCGACCTCGACGTCGACCAGCGTCCCGGCGATCGCGGCCCCGGTCGCCTTCTGCGCGTTCACCGTGGCGCGCCCGACGACCGGACCACCGGTGCGCGAGAGCTTCGTGCCGAGGGCCGCGAGCGTCAGCGGCGCGTGCTCGCCGCTCGACGCGACGAGCGCGCCGTCGGTGAACGAGACCTCTTCGACGGGCACCTTCCATAGCGCCGCCGCGCGCTCGCGGAGCTGGCGCTTCACGTCCTGCGCCGCCTCGTACACCGCCAGGCCGGTCGCCATCGTCACGCGACTGCCGCCGGTGACGTCGGTGTGGCCGACCGAGTCGGTGTCGGCGACGCTCGGACGCACATGCTCGACCGGGATGCCGAGCTCCTCGGCGGCGATCATCGCGCACGACGTGCGTGTGCCGCCGATGTCGGGCGAGCCGGTGACCAGGCTCGCCGTGCCGTCGGCGTTGATGCCGATCGTCGCGCTCGACTGGAGGCCCGCGTTGAACCAGAAGCCGACGGCAAAACCGCGCCCGCGACGCTTCGCGGGGTCGGACGGCGCTTCCAGCGGCGCGGCCCAGTGCGGCGACGCCTGTGCCGCGTCGAGCACCTCGAGCATGCCGATCCGCTTGTGGCGCGGGCCCGCCGGTGTCGGTGTGCCCTCGCGGGCGCCGTTGCGGCGGCGCAGCTCGATCGGGTCGATGCCGAGCTTCGTCGCGATCTCGTCGATCACCGATTCTGCGGCGAACGACGCGTTGCTCGCTCCGGGTGCGCGGTAGGCCGCGGTCTTCGGGCGGTTCACGACGACGTCGTGGCCGACGATCCGCAGCGTCTCGACGTCGTACGGCGCGAGCAGGCACATGGCACCGGCCCACACCGGCGAGCCGGGAAACGCGCCGGCCTCGTAGAGCAGCGTCGCGTCGGCGGCGACGATGCGGCCGTCGCGCTTCGCACCGAGCTTGACGCGGATGTGCGAGCCCGAGGTCGGTCCGGTGGCGCGCAGCACCTCGGCGCGGCTCATCACCATCTTCACGGGCCGTCCGGACTGGCGCGCCAGCAGGATCGCCAGGGGCTCGAGATAGATCGTCGTCTTGCCGCCGAAGCCGCCGCCGATCTCGGCCGGTACGACCTTGATCCGCGACAGCGGCATGGCGAGGATCTCGGAGCAGAAGTGGCGCACCTCGAACGGTCCCTGCGTGCTCACCCACACCGTCGCCTGGCCGTCGGCGTCGACCTTGGCGACGGCGTTCTGCGGCTCGATGTAGCCCTGGTGCACCATCGCGGTGTCGAACGTGCGCTCGACGACCACGTCCGCCGACGCGAACGCCGCGGCGAGGTCGCCGCGCTCGAAGCGCACGACGCTCGCGACGTTGGTCGGCCGGTCGCTCTTCGGCTCGAGGCCGTGCGTGCGCAGGTCCGGGTGCAGGACGGGCGCCTCGTCGCGCATCGCCGCGCGCACGTCGAGCACCGGCGGCAGCACCTCGTAGCACACCTCGATCAGTCCGAGCGCCTCTTCGGCGAGGTGAGCGCTGGTCGCCGCCACCGCCGCAACCGCGTGCCCGGTGTAGAGGACCTTCTCCTTCGCCAGAATGTTGTCCGACAGGTGGCGCGGGTTCGTCGTGCCCTCGCCGGATTGCTCCGTCCTGCTCTTGACGGGTGGCATGTCGGCGCCGGTGACGACGGCCTTCACGCCGGGCAGCGCCGCGGCGCGGCTCGTGTCGATGCCGAGGATGCGCGCGTGCGCGTGCGGGCTGCGCAGCACCTTGCCGTGCAGCATCCCCGGCAGGTTCACGTCGGCGCCGTAGCGAGCCCGGCCGGTCACCTTGTCGATGCCGTCGTGGCGGACCGGACGCGTGCCGACGACCTTGAAGCGACGCTCCGTCGCGGCCGGGTTCGACGTCTTCGCCGCGCTCATGCCGCACCTCGCTCGCCGGCGGTGCCGCGCATCGTCGCCGCTGCGGCGAGCACGGCGCGCACGATCTTGTCGTACCCGGTGCAACGGCAGAGGTTGCCTGCCAGCTCGTAGCGCACCTGCTGCTCGGTCGGATCGGGATTGCGCTCGAGCAGCGCTTTCGCCGCCACCAGGAAGCCCGGCGTGCAGATTCCGCACTGCAGCGCCGCATGCTCGAGGAAGGCCGTCTGCAGCGGGTGCAATCGCTCGCCATCGGCGAGACCCTCGACCGTCGTCACCGAGCGGCCTTCGGCCTCGACGCCGAGAACCAGGCACGAGCAGACGACGCGCCCGTCGAGCAGCACGCTGCAGGCGCCGCAGTCACCGGTCGCGCAGCCCTCCTTGGTGCCGGTCAGGTCGAGATCGTCGCGCAGGACCTCCAGGAGCGTCTGACGCGGCTCGCACAGGAGCTCGGTCGCCTCGCCGTTCAGGATCAGGGTCAGGTGCGTCTTGGCCATCGAATCAACCCTTCCCGCGGGCACGGCGCGCGGCCTCGGCGACCACGCGACGGGTGAGCACGCCGGTGACCGCGCGACGGTAGTCCGCGGGAGCGCGCATGTCGTCGATCGGGCGGGCGGTCGCCGTCGCGGCCGCGGCCGCGCGCTCCAGCGTCGCGTCGTCGAGCGACGAGCCGACCAGCACCCGCGCGGCGTCGTGCGCAAGGAGCGCGGTCGGACCGACGGCTCCCAGTGCGACGCGGGCCGCCGTGCAGCGACCGTCGAGCACCGTCAGGGCGGCGGCGACGCCGACCACGGCGATGTCCATCTCGCGGCGCGGGATGAAGCGCTGGTAGCAGTCCGCGGCACCCGGTCCCGGTGCGGGGATGCGCAGCTCGACCAGCAGCTCGCCGGGCCCGAGTGCCGTGCGGCCCGGGCCGACGAGGAAGTCCGCGACCGCCAGCTCGCGGCGCCCCGCCGGCCCCGCGAGCACGCAGGTCGCGCCGAGCGCGAGCAGCGACGGCGTGGTGTCGGCGGCGGGCGAGCCGTTGCAGAGGTTGCCGGCGACCGTGGCGCGGTTCTGGATCTGGGTCGAGCCGATCAGCGCCGCGCTCTCGGCGAGGCCGGGAAAGAGCGCGCGGACGCGTGCATCGCCTGCGAGGCGCTCGCACGGCACGGCGGCGCCGAGGCGCAGCCCCTCGCTATCGTCGCAGGTGATCACGTCGAGCTCCGGGATGTGCTTGACGTCGACCAGGTGTCGCGCGGAGCTCGCCCCCGCGCGAAGCTGGATCAGGAGGTCGGTACCGCCGCCGAGAACACGCGCCCCGTCGCCGCCGTCGGCGAGCAGGGCGACGGCCTCGGCGACCGACCGCGGGGCGGAGTATCGGATCTCGTGCACGCGCTTCGGCCCTCCGGGGAAGTGCGCGATCTTAGGAGTCGCCCGGTGGTCGATGCAATCCCGCGCGCGTATACAGCGTCCATGGACGATCCGGCGACGTTCCTCGCGGAGCTGCAGCGACGCCTCGCCGACCCGGTTCGCGCCGGTCGCCGGCTCGCCGTCGCGACGATCGTGCGCCACCGCGGCTCGACGCCGCGCAAGACGGGCACCAAGATGCTGATCGACCCGTCGGGTCGGCACGTCGGCACCGTCGGCGGCGGCTGCGGCGAGGCCGAGGTCATGGCCCGCGCGCAGCGCGTGGTCGCGACCGGCGATGCTCTGCGCTTCGAGGTGAGCTTGCTCGAGGAGGACGGCTGGGAGAGTCCGTCGATCTGCGGCGGAGTGCTCGACGTTTTCGTCGAGGCGGTCGGCGAGCGCGTCGGCTCGATCTCGGCGGTGGATCTGTTCGCCGCCCTCGACGCGGCGCGTGTGCGCGGTCTCGGCGTCGCGACGGTCACGGTCACTGCGGCACCGCGCGACCGAGCGCAGCTCGTCGGACGAAAGACCGTGGTCGACGAGCGCGGCGTGCAGAGCTTTCCGCTCGACGATCCGGAGCTCGACCGGTCCGCGGTGGACGCCGCCCTGCGCGCGCTCGCGCGGGGCGAGGTGGGCGAGCACGTGCCGCGCGACGGCTTCGCCCTGCTCGTCGAGCCGCTGGTCGCGACGCCGGAGCTGGTGGTGGTCGGCGCCGGCCACGTGGGCCAGGCGCTCGCGCGCCTGGCACCGCTCGCCGGCTTCGCCGTGGCGGTCCTCGACGATCGCGTGTCGTTCGCGAACCCGCTTCGTCTACCCGACGCGCGTTGCATCGTGGTCGACGATCCGCGCCGCAGCCTCGCGACGCTGCCGCCGCACCGTGACCGCTCGATCGTGCTGGTGACACGCGGTCACCGGCTCGACGCGGAGTGTCTGCGCGTCGCGATCGGGCTCGACTGGACCTACCTCGGCATGATCGGCAGCCGCCGTCGCGTGCGGCGCATCCTCGAGCACCTGGAGGAGGACGGCGCCGACGCATCACGGCTCGCGCGTGTCCGCGCGCCGATCGGCCTCGACATCGGGGCGGAGACGCCAGGCGAGATCGGCGTCGCCATCCTCGCCGAGATCATCGACGTGCGGCGGCGTGGTCGTGCCGCCGTCGCGGCCCTGTCGGGCCACCGCCGTTCGGAGGCCTGAGAGTCGATCGGATTGGAGCGATCGACCAGCTCTTCAGCGCTTCACGGCGGGGCGAAGCCCGAGGAGACGTCCGTCCGCGCGTCGTGTCGTGCGCAGGTCCTGCAGGTCGGCGGGCGTGTCGACGTCGATCAGGATGCCGCCGTCGTCGACCTCGACGATGCGCACGCGGCCCGCATCGGCGCGCACCACGACGCGCGCACCCAGCGCGTCGTCGGCCGCGAGCAGCTCGGCCCACACCGTGCTCGCGAACACGACGGGGTGTCCGCGACGTCCGCCGTACGCCGGAACGACGATCGCGTGCGCTTCCGGCCCGCGCGCGGCGCCGAGAAGGGCCGCCACCGTGCTCGGGCGCACGGCTGGATGGTCGACCAGCGTCACCACGGCGAGGGTCGCGTCGGGCCATGTCGCGGACACGTGCGCGAGCCCGACCTTCAGGGAGGAGACCTGTCCGCGATCGGGGGTGAGGTTCTGGACCACCGTGACGTCGTCGTCTCCTGCGGGAAGGGCTGCGATCACGCTCGCTGGCGCGGGGCCTGCGACGACCACTCGTGCATCGACCCCGCCCTCGTCCAGGGCGGCGAGCGCATGCGCGAGGAAGCTGCGACCATCGAAGTCGAGCACGGCCTTCGCGGTGCCCATGCGCCGCGACGCGCCCGCGGCGAGCACGATGCCGACGCTGCGTACGCTCATCCGGCGACGGTCACCTGCGGCCGCGTCAGCGCCCGCGCTTGCCGTCGCGTCCCGTCAAGTAGTCGCCGAGAAGCCCGGTCGAGTGCTCGGCCTCGTGGCAGTAGGCGCACAGATTCTCCCAGTTGCTGCCGTCGGACGGGTTGTGGTCGTGGTTGCCGTCCTTGTGGTGCACCGTCAGCAGGTGCAGGTCCTCCTGCTCGAACTCGCGCGCGCAGCGAGCGCAGATCCAGCCGTGCAGGGCGAGCGAGCGGGCGCGGTAGTCCTGGTCGCGCGCGAGCTGGTCTCGCTTCGCCGCGGCGAAGATCTCGTCGAAGCGCTTCGCCGCCTCGGGTTTTGCCGGCGCCGACGGCCGGCGCGGCCTGAACCGCATGGCCATGCCATCCCTCGCGCGTGGGCAGGCCGCTCGTCCGATGAAGACACCGAGCGGTTCTTCATCGGTCCGTGGTGGGCCACGCCCATCGGCACGTCAATCGACGGTCGCTCCCCCTGCCAGATCCTGCTCCGCCGCCTCGAGGTGGGCGACCACCTGCCGGTCGACCTCGCGGTAGCGAGCGATCGCCTCGTCGAAGCGCTTCTCGACGCCCTGTTGCTGCGACATCTCGCGGCCCAGCTTGCGGATCCAGTCGATGTGCCACGCCTCGTCCTTGGTGACCGACTTCAGAACCTCGCGGGTGTCGTCGTCGAGATTCGGCCGGCGCAGGTGCTGCTGGTAGCGGCGCAGCGCGCGCTGCTCGACGACCACGGTGAGCGCGAGCAGGTCGATCACGTCGCGCGGCATGCCGGCCATGCGGCCCATGCGCGTCTGGTAGCCGTCACAGACCACGAGGGGCTTCGCGCCGGCGCGGATGATGCGCTCGGTCCAGAGCCAGGCGTGGCGGGTCTCGTCGGCGAGGTGCTGCGAGAGTGCGATCTGCGCGTCGGGATCCTCGAGGTGGCGCAGCAGACGGAAGAGCAAATTCGATCCGTGCTGCTCCGCGTTCCTGTAATACGAGAACACGGCGATCTCGGCGGGGACGCCTTCGGCCACGGCGGTGGCGAGGTCGATGGTGTGCGCTGACATTGGTCGACTCCTCTCGGACGCGCCTGCGCCCGCCGCTCCGGTCGCCCACAGGACCTCCTGCGGCGGTCGATAACGGCGTTTGATGCGTATAGGGATCGTGGCTCGGAATCGCAACCGACGAAAGGGGGCGCCGGGGGCCGGCAAAAGGTGGCTGGTTACGAGGTCAAGTCGGGCAGGGCGGGCAGGCGGAGCTTCGCGGTCTGCCGCCGGAACGTCGACGGCAGCAGCAGGCGCACCAGGTAGGCGACGCCCACGTAGCGCGGTACCGTGACTTCGTAGGCTCCGCGCGCGAGCGCGTCGAGCACCCCGGTGCAGAACTGGTCGACCTCGATGAAGTTCGACAGCACCTTCTGCGGCATGCGCCGCATGGTCTCTGCGTCGAACATCTCGGTTCGCACGAGCGCCGGATAGACGCACATGACGTGGATCCCGAGCGGATCCAGCTCGTAGGCGAGGCTCTCGGTGAGGCCGGCGACGGCGAACTTGGTCGCGGCGTACGCCGCCTCGTCCGGCTGCCCGAGCTTCCCCGCGACCGACGACAGGTTGACGATCCAGCCGCTGCCCTGAGCCCGCATCGCCGGCAGCGCCGCCTTGATCCAGTAGACGACGCTCAGATAGTTGACGCGCATCATCCGCTCGACGTCGGCGACGTCGTGGTCCTTGAACAGGACGTGGCGGTTGTAGCCGGCGTTGTTGACCAGCAGGTCGATGCGGCCGAATCGCTCGATCACCGCAGCTGCCGCGGAATCGACCTCGGTGCGCTGCTCGACGTCGCAGGCGATCGCGAGCGCGGTGCCGCCGGCCGCGGCGATCTCGGCCACGATCTCGTCGAGTCGCTCCCGGCGGCGCGCCACCAGCACGACGCGCGCCCCGCGGCGTGCGAGCATGCGCGCCAGCCCGGCACCGATGCCGCTCGACGCCCCGGTCACGACCGCGACGCGCCCCTCGAGGTCCGACAGTCCGCGCATGCAGCCGTCATTGCGCTTGCGAGCGCCGCGATCAAGCGATCGTCGACGCGAGTCGCAGGTCGGGCCGCCCGCCGCCCGCCGCGCGGCGTCGTCCGTCCCCCGGCCATCGACGGGCGTGCAGGCGACTCGTGACGCCAAACGCAAAGCAGCCGGTAGCGGAGGGAAGGCTACCGGCTGCATGCTCGCGTGATCCTCCGCACGTATCACGGACCATCCGTGGTCGCGGTCCGAGGCCTCACGCTTGTTTGGGCATGTCGCTCAGCAAGCGCGGTGCCGGCGTGAAGCCCGCGAGAATCCTCGTTCGACGTGAGGGCGCGTCGTCAGGTGCTGCTGCTTTTGTGAGCGGCTGAGGTCGAACTATGCATCTGGGCGCTCTCGGTCAGGGCCCAGACGATCGCCGTCACGAGAACGGTGCGACCGTGGTAGAGCGGGTTGTCGGCCATGGCGAGCAGCAGGTAGACGCCTACCGCGACGGCGTAGCCGATCGCCTCGCTGCGTCCCGCCCTGCTGCGCGCGTCGCGTACGCCCTGCGCGGCGCTCCTTGCGATCGCGAGCAGCAGCGCGAGTGCTGCCGCGAATCCCACGACGCCCGTGCCGGCGAGGACGTCGACCACGAGGTTGTGCGAGTGGAAGAGGAAGAGGCTCTCGCCGTGGATCTCGAGATGCCGCTGCGGAAAGCTGCGCTCGAGGCTCTGCGTGCCGAAGCCGATGCCCAGCAGTGGATGCTCGCGGAAGAGCGACAGCGAGGTCGCGACGATGTGCGTGCGCTGCGTGTCGGCGACCGTGCGCTCGACGGAGAGCACTCCGATCGCGAGCGTCGCGAGCGCCAGCGCGATGGGCGCGACCAGCACCTTCGCCGAGCGCGGTGACGGCGCGCGTACGGCGCTCGCCAGCGCGATCGTCGCGCTGCCGAGAGCGAGGCCCCCCCACGCCGCGCGCGAGTACGTCATCAGCACGAGGATGCTGCTCGCCGTCGCATAGACCCAGGCGCCGCGACGGACGCGTCGCTGCGCGGTCCCGGCGAGGAAGATCGGCGTCAGGAGAGCTCCCAGGAAGCCGAGCGTGTTGGGGTTCTCGGTGACGAACCACAGTCGCTGCGCCGCGCGCAGCGCGAGCAACGAAGGCGCGTGCCACAGCTCGCGGCCGAGCACCGCCAGCACGATGAGCCCGAGCACGTGCCAGAGCCAGCGCGCACCGCCGGGTGCCGCGGCGACGCGGCGTGCGGCGTAGAACACGCCGACGGCGCTCGCGAGGACGCGCAGGTTGCCAGCCCCGCCCTCGCTCGATGCGAGCGACGCGGCGGCGACGATGAGGAACGCGACGAGCCGCGCCCCGATCGACGAGCGCGGCAAGGAGCGGCCCGTCCCGTCGAGCAGCACGCACGCGACGAGCAGCAGCGCCAGGTTGCGGGCGCAGCTCCGGTAGCCGAACTCGAGTCCGAGCGGCAGCGATACGCGGCCGAACGCGAGTGCGGCGGCGAGGAGCACGAATCCGGTGCGCAGCAGGGGCTGCTCGAGCGTGCGGACGCGTCGCACGAGCCAGGAGTGGCAGCTCCATGCCTCTCGGGCCGGACGCGCGCGGCCGTCGATCGTCGTGTCGTGGGAGGGCAACGTCACCACCAACCGACGCCCGCCGGTGCGCGCGCTTTCGGCGTCGAGCTCGCGCGCGGGCCTGTGCGGTGGCTTGCTCGCCGGGGAGTCGCGCGCGAAGCTCCGCCCGATGAAGCTGTCCGTCGTGATCGCGGCCTTCGACGCCGCTCGGTTCGTCGGGCCCGCGATCGACTCGGTGCTGCGGGAGCTGCCGCGCGATGCCGAAGTCGTCGTCGTGGACGACGGCTCCCGCGACGAGACCGGGCAGATCCTGGCGGGCTACGGCGCGCGCCTCCGCGTGCTGCGCAACGACGCGCCGAGCGGACCGGGCGCCGCCCGCAACCGCGGTGCGGCGGTCGCGCAAGGCGAGGTCCTCGCTTTCCACGATGCCGACGACCTCGTCTTGCCGGGTCGCTTCGCGGTCCTGCAAGCCGTGCTCGATGCGCGACCCGAGGTCGATCTCGCGTTCGCCAACGGGATGCGCTGCGATCCGCAGGGTGCGCCGCTCGGTCCGATCATCGGGCCGCGCCACGCTCGTCGTCTCGCTCGAGACTGCGGGCTGCGCGAGATGCTGCGCGGCGGCGTCGTCTACCCACAGGCGACCTGCGTTCGGCGGGAGGCTTTCGCGGCGCTGGGCGGCTTCGCGAGCGAGCGCGCCGAGGACTGGGACCTGGCGCTGCGCGCGTCCCTGCGGCTGCGCTTGGCGTTCGTCGACGTGCCGGTGTTCGCCTACCGGCAGAATCCCGACAGCGTGACCGCGCGCCGGCGCGAGTTCGGCGAGATCCTGGTCCGCGTGCTCGAGAACTTCGTCGCGACGCACCCCGAAGCCGCGCGCCAGGTGCCCGAGCGCGTTCTCCGCGAGGCGGTCGCGAGCCAGCTGGCGCGCTGCGCGCGTCTGCGCGACGAGGCCGGCGATTCCGCGGGAGCGGTCGCGGCGTGGACGCGCGCCGTCACGCTCGCCCCGCGCAGGTTGCGCTACCGGCTGCGACGCTGGCAAGCGGCCCGCGGCGTCGCCTGACGCGTCACCTGGCGCGCGCGCGTGCCGTGAGCTCCTCGACCCGCGTCTCGATGTAGGCGAGGGCGACGGCGAACGCGAGCATCAGCTTCGGGTGCGTCGCGGCGACGTCGAACAGGCCCATCGCGAGGAAGATCGCGATCGACACCGCCAGGCAGACGCCTTCGGTGGAGGTCGCGGCCGGAGCGACACGGATCGCGCGTGCGCCGAGCACGCACAGCCGGAAGACGACCCACGCAGCTGCTGCCGCGCCGACGATGCCGGTGCAGGCGAGCACGTCGACCACGGTGTTGTGCGAGTGGAAGAGGAACAGCCCCTCGCCGTAGAGCTCGAGGTAGCGCGCGGGAAAGACGTCCTTGAAGTTGGGCGCGCCGAAGCCCACTCCGACGAGCCAGTGGTCGCGAAACAGCGACAGCGACGCCGACACGATGCGCAGCCGCTGCAGGTCGGCCTCGGTGCGCGTCGCCGAGAGGTAGGAGATCGCGACGAAGACCACCGCGGACACGACGACCGTGCCGATCAGCAGCCCCTGTTGCAGCGTCGTGCGGGTTCGCCGCCGGAGCGCGACGAAGATCGCGAGGACGCCGAGCGCCGCGGTCCCCCAGGCAGAGCGCGAGTACGTGATCAGGAGGCCGATCGGCGTCGCGATCGCGTACAGCACCGGCAGCGCGCCGCTGCTGCGCCGGAGAGCGACGCCGACGAAGAGCGGCAGCAGCACGGCCATCGCGTGGCCGACCGAGTTCGGGTGGTCGGTGACGAGCGTGTTGCGCAGATCCTCCCGGAGCAGAAGCAGCTCGGGCTGGTTCGCGAGCTCGCGTGCGAGCTGCAGCACGACCAGGGCGCCCAGCCAGTGCAGCAGCAGGACCGATCCGCCGCGCCCGCGCGCCAGCGCGCGGGCGCCGATGTAGAAGCCGACCACGGTGCCGAGGAGCCGCACGTCGCCCCAGGTGTCGCCGTTCACGGCGACCGACAGGACGGCGGCCGCGAGGTAGGCGAGCAGTGGTGCGGCGAGGAAGGACGACACGAGCCGCAGGCGCGGCGCGCCGATCGCGTGAGCGAGCAGCACGGCGAGGACGAAGTTCCGCGCGAGGCTCCGGAAGCCGAACGATCCGCCGCCGGGCATCGGGAAGCGATCGAGGACGATCGTCACGGCGACGAGCGCGAAGGCGAGCATCGCCGCCCACGGCAGCACGGTGCGCAGGGCCGACGTCGCGCGTCGCCCCGCGCCCGACGGTCTCGACGGCGCCGGCGCGTCGCGCGGCTCGTGCAGAGAAGCCTTGGTCTCGCTCGGCTGCATCCGCCCTACGCGTGATCGGCGGAGTTGGCAGCTGGCGCGGCCGCCAGACGGAGCTTCAACAGCCGCCAGCGGTAGCGGAGGCTCGTGCGGTCGCGGGCCAGCGCGCGACGCAGGTAGTCGCGCGCGCCCGTCGTGTCGCCGCAGCGCGCGTGGTGTTGCGCCGCACGCGCGAGGTAGCGCGCGAGGGCGCGGTCGATCTCCGCGGGGGCGAGGTGCCGGTCGAGCTCGGGGTGCTCGGCGACGAAGCGCTCGATCAGCTCGAGCATCCGGTGAACGAAGTCGAAGCGCTGCATCGTCATGCTCGCCGGATGCTGGCGGTAGGCGAACACGGGGACGTCGACGAACTTCATGCGCAGGCGGAGCGCGGCGCGCAGTCCGAACTCCCAGTCCTCGACCGGACCGTCGTAGAAGCCGCCGAGGTCGTGGAAAGCCGTGGCGCGGACGCAGGTCGCCTGCGGGTAGATCCAGCTCCCGAGCAGCATCTCGGACGCTCCGACGTTGCGCCGTAGCCGGCGCGCGTACTTCCGCCGGATGACCGGCCGCGTGCGACGCGGGGCGGTGCCCGGCGTCGTGGTCGCCGGGCCGACGGTCGCCGCGTCGCCGTAGAACTTGACGCCGTTGCCGAACACGAGGTCGAGCGCCGGGTCGCGCTCGAGCTCGGGAAGCAGCGCCGAGAAGCGGTCCCGCAGCATCAGGTCGTCGGCGTCGTGGAACGCGAGGACGTCGCCTGTCGCGACGGCGGCGCCCGCGTTGCGCGCGACGCCAGGCCCCGAGCGCGACGTGCGGCGGAGCACGCGCACCCGGTCCGCGTAGCGCTCGAGCAGCGCAGCCGTCCCGTCCTCGGAGGCGTCGTCCACGACGATCACCTCACTCCCCTCTGGCCGGACCGACAGGACGCTGTCGAGAGCGGCCGCGAGATAGGGAGCTGCGTTGTGCGCGGGGATGACGACCGACAGCACGGTCAAGCGCGCGCGCCCGCCGGACGACGCGCGCGCTGCTTGCGCGCCAGCGCGAGCATCTCCCTGTAGTGGTAGTAGCGGCCCTTTGCGCGGTACTTGCGGCGCACGTCGCCGCTCAGGCTGTACGCGACGTAGTTGAGACACGCCTTCGCGAGGTTCGGCAAGATGCTGGTCAGCACCTTGTTGTGCTTGTACGCGTAGCGGCTCCGCCCCTGACGCCGGTGGTACTCCTCGAAGTACTCCTCGGTGAGTCGGCTGCGGTCGATCTCGTGGATCACGCGCGCCTTGCTCATGTAGCCGATCCAGCCGCCGTGCGCACGGATACGGTCGGCGAGCTCGTTGTCCTCGCTGAGTCCGGCCGCGCCGGGGCCGATCTTCTCGTTGAACAGCCCCACCACGGCGAAGGCGTGGCGTCGGATCGTCATGTTCGCGCCGGTGAGCTTGGTGCGGACGGTGTCGGGGTCGAGGTCGAGGTGGACGATCGTCCGGTAACGGTCGAGGAGCGCGTAGAGCTCGGGGTCGTTCATCGCCTCCTCGGGCCAGACGACCGATCCTTGCGCCGCGAAGCAGTCGTGGCGCGTGAAGTAGTCCCACACCTCGGCGAGCCACGCCGGCTCGGCGACGACGTCGTCGTCGACGAAGGCGAGCAGCTGTCCCTTCGACGCCGCGATCGCCGCGTTGACCGCACGCGACTTGCCGGGCTCCATCACGCGTACCACCTGGCGGCGCGGTCCGGCCGCGCGCCACTGCGCGAGGATCCGCGGCGTGTCGTCGTCGGAGCCGTTGTCGGCGATGACGATCTCGTACGGGACCGGCGGCGCCGTCAGGTGGTCGAAGCTGTCGAGCAGCGCGCGCAGGCTGCGCGCGCGGTTGCGCGTCGCAACGATCACGGAGACGATGGGCTCGTCGACTTGCATCGCATCACCTTGCTGGTTCGAGCCCGGCGACGCGCGCGCCGCCACCCTTGCGCGGATCACCCGCGCCGCCGACGTCGCCCGGAAGGTCGACCGCGAGCGAGACCGCCGCGACCGCGGGGATCTCGCGCATCGTGTGGCCGAGCCGCCCGAGCGCGGCGCGATCGACCTCGCGCACGCCCGGCTCGACGAGCAACACGTCGGGTTGCCACTGGTGGTGGACCCGGGGTGCTGCGACCGCCGCCACCGCCGGCAGGCCGAAGTCGAGCACGTTGCTCAGCACCTCGAGCGTCGCGCTGACGATCAGCGGTCCCCCCGAGGCGCCGACCGCGACGACGCCGCGGCCGTCGCGGATCGCGACGGTCGGAGTCATGCTGCTCGCGGGACGCTTGCCCGGGCCGATCCGGTTGCTCCGGCTCGGAGCGAGCTTGAACAGGTTCGGCGCGTCGAAGCTGAAGTCGTCCATCTCGTTGTTGAGCACGATCCCGGTTCCCGGCACGCCGAGCATCGCGCCGAAGGTGGTGTTCACCGTCGTCGTGCACGCCACGGCCGAGCCGTCAGGAGCGATTACCGAAAGATGAGAGGTGCCGCCATCGCGCGGGGGTGGGGTGATCACGCCGTAGCTCTCGGGCGCCATGGTGTGCGTCGCGTGGATGCGGCCGCGGAGCGGGGCGCCGGCGACCGGCAGGGGCAGCGCGTCGAACGCCGGATCGCCCGAGCGGTGCGCGCGGTCGGCGAAGGTGTGCTTGAGGATCTCGGCGAACAGATGGAAGCGCGTCGGCGTGGCGAGGCCGAGCGCTGCGACGTCGTAGCGCGAGAGCGTCCGGAGCGCGGTGACGAGCGCCACTCCGCCGCTGCTCGGCGGGGGCATGGTGACGACCCGAGCCCCGCGATACGGCACCTCGAGCGGACGGCGCCACGCGGGGCGATAGGCGCCGAGGTCGGCCGCGTCCATCACGCCGCCGGCGCCGCGCACCGTCTCGACGATCGCGGCCGCGATCGGCCCCTCGTAGAACGCGCGCGGGCCGACGTCGGCGACGCGCTGCAGGGTGACGGCGAGCCCCGGCGAGCGCAAGATCGCACCCTCGGCCCACGGCTGGCCGGCAGGGTCGAGATAGATGCCGCGCAGCTCGGGGTCGGCGGCGAGCGCCTCGGCCTGGTCGCGGATGCGCTTTGCGAGGTGCGCCGAGACCGGGAAGCCGTCGCGGGCGAGGGCGATCGCCGGCGCGACGAGGCGCGACCAGGGCAGGCGCCCCCAGCGCTCGTGCGCCGCAGCGAGCCCGGCGAGCTCGCCCGGCACGCCGACCGCGAGTCCGCCGCGCCGGCTCTTCGCAGGGACGTAGGCGCCGTCCACCTCGTAAAGGTCCGCCCTCGTCGCGCGTGGCGCGGTCTCGCGGTAGTCGAGCGCGGTCGCGCGACCACGCGCGCGATCGAAGACCACCATGAATCCGCCGCCGCCGATGCCACAGGAGGACGGGTGGACGACGCACACCGCGAGCGCGGTCGCGATCGCCGCGTCGACCCCCGATCCCCCCTCGTCGAGGACTCCCATGCCGGCGTCCGCAGCGAGGGGGTTGTCGGCAGCGACGATGGCTGCGGCGTCGGACGGGCGCGCCGGCGAGCCGAGCAACGTCAGCGCGACGGCGATCGTGAGCCACGGACGTCGGACGGGCCGTGGGAAGCGGACAGGCATCGCGCTGCGCTTATGCGCGTGGGGAAGCCCACGCAAGGAGAAACGGCCGCGACGGATTCGCTGCGCAGAGCGTGCTAAGGGCGGCGCGTGGCGTTCACCGAGAAGGACTTCTACCTCGACGAGTTTCGCGGTCGCACCCTGGTGCTGGCGGCCGACCGCGGCGCGCTGCAGGCGGCGACCGCGCGTCGGCGTCTGCGCGCGGTGGTCGGAGAGCTGACCGCGCACGGCTCGCGCGTGCTGGTGGTCGTCGGCGAGGCGACGACCACGCGCGGACGCTCGCCGCGTCGCTGGCTCGGGCTGCCCCTCGTGCGCATCCGTCGTCCGGCCGGAGTCGCCGCGAGCCGGCGTCGGGGTGACACCGTCACCTGGCGCGACGACGACCACGAGACCTCGCTGGTGGACGTCTGGGACGTGATCCGCGTGCGCGCGTCGTGCGTCGTCCTGTGCAGCGGCGTCGCACTGGGGCCTGCGTGCCGGATCGCGGAGCGCCTGCGCGTGCACAAGCTCGTGCTGCTCGACCCCGCGGGCGGGCTCAAGGAGCCGCACGGGCGTCGCATCCTGTCGTTTCTCGACCAGGCGACGCTCGACGTCCTGCTGGAGGTGGGCGAGGCGGAGTTTCATGGTCTCAGCCACCGGCGCGCGATGCTCGGCGAGATCGACCGCGTTCTCGAGGCGGGCGTCGGCTCGGTCAACCTGTGCAAGGTCGACGGGCTCAGCCGCGAGCTCTTCACGTACGAGGGCTCGGGCACGCTCTTCACCCGCGACGACTACTGCCGCATCGACCGGCTGGCGATCGACGACTTTCACGAGGTCGAGCGCCTGGTCGCGCGCGGCCAGCGCGAGGGGCTCTTGAAGCCGCGCACCGGAGACGAGATCGCGCAGCTGCTGCTCGGCGGCTTCGGCGCCTGGGTCGGGCGCCAGCATCTCGCCGGCATCGGCGCCTTGCACGTGACGCCGTACCGCGCCGATCAGGCGGGCGAGATCGCGGGCCTCTACACGATGACGCGCTTCAAGGGGGAGCGCATCGGGCGGCGCCTCGTCAAGCGCCTGGTCGTCGAAGCGCGCACCGTTCAGCTGCGCTACGTGTTCGCGGTCACGGCGAACGAGGAGGCGGCGCGCTTCTTCCGCGGCGAGGGATTCCGGCTGGTTCCACCGTCGGCCGTGCCCGGCGTCAAGTGGCAGGGCTACGACCCGGCGCGGCGCGCACGTGTGCGCGTCTTTCGCCTCGACCTGGTCTGAACGACGAACGCACGCGCGAAAACGAAACGGCGCGGGAAGGCCCGCGCCGTTTCGCATCCGATCGGAGGAGTTCGCGAGGCGACTCCCGCCGATGGGGCTCTCACCCCATCTTGAAGAGCGACTGCATCTTCATCGCGAGGCCCATGTCGCCCGCAATCTTGAGCTTGCCGCTCATGAACGCCATCTGGCCGTTCAGCTTGCCGGTGGTCATGTCGACGTAGTCGGAGCCCGCCATCGTCATGGTCATGCTCGGCGAGGCGTGCGTGCCCTCCTTCACCTCGAGGGCGCCGTCCTTGATGATCGCGTGGTACTGGCCCGCGTTGTCGCCGTCGCCGGTGAGGTTGAACTGGATCACCGAGTTCATACCCTTGGCCGCGTCGGCGTTGAAGCGGCTCGGCATCTCGGCAAAGATTTCCTTGACGGTCATTCTTCTCTCTCCTTCTTCACGGATTGACTGCTGCGCGACCAGCGACCGCCCTCGAGGATCCCCGACGGCGTGCCTCGCGGGCCCAGGCGGCTCGGCCCGAACGTCGCTTTGCTGGGATCGTCCGGTGATTAGGCGAGGTCCGGAAACTTGTCAACAAGTCGTGGCATCGACGTCCCGCGTGCGCGATCTTGTCGGGCGCAGCATTGCGCGCCCGTGCCCTGCGGCGATAGCGCGCCGGGATGCGGCTTCCGATCGAGTGCGAGGAGATCGTCCTGGCGCGCGAGGCGCGAGGGTATCCCGCCGCCCTCCATCACGTCTTCGACCCGCCGGCGCAGCTGCACGCGCGCGGACGGCTCGTGCACGAGCGCGCGCTGCTCGACGCGCCGGCGGTCGCGATCGTCGGCTCGCGCGACGCGACCGGCTACGGCCTCGCCGTCGCCCGTGATCTCGCGCGCGGCCTCGCCGAGGCGGGCATCGTCGTCGTGAGCGGGCTCGCGCTGGGCATCGATGGCGCGGCGCACCGGGGCGCCCTCGATGCGGGCGGAATCACGATCGCCGTCGCCGGTTCCGGAACGGACGTGGTCTATCCGCGGCAGCACGCGGGGCTGCACGCCGCGATCTGCGAGCGCGGCGGCGTCGTTTCGGAGCATCCGCCGGGAACACCGCCGCTCAGGGGACACTTCCCGCGCCGCAATCGCCTGATCAGCGGCCTCTCGCTCGGCGTCGTGGTCGTCGAGGCGACGCTGCGGAGCGGGTCGCTGTCGACCGCCCGCCACGCGGTCGAGCAGGGGAGAGAGGTGTTCGCGGTCCCGGGCCAGGTCGGGGCGCCGCGCTCGCGCGGTCCACACGCTCTCCTAAAGAAGGGTGCGCGCCTCGTCGAGACGATCGACGACATCCTGGCGGAGCTCCCGGCAGGGGTGGCGGCTCCGGGTGCCTCAGGGCTACGGCCGGGCTCGTTGCCCGACCACCTCCGCTGGACCCTTGAGGCGATCGTGGCGGGGGCGTCGACGGTGGATGCGCTGGTCGCGCGTTTGGAGGTGAAGGTGCCGGAAATGCTCGAGAATTTGCTTGCGCTCGAGCTCCGCGGCCTGATCGTGCGCGGCCCTGGCGGGAGGTGGTTCAGCGCTCGGGTCGAGACGGCCTCTGGCACGGCACATGCTGGGCGCAGGGTTGACTCGCCCGATGAGGACCGTTAGGCGCGGCGGCGGAGATCCGATGGCGAAGAACTTGGTCGTGGTCGAGTCGCCGGCGAAGGCGAAGACGCTGGGCAAGTACTTGGGACGCAACTACCAGGTGCGGGCTTCGGTTGGGCACATCCTCGATCTGCCGAAGAGCAAGCTCGGCGTCGACGTCGAGAACGACTTCTCCCCGGACTACAGCGTCATTCCGGGCAAGTCGAAGATCATCACCGAGCTGCGCAAGGCCGCGAAGGAGAAGGACACCATCTTCCTCGCGCCCGATCCCGACCGCGAGGGCGAGGCGATCGCCTGGCACATCGCCGAGAAGATCGGGGTGCCCGAGTCGAAGCTCAAGCGCGTCCTGTTCAACGAGATCACCAAGGACGCGGTCCAGAAGGCGATCAAGAACCCGCTGCCGCTGAACAAGGACCGCTACGACGCGCAGCAGGCGCGCCGCGTCCTCGACCGCCTGGTGGGCTATCAGGTCTCGCCGCTGCTCTGGAAGAAGGTGCGCCGCGGTCTGTCGGCGGGTCGCGTGCAGTCGGTCGCGGTGCGCATCATCGTCGAGCGCGAGCGCGAGATCAAAGCCTTCATTCCGGTCGAGTACTGGTCGATCATCGCCCGCCTCGAGAGCGATCAGCCGCCGCCGTTCGACGCGCGCCTGGTCGAGGTGGCGGGCAAGCGCCTCGATCCGAAGGGCTTCCGGGTCGAGAACGAGGAGCAGGCGAAGGCCGTCCTCGCAGCGGTGCAGAGCGCGCCGTGGATCGTCGGCAAGGTCGAGACCAAGGAGCGCAAGCGCAACCCGCAGCCGCCGTTCATCACCTCCCGCCTGCAGCAGGAGGCGTCGCGCAAGCACTCGTTCAGCCCGAAGCGCACCATGGGCCTCGCGCAGCGCTTGTATGAAGGCGTCGAGCTCGGCAGCGAGGGCTCGGTCGGCCTCATCACCTACATGCGCACCGACTCGACGCGCATCTCGCCCGAGGCCCAGGCGCACGCCCGCGACCACATCACCGCCAAGTACGGCGATCGCTACCTGCCGAAGGAGCCGCCGGTCTACCGCTCGCGCAAGCAGGCGCAGGACGCCCACGAGGCGATCCGTCCGACGTCGATGGAGTGGACGCCCGAGCGCGTCGAGCCGTTCCTCGATCCGTCCGAGCTCAAGCTCTACACGCTGATCTGGAACCGCTTCGTCGCGAGCCAGATGGCTCCGGCGATCTACGACCAGACCGCGGTCGACATCCCGCTCGGCGAGTACCTGTTCCGCGCCAACGGCCAGGTCGAGAAGTTCGACGGCTTCATGCGCGTCTACACCGAAGGGGTCGACGAGAAGGCGCAGGAGAAGGACGCCGAGGCCGAGCCCGACTCGGCCGACGACCGCCAGCTGCCGCCGCTCGCCGCCGGCGACCGCCTGAAGCTGCACGAGATCAACCCCGAGCAGCACTTCACGCAGCCGCCGCCGCGCTTCACCCAGGCGACCCTGATCAAGGAGCTCGAGGAGAAGGGCATCGGCCGCCCGTCCACCTACGCGAGCATCATGGGCACGATCCTCGAGAAGGAGTACGTGTCCGAGGACGACTCGCGCCGCGTGCGTCCGACCGAGCTCGGCACGCTGGTGAACGACCTGCTGGTCGAGGCGTTCCCCGACATCTTCAACGTCGAGTTCACCGCCGGGATGGAGGAGATCCTGGACACGGTGGAGGAGGGCTCGACGAGCTGGGTGAGCGCGGTCCGCGGCTTCTACACGCCGTTCACCAAGGATCTCGAACACGCCGACGAGCACATGCGCGACGTGAAGACCCAGGAGATCCCGACCGACCTCACCTGCGAGCGCTGCAGCAACCCCATGGTCATCAAGTGGGGGCGGCGCGGCGAGTTCATCGCCTGCAAGAACTACCCCGAGTGCCGCAACACCAAGAACTTCAAGCGCCTGGAAGACGGGACGATCGAGGTCGCGAAGGAAGAGACCATCGATCGCACCTGCCCGAAGTGCGCCAAGCCGATGCAGATCCGCTTCGGACGCTTCGGCAAGTTCGTCGGCTGCACGGGCTACCCCGAGTGCCGCGAGGTGCAGCCCCTCAAGCTGCCCGAGCCGATCGGCATGAAGTGCCCGGATTGCAGCGTCGGCGACGTCGTCCAGAAGTTCTCGCGCAAGCGAAAGATGTTCTACAGCTGCAACCGCTATCCGGACTGCAAGTTCAGCGCGTGGGACAAGCCGATCCAGGAGCCGTGCCCGCAGTGCGGCAACAAGTTCCTGGTCGAGAAGGTCACCAAGAAGGCCGGAGCGGAGAAGAAGTGCCCGAACCCCGAGTGCACGTTCCGCGAGCCTCTCGAGACCGGCGAGTCGGCGGTGGCTTGACGGCGCCTGCGTCGTCGTGCCGTCTCCGTGCGCGCAGCGCGCGGCCGACCGAAGGGAGCGCGGGGAGTGGGGCCCCGCGCGGCTTCGCCGCGAGGGGCGAGGGGGCGCGTGCGTCGTCGTGCCGTCTCCGTGCGCGCAGCGCGCGGCCGACCGAAGGGAGCGCGGGGAGTGGGGCCCCGCGCGGCTTCGCCGCGAGGGGCGAGGGGGCGCGTGCGTCGTCGTGCCGTCTCCGCGCGCGCAGCGCGCGGCCGACCGAAGGGAGCGCGGGGAGTGGGGCCCCGCGCGGCTTCGCCGCGAGGGGCGAGGGGATGCGTGCGTCGTCGTGCCGTCTCCGTGCGCGCAGCGCGCGGCCGACCGAAGGGAGCGCGGGGAGTGGGGCCCCGCGCGGCTTAGCCGCGAGGGGCGAGGGGGCGCGTGCCCCCTCGTTGAGATGATGCCCAGGGTCACGGTCGTCGGCGGCGGCCTCGCCGGCTGCGAGGCGGTGTGGCAGATCGCGCGCCGCGGCGTCGGCGTCGATCTGTACGAGATGCGTCCGCTGCGTGGCACCGAAGCGCACCAGACGGACATGCTCGCCGAGCTCGTGTGCTCGAACTCCTTCCGCAGCGCCGAGCGGACGACCGCGATCGGGCTTCTCAAGGAGGAGATGCGCGCCCTCGACTCGCTGGTGATGCGCGTCGCCGACGAGCACCGCGTACCCGCCGGCGGCTCGCTCGCGGTCGACCGCGAGGGCTTCGCGCGCGGCATGACCGACGCCGTCGCGGCCCTGCCCGGCGTCGTGGTCCATCGCGCCGAGGTCTCGTCGCTGCCCGACGGGCTCACCGTGATCGCGTCGGGGCCGCTCACCTCGGAGCCGCTCACCAGCGCGCTGCGTGCGCTCTTCGGCGAGGAGTACCTCTACTTCTACGACGCCATCGCGCCGATCGTCACCTTCGAGTCGATCGACATGACGAAGGCGTTCCGCGCCTCGCGTTACGGCAAGGGCGGCGACGACTACGTGAACTGCCCGCTCGACCGCGAAGGCTACGAGAAGCTGGTCGAGGACATCCTCGCGGCGGAGAAGGTGGCACTGAAGAGCTTCGAGCGCTGCGTCCACTTCGAAGGCTGCCTGCCGATCGAGGAGATGGCGCGTCGTGGCCGGGACACGCTCGCGTTCGGCCCGCTGAAGCCGGTGGGTCTCACCGACCCGCGGACGGGGCGCCGCCCGCACGCCGTGGTGCAGCTGCGCCAGGACGACCGCAACGCGACGCTCTTCAACATGGTCGGCTTCCAGACGAAGATGACCTACCCCGAGCAGCGTCGCGTGTTCCGCTCGATCCCCGGGCTGGAGAACGCCGAATTCGTGCGCCTCGGAAGCCTGCATCGCAACACCTTCGTCAACGCGCCGACCCTGCTGCTGTCGACGTTGCAGACCCGGGTGCGTCCGGACCTCCTGCTCGCGGGGCAGCTGATCGGCGTCGAGGGCTATCTGGAGTCGGCGAGCGCCGGCTACCTCGCGGGCGTCAACGCGGCGCGGCTCGCGCTCGGCCGCGCGCCGCTGACGGCGCCGCCCACCACGGCACTCGGGGCGTTGCTCGCGTACGTCACGCAGCCGGGACGCCGCGAGTTCCAGCCGGTCAACGCCAACTACGGCCTGTTTCCGCCGATCGAGGGGCGTCGGCTGCGCGGCGTCGAGAAGAAGCTCGCGCACGCCGAGCGCGCCCTTGCCGATCTGGGCGCGTTCGGCGCCGCCGCAGGGAGCGACGTCGCGTACGCGGCCTGAGGCTGGCGGACGCGATGGAACCGGAGCGCGAGATCGCGGCGGCGGTGGCGTCGGCCGCCGATCGGCTCGCGCAGGCCTCGGGTGTCGTGGCGGCGTCGCTCGCGAGCGACGCCGCGTTCGCCCCCGCGCCCGCGCTCGCGCTCGCCACCGTGCACGATCTCCCCGCGGGCCCGGAGCGAATCGCCCGCCTGTCGCACGACGAGCGCATCGCGCTGCTGTCGCTGCTGGGCGGCAGTGCACACCTGAGCCGTGTGCTGCGCTCGCTCCACGCGTGGGACGACTGGCTGCGGCGCGCCGTCGCCGAGGACCTGGCGATGCCCGCGCTCGACGTCGGAGCTCTCTGCCGGCACGCCGAGCAGGACCCACCGGCCGCCGCTGCCGAGCTCAGGCGGTGGCGGCAGCTGTCGTACCTCCGGATCGGTGCGCGCGACCTGTGGGGTCTCGCCCGCCTCCCCGAGACCTTCGAGTCGCTCACCGTCACCGCCGAGACCGCCGTGAACGCCGCGACCGAGATGGCGCGGGCGCAAATCGCGCTGGACTACGGAGCCCTCCGGCTGCCCGACGGCAGGCCGAACCGCTTCGCGGTGCTCGGCTTCGGGAAGCTCGGCGCGCGCGAGCTCAACTACAGCTCGGACGTCGATCTCGTGTTCGTGCACGAGAGCGACGAGCTGCCGAGCGAGGGCGGACCGCGCGGTGCGCTCGCGCCGCCGCTCTACTTCACCCGGCTCGCCGAGCGGGCGACCAAGCTCCTGTCGGAGATCTCGCCCGACGGCTTCGTCTTCCGCGTCGACCTGCGGCTGCGGCCCGACGGCATGAACGGACCGATCACGAACTCGCTTGCGAGCACGCTCGGGTACTACGAGGCGCTCGGCCAGACCTGGGAGCGCGCGGCGCTGTTCAAGGCCCGACCGGTGGGGGGTGACCGCGAGCTCGGCGAGCGGCTCCTCGCAGACCTCGCCCCGTTCATCTACCGGCGGACGCTGGACTACACGATGATCGCCGACCTCGAGCGCATGAAGGGGCGTGTCGAGGAGCTGGAGCGCAGCAAGGGCCGCGACCGGCGCAACGTCAAGCTCGGGGCGGGCGGCATCCGCGAGGTCGAGTTCTTCGCGCAGTCGTTCGCCATGGTGCGCGGCGGCAAGGACCGCCGGCTCCGGGAGCGCGGTACGCTCGCTCTGCTGCGTGTGCTGGTGGACGTCGGACTGCTGCCGGCGAGCGAGGGGACGGCGCTCGTCGAAGCGTACGTCTGGTTGCGTCGCGTCGAGCACGCGCTGCAGGTCGACGAGGACCGCCAGATCCACACTCTCCCGGCCGATCCCGCGGAGCTCGCGATCGTCGCGCGACGGCTGGGGCTCCATCTCGAGGGCGATGGACCGATCTGGCACCGCCGGCCGGGCGGCGATGCGGCGGCCCGCTTCGCGGAGATGCACGGGCGTAACACCGCGGTGGTGCAGGCGGCGTTCGCCGAGCTGTTCCGCCGGCGGCGCGAGGACACCGTCGGCTCGGCCGACGCCGGCACGCGGAGCTTCCTCGAGGAGCTCGACGGACCGGACGCGGAGGAGCGGGCGTCGGAGCTCGGCTTCGCGTCGCCGTCGTCCGCGCTCGCGGCGCTGCGGTTGATCCGCGACGGCGCACCGCACGCGCGCGCGAGCGCCGAGAGCCGGCGTGCGCTGGCGACGCTCGCGCCGGCGCTGCTCACGGCGGTGCTGCGCACGACCGCGCCCGACCGTGCACTCGGGCACCTCGCCGACTTTCTCGTCAGGGTCGGCGCGCGCCGGACGTTCCTCGCGCTGCTGGTGGAGAACCGGGCGACGCTCGAGCTGCTCGTGACCCTGTTCGCGACCAGCGACTACCTCGCTCGCGCGCTGATCGGGCACCCCGAGCTGCTCGACACGCTGGTGCGTGCCGACCTCGCGCGGACGACCAAGGGCGGCGCGGAGCTCGCGGCCGAGCTCGACGGCCTGCTCGAGGACGCTCCCGACTTCGAGACTCGTCTCGACGTCCTGCGCCGCTATCGCAACGACGAGTTCCTGCGCATCGGATCGCACGACGTCGCGGGGCAGCTGCACTACGAGCAGGTGAGCGCGCAGCTCACCGCGCTCGCCGAGGTGTGCCTGTCGCGCGCCTTCGACGTCGCGCTGGCGGAGCGCAGCCGGCGCTACTTCCCTCCCGCGGGCCTCGGCCTCGCGGTGGTCGCGCTCGGCAAGCTCGGCAGCCGCGAGCTCAACTACCACTCCGACCTCGACCTCATCTTCATCTACGGGCCGTCGCACGAGCCGGGCGATCCGGGTGAGCCGTTCGCGGAAGCTCCGGGCGCGCAGGAGTACTTTGCCAAGGTCGCGGAGCTGCTGCTGCTGGTCCTGCAGCTCGCGACGCGCGAAGGCTACGTCTACAAGATCGACACGCGGCTCCGGCCGTCGGGTCGGTCGGGCCCGCTGGTGACGTCGCTCGAGGGCTTCGAGCAGTACCACGCGCAGTCGTCGGCGGTGTGGGAGCGCCAGGCGCTGATCCGTGCCCGCGTCGTGTGCGGCCCCGCGCCGCTCGCGCGCCGCATCGACGAGATCGTCGGCGGCTTCGTCTATGGACGCGGCCTCGAGCCCACGGAGCTCGCAGAGATCGCACGGCTCCGCGCGCGCATGGAGCAGGAGCTGGCGCGCGAGAGCGATCGGGTCGTGAACCTGAAGGTCGGTCGCGGCGGACTGGTCGACATCGAGTTCATCGCGCAGACGCTGGCACTCGCGCACGGCCACGCGATCCCGGCACTGCGCAGGCGTGCGACGAAGGCGCTGCTCGAGGCGGAGGGGAGCGCATCGTTGCTCGCTCCCGCCGACCACCTGACCCTGCGCGAGGCGTGGTCGTTCCTGCGCGGCCTCGAGAACCGTCTGCGCATCGAGGGCGGGCATCCGATCGAGCGCATCGCGCGCGATCCGGCGGTCCTGGTCGGTGCCGCGCGGCGCATGGGCTTCGACGAACCGGGGGCGACGGCGGGCGTCCGTCTGCTAGAGACTCTCGATCGCCATCGCGAGCGCGTTCGCGACGCCTACCAGCGGATCGTGGGCCACTTCGCCGGCGAACGGAGGGAATGACGTGGACAAGAGCAGCTGGATCTGGATGGACGGCTCGTTCGTGCCGTGGGACGAGGCGAACGTGCACGTCCTCACGCACACCCTGCACTACGGGCTCGGCGTGTTCGAGGGGATCCGCTGCTACCGCGGTGACGACGGCCGGTCGGCGGTCTTCCGGCTGCGCGAGCACAACCGCCGCCTCTACGACTCGGCGCGCATCCTCGGGCTCACCATTCCGTTCTCGGAGAAGGAGCTCGACGACGCCTGCGTCGAGACGGTGCGCAAGAACGGTCTCGACGAGTGCTACATCCGCCCGCTGGTCTTCCTCGGCGCCGGCGAGATGGGCCTCGCGGCCGAGAACGCGGTGCGCGTGTCGATCGCCGCGTGGCGCTGGGGCGCCTACCTCGGTGCCGACGGCCAGACCAAGGGCATCCGCGCCAAGACCTCGTCGTTCCACCGTTTCCACTCCAACACGCTGATGTCGAAGGCGAAGACGGTCGGCAACTACGTGAACTCGATTCTCGCCTCGCACGAGGCGCGCTCGGGTGGCTTCCAGGAAGCGCTCATGCTCGACACCGAGGGCTTCGTCGCCGAGGGCAGCGGCGAGAACATCTTCATCGTGCGCGACGGCGTCGTCCGCACCCCGGGCGGGCACTCGATCCTGCCCGGCATCACGCGCGACACCGTGATCACGCTGCTCGCCGACGAGGGCATCGTCGTTCGCGAGGAGCGGATCACGCGCGACGAGATCTACATTGCCGACGAGACCTTCATGACCGGCACCGCGGTCGAGATCACGCCGGTGCGCGAGCTCGACGGGCGCGCCATCGGCCGCGAGACGCCGGGTCCGATCACGGCACGGATGCAGAAGGCCTACTTCGACGCCGTTCGCGGACGCAACGCGCGCCACCGCGAGTGGCTGACCTTCGTCTGAGGAGAAGCAACGTGAGCCGCGCCCTCGACCTCGCATCGTCCTTCGCCGTGTCCGTGGTTCGCGCGGGCGGCGGCATGAGCGTCGGAGATCTCGGCCGACGCCCGCAGCGACTGCTCGAGCTCTACGAGTTCGAGGCGTGCCCGTTCTGCCGCAAGGTGCGCGAGGCGCTGTCGATCCTCGACCTCGACGTGCTCGTGAAGCCCTGTCCCAAGGGCGGTACGCGCTTCCGGCCGGAGCTGGTGCAGCGCGGCGGCAAGGCGCAGTTCCCGTACCTGGTCGATCCGAACGCCGAGCTCGAGACCTACGAGTCGGACGACATCGTTCGCCACCTCTTCGCGCGCTACGGCCACGGCGCCGTGCCGGCGTCGCTGTCGATCGCGCCGCTCTATCTGGCAACGAGCGCGCTCGCGTCGCTGTGCCGTCCGCTCTCGGGCGTCCGGGCGCGACCGTCGCACGTTCCCGCGCAGCCGCTCGAGCTGTGGAGCTTCGAGGCGTCGCCGTACTGCCGGCTGGTGCGCGAGGCGCTGTGCACGCTCGAGATTCCGTACGTGCTGCACAACGTGGCGAAGGGCAGCCCGAAGCGCGACGCGTTCGTCGCGCGCGCGGGCAAGATGCAGGTGCCGTACCTCTTCGACCCGAACACCGGGCGTGAGATGTACGAGTCGGCCGACATCGTCGCCTACCTCGACGCGACGTACGCGCTCGACGGCGCGCAAGGCGTCCCCGGCGGGGCGCCCGCGGCCGGCGCGAGCGAGCGGGTGAGCGCGTGAGCGTCCGCCCGCGCCTCAACCGCCTGCTGGCCGCGGACGGCAAGTGCTTCGACGTCGCGATCGACCACGGTGTGTTCAACGAGCCGTCGTTTCTCGGCGGCATCGAGGACATGCCGGCGGCGGTGCGGACGATCGTCGCCGCGCGTCCCGACGCGATCCAGCTCACGCCCGGACAGGCACCGCTCCTTCAGCAGGTGCGCGGTCCGGACAAGCCGGCGCTGGTGCTGCGCGTCGACGTCGCCAACGTCTACGGACCGAACCCGCCCGACGAGCTCTTCTGCTCGCTGATGGATGGCGGCGTCGAGGCGGCCGTGCGGCTCGACGCCGCGTGCGTCGTCGTCTTCCTGCTGCTCGTGCCCGACGAGACCGAGCTGCACCGGCAGTGCGTCGAGAACCTGCTGCGCGTGAAGCCGGAATGCGAGCGCTACGGCATGCCGCTGATGGTCGAGCCGATCGCGATGAAGCCCGACGGCAAGGGCGGCTACGCGGTCGACGGCGACCCGGCGCGCATCGCGACCCTCGTCCGCCAGGCGGTCGAGCTCGGCGCCGACGTGATCAAGGCCGACCCGACCGACGACCTCGCCGAATACGCGCGCGTGCTGAAGGTCGCGGGCGAGACGCCGGTGCTGGTGCGTGGCGGCGGCAAGGCGAGCGAGGAGGAGATCTTCGCGCGCACGGCGCAGGTGATTCGCACCGGTGCTGCCGGCATCGTCTACGGCCGCAACGTGATCCAGCACGAGCGGCCGAGCGCGATCACGCGGGCGTTCATGGCGATCGTGCACGATGGGGCGTCCGCGGGCGACGCGATGCGGATTCTCCGCGAGGGCTGATCTCCGGTCGGTCTCGTTCGTGCGTCGTGAGCAGTCGCGAGGCGCCTTCCGCCCCGCCGCTCAGTCCTCGAAGATCGGCGAGCTTCGCTCGCCGTCTTCTGCGGGCTACGCATTCGCTGCGGGGCGGAAGGCGCCTCGCGACTGCGCCGTACTCGCGCGTTTCCCTGGGTGCTAGCGGCGGAACCGGGCGAAGTCGGGTTTGCGCTTCTCCTCGAAGGCTATGCGGCCTTCCTCGCCTTCGGGGCTGGCGTAGTACAGCTCGACGGCGGTGAAGCCGAGCTCGGTGGTGCCGTGCAGCTGGTCGGTGTCGGCGTTGAACGACTGCTTGGCGATCTTGAGCGCGGTCGGGCTCATCGCGTTCAGCTCGGCGCACCAGCGCTCGACCTCGGGCTGCAGCTCGTCCGCCGGCACGACCTTGTTCACGAGGCCCATCGTGAGAGCCTCGGCGGCGCCGTACTGGCGGCAGAGGAACCAGATCTCGCGCGCCTTTTTCTCGCCGACGACGCGTGCGAGGTACGCGGTGCCGAAGCCCGGATCGACGCTGCCCATCTTCGGTCCGACCTGACCGAAGACCGCACGCTCCGACGCGATCGTCAGGTCGCACACCACGTGCAGCACGTGGCCGCCGCCGATCGCGTAGCCGTCGACCATCGCGATCACCGGCTTCGGCATGGAGCGGATCACGCCGTGCAGCCCGGCGACGTCGAGTCCGATGCCGGGCCGATCGCCGTAGCCGGTGGCGCCGCGCGCCTTCTGGTCGCCGCCCGAGCAGAACGTCCCGTTCGCACCGGACAGGACGGCGACGCCAACGCCACGATCGGCCCACGCCCGCTTGAAGGCGTCGATCAGCTCGTCGACCGTCTCCGGCCGGAACGCGTTGCGGCGCGCGGGCCGGTTGATCGTGATCCACGCGACCTGGTCGCGCACGTCGTAGAGAATGTCCTCGTAGCTCACGGCGTTCTCCTCCGGGGGCAATCTGGCACGGCTCGCGAGGGCTCTGCTAGATCCCCGGCATGTCCTTCGCGGGAACGCGCGGCGCGAGCGCGCTCGCACGCGAGCTCGACGCGCTGCACACCGGCGCGGCGCTGTCGCCGCTCGCCGACCGCGCGGTGCTGCGTGCCACCGGCTCCGACCGGGTGTCGTTCCTGCAGGGCATGCTGTCGAACGACGTGCTGAAGCCGCAGGTCGGGCAGGGCACCTACGCGCTGCTTCTGACCGAGCAGGGAAGGGTGGTCGCCGATCTGGTCGTCCTCGTGCTCGGCGACGCGATCTGGCTCGACCTGCACGCGGCGTCGCGCGAGCGGGTGCGCGAGGCGCTCGAGCGCTTCGTCGTCGCCGACGACGTCGAGCTCGACGAGCCGACGCTGCACGGCTTCGCGCTGCGCGGCGCCGGCTCCCTCGACGTTCTCTGTCGCGCGTTGCCGGAGCACGCGGCCGCGCTCGGGGCGCTCGGCGAGTGTGCGCACCTGTGGATCCGGGACGCGGGCGGCGCGCTGCTGGTGGCTCGTCTGCGCGAGATGGGCTGCGATGCGTTCCACGTCTGGGCGGCGGAGGCGGGTCCGGCCGACGCGCTCGCCGTGCGGCTCCTCGCGACGGGTGCGATCCCGGTCGAGCCCGAGGCGGTCGAGATCCACCGCATCGAGGCGGGATGGGCCTGCGAGGACGTCGACTACGACGCGCAGACGCTCGCGGCGGAGATCCCGTCGCTCGCGCGCGGCGTCTCGTACCGGAAGGGCTGCTACCTCGGCCAGGAGGTGATGGAGCGCATCGCCGCGCGCGGGCACGTGAACTGGCTGCTGGTCCGGCTGTCCGCCGAGTCCGGTGGGGTGCTCGCCACCGGCGCGATCGTTCGCGACGGCGACGGCGACGTCGGACGCGTCACCAGCGTCGCCCCGCCGGCACCGGGCGCGCCGCTGCGAGCGCTCGCCCGGCTGCGCGCGAGCGTCGCCGAGAGCGGCCGACGTCTCGCAGTGCTGGACGGCGATCGGCTGGTGACGGTAGAGGTGGCGACCACGCCGGTTGCGAGCTGACCGCACAGGGCCGAGACATCACGAGGAGAAGCGAGGAATGAGCAACACGTTGGGCAAGCGCTACATCTGCGACGCCTGTTCGGCCGAGGTGCTGTGCAACAAGGCGGGAGGCGGGAGCATCTCGTGCTGCGGCAACGAGATGAAGCTCAAGGAAGCGAAGCCGCTGCCGTCGTCGGACTGACGCCGTCGTCGGTCGTCGGCCGGCCGCTGCGACGCGACGCGACGGGGTGCCTCCGGCCGGCGGAGCCCGTTCGCCTGCGGCTCGAGGCGGGGCGCATCGCGGCGCTCCTCCCGCACGACGCACGGCTCGATTCTTCGCCACGTCGCGATCGGGGCGAGCTGGGCGACGCCGAGGCGCTCCTGCTGCCCGCGTTCGCCGATCCCCACCTGCACCTCCTTGCGTCCGCCGCGGACCGTGCGGGCCTCGACCTCTCGCTCGCGCACCCGCCGAGCATCCGTGCTCTGCTCCAGCGACTCGTGGCGGCCTCCGTGGCGCTCCCGGCAGGCACGTGGCTCCGCGTGTCGGGTTACGACGAGGCGTTCCTCGACGAGCACCGTCATCCGACCCAGGGCGAGCTCGACGCCGCGGTGCCCGATCGCCCACTCCGGCTGCGGCACGCGACGCGGCACGCGAGCCTGCTCAACGCGTCCGGGCGAGCGTGTGTGGAGCAGCAGTGCGGCCCGCTCGACTCGCTGCATGCACCCCGCGACGCCGACGGGGTGCCCGGCGCGCTGGTGTACGGCGTCGAGCCGGCGATCACGCGCGTCGTGGGGGCGATCCCGGAGCAGGAGCTCGCGCTCGCGCTGCGCGAGCTCGGACGCGAGCTGGCCCGCGCCGGCGTGGTGCACGTCGACGAGATCACCGCGAGCAACGACGCCGCCCGCATCGCGCGCCTCGCCGCCGCGGTGGCCGCGGGTGACCTGCCGCAGAGCGTGCGGGCCTTCGTCGGCCATCCGGACGAGGTCGAGGCGGCACGCCGTGCGGGAGCAGGGCATGTGCACGTCGTGGGCGTCAAGCTGCTTGCGCGCTCGACGGAGGAGGTGCACGCGCGACACTTTCAGGCCGCGGTGCACGGTGCGCGTCGCGCCGGTCTGCCGCTCGCGGTGCACGCGGTCGAGGCCGACGTCGTCGACGCCGTCCTCCACGCGCTCGCCTCGGCTCCGCTGCGCTCGGGCAGGGCGTCTGCCCGGGGTCGTTCCGACGAGGCCGGCCCCGATCGGCTCGAGCATTGCTCGCTGTGTCCCCCGGAGCTGGTTCGGCGGATCGCCGCGGCCAAGGTCGCCGTGGTGACGCAGCCCGCGTTCCTCGCGTGCCGCGGCGACAAGTACCGGCGCGAGGTCGAGGAGCCGCTCTGGCCGTGGCTCTACCCGCTGCGCTCGCTGCGTGCGGCAGGCGTCCCGGTCGCGGCCAGCAGCGACGCTCCGGTCGTGCCGTGCGACCCGCGCATCGGCCTCGACGCCGCGGTGCGCCGGACGTCACGTACCGGCGCCGAGATCGGAGCCGCCGAGCGGCTCGACCACGCGGCCGCGCTCGAGTTGTTCACCGCGGCGCCTGCGCGGCTGCGTGGCGAGCGCGCGGTCGGGCTCGTCCCGGGAGCCGCCGCCGACGTTCTCGTCGTCGAGCCCGGCTCGTGGCGGGGCGACTGGCGCGCGCTCGAGGTGCGGCACACGCTCGCCGCCGGGCAGTTGGTCGCGTGACCCGCCCGGCGACCCTCCTCGAGCGTGACGAGCGGGTGGTGACGCTCACCCTCGATCGCCCCGAGGTGCTGAACGCCTACGATCGTCGCATGCGCGACGAGGTGTTCGCGGCGCTCGAGTGGCTGCACGCGGAGCCTGGCGTGTCGGTGCTGGTGGTGCGCGGCAACGGCCGGGCGTTCTCGACCGGCGGCGATCTGTCCGAGTTCGGTACCGCGCCCTCGCCGGTGCGTGCGCGCGACGTCCGCCGGCAGCGCGACGTCTGGCGCCTGTGGGCGACGTTGTCGTGCGTCTCGATCGCGGCCGTGCATGGGCACGCTGCGGGGGGTGGGCTCGAGATGGCGCTGCTGTGCGACCTCGTGCTCTGTGCTCGCGACGCCCGGCTCAGCCTGCCGGAGACGGCCCTCGGCTTGATTCCGGGCGTCGGCGGAACGCAGACGCTGCCGCGCGCGGTCGGCTCGACGCTCGCGGCGGAGATGCTGCTCGCCGGACGCACGCTCGACGCCCGTGCCGCGCTGCGCCACGGGCTCGCGTGGCGGGTCGTGGCGCCGCCCCGGCTGCGTGCGGAAGCCGCCGCGCTCGCGGCTCGGGTCGCGGCACTCGATCCGGCGCTGCTGCGTGCGGTCAAGGCGTGCGTGCAGCGCGGCGGCGATCTGCCGCTCGCCTCGGGGCTCGCGCTTGAGCGACGCCTCGGCCGCACGCTAGGACCGTCGGAGCGATGAACACCGCCAACTTTCTATCGATCCCCGCCTCGATGTTCGGTGACCAGGAGATCCTGGTCTACGGCGACGCGCGCCTGACGTACGCGGAGACGCTGTCGCGCGTGCGACGCCTCGCGACCGGGCTGCGCGCGCGCGGTGCCCGACGCGGCTCGTCGGTGGCCGTCCTCGCCGTCAACTCGCACCGCTACGTCGAGTGCTACTACGCGACCGCGACCGCGGGAGCGACCTTCGTGCCGCTCAACTACCGCGCCAAGCTGCACGAGCTCGAGCACATGATCGGCAAGGCGTCGCCGTCGGTGCTGCTGTACGGCGCGCGCTACGCGCCGCTGCTCGAGCAGCTCGGCGACAAGCTGCCGCCGGACATGGTGCGCATCGCGATCGATCCGGGCACGGGCGAGGAGGATCTCGAGTCGCTGATCGCCGCCGCGGACGAGGAGATGGAGGACGCCGAGATCGAGGAGTCCGACACCTCGGTTCTCATGTACACGAGCGGCACGACCTCGCTGCCGAAGGGCGTGATGCTGAGCTTCGGCGACTTCACGGCCTACGTCGTCGGCACCGTCGAGATGGCCGATGGCGAGCCGCGCGGCACCGCGCTGCTGTGCGTGCCGCTGTACCACATCGCCGGTGCGACCAACATCATGACGTCGGTCTGGGCTGGCCGGAAGCTGGTGCTGCTGAGCCAGTTCGACGCCGGCGAGTGGCTCGAGGCGGTCGAGCGCGAGCGCGTCACGCACGCGTTCGTCGTCCCGACGATGCTGAAGCAGATCCTCGACCACCCGCGCTTCGCGTCGACCGACGTCTCGAGCATCACCAACCTCTCGTACGGTGGCGCACCGATGCCGTTTCCGGTGATCCGCCGCGCGCTCGAGGCCTTCCCGAGAGGCTGCGGATTCGTGAACGCGTTCGGCCAGACCGAGACGACCTCGACCCTGACGGTGCTCGGTCCGGACGACCATCGCTTGACGGGTGACGCGGCGGCCGACGAGGTCGTGCTGCGTCGCCTGCACTCGATCGGCCGGCCGCTTCCCGACGTCGAGGTGAAGGTCGTCGACGAATTCGGCGCCGAGCTGCCGGCGAACCAGACCGGCGAGATCCTGGTGCGCACGCCGCGTGTCATGAAGGGCTACGCGGGCGACGTCGAGGGCGGGGCGCGCATGGAGGAGGACGGCTTCCTGCACACGCGCGACCTCGGTTTCGTGGACGACGACGGCTACGTGTTTCTCGTCGGACGCCAGGACGACATGATCATCCGCGGCGGCGAGAACATCGCGCCGGCCGAGGTCGAGTCGATCCTGCAGGGGCACGCCGCGGTCGAGGAGGTGGCGGTGCTGGGCCTGCCGAGCGTCGAGTGGGGGCAGATCGTCGCCGCGGCGGTGGTGCTGCGCCCTGGCTCGCGGGCGACGCCCGACGAGCTCTCCGAGTACTGCCGCTCGCGCCTCGCGAGCTTCAAGAAGCCGGAGCTGATCCAGGTCGTCGAGGAGCTGCCGCGCAACCCGCTCGGCAAGATCCTGCGCAAGGAGCTGCGCGAACGGCTCGCGCCCGGCACCTGAGGCGAACGACGGTGGCACGTCGCGCGACGGCCGAGTGCGTGCTCGAGGTCGCGAGCGCCGGTGGCGTCGTGACGTGGACGCTCGCCGGCGGCGGGGCCGGTGGTCCGTGCTTGACGGACTCCCTGCACGCCGCGATCGCGAGCGCTGCCGGCGAGGCCGATCTCGACGAGGACGTCCGCGTCGTCGTGCTCCGCTCCCGCGGCGCCGCGTTCTGCCGGTCGGCACCCGCGCCGACGACCGGCCGCGCCGACGGGGTGGCGTCGCTCGCCGCGCTCCGCGTGCCGGTGGTGGCGTTGTTGCAGGGGGACGCCCTCGACGCCGGGTTCGAGCTCGCGCTTGCCTGCGACCTCCGCCTGGCGACGCCCGGAGCGCACCTCGGTATCACCGAGGTGGCCGCGGGGCGCCTGCCCACGCACGGCGCGACGCAGCGTCTGCCGCGGCTCGTGGGGCGATCGCGGGCGCTCGCGATGCTGCTTCTCGGCGAGCGCCTACCGGCAAAGCGGGCCGAGGCGGTCGGGCTCGTGAACCGCGTCGTCGCGGCGCGCGGCTTGTGGCCTGCGGGTCGCCGGCTCGCGGCGGAGATCGCCGCACGCGGGCCGGTCGCGCAGCGCTTCGCGAAGGAGGCGTTGCACGCTGCGCTCGACCTGCCTCTCCTCGAGGGACTTCGCCTCGAGGGTGATCTCTACGTCCTGCTGCAGACCACCACCGACCGCGACGCCGGAATCGCGAGCTTCAGGACGCGGCGCCCGCCGCGCTACGACGGACGCTGACGGGGTCACGCGGCGCCGGCACGTGGCGACGAGCGACACCGGCGGACTTGCGCGCGACGCCGTGTCTCGCCAAAGAGATCTCGCACCGAATTCGATCAGGAGAGCGCATGCCCACCCAGCTCGGCAAGATCTACCTCTGTGCCCAGTGCGGCGCACAGTTCATCGTCACCAAGGCCGGCACCGGCGACCTGCAGTGCTGCGGCAAGCCGATGGAGCAGAAGAAGTAGGCGCGACGCGCGCGGGCGAAAAGTCGTCGGCTCGCGCTCCGGCGCGTCGCTTCAGGCGTCGCGTTGCGACGGTGCCGTCTCGGCGAGGGTCGCCAGCACCCGCCGGGTTTCCGCGCCGGCGGCCTCGGAGCGGATCAGGCGGGACAGATCCTCGACCGTGTCGACGTCGAGCGCCGCACCGCGCAGCGCGCAGGTCACGGTGGTGAGGCCGAGCGTCGCCGCCGCCGCGCGGTGCAGGGCGAGGCTGCCCTCGCCGAAACAGGTCGGCAGGAGCAGGTCGGGCGGTCGCATCGCGACCATGTTGGTGCCGGTGCCGTCGAGCGACGGCACCAGCACGAGTCCGCGGTCCGGCAACCGCGCGACGACCGTCTCGACCTCGTCGGTGGTGAGCGCCGGCAGGTCGCCCATCGCGACGACCACGCCCGTGGCACCGCGCGCGAGGCAGCCGACGATTCCCTCCGCGACACCGTCGTTGAGACCGCCGCCGGACTCGTGCAGCGCGGTCGCGCCATGGCGCTCGGTGAGCGTGACGACCGACGGGTCGCGCGTCACCACCGCGATTCCGGCGAGGGACGTTGCACCACCGAGCGCGCCGAGCACGTCGGCAAGCATCGCGTGTGCGAGGTCGAGTCGCTGCACCGGCGTCAAGGAGGCGCCGAGCCGCGTCTTCCCCGAGCTGCCGAGCTTCGCCGGCACGAGCGCCCAGAGCATCTGATTCCTTGCGCCTCCGATGGTGTTCTGCCAAACAGCGCCACGTGCAGCCTGACGGTGTGGTTCGATGCGCGTGATTGCAGGCACGGCCAGAGGCCGTCGCCTGCGTGTCCCCGCGGGACTGCACGTTCGACCGAGTGGTGCGCGGCTGCGTGAGTCCGCCTTTGGCATACTCGAGCACCGGGGCGCAATCGCGGGTGCGCGGGTGCTGGACCTGTTCGCCGGGATCGGCGCCCTCGGGATCGAGGCGCTGTCGCGCGGTGCGGCGTCGCTGGTCGCGGTCGAGCAGGATCGCTCCGTCGCACGGATGCTGCGCGCCAACCTCGAGCACGTCGGCGTCGCCGATCGCGCGCAGGTGGTCGTGGAGCCGGTGGAGCGCGCACTCGAGCGCATGCCCGCGGGGGCGCGCTTCGATCTCGTCCTGATCGACCCGCCGTACCGGAACGGCCTCGTGGGGCCCGTCCTCGATCTCCTGACCGCGCGCGCCCTGGTCGCGGACGGCGGCTTCGTTCTGGTCGAGCGTGCGCGCACCGAGGCGCTCGCGTGGCCTTCGGCCTTCGAGCTCGAGCTCGACCGCCCGTGCGGCGACAGCACGATCACCTTGCTGCGTACCGCGCAGCCCGACCAGCGCAGCGAGGTTTCCACCCATGCCTACCCGTAAGAAGGCCGCTCCGGCGCAACCGCCGGCCGCAGCGGGCGGTGACGAGCCGACGGCCGTCTACCCCGGCTCGTTCGATCCGATCACCAACGGTCACATCGACATCATCCGTCGCGCGTTGCGCGTGTTCCCGCGGGTGACGGTCGCGGTCGCGTACAACCCGAACAAGGACGCCGCGATGTTCACGCCGGCGGAGCGCGTGCAGATGATCCAGCAAGCGCTCGCGGACGTCGGCGATCGCGTGATCGCGGACTCGTTCACCGGGCTGCTCGTGGACTACGCCGAGCGCATCGGCGCACAGGTGCTGATCCGCGGGCTGCGCGCGGTGTCGGATTTCGAGTACGAGTTTCAGATGACGATGATGAACCGGCACCTGAAGCCAAAGATCGAGACCGTCTTCATGATGGCCGGCGAGCAGTACTTCTACACCAGCTCGCGCCTGGTGAAGGAGGTCGCCACGTTCGGTGGCGACGTGCGCAACCTGGTTCCCGAGTTCGTGATGGACCGCTTCGCCGAGCGGATCGCGGCGAAGAAGCGGGACAAGCGGGGTTGACGGTGCGCCTCTCGCCCCGGACCAAGCTCGTCAAGCCGTCCGCGACCCTCGCCGTCACCGCCGAGGTCGCACGGCTGCGGGCAAACGGGGTGGAGGTCGTCGACTTCGGGGCGGGCGAGCCCGACTTCGACACGCCGCAGCGGATCAAGGACGCGGCGTCACGCGCACTGGCTGCGGGCGCGACCAAGTACACGCCGGTGGTCGGCACCAAGCAGGTGCGCGACGCGGTGGTCACGAAGCTGAAGCGGGTGAACGGCCTCGACTACGCGGTCGAGGAGACGATGGTCTCGTGCGGCGGCAAGCACGTGCTCTACAACGCCTTCCAGGCGCTGTTCGGCGACGGGGACGAGGTCGTCCTCCCGGCGCCGTTCTGGGTCAGCTACCAGGACATGCTCGTCCTCGCGGGCGCGAGCCCGGTGATCGCGCCCGCGCCCGCGTCGCAGGGCTTCAAGCTGACCGCACGTCAGCTCGCCGACGCAATCGGTCCTCGCTGCCGCGGAGTGGTGATCAACAGTCCGTCGAACCCGACCGGGGCGGCGTACTCCGAGAGCGAGCTGCGGGCGCTGACCGAGGTGCTGGTCTCGTGCCCGGACGTCGCCGTGATCGTCGACGACGTCTACGAGATGCTCTACTTCGAGGGCGAGCGCCCGCCGCACCTGCTGCAGCTCGCACCCGAGCTTCGTCCACGGACGATCATCGTCAACTCGGTGTCGAAGACCTACGCGATGACCGGCTGGCGTCTCGGCTACGCCGCAGGGCCGGCGGACGCGATCAAGGCGATGGCGACGATCCAGGGGCAGTCGACCTCGAACCCGACGTCGATCGCACAGGCGGGAGCAGCGGAGGCGCTCGCCGGCCCGCAGGACGAGCTGCCGGTGATGGTCGACGAGTTCCGCTGGCGACGAGACTACGTCCTGCAGCGCTTCGGCAAGCTCGACGGCGTGGAGTGCGTGCGTCCCGAGGGGGCCTTCTACGCGTTCCCGGACGTCTCGGGACTGTTCGGCCGCGTGTGGCGCGATGCGCCGCTCGGCAACGCCAGTCGCGTTTGCGAGTTCCTCCTCGCCGAGGCGCGCGTCGCGCTCGTCGCGGGTGACGACTTCGCCGCGCCGCGCCACATCCGCATGTCGTACGCGACGTCGCGGGAGAACCTGGCGCGCGGCTTCGATGCGATCGAGCGCGCGCTCACGATGCTGCGCTGACTGCGCGCTCGCCTCCGCGCGCCCAAACGCAGAGCGGCGACCCGGGTTTCCCCGTGGTCGCCGCTCCGATGCTTCGTCATGAAGACGAGGCTGCGCAGAACTACTTGCGCATGTTCTTCTGGAAGATCGCCTCTGCCTTCGACGCTGCCGCCTCGGCGCGATCCGCCGCCTGCTGGGCACGCGTCGCGGCCGCCTCGGCGCGCGAGGCCGCGGCCTCTGCACGGCTCGCAGCCTGCTCCGCAGGGCTCGGGCCCTTGGCCTGGCTCGAGCAACCCGCGCCGGCCGACACCAGCACCAGCATTCCCGCCGCAACGGCACTTGCCTGGATCAACTTCCGCATCGTGTCACCTCCTCCCTCTGTCTGGTCCCCAATGAACTCTCAATAAAACAAGAATTCAAAATGTCCTCAGAGAATTGCACACCGATGCCGCCGTGACAAGCTGCGGCAAGCGTTTTCCGTGTCTCTTGGCGGAATGGGCGGCGCGCGCGGGTAGCCCCGCACCGGCGCCCGAGGGCACGATGCTTGTCTCCCGAGCGCGAAGTTTGTAAGCCTCGAGGGCTGTTCGGGTACCCGCGGGGTGCCTCGATGCGCATTGCGGTGGGTCAAAGAGACCCGGGGAGGATCCAGTCGCCATGGCGACGATGATTACCGACGAGTGCATCAACTGCGGTGCATGCGAGCCCGAGTGCCCGAACACCGCGATCTATCAGGGCGGTATCGAGTACGACTGGCAGGGCGGGAAGCACGCCGCCCTCAGCAACGAGATCTTCTACATCGTCCCGGAAAAGTGCACGGAGTGCGTCGGCTTTTACGACCACGAGGCGTGCGCTGCGGTCTGCCCGGTCGACTGCTGTGTGCCGAACCCCGACATCCCCGAGACCCACGACGTGCTGCTCGCCCGGGCGGCCCAGATCCACCCGGACAAGAGCTTCGGGCCCGACTCGCCGTCGCGCTTCCAGAAGGACGGCGGTTCCGCGCCAGCCCCGGTCGCCGCAGCGCCCGCTGCGTCACCGCCGGCCGCAGCGGCGGCCAAGCCCGTGGCTGCGCCGATCACCAGCGGCGCAGTGCCCGCGGCCGCTCCCGCCCCGGCCAAGCCCGCGGCACCGGCGAGCGTCGTCAAGCTCGGCAAGGTCGAGAAGAAGATCGCGGCTCCGCTCCAGCAGCCGGCACCGCGGACCGCGCCGTATCGTGCCGAGCTGCCGCTCGACTTCGACGAGGCCGAGGAGCTGGTGCGCTCGGCTCCCCCGTCCAGTGGTGTGCCGATCGTCCCGATCTCGGTGGCGCTGCTGCAGCCGCTCCTCGGCGCGTTGCCGGCGAAGACCAAGGACCGCCTCGAGGCCGCCTTCAACGATCGTCGCGTCTTCAGCTCGGCGGGCGCGACCGGCATGAACCTGTTCGTACACCTGCTCGTCCTGCCGCTGCTCTTCGTCGCCTTTGCCGTCTTCTTCCTGGGCGACAGCTTCTTCAGCAAGGCCGTCCGGCCGTGGTTCTTCTACGGCGTGCTCGCGGCGGTCGGCGAGGCGGTGTTCCGGCTCCGTGACGCGATCCTGCGCGCGAAGCCGCTCTCGGAGGTCGTCTACCGGGGCAGTCTCTACGGTCCGCTGCTCATCCCGCTGGTCGCACCGCTGCTGCGCAAGCTCGGTGGGCACACCGACGAGAGCCGGGAGGCGTTCGAGGGCTACTACGAGACGGCGGGTGCGTTCGACGACAAGCGCGAGCGCGAGCGGCGCTACGGCGAGGTGTACACGCTGGAGGATCGGCCGAACGGGTACCTCTTCCGCCTCGAGCTGCCGCGCCGGATTCCCCCCTCGGGCGTCAAGGCGGAGCTCGGGCTCGACGACGAGATGCCGGACTACGCGCTGTCGCTCGACCTCGAGGGCTCAGCACTGGTCGTGCACGGCAAGGTCGTCGATCCGCGTCTGCGCACCGTCGCCGCGACGGCGCCCGCGTTTCCCCCGGACTTCACGACCCGCGTCGCGCTCGCCGAGCGCTGCGTCGGCTTCGTGCAGCGCTACGAGAGCAAGGTGCTCCGGGTGATCCTCGTCAAGCAGTCGGCCGCAGGAAGGCTCCCGGCGCACGCCGATGCCGCCTGACGCGGAACCTCGGCTCCTCGGGATCGGAAGGAACCTCCCCGGCGATCCGGTGACCAACGACGCGCTCGCCGGGCCGCTCGGCACGAGCGCAGCCGATCTCACGCGGGCGACGGGCATCGCGCAGCGGCACCACGCGGCGGAGGGGCAGGGGCCGTCGGACCTCGCGCTGCGCGCCGCTTCCGACGCGCTCGCCGCGGCGCGGACGGAGGTGTCGGACCTCGGACTGATCGTATTTGCGACCGCGACCCCGGACGTCACCTTTCCGGGTGCAGCCTGCTACCTGCAGCACAAGCTCGCCGCTCCGACCATCGGAGCGCTCGACGTCCGCGCGCAGAGCGCGGGCTTCCTCTGCGCGCTCGACCTCGCGTCGGCGTTTGCGCGGCTCCCGGCCCCCAACGCCAGCGCTGACGCTCGCTATGCCCGAATCCTGGTCGCGGCCGGGGAGGTGTTCTCGAGCGGCCTCGAGTTCGCGCCGCGCGGTCGCGAGATGACGGCCCGCCTCGCCGATGGCGCGGCTGCGGCCGTGGTCGGGCTCGGCGACGTCGGTCCGTGCGTGCGCGCCGTGCGCTGGCACACGGACGGTTCGCTCGCCGATCGCTTCTGGTGCGAGTTCCCCGCGAGCTACCAGTACCCGGTGCGGGTGCGGGCGGAGAACCTCGCGGCGGGACTCCAGTATCCGAGGGCCGACCTGCCGGCGCTCGGGCCGATCGTCACCGAGCGTCTGAGCGTGGTGTCGAGCGAGGTGCTCGGGCCGTGCGGCTGGCGCGCCGACGACGTCGACCTCGCAATCGTCGACTACGCCGTACCCGAGGTCGCGCGCGACGCAGCGGGCAGGGTAGGGCTCGCACCGGCACGGACGATCGTACCGACGGCGGAGTTCGGACACGTGATGGCGGCCGGGCTCGTCCTTTCACTTTCGTTCGCGGCAGCGTCGCTCTCGCCTGGAGCCAAGGTGCTGCTCGCCGCCGCCGGTCCGGGGCTCGCCTGGGGCGCCGCGGCGCTCGAGTTCTGAGGGAAGCATGGCCGTCACGCGCACGCGCATCCTCGGCGTCGGTCGAGCCGTTCCAGACCGCGTCGTCACCAACGACGATCTGTCGAAGGTCATGGACACCTCCGACGAGTGGATCCACCAGCGGACCGGGATCCGTCAGCGGCGGCACATCGCGCACGACACCGGCGCGACGGATCTCGGCAAGATCGCGGCCGAGGAGGCGCTGCGCGCAGCCGGCCTCGACGTCGGGCAGATCGACCTGCTGGTCTTCGCGACCCTGTCGCCCGACATCGACTGGCCGTCGTGCGCGTGCCTGCTCGCGAACAAGCTCGGCGCCCGCGACATCCCCGCGTTCGACGTGAAGAACCAGTGCTCGGGCTTCATTTACAGCCTCGCCTGCGCGGACGCGATGCTCCGCGCAGGCCGTGCCCGCTACGCGCTGGTGGTCGGTGGCGAGATCCACTCGACCGGACTCGATCTGACGACCCGGGGCCGCGAGGTCGGGGTGATCTTCGGCGATGGTGCCGGCGCGGTCGTGCTCGGGCCGTCGGAGGATCCGCGCCGCGGCGTGCTCTCGACGCACCTCCACGCGGACGGCAAGTACGCCGAGAAGCTCTGGCTGGAGGCAGCGGCGAGCCGCAAGCGGCCCCGCATCTCGGTGGAGGACCTCGAGGGCGACGACCCTCCGGCCTTCCCCCGCATGCAGGGCAAGTTCGTCTTCAAGCACGCGGTCACGCGCTTTCCGGAGGTGATCCGCGAGGCGCTCGCGTTCAACGGGCTGGCCGTCGCCGACCTCGACCTGCTGATCCCGCACCAGGCGAACCTGCGCATCAACCAGTTCGTCGCGGCAGGGCTCGAGATCGACGAATCGAAGGTGGTGAACAACATCGATCGCTACGGCAACACCACGGCCGCCTCGATCCCGATCGCGCTGCACGAAGCAATCGGCGACGGACGCGTGCGCGACGGGCAGATCGTCTGCCTCGCGGCCTTCGGTGCGGGCTTCACCTGGGCCGCAGCGCTGCTGCGCTGGTGAGCACCGACGGGCGCTCGCGCTACGCGCTGCGTCCGATGACCGACGCCGACGTGGTGGCGGTGGCGGCGATCGAAGCCGTGTCGTTGCCGACCCCATGGTCGGAGGCGGCGTTTCGCCACGAGCTGGATCTGCCGTTCTCGCGCTCGTTCGTCGCGTACGCGCACGACGAGCCGGGCATCGTTGCGGGCTATGCCGTGCTGTGGCGCGTGAGCGACGAGGTGCACCTGCTGGATCTCGCCGTCGCACCGGGGCTGCGTGGCCAGGGGATCGGGCGCCTGCTCGCGGCGCGCGTGCTCGAGGAGGCGCGGACGTGCGACGCTCGGCTGGTCACGCTCGAGGTGGCGGACGACAACGGGCCGGCGCGCGAGCTTTACGCGAGTCTCGGGTTCGTCGTCACCACGACGCGACGCGATTATTACGGGCCGCAGCGCGCTGCCCTGGTGATGCAACGCGGGATGACCGAGGGCGTCGCGGGGGAGACGTCGTTTTGAAATGGATGCTCGGCGAGGCTCGGTTGATTAAAGCCGAAATTTCCGCTAGATTCGAAGTCCGTCCCGGAGGGTCCCGCCTTGATGCAGTTCAAAGTTGGCGAGAAAGTGGTCTATCCCGCGCACGGCGTTGGCGTCATTGAAAGCGTCCAGAGCCGCACGATCGCCGGCACCGAAAAGAAGTTCTATATGCTCCGCTTTCTCGAGAGCGACATGACGATCATGGTTCCGATGGAGAACGTGGCGTCGGTCGGCCTCCGGCGCATCATCGGCAAGGACATGGTCAGCAAGGTCTACAAGATCTTGCGCGACAAGAAGGTCGAGATCGACCAGCAGACGTGGAACCGTCGCTACCGTGAGTACACGGAGAAGATCAAGACGGGTTCGGTCCTGGAGATCGCCAAGGTTCTTCGCGATCTTTTCGTGCTGAAGGGCGACAAGGAGCTGTCGTTCGGCGAGCGCAAGATGCTCGATACGGCGCGAAACCTCCTGGTGAAGGAGCTCGCGATCGCGCGCGCCCATCCCGAGGAGAAGATCATGGAGGAGCTGCGCACGATCTTTGCCCCCTGACCACCGGTCAGGAGCCTCCGGGAGCACTACCGGTGGGTGAATGGGCGTCCCCTGGGGCGACGCCTTCGTTCAGGCTACCGCTGCGAAACCCGGCCAGGTCGAGGACCACCCGGCGAAATCCTGCTCGACGTACGCCTTCGACCAGGGCCGTTCGGGTGTCCGGCGCGACGCAGCGCGGCAGGTCAGCCGCGGCGATCTCGAGCCGAGCAGTCTCGTCCTCGAAGCGGACGCGGAACTCGCGGAACCCGAGCCCGCGCAGCACCGCCTCTGCCTCCTCGACCTGCCGGAGCCGCGCGTGCGTGATCGTCGTCCCGTACGGGAAGCGCGAAGCGAGGCACGGGGAAGCGGGCTTGTCCCAGGTCGGAAGCCCGAGCGCCGCACTCGCCAGGCGCACGTCGAGCTTGCTCATTCCGACCTCCACGAGAGGATGCCGCACGTGCTGCTCGGTCGCGGCGTCGAGACCGGGGCGGAAGTCGCTCAGGTCGTCGCAGTTGACCCCGTCGAGGATCGCCGCGATGCCCCGCCGCTCGGCCTCGGCGTGGCAGAGCTTGTAGAGGTTGTCCTTGCAGAAGTAGCAGCGGTTCACCGGGTTCCGCGCGTAGTCGCCGATCGCGACCTCGTCGGTCGCGACGACCAGGTGCAAGGCGCCGATCCGTGCTGCCAGCGATCGGGCCTCGTCCATCTCGTGCGCGGGGACCGCCGCGGAGGTCGTGGTCAGCGCGAGGACGCGGTCGGCCAGCTCGTCGTGCGCGACGCGCAGGACGAAGGTCGAATCGACCCCGCCCGAGAACGCGACGATCGCGGACGGCAGCTTCCGGAGCCGCGCCCGCAGGCCGTCGAGCTTCGTCGCGACCTCGGGGTCGAGCCCGGCGAGCGCCTGGCTCGGGTTGCTCGGCGCGTCGTGCGCCACTCAGCCCACCTCGCCCTCTCCGGCGGGGTGGAACAGGTCGGTCGTCAGGTAGCGCTCGCCGGTATCGCAGAACACGGTCAAGACCACGTGGTCGGGCCCGAGCTCGCGCGCGACCTGCAGCGCCGCAGCGCAGTTCGCACCCGAGGAGATGCCGACCAGGAGCCCTTCCTCGCGCGCCAGGCGACGCGTGTGCGCGGCCGCCTCGGCGTCGCTCACGGCGACGACGCGATCGAACGAGCGTGGGTCGAGGTTCTCCGGCACGAAGCCGGCGCCGATGCCCTGGATCTTGTGGAATCCCGGCTTGCCGCCCGAGAGCACGGCCGAAGTCGCCGGCTCGACGGCGACGACCTGGCAGCCCGGACGCTCGCGGTGCAGCACCTCGCCGACGCCGGTGATGGTGCCGCCGGTCCCGACCCCGGCGACGAACGCGTCCAGTCGCGGGAACTGATCGAGGATCTCCACCGCGGTCGTCCGCCGGTGGGCGTCCGGGTTGGCGGGGTTGCGGAACTGCTGCGGCAGGAAGGCGCGCGGCTGCTGGCGTGCGATCTCCTCGGCGCGCGCGACCGCGGCGTGCATGCCCTTGGTGTCCGGCGTCAGCTCGAGCTCGGCACCGTACGCGGAGAGAAGGCTGCGGCGCTCCTCGCTCATGGTGTCGGGCATGGTGAGGATCAGGCGGTAGCCCTTCACCGCGCAGACGAGTGCGAGACCGATTCCGGTGTTGCCGCTCGTCGGCTCGACGACGACGTCCCCCGGCTTCAGCCGCCCGGTTCGCTCCGCCTCCTCGATCATGCTGAGACAGATCCGGTCCTTGACGCTGCCGCCGAGATTCGCGAGCTCGAGCTTGGCCCAGATTTGCGCGCAGTCAGCCTCGGGCATGCGATTGAGTCGCACGGCCGGAGTGTTGCCGATGAGATCGAGCGGAGACTGCGCGACGGCGTTGGGCTGAGGCATGCGCGGCGATGCTACCGAAAGTGATCCGGACAATGAAGCCACCGGAACGATCTCACCTCGTACTCTTTCCCGGTGCGCTCGGCGATGCGGTCTGCGTCGAGCCCGCGATCGACTTTCTCGCGCGCTCGGCACCGGTGGTCGTGCACGCGCGCGGCGCCGCGGCGGAGGTCGCGGTGCTCTTCCCTGCACGGCCGCACGTTCGCTCCCTCGACGCCGTCGAGGTGGCGCGGCTCTTTGCGCCCGACGACGACCCGAACACCGATTCCTGGCTCGCGGCGCACGACCGCATCGTCAGCTTCACCGGAGCCGGGGTCGCGTGCGTCGTGCGGCGTCTTGCCGCGACCGGGCGCGCGGTGTGCGCGCCGTTTCCGCGTCCGCCGCTCGACGGGCACGCAGCCGACCTCTTTCTGCGCGCCGTGACGGGTGAACCGAACGCTGCCGCGCGGCCGCCCCGCCTCGTGACGTCGTCCCCTGTCGTGCGCGCGATGCGCCGGCTGGTGCTGCTCCCCGGTAGCGGCGGGCGGGCCAAGCGCGCTCCGGCGGAGATCTTTGCGAGGCTCGCACGCCGCTGGCGCGCGCTGGCGGGCGACGTCACGATCGTCCTGGGGCCGGCAGAGGCCGGTGAGGGTGCTGCCTGGCGCGGGCTCGGCGAGGTCGTGCGTCCGGAGTCGGTGGCGGCCCTGGCCGACACGCTGGCGGCGGCCAGCGCGTTCGTCGGCAACGACTCCGGACCGAGCCACGTGGCGGCGGCGCTGGGGCTCGCTGGTGCCGTGCTCTTCACGTCGACCGAGCCGGATGCCTTCGGTCCGCGCGGGCCGGGTGTGGTGGCGGTTCCGGTCGGAGGCGACGTCGCCGACGTGGTGGCGACCGTGTGGCGGATCCTGCGATCCTGCGACCGCCGTTACCTTGACATCCCAAAGGGGTGCCACTACGCATCGCAGATATGAATCGTTCGCCGCGGGCTCGAGGCGTGCTCGCTCCGTTCGGAGCTTGCGCGTGGGCGCGCGGCGGCGTTCGACCTTCCTGCCTTCGCTCGCGCCGTCGTCCCCACCCTCACCCGGCGTGCGGACGGGCACTGGTTTCCATGAAGAGCGAGCCGATCGGGGCGTCCCACTGATCGTGAACGAGCAGCCGATCGGCAGAGCTCCCTGTCACAGGCGAGGAAAGAGATGAGCGATCCCGAGACGGGCCGATCCGACTCCCTGCGCGCTGCGGACGAGCGCGAGGAGGGGGCGCCGGCATTCCGCGTGATCGACCGACGACGTTTCGCGGCGGACGGCAGCGAACGGTCGGACGACGAGCAGCTCGAGCCGGCTGCGACGACCGAGACCGAGCCTTCGAGGGCTGGGCCGGCATCCGCGACGCCCAGGCCCGCCACTCCCCCCCCAACGCCTCCCGCCGACGCCGGACCCGAGCTCGCGACCCCGGCGGGCAGCCCATATGACGACACGGCCGGATCGCCGCTCGAGCCGACGTTCGGGACGTTGCTGATCAGCCTCAGCACGCAGGCACTCATGTACCTCGGGGAGATCCCGGACCTCGAGGGCGGCGGCGCGCGCAAGGATCTCGCGGCGGCGCGCAACATCATCGATCTCATCGCGGTCCTCGAGCGCAAGACGGCGGGCAATCTCGACGCCGACGAAGCCGCCTTGCTCGAGCAGATCCTCTACGACCTTCGCATGAGGTTCGTCGCGATCTCGCGCGGCTGACGAGATCCCCACTCCTTCGAGGTAATCAACGAATGCGCAGCGTGTTGAAGGTCATCGTCCTGCTCTTGGTCGGCTTCGTGGTCGGTGTGGTCGCCGTGCGCAATCGCGGCCCCGAACCCACCCAGGCGGTCGCGACGGCGCAGGAGCGCGGCGAGGCGGTGCGATCGGTCGCGGCCGACGACGAACCGCGCAGCGGCGGCTCCGCCACGGGCGGCTCCTGCGTCACGTGCACGCTGCCGGACTTCACCGTCCTCGCGGCCGATCTGAGCCACGCGGTGGTGAACATCTCGAGCTCGAGCAAGGGCGACAAGGGTGAAGGTGAGGGCGGCAGCGGTGGTGGCTCGCCGCGCTTCCACGGCGGTCCGCGCGGCCAGATGCCGGGTTTCCCGCCCGGCGGTCCGGGTGGACAGGATCCGCGCGAGTTCTGGGAGCCGTTCGAGCGCTTCTTCGGTCCGATGCCGCGACGCCGTGCGCCGGAGCGCAGCCTGGGCTCGGGCTTCATCTTCGACCCCGCGGGCTACATCCTGACGAACAATCACGTCGTCGAGAACGCCGACGAGATCAAGGTCAAGATGAACACCGGCGACGAGGTCACGGCAGAGCTCGTCGGACGTGATCCGAAGACCGACATCGCGGTCCTGAAGATCGATCCCAAGGGCAAGGACCTGCCGACCATCCCGTTCGGCAACTCGGAGAAGGTCAAGGTCGGCGAGTGGGTGATGGCGATCGGCAACCCGTTCGGCCTCGAGTTCTCCGTGACGGCGGGAATCGTCAGCGCGAAGGGCCGGTTCATCGGCCAGGGCAACTACGACGACTTCCTGCAGACCGACGCCCCGATCAACCCCGGCAACTCGGGTGGCCCGCTGCTCGACATGCAGGGCAAGGTGGTCGGCATCAACACGTCGATCTTCAGCCGCAGCGGCGGCAACATCGGCATCGGCTTCGCGATCCCGATCAACCTCGCGAAGGATCTGATCCCGCAGCTGCGCGAGAAGGGCAAGGTCACGCGTGGCTGGATCGGCGTGATGATCCAGAAGGTCACGCCCGACATCGCCGACTCGCTCGGCCTGTCGGCCTCGCGCGGCGCGCTGGTCGCCGACGTGGTCAAGGGCGGACCCGCCGAGCAGGCTGGCATCAAGGTCGGCGACGTCATCGTCACCTTCGACGGCCATGAGGTGAAGGAGTCGACCGAGCTGCCGACGCTCGTCGCGCGCGAGAAGATCGGCCAGGAAGTCCCGGTGGTGGTGATGCGCGACGGCAACGAGGAGACCGTCACGATCAAGATCGCCGAGATGAAGGATGACGAGGAGCAGGTCGCGACCGGCGAGTCCGAAGCATACGGCCTCACGGTCCAGAACCTGACGCCCGAGATCGCAGAGTCGCTCGGCATCAACATCGACGTGCAGGGCGTTCTGGTGTCCGGCGTCGAGCCGGGTAGCCCGGCCGACGACGCGGGGCTTCGCCGCGGCGACGTGATCGTCGAGGTGAACCGCAAGCCCGTGAAGGACGTCGACGCCTACCAGAAGGAGCTCAAGGCGACCGGATCGGGCAAGAGCGTCCTCATGCTGGTGCGGCGCGGCGAGAACACGGTGTTCCTCGCCCTCAAGCCGCCGGCGGGGTGAGCGCGGCGGCCGAGCCGGGTGATCCGCCGTCCGGACGGCGGCTCAAGAGGCTGGCGGTGACGCTGCTGGTGGTGGCGGTCCCCCTCGCGGGGATCGCCGCCTACCTCGGCGTCGCGGGCTACCGGCACCTCGCGCAGGTCGTGGACGAGAAGTTCGCCGGCCGGCGCTGGGACTTTCCGTCGCGGATCTACAGCGACGAGTTCCTGCTTTACCCTGGCCTCGACGTCGACGCGGCAGGAGTTTCGCGCCGGCTCGAGCGCCTCGTGTACCGCACCTCGGAGGCCGAGCCGGCCTACGGCGGGGAGCTGCGCCGGGGGCCCGGCGTGATCGAGATCGCGCTGCGGCCTGGGGCGCTCGGGCGCACGCGGACACGCCGCGTGCGCATCGACCTCGACGGGCCGCGCATCTCGGCGATCGTCGACCTCGACGGCGGCGAGGAGCTCGCGGCGATCGCGCTGGAGCCCGAGGAGCTGACCGGCATCTTCGCAGGAACCTGGGAAGACCGGCGCGCGATCAAGGTGGTCGACGTCGCGCCCGTGCTGGTGCGCGCCATCCTGGCCACCGAGGACAGCCGCTTCTTTTCGCATCATGGTGTCGACGTGATCGGCGTCGGGCGCGCCGCGGTGACCAACCTTCGCTCGGGCCGCGTCCGCCAGGGTGGCAGCACCCTCACGCAGCAGCTGATGAAGAACTTCTTCTTGACGACCGACCGGACGCTGTCGCGCAAGCTGGTCGAACTCGCGATGGCGCTGGTCGCCGAGCGTCGCTACTCGAAGATGCAGATCCTCGAGAACTACCTGAACGAGATCTACCTCGGACAGCGTGGTGCGCGTGGCATTTTCGGCGTCGCGGAGGCGTCGGACTTCTACTTCGGCAAGCATCCGCGGGACCTGACCGTGTCGGAGGCGGCGCTCCTGGCCGGACTCGTTCGCGCCCCCAACGCCTACTCGCCGTTCACCTCGCCGGAGCGCGCGCTCGGACGTCGCAACACGGTGCTGAAGCTCCTGCTCGGTGCGGGCGAGATCGACCAGGCGGCCTACGAGGACGCGGTAGCGTCGCCGCTCGGCGTCGTGCCCGCGCCGCCCGACGGCACGATCGCCCCCTTCTTCGTCGACTACGTGAAGGCGGAGCTCGCGAACCGCTTCCCGCCCGACGTGCTCACGACCGAGGGGCTCAACATCTACACGACGCTCGACCCGCTGCTTCAGGAGCAAGCGCAGCACGCGCTCCAGTCGCGCCTCGACCACCTCGAGCGAGAGCGTCCGCGCCTCAAGGCCGCCGCCGAGAAGGATCGCCTCGAGGGCGCGCTGGTCGCGCTCGCGCCCAGCACCGGGAAGATCAGGGCGATGGTCGGCGGGCGCAACTACGGCGAGAGCCAGTTCAACCGCGCGACGCAGGCGCGCCGGCAGACGGGCTCGACGTTCAAGCCGATCGTCTTCCTGGCCGCGATGCTCGACGAGGACCCGTCCCGTCACTTGACGCCGGCGTCGCGGCTGCAGGACGAGCCGTTCTCGTGGCCGCTCGAAGGCGGCCCCGACTGGACACCGGCGAACTACGGCGACCAGTACCACGGCGAGGTGACGGCGCGCGTCGCGCTCGAGCGCTCGCTGAACGCGGCGACGGCGCGCGTCGCGGCGTCGGTCGGGCTGCCGGCGGTCGTGTCGCTCGCGGAGTCGCTGGGCGTGCCGGGGCCGCTGCCGGAGGTTCCGTCGTTGAGCCTCGGCGCGCTCGAAGCGTCGCCGCTCGAGATGGCGTCGGTCTACGCGGTGCTGGCGAGCGGAGGTACGCGCGGGGAGCCGATCGCGATCGAGCGCGTGACCTCGCGCGACGGCGCGGCGATCCTCGGCGAGACGCCGGCGTTGCGGGCCGTCGTGCCACCCGATACGGCCTATGTCCTGACCCACATGCTGGAAGGAGTGTTCGATGCCGGGACCGCGAGCGCGGCTCGCGCGGCCGGCTTCCGCCACCCTGCGGCGGGCAAGACCGGGACGACGAACGACTACCGCGACGCGTGGTTCATCGGCTACACGCCCGACCTGCTGGCCGCGGTGTGGGTCGGATTCGACCGGCGCGCGCCCCTCGGAATGTCCGGGGGCACGGCGGCGCTGCCGATCTGGACCGACTTCATGAAGGTTGCGGTCGCACCGCTGCCGCCGCGTCCGTTCCTGCCTCCCCCCGGAGTGACGCTCGTGCGGCTCGATCGCACGTCTGGCACTCCCGCTCCCGTGGACATCGCGGAGGCGCAGGCGGAGGGCACCATCGTCGAGGCCTTCCTCGACGCAGACGCTCCCGCAGCGGCGGCGGTCGAGGCCGCGCCGCCGCCGTCCTGGGACAGCGCGCCCGCCGGCGCGCCGGACGACGAGAACCCACTGCGCGAGGAGCACATCGGCGATGCCGCGCCAGGAGGTTGGGGATGAGGACACGTCGGTCGCGCGCCTCCCGGGCCTGGGTCGGTGCGCTCGTGGTCGTTCTCGCGCTCGCGCTGGTGGACTGCACGCCGCAGAAGCGGCGCACGCGGCGCAAGCCCGAGGCGACGGCCGTGCCGAGCGTGACGCCGCGGCCGGCCCGCACCCGCGTGCCGGCACCTTCGCCGAGCCGCACGCCGGCGCCGGTGCGCGACACGACTCGCGATCCGCTGACCAGCATGGTCACCGTCAACACCTCCTCACGCGACGCGTCCTCGCTGAAGCTCGCCGATCGTGCGCGCGCCGAGCTCGACGTCGGCACGACGGACGAAGCCTTCGAGCTGCTCGATACCGCGATCGAGGCGTCCCCCAGGCTCGCGCCACCGTACGTGCTGCGCGCGCGCGCGTTCCTCGCCGAGGGCAACACCCAGGCGGCGCGCGAGGATCTCGACAAGGCAGCGGCGTTGCCGGCGCCGACGGCTTGGGTGGCCGAGACGGCCGCGCTGCGCGGTGCGGTCTTCGAGGCCGAGGGCAACCGCACGGAGGCGATCGCCGCGTACCGCCGGGCGCTACGCATCTCGCCCGCCAACGCGACCGCGAAGGAGGCGCTGAAGCGCCTGACGGAGGGCACCCCGTGATCGTGCTCGGGATCGAATCGTCCTGCGACGACACCGGTGCTGCGGTCGTTTCCGACGGGCGCGAGCTGTCGAACGTCGTCGCCTCGCAGGAGGCGGTGCACGGTCCGTACGGCGGCGTCGTCCCGGAGCTCGCGGCGCGCAACCACATCCTGCACGTCGTGCCCGTGATCGAGCGCGCGCTGGAGGTCGCGGGCGTCACGATCGCGGAGGTGGACGGCATCGCCGCGACGCGCGGTCCGGGCCTCGTGGGCTCGCTGCTCGTCGGTCTCTGCGCCGCGAAGGCGCTCGCGCGACGGCGCGGCGTGCCCTTCGTCGGCGTCAATCACATCGAGGGGCACCTGCTGTCGATCGAGCTCGAGACGCGTGTCGAGCGGCCGTTCCTCGGCCTCGTGGTGTCGGGCGGACACTCGGCGCTCTACTGGGCGGACCTCGACGGCGGCTACGCGGTGCTCGGCCAGACGCGCGACGATGCGGCGGGCGAGGCCTTCGACAAGGCCGCCAAGCTGCTCGGTCTCGGCTATCCCGGCGGGCGGGCGATCGAAGAAGCGGCGCGCGGTGGCAACCCGGAAGCGATGAGCTTGCCCCGTCCGCGCGTCAAGGGAGCGGCGCTCGACCTGAGCTTCAGCGGCCTCAAGACGGCACTGTGGCAGCAGCTCGAGCGAACGCCCGGCCTGGCGCTCGCCGACGTTGCGGCGTCGTTCCAGCGCGCGATCGTCGAGAGCTTGGTCGAGGCGACGCGGCGGGCGATCCACGGTACCGGCGCGCAGCGTGTCGTGGTCACGGGGGGCGTGTCCGCGAACGGCGCGTTGCGCGAGGCGATGGCGCGTCTCGCCGAGGAGGAGGGCGCGACGCTCCTCGTGCCGCCGCTCAAGCGCTGCACCGACAACGCGGCGATGATCGCATACGCCGGGTGGCTACGACTTCGCCGCGGTGAGAGCGACCCGCTCACGCTGAACGCGGTCGCCGAGCTGCCGCTCGGACCGCGCCGCGCACTCGACGACGCGCGTGTCTAAGGGCAAGCGGCACGCGCTCGGCCAGCACTTCCTGATCGACGGCGAGGTCGCGGTGCGCGCCGTGCGGCTCGCCGATCTCGATCCCGGAGCGGCCGTACTGGAGATCGGCCCCGGGCGCGGCGCGCTGACGGACCATCTGCGCGCCGCTGGACACCCGGTGGTCGCGGTCGAGGTGGACGAAGCGCTCGCGGATGCGCTCGAGGCGCGTGGCGACGCCGGCCTCACGATCGTGCGCGGCGACTTCCTCCGTGTCGACCCGGCCTCGCTCCCGGGCGACGTCCTTCCCGTGGTCGCAAACCTTCCGTACTCGACCGGCACGGCGATCGTCACCCGTCTGCTCGAGCACCCGCTGCGCTTCCCGCGACTGGTGGTGATGCTGCAGCTCGAGGTCGCGGAGCGCCTGTGCGCGACGCCGGGCTCGCGCGCGTACGGCGGCCTCAGCGTGCTGACTGCGCTGCAGGCGTCGGCGACCTTCGGTTTCGTCGTGCCGCCGTCAGCGTTCACACCGCGGCCAAAGGTGGACTCGGCCGTGGTGCGCCTCGACGTCGCGCCGTTGCCGCGCGCCGACGTGAGCGATCGCCGGCTGTTCCGTCGCGTCGTGCAGGCCGGCTTCGCGCAGCGTCGCAAGACGCTGCGCAACGCGCTGGGCGCGGGCTTTGGCCCGGAGCCCGCGCGGGCGATGCTCGCGGGTGCGGACATCGATCCCGGGCGCCGTGCGGAGACGGTGTCGCTCGACGAGTTCGCACGGCTCGCCGCGGTCGCCGCGACCGTGACGGGGATCGCTCCGGAGTCGCCGGGGCCGTCGGCGGAGCCGGAACAGCGTGCCTGAGCTGCCGGAGGTCGAGACTGTCTGCCGGACGATCGCGCCTCACGTGGTCGGGCGACGCATCGCCGCGGTCGCGGTGCACGAGCGCCGGCTCCGCCGTCCGATCGCGACGGACTTCGCCGAGCGTCTCCGTGGCCGCACGGTGCACGGCGTCCGGCGCCGCGCCAAGTACGTCCTGCTCGACGTCGGCGACGGACTCGACTGGGTCGTCCACCTCGGGATGAGCGGGCGCCTCTGCGTCGGCGAGCCCGAGCCGGGCACGCCGCACGTTCACGTGCAGGTGGAGCTCGAGGGGGGCGTTCGTCTCTACTTTCGCGATCCGCGCCGCTTCGGTCTCATGCTGCTGGCGCGCGGTGAGGCCGAGCTCGGCGCGCTCGGCGTCGAGCCGCTCGGGTCGGCGTTCGGACCCGACCTGCTTTGGGATCTCACCCGCCGTCACCGTCGCGTGAGCGTCAAGTCGCTGCTGATGGACGCGCGACTGATCGCGGGCGTCGGCAACATCTACGCCAACGAGGCGCTGTTCCACGCCCGCATCCGGCCGTCGCGCCGCAGCGTGCGCCTGTCGCGTCGCGACGTGGAGCGCCTCGCCGCTGCGGTCCGCGCGGTGCTCGAGCGCGCAATCGCGAGCCGCGGCTCGTCGCTCCTCGACTACCGCGACGCCGACGGCAATGCGGGCGAGTTCCAGCGTTCGCTCTTCGTGTACGAGCGCACCGGCGAGCCCTGCCGGGCCTGCGCCACGCCGATCCGTCGCCGGGTGATCGGCGGACGCGGCACCTTCTACTGTCCGCGCTGCCAGCGCTGATCGGTGCGCAGCCCGTCGCCGAGGAGATGGATGGCGAGCACCGTAGTGCCGAGCGCGACCGCGGGCGCCACCACCAGGTGCGGCGCGATCAGCAGGAACGAGCGCGCCTCGGCGAGCATCCCTCCCCACGACGGCGCGGGCGGCGGCGTGCCGAGGCCCAGGAACGACAGGCTCGCCTCCGCGACGATGGCGCCGGCGACGCCGAAGGTCGCCTGGACGGCGAGCGCGGGGCGCGCGCTGGGCAGCAGGTGGCGGGTCGCCACGTGCAGCGGCGTCGCGCCGAGCGCCTCGGCGGCGCGCGTCGAGTCGCGCGCCGCGGCGGCGCGCACCTCGGCACGCGTCAAGCGTGCGTAGGCGGGCCAGCCCATCACGGTGAGTGCCACGATCACGTTGCGGGCGCTCGGTCCGAGGATCGCGGCGAGGGCGATCGCGAGCAGGATCCCGGGAAAGGCGAGCAGCACGTCGGTGCCGCGCATCACCAGCTCGTCGACCGCGCGCCGGCCGTAGCCGGCGATCGCACCGAGCGCGACCCCGATCGTCAGCGCACCGGCGACGGCTACGGCGCCGACGCCGAGCGAGACACGCGTGCCGTACACCAGACGCGACAGCACGTCGCGGCCGAGGCGGTCGGTGCCGAGCAGGTGGGTGCGCGAGGGCGGCTCGAGGTGGCGTGCGAGGTCCGGCTGCAGCGGATCGTGCGGTGCGATCGCCGGGGCGAGGAGCGCCGCGAGGGTGAGCGCCAGCAGCAGCCCGCCGCCGATGCGGACCCGCCAGTTGGTCCGCGCGGCAGTAGCGACGGCCATCGCCGGCGACGCGACCGCGAGCCTCACGCGCTCTCCCGGAGCCGTGGATCGATCGCCGCCTGGGCGACGTCGGTGAGCAGGTTGACCGCGACGTACGTGAGCGCGATCGCGAGCACGCAGCCCTGCACGAGCGGGTAGTCGCGCGTGCCGATCGCCTGGATCAGAAGGCGGCCGACGCCGGGCCACGCGAAGATCGTCTCGGTCACGACCGCACCGGCGAGGAGACCGCCGAGCTGCAGGCCGAGCACGGTGAGGGTCGCCGTGACGGCGTTCGGCAGCGCGTGTCGCAGCAGCACGAGTCGCGGCGCGAGCCCCTTCGCGCGCGCGGTGCGGACGCAGTCGAGGCGCAGCGCCTCGAGAAGCGCGCCGCGCAGGTGGCGTGCGAGCACCGCCGACATGCCGAAGCCGAGAGTGAGCGCGGGAAGCACGACGCTCGCGAGCCCGTGTCGGCCCGCGACCGGGAGCCAGGGCAGCTGCACGGCGAAGGCGAGGATCAGGAGCGGGCCGAGGCAGAACGTGGGCAGCGCGGTCTGCACGGTCGCGAGCGCCAGGCTCACCCGATCGGCGAGCGACCCGGGACGCAGCGCCGCGAGCATCCCGAGGGGCAGCGCGATCGCGAGCGCGACGACGAGCGCCGCTCCGGTGAGCTCGAGCGTCGCCGGATAGCGCTCGCGAAGCAGCGTCGCGACCGGCTGTCCTCCGGTGATCGAGCGGCCGAGCTCGCCACGGACGGCGCCCGCGGTGAAATCGGCGAGCTGCCTCCACGCGGTTCGATCGAGCCCGAGCGAGCGGCGAAGCTCCTCGCGGTCGGCAGTGCTCGCGCCCTCGCCGAGCATCACGTCGACGGGATCGCCGGGCACGAAGTGCAGCAGCACCGAGACCAGCACGAGGACGCCGAGCGCCGTCGGGACGGCGAGCAGCAGACGCAGGGCGACGTGTCGCAGCATCGCCACTCAGGCGCCGTGCTCGGGGCGCTGCGCCCAGCGGGCGCGGGCGAGCGATCGCAGGTCGCCGGTCGGCGTGGGCTCGAAGCCGGTCAAGCGCGGATTCATGACGACCACGTTGTCGACCCACCAGAGTGGTACGAGGGGCACGTCGCGCAGCACGATCTCGGCGACGCGGACGTACGCGTCGCGCCGCTCCGGGCGCGCACGAAGCGTGCGCGCCGTGGTGGTGAGAGCATCGACCTCGGCGTCGGCGTAGGCGCCCCGGTTGACGCCGTGCGGCGGCGTCATCGCCGAGTGCAGCAGGGCGCGATAGTGGTCCGGCTCCTCGATCCCGACCCACGCCAGTGCGAACAGGTCGAACGAGCCGCGACGCACGTCCCCGTACAGGGTCGCCCACTCGAGTGGACGGATCTCGACGTCGATGCCGACCGCGGCGAGCATCGCCGCGATCGCCTCGCCGATCCGGCGACGAAGCTCGACGGTTGACGTCTTCAGCGTCAGGTGGATCGTGCCGAGGTCGGCCTCGGCGAGCAGCGCCCGGGCGCGCTCGGGATCGTAAGCGGGACCCGGCAGATCGGCGTGCGCCCAGTGCTCGGGGGGAAAGAGGCCGTTCGCGAGCCGCGCGTTGCCTGCGAGCACGTACTCGACGATCGCCGCCCGGTCGATCGCGTGCGCGATCGCGCGCCGCACGCGGCCGTCGCCGAGTGCGGGCAGGCGCGTGTTGAGGCCGAGGTAGTGGAACGTCGAGCCCGGGGTCGCGACGACCTCGAGGCCGGCGGACCGCAGCCAGGGCAGCAGGTCTGGCTCGACGGCGTTCTGCACGAGATCGATCGTGCCGCGCGCAAGCCCGAGTGCGCGCGACACGCTGTCGGGCGAGATCACGAACAGGACGGCGGGGATTGCAGGGAGCGGTCCGACGCCGGGTGCGGCCGCGAGCTCGATCGTGTCGACTCTCGCGCTCGCGAGCGCGTACGGCCCCGCCCCGACGCGACAGTCCGGTTCGGCGGCGCATGCGCGCGGCAGGATCGCGAGGCGGGCGGCCAGCAGGAAGGACGGCGACGGCTCGCGCAGGGTGAAGCGCACCGTGCGCGCGTCCTCGGCGATCACCTCGGCGACGAGGTCGAGCCCGTCGCGCTGCTGGATCTGGAAAGGCTTTCGCACGAGCGACGCGTACGTCGCGACCACGTCCGCGGCGGTGACCGGCCGGCCGTCCTGGAAGCGCGCGTCGCGCAGCACGAATCGGTAGGTCGTGGGATCGGGCGAGTCCCAGGACTCCGCCAGGTCGGGGATCGGCTCGCCGTCCGGTCCAGGGGCCGTCAGCCCGCGGTGCACGAGCCCGAGGATCAGCGCGGCGCTCGCATCGGTCGCCAGGCGTGGATCGAGCGCGTTGGGGCCGGCGTCGAGGCCGACCACGACCCCGCCCGGCGGTCGCGACGGCGCTGGCGCGCACGCTGCGGCGAGCAGCGCCAGGCCCGCGAGCACGCCCGCCCGAAACCTGCAAGTGGTCTCCCCAGCTGCGGAAAATCGTTGACGCCGGGAATCGGAAACTGGTAGCGGGGGAAGCCGACGGAGCTTAATCGACTCCTGGGACATGCCGATGGACGAACCGATCGCTACACCGCCGACTGTCGCGTGCAGCGGTTGGGGGGCGTCGCGGCAAGCGGAGGTGGGGAGATGCGGATGCGGCCACGCCGATACGGCTTTTCGCGGATCGACGGATCCATGACCGCGACGTCCGTCGCCGGGAGCGCGAGACGCGCACTCCTGCTCGGGATCCTCGTCGCCGGCGCGCTGCTGGCAACGGTCTCGTCGTCGCGCGCCGCGGCGGACGACTTCCCGCGACCCAAGGTGCTCGAGCCTGCCATCGCGTTCTGGCGCGACGTCTTCGCGACGTACTCCGAGCACCAGGTCGTGGTGCACGATGATTGGTATCTCGGCAAGGTCTACGAAGTTCTCGACTTCCGCTCGTGGGTGAGCGAGGGCGAGCCGCTCACCATCTCGCAGGTCAACGAGCGCAAGCGTCAGGTCGACGAAGCGAAGGACCGCGTGCGCGCCATCCTGCTGCGCATCGACGCGAACGGCGGCACCGCGGACGGTCTCGGCCCGGCCGAGCGCAAGGTCCACGCGATGTTCTCCGACCTGAGCGGCGACGACAAGTTTCGCTCGGCGGCCGAGCGCGTCCGGACCCAGAGCGGGCTGCGTGAGCGCTTTGCGCTCGGCATCGCCCGCCAGCGCGGCTACCTGCCCCGCATGGAGCGCATCTTTCGCGAGGAAGGGCTGCCGGTCGAGCTCGTTCGCCTGCCGCTGATCGAGTCGTGCTTCAACGTCGATGCGTACTCGAAGGTCGGCGCTGCAGGCGTCTGGCAGTTCATGCCGGCGACCGGGAAGCAGTACCTGCAGATCGGCGGCGGCATCGACGAGCGTCGTGATCCGCTGCGCGCGACGCGCGCCGCCGCGCGCCACCTCGGGCGCGACTACGAGGCGCTCGGCACCTGGCCTCTCGCCATCACGGCGTACAACCACGGCCGCGGCGGCATCTCGCGCGGGGTGAACGAGGTCGGGTCGCTCGACATCGCGGACATCGTGATGCGCTATCGCGGCAAGGCGTTCGGCTTCGCGTCGCGCAACTTCTACGTCGAGTTCCTGGCGGCGCTCGACGTGGTCCAACGCGCCGACGACCACTTCGGCGAGCTGCCGCACCTGCCCGCCATCGATGGCGAGGAGATCGATCTGCCGCACGCCATGGGCGTGCACCACGCAGCCTCGCTGGCGGGCGTGAGCCGCGAGGAGCTGATCCTCGCGAATCCGGCGTTCCTCTCGGACGTGGCCGAAGGAAGAAGCTACATCCCGCGCGGCTACCAGCTGCGCGTTCCGCCCGGCGGTGACGCGCTGCAGGTGGTGCGGGCCGAGCCGCCACCCCGGCCGGAGCGTACGCAGGTCGCGGGCAAGGCCCGCGCGAAGGCGACGCAGGTCGCATCGGCGAGCCGTGGCAAGGCCACGACGAAGGGCGCGAGCAAGGCGAAGCCGACCAGCCAGGCGAAGTCCGGCGGCAACAAGAAGAAGGCGAGTGCGGTGGTCGTCCACCGCGTGCGTCCGGGCCAGACGCTCGGCGCGATCGCGCGCCAGTACGGCACCACGGTCGAGGCGATCAAGGATCTCAACAACGTCGGGAAGTCCATCCAGGCAGGCCAGCGGCTGCGCATCCCGACGTGAAGCCGAGGCGCCATGGCGCTGGCCATGGCGCCCCTCGCCGCACGCGACGGAGGCGCGCGTGCGGCTCCTTTCACCGAGCCCCATTCGCTCGTCGTTCGCCTGTGGCTCGCGTGGACGAGGCGATACCGACGGGGACACTGACGGGGGTCGGGTCGTGCGGGCGGGGGCGGCTGTGCTAGGCGTCTCCTGCGCCATGCGCTACCTGCCCATCCTGGTCGATCTCGACGGTCGGCCGTGTCTCGTGGTCGGAGGGGGCGACGTCGCCGCACGCAAGGTGGAGATGCTGCTCGGCGCCGGTGCGCGCCCGCGCGTCGTGGCACCGCGAGTCGGAGGCCGCCTCGAGCAGATCGCGGCCGAGAGCGCCGCGGTCACCCTCGAGCGTCGCGCCTATCGCGCCGGTGACCTCGACGGGATGGCGCTCGCGTTCGCCGCGACCGACGACGCGACGGTGCAGGAGCAGATCGCGCGTGACGCCCGCTACGCCGGCGTCCTGCTGAACGCCGTCGACGAGCCCGAGCGCTGCTCGTTCGTGCTGCCGGCCGTGATCGATCGGACGCCGCTCGTCGTCGCCGTCAGCACCTCGGGCGCCAGCCCCGCACTGGCGCGAAGGATCCGCGACGACGTCGGGTCGTTTCTCGGGCCCGAGTACGACGCGGCGGTCGCGCACCTCGCCGCGCTGCGACGGCGGTTCGCGCCGGGACGCGCCCGTCAGGAGGCCTTCGTCCGCCTGGTGAACGGCGGGCTGCTCGAGGCGCTGCGCGGCGGCGATCGCGAGCGTCTCCGCACGCTCACGGCCGAGTCGTGCGCAGGTCTGGCCGAGAGCGGACGGGGCCCCGCGGAGGACGCGCCACGATGAGCGAGGCGCTGCTGCTCCGTCTCGCCATCCTGCTGTACCTCGCCGGCACGGTCTGCGGTGGGCTGTCGCTCGTGAACCCGCGCGACGCGATGCGACGCGCGACGGCCATCTCGCTGGCCGCGGGCTTCCTGCTGCAGGGCGCCGGCATCGTCGTGCGCTCGTTCGAGGTCGGCACGATCGCGGTCGGCAACCTCGCCGAGCAGGGGGCGCTCTTCGCGTGCTTGCTGGTCGGCGTGTACCTGCTCGCGCAGCTCCGCTACCGCCTGGCGGTGCTGGGGGCGGTCGTCGGTCCGATCGGCTTCGTCGGGGCGCTGGTTGCACTGGTCGCGCACGGCGGCGCCCAGGACGTGCCACCGTTCCTGCGCAGCCCTTGGCTGCCGGTCCACGTGACGCTCGCGTTCCTCGGCAACGCGGCGTTCGGGCTCGCGTGCCTGGTGAGCCTCGTCTACCTGTGGCAGGAGCGGCAGCTGAAGTCGCACTCGCTGCGTCCGCTCGCCCGCCGCCTGCCGCCGCTCGAGACGCTCGACAACGTCAATTTCAAGTTCCTCGGCTGGGGATTCGTTCTCCTCACGATGAGCATCGTGAGCGGTGTCCTGTGGGCCGAGCTCTCGTTCGGACGCTTCTGGTCGTGGGAGCCGCGCACCATCTGGACGACGATCATCTGGCTGCTGTACGCGGTGCTGCTGCACGGCCGTGTGACGGTGGGATGGGGTGGTCGTCGCGCGGCTGCGCTGACCATCGTCGGTTTCGGCGTTCTCTTCGTCGCGTTCATCGGGGTCAACGTGCTCACCCCCGGACGCCACGCGGAGAGCTTCGGATGAGCGACGGCACCGCGCGCGTCCACCGCCTCGACGCCGACCGTGAAGCCGAGCCCCACGTCGAGCTGTGGGTCTTCGGTCTGAACCACCGCACCGCGCCGGTCGAGCTGCGCGAGCGCCTGGCCTTCCCCGAGCAGGACGTCGCCGAGGTCCTGCGGCGTGCGCTCGCGGCCGCACCGGTGGAGGAGGCCGTGCTGATCTCGACCTGCAATCGCGTCGAGCTCGTCGCGGTGTCGGCGCGCGACGTGGACGTGGTCGAGCCGGTCACGCAGTTCTTCGCGCGCGAGCGCGGCGTTCCGGCGACCACGATCGCGTCGCACAGCTACGTCCACCGCGGCCGGCAGGCACTGCAGCACGTGTTTCGCGTCGCTTCGAGCCTCGACTCGATGATGGTCGGCGAGCCGCAGATCCTGGGACAGATGAAGGAGCAGTTCCGCCTCGCCGTCGAAGGGGCGGCGGCGTCGCGCATCCTGAGACGCTGCTTCGAGCGCTCGTTCACCGTCGCCAAGCGGGTGCGCAGCGAGACCGGCGTCGCCGGCAAGGCGGTGTCGCTGAGCTCGGCCGCGGTCGAGCTCGCAAAGCGCATCTTCGACGACCTCGGCGACAAGACGGCGATGCTGATCGGCGCCGGCAAGATGAGCGAGCTCGCAGCAAGGCACTTCGTCGGTAACGGCATCGCGAGCGTGATCGTCACCAACCGCTCGTTCGATCGCGCGGTCGAGCTCGCGCGCAGCTTCGGCGGCACCCCGGTGCCGTTCGAGCGCTACCAGCAGTACCTGCCGCTCGCCGACGTCGTGCTCGGCTCGGTGACGACGTCGGGTCACCTGCTCGGTCCGAGCCAGCTGCACGAGGTGCTGCGCGCACGGCGCCGCAAGCCCATGTTCTTCATCGACCTCGGCGTGCCGCGCAACTTCGACCCTGCGATCAACGATCTCGACAACGTCTACCTGTACAACATCGACGACCTCGCCCACGTCGCCGACGACCACCGCTCGGAGCGCGAGAAGGAAGCGGTGCGGGCAGAGGAGATCGTTCGCGAGGAGACCGATCGCTTCTGGCGCTGGATCTCGCGCCGCGACGTGACGCCGACGATCGTCGCGCTGCGCGGCAAGCTCGACGGGATCCGGAAGAACGAGCTCGAGCGCGCGCTCGGCGCGCTGCGCAAGCTCGAGCCCGACGAGCGTCGGGCGCTCGAGGCGATGACGCAGGCGATCGTCAACAAGATTCTCCACCCGCCGCTCTCCGTGCTGAAGCAGCTCGCGCTGCAGGACGCGACCGAGGCGGCGCAGGTGGCGGAGCTGGTGCACCGCCTGTTCGCGCTCGAGCCGGCGCGGGCGAGCGAGGCGACGGATGACGACGAAGAATGAGCCCGCGAAGCTGCGCGTCGGCACGCGCGGCAGCGCGCTGGCGCTCGCTCAGAGCGGGCAGACGGTCGCGCTGCTCGAGCGCGCCGGAGTGCCGGCGGAGCTGATCGTCATCAAGACCTCGGGTGACCGGCTCGCCGACGTCTCGCTCGCCAAGGTCGGCGGCAAGGGGCTCTTCATCAAGGAGCTGGAGGAGGCGCTCGCGGCGAACGAGATCGACCTCGCGATCCACTCGATGAAGGACGTGCCCGCGGAGCTACCGGACGGATTCGCGCTCGCCGCCGTCACCTCCCGTGCGGACGTTCGCGACGTGATCGTCCGCCGTCTCGACGAAGCCCGGGACGACCGCGCCGGCAGAGCGACGGGCGGCGGACCTCTCGAGGAGAGGTCGCTGCCCGCTCTCCCCGCGCTCGCCGCGTTGCCCCGGGGCGCACGCGTGGGCACCGGCAGCCTGCGGCGCCGTGCGCAGCTCGCCGCCTTACGGCCGGACGTGGTCGTCGTGCCGATGCGGGGCAACGTGGACACCCGCCTCCGCAAGCTCGAGTCCGGCGAGGTCGAGGCGATCGTGCTGGCGGCGGCCGGTCTCGTGCGGCTCGGGGTGGCTCCGCACGCGAGCCCGCTCGCCGCCGAGGCCTTTCTGCCGGCTCCGGGTCAGGGGGCGCTCGCGATCGAGACGCGCGCCGGCGACGAGCGCGTGCGCGCGCTGGTCGGGGTCCTCGACCACGCCGCGAGCCGGGCGGCGTGCGCGGCGGAGCGCGCCTTCCTGCGCGAGCTGGGGGCGAGCTGCCAGGTGCCGGTGGCGGCGTACGCGCGCGCGGGCGATGACGGCCGCCTGGTGATCGACGGGCTGGTCGCGAGCCTCGACGGGACGTGCGTCCTGCGCGACTCCGCCGGTGGCGAGGCTGCGCGCGCCGCGGAGCTCGGTCGCGAGCTCGCGGCGCGTCTCGCGTCGCGCGGTGCCCACGAGATCCTGCGGGCGGCCGAGGAGGCTGCGGGCGCGCTCTGACCGCTCGCGCCGATGCGCGACCCGGTTCGTCAGGGCGACAGCCGGGTCAGATCCTGGACGACCAGAACGCGGCTGCCGGCGCGCTCGAACACCTGGCCGCGCACGACGACGTGTGCCGCCACGTGCTGCCGGGCGGGTGCGCTCCCGTCGCTGGAGGGAGTCGCGCCGGCGAAGGGATAGAGCGTCCCGGTCTCGTCCTCCACGAGACCCAGCTGGCCACCGTTCTTCAGGCAGATCAGCGCGCAGGCGCGGTGCCCCTCACCGCGCGAGCCGTCGCGCAGGAAGCAGCTGGTCTCGACCACCTCGCCGCGGACTTCGACCGTGCGCCCCCCGCCGAGCGGCTTGGGATCCTGTGCGCGCGCGAATGGTGAGGTCGCGGCGAGCACGGTCGCGACGGTGGCGGTCGTGAAGAGCCGGCTTGCGCGCGATCCGCGCCGCGCGGCCTCCACGGTGAGGCGGGGAGTCTCTCGCACGGCGCGACGGTAGCGGCTCGCGGCGTGCAGCGCCACGACGGCGGCGGCACGACGTGCTTCCCGCCGCGCGTGGCCGAGTTGCTTGCCAGGGTCCGGGTCGGGCGGTAGCTGTGCAGCCGTGGCCCCGGGCATCGTCTACCTGGTCGGCGCCGGGCCGGGAGACCCGGGCTGTCTGACGCTGCGCGGCCGCGAGTGCCTGACGCGCGCGGACGTCGTCGTCTACGATTATCTGGCGAACCCGGAGCTCCTCCGGCACGCGCCGGCGTCCGCCGAACGCGTGTTCGCGGGCAAGCACGGCGCCGGGCCGCACCTCCTCGAGCAGGACGAGATCAACCGACTCATGGTCGAGGGGGCACGTGCCGGGAAGACCATCGTGCGGCTGAAAGGTGGTGATCCGCTCGTCTTCGGGCGTGGCGGTGAGGAGGTCGAGGCGCTGGTGGCGGCAGGGCTGCGTTTCGAGATCGTGCCCGGCGTGACCTCGGCGCTGGCGGTGCCGGCGTTCGCCGGCATCCCGGTCACGCACCGGGACTGGGTTTCTGGATTGACGGTGCTCACCGGGCACGAGGCGCCCGGCAAGCGAACGCCGCGCGTGCGCTGGGACCTGGTCGCGAATGCCGGCAACACGATCGTTCTGCTGATGGGCGTGACACAGCTGCGTGCCAACCTGACGGCGCTGCTCGCCGCGGGCCTCGCACCCGACACGCCGGCGGCCGCGATTCGCTGGGGCAGCACGCCCCGCCAGCGTGTCGTGTGCGGCAGCGCAGCGACGCTCGCGGCGCTGGTGGAGGAGGGCAGACTCCGACCGCCGGTGACGGTGGTGATCGGAGAGGTCGTGCGGCTGCGCCAGGCCCTGCGCTGGTTCGAGCGCCGACCGCTGTTCGGGAAGCGCGTGCTCGTCACGCGTACGCGGGGGCAGGCCGGATCGCTTGCGGCGCTGCTGGCCGAGTGTGGCGCGGAGGTGATCGAGTGTCCGGCGATCCGCCTCGTCGACCCGCCGTCGTTCGCCCCGATCGACGCGGCGATCGCACGCCTCGAGACCTACGACTGGGTCGTTCTGACGAGCGTGAACGGCGTCGATCGGCTGATGGCGCGGCTCGAGCATGGCGGGCGCGACGCACGTGCTCTGCACCGAGCACGCATCGCTGCGATCGGCCCGGAGACGGCACGTGCGCTCGCACGCCACCACATCCGCGCCGACCTGGTGCCCGACGACTTCCGTGCCGAGGGCCTGCTCGACGCGCTCGGCGACGAGAGCGTCGCGGGGAAGCGCGTTCTCCTTCCGCGCGCGGCGGGCGCGCGTGCGATCCTGCCCGAGCGTCTGCGCGCGGCGGGTGCCGAGGTGGACGAGGTGGTGACCTATCGTGCCGAGACTCCCGACGAGAGCGTCGCGCTGCTGCGTCGCTCGCTCGCCGAGGCGCCGATCGACGTGCTGACGTTCACCAGCTCGAGCACCGTCACCGGGTTCGTTTCGCTCCTCGAGCGCGCCTTTTCCGGTGCCGGGCGGACGCGCATCGAGGGCGCGACGATCGCGTGCATCGGGCCGATCACCGCCGCGACGGCGGCGGAGCAGGGGATGCGCGTCGACGTGATGCCGGGACGCTACACGATCCCGGCCCTGGTCGAGGCGCTGGTCGAGCACCAGGCCGCGTCGTCGCCGGCCGTCGTACAGGAGGAGTCGTGATGTCTGGACGTTTTCCCGCCGTCCGGCCGCGCCGGCTGCGGACCACCGAGCGCCTGCGCCACCTGGTGCGCGAGACGCGTCTCGCTCCCGAGCAGCTCGTGCTGCCGCTCTTCGTCGTGCCGGGGCGCGGGCTCGCGGTCGACGTGCCGTCGATGCCGGGCGTCAAGCAGTGGTCGGTGGATCGCGTCGCGGAGGAGGCGTCGCGGGCGTGGGACGCGGGCGTGCGCAGCGTCATCCTGTTCGGGATCCCCGAGCACAAGGACGCACAGGGGAGCGACGCCTGGCGGCAGGACGGCATCGTGCAGCAGGCGCTCGCAGCCCTGCGTCGCGACGTTCCCGAGCTGACGCTGATCACCGACGTCTGCCTGTGCGAGTACACCGACCACGGCCACTGCGGCGTGCTCGAGGGGGAGACGGTCGCGAACGACCCGACGCTCGAGCTCTTGGCGCGCGAGGCAGTGTCGCACGCGAAGGCGGGCGCCGACGTGGTGGCTCCCTCGGACATGATGGACGGCCGGGTCGGCGCGATCCGCACGGCGCTCGACGCGGCCGGCTTCGCCGGCACGCCGATCCTCTCGTACGCCGTCAAGTACGCATCGGGGCTCTACGGGCCGTTCCGGGACGCGGCGCAGTCGACGCCGGCCTTCGGCGATCGCCGAACCTACCAGATGGACCCACCCAACGTCCGCGAGGCGCTTCGCGAGCTCGCGCTCGACGTGGAGGAGGGGGCCGACCTCGTCATGGTGAAGCCGGCGCTGAGCAACCTCGACGTGATCGCCGCCGTTCGCGCCGCCTGCCAGCTGCCGCTTGCCGCGTATCAGGTCAGCGGTGAGTACGCGATGATCAAGGCGGCCGCGGCGAACGGATGGATCGACGAGGCGCGCGTCGTCGACGAGACCCTGATCGCCATCCGCCGTGCCGGCGCGGACCTGATACTCACCTACTTCGCGATCTCCGCGGCGCAGCGCTGCTGACGGGGACGAGACGGACGGAGGCCATTCGTGGAAGCGAGCGTGATCAGCAAGGTGAGCCACATCGGCGTGTGCGTGTCCGACCTCGAGCGCTCGATGCGTTTCTATCGCGACGTGCTCGGCTTTGCGGTCTCCGAGACGATGCCGGAGATCCACGTCGAGGGAGAGCCGAGCGGCACGCTGCTCCGGCTGCGCGACGTCGACCTGCGCGCGGTCTACCTCGAGCGCGACGGCTTTCGTCTCGAGCTGCTGTACTATGCCTCGCCGCGCTCGCCGGGGGCGGCGCCGGCGCGGACGATGAACGACCTGGGCTTCACGCACCTGTCGGTGCAGGTGCCCGACGTCGTGGCGGCGCTGTCGCAGCTCGCGGAGCTCGGTGTGGCGATCGACCACGACACCGTGATCGAGGTCGGTGGGCTCACCGTCGCGGCGTTCGTGCGCGACCCGGACGGGCTGGGGATCGAGCTCGTCATCGCGCACTGATCGGACGAGGGGGGCCACTCCCCGCGGCGCCGGCGCAGACCCCTGCGTGTCGTCTCCACGGTACCGGGGTTGCGGCTGGGGTGGCAACGCGCGGAGGCCGACAGGGGTCAGAAGCCGAAGCGCTGGATCCAGGACGAGTCGGCGCCCTTCACGTCGAGGCGGACGGGTAGACCGCGCGGAACCTCGGCGCGCGCCCCGATGCGGACGGCTCCGGGCGCGCTCACGTCGTCGATCTCGAGATCGAGCGTCACTTGGTTGAAGTCGCCGGCGAGCGTGACGTCGAGGCTCTCCACCTTGGCACCGGTGCGGGTCTCGAACTCGAGCTTCGACGGCTTTGATTGCTTGACGACCAGGTCTTCCGACGACGGCGTGACGTCGCGGAAGTAGCCCTCACGGCTCGTCCTCAGCTCGCCACGCAGGTGGTGACGCGAGCCATCGGGAACGATGCGCACGTGGAGGCGACCTCCCTCGCTCCACAGGAAGCAGGTGACCCCTCCCTCGGGCGTGAACGTCGGACGCCCGTGCACCACGCGGTAGGGCATCGTGTCGGCGGGAGGCGCGGCGCTCGCCGGCGCGGGGCGCAGGAATCCGGCAAGGAGCGCCACCAGAGCGGTCGCGAGCGCCGCGCGCACGTCGGTCGGAGCGAGTCGTGGCCAGGAGTCCCTTCGGGTGGCGAGCGGTCGCGCGCGGCGCATCGACCTTCCCTAGCATCTCGCGCGCGCGAACGTGGCGCCGGGCCGATCCGCGCCGCTGCCGCTAACGATGTGACGCGAGGTTCCGATAGGGAACTTCGTGCGTGCCGCGCAGCGCGATGCCCGCGCGAGCGCGCGGGCATCTGCGCTGTCAGGAACAGGAAATCGAGGACGGACAAGGCGAGAAGGGGAGCCATCTGGGAGGCCGGGAGCCCGCGAGATTGCGGTTGACATCCCGGGACACGCCCACTAGGGTTTCGACCGCTGCCAGGATCCCAGCCCGGAGGGGTAAGAGGGGCCGGATCCCAGTACCAGGCAGCATCGCCAGCGAGAGCTATCAACATAACCGGTCGGATCGTCTTGCTCACGCCGTGACGGACGAGCCGCGCCGAAACCAGCCCGGAGGACGCGCATGCGACGCCAAAGAGCTGTGTTGGTGATGCTACTTTCGCTCTGTGCGGGATGTGGTGTCGAGGTCGTTCGGAAATCTCAGCCCCTTGGGGAGATGCTGGGTCAGGATCCGCTGGTCGTGCACGGGTCTGCCAGCGAGTACTCGGGGTCTTCGATCGGTGAGTCGGTAGGTCGCGGCAAGCTGTCGGTCGCCGCGAGCCACGAGTTCGACGCGATCACGCTGCATCCGCGCGTGGTGTCGCAGGCCAAGGAGATGTCGCGCGGTGTCACCGTCCGCGACGCCCTGGCACGCAGCGGACGCTATATCGACATCATCGAGCGCGAGCTGGAGAAGGAGGGTGTCCCTTCGGAGCTCGCGTTCTTGCCGGCCGTGGAGAGCCACTTCTCGACGCAGGCCGAGGGAGCCGGAACGGTCGGTCTCTGGCAGTTCACCAGCGGGACGGCGCGACGCTACGGGCTGCTCGTCACGCCCCAGGTGGACGAACGTCGCGACCCGGAGCTCGCCTCGCGTGCGGCCGCACGCATGCTGCGCGATCTGTACGATCAGTTCGGCCGATGGGGCCTGGTTCTTGCGGCGTACAACGCCGGTCCGGGGCGCGTGCAGAAGGCACTCGACCGCAACCCCGGCGCCGACGTGTGGCAGCTCCTCGATCGCGGCCACCTGCCCAAGCACACGCGAAAGTACGTGCCGAAGGTGCTCGCCGTGGCCGCCATCGCGAACGAGCCCGAGCGCTTCGGGATCGACGGCATCCAGCCCCTCGAGCCGTTGAGCTACGAGACCTTCACACTGAGGGAGTCGATGGACGTGCAGACCATCGCGTCCCTCTCGGGCTGCTCGACCGGCACGATTGCGGAGCTGAACCCCGCGCTGCGCCGTGGCACGGTACCCAGGGGTGGCTCGGAGATTCGCCTGCCCGCGGGCGCCAGGCAGCGCCTCGCCGCCCACTACCGCACCGGCGCGTCGAACTGACCCTCGGCCGTGGGGCACGATGGCCCCAGGGTCGGGTCAGTGCAGGGTGTGCAGCGGGCCCTCGACCACACCGAGGACGGTGAGCGCCTCGTCCGACGAGTCGATGTGGTAGAGGATGTAGTAGCGGTCGATGCTGAGGAAGTGGCAACCGCCTTGTCCTTCGAGCACGGCGGCACCGCTGGGCAGCGGGTCGTCCGCGAGCGAGACGATCGCCGCGCTGATCTCGCGTAGTGGGTTGCCCGCGATCTGCTCCATCTCCCGGTACGCGCTATAGGTAAGGCTGAGCTTCATTCGACGACCGTCCAACCGTCTCGCCGATGGTTCGGTTGCCGGAGCGCGCGACTTTAGCCAAGAGTTTCGCGAGCCCATGCAGAATCGAATCCCCGACCCCGCCGCGCCGAGCTCCTACGTCCGGCCGGAGATCGCTGCGCTCGAGGGCTACGTTCCCGGCGAGCAGCCGCGCGACCCCCGCGTCGTCAAGCTCAACACCAACGAGAACGCGTATCCACCGAGCGCGCGCGTGCGCAGCGCGATCGTCGAGGCGTGCGACCGGCTGCAGCTCTATCCGGACCCGTCCGCGCGCGCCGTGCGCGAGCGCGTCGCGGAGCTCTACGGCGTCGATGCCGACGGAGTCGTCGTCGGCAACGGATCCGACGAGATCCTGTCGCTGATCCTGCGCGCGGTGGTCGACCCGGGCGACGCGGTCGCGTACGGTTCGCCGACCTACTCGCTCTACGACACGCTGGTCGCGCTGCAGGCCGCGCGGAGCGTGCGCGTCCCGTACGGCGACGACTATGCGATCCCGCGCGAGCTCTTCTCGATCCCGGCTCGCCTGATCTTCGTGTGCAATCCCAACGCCCCCTCCGGGACCGCGGTGACGCGCGCGGAGCTCGACGCGCTCGCGATCGCGCGGCGAGACGTGCTTCTCGTCGTCGACGAGGCGTACGTCGACTTTGCCGACGCGTGTGCCACCACCATGGGCATCGAGCACCCGAACGTGGTCGTGCTGCGCACGCTCTCCAAGTCGTACTCGCTGGCCGGGCTCCGCGTCGGCTTCGCGATCACCACCCCTGCGCTCGCGACCGAGCTCAACAAGGTGAAGGACTCGTACAACGTGAGCCGGCTCGCGCAGGCGGGCGCTCTCGCCGCGCTCGAGGATCAGGACGCAATGCTCGCCCACGTCGCGCGCGTGCGGGCGACGCGCGCGCGTCTCGGGGAAAGGCTGTGCGCGCTCGGCTACGTGGTGGCGCCGTCGCAGACGAACTTCGTGCTCGCGCGCCGTCCTGGGGTGTCGCTGCTCCCGACGAAGGAGTCGCTTCAGCGACGGGGCATCCTCGTCCGCTGGTTCGCCGAGCTGCCCGACGCTCTCCGGATCACCGTCGGCACGGACGCCGAGATCGACCGTCTTCTCGAGGAGATCGCGCGGCCGTAGGCCGGCCTACCGACCTGCTCGAGCACGTCGGCGGTGCGAGGGCTCAGAGCCTGAGCAGAAATCGCTCAGGCTCTGCTCATCACCGAGGGGAGGGCAGCGGCCCTCCCCTCGCCCGCGAAGTGAATTCGCAGGCTTCACCCCACCTGCAGGCGGATCCTTGGCCCGCCTCCTTCGAGCGTTCGCAATTCTTGCTCACGCTCTCAGCGCTCGGCGTCCTCTTCTTCGTCTTCCGGATCGTCGCCGTCCTCTTCGGACGGCTCGTCGGTGATCGGCTGCTGTCCCGCGGGCGGGGCCGGCGCCGCGAGGAAGTCCGCGCGCTTCTTGTCGACGCGCTGAAAGACATAGTCTTGCAGGAGGTAGACCGTCTGCGCACCGTCCGCGGCCGCGTGGATGCGCTTCTCCGCTCCCTCGCCACGCACCGCGATGCGAATCGATCCGAGCGCTCCGCCGGAGCCCTGCAGCGTGATCGTCTCGGTCGGATCGTCGAGGCCGAACTCCGGAAGTGCTCCCGTCTCGCTCGCGATGTCCGTGCCCTTGAGCTCGCGCAGGTCGTCGACGAGCCGACTCGCGACGAACTCCTTCACCGCCGCGTCGCCCGCGTCGGCGACCGTCCACTTGCCGTCCTTCTTCTCGAGCGTGAAGCCCGCCCCGTCGCTGCGCTCGACGACGACGCCGGTCACCGCGTCCTTGTCGAAGGCGAGGACCGTCTTGTCGCGAAAGTCCATCGCGCGCTTGGCCGCCATCGAGTAGAGGTGCGAGCCGACGACGTAGACCGTATCCCCGGGGACGGTCTGGGCGTAGATCTCCTTCTTTGCCGGCTCCTCGGTGGCACCGCCGACGAGCAGCGACCTGCGCGAGTCGTCGGGCCCGAGCACTAGATCCACGGTCACGCGAGCCGGAGCGAGATGGTACTTCGGGTCGGGCGGGGATCCGGCGTCGTCGACGAATCCCGTCGCGCGCAGCGCGCGCAGCGAGGCGAGAAGGCTCCGCACCTGCGCGGCGTCGGCCTTGGCCGGCTGCGGCGCCGCGAGCGACCACTCGTTGCCTTCCTTCTTCAGCACCGTCGGCTCGCGCTCGACGCCCGTGATCGTGATCTGCTTCACGTCGGCGTCGGAGAAGGCGAGGACGGTCTTGTCGCGGACGTCGTTCAGCTCCTTCTGCACGCCGGCGCGGACGACGTCGGGGACGAGCAGCACGTCGCCCTGGTCGCCGCGCCGCGCGTAGGCCGAGCTGCCGATGGGGGCCTTCTTGCCGAAGGCGGCCTTTCGCGTGCTGCCGTCGGCGAGCGTCAAGACGACCGAGGCCTCTGGCTGGGCCAGACCGAAGGGGGCGGGGTTCGCGCCGGTGTCATCGAGCGTCTTCGCGACCTGCGCGTCCTCGAGCGACGCCAGAACGGCGTCTACCGTCACCGCGTCGGCGGCTGTCTGTCGCGGCGAGGTGACCGTCCACGTGCCGTCGGCGGCCTTCGCGAGATCGATCTTCCCCTTGCTCGACTCGAGCTCGATCCTCGTGACCGCGTCGACGTCGAAGTCGAGGAGCTTGCCCGCCTCGGCCTCGCGCTCGATCGCGGGTCGCTCGACGTAGTACAGGTACCCGCCGAACAGCGCGACCAGGACGGCGAGGACGATCGTGTTGCGGAAGCTCATCGCGATCCCGCCGCGTGGCTCACAGCGTCGAGCGGCGCCACCAGACGGCGAGCCCGATGATCATCAGCAGCTCCGGGATCACCAGCACCGAGAGGTAGAAGATCGCCGTCGCCTGGTCCTCGCTGAACTGCACACGGGACGCGCGGACCGTGCGCGGACGGATCGACAGCAGCTCCTCCTGACTCGAGAGCCAGCCGACCGCGTTCAGGAAGAGATCGCGGTTGTAGAGGGTGTTGATGTTCCGGTTGTCGGCGAAGGCGGCGGTTCCGAAGACCACGAGTCGCGCCTCACCGTCGCCGATGCCGAGCTGCTTCAGGTCGGCCGCGACCGCGACGGCGATCGAGACGGGTCCCTTGACGTCGGACTCCTCGAGCACGGCGGACTGCGCGTCGAAGAGAGTGGTCAGGTCGGTCTCCGCCCAGCTCGACGCGCTCGTCTTCGCGAGCGACACGACGGTCAGGCCGGGCTTCACCTCGCCGACGTCGACGCTGCGCGTGAGCGGGAAGACGGTGCGCTCCTTGATGTCCTTGGTGATCGGGTGCGCGCCGTACGCGTTGACGATCGGGTTCAGGCCGAGCTGCGGTCCCTGGAAGAGACGCACCACCTGGTCGACCACCGCATCGTTGCCGAGCTTGACGCCGTACTCCGCGAGGAGCGGCGTGAGCTCGTCGCCCTCGCGCGGCGGCAGCATGAAGATCGCCTTGCCGCCCTTCTTCAGGAAGGCGGTGATCGCGTCGATCTGCTGCGGCAGGAGCGGGCGTTCCGGGGCCGCGACGACGATGATGTTGCAGTCGTCGGGAACCTTCTCCTCCTGCACGAGGATCAGCTTGCGCGTCTGGTAGCTCTCGCTGTCGAGAGCCTCCTTCGCTCCGGCGAACCCGCGTGCCGACTGCGCGTCGTCGATGTCGGGCTCGCCCTCCCCGGCGACGAAGCACACCGATTGCGAGGTCTGCTTGGTCACCTTGATGAGGGCGTTGGTGAGCGTCTCCTCGCTCGGCTGAGCGACCGTGGTCGCCTGCTCGCCGTACGCGACGCGGATCGTGCGATACGCGCGGACGCCGTACTTCTCGGTGAGCTCCGGCTGCTTGTCGGGGTCGATGAGCGTCGTTTTCACGCGCGGCGAGACGTACGTGAAGCTCTCGAGCAGCGCCTCGATCTCGGGATCGTGGCCGCCCTCGAGAAAGGCCTGCATCTCGACGTCCTGCTGCACGCCCTCGAGCACGCTCCGCGCCTGCGGCGACAGCGTGAACACCCCCGACTCGCTCAGGTCGAAGCGCTTGTTGTAGCGCACGCCGAGCCAGTTGACGCCGACCAGCAGCGCGACGAACAGGCACGTGTAGATCACCATGTTCGTTCCGTACTTCGTCGAGCGGGCGCTCAGCAGCTTGCCGAGGTCCTTGAAGCTCGCGAACAGGAAGACCACCACCAGGCTGAAGCCGAGTGCCAGATGGATCAGCGCGTAGGCTTCCAGGCGACCGGTGAAGAAGACCGACACGCCTCCGAAGAAGAGGAGCAGAAGGCCGACGATTCCGAGCAGCGATTGCGAGCGACGCATGATGGTTGTCGCGCCTCAGCGCCAGCGGATCGACTCGACCGAGCGCTGGGTCAGGAAGATCCAGCCGACGATCATCGTCGTGAAGTAGATGAGGCTCTTGGTGTCGATGATGCCCTTGATCATGTCGGCGAAGTGCTCGGTGACCGAGACGTAGCGCAGCACGGCACCGACGGTCGCGCCGGCGCTGTCCGCCGGCCAGGCGATCACGAACAGCAGAAGCAGCATGACGAGGCCGGTCACCGCCGCGATGATCTGGTTCTCGGTGAGCGACGACGCGAACAG